>VYKX01000001.1_pt1 | contig 389974 bp, 379 predicted proteins | sample 5114471 | NCBI WGS metagenome assembly VYKX01 (sample SAMN12291785, study PRJNA351875) | freshwater metagenome | isolation source: freshwater lake | place: USA: Michigan, Gull Lake | collected 2013-08-08
GTACCTTTAAATCATAACGGCTATGAGACCCAGCTCGATAATCCATGCCTCCAATATACTAAAGTTCCCGCCTAAAGGCGTGGGATTTCAACCATCCCAATATGTGTAAATTAATAAAAAAACCATGAGCAAAAAAATCAATACACAAGTACTTGTTTTGATATTCTTAATGACAGGTTGTCTACAAAAAGATATTAAGGCACCTAGTCTACCAAAAAAGCAAATTATAAAATTGGTTGAAGATGATGTCCTAATGAATTATATCTACCCAAATATTAAGTCCAGTGTTAATTCAAGAGGCAAAAAAGCGATTGATTTTTTTAATAGTGCTGATTGGTCACGAGTACTGCGCGAGGAGTTTGATTCAGGTAAAACGGTTTATTCTGTTCCAATACCATCCGTTTTGGTAAAAGGAAAATTGGTTTTAAGAAATTTGATTATTGTTAATCAAAACAAAGTATTCTCTCCCTATACCATAAGAATGCACACCGATCAAAAAACGATACCTAATATTGAATTGACTAATTTGAATGACGAAATTTTGCTTTCAACTTTTAATAATGCGCCATCTGCAAATGGACGTAGTGCTTCAATTGATTGTTATGAAATCATGATCACCTTCCCTACGACTATAGAAGTAGGTGGATACTCAAGAACAACTTATTATACAGAAAGCTATCGGGCATGTACTACTTCTGGCGGGAGTACTGACGGGGGTTCAATAACGTCTGGTGATGGAAGTGTAGGAGGTAGTAAAACTCCATCGAAAAATATTTCTATTGTGGACAATAAGCAGATGCTAGATGATTTAAGAAATGAACAAATCAAGGATTCAGTTTTTAATTTTATTAAAGATTCATGCCTTCAAGCTATGGTTACAAAGGCGGTTTATGAAAATGTAGAAAATCAAATCTCAAGAATAATTAGCCTAGTCTTTGAAAATTCAGAACTTTTTGATTTAAGCTTTCATGAAGTAACTGATTTACCTGCCACTACTTTGGGTGAAGCAAATGTATCCCATCAAGACAATGGCAGGCTTTTGGCCGATGTTTTTCTTAACGTAAATTCGTTGCCGAATTCTTCACAAGAAATGATTATTTCTACAATATTCCATGAGGTTTTGCACGCATATCTTGGTTATTCAAGAGACCCTAAAAAATTTAATGACCATGAAGAGATGGCAAGTAACTACATTAACTTAATGTCGTCAGCTCTCAAAGGGCTTTTCCCTAATATTCCAAACAACCACGCTCAGGCATTATCTTGGGGGGGACTACATGAAACTTCAGCTTGGCAGGAACTAGTTAATAATAACCCAATTAAAGCGAATGAAATCACGGCAATTAATAAGAATCATCAAGATGGAGACTCCGGAACTAATTGTAAATAGATTATTAATTCTATTGGCAATTGTTTTGTTCGCGTTGCCATTACATGGCCAAAACGAAGAAAATGGACGATTGATCGCAAATCAGCTGATCTCACCGATAACCAGAGAGATTAGAACGTCAATTAGGAAAAGTGATAGTATTAAAAAGATCAATTGCGAGCCACATTTCTTCTCAATTAAATTTATTGTTGACACAAAGGCCTTTGTTTGTGATACTGTTGTATTCTCTAAGTCGGTATACAAAGAATTGAAAGTGGCGACTACTCTGCTTGTAAAGAAAAATAGCATTGATTGGCGCTCAGTACTTAATGATCTAAATCATGATTGTATTAAAGGGAAAATAGAAGTGATCATGCCAATTCATTTAACTCGTGACAAATGCCCTCTATTGAAGTTTGATGAGGTTTCTTGGTGGCAAATTTTTAATGAGTTGATTATGATAGAGAGCAGAAATTTACACGAAATAGTTGTTTTAAGCACGGTGAGGCTCTCAATTATAGATTATTAATTTGCAGTTTAAACTTGAAAGACTCTTCTACCAAGGAAAAGAAGTCAATTAATGTAAATGTTATTAACAAAGCTAATAAAGACTAAAATGAGATATGACAAAGCCTTTTTAGAAAAGAGAAAGAGTAGCAAATTAGCGCGTAATTGAATTGACAAATTGAACGTTGAAGCAAATGGGAAACCCGACCGGATTTTTAGAGTTTGAAAGAGAATTGCCAAAAAAGCGCGATCCAAAAGAGCGCATCAACGACTACAATGAAGTAGACACTGCGATCGATACGAAGATTGGTGAAAAGCAGGCTTCGCGCTGTATGGATTGTGGCACTCCGTTTTGTCATTCAGGTTGTCCGCTTGGAAATATCATTCCTGAATTCAATGATGCAGTGTATCAAGGCAACTGGAAGCTCGCCTATGAAACGCTTATTTCAACCAACAACTTCCCTGAATTCACGGGAAGAATTTGTCCTGCACCCTGTGAAGCTTCTTGCGTCTTAGGGATCAACAAGCCACCCGTGACGATTGAGTACATCGAAAAGATGATTATTGAAAAGGCGTTTGAAGAGGGTTATGCCAAGCCCAGAATGCCTGTCACAAGAACAACAAAGAAGGTTGCCATCATCGGATCTGGCCCTGCCGGATTAGCGGCAGCTGCACAACTAAACTATGCGGGGCATCATATAACCGTTTTTGAGCGTGCTGATGAGATGGGGGGATTGCTTCGCTATGGAATCCCTGATTTTAAATTGGATAAGCAGGTACTCGATCGCAGAATCAACTTGATGAAAGAAGAGGGAGTCAGATTTATTGTTAATGCAACGGTCGGAGAAAGTATTCCCTCTCAACAATTGCACGATGACTTTGATGCAGTGCTTCTTTGCATTGGCTCTACCATTCCAAGAGATTTACCTATACCTGGAAGAAATTTAAAGGGCGTGTACCCCGCTATGGAATTTCTCACTCAACAAAATAGAAGAGTGAGTGGCAAAAAAATTGAGGAAGAAGAAATTTGGGCAACGCATAAAAATGTAGTCGTGATTGGCGGAGGAGATACCGGCTCTGATTGTGTCGGCACCAGCAATCGCCATCACGCAAAGTCAGTTACACAAATTGAAATCCTAGCAAAGCCACCTAAAGATAGAACTGCTTCGATGCCTTGGCCAAGTTGGCCAATGATAATGCGCACATCCTCTTCCCACGAAGAAGGTTGTGAACGCAAATGGTCCATAGTAACAAAAGAGTTTGTGGGGGACGGAAATGGAAACCTAACCGGTTTGAAAGTTGCTGAAGTGGACGTAAAACAGGAAGCTGGCAAGGCACCAGCATTTATTGAAATCCCAGATACAGAAAAAGTAATTCCATGTGAATTAGCTTTGTTGGCAATGGGATTCCTACATCCACAACACAACGGCCTACTTGATCAACTAGGAATAGACTATGATGATCGTGGAAACATCAAGTGTCAACGCTATCAAACTTCTGCAGAAAATATTTTCGCTTGCGGAGATTCACGAAGGGGTCAGTCATTAGTGGTTTGGGCAATTAGTGAAGGGCGCGAAGCAGCACGGGCGGTGGATGAGTTTTTGATGGGATCGTCTGCTTTAGACGCAAAAGAGAAGGGCGTGTTGGCTCTTCAAAATTAAGATCCGCTGGTAGCTTTGAGCCAGAGAATTAAGTTTACTTGACTTGTGTTTTTCAAATTGAGTCGCAGTCGGCTTTTCCTTTTATCGGTTACAGAAAGTATTTCATTAACTTTGCGTGTGCCCGAAATAAGTCGCTTTTACGGAATCATTATTCGAATGTTTTTTAATGGTCATTCTCCTCCACATTTTCACGCGACTTATTCTGAGTATTCGGCTCAGATCAATATCGACACTGGAAACGTTATCACCGGTGAACTACCCATTAGAGCTCTGAAGCTAATTCGAGAGTGGGTTGAGTTGCACAGAGTTGAGTTAGTTAAAAATTATTATGAATCACAAAAAGAAGGGGGAATCATCAGTAAAATCGAACCATTGAATTAGGTATGCATAAAATCACTCACATCATTGATGTTAAACCGTATCAGATCGCGGCAATGTTTAGCAACGGAGAAATCAGGAAAATTGATTTCACACCATTGGTTGAAAAATTTACTGCATTAAAAGACCCAGCCGTTTTTGCAAAGGCCAAGATTGACAATTACCCAACGATTTCCTGGGATGGCCTTGCCCTTATACAAGAATTAGATGGTAGTATTACATCTTGTTCTCTCGATTTTAGCCCCGAAACTCTTTACAGACTTAGTACTTTACAAAATAACTAATATGTCCATCCAAAGTAGATTTACCCCACAAGACTTAGAGCGCATCAAAGCTGCCGTTCGAACAGCCGAAGACAAAATATCAGGTGAAATTGTGCCTGTTTTTGTAGAGCGCAGTGGTACTTATTCCATAGCCGTTTATCGTGGGTTTCTGCTGCTGGCAGGATTGGCATTTCTGGCAATCATTGTTTTTGACAGATATATTCCCGCTCTGGCGATCTATGACCCGTTGCTAATCTTCTTGTCTATCACACTTGCCGGATTTATTGGAGCGGCAGCAACCACCTTTATCGAACCCTTAAAGCGGTTACTTATGAGTCAATCGCACATGGACAAAGTGACTCGTCAGCGAGCTGAAAACGCGTTTTTGCAAGAAGAAGTATTCAATACGCGGCACCGCACAGGCATCATGCTTTTCATTTCATTTTTTGAGCACGAAGTAATCGTGATGGCAGATCGCGGCATTAGCAAAGTGGTTGAACAGAAAGAGTGGGACAAAATGGTGCGCGCCATTACGGAAAACGTGAGATTGGGCAAAGTAACAGAAGGTATAGAAGCTGCTATTTTACGCTGTGGTGAGATTCTTCTAGAAAAAGGGTTTTTGAAAACAGTCGATGATGTGAATGAGCTTCGGGATGATTTGAGAATGGAATAGTGAAACGATTTTTGCGATGAGTTATTTTTCAATTAAGCCACCCCGAATGTATTTCTCCCTACGCTGTTTTCTAGTTGCTATTGTTCTTTTGCTTAATATCTCCGCATTTGCGCAGCGAGCGGTGCCCGCACATGGTGGCGTATGGGTTCATGACGAAGCCAATGTGCTCTCTCGCGGAACGGTTGCTCAACTGGAACAAATTTTAAAAGCCGAACGCGACTCCACCTCTAATCAAATGGCTATTTTGATCGTTCCATCATTGGAAGGAGAAGATATTGATGGCTTTAGTATCAGGGTGGGCGAAGCCTGGAAAGCGGGCGATGTAAAAAAAGACAATGGTGTAATCTTTATCGTTTCCATACAAGATAGAAAGATGCGGATTGAAGTTGGGCAAGGATTAGAAGGAGTTCTAACGGACGCATTATCAAGTCGAATCAATCGAAACGAAGTCGCTCCTCAATTCAGACAGGGAAACTATGATGCGGGGGTCTTGGCGGGCACAATCGCCATTATTCAGGCCATCAAAGGAACCTACGTAAATGAAAGCCCTCCACAACGAGGCAAACGCGGCAGTCGGTCACCTTGGGGAACGGTACTTTTGATCATCATCATTATCATTGCCATGTCTAGAAGAAAAGGCGGTGGCGGTGGCATGGGCGGCTATTGGGCTGCTGGAGCCGCGGGGGCACTTTTAGGTGGAGCAGGTCGCTCTGATTCATGGGGCTCTGGCTCTGACTTCGGGGGCGGGGGCGGATTCGGGGGAGGAGGCTCGAGTGATTCGTGGTAGCTATTTTTGAAATTTTTAGATGCATTCAATCCACAATGAAATTTTCCAAATTCCTTTCTGCATTTACCCTTCTCAGCCTAGTCTTCTATTCGACCTTCGCCCAAAAGCCAATTCCCGAACTCTGGGGTCAACGGGTACACGATGAGGCTCGCGTACTTAAACAGGCAACGATAGACCAACTTGAAAAGGGACTAGAGCAATATGAAGACTCCACTAGCAATCAGATAGCTATTCTAATCATTCAATCATTAGATGGTCAATTTATAGAGGAGTATTCCTTGAAGGTGGCCGAAAAGTGGAAGCTCGGAGTGAAAGCAAAAGACAATGGGGTCCTGTTGCTTATCGCCATTGACGATCATAAGATGCGAATTGAGGTGGGCCACGGATTAGAAGGCGTATTGACTGATGCCCTATGTAATCGCATCATCCGCAACGAAATGGCACCTGAGTTTCGAAGAGGCGACTACGATGCAGGTATTCTTGCCGCCATTCACTCCATTGTACAGGCAATTGGTGGTGAATATTCTTCTACGGATAAGGAGGGCAATGATTTTGACAATATGAGCACGGGAGGAAAAATTGCACTGGCTGCAGGGCTTTTTGTCTTTTTAGGAATCTTTGCGTGCATCGGTCTATTTTCAAAAGGCTACATGACTTGGGTATTGTATGCTTTTATGATGCCGTTTTATGCCTTGTTCATGGGCTTGATGTTTGGTTGGTGGATTTTCTTTGGTTATGTAATTCTCTATCCCTTGCTTCGTTTTTGGGTGATAAAAAGTGGGCGAAAACTAATGGAGTGGCAGTCAGGTGGAGGTGTGTCGGGAAGTGGCTGGTCATCATCTGGCAGTAGTGGCAGCGGTTTTTCAGGTGGAGGTGGGAGTTTTGGGGGGGGTGGAAGCAGTGGAGGGTGGTGAACTGGCTGTGTGCAGTATTAATGACTACAAAACGCAAAACAATTCGAGCCCGTAGCTTATTTTTGCCCATCTTTTTAAACAAGCACTATGAAACGCGACAAAGTCATCTTTGACCTCATTGAGAAAGAAAAACAACGCCAGGAGCACGGCATCGAGTTGATTGCCTCTGAAAATTTTACTTCCGCACAAGTGATGAAGGCTCAGGGTTCTGTGCTTACCAATAAATATGCTGAAGGTCTACCTGGCAAACGTTACTATGGAGGCTGTGAAATAGTAGATGAAGTAGAGCAGCTCGCAATCGATCGTATTAAAGAATTGTTTGGCGCAGAATGGGCAAATGTGCAACCTCATTCGGGTGCGCAAGCCAATGCAGCCGTGATGCTTGCCTGCCTAAAGCCGGGCGATAAAATTCTAGGATTTGACCTTTCTCATGGTGGTCACCTTACCCATGGATCGCCTGTTAATTTTTCCGGCAAGTTATATCAGCCTTCTTTTTATGGAGTCGAACAAGAAACCGGATTGATTGATTTTGATAAGGTGATCGAAATAGCGCAGCGTGAAAAACCCAAGATGGTAATCTGCGGAGCTTCTGCTTACAGTAGAGACTGGGATTACGAAAAACTTAGAAAAGCAGCAGACAGCGTGGGTGCTTTATTGTTGGCCGACATTTCGCATCCTGCAGGCTTGATCGCACGTGGCTTGCTGAATGACCCACTTAAACATTGTCATATCGTGACCACTACCACACACAAAACGTTGCGTGGCCCTCGTGGAGGGTTGATCATGATCGGCAAAAATTTTGACAATCCATTTGGTTTAAAAACGCCAAAAGGAGAATTGCGAAAAATGTCATCCTTGTTAGATTCCGGGGTGTTCCCGGGAACACAGGGCGGCCCACTAGAACACGTTATCGCTGCCAAAGCGATTGCGTTTGGGGAAGCACTATCAGATGAGTATCTGGAATATATCGTGCAGGTGGCAAAGAATGCCAAAGCAATGGCGGATGCGTTTGTCGCAAAAGGGTATAAGATCATTTCTGGTGGCACCGATAACCATTTAATGCTGATTGATCTTCGCTCGAAAAATTTGACTGGCAAGATTGCTGAAGAGTCATTGATCAAAGCGGACATTACTATTAATAAAAACATGGTTCCGTTTGATACTCAATCGCCAATGATCACCTCGGGCATGCGAATAGGTACCCCTGCCATAACAACGCGGGGCCTAAAAGAAAAGGACGTAGTTAAAGTGGTTGAGTTGATCGATGAGGCATTGGCAAAACCAGCTGATGAAAAACACCTAAAGGCGGTAAAGCGCAAAGTGAATACGTTGATGAAGCGCTTCCCGTTAAACTAACCTGACTGTGGTTATTAACCTGATATTTCATAATTTACAATATGAAACTTGATGATCAAATGAACCAACTAACGGTTTTGATGGCCGAATTGATCCCAACTGTAGATCGATTAGCGGAGACACAAAAAAAAACAAACCTAGAAATATCGGAAATGAGGCTTTCTAACATGCGTCTTGCAGAGGCTATCGAAAAATTGATTGGTAAGCTGGATAAGATCGATCAATTTGAAGAAAGGTTAATTCGAATTGAACGAACACTTTTCAAGTAGTGAATATCCTTTTGCTTTTTTCTCAGGTTCTCCCAAACCAGTGTTTTCTATCAGTTTCCATTTAATCGAATTTGACGCAGCGGGATTTTTTTGAATTATGGCAGAAGAAAAAGAAATGGCATTCCTCGATCACCTAGAGGAGTTGAGGTGGCATGTAGTGCGTTCCGTCAGCGCGATTTTCATTGCAATGATCGCGTGCCTTGCTTTTATAAAAGAGATTTTTGAGCATGTTATTTTCGCGCCAGCTAAAATCAATTTCCCCACCTTCAGGTACATGTGTGAATTGGGCAAGCTCTTTGGTTTCAATGACCTTTGCGTGACTGACCTGCCTTTCAAAATCCAGAGTCGTAACATGACGGGGCAGTTCATGATGTCCCTCACAGCCTCTTTTGTCATCGGCTTGATTGTCGCCTTTCCGTATGTTGCTTGGGAGCTCTGGCGCTTCGTAAAGCCAGGGCTTCAGTCAAAAGAAATAAAATATTCCAAAGGGGCTGTTTTTGCCGTGTCGTTTCTCTTTAGTATCGGAATCCTATTTGGCTACTATATTCTTGCTCCCACCACTATCTGGTTTTTGGCAACGTATTCGATAAGCGACATGATTGTCAATGAGTTTGATATTACTTCATATGTATCAACCATCTCAAGCCTGATCTTAGGCTGCGGTATCTTGTTCCAGTTTCCCATGGTCATTTACTTTCTTTCTAAAGTAGGTATTGTGACACCCGAGTTAATGCGCAAATACCGGAAGCATTCGATCGTGGTCATATTGATACTGGGTGCCGTCATCACACCTTCCGGTGATCCTTTTAGTTTGACGGTGATCTCTTTACCTTTATATGTGCTTTTTGAAATTAGCATCTATATCTCAAGCATTGTTGTAAAAAGGAAGTTAAAACAAGAAGCGGCCGAACTGCGTGCCGATCAACAAAACTCATGATGACAAAAATTGCGATCGGGGCAGACCATGCCGGATTTGAGTATAAGGAGATTCTTAAAAAATGGCTTCAAACAAACGGGTTTACCGTAAAAGACTTTGGCACACACAGTGCTGAGTCGGCCGACTACCCCGATTTTGCTCACCCTGTCGCCAGTGCGGTAGAAAAAAATGAGTTTGATTTGGGGTTACTACTATGTGGAAGCGCCAATGGTGTGGCAATGACCGCCAACAAACATCAGGGCATAAGAGCTGCCATCTGCTGGAAAGAGGAATTGGCAGAGCTTGCCAGAACACACAACAACGCAAATGTACTTTGCATCCCTGCTCGCCATGTAAGTGTAGAATTGGCCGAAAAAATCTTAGATAAATTCCTTCATTCCAGTTTTGAAGGCGGACGTCACGGGCGCAGGGTTGATAAAATCAGTTGTTAATTCTATAGTATTTATCCCCTTCTTGCCTGAATTGACTTTTCATGCGGGGAATCTTTTCTAGAAATGGTTGCAGCAGATTTTGCTTGTCAAAAATAACATCCGGTGGGTCTTGCTGAAAACATTGATCTATGAAAACCACGTTCTGAAAAAATTCAGGGTGCTCAAAAATGCCTTTCGATAGATTCCAATTTAAAAAATAACCCGCCATTTGATTTTTGCTGTATACCTCAAACTCATCTCCCAACACAAGCACTCTTTTTTCTTTGATCACGGGCAAGTCTGGAGAAGCGGAAGGAAAAAGTGTCGCGAAATTTACCAATGAAACTTTGCCCTTTCTGGTTGCCCAATTCATAGTCAACAACCCTACAAGAAAAATCCAAAGCATCATTTCAGCTATTCTCTTTCTACGAATAAGTAACAGGTAGTGGCTGATAAAATAAGCTAACGGAGGAACGAAGGTGAAGAAACTATGCGGTGTGCGTGCACGTGTAGCTACGATTTCAACAGCCGCCACCAGCAGCCACAAAAACATCACCTGCAGCAACTGCGATTGGTACTTGGTAAAATGCGCTTCCCGATTTAGCATAAAGAGTGAAAGAACAAAGTACAAGATGGGCACAATCGCCAACACGAGAATCGAACGGAAACTCACCAAAGCCCACGTCTCCAGCGTCAGATTTGGCAGATAAAAGTACTCTGCCAAAGCAGCCTGATTGTCCCAAAAGAAGTAGAACGAAAAGATAATCGCATGCGGCAACAGAAACCCAAAAACAAGAAGGAATGCCTTGCGAAAAGTAACTCGGGTAAAAACCATGAGTATCGCCAACGTGCCAACTAGAAAAATGGTGTAGCTAAAAACCAATAAAGACGCAACTCCCAAATAAACTCCCAAATTTAAGATGATCTCATCACGCTGAACTTTGAATTCAATCTCTTTAAAAAGATTATTTAGAGCAAACAACAATGCTGTGGAGGCCAGCAATTCGGGCGAAACCGACAACATATCAAACGAGTAAAAGGCAAGAAGTCCAAAAACCAGGGAAGGCAGATACGTGTTTTCGTTGTAGGCTTTGTTGTTGATCAGCAAGATCCCAAAAAAAGAAGCTTGGAAGAAAATGAACAGAAGGGCCAACAGATGTCTTGCCGTCAACGATCTACCAAAGAGGGCTTCTAGCCATTTGAAAATCCAAGCGGTGAGGGGGGCGGTGTCGTCCACAAGCTGGACGTATAAAGACTTTCCACTATTAAGTGCTTCTCCAACTAAAAAGCTCTTCAACTCCTGAATGGTAGCCATGGCCGGATCAATTAGCATAGGCAAGCTGAATAGACATAAGATCAGCAACAATGCCAATAAGCGATAAGGGTCGTTCAGGCGAAAAAAACGAAGCACTGGTTTTGTTTAGGTTGCAAATAAATCAAAAAAATGTCTGATTGCTGTTCTTTCTTAACCACAGGCTAGCTACTAAATTTCATTAGTGTTAGACTACGCACAAAGACTTTTGTACTTTTACTCTATGAGCGGCACCATAAGACAGCAAAAGTATAGTAAACTGATTCTAAAAGAATTGAGTGACATTTTTCTCAAAGAAAAGTTCAATATTCTTGACAATGCGTTTGTGACCGTTGCCGATGTAAAAATGAGTCCTGATTTAAGTGTGGCCACTGTTTACATCAGCATGACATTGGCAAAAGATAGAAATGCAATTTTGTCAAAGATCAATGCAAAGAAAAGTGAAATTAGAAAAGCACTCGGTAATAAGATCCGCAATCAGGCAAGAATTGTACCTCACTTAAATTTCTTTATAGATGAAATTGAAGAGAATGCACAACGCATTGAAGGCATCATCAAGAATCTGAATATTCCGAAAGAAGACAAGTAGCTTGAATCTTCCCCTTTTCATAGCCAAACGATATTTTTTTTCTAAGCGGAAGAAGAATTTCATCAACTTAATTTCCATCCTATCCATGGTAGGTGTGGCTTTCTCAACAGCTGCTTTAATCATTGTCCTTTCGGTATTCAATGGATTGGAAGACTTACTTCGCTCACTCAACTCCTCGTTTGATCCCGAACTGAAAATTGAAATTGTTAAAGGAAAATCATTTGAAGTTGACGATTCTCTTCGTAAAAAATTACAAGAAATTGAAGGCGTAGAGATCGTAACAGATGTCATAGAAGACTATGCCTATATGCGGTACCGAGATGCAGACATGGTAGTCACCATCAAGGGAGTAAGTGATAATTTTCTCGAACAACATCGCTTAGACGGTCATATTGTGGATGGAAAGTTAAGGCTGGTAGAAAACGGTGTCAACTATGCGATCATTGGTAGAGGCATTCAATATGCACTCTCCATTGGGATAGAGAATAACATCTATCCGCTTCAAATCTTTTACATCAAAAGCGCAAACGCTTCCACGTTTGACGTTTCAAAAATTTATAGGCGAAAGAATATAGAGCCCGGTTCCGTGTTTTCCATCGAAAAAAATTATGATGAAAATTATGTCTTTCTACCCCTTTCGTTTGCACAAGAACTTCTGGACTATGGTGACAAGAGAACTTCGCTCGAGATCAAAACAATAGCGGGCGCGAATATCAAGAAGGTGCAATCAAGAATTAAAGACCTGCTGGGCGAACGTTTTTCAGTGCTTACGAATGAAGAGCAGCACAAGGATCTTTACAAGCTACTCAAAATGGAAAAGCTCTTTGTTTTTATATCGCTTACGCTCTTGATTTTAGTGAGTTCGATCAATATTTTCTTTTCATTGATGATGCTTGTGATTGACAAGAAAAAAGATGTTGCAATCCTGTCGGCAATGGGTGCTAGTCCAATGTTGATTAAGCGGATATTTTTGAGCGAGGGGGCTCTTATTGCTTTTCTTGGGGCAGCAATTGGTTTGCTGCTGGGTGGAGCGATCTGCTGGCTTCAAGACCAGTATGGGCTGGTTGGTATGGGCATGGAAAATGCTTTAGTGGCCAACTATCCAATTAAACTCAAGTCAATAGACTTTGTTACCACCTCTTCTGTTGTCATTGCCATCACTTTCTTGATTTCCTTCTACCCGGCCTCACTAGCTGCGAAATCCTACTCAACCAGGGAGCTTTAAGATGTAATGATCATGTAGGTTATCGGCTAAATTCCGAAAATAATATTCATTCAAAATAACTACTTTGCAAATCCGCTTATTCTGAAAGTATCAGAAAATTGGTTTTCTGGTGTCTTTTCAAAGGTTTTTTGCTAAAATCAGCATAGGCGGCAATAAATGAAAGTATCAGCTGCCCAACCTTTTCAAATCATTTACTCGCTTTACCAGCACGAGTATCTGGGCTATATTTTCGAGTCTTTCATAGTCCACTTAGACGAAAAAGGGAAGCTCACCTACCAGCACCAAAACATCTCCGCAAAAAACGCGAGGGAGTTTTCAAAAGGCTTGGATACAAAGGATTTTGAGCTGATTGACATGATGGATAGCATGAATCAGGACGCTGTGCTGAGGCACTTTTCAAAAAAAATAATGAAACCCGATGAGTTCTTTAGTCGGGTGTTCCATAAAGAAAAAGGTGATGAACTACTGCAGGAACAAATTGAAGCCTACATGGAAAAACGTAGAGCTGCTGTTTTGGAAAAAATGAGAGGCAAGTTGCTTTTTGAAATGGGCAACGATGGCGAGCCAACCTGGAGAAAGCTAGAAGTACTGGAAAAAAAAGCAACCATTCAATTCCATTTTCAACGAGGTGAAGAAAGCACAAATTATTTCCCCATTATCACTTACAATGGCAGCAAAGTAGAGATACCCAACCCTGCGGCTTACCTCATTTGCAAGCAGCCTGCGTGGATGGTCTTCAATGGGAAACTATATGGGTTTGAGAAATTTGTCGATGGCAAAAAGCTACAGCCCTTTCTAAACAAGAAGCACGTAGTGATCCCAAAGAATCTGGAAGAAACATACTACAACCGATTTGTCGCCCCGCTTATTGCTTCTTTCGATGATATTGAAGCACATGGGTTTGAGATTGCCAAACATGAGTACGATCCACATGGATTACTTACTATCTCGGAATTGCCTCCAGCTAATGAAAAAAATGTCCCTACATTATTTGAGTCGGGCGATTCGCAAGAAAGTCATAGTGATGAGGCAGGAAAAATAGTGTTTGATCTATCGTTCCGATACGGAAAGTACAAATTTCGTGGAGATGCTTTTGGCCCAGTAAGCGTAACGGTAGAGAAGAAAGACAATGACTACGTGTTTCATCGGATCAAAAGAAATACTGATACGGAAAAAAAAGCTGCCCAGACGTTGATCAAGCTTGGGTTGCCCTTGCGTGGATTTCGGTGTGCGCTGGAAAAAACACAAGCGTTTTCATGGCTGAACGAAAACAGGGTCAATTTGCTCAATCTTGGCTTCGAAGTGAGTCAGCCCGAAAACAGAGATAAGAAGTATTTTGTAGGAAAGGCCGTGATCGAACTCGAAGTAAGAGAAAGCATTGACTGGTTCGATATTCATGCAAAGATTCGTTTTGGAGAGTATGAGATTTCATTTAAGGAATTGCGCAAGCTTATCTTGAAAAAGAAAGTAGAATTCAAATTACCAAACGGTGAAATAGCGATTATCCCCGAGGCGTGGCTAATCAAATATGGCGATCTTTTTGCCCTTAGCGAGACGCATGGCGATCATGAAAAGCCCGTACTAAAAAAACACCATATCAATTTAGTAACAGAATTGGAAGGTGGACATTTGGCCAAAGTACAGATCAGTGATCGCCTCAGAAACCTTCAATCATTTACCGGCATTCGGGACTACGCATTACCGGCAAAGTTCATTGGTACGCTCCGCCCCTACCAAAAAGCGGGCTATAATTGGCTCCGCTTCCTGAATGAGTTTCACCTCGGAGGTTGCCTTGCTGATGACATGGGTCTTGGAAAAACCGTGCAAACACTTGCTCTTTTACAGTCAGAAAAAGAGAAGGGTAACGCGGGCACTTCGTTATTGGTGATGCCCACTTCATTGATTTACAATTGGGAAATGGAAGCCGCCAAGTTTACACCCGATTTAAAAATACTCACGTATACTGGCACCTTACGAAACAAAGACATATCTCGCTTTGGAAAATATGATCTAGTGCTTACCTCTTATGGCATCACACGATTAGATATTGACGTGCTGGAGAAATTCTATTTCAACTATATCATTCTGGATGAATCGCAGGTGATCAAAAACCCAACGGCCAATATTGCCAAGGCGGTGATGCAGTTGAAATCGCGATTCAAGTTAACATTGACAGGAACGCCACTGGAAAACACGACACTGGATTTGTGGTCTCAGATGACCTTCATCAATCCAGGCCTTTTAGGTGGTCAAACGTTCTTTAAAAAAGAATATCAACAATCTATAGAGAAAAAAGCTGACGAAGCAAAAACGAAAAAGTTGAATGGCATCATTCGCCCGTTTATGCTTCGCAGATTGAAGTCGCAAGTGGCAACCGATCTACCTGAAAAGGTGGAGAATGTTTACTACACAAACATGACTCCAGAGCAAGAACAAAAGTATGAAGAGGTGAAATCTTTTTACCGCCACAAAATTCTAGAGCAAATTGATAAAGAAGGGATAGGCAGATCGCGCATTCAAATCCTGGAAGGACTTACCAAGCTGCGTCAAATCTCCAATCATCCGAAAATGGTTGACAGTCATTATGCGGGTACATCCGGCAAACTGGAAGATGTTTCGCACATGATTGAGAATGCCTTGTTGGAAGGCCACAAACTTTTGGTGTTTAGCCAGTTTGTCAAACACCTGGATATCTGCAAGGAAATGCTCAAAGACAAAAAAATTCCCTTTGCTTATTTGGATGGCTCCAGCACCGATCGCAAAGAGCAAGTAGAAAAATTCAATAAGAACCCGGATCTAAAGGTATTCCTGATTTCGATTAAGGCAGGAGGCTTGGGCCTTAACCTGACGGAAGCTGATTATGTTTTCATTCTTGACCCGTGGTGGAATCCTGCAGTGGAAGCGCAGGCCGCTGATCGCGCCCATCGCATTGGACAAAAGAAGAAAGTTTTTACTTACAAATTTATTACTCGCAATACGGTGGAAGAAAAGATTCTCACGCTGCAAAAACACAAGTTAAAACTTTCAGAGAATCTGATACAAAATGAAGAGAATGTGGTGAAAACGCTCACCAGAGAAGACATAGAAATGTTGATGAGTTGATCCCTTGGATTTTTGGTGCACCTACTAAACAAGTGAAGATACTTCCCACTAACAAATTATTAACGGGTATACTTTTAGCGCTTGTTGGTGCGGTGCTTTTTTCTACCAAAGCCATTTTTGTAAAGCTTGCTTATCGCGACACAAATATTGACGCTGTCACTTTGCTAGCCTGGCGAATGATCTTTTCCGTTCCTTTTTTTGTAGGCGCGGCCTTTGTTTCTTCTAGCCAAAGTAGCAACACAAAATTCACGTGGAAAGAATGGATATTAATAGCCATTATTGGATGCTTGGGTTATTACATCAGTAGCCTACTTGACTTTCTGGGGCTTCAGTTTGTTTCCGCTAGCATTGAGAGACTCATCTTATTCATCTACCCTACCTTAGTCCTTATCATGTCAGCCGCATTCTTCAAAGTGAAAATAAAGCCAATACAATGGTTAGCCGTAATGATTACCTATGCGGGGCTCGCTATTGCTTTTATGAGTGAGGTGACTGTTCAAAGTGCTGAGAATGCTAACTTTTTTAAAGGTGCTGTCTATATCTTTATCTGCGCTTTTACTTATGCTGCTTACATTGTGGGAAGTGGAAGGATGATACCCAAAGTGGGAGCTAGCAAATTTAACAGCTATGCAATGAGCCTTGCTTCCATTGCTGTTTTGCTACATTTCTTTATCAGAAGCGAAGTGTCCTTGTGGCACTTGCCTGCTTTGGTTTATCTATATGGCTTTCTTATGGCCGTTTTTTCTACTGTACTCCCATCCTATTTCGTGGTAGCTGCTATTGATAGGATTGGATCTGGCAATGTGGCTGTAGTGGGCAGTGTGGGACCCGTCTCGACCATTATTCTAGCTTCTATTTTATTGGGTGAACAGATTACGATTTGGCAAATTACTGGAACGATCCTGATACTTATCGGAGTACTTATTATCGGCCACCAAAAATGAATCAGTACTTTGTTTATGCTTTAGGTTTTTTTGCACAAAGTCTTTTTGGCGCTCGCTCTATTGTGCAATGGTATCTATCGGAGCGCGAAGGCAGGGTGGTGTCTCCCACTTTGTTTTGGGTGTTTAGCATTTCGGGTTCTTCGTTATTTCTGCTTTATGGATTGATTCGGCAAGATATCGTGATTTTGATAGGGCAATCAATCTCATTCTACATCTATGTTCGAAATCTTCAGTTGAAAAGGTTTTGGTCTACGATACCTTTGTTCTTTCAGCTTCTTTTAGTGGCCATTCCTCCATCTATTCTGCTACTTTGGTTTCAGCAAGAACCTACTTTCGCGTTAGAAGCTGACTTGTCTTTTACATTTATGTTTGTTGGCATTACTGGCCAGTTGCTATTGAACTGTAGATACCTCTATCAATGGTATTTTTCTGAAAAAGCAAACGAGTCCGTTTTGCCACTGGGGTTCTGGGTGATTAGTTTGGCTGCTTCAGTAATGGTCGTAGTCTATTCTGTAGCGCGACAAGAGCCTGTTCTACTAATCGCGCAAACACTAGGGATTGCTGTTTATTTGCGCAATATCATTATCTATTTACGAGGCTCTTCAATCCATTAAGTCAGGTTACAGCTTGGGCCCAATAATATTGAATTTTGACTTTTACCTTACTTGATGCTTGCCACCTTGGCAAGAAGGGCTAATTTTGTCCTTCGTACCTATGCAAATCCTAAACTCGATCCTGGCTTGGGTCATGAAAAAACGCATCCACCAGATGGAGCTTTTCATGAAATACCCGCATGAAGTACAGGACGAAGTACTCAAAAAACTAATAGCCTCCGGGCGCTACACGCAATTTGGCCAAAAATACTCATTTGAGGATCTGGTCAATTATGAGGATTTCAAAAAGCGCGTGCCTGTTCACACCTACGAACAACTCTATCCCTACATTGAGAGATTGCTACATGGTGAACAAAATATTTTGTGGCCATCTGAGGTGAAGTGGTTTGCAAAGTCTAGCGGTACTACAAATGCGAGAAGCAAGTTCATCCCCGTTACTTCCGAGGCATTAGAAGATTGCCATTTCAAAGGGGGAAAAGATCTCTACTCCATTTTCATTAACAATTACCCAAACACAAAAATATTTTCAGGCAAGGGACTGGCCATTGGCGGAAGCTGTCGGGTAAACGAATACGACCCTACTTCTACCTCTCGATATGGAGATGTCTCAGCGGTCATTATGCAAAATCTCCCCCCATGGGCAGAGTTTATTCGAACCCCAAGTTTGGAAGTGGCTCTGATGGACAATTGGGAAGAGAAAATTGAAAAGCTGGCTCGCGAAACAGCCCGAGTAGACGTAACTCAAATTGCAGGGGTACCAACATGGACGGTCTTGTTGCTGCAATACATACTGGAGCTCGAGAAAAAGCAGTCTATGCTGGAAATCTGGCCGAATTTGGAAGTATTCTTTCATGGAGCTGTCGCTTTTAAGCCGTACAAGAATTTATTCAAATCGCTAATTCCAGGAGACCAGATGAAGTACTGGGAAACCTATAATGCCAGCGAAGGCTTTTTTGGAATTCAAGACCAGAAAGATTCAGAAGATCTTTTGCTGATGCTTGATTACGGAGTGTTCTACGAGTTCATTCCTATGGAAGAAGTAGACAAGGAATTCCCGGACGCCATCGGTTTGCAAGATGTGGAGATCGGCAAAAACTATGCAATGGTAATTACTACGAATGCGGGTCTATGGAGATATAGCATAGGCGACACCATCAAATTCACCAGCACCTCACCCTATCGCATCCGAATATCAGGACGAACGAAGCACTTTATCAATGCATTTGGAGAAGAGGTTATAATCGAAAATGCGGAAACGGCCATAACCCGTGCCTGTGAGCAAACGGGTGCCGTTATCGATAACTTCACGGCTGCTCCGATATACTTAGAAAAATCGAAAAGAGGCGGTCATGAATGGATCATAGAGTTTAGAAGTCAGCCTACAAGTATCAGTGAGTTTACCGAAGTATTAGATAATACGCTTCGAAAAGTCAATTCTGATTATGATGCCAAACGCGCACATGACATTGCGTTGGTAGCCCCGAAAATTCACAGTGTTTCTGAAGGCACCTTTTATAATTGGATGAAAAAGCGAGGAAAACTGGGGGGGCAAAACAAAGTCCCTAGGTTAAGTAATTCACGTGAATTTGTTGATGATATCCTGGCGATGGTGGCGGAAAAATAACTTCAATTTTCACTGGTTGGGCTAATCTCTTCAATACAGGTAATTTTAACCATCGGCCCTACCATACAAATGCTAGCTGATTCTGTCAATTCGTATCCAATCTTTACTTTTTTACCTGCTTCAAAAACAAAGTCGAGCAAAGGATCTTTTGGCATCTCTTTTGGCACTGGTGGTGTTCCACAATAAAATATGCGAAGTGGCTCTAGGCGTGTACCGTCTTCTAGTTCAAAAACAAAGCCACATCCATCCAGACCGGTTAGGTCTCGTACTGTAGCTAGTGTCGTACATCCTGCTTTTTGAATTTCCTCGTCTTTTTTGCACGAAGAAAAAGTCAGAGTTAAGAGCAAAATCAATCCAAGCTTGTTCATAAATTCGGCATTTTTGATTTAGACACCTTTAAACAGCAAAGGTTGGAATGAGACACCAAAAAATTCAATCGTGGAAAGGGTTGGCCTCAATGATCAAATCTGAATTTCGGTTTTTAAAATCAAATGAGTGACCAAGGGATACGCCCCAATTTCCTTCTGTGACAGCAACCCTTCCGCTGCTAGTAATGTTCTGGATGGCAAGACTCAACAACTTCTCACCGGTGTCGCCCAAAGGAAGCTGCGCGCCATTGTCGGCATCTACGATGTTAGGGGTAAATCCATTTCCATAGTCTGATTGATCAAGACTATTGAACGACTTAACAATAATGGGCTGCATTCCCCATTTATTTTTGGGGTCATTCGCTTCGTATATCGTTGTTGAGCCAACGTTTTTTCCTGCTGTTTTTGCGCCAATCAAGTACACATCCATAAATGGTCGTAGCCCATTGATTAGCAACTCGCTTGCAGATGCACTTCGCGCTCCAGTCAAAATATATACTCGGTTGTTTCGTAGCATCGACCCCACATTCTGAGATTTACTTTTGAACCTTGTCAACAAAAACTCTGACCCATATCTAGGATCGTTTAAAATTTGAGCGGTGAGCGTGCTATTGTATTGCCTCTTGGCAAAAACCTTTGAGGCGTCAACTCCCTTACCAATCAAACTCGCCAAATTGACTGTCGCTGTTTCCGCTCCTCCGCTATTAAAACGCAAATCCAAAACAAGGTCTGTAATGCCTGCTGCCTTGAACCGCGCAAAGACTGCATCCATCTCATCATTGTATTGCGTACTGGTTGCCGTTGGTCCTGTTGAAAACAAATTGTAGACATAATAGCCGATTTTCCTGTTGTTCAAGGTAATCACTTTATCCAAGAAATTTGGATTCTCTGCATACTCCACAGTCGTTAACGATAAAGTTTTTGGTGCTCCTACCGCATTTGTCGAAAAGTTGTAGGGGCGATAAGTAATTGAGTGAGGCTCGCTAATTGCCTGTAGTAGTGTCTGATAATTTTCGATTGTAATCTGTGTGTTGTTGATTTGGTCGATCACATCGCCACGATTTAGTCCCGCAACTTCGGCTGGAGATCCCTTTTTTATGTATAGAATCTGCGCCAATACATTGTTGTTGGTTGAGCTAGCACGATAGAGAGCAAACTCGTATCCTGCTTCTTTAGTGACTCCTTGCAAAGAATTAAGCAGCTCCTGATAGTTATCCTGAATCCAGGAAAAACGATCATCTGGTTTTGTCAGCAGCGACTCAAAAAATTTATCGGGTGACAGGGCTTTATTGGGCGAAACTGGAATTCGATCTGTCCAGTAGTACGCTTCTTTCATATTACTCTGAATCCACGAGTTGACATAATCAAACTCACCAGGTTTCACTTCGTCTTTCGTACATGACGCCAATGATCCTATCACTACTACCAACGCTGTACTAAGCAGAAATGGAAATATCTTTTTCATATTACTGTTTTCTTTTCTTCGTAAGACTTATCACGTTTTCGGTTTGTTGAACCCTAAGAGGAACATTTTCAAATCCCTTTTTTCGAATGATTAACACATCGTAAAGTTTGACTGCAGAAATAAAAAAGGTGCCGCATTTATTTGTTCTCGTTAATACTTTGCCGTCACTTGATATAACCTCTACGCCACTGATTTTGTTTCCCTTTGGGTTTGTAACGATGCCATAGACAGGAATCTTTCCATCGCTGCTTACTAAATATACGCCTCCTTTTCCTCTGGGGCCAACCAACTCGATGGCTTGCTTTCCTTTGATATAGTCTATCCTTTCAAATTCGGATAAGCGTAGCGTATCACGAACTGGTTTGCCGTTAATAAATATTACCGCACGGCTCTTTAACCGCACAGAATCGGTTTCTGATTGTGCGAAGCACTCTATACTAATTCCTAAAAGAAAACCGCTTAAAAACCCAATGCGAAGCATCATGTTCTTCATAACTCTAAAATTCATAAATTATTTTTATATCTTCCATTGTTTCTCTAGAATCCTTTCGAATTATTCTGCCTATTACTTATGGAAAGCCCTGACTTTGCGAAAGATGAAAATGAAATCGCCTGTGCTCCCTGGAAACTTACAGGCAACGGCTACATTCTTCTCTACCGCTTTACAAAAGCCTTTGTGGCCGAACACGGTTTTCTGGCTGATTTTCAAAAAGAAAAATTCGTAAGTAGCTGGGGAGCGGTGATGCTCGTGGACTATCAATCTTCTCCGGTTGGCCCTTACCACGAATTGCTATTTATTCCCGGGCTTTTTTCATTCAACAAGAAAAAGGTGTTCTCGATTTCGTAAATTTATGTCTCCACTCAAAGCAGTGTGGTTAATGGTATTGAAAACTGGGGTATCCCAAAAGAGTTCGCAGACTTTCAGTGGGGAAAAAAACAGATTAGTGACCATATAGCTATTTTTAAAGACGGTGTATCCTTTTTCCAGGCAGATTTTATTAGAAGTAGGATTTGCTTTCCTATTTCAACGACTATACTTCCGCTCACGATTGTTCAAGCTCACAAGGACAAATTGATGTTAACCAAACCTAAGAGTAGTGGAATGGCTTACTTAGCCAAGTTGCAAAATATAAAAGTCAGCAGTGATTTCTTCCCTGATTTAACAAAAGTAAAACCGCTACTTGTGCTTCGCGTGGAGAACTTCAAAATGGAGTTTCCCGTTCCTGCCTATCACGCGTTTCAGAAATAAAAAGTGAGTATTATGAGTCATGGGTTGTTAAATATCGGTAAAGATTTTATTAGCCTTTTCTTTCCCAACTATTGCTATGGATGTAGGCGATCATTGGTAAAAGGAGAAGACACCCTTTGCACGATCTGCCTGATTGATTTACCAAAAACGAATTACCACTTAGTCATTGATAATCCGATAAAAAGCCGTCTCACCGGGCGGTTGCCAATTGAACACGCAATAGCCTACTTAAAGTTCAGAAAATCCGGAATCGTGCAACATTTGCTACACGAACTAAAGTATAACAATCACCCAGAGATTGGGGTAAAACTAGGTTCTACCTATGGAAAAGAACTAGCACAGGCAGGGTTTCAAAATGAATTTGATGTTATTGTTCCCATCCCATTACATCCAACTCGTTTGCGAAAAAGAGGATACAACCAAAGTGCAAAATTTGCAGAAGGGCTTAGTAATGGTTTGGGAATTCCATGGTCTGAAAGCATCTCCGTGCGAAAAACAACCACGAGCACCCAAACCAAAAAATCAAAACAAGAGCGCTGGGAAAATGTGGAGGGCGCCTTTGGAATTCAATCTGCTGAAATGATAGTTGGTCAACGGATTCTACTAGTGGATGATGTTGTAACAACTGGTGCGACATTAGAAGCCTGTGGCCAACATCTCATCAACAGCCAATGTCGCTCGCTAAGTATTGCCTGCATTGCGGAGGCGCAATAAAAAACCCTCCGAGGGGAGGGCTTTTTTATTAATGAATAAATACTTGTTAGTAGTTTGAACCCGCGCGAATCATCGCACAACGGAATCCAATGGTTGCAGTTGCCGAATCTTCATCCAAGAATCTGCGCGTACCAGGAGACATCCAGTATGCTACATCTTTCCAAGAACCCCCTTTGTATACTCTAGCCTTGTCGCTTACTAGAGATACGAATTCATCTTCTCCTGTACCCTTTGCATGCCTTTTTGTGTATTTCTTTTCGATTTGGCGTTTGCCGTCTGCACCATTTACAAATTCGCCATTTGCCCCCTTCACTGAGGACGTATCAGTTTTATACTGAGGTTTATAGATTTGGCTAAGATCCAAAAAGTCGTCTCTTCTTATAGGGTTCAAATCATCAAAATCCTGGTGTGACAACGGGCGGTAAACGTCCATGACCCACTCGCTAACATTCCCTGCCATATTGTATAAACCATAATCATTGGGAGGGTAGTCATAAATATAAGACGTGATCAGGGCGCCATCATTTAAACGGCCAGCTATACCGGCATAATCCCCACGTCCTCTTTTAAAGTTGGCCAAAAATGTTCCCATTGCCTTTCCGTAAGGGTTTCTCAACGCATGCCCGTCCCATGGGTAAAGCCGCTGGTGAGTTTGCATTTCGTCAAGCCATAAAGTTCCGATCATGCCCATTGCCGCATACTCCCACTCTGCTTCTGTCGGAAGACGAAAATTAGGAACAACATGACCAGATTCAAGAGGTACTTTCTCACCGTCCTTATAACCAGCCTCCACAGCAAGCCTCTCATTGACTTTAGTTGTTCGCCAGACTGCATAATTGTTTGCTTGGTTCCAATCAACGCCTACAACAGGAAAGAAACGAAACCCCGGGTAATGCAAATAATAATCAACATAGGGGTCGTTAAAGGCAAGTTTAGACCTCCAAACCAATGTATCGGGCAAAGCGTCCTTATACTTTATCCCGTAGGGGGCGTCTGGACCCTGACCTTCTGGATCGTTTTCTGTTTTCAAATAATGAAGGTATTCTAGCCAGTGGATATTGGCTACTTCAGCTTCATCCATATAAAAAGACGCTACCGAAACTGTTCGTTCAACATTGTCGCGGGTGGCCATAATATCTTCTTCGAAGGAACCTAAAACTACTCTACCTCCTTGAATATAAACCATGTGGGGTAATTGATCCTGATCTTTGTAAGGGCCCACATCAAACAACTTTTCGTCTTTTTCACGGGCATACTCCAACCCAGTGGCGGTACTCACTTGACCGGGGTTTTGAGACGTTGGAAATCCCCCTCGCTTCAAAAAGCAGGAGGAGAACAAAAAAGACAGCGCAACTACGAACAAAAGTGACTTGGTATACTTCATTTGCTTTACGTTATAGATCAAAGGAACCGCTAATATAATGAGATAAACACATGTTTTCCAAAGCGTAGCCATTTTTTGATAAATCCTTAATGGAGGTGAATTCTAACACTTTTCGAACTAACGGAGCTAGGTTGCAAATATTGCAAACCCAAATTGGGACGAAAAATCTCTCATTGATTCACTTTGCAATCCAAAAAGGTCGAGAATATGGCCGAAATTGCGCTGGCACGATCTTTCCTTTCTACACCCCAAAGAAAAAACATGAGAAATATTGAAGATTTTAAGATGGCGTCTTTTGAAAAAAAGTGTGACTTGGTAATTACAGATTCCAACTACATCACTTCTCGCAAATTAGCTGACACAAAAATCTATCTTTACCATACTGGCGAGTTCTTTATCGAAGTTTATTACTCTTCTAAGTACAAGAAAGTACTGATGATCAATGCCTTTGATGATATGGCTGGAATGGAACCTTATGCTGACAACGTTTCCTTGCGGGAATTGGCATTATAACGCGTTGTTATTGGCGACAAAACTTCGATCGCTGCCTCGACATTTGTGATGTCTTCTACTGTCAAAATCGGCTTACCGCCTGTCTCTTTTACTCTACACTTTTTTGGATGAGTTTGCACGAACGCCAAAATTCTTCCAAACACGTCTGATTTAAAATATTCGTCTTTGCCCGAAACAAAGTATCCTCTCAATTTATCATTCTTTAAACTAATCTTCTCAAAGCCCAACTCTTCGCCCATCCAACGTAGGCGAACGGTGTTAATCAATTGCTCCACCGCCATGGGTAGGGTGCCAAACCGATCGACTAACGAACTGGTAAATTTTTGCAGCTCTTCTTCATTCTTAATATTATCCAACGATGAATAAAGTTGGAGACGCTCACTGGTATTGTTGATGTAGGTGTCAGGAATAAGAATCTCCAAATCAGTTTCGATAATACAATCTTGAACAACCAGCCTCGCCTTGGCGGTTAACTCCTCGGCAAACAAATCTTTAAATACCGTTTCTTTCAGCTCTTGTATGGCGTCATCCAAAATTTTATGATACGTGTCAAAGCCCAAATCAGTAATAAATCCGCTTTGTTCGCCACCTAGTAGATTACCTGCCCCGCGAATATCCAAATCTCGCATCGCGACTTTGAATCCATCACCCAATTCAGAAAATTCTTCGAGTGCCGCGAGTCTCTTTCGCGAATCGGAAGACAAAACAGATGTAGGAGGCGTGAGCAAGTAACAAAATGCTTTCTTATTGGATCGCCCGACTCGGCCTCTCATCTGATGTAGATCACTCAGTCCAAATAGATTCGCGTGGTTGATGATAATGGTATTAGCGTTTGGTATATCTAATCCTGACTCTATAATATTTGTTGACACCAACACATCATACTCGCCTTCAATGAACTTGAGCATCACCTTCTCCAGTTTGTCGCCATCCATTTGTCCGTGGGCAATGCCTATTCGTGAATCGGGCACCAATTTGAAAATGACATTCGCCACCTGATCAATATCGCTGATTCTATTATGCACAAAAAAAACTTGCCCTCCTCTTCGCAACTCATAACTGACTGAATCACGAATGATTTCTTCGTTGTAGGTATGAAGTTCTGTGGTTACCGGTTGACGATTGGGTGGTGCAGTCGCAATAATGCTTAAGTCACGCGCTCCCATTAACGAAAAATGAAGTGTGCGTGGAATTGGAGTTGCTGTAAGGGTAAGTACATCAACGTTAACTTTCAATTCCTTCAGTCGGTCTTTTACTTTCACTCCAAATTTCTGCTCCTCGTCTATTACGAGCAATCCCAGCTCCTTAAACTCTACATCTTTGCTTACCACACGATGCGTTCCAATAATAATGTTAACCGTGCCTTCTTTGACCTGCTTAATAATTTTTTTGATTTCTTTTTCGGTCTTGAATCGCGAGACATACTCAATCTTCACCGGGAAATTTGACAGGCGTTCAGAAAAGGTTCGATAATGTTGCATGGCCAGAATCGTTGTAGGCACTAGCACCGCAACTTGTTTTCCCTCAGTCGCAGCTTTGAAAGCAGCCCGGATGGCCACTTCCGTTTTTCCGAAGCCAACATCACCACACACCAGGCGATCCATTGGGTGGGGTTGTTGCATATCATGCTTCACATCTTCTGTGGCTTTGGCCTGATCTGGCGTATCTTGATAAATAAAAGATGACTCTAGCTCGGCCTGCAAAAAGCCATCTTCAGCATAGGCAAAACCGGGCGCTTGCTTTCGCTTGGCGTATAGTTCAATCAATTCTTTAGCAATATCTTTTACTTTCTTCTTTGCTTTTGCCTTTTTCCCTTCCCATTCACCGCTACCTAATTTGCTGATGGAAGGAGCTGCTCCCTCTTTGCCGGAGTACTTTGAAATTTTATGTAACGAATGTATGCTCACATACATCATGTCATCATCGCGAAACACCAGGCGTATCGCTTCCTGTTCTTTGCCGTTCACCTCCTTTTTTTCCAATCCGGCAAACTTAGCGATGCCATAATCGATGTGAGTAACAAAGTCTCCGGGTTGAAGTGTCTGCAACTCGCGGAATGTAAGTGCCTTTGATTTTGAAAATTTTTCTTTGCTGCGGTAGCGATGGTAGCGTTCAAAAATCTGATGATCCGTGTAGCATACAATCTTTAATGTTGGATCAACAAAGCCTTGCCGTAAAGAAAATTCCAGTGTTTGAAATCTCAACTCTGGGTGTATCTCTTCAAAAACTCCGTGCAAACGTTCTGCTTGCTTGGGTTGCTCAGCGGCAATGAAATTCACAAATCCTTGTTGTTGGTATTCCAACAAATTGGCAGCAAGAAGCTCAAAATTCTTATTGAATGACGGTTGGGCTGATGACCTTAGCTCAAATGTTTTATGTGCCTCGAAGAAATAACGAGAGCCAAACTCAATCCTTCCAAACTTCTTGAACTGCTGCTGTAAACTTTCGTCTGTCTCAAACAACTGGTTTGGCTCCAGCACCACTTTTGTCTGCCCGCTTTCGCGCAGAATTTTATCAAAGTTCTGGGTGGCTTTTTCAAAACAGCGAGCGATAATGTCGGTGGTGAGCACCGCGTCTTTTATCCAGATTCTAGACGAGGATGAAATAAAGTCAAAAAAAGACTGGCGCTCTTCCTGTATCAGGCGCGTCTGAACGTTAGGCATCAAGCTGATTTTTTCCTGCGCGTCAACTGATAATTGAGACCCCGGATCGAAGCTTCTGATGCTATCTACTTCATTGCCATACAACTCAATTCGGTAAGGGCGTTCGTTGGCAAACGAAAACACATCGATGATTCCCCCCCGCATAGCAAACTGACCCGCCTCGGCTACGAAATCTGTTTTCTCAAAGTCATAGGTGTGCAGGTATTCTTCCAAAAATTCGCGATCGAGCACCTCGCCTTTTTGAATGACAAATGTGTTAGACGCCAATGATTTTTTGTTGATCACCTTTTCCGATAGCGCCTCTGGGTAGGTAATGATGATGTTACCATCTGGATGATTACTAAGCTGATTGAGTACTTCCGCTCGCATCAACACGTTTGCATTCTCTACTTCATCATACTCGTAAGGGCGTTTGTAGGACATCGGGAAAAGGAAAATTTCCTTCTCGCCAAGCAGGTTTTGAATATCATTTAAAAAAAAGGAGGCTTCTTCGCGGTCATGTAAAATGACAATGTGGTTGGCTCTAACACTTTTGTGGACTGCTGCCACTAGAACAGCATCTAGGCTCCCCTGAAGGCCTTTAACTTGAATAACGTTTGAGGTAGACGCACGAATTCCTTCGGCCAGGGTTTGGATATAACCATCCGCTCGATAAAGAGAAAGAAAATCAGATGCCTTCACAAAAAGAGGCGTAAATATAGGGAAATTTGGTAGCGAAAAGTTCTCTGATTGAGAGGGAAGATACTTTTGTTGCTATTTTTGGAAATGTTTTACATCCGAAATCTTTTGCTGCTGTCGGCCTTGAGTTGTTTTCTTGGTCTCGTGGTTGGCTTGATAAAGCCATGGATCATGCTTTGGTGGGAGGATACGCAAAATCGAAAAAAGGTAATTAAGCTGTATGGTACGCTAGGGCTACTCTTTTTGGTAGCATATTTTCTGCTAGGATTCATTTGATTCTTGTGGCAATCACAACAGATTTGCGTTTTTCTTCAGAAAATCCAATTACAAATTTTCCACCGCCATCTTTCAGTTTCAATTTCTTTTTTAACTCTTGAGCAGACAACGGATAGTTGCGTGTAGCCACGTTTGCTTTGCCTTCCGGCAATAGCTCCTTCACCATTTGCAAAGTGGGATTTAACGCTTCTATTTTAAAAACACGGCCAGGAAAATCAGTGAACAAGTTTGGCGAGGTGTAAAGGTGTGTATTGGCTTGCAGCTTGGTAAGTCCAAATCTTTTTGCAACAAGTTTGAATGCGCCCGATTTCAAGATGGACGCGTTTGGCTCGTACAAATAATCTAGGGGTGATGAAAAAACCACGGTCGCAGCCCTTTCTTCTAAGGCAGTAAACACAAATCTCTCAACTACGGATCCATCGTTTGAGAGGTTAATTGTTTCAATGAAAGGCTCTCCCTCGAAACCAAATTTCTGCAAAAACAATAACTCTTTGCATTCATTCTCTACCGAAACCACGGCTACCTTAGTGACATGTTTTAACTCGCGAAGTGCTTGTTGAATATCGAGCAGTGGAGATGCTTTAGTTAAGATAAAATTTGAAAAGGAAAATAATACATCTTGCAGAGCGGCAATGTTAGGTTGGCAGTCGGCCAGTTTAAATACTTTTTTTGATTCGCTTCTGCGAGAAGGGTCGATAAAAAATAGGTCAGCTCGTTTTGTGTTGGTCTCCAAATACTCTTCCGCTGTTTGCTGAACATGTAAAATGGAGACTCCCAATAGTCGGTGATTGTGTGCCGCTATCTCTGAAAGAGTTTCGTTTGGCTCAATATGAATGGCTTCTGAAAACAACTTCCCCAGAAAAAAAGTGTCAACACCAAAGCCACCTGTCAGGTCAACCGATAAATTAAAATCAATCAATTCAGACTGTATCAACTCTGCCTTAAACTTCGCTGTGGCCTCCGAAGAACTCTGTTCCAGATTGACAGGAGGTGGGTATACTATAGATGTTGTCTGGTACCAGGATGGGAATCTCAATTTTGCTTTCCGTCTACCTATAACTTGGTTGGCCATTTCGGAAGAAGGGATGCCTAAAATTTCTCTTTTTGCCAATAACAATTTCTTCTCATCAATGCTTTCGTTTGCGCTGAGGTATTCTTGTACCTCAGGAGTAGATATTAGAAGCAGTTCGCTTGATCGCATGAAAGCAAAGTTGCAAATTCGCGCGCGTTTAATTTAGAAAATGAAGAAATCTCCTCTCTTTGTTCTTTTCGTCACCATTTTTATTGACATGCTCGGATTCGGGATTATCATCCCTATCCTACCCATCTTCACAAAAGAATTAGGCGCACAAGACTATCAGGTGGGTTTGATTGCGATGATCTTCCCCATCATGAATTTTCTGTTTGCTCCTTTTTGGGGAACGCTCAGCGACAGGCATGGCAGACGCCCAATTATGCTACTAAGTATTTTTATTACCGGCATTGCGTATTTTGTCTTTGCTCAGGCGAATGTCCTACTCATTTTGTTTTTGTCACGGATGCTATCGGGCATTGGTTCTGCCAATATTTCGGTGGCGCAAGCCTACATCACTGATGTTACGTCACCGGAAGAGAGAACGAAGTCACTAGGTTTTCTGGGGGCTGCTTTTGGTATCGGCTTTATCATTGGTCCATCATTAGGTGGATTTCTGAAAAGTATTTCATCGCCAGGAACCGTGGATTGGGTAGGTTATGTAGCTTCTGCTATGTGCTTTGTTAATTTGATAATGGCTTACTTCCTGCTTCCGGAATCACTTAATGAAAAAAAGAAAAATTTACCATTCAACTTTAAAGTAGTAACAGGCATAATCACTGAATTAAAAAAACCGCTGGTCAGTCATTTACTTTGGATTAATTTTATTTTCATCACTGCGTTTATGCTCATGCAGATTGCCTGTTCACTAATGTGGAAAGAGGTGAACGGATTAAATGAAAAAGAAATAGGTTACGTATTTGGTTTTGTTGGCATAGCAACAGCCATCGTGCAAGGATTGTTAGTGGGCCGAATGGTAAAATGGTTAGGCGAAGTAAAAATGATCTACTATGGCATTTTCTTTATGGCGATTGGATTGGCCATCCTGCCCATAACTGGAAATCGACTCTTTATGCCTTTTGAATTTATAGGTCTTGCCTTAATTGCCCTTGCTAATGGATGTCTTACTCCTGGCATTACCTCCTTGCTATCAAAATTTGCCAACCCCAAAGAAGTAGGTCAAGTGTTAGGTGTGAACCAATCTTTTGGTTCTGTGGCACGGGCAGCGGGCATGGGACTAAGCGGCTTTTTGTACAGCTTCAATTTCCATATACCTTTTTTAGTGGGTGCTGCTATGATGCTGACTTCCCTTTTTCTCATCACCGCTTTCGAGCGAAAGAACTCAACAGCGCAAGGTTGAGTACAACTATTGCTTGCCGAAGAGCTCTTTAAAGACCTCCGTCAGCTTGCCGAAAGATTTCACTTCAATTTTTGATTTTTTTGTGTCAATGGATTTTTGACTGTATTTTGAAATATAGATTTGTTCGAAACCCAACTTCTCAGCTTCCGAAATTCGCTGGTCTATTCTATTTACCGCTCTTAATTCTCCACCCAATCCAATCTCCGCAGCAAAGCAGATTTTGTCTGACACGGGAATCTCTTCCATCGATGAAACAACTGAAATGCAAATGGCTAAGTCAATGGCCGGATCTTCCACGCTAATTCCGCCTGCCATGTTTAAGAATACATCTTGCGTGCCAAGACGAAAGCCACACCGCTTTTCCAAAACGGCCAAGAGCATGTTCAATCTCTTCTGATCAAAGCCTGTGGGCGTACGTTGTGGCGTTCCATACGATGCCGGACTGACGAGCGATTGGATTTCAATCAGCAACGGTCGGTTGCCCTCGATCGTTGCGCCAATTGTAGCCCCCGTCAGATTACCATCTTTCTGTGAGATCAATATCTCCGAAGGATTGGAAACTTCGCGCAAGCCATTGCCCAACATTTCATAAATGCCAATTTCAGACGTAGAGCCGAATCGGTTTTTTGTTGTTCTCAAAATCCGGTAGGCCAAATGCCGATCGCCCTCAAACTGCAAAACGGTGTCAACCATATGCTCCAATACTTTTGGTCCGGCCAACATTCCGTCTTTGGTAATATGTCCGACTAAAAAAACGGGTGTGTTGGTTTCTTTTGCAAACTTCATCAGCTCGGCAGCACACTGCCGAACTTGTCCCACGCTTCCGGCTACTGAATCCAACTGATGCGAATGCAACGTTTGAATAGAGTCGATGATTAATAACTGGGGCTGAATGGTTTCAATTGCTTGAAAAATGTTCCGTGTATTTGTTTCGGTCAGGACAAAGAAGTTTTCATTCACGGCTTTCGCCAGGTCACTCAATCGCTCAGCTCTCATCTTTATTTGCTGATCACTTTCCTCCCCCGATACATAAAGAACACGGAGCTTTTTTAGCGCTAGTCCAACTTGCAGCATCAATGTTGATTTTCCAATACCCGGTTCACCTCCAATTAAAACCAGGGAACCATATACGATGCCTCCACCCAATACCCGATTTAGCTCGAGGTCAGATGAGCTAATTCGAATCTCTTTGGTGGATTCTATCTCACTTAATGTTTTTGGCTTTTCTTGCCTTGTCTTTCCTGGCTCAGACCGCCATTCATTTTTTGTGAGTTCTTCTTTGTTTACAATCTCTTCTACAAAAGAATTCCAAGAATTGCATGAGGGGCACTTACCCAACCACTTAGCGGATTCATAACCACAGCTTTGACAGAAGAAAGAAGTTTTGGATTTGGCCAATGAATTACTTTTTAATGAGAACTAAATCTGTTTGTCGTATTTGTACTATCCTGGCAAAAAGTTCCTTCAAATAGGGGTATTCTTGCGCCTCATAAATTGCTTTTGATAAGCTCAACGTGTAAGTAATATTCAACTTGTTGCCAATATTACCACAACTAAATGTAAAACGGCCTCCTTTGTTTGGCAAAGCCATAGCAATATCTTTTGGCATTTCGTCCAACGTAAAACCGGGTGGGTATTCGACAACAACCAAAACGGTCTCTTCTTGTGGCGTACCAAAGTCAACCGGAAAATTTCGTTCCTTTAATTTGAAAGGATTGGTAGTCCATCGACCAACAACAAATGGATTGAAATAGATTCGATTGACATTGGCTAGATCATCTCTGTTAAATTCTATCTCCATCGTTTCGGTCAGTGGTTTTTCATGTTCGCCAAGGTTCTCTATACTCATGTTTTGTACAGTCTGCAAAGACCACTCTCTTTCCAACGAAGCAGCATAATTTTCTATGTTACCAAATGAATGAATTTGCTTCCTTTTTTCAAGTGCTTTGTAATCATAAGAAATGACACGCATTGTTCCGGCTAATGTTCCATCTTCCTTTAGGCTAATGTTGAGCGAAGTGACACTTTTCTCCTTCGCCTTAGATATTAATTGTACTTCTCTCGAATCCTTCTTTGCTAACAATCTACCCGTGCCATTGAGACATCGCTCAGGCAACAGCCCAAATCCAGCAAGAGGTTCTGTAGCATCGAGTAGGTAAACTTGCTCACCTATCTGAAGTTGAACAATCACATAATTGAACTCGCTTAAAACGGGGTAAAGTGAATTGGGAAGCCCATTGGAGCGCGTAGAAAGTATAACCGGATGCGCATCGAATTCGGCAAGCTGTAACGCTCCTAACAGTGAAAGGTTGATGTCGCCAATATTGCCCTTGCTGTTTTCAAAGGCGTATTTCACCCCTTTGTCCGCATACTTCCCGTCATATTCATTCCATGTATAATGTCTCTTCACCCAATTGAAAATTAGTTTTGCTTTTTGCAATGGATCATCCGTACCATTTATTATTTCTTTGACCTTGCCGTCTAAAATGTTTTTTGCTTTCTTGATTTGAGCACCAAAAGTCTGGCTATCGAAAAGCTCTTGTTCAACATCTATCCACTCTCTCGTTACTTTATCACGTGCGCCATTGGGATAACCGATCTCTGTAAGCTCGAAACTTATCCGAGATAAAAAATTGCTTTTGGCACTCATAAACTCCTCCTCGCGAAAGGAGGGGATATCTTGCATTTCATATTGTCGCAGGCTGCAATCCGATGTTGCTCCATGAATGAAAATACAATCGCCAACGAGCGTCACTTGACTCTTACTCAATTTTAGAGACCCTCTTAAAGACGCTCGATAGGTATAATTTGCAGGAATAGCAGCCCGAAATGCCGACTTAATTTTTGGTATATCCGACTGAAACTCCCATGGGTAGAGAACTAAAATAAAAGGGCTTAAAATTGAATATTTCAATTCAACTACACTCCCAACTGCAACATTAGGAAGGGCAAATGTTACAAGAGAATAGCTCGGATTTTCTTCGTTGAAAATATCGCCTTTTTCAAGATTAGTTTTCTTTATTGTCCCAGACGAAAGAGAATAGGTGGCTCCCTCTAGAGAAATTAATTTTTCATAGAATTCATTCTGCCTTCTCAAGGGGATCGAAAAGGTTGACTTTTGTATCCCCTCTTGACGTAATATCTTTATCTTTTGATGAATCTCTACGATCATTTTACCTGAACTTTGTTCAAAGTAAACTTCGCCAAACTCATTTAAAACTACTGCCGATGCGAGTGAGTCCTTTGGGTAATTGGTCATCTCTAATTCGCCTCTTGTCACAAGTCCGAAACGGAAACCATTTCCTTGAGCCAAAGTGGATTCAAAAAACAACAAACTACCCAACAGAATTAGGAAATGACGAATACCGCAACTTCGCAAAAAAAGATCAGTCACGTCAAGTTCGCGAGAGTATCGCTTTTCCCCAAAAATAAATACATTATTTATAAAAATACGTGGAACCCCACGTTGCATTTAGGAATTAATTGTTAGACTTTTGGTCAACCCTATCCCTAACGATATGAAATTCATCTCACTACTCTTCTTGTTTTGCTCCTATGCTTCGTTCGCACAAAAACCACCTATCAAGTTTGGTAACGTTCCATTGGAAGACATGAAGATGACTGTCTATAGCAAAGACTCATCGGCTTCAGCGGTGGTATTGGCTGATTATGGAGAATCAACAATTTCATATAATCAAACAGAAGGTTTTCAACTTTTCTTTGAACGCATTAGACGAATAAAGATCTTAACAAAGGATGGCTTAAAATGGGCGGACTTCAGTATTCCCTTGTACCACGATGGAACTGCTGATGAAAAAGTTACTTCATTAAAAGCAGTAACCTACAATTTAGAGAATGGTAAGATTGTGGAGAGTAAAGCAAAGGGCGAAGCTATCATCAAAGAAAAATATGACGACAACCTTAACTTTACAAAAATAAGTCTGCCCAATGTAAAGGTGGGTTCAGTCATTGAAATCTCATATAAGGTTACTTCCGATTTCCTTTTCAACTTTCAGGATTGGGAGTTTCAAGATGAAATACCAACATTATGGAGTGAGTACCGGGTACATATTCCCGAATACTACAATTATCAAAAGTATATGCAGGGCTACATAGCCATTGCGATAAACGAATCGGAAACAAATCCAAAGGCCATTTTGATTAACAGTAAGGAAAGATCTGATGGCCCAACAGGAGGAACAAAATTTGACCAAGATAAAATTGATTACACGGAAAACAGCAACCGATGGGTTGCCCAAAACGTTCCTGCGTTTAAAGAAGAACCTCACATGACTTCAAAAACTGATTTCATTTCAAAAATCAATTTCGAGCTTTCATCAACCCGATCCCCAAATGGAAGTTTTAAAAACTACATGGGTAGTTGGGAAGACATTAATATTTCTTATTGGAAGCGGTACGAACCAGAAATCACGGGAAACAATTTTCTAAAAAAACAGGTAGACGAAATTACAGCCGGCAAGATTACCTCTGAAGAAAAGGCCGCAGCAATATTTCAATTTGTTCGTCAAAATTTGGTTTGGGACGGTTATAAAAGGCGCTATCTATCTAGCGATCTAAAAGATGTATTTGAAAAAAAGAAAGGGAATTCGGCAGACATCAATTTGCTACTTGCTTCAATGTTGGAAAAAGCCGGTGTACAGGTGTTTCCTGTCCTAGTTAGCACACGAGATCACGGATTTATTCGTGAAAGCATACCTGTTTCCAGTCAATTCAATTACCTTATCTGCTCCGTGAAAATCGGTGAGAAAACTATCTTGTTAGACGCTACGGAAAAACTACTACCAGTCGGTATGCTACCCGAGAGATGTTTGAACGACAGGGGGCTTATTGTCTCTGGTGAATCGCCACAGTGGGTTAACTTACAATCACAAACTAAATCGCGCATGGTAATAAGTGCAGATCTGAAGTTAACAGATGCTGCAGATCTGAATGGCAATCTGAATGTGGAGTCAACCGGCTATTTCTCTTCTGCCGCACGCAAATCGTTTCTGGCAAAAGGTGAAGCCGAATACATTAAAGAATTTGTAGGAACAAAAAGCTGGCAATTGGCAAATAGCAACTTCGAAAATGCAAAAGAGATTCAGCTTCCCTTCAAAGAAAAACATGGTCTCACCATTAGTGAGCATATCACTAATGCCGGTAATACGTTTTACTTTAGTCCTTTTGTCATCGAACGCGAATTGGAGAATCCATTTAAAGTTGAGAAAAGAGAATATCCAGTGGATTTTGGCTCTCCCTTCGATAAACTATACATGGTAAAAATCACTGTGCCTGCCGACTATCAGGTTGACGAACTTCCAAAAAACAAAATCCTCGCGCTTCCGGGCAACAGTTGCAAATATCTTTTCAATGCAACCCAAGTTGGAAATATGATTAGCATCACCAGTAGCTTGAGCTTTAATAAATCGGTTTTCAACCAGGAAGAATATGCTGCTCTTCGAGATTTTTACGGGCAGGTAGTAGCCAAACAAGCGGAGCAAATTGTTTTGAAGAAAAAATAAATCGTATGAAAAAAATTCTGCTGTGTTTTTTGCTTTGCCAAAGGCTATCATTGGTGGCAAAAGACGAACCTAAATATCCAGTCAGTGCAATACCTGAAAGTCTTAAGGAGGGTATGTACGCTGTGATACGCGAAGATTTTGCTCGCTTTGAGATCTTGGCTATTAACAAATCTCGCTATTATGTTCACAAAGCAATTACCATATTAAACCCAAAGGGAAAGGCATTTGCGTCCGAGGATGTTAGCTACAATAGTTTGACAAAAGTACTTTCAATTTCAGCACATGCATACGATGCCAATGGGCGGCTTATCAAGAAACTGAAGAATAGTGAAATTGTTGATCATAGCACCTATGATGGATTTAGCTTATACACTGACCATCGTGTTAAATCATTTGAACTCGTCCAAAGCACATACCCATATACCGTTGAGTTTGAATACGAAATCGAATGGAAATACCTGTATTCAATTCCTTCGTATTATCTGTCTTTAGATGATGAGGTCTCGATCGAAAATAAAAGATATGAGGTTCATTATCCAAGTAACTTAAAACCTCGCTATAAGTTGAATTTGGTTGCAGAACCAAAAAAAGAAACAACTACTGACGGTGAGAAGTTGATTTGGTCTGTGCAAAATTTTAGGCCGGAAAAATTTGAAGTTTTTACTTCTGAAAAAACATTTGCAAGAGTTCTCTTAGCGCCAACTAGCTTTGAATACGATGGCTTTAAGGGATCTATGGACACATGGATAAGTTACGGGAATTGGCAAAATGAACTAAATCGAGGCAGGGGTGAGCTATCCGAGGCAACAAGGCAAAAAGTAAAAGAAATAACGGCTGGAGCCAAAACAACTGAACAGAAAACCAAAATCATTTACGAGTATTTGCAAAACCGAACACGTTATGTGAACATAAGCGAAGGGATCGGTGGATTGCAACCATTGGCTGCCAATGTTGTAGACGAGGTCGGGTATGGCGATTGTAAGGCTCTTTCGAACTATATGGTCGCTATGCTAAAGCTTGTCGGAATACGAGGATATTACACAAAAATACGAGCGGGAGTAAATGAGCGTGAAATTCTCGACTTCCCTAGTCATCAAACAAATCACATTATTGTAGGTGTACCGAACGGAGCAGACACTCTTTGGATGGAGTGCACAAATCAATCAAAGCCATTTGGCTACATGGGTGATTTCACGGAAAATAGATACGCAATTATGGTTACCGAGGAAGGTGGAAAACTCGTGCATATTCCGTTCATTAAAACAGATAGAAATACACAAATACAAAAAGCACAAGTAACTCTTGATAGAAACGGCAACGCCAAAGCTAAAGTAGTTACAACTTACTCAGGATTGCAGTACGAAAATGGCAATCTTGACTCTCACGTTGCCGGCCAAGCGGATGAACAGCGCAAGTGGCTTGAAGAAAATATTGACATTCCGAATTTTGAATTAGGTGCTTTTTCTTTCAAAAATATCAAAGACAAAGTTCCAACTGCCATCGTGAATGTTGAACTCACATTAAATCGGTTAGCTTCGGTCAGCGGAAAAAGGATATTTATTACTCCTAACCTGATGAATCGTTCTACCTTTATTCCTCCAAAAAATGAGAACAGAAAAAATCCAATCGTTTTAAAACGCTCCTATGTAGATGTGGATAGCATAACGTATTTTGTCCCTGAAGAAATCTATCCGGAGTTTGTTCCGCCTGCGGTGAAAATAGATAGTCGGTTTGGTGAGTACGAATCTTCGATCACTTTTAGCCAAGGGAAGTTGTTGTACGTGCGGAGGTTGAAAGTCAAACCGGGCGAGTTCCCAGCGTCTTCGTATGGTGAGTTTGTTGACTTCTACAAAAATTTAAACAAAGCTGACAACGCTAAGCTGGTTTTCCTCAGCAGAACCTAATGTCACTTAAAAGGCGAATCCGGTTCTTTCGCCATGGTTTTGTAAACAATTTTGTCCATAGAGCCGGGGGCAAATTTATTTAGGAATACAGTTAGCTTTCCCTGATTCGTCAAAATGAGAATTTTTTGACGCCTAACGGTTGCTTTGTAAATTCGTTCGGCACATTCTTCCGCACTCATCATATCACTTTCATCTCTGGGCGATTCGCCTTGTTCTTTACCCGAGCTATTTAAGGCACGCTTACGTGTGTTAGATGCTGTGAACCCTGGACATGCAGTCAATACGTGAACTCCTTGATATAACAATTCTGTGCGAAGCGTTTCTAAAAAACCAATTAGCGCAAACTTCGATGCAGAATATCCGCTTCGACCCGGCAAGCCGCGGTACCCGGCAATGGAAGAAATGCCTAAGATCGATCCTTTGTTCTTCAATATCTCAGGCAAACATGCTTGCGTGGCATATAGCACTCCAAAAAAATTAATATCCATTACCTTTTTGATCACCGCCAAATCAAGTTCTTGGAAAAGCGCCCGCATGGTAATGCCGGCATTATTTATTAAAACATCAATTCTTCCAAATACTCTCAACGCCTCTTCTGCCATTTTTTTGTTGTCGCTTTCTACACTGACATCCGCTTGCAACCCCTGCACTTGAATGCCTTGCTGCTGCAGTACTGAAACTGTATTCTGTAATTCCGTGTTGTTCCTTCCGGTGATTAAAATTCGTGATCCGTTTCTGCCAAAAACTTCTGCCAATGCCTTGCCTATGCCCGAAGACCCACCTGTGATCACGACAACCTTATCCTTCATATTTCGTTTTTTCCAGAGCAAAAGTAACTAAACATACACTAATCTTAAGTCATGTTATTGCTTCGTGTGCTAGCGAAACTTCCCTTCTCAGTTCTCTATCTGCTTTCTGATTTTCTTTTCTTTGTCGGCTTTCGTATCATCAAATATCGCAGGGCTATAGTCTGGGATAATCTCAAAAATTCCTTTCCCAACAAAGACCACGAAGAGTTGCGAGTCATTGAAAAGAACTTCTATGCAAACCTCTGCGACTATGCGGTTGAAACACTGAAACTATTATCTATTTCCAAGCACGAGTTATCGAGAAGAATGCCCTTTACCAACCCCGAAATCCTAAAGCCTTATGTCGATCGAAATCAATCAGTAATTTTGATGGCCTCCCATCAATTCAACTGGGAATGGCTAATGGTTTCTGGAAGCATCAACCTGCCCGTAAAACTGGATTTTATCTATCAAAGATTGAGTAGTTCTAACTTTGATCACTTAATGCTGATGTGCCGCAAACGCTTTGGCGCCTACCCCATCGAACGAAAACAAACAGCACGCGAGGCAATCAAAAGAAAAAACATCAGGCGAGGCATCGCCATAATAGCTGACCAATTTCCTAACCACGAGAAAAAACATTGGGTTCCTTTTTTGAATCAGGAGACTGCGTTCTTCCTCGGACTCGGCCAACTAACGGTGCTTACACAATGTCCAGCTTTTTTCGTTCGATCGAAAAAAATCAAGAGGGGCTACTATGAAGCAGAAATCATTCCTCTGACCGTTCCACCATATGAAAAAGGTAGCCAAATGGTAGTTGATAAATATGCGGCCGTAACAGAGTCTTTTATCAAAGAACAACCCGACAATTGGCTGTGGTCACACGCCCGTTGGAAACACAAACGCGAGGCTGATCAGCCGATAAGCACCTGAGCAAGTTTTCTCATTTCGCTTTCTCTATTGTACACGTTTGGAGAAACACGGATGGCATCGCCCCGAAAAGAAACGGAGATATTATTTTTTTGTAATCTGATTTTCAGTCTTTCTTGATCAATCCCCTCTGGCAGCCGAACTCCAAACAGATGATTCGCTCGATTTTTTTCCTCCTCAATCCAAAAGCCATTTTCTCGAAGTTCTGCAATGGCACCGCTGGCTATTTTGGAGCAGTACTGCTGAATATTTTTGGGTTTCCACGCGTTGATTTGCTTCAATGCTGCCAGTAGCATAGGCACTAAAATGAAATTGCTATGCTCCCCCACTTCATAACGAAGTGCCCCAGGCTGGTATTCGTTTTGATAATTCACCAAGCCAGCAAAATTCTCACTGTGTAGGCGGTTGATCCAGTTTTCTTCGATTGGTTTACCTCCATCAAAACAAGGATCGTAATAGGCCAACCCCAGTGAATAGGGCCCCATCAACCATTTGTATCCTCCACAAATGAGAGCATCGGGTTGAATTTGTTCAACATCAAAGGGAAGAGCACCTACCGATTGAGTGCCATCAATAACCAATAAAGAGCCCACTTCTCTTGTTCTTTTTCTAATCTCCGCGAGCCGAAAGAGCGTGCCGTCCGCCCAGTGCACATGGCCTAGTGCGACCAGCTTTGTTTTACTGTTAATGGACTGAAGAATACGTTCGTTCCAAATCTTCCCCCTTCCTGCAAGATCCGATGGTGGGAAAATCACTTTTAATTCAGCCTGTTTTTCGGATGCTAATTTTTGCCAGGGATAATAGTTGCTCGGAAATTGTTCGGCTGCAACAATCATGTTTTCCCCTTTGCTAATGCGCACATTGGCTACCACATTGGCCATGCCGTATGAGACAGACGGGATAATTACGATTTGCTTTTTGTCAGGCGCATGGATCAGTTTCGCAAATTCAGCCCGCACTTTTTCCGTATCGCCAAAAAAATCGCTGGTTGAAATTGAAAATGGATTTCTTTTTCGCTTGATGCCTTCTATACCTGCCTTTTCCACACTCTTCAAAAGTGGACTCATGTAGGCGCAATTCAGATAAATACTATTGGCAGGTAGTGAAAACTTTGAACGTTGGTTGGAAAGCATTTTAGTAGTTTTTGCGTGACAGGCCCAGTGAATCGCGCAAGCCAATAAACGCATTTTTATTCTTACTCCAATAATCTAACCGGATACTTTTTTCCAAAGCCGCTTTCGTGGTTACCTGTTTCCCGCGTTCAACGAAGTGTTCTTCCCAGCCCAAAACGGCATGGGGAAATTTCTGTTGATAAGTGATGACCAAACTCCGGTTGAGTAATGGCATTTGAATCGAATACGAAACTTGATCATTTCTTTTCTCCGAGGTAATCATTGCTTTTTGTTCTTTCATAGGTGTATGCAGCAGGCGAGTGAAGAAAAATCCGGGAATAATAGTTACTTCGCCAAGTGGCAATCGCTCCGGATCAAGGCGAATCAGATTCCACAACTCGTCTTCTAACAAAGTAACATTGAGGATTTCGGATTGATCGCCCTCGCTTTCAAAATAGGAATTGGACTGAATCTGATATTTCTTGTTTTTCAAATTCAACTGACCAAAAACCTGCCCACACCATTCCTGCGAACTAAATGTGGTTTTTAGAGTATGGGGAGAAACGTGCCGCTCGATGGGCGTAAACACCGATAACATCATGGAATAGGGGTAAACGCCAGTTACAAAATTCTTTGTGAAGTTCATTTTCAAAACAGAAACCTTATCACTTCCAGCACTTGACGGATCATCTAGTTTCACTTGCCTTTTTTGAGAAAAGTCCTCGCTGACAAAAATAAGTACTGCATTTCCATCGCGATCCTCGCCATATCTCGACTGAGATAACCGATAGGTATTGATTTCTGCCTGCCCATTGTACCAATATTTCTTGAACTCTTCTTTTTGGTAAGGGCGAACGTTAGTATCCTGCGATGCAATCGGCTTAGTGCATGAAAAAGCAATGATGAAAAACAGAGATAGCGGTAATCTTATCATAATAGTTGTATTGCAAATCCCATTGGAACGAATAGTCTTAAAAAAGAAATCAAAAAAACATCCCTGTCAATTGATCATTTGTGTTTTACTGGGTTACCATCTTTGCCATCGGCCGATCAAACCAAAAGCATTTTTCTATGAAGGTCGCCTGCGAACAGTACAAAGGAATCACATATATTCGAGTTGCAGCATTACCCAAAAAACAAAAACAACAGTTTTGGGTTTCTTTCGACCAAGAAAAAATCATCAAGATTCTGAAAGACGATACGTTGCTGAACGATTGCGTCTTGTACAACGACTATTCGGAATGGCTGAAGTCTGTTTTCAAAGAAGAGTTGAGCATGCCGTTGACGGAGTCGATAAATGTCGTTCGTCAGGTTGCTTAATGTTCGAAGGCTTGACGACACATTATCTAGCAAAAACGTGCCAATGATACAGCTCAGACTTAAAGTTGCATGCGGCTGACAGCCGAGTCGAAGAAGTAGTTGATTTCTATTTCTGTCCTGAATAAATTTTCAACTAATTTCGAAAAAAATGTAAAAAAATGAAGCCTTTTTTATTTCTTGTAGTTCTCGCGACCCATTTTATTGTTGATGCACAACCTATTAAAGGAGAGGCCTGGGTTGATGTGAAGAAAAAAGGAGTGGGCACACTTCAGGTTTTGTGGGGTAATTATCCACTTATAACTGAAAAAGTGAAGGGTCAGCCCGAAGGACTGACGTTAGAGGTACTATCGGATTTTGTAGAGTATGTAAAGGCTAATCACAAGGTTGATCTCTCGCTTAAATTTGTTTATGTAAATGATGTGAAGTTTATCTGGGAGCGAATGAAAGGCTCTAGCGGAGGTGTGACCTGTGCAAATCTTGTGTTAATGACAAAAGAAAGAGCGAAATCATTTCAGTTTAGCCCTCCCCTAGGCTTTGTTTATGACGTATTGATAACGAACAGTGCCAAACCCATCATTAAGAATGTAGACGAACTCAAGATGACATTGAGTGACGCTCATGGCTATGGCGTAAGTGGTTCTGTGCAGTTGGAACGGCTTCAAGAATTGAAAAAGAACCATTTACCGAACTTACAGATTGACATAGGCCCGAGCCATCCATATGATATTGAAAACATCGCCAAGGATCCCAAAGGAGTGGGTTTTACAAGCATCATTTTCTACCTTGAATTTGTGCGAAAAAAATTGCCCCTCATTCACCACCCCGTATTAGAAGGCAAACCACAAGCCAGCTATTTTGTTTTTCCATTACAAAGTGAATGGAATAATGTTTTTACCGAATTTATCGAAGCCAACGGTGGCTATACTAAAAGCAAGAGATATTCAGATCTGCTTATAAAGTACATTGGACCCGCTGGTCGCCAGCTCTTTAGAAAAGAACAGTAGCTTTTCTTCGTTTAGCTTTCTTTCTTGTGAAATCAAGATTTTTTGTGGTTTTCTTGTATGCTTTTTTAAAAAAACTCAGGTAACCCCAATTTCTCAGGGAAGAAATGATGGGTTGTTTCCAAATCTTCAGAGTAAAATCAGGTTTCCTTTACCTGTGTAAATCGAGTTGTCAACATGGCGAAAATGACGTTTGTTAAAGTTACATGAAAGTGTTTAGCGATCCATTTCTATTCTACTGAAAACTAGGTTGTTAGCGTGAGGCAACTTAAAGCATCCTACTTAGTTGTCCACAAATAAGTGATTAACCAATATGTATTTAATTATATGATAATCAATACGTTAAGCTTTAACATGCCAATAATGTGGATAGAAACACGCTTTTGTGGAATTCTTTTTTGGTTGAATTTCTTTTATTTAACCAACTATTTGTGATTAAACGATTATGTTGAAGAGTTAGACAAAACTTACATGCTAAAAGGACTTACTAACCAGCTATTGTGCTTTAAATTTGCTGCGCCAGACCACCACTTTCATGAGACCATTGATCCTCTTTTTCCTGCTTTGTTCAAGCTCCGTTTTTAGCCAGTCGGTTGAGTCCGTGAAATTGGTAGATCTGCAAAAAATTATTCAAGCCACTGGCGACCATGTTCTGGTGATCAACTTTTGGGCCACGTGGTGTGCGCCCTGTATAAAAGAGATTCCGTACTTTGAAAAGCTTAACACTGACGATAAAAATGCAGAGGTAATTTTAGTGAGCATGGATTACGACCTTGATCCGAATACTGACAAAGTCAATAGATTTGTAACTCGAAAGAAAATAAAATCACGCGTTTTAGTGTTAACTGAGAGTGATCCTAATTCGTGGATTGATAAGATTGACAAACGCTGGTCGGGAGCCTTGCCGGCAACACTTGTTGTAAATAGTAAAACAGGCAAACGAGAATTGACACAGGGTGAACTTGGTGAAGGCGAATTAGAAAAATTGATAGCTAAAGTGAAAAACCAATAATTAAATAATAGACAGATTATGAAAACAACTTTTCTAATGATGCTCTTTGCACTGCTTTGGGCAGGCTCACCTGTAAAGGAAGGTTATGAAATCGGTGACACCGCAGCTGACTTTAAGCTTAAAAATGTAGATGGTAAAATGGTTTCGCTGGCAGATTTTAAAGATGCGAAAGGATTCATTATTGTATTTGACTGCAACACGTGCCCATACTCAAAAGCATATAACGAACGAATCATTGCTTTAAATAGAAAATACGCTTCTCTTGGCTTCCCGGTTATCGCCATCAACCCAAATGATCCGGCTCAATCGGGAGGTGACTCGTTTGATGAAATGGTAAAAGTGGCAAAAAAGAAAGGTTATGACTTCCCCTACCTGGTGGATGAATCTCAATCTGTTGCAAAATCATTTGGAGCAACCAATACCCCACACGCGTTTGTGCTTACAAAAGAATTGAAGGTAGCCTACATTGGAGCTATTGATGACAGCGCGCGTAAACCACAGGAAGCAACCAAACACTATGTTGAAGATGCAGTAAATGCGCTGTTGACTGGAAAACCTGTAACCACAACAAAAGTAAAAGCGATTGGCTGCGGGATTAAATGGAAGAACGCTTAAACAAATAACCATTCGAAAAAAGAAGAGCCTGCAAAAAATGCAGGCTCTTCTTTTGTTAGACAAGCGCTTATAACCAATCCAATCGAGTTACGGTCTTCTCCATTACAAGTTCGCCTGTGTGTTTTGTCTGCTTTGGTTCAACCAGCATAATATGAACATCCTCCCCATTTGTCCTCGGTCGATGCTCCACACCTTTGGGCACCAATAGAATTTCTCCCGCTTTTACTTCCACTGTTTTATCACGAAAGTCCATGATGAGAGTACCCTTGTAAATGATAAACAGCTCATCCTCGTGGTCATGCTTATGCCATGCAAACTCGTCTTTAACCTTGGCAAGCTTCAGAAAGTTTTCGTTCAGCTCTCCAATAAGGTACGGATGCCAATACTCCTTGATTGCTGCAAACTTTTCTTCAATATTAATTGGGCTCATCTTTCAGACTACTTGCTGATGTAAAGTTTTTCGTAGTACTCCTCGAGCATACGCTTAACTGCAAATTGTTCTTTTGTGCTAAGTATGCTCTGCTTCATCATTTCTACCCATTTCTTCTGATTCGTATAGTAACACGGAACAACTTCCTGTAGCAAGACTTTGTAAAAAGCTTTTTGGTCGTGGGCGTCTAATTTTTCTTCTTTCTTGTTTTCGTAACCATCACCAATTTGCCAGCCGTTGACTCCATGCTGACAAGCTTCCGGCCACCACCCGTCCAAAATGCTTAGGTTAAGCACTCCATTCATGGCGGCTTTCATGCCTGATGTGCCACTGGCTTCCTGTGGTCTTCGAGGATTATTGAGCCATACATCACTGCCACGCACTAGCATCGAACCGATCGTCATGTCGTAGTTCTCCAAGAATACCACAGAGTTGGGGTACTCTTTCGTAAGTGCAACAATATTTTCAACAATTTCCTTCCCACGGTCGTCCTGCGGATGAGCTTTTCCCGAAAATATAATCTGGAGTTTTCCACTGCGAAACAATCCATCAATCTTAGGTCGATCCGTAAAAATAAAATCACTGCGTTTATAAGGCACGGCTCGTCTAGAGAATCCTATGAGCAGTGAGTCTTCCTTTAATTGAACGCCTGTGCGCTCCTTAACAAAGTCAAGAAGCTTTTTCTTATTTGCCGAATGAGCTGTCCTCAAATCGCCTCCTTTCTCAGCGGTTTCGATCATTCTGGAGTCAACCCATGTGGGTAGATGTATGGCGTTGGTGATTCCAACAATCTCCGAGCGATCTTTTACTTTACTCCACATCTTGTTAGCAGTAACGGCATGCAATTGGGCAACCGCGTTGGCCTTTCTTGAAAGTCGCAAAGCGCCAACCGTCATATTAAATGGCGAACCACCGAGCTGCTTCAATTGCTTTTTAGAAAAGCTGACATTATCTGCACCCATGTACCACAGTCGATCGATATAATGCGATTCGTTGCCTTGTACCACTGGCGTATGTGTGGTAAAAACTATTTCGTTTCGCGTTTTTTCAAACGCTTCGTCAAAAGTCTTACCATCTTCCAATTTCTCACGCATCAATTCAAATCCTGCAAAAAGTGCGTGCCCCTCGTTAAAATGATATACATCGGTCTTAATGCCAAGTGCTCTGAGGGCCTTTACTCCACCTATACCCAACACCATTTCCTGTGCTATCCGCTCCTCGCCAAACCACCCATAGAGTTGTCCGGTTATCCAGGCATCCTCGTTGCCGGGTACATCTGTATCCAGCAAGTACAAAGGAACACTGCCATGCGAATCGTCCAGCCAAACCTTGCACTTTACTTCGCGCTTGCGAATGGTAACGCTAACCATCACACCCGTGTCTTTCAAAAAGTCATATTTGTAAATGGGATATGTGTCTAATACTTTCCCGTCTCTCGTGATTCGCTGATCGGTGTATCCTTGCTTCCACTTGATGCCAAGTCCAACCATAGGATATCCATGATCTTTCGCACCCTTCAGGTAATCACCAGCCAAAATGCCCAAGCCGCCAGCATAAATTTTGAAGTCGCTGTGCATAGCATACTCCATACAGAAGTAAGCAACGCGGGGCAATTTTGATTTGTCGAGTGCCATAGTTTTCAACGTTTAGTAAAAAAATAGAATGCCTGTATAGTCGTCACGGGTCACGGTTAGTCCACTGATGCTTAACAAATGTAGCTATTTAAGAATCGCAAAAGATCTGTATTTGAAGTTGATCCGGAAAAAAATAGACAAGGTTATTCCACGTAAAGCACAAGTCCTTTGAGGTACTCGCCTTCCCGATGAAAGATAGAAACAGGATGGTCGGCAGGTTGTGACAGGTGATGCAGAACTTTGATTTGTCGGCCAGCTTGTATTGCCGCTGAGACAACTGTATCGTAAAACAATTGCCGATCCACTACCTGCGAACAGGAAAAAGTAAACAATATTCCTCCCGATTTAATGATCCGTATGGCCTCTGCATTTAAGCGTTGGTAGCCTTTCATTGCCTGATGTTTGGCTTCTTTATGTTTCGCGAAGGCGGGGGGATCCAAAATAATTAAATCGTAAAAATCCTTCTTGTCTTTAATAAATGTAAATGTGTCGGAGGATACGCATTCGTTTTCTGTCGAATCAAAACCATTCAATTGAAGGTTCTTCCTAGTCATGTCAACCGCCTTCTCCGATGAATCAACCGAGTGAACCAAGGCCGCCAAGTTCTGTAAAGCATACACTGAAAAGCCACCCGTATAACAGAATGTGTTAAGCACGGTTTTTCCAACTGACATTTCTCCCAGGAGCTTTCTGTTCTCTCTTTGGTCTAGAAAAAAACCCGTCTTCTGCCCCTCCTCCCAATCCACGTAAAATTTATTTCCATGCTCCAGAATGGTATGTGGCAATGCAGCCATTCCATAGAGATATTCGTTCTCGGTTGTGGGCTTAAGAGTATTCTGACTTTTGTAAAAGACGGCAGATAGTTGATCTTTTAAAACTTCTTGAAGAGCTAGACTGATGATATGTCTGTCGGTGTGCATCCCGGTAGAATGGGCTTGCATGACCGCTACTCCTTGATAAATATCTACGATGAGCCCTGACAGGCCATCCCCTTCACCATGCACCAGTCTATAGGCGTTGGTATTTTCATTTAGAACGCTTGTTCCAATTCGTTGTTGAAATGCAGCGGCTATTTTTGAACTATATAAACCCGCACCGGGTGGTGTTTTCGAAAACGAAAGCACCCGAACGGTGATTGTCCCTTTTTGGTAGTGCCCAAATCCAACGGTTTTCTTTGAAGCATCCTTTACCTCAACCCAATCTCCTTCATTGGGCGTGCCTTCAACAGATTGAATGGCCCCCGAAAAGATCCACGGATGAAATCTCTTCACCGAATGATCTCTTCCCTGCTTTAATCCAACTACACCTTTAATTATCATTATACTTTTCAAAAATATGCCCTTGACAAAAAGTAAAGTTACTTAATATATTTGGGCGTGAATCAAATTTATAAGGACATGAGAATTCTACTGATGGTATTGTTGGTTACACTATTCAGCTGCTCGAAACAACCTGCACCCGCTGATGCAATAACCCCTGACAATCCCTCCGAAGAAGGTGTAATTCCTCCGGGTGGCGCGAGGGAAGAGTTTACCGATACGCCCGGATTGGTGAGAGTGACTTTTACGGATAATGGAGTGACCAAAACAGCAGATGGTACGTACTTGAATGGAAAAAAGCAAGGCACTTGGTCAGAGTATCATCCGAATGGCCTGCTAAAGAATTTAACCACCTACATAAACGGAGAAAAGGAGGGAATCTCCGTGGAGTTGAATAACAATGGCCAATTGACAAAACGTTGCTACTACCATAAGGGAGTTCGACATGGAGAGTATAAAGAATTTAACTACGCAAACTTGAAAGAAGAGCGGGTATATAGTTATGGAAAAATCGAAGGACAAGTAAAAATCTACTACGACAACACCAAACTGATGGAAGAAAGCCTCTACAAAAATGGTGTTCGTGATGGTGTGTCAAAATGGTTTGATCAGGATGGAAATTTAACGATCGAATATGAATACAAAAATGGCGAGCTGATAAAAAAATAGAACAACTGCTTGCAATCAGAACTTTTTAATTGGGGTTTCGTTTTAAGGTAATATAGAACTGAAGCGGTTGATCTTGTGTTAGAAAATTGTTTAATTCTATCAAACTATTTTATCGGAGCGTTCGTCTTAACCACGCTCTTTTTGTAAACTATAAAAATTTATCTTTTTATGAAGCAATTTGCATCTCTATTGGCAGCGGCCCTACTAGGAAGTGTAGTGACCTTAAGTGCTTACCAGTGGTTCAATAAGAACCAACAACAACAAAACGTGAAAATTGAACATGTCAGTGGCGTACCTTCCGCACAGGTAGCCTATCGCATCAATGAAAAAGGCGAAGCGGTCGCTTTGGATTTTACCGGTACGGCTGAAAAGGTAACCAAGGCGGTTGTTCACATTCGATCCTCTCAAAACAGCAATTCGATCGCTCGCGAGCGCGATGCCAATGACCCTTTTCAATTCTTCTCCGGCCCAAACGGACCGATGGAAAGAGGCCCCAGTCAAAGTTCTGGATCAGGGGTTATCATTAACGCGGATGGATACATTGTGACGAATAACCATGTGGTAAAAGACGCAGACATTTTGGAGGTGACGTTCAATGACAATAAAACCTTAAAGGCTGAAGTTATTGGCACCGACCCTGACACAGACTTGGCGGTGATCAAAGTAAATCAAAAAGATCTGCCCTATCTGTCTTTTGTGGACTCCGATAAATCAAGAGTGGGCGAGTGGGTACTTGCAGTCGGAAATCCGTTTAATTTGAATTCTACAGTAACTGCCGGAATCATAAGTGCCAAAGGAAGAAATATCAATATCATCAACTCAAACAATCCCGCAACGCGGAATGGCCAGCAACCCAATAGCGCCATTGAGTCTTTTATTCAGACAGATGCCGCCATTAACCCAGGTAACAGCGGTGGTGCTCTTGTTAATTTAGATGGTGGATTGCTCGGTATCAACACAGCTATTGCTAGCCCGACTGGGTCTTACTCAGGTTACGGCTTTGCAGTACCGTCAAATATTGTAAGTAAAATTGTAGAGGACCTACTTGCTTTTGGAACTGTGCAGCGTGGATGGTTAGGTGTTGAAGTCAGAAGCATCGACAGTGACTTGGCAAAAGAAGAAAATCTTTCGTTGAACGAAGGTGCCTACATAAATGGCTTTGGCTATGCCGAAGACAGAAGTGCCGCAAAGGATGCAGGTATCAAGCCAGGAGATGTGATTGTAAAAATTGACGAAGCCCCCATTAAATCAAGCACTGCATTGATCGAATACATTGGAAGAAAACGACCAGGCGATAAAATTACCATGACGATTGATCGCAAAGGAAAAACCCTGGTGCTTCCGGTGACTTTGAAAAACAGAAAGGGAAATGTTGAAACGATTAAGCGTGAGACAAAAGATGCTATATCCTCACTAGGGGTTGATTTGGAAGATGTTGATTCGAAAGTGTTGAGAAAACTTGATCTGGAGAATGGTGTACAGGTAAAATCATTGGAAAGAGGTAAGATTGAAAAGTATACTGACATGAGGGCAGGTTTTATTATTACACGTATTGATAACATTACCGTAAAGTCTGCCAAGGAAGCAATCAATATCTTGTCCAAGAAAAAAGTGGGAGATTTGATTACCTTCGAGGGTGTCTACCCGGATTACCCTCGTGAGTATATATATGCGTTAAGAATGTAAAACTAAACCCCTTATTGGATGAGAAGATTGTTTAAAAAAGGTGAGCGTGTTCGCAGCAAAATGGACGGTAAAGTGATGGAAGTTTTAAAGTACATCAAGTCAAATTGGATTCAAGTAAAATCGTTCGACCTCGAATCAAAAGAGGTGCGAACGAAGAAAATAAAAGAAGACCAGCTGAGTAAAGCAGCCTAATAATAGCCCCACCTTGACGTGGGGCTTTTTTTTAGACGAAAATGGATGAGTTGATCTGTAACTATTCCATTACTTTTGAGTTCCTAAAAAAAGAGATTATCAAAAAGTTCGAAATTCCAGCCTACTATCGATCCTCCATCACGGGTCGAATAAAAGAGTTTCGTAGAGTAAAAGATCTACGTAAACAAGATTTTGAGCCTGCGGTACTAGACTTCGGACCTATTGTGTTTTTAATACCTCGCCATTTTGGATTCTGTTATGGTGTCGAAAACGCCATCGAAATCAGCTATCGGGCACTCGAAGAAAACAACGGTAAGAACGTCTACTTACTCAGCCAGATGATCCACAATCAGGAGGTAAACAGCGATCTGGAGAGTCGTGGGATCAAGTTCATTATGGATACGGATGGCACGCATTTCGTCCCCTGGGATAGCATTGGCAAAGACGATGTGGTGATTATTCCTGCATTCGGCACAACGCTTGAAATCGAAAAGTTGCTTCTTGACAAAGGGGTAGACGTTCAAAAGTACAATACCACTTGCCCGTTTGTTGAAAAGGTTTGGAACAGAGCTGAAAAATTGGGCAGGGATAATTTTACTGTAATCATTCACGGAAAACCTAAACACGAAGAGACAAGAGCCACGTTTTCACATAGCGCAGGTAACGGCCATTCTATAATTGTCCGGGATATGGACGATGCCATCGAACTAAGCAATTACCTGCTGGGAAGTAAAACATCCGCTGAATTTTATGAAACGTTTGCCGGAAAACACTCGGATGGTTTTTCTCCCGAGTTGCACTTGCAACGTGTGGGTGTGGTAAATCAAACCACGATGTTGGCCACTGAAACGCAGGGAATTGCTGACTTCTTTAAGCAGGTGATGATTAAAAAATATGGTGAAGCCGAAATCAAAAATCACTTTGCCGACACGCGGGATACACTTTGCTACGCCACCAACGACAATCAAGATTCAACCTATGAGTTGCTAAAGCAGGAGGCGGATTTTGCAATTGTTGTGGGTGGTTACAATAGTTCAAATACGTCCCATATCGTGGAGCTTTGCGAGCGAAATTTTCCCACGTACTTTATCAATTCGGAACGCGAAATAAAATCGAAAGAGGAGATACAACATTTCAACTGCCATCGAAAGGAGCTGCTCACCACCTTTTCTTTTATACCCGAAAAACGTCCACTCAAGGTAGTTCTTACAAGTGGCGCCTCTTGCCCTGATACAGTGGTGGACAAGGTGATGTTAAAACTAGTTAGCTATTTCAACGGTTCAAAAAGTGTGGAGGAAGTGCTCGCCTCATTTTAGAATGCGAGTTTTTGTTTTCGGGGTATTCTTTCTTTCCTCATTATTGGCTCGTGCTCAACGCGAAGACACAATACGAAACTTACAGGAGGTAATTGTTCAGGCGTTCGCTTCTGAAAAGCCTTTGGAGCAAGTAGCTGCTTCGGTTGCGATCGTTGATGCAGAAGAGCTGAATCGTTTCAACAACACTTCGCTTTTGCCCGCACTCAACACGATCCCGGGTGTGCGCATGGAAGAACGCTCGCCTGGTAGTTTTCGGTTGGCCATTCGCGGGAGTTCGCTGCGTTCGCCATTTGGGGTGCGCAACATTAAGTTTTATTGGAATGGATTGCCCCTGACAGATGGAGGTGGCAATACCTATTTAAATCTAATTGATTTCAACTCAGTCAATCAAATGGAAGTAGTCAAGGGACCAAGCGGAAGTTTGTATGGTGCGGGCATGGGCGGTGTACTGTTGCTGAATTCTTCTGTGCCAACTAAGAACGAAATTCAACTTTCGGCAGTCGTTGGCAGCTATGGTTTGCAGCGCTATCAGCTACGAGCAACTGCGGCAGAAAGAAAAGTAAAAGCAACGATTCAATATGCCCATCAACAGGCAGATGGCTACCGCCAGCAAACGGCCATGAGGCGCGATGCCTTGAATTTAGAATTACAAGTTCAGTTGGCCAGCAAAACGATTTTGCGATCGACTTCTTTCTACACCGATTTGCTTTACCAAACCCCTGGGGCATTGACAAAAGCCCAATACGACCAAGACCCGCGCCAAGCACGATTGGCTACCGCTACGCTGCCGAGTGCCATTGACCAACAAGCTGCCATTTACAATCAAACTTTTTATTCAGGCGCCATGCTCGACCACCAGTGGAATAACAACTGGTCGACTACCGTTGGTTTTTTCGGGTCAGTCACTGATTTCAAAAATCCGGCCATAACCAATTACGAAAAGCGCAGGGAAAACAATTGGGGTGGAAGAATGGAAAATCAATTGTCGTTTAAATTGTTATCGGCAACAGGCAAGTTAACGTTTGGTGGTGAGTTGCAGTTTTTCCATTCGCCCATCAGGAATTACGATAACCTACAGGGTGTAACGGGGAATCTTCAATTTAGCGATGAATTGAAATCTTCGCTGGCAACTGTATTCGCGCAAAGCGAATTTGACTTGCCTAATAATTTATATCTGACCGTTGGTGCTAGTGGCAATTTTATTTCCTATCAATTCAATCGCACCTCCACTATTCCGGCCATTCAACAAATCAGAAGTTTTGAACCTGTGTTGATTCCGCGGGTAGCCTTGCTGAAAAAATGGAGCGAGCGTCTTTCTACTTACGGAAGCATTAGCAAAGGATTTTCTCCTCCTACGTTGGCCGAGGTTCGCCCATCTACCAATACCTACAACGACAGTTTGCGAGCCGAAACAGGAATCAACTACGAACTCGGTGCACGCGGAACGTTTGTTAAAAATTTCTCTTTTGATGTCGCGCTATTCTCACTACAACAAGACGAAACGATTGTGGTACAGCGCCAAATCAATGGATCAGATTTTTTTGTGAATGCCGGAGGTACATCGCAATTGGGTGCCGAAGTGATGGTGAGCTATCTCAAAGAATTGAAAGGTTCTCCGCTTTCTTCTATAAAAATCTGGACGAGCTACACGCGAAATAATTTTCAATTCAATACCTATGTTAAAAATCAGCAAAACTACTCGCACAGAAATTTAACGGGTACCGCACCTGTAGTTTTGGTTTCTGGATTCGATTTAAAATCGAAAGTAGGTTTCTATCTCAACTCAACTTTTAATTATGTTGATACTATTCCGCTCAATGATGCCAACACTGATTTTGTGGCTTCCTATTATCTAATCGGAAGTCGATTGGGGTGGGCATCGACCGTTAAAAAAATGCCAATTGATATTTGGTTAGGTATCGATAATGCAACCGACCAAACCTATAGCCTGGGAAATGATTTAAACGCCACAGGCGGACGATACTACAATGCGGCTGCTGGAAGAAATTGGTATGTGGGATTTACATTTCGATTCTTTTGAACCTTAATTACTGGCTGCATGCTTCAGGCCACACGCTCCAAGCTGCTTGTGGCTTGCAGCATGAAGCCTGTAGCCCCAACCAAAGCCAATCATCGCCTGCGAAGTATTTCGCTTCCAATCATCTCCGCATGCACGCGTGAGTTTTCAATAAACCACTTGTTCGTTTTCAGGCCTCCGCATACTACCCCTGCGAGGTAAAGATTCGGTACGTTGCTTTCCATGGTTTCGGGGTTGTAAACAGGTGTATGAAATTCATCGTTATTAAATTCGATGCCTATCGACTTCATAAAATCAAAGGGTGGCTGATAGCCCGTCATGGCCAACACAAAGTCATTCTCTAAAATTCTATTCCCGTCTGGTGTTTTTATTTCTACAGTAGTTGGTGTTATGGACGTGATCTCAGAATTAAAAAATGCGTGTATTGAGTTTTCCTTAATTCGATTCTCGATGTCTGGCTTGGCCCAGTACTTTACATTTTCTCCAATGCTTGATTCTCGAATCACCATTGTTACTTCTGCACCTTTCCGCCATGTTTCCAAAGCTACATCTACAGCAGAATTAGCGGATCCAACCACAATTAATTTTTGTCCGAAGTAGGGATGCGGTTCGTCATAGTAATGTTTTACTTTCGGCAACTCTTCGCCCGGCACGTTTAACAAAAAGGGAAGGTCGTAGAAACCGAGAGCCAATACAATTGCCTTTGCCGAGTAGGGAGCTTTCGTTGTTTTGACTGAGAAAAGTTCCGCTTTTTTTGTTACGCTCTCCACTTTTTCATAAAGGCTTACATTAAGCTTCCAACTTGAACAAACCCTTCTGTAGTATTCAAGCGCCTCAGGGCGGGTAGGTTTTGCGTTGTTGGAAATAAATGGAACGCCCCCAATTTCTAGTTTTTCTGATGTTGAAAAAAAAGTCATGTTGCTGGGGTAATTATAAAGAGAGTTGACCAGGCAACCCTTCTCGATAATCTGATAACTGAGGCCGGCTTTTTTGGCCTCGATCCCACAAGCTAAACCTATCGGCCCGGCACCGATGATTAACAAATCAATTGCTTCCATTTCGAATAGTTTTTACACAAGGTACTTAGTTTACCCTGATCTGTACACCCACTAGGTTAAGATGGCTCAATCAAATCCCATAGGTTTCCATACAAGTCAGCAAAGACAGCCACGGTGCCATACGCTTCTCGGGTTGGTTCGCGAACAATCTTGACCTGTTGATCAATTAGATTTTGATAATCTCTCTTGAAATTGTCGGTGTATAAAAAAAGAAAAATGCGTCCACCTGTTTGATTACCAATATGCTTTCTCTGTTCTTCGGTTGCTGCTTTGGCTAAGAGCAACGCACATTCGGTTGCTGCTTTTGGTGCCACTACTACCCATCTTTTTGTTTCAGTCAGAATCGTATCTTCCAATAATGAAAAGCCTAGTTTCTTTGTATAAAATTCGATGGCGTCATCATAGTCATCTACCACTAAAGCAATTCGCGCAATATGCTGGCTCATGTTAGTTTTTCTATTTCGACAATCGCGCTTTTGTTCAGTTTTCCGAATACGTGTGGAAACAATTCACCATTCGTTGCCAGTTCAAATTTCAATTCGGCCAGCAGGCCCGATGAATTGATATGTAGCAAGAGTAAGTCTTTTGTATTGCTGTAGTATCTTTCCAATGTAGCCTTCACTTGTTCTTTTGTCGAACAATGGATAAATCCTTCTTCCTTCAAAGACTCTGCTGTGTAGTGGTCACTTGCTAACTGCGCCTTCCATGCGGCTAATGTTGTGATATGATAGATGGTGTTGGGTTTCGGGTTCATTGTCTTTGTTACTTACCAAGACCCAAAATGTCGCTGGTTCGTTGGCGGGTTTCTGTCAACAACTTTTCGTCTTTAGAGATGGCGAGACCGAAAGACGGTACCATCTGTTTCAACTTCTTTCGCCATTGGTCGGAATGGCTTCTTTTTTTAAAACACCGCGACACGATGTCTAACATCACAGAGGCCGCAGTAGAAGCACCGGGCGATGCGCCTAAGAGTGCCGCCACTGTTCCATCTGCAGAAACCACTAGTTCGGTACCAAACTCTAACACCCCGCCTTCTTCTTTATCTTTCTTTATGACCTGAACGCGTTGTCCTGCCTCCAACAATTCCCAATCTTCCAGCTTAGTAAAAGGCACGTATTCACGCAAGGCTTGCAATCTCTGTTCTGGCGTCTGGCGCACTTGTTCAATAAGATATTTGGTCAATGGCATATTCTTCATACCCGCAAACATCATGGGAATAGCATTATCGAGACCGATAGATTTCGGTAGATCAAGCAATGATCCATTTTTCAAAAACTTAGTTGAAAATCCCGCAAAGGGGCCAAACAACAATTCCTTTTTGCCATTGATGATTCGCGTATCAATATGCGGCACCGACATGGGGGGTGAGCCAACTGTGGCCTTCCCATATACTTTTCCATTATGCTTTTGAATCAAGTCTTCGTTGAGGCACTTTAGCCATAGGCCACCGACTGGGAATCCGCCATATCCTTTTCGCTCTTCAATCTCCGCTCTTTTTAACAAATGCAGTGTCGCGCCACCGGCACCTATAAAGACGAAGTTCGTATTGACTTTACTTTTTTTACCGGAGCTCAGCTCTTTTAGAAAAACATCCCAACCTCCCTTGCCATCCGGATCAAGATCAAGTGCTTCGACACCGTAGTGGATGGTAACACCCGGCATGGTACCAAGTTGGTGAACAATACTCCTGGTGAGTGATCCAAAGTCAACATCTGTACCGATCTCCATTCGTGTGGCTGCCACAGGCTGCTTTGTACTGCGACCACGCATTACCAGCGGTGCCCATTGCGCCATCAACTCACGATCTTCAGTGTATATCATGCCTTTAAAAAGAGGATTGCCTTGTAGCAATTCATATCTCTTTTTTAAGAAATCCACATTCGCCTGACCCCAAACAAGGCTCATGTGTGGCATGGGTGAAATAAACTCTCCGGGATTAGGCAAATACTTTTGTTCTACCAGATAGGACCAAAATTCCTTTGACACCTCAAACTGCTCAGAAATCTTTATGGCTTTCGTTATGTCGACTGAGCCATCTGCTTTTTGGGGCGTGTAGTTCAGCTCGCAATACGCGGCATGGCCGGTACCGGCATTGTGCCATGCATCAGAACTTTCTAACCCTGCCTGATCGAGGCGTTCAAAAATTTGGATGGTGATCGTGGGATCCAATTCCTTCAAAATTATTCCCAGGGTAGCACTCATTATCCCTGCTCCCATCAGCACGACATCGGTTTGCTGCACGAGGGGCTTCACTTGTTTTGCCATCAAATTCTATTCCTTCAAAACGCCCAAGTTATGTTATCGAGCAACTGCTTCCAAACCAAAAAAAACAAAAAAGAAATAGTGAAGACCTCAACGAATTATGTATGTTAGCATCCAAAGTAAATCCCGATGCACATCCGAGTTCCTAAGGTAAATCTTCCCAGAGTTGTGATTGTTGGTGGCGGCTTTGGCGGTATTGAACTGGCCAAGCGTTTAAAGAACAAACCCTTTCAGGTCGTTTTGCTAGACAAAAATAATTACCATGCGTTTCCGCCCCTTCTCTATCAAATTGCCACTGCTGGTTTGGAAAGTGCTTCTATTGCAACTCCTTTCAGAAAAATTTTTGAGGGCTATTCCAATCTTATCTTTCGGCTAGCGGAGGTTAAAGAGATTGTTGCTGAAGAGAACCGAGTCGTTACCGATATCGGTGACATCACCTATAACTATTTAGTAATAGCTACCGGTTCCACCACCAACTTCTTTGGGATGAAAGATGTTGAGCAACATGCCATGCCTATGAAGTCCATACCTGAGGCTTTGGATATTCGAAGCATGCTGCTTCAAAATTTTGAAACGGCCGTGAATCTGGAGGCGAAGAGTGAAGAACAGGAGAGTTTGATCGATATTGTGGTGATTGGAGGTGGACCTACTGGTGTAGAGCTAGCGGGGGCGCTGGCAGAGCTGCGTAACCACGTGTTGCCTGAAGATTACTCAGAACTCGACTTTGGCCAAATGGATATTTACTTAGTAGAGATGGGGCCGAGACTTTTACCTCCTATGTCGGAGATCGCTTCCGCAAAAACAAAAGAGTTTTTGGAAAAGTTGGGTGTTCAGGTCTGGCTGAACACAGCTTTGGTCTCTTTTGATGGCTATAAAGCTGTTTTCAATAACGGTAAAACAATACCTACAACTCACTTGATCTACGCTGCTGGTGTGGCGGGCTGTGTGCCAAACGGTTTTGCCTCCGAAGCTGTAGCGCGTGGGCGCAGGTTGTCGGTAGACCATCAACTTCGGGTGAAAGGACTTCATAATGTTTTTGCCATTGGCGATGTAGCCGCATTTATTCCGGAAGGCAAACAAGTTCCATTGCCAATGGTCGCACCAGTATCTATCCAGATGGCGACACATCTATCCAATTATTTTAAAGCTGGCCTCCCCGAAAATTTTGCTGGCTTCCGCTATGTAGATAAAGGCAGCATGGCTACTGTTGGAAAAAACAAGGCTGTCGTTGATTTAAAGTTTTGGAAAACACAAGGCACACTGGCGTGGCTGATCTGGATGTTTGTTCACCTGATGTCGATCGTGGGCTTCGGCAGTAAAATTGGTGTGTTGCTCAATTGGACGCAAAGCTATTTTAGTTCGGATAAGCGTTTTCGGTTAATCATCAATCGATACGTTAAGAAGAATTAGTTGGCGGCTCATTGCCAAGTCGATTTTATCGCCTCCACCAATCATCTTGTTCCTCGTCATCATCTTCACCAAAACCATAATCGTATGGCTTACCGTTCTCATCATCATAGTTTGGGTCGAGGTGGTAGGGATAGTATTTCATCCAATCGTCTTCGTACTTTCGTTTAATGTGTTGTATTTCGATTTGCAATGCACGAGCGCGTTCTTCTTCTGGAGATAGGTCTTCGTCTATCATGCCCTCGCACAACTCGGCAAAGAAAGCACATTGGCAATGCTCACCCAGTGTGCAGGTTTTATGTGGTGTATTGGGTTTGCAAAATTCAAAGAAGCCCATGTGCCATTGCCGCACTTTTACATCTTGATTAAAATTTTGGCGGATGGTTTCGTATTGAATGCGCTCGGGCACACTGGTCTGCAAAACAAATTCGCAGTTGCAAGCACTGAGCAATTTATTGAGAGCTCCCAGCAATAGATGAACTTGTTCATCTTTGAGCTTTTCATTGGGCGGTAGCATCTCCGATGTGATGCCCGTCCATGTTTCTAAATTGCGAACGGGAGCGGTAGCATCGTCTTCCTCGGCACTTATCCAATCCCAAAGGTCAAGTTCTTGGCCATCTGTCGGAGGAGAAATGTTGGCGGCAGCGGATTCGAGGTCGGTTAGGAGCTGTTGGATGTAGAGGTTCATAAGGCCACTCTCTTTTATCTGTGACAATTTACCGCATAGGGCGCAACGGTGCACTGAGATTACTGAAGAAAGTCTTGTCGGCTGCAACCTTCTTGATTACTTATACCGCTTCCCTTTCTTCACCACCATCTTCACATCTTGAAGCAAATCAATATGCCGAAGTACATCGCCTTTCACAGCTATGATGTCGGCATACTTGCCTTCGCTTACGGTGCCAAAATCTTTGTCAACGCCCATAGCCACCGATGGCCAATAAGTCGCGGCACGAATGGTGTACATCGGATCAAAACCAAACTTGTTCACCCACACATCCAATTCGTTCCACGTGCTCTGACTATGAAACTTCATGGGGATGCCACTATCGGTTCCGATTAGCAAAACCACCCCCGCTTCTTTCAGCTGCTTCACTTTACGTTCCAGGGTTGGCTTGCGAATGGGGTTCAGTTGAAAGTAACTTAACTGTCCGGGTTTGGCGATGGATTGTTTAATGTCTTTGATAATCGAGTCGGGCAAGTCCAGGTGCCAACTCGTATTGTCGAGGTGTTCGGGGTTGTCGCGCACATTTTCAAAGTTGTAGAGCCCCTCTACGGTGGGCGTCCAAAAAAGTGGGCCAAGACTCATTTTTGCGGTGCGCTCTTTAATCATCGCCATAATGTCGTCCGGATATTCTGGTGCCGCTGCCAAACCCGTGTGTTCAAAACAATCTACCCCTGCCTTCATCCCCCTGCGGATTTCTTCGGGACGATGCGAGTGGCCTACCACCTTCAGTTTATTCTTGTGTGCTTCGTCTACCACCGCCATTACCTCGTCCATAGTCATGTCGTCTTGATCAATAAGTTTGATACAATTCACACCCGCTTTTGCTAGCTGTTGCACTTTGGCTCGCGCATCGGCTACCCCATTCACACCCCACCGAAAGGATTCAGTGCCGGGATAGGGTGCATGTTGTATAAATGGGCCGCTCATGTACATCGTGGGGCCTGGTAGTTCGCCTTTGTTTATTCTATCACGCACCGACAAACTGGCCTCTAGTGGGCCACCTAAATCACGCGCGCTCGTCACTCCCGCCATTAGTAATTGATGGGCAGATGCAGGCATGATGATATCCTTTGCCGACTTCAAATACGTTTTATCCCAGTGTGTGTAGTTGCTGTGTCCATTGATGTAGAGGTGCACGTGCATGTCCCACAGGCCGGGCATCACGCTCATGCCTTCGGTAGAAATTATTTCGGCTCCGCTCGGTATTTGAATTTGCCCCATCACACCAATCGCTTTGATGCGCTCGCCTTCAATGATGATGACGGAGTTTTGCAGCGGTTTTCCGCCAAAGCCATCGATGAGTGTGCCGCCCACCAGGGCTTTGGTTTGTGACTGTGAAAGAAACGGAACAGCAAGCAGAACGAGGAACAATAACTTTCTCATAACAGTAGGTGAGTTTAAGAGGAAAGAAAGGTAGCGAATAATGTTTGCGAACACCAGCAACTGAGAAAAGCCTTTGATAAGTGCCTGCGCACGAGAGCTGCTACATTAGTACCGAGCGAAAATGATCGGGCTTTTTTAGGATTTGTGCTATTCCATTGCTCACCGAAAGTAGCGGCTGCTGATCAATATGGACAGGTAATTGAAAGGTTTTATGTAGGCGCTCAGCAAGGCCTTTGAGTTTTGCGTGGCCACCCGTTATGAACAACCCATTTTTATAAATATCACCCGCCAACTCAGGTGGGCAGATTTCTAGTGTTTGCTGAATGCAGTTTAGAATCAACCCAAAGGGCCGCTCAAGCACACGGCACAAATCAACCTCGTTGATCCATCGTGTGGTAGGAATTCCTTCTCGCAAGTCTTTCCCTTTCACGTGAAGTCCTTGTTTGGCGGAAACCAAGGGCTGAAAAAAGCATCCGAGTTGTCTCTTCACAAACTCGGCTGTTTTCAGTCCGATAGCAAGATGGTGTTCACGTCTAAAGTAATGCTGAATTTCTTCGTCAAGGGCATCGCCTGCGGTGCGCACTGAAGTAGATACAGCTACGCCTGAGAGAGAGATCACTACAATTTCCGTAATGCCTCCACCGATGTCAACAATTAGCTTCCCTTCTGGCTCTTGTATGTTCAGTCCCATTCCTATTGCTGCTGCGATGGGTTCATAAACAAGATGTGTCTGCCGTGCCGAGAATTGGTCGAGCGTATCTCGGAGGGCACGTTGCTCTACGGCCGTTGTGTCTAAGGGAACTCCGGAGACTAAATAATTAAAGCGCCTTAGCATTGAGGGGCGGCATATCTTTGCCACCATCTCCCACACCATCTTTTTTGCCGAAGCGCCATCGGAGATCACCCCGCCATGCAGGGGGCGAATAGAATGTAGATACGAATGGGTTTTCTCAAACATTTGATAAGCCTGTTCGCCCACGGCTTCCACCTTTTGAGTATTGCTATCCACTACAATAACGGATGGCTCACTCAACAATAAGTGAGTTTGATCGCGCAGAAGGGTGTTCGTGTTGCCGAGATCTATCGCCAGATCTTGTGTTTTTGAAAATAACATTATGAGGTAAAGCTAGCTAATTTCTTCGGGACGATGAGAGTGCGAAGGCACGAAGACACGAAGTGAAGTTTTCTTAGTGTCTTGTTGTCTTAGTGGCGATAAGATTTTGGTTTTAGCTTTTTATGCAGCCCCTCGTTCACCTAAGCCGTTTCAACTAACTTTTGACATTATTTGACTGACAATCTTTTTGTAAAAAGTTCTCTTTAAGCAGTGAAATTAAAAACGTTTTCTTTTCTATCTGCCAAGCAACCCAAAACGCGCGAGGCACGAATTGAAAACTACCTTCCACAAATCGTGAAAGGAAAAAGGCATCATAATTAAGTAGACAAGTCTATTACTTCCTACCTAGAACCCAGCCGATTGCCCCTCCCGTTGCACCCATCATCACGGTCATCACAATCGGGTCAACGAGTGTGGCCGTTAGATTAGAAATGTTGGTAGTGCCATACATGTTCAGTCCGAAACCAAGTGACATAATAAAACCAACGATTGCGCCCGCTTTTAAGCCACCTCTAAACGTAGTGATGTTGGCCCAGTTGCCGAAGATGTACACCAGCAGGTAAGCCTGCACCACGTTACCGACAATCAGTGCCCACCATTGCATCTCGTCATCGGTGCGCATGACACCAGTAGCTGAGCCCGTGTTGGCGCCCATAAACTCAGAGAGTAGAATACCATACAATAAAAAACCGAGCATGAAGTACACAATGAACCCAGCCAGGGTTGCCATCATTCTTTTCTTTGTGTCCATAAAATTGGGGTTTTGGTTTAAGATGAGAGAAAGGTAGCGAAAAAAGTTTGAGTGGAGGAGCGATTTTTTTGCACTAAAACACCTATTTGAAAAAATGCGTTATACGAAGAAGACCCAATCGTTCTGGTAGTATCTTCGCTATATGAATGCTGATTCCATCATACAAGCCGCTATTGATTTTGTTGATTTTCAACTGTCGCCTTTGTCAGATGATTGTAAAAAGGATTTTGCGCAGCGGCTTCGGCTCGAGTCGCAACCGGCAAATACCACATTAGTGAAGGAGGGCGAATTTTCTGACAAGCTATTTTTCATCTATGCGGGCTGCGTACGCGCCTACTATGTAAAGGACGCCAAAAACATAACTGATTGGTTTGGATTCGAAAATGATTTTATCTGTGCCATCAATAGTTATTTTCTTAATATTCCCAGTCCCCATTATATCGAAACCATAGAACCGGCCACACTACTAATTATCAATCGCCAGGACGTAAACTATTTGTGCGACACCTACCACGATTTCGACCGCTTCGGCCGACTGGCCGTTACTCAAACCATGTTGCAATTGCAACAACGCGTTGTCTCTCTCCAGTTTGAATCCGCTCAACAGAGATATGAAACGTTAACAAAATTGCGGCCTGATATCACGCAACGTGTTCCGCTCGGCCACATCGCTTCGTACTTGGGTATGACATTAGAAACGCTTAGCCGCGCGCGGCAACCGAGAAAATCGAATTTGATTTAAATCAAGTGGCATTGCCGGATTTTGCCTCATCTTTCGAAAAAAAAGAAGTTATGAATCTGGCTTTACTTGCAGCGAACGCGTTGGTGCTGCTTACGTTTATCGCGCACACTTTTTGGGGCGACAAAGAATACAAAATACTTGAGCCCGTAGATGGAAGCACTGACCATCGGGAAAAATGGACAATGGGTCGAGGTGTTTTTCATATCGTATCCGCTGATTTTTTGTTGGCTTTTATCGGGCTAACACTCATCAACTTTACAGAATACGTAAAAGAGAAATCGCTCATCCTGACCTTGCTGGCACTTTATTTTTTTGCCTACGGATTGGCATTTTTATTAACGCTTATCATCTCTAAAAAATTTAAAAATAGCTTTTTTAGGCTCGGACAATGGTTGCTCCTTTTTACCATTGCAGGATTAATCTATTGGGGAATTGAATGAAAGACATAACGATTCGTAAAATTCATTTTGTCAGTGGCATAACGCTTACCATTTTCATTGGTCTTCATTTGGCTAATCATTTAGCGAGTATAGCCGGTGTGGATAGGCATATTGAATGGATGAACGCATTACGTCACTTCTATCGCGCACCCATCATTGAATTTTTACTTTTAGCGGCTGTGCTGATGCAGATGTATTCCGGCATACAGCTCTTTTTATCGAAAAGAAAAACCACAAAAATTGGCTTTGAAAAACTACACGTATTCTCTGGTTTGTATCTCGCTGCCTTTTTATTTATTCATGTAAGCGCGGTTCTTGCTGGAAGGTTTATCCTTCACCTTGATACAAATTTTTACTTTGGTGCTGCGGGTTTAAATTCCTTTCCTGTCAACTTATTTTTTATTCCCTATTATGGTTTTGCTATTCTTTCCTTTTTCGGTCATATCGCAGCTATCCATCATTGTAAAATGAAAAACGCTATATGGGGAGTATCGGTGAATGGGCAATCCAAAGCTATTTTGATTTTGGGGGCATTGGTTATGCTACTCATTCTTTATGGAATGACCAACGGATTTATGGGAGCCAGCATACCTGAAGAATACAGACTTTATTGAAGTTCCGCTTATGAAAGTTATCAATGTCCACCAGCGAATCATTCATCAATCCAAATCGGCTGTAGTGGAATTATTTAATACGTTGGCTTCTAAAAATGATTTGATGTTAGCCACCAACAAATGGCCAGCTATGAAGTTAGATAATGGGCTAACAGTGGGTTCCAAAGGAGGGCACGGGCCGATTCGTTACACAGTAGAAGCGTACTCATCTGGAGAGTTTATTCAATTTCGATTTTCGAAGCCTCTTGGCTTTCATGGTTTTCATCGTTTTGACATTGTCGCATTGGATACTCACACAACTGAAATCAGACACATCCTTGACATGCATACTTCCGGATTCGCTTTGCTAACGTGGCCGTTGGCCATCCAGTGGCTACACGATGCGCTGATCGAAGATGCTTTTGACAAAACGGAAAACCACTTTCTATCACAAAAAAAAGTGACCTCTTGGAGTGCTTGGGTAAAATTTCTTCGATGGCTGAGTTTACGTTTCTCCAAACTTTATGTTTGGTGAGAAGCGCTTAGCTATCTGAAGAGTCAAAATTTAGTCATTGGTTGAACAATCGTTCGAGGCCATTACCTAGATTTACTTTTGGATAAAACAATGATTGGATAAACATGGAAAACTTGAAAGAAGCTCAGGCCGATATGCGTATTGGCTATATGAATGGTTCCATCGGAATAGTTGTGTCGGGCACGATGTGGCTCACCTCTGGATTGGTAGCTTTGGTTGACACTTCCGCTCATGCCATCTGGGCATTATTGATTGGTGGCGTATTTATCTTCCCCGTTAGCAGCGTAATTGAAAAAATAATCGGGCAACGTGGAGCACATTCAAAAGGAAACCCGCTGGGTGCGCTGGCAATGGAAGGTACCATTTGGATGATCATGTGCCTGCCTTTGGCTTACGGCTTATCGCTTGTTCATCATGAGTGGTTCTTTCAGGGAATGCTGATAATTATTGGCGGTCGTTATCTGACGTTCGCCACTATTTATGGTCTGCGGTTGTATTGGATATTGGGTGCGTTACTGGGCGTTGCTGGTTACATGTTGTTTAGTTTTCAACAAGCGAGTTATGTTTCAGCATTAACGGGTGGAACAATTGAAGTCGTTTTTGGGATCTTTATGTTGATAAAGCTGAAAAAGACGCAAAAATAAAATTTTGAGAATTTCAATAGGTGTTAATTCTATTGAACAAAACCCGAAATCACTTCATGGCCTTCACCACCTGACTCTTATCCCCCGTCATTTCCCAATGACCCAGCGATGTAGGGATGCTGCCGATAGCATTGAGCTGATCGAAAAAGTCTTTCACATGGAATGGCTGCTGCTTCGATTCTTTCTGTCTGGCAAATTCTGCCATCGCGCCTTCAAGTAAATACTTGCCGGTGATATAGCTTGAACCGTAGCCTGGCTGGCGCATGTAGAGGTGTTGTTCAAAAATCAACAAGTCTTTTTCGGTTTTCATCCAGCCGCGCGGTGTGTAGTCGGCATGAATTTTTCCAGCCTCTTCCATCGTCAATTCGTTAGCGTGAGCATACAATGAACCAAGACCACGCGCGGCACGCTGTGCAATCATAATGTACACAATTTCTTTCACGCGAGGATCATCGTTGTACAAGCCCGCTTGCATAAACATTTCTTCCACGGCCGTGGCGGTACCCTCATTGCGCGAGTCAAAAATATTGTACAGCAACGGCTCCCTGCGAATAATGCTGGAGTGCGGCTCGTTATCCATCCGAGCCAATTCAAACCAATGGTAGAAATGTGAATAGAGCGGACGCGGATCGTGATGAAGGCCGATGATAAAAAAGTTACGCTTCTCAGCGGGCACAAATTTTCCAAGGTGGGCACGCAAAGCCGGCTCGAAATAATTTTTTACAGTCACAATCGAGTCCTTATCCAGAAAACTCAACAGGCTCTTGGCTGCGCGTTCGGTTAGTGCCGCAAAAGCTTCGGGGGTGTCGGCCGGTTTTAGTTCGGGCAAGTTTCGGTTGCGATGTTCTTCTAATTTCAAACCAGTCCAAGCGCGGGCAAGTTCTCGTTTCAACAACAGCACTTCGTCCTCCCAAGTCAGGGGCACCAGGTGTACGTTTTGCAAATACCACGTATAGTTTTCTTTCCCTATTCCGGAAGGACCTGTTTTAGAAGCAGACTGCTGTTCCAGCCAACTTGCCAAATCATTCGTAGAGGCAATCGCTTCTTTCACCACCGTCACCACATCCTGCTGCTCGCTCACACCAAGCATTGAAAGAATGCTTTCCAAATCTTTGCTTTGCGTTTTGATATCGCGAATGCCGGCAATCCACAAATCTTTGGCATTGCCTGTGAGGTTAATTTTTGCTTGTTCATTCAAAGGCACTATCACACGAAGTTGACTGACCAGTTTGCTTTTACTTTCGGGCGCTAGTGGAAACGTATACTTCCACACATCTACAATAGCCGCGTGAGTAGGGCCTTCGTGGGCGGGCACATCACTGCGCTCCATGTACAACGTTTTGTAAAAGGCCGGGTCGCGTTCCCACGGGCTCATCACTCGATGATCAAAATCCAGTCCATTCATCTCAGCCTTCACGATGTACCAATCTATTTGTTGATTAATCGCCCAGCCAGTCGTATCAAAATTGTTTAACCGTTGCTGCCACTTGCTTAAATCTTCCTGCTGCTTTTTCATTGCAGTCACAGAATAATCCGGTGTGCCATCTTTGAATGGAGGGCGCTGAAATTCTCGCCATTCTTTGAACAACGTTTCCAATTCAGCATAGGTCTTAGCTTTCGGAACATTGCTGGTTTCAACTGGCTTTGAACAACTGATGACAATAAGTATCAGCGAAAGAGCTAGGGCAGATTGTTTCATAGTGGCGTTAATTGGTACTTTGGTGATTGTTGACAAATTTAACTGAATAATTGAGAGTCAAAACCTAGTTAAGGTGTACGACACCTAAAAGGTGTACGACACCTTAGCTAAACCAAAATAAAAAAATATGGAAATCAAAGAATTGATGAACCAATTTGCACAACCCGGAAGGGTAGCGTCTATTTCTATCCGACCCGAGCGGATGGGTCCTGTGAAAATGGTGGATGCTGTGTTGGCGATTCAAAACAAAGGTTTGGAGGGCGATAGAAGTAAGGGTGGCAACCGCCAGGTAACCTTTATTCAAAAAGAACATATCGCAGCCATTTCCTCTTTTCTGGGTAAGCCAGATTTAGACTATACGCTCACGCGAAGAAACATCTTGGTAGAGGGGATTAACTTGCTTTCGCTAAAGGGTAAGTCGTTTCAAATTGGTGAAGCGGTATTTGAGTATTCGGGCGAGTGCCATCCATGCTCGCGCATGGAAGAAGCATTGGGTGCGGGCGGATACAATGCTATGCGTGGACATGGCGGAATTACAGCAAAAATAGTTTTAAGTGGGTTGACAAAAATCAATGATCGCCTGGTTGCCAAGATCTAATTAACAATTGGCTTTTCCTCCGCAAAATCCCCCCTCAAATTTCTAAAGCGCTTTCGGGCTTCCGCGGCATACACACTGCCGGGATATTTGTTTAAGAAATCGCGGTAAATCTCCATTGCCTTGTCTTTGTTTTTGAGGTGTCGCTCGTAAATATCCGCTTGTAGAAATACCGCATCATCAGTCAAAATTTCCTCCGGGTATTCCTTGACTATTTTTTCTAAAAATGAAATCGACTCTGCGAACTGCCCTTGCTTCAATTTCAAATTTGCCTGAAGCCAAAAAAAATCATCCATGATTTCCCTATTTATCATTCCAGCTGGGAGTGTTACCCAAATGTTTTCGCCCTCTGTTTCCACAAGGGTATTTACATCGATAAGGCCGTATAAAAAAGCCTCCGCTTGTTTCATCAATACCTTTCCTGATTCAAAATTTTTGAGTTGCTTCTGAGCTGCTTCGATTTTATTTTGGTAAAGTAGTAATTCAATGTGCGCAAATTGTTTGAGCGATATTCCTGTTGTATCAAAAGCCGTGTTCTCTTTGATCCGCATGCTCAAGTCCATCGCATCATTGGCTATTTCGCGTGTGGTAGCTTGCTTTAGAATATCCAGATGTTCCTGCGCTAACCTAAAATCACCCTTGTAGTAAGATAATTTTGCGTTGCGCAATTTGGCCTCGTAGCCGAGTGGTGTTTCGCGCTGCGATTTTTCAACTTGGGAATAAAGAAGTGTGGCTTCCCATGGTTCTTCTTTCAGCAAATAAATATCGCCCAGTTCAACTTTTGACTGATTGCGAAGTTGTCCAGATGCTTTTTGATCTGCGATCAAACGGTTAAGTACTACGACCGAAGAGTCCAACTCGTTGAGGTAATACGCGTGTAAAAGCGCTTCACTCAAACGGGCATCAAAGGAACTTGGGTGATCTGGATTGCGGGATCGAAACTGTGCGAATTCTTTGATCAGATATCGAACCGAGTCTTTGTTAACGGGGAAGCTGTTTTTTACTTGCGCCTCTCGTGTTTTGATCAAGCCTAGTTGAGCCGGCAAAAAGTTAGGTGTATTTACAAATTCTTTGATGACGTATAGAAACGCTCTGTCTGCGTTTTTGTAATCCTTGTTGTTCAAAGCTATTTGAGCTATCTCGAGTGTTTTAGATTGTTCTTTCCGAAATCTTTTGTCGTAAGCCCGAGCCTGAATAAATGCACCGTAGAAATTCTTGGATTGTAGATTGGTCCAAATCAGTAGATCGCTATATACTTCTGAGTCTTGATTTTTTTGAACTCTGTCTGTTAACAAGTTTTCCAGGCTCTCCAACTCTTCCGGCTTTGTTAACAACAGTTGCATCAAATTTTTTATGTAGCCAGAGTTGGTGGGTGTTTGGGTGACATAGTCCAGGTATTCACCCACCATTTCATCCCTTTTCCCTTGAATCCGATAGAGATTAGCAAGTTCAAGTGCAAACGCGTGAGGGTTGTTGGCCGCAACACGGCTTTGCTGCAACGCAAAGATGCTGTAGTCAACCAAATTTCTCGAGGCTAAGTAATCGGAGATTGTTTTGGCTTTATAGGCGTCATCTCCGTTTGTTTTAATAAGTGCTTTTAAATATTTGTCTGCCTTCATTACATCACCAGATCTCAAGTAGAGTATTCCTAAGTCTAGTCGATAGTTTAATCGATCCTCTCGTCTGATCAATTTTTCGATATAATCTTCAGCTTGTTTAAAATTGCCCAACTCAACCATCAGGTTGAAGTAGCTAGTGTGGATAGATGAAGCGTTTTGGGGATTTTTAGAAAGTTGTTGAAAAGCCGCTAGTGCTTTATTTTTTTCACCCTGCAACAGATACTCATTCGCAATCTGAATTTCTTGAGTTTCTTGTGCAATCGATAGTTGTGCACAAAAGAGCGCGAGTATTGTATTAAATATTAAGCTTTTAAATTTTTTGTATTTGTAGTTATCCATGTGGATATGTTGAGAACTTCGTCCTGTTTATTGTCCGGTTGATAAAATGTGGATTAGTATTCGTGTTTAGGTTTGTTTGGCGGCTAGTGTGGCTAAATTAACATTTTGTTGTGGAATGTGAATAACTTGAAAACGCCTCTTTTATGGTTGGTAGATTGTGTTAGGCCTAGTAGTTGTCAACGTATGACTAGAGTGTTTGTTTTATTTTTAGGACATGTGACTAGGTTTGAAGTAATCCACACGTTGTAGCTTGCTTATTCAGAACTTTATCAACAACGGTCCGACCTCCCAGTTCGCTCTTACTGGTACCAAAGTTTTCCCATCAAACGTTTTGTAAAGGATAACAGATTCTGGCTCTATACTCTTTTCGAAGTTTCCCGGGTCCCATTTTTTATCGCCGTTACGGTCAACGATAATTCGGAGTTTGTATTCCTGAGGACTGAGAAACGAAAACGTGTGCTTTTTTACATTTGGTTTAGTTTCTAACACTTCGCCCTTGCCGTTTAACAATTGGAGAATATAGTTTTGCTGTTTGGTGGATATGTCAACAGAGAGTGATCCTAATGCATCCTGTTTTTCGATTTTGATTACTTCATTTCTTGCTTTGGATGAATCTTGTTCAATTGAGACGAAAGCTCCCTTACCGAATATCAATATGGGGTTTGTGGTAGGGTTTTCTGTTTCCGGTTTGGGCAATTTTAAATCTACAGAAAGTTTGACCTGATGGTGGAGCGTATCGATAGTAATGTTTTTCTTTTCAACCGCTTTAAAATGAGTCGAGTCTATCTGGATGTAGATGCTGTCTGTATTGATACTGCTAATCAGTTTGTTAAAATTTCCGGTGGTTGTGATCGTGCCGGCTTGATAATCATATCGAGTCGGAGTGAAATTGATCGTAAATTTTTCTTTGATCGTTTTTACCTTTAGGGATTTTATGTATGCGATTGTGTCTAGTTTGTTGCCAGCGCTGTCTAGTAGATGAAGATTTATTTTAAGCGAATCTTCAAGTGGTTGTTCTTCTAGTATGCCGTAAAACACAATCTCGTTTTGTTGATCTCCAAAGTATTTGATAAAGTAGGTTTGGTACTCGCTTTCTACACGAATGCTATCGATCGCTTTGTTTAGTCTAATGCTTGAGGTACGCATGGTGTTTTTAATGCTAGTAATTTTAATGGGTCTTGCATCTACTTGCATCAAGGGAATTTTAAGAGTATCAACTTTGTCAACAGGGTTGAACTGCTTCGTAAGGAAACCGAATCGTTCAGATTTGCTTTCAACTTTGAGGTTTTTGCTCTTGTCGTCAAAAGCATAAATCCTGTAGAGACCAGCTTTGAGATTTGTGATCGTAAAATTTCCTTTCTTATCTGTTCGCGTAAAGTAAACGGGTTGATGGTTGAAAATGTTAAAAGTATCTGCCTGGTAGAGTGCAACAGTTATTTTTTCAGGGTGCTCTTCTTTAAATAGTTGGTACACATTTCCTGAGACACTAAGGGAGTCAATCTCCTCTCCGGTGCTAAATGCTAGGCGTAGATTAAAGACGGGGTTTCCCTCATTGATATCTTGAACAGCATCTCTAAAGGAAATATTGTAAGTTGTGTTTTCGGCTAGTTTTAGCTTAGGAACGATCACCAAACTATTTTTCTTGACTTGAAATTTTGTTTCCTTGCCAACCGTGGGGCTGATCATTATTTCTTCAGAGGGATCTTTCAGCTTGATATATTCGTCAAAAGTCAATTCAATTTTTTCTCCGCTAAAGTTGCGCTGGTTGCTTTTTGGGTTTGAGGATATGAGCGCAGGTGGCTTCTTGTCTTGCGGGCCTCCGTTGGGCGATGTTTGGTTTGCGCATCGGGCGAATACTATTAAAACAAAAAGGGCGGCAAAAAGTCTCATTTTTTTACAATGTAAATAAGACTAGAGTGATTTGTTTTTCTTGCCCCCGCAAAGTTGGAGGTGACACCAGACACAATCGCTTTTAATAGCCCAAGTAGTTTTGGTTGACCTGGATTTTTGTAACCTTCGCTAAGCATCGAAACATAGAAAGCATCGAGTCGCATCGGTTCGATTTTTCTAACATGTAAGCCATTTCGGTGGAGGAGTTGAGTCATTGTATCCTTCGAAAAATGCCAAAGATGCCTGGGGAGATCATAGGCAGCCCAGTGTTTTTCATAACGCTTCGCATCAGCCGATTCATAATTGGGAACAGCAATAAAAATTGTGCCGTCTTTATGCAATAGCTTTTTCAATGTTTGAATTGTTTCGTTGAGTTCGTGGATATGCTCAAGAACATGCCACAGTGTAATTACCTGAAATTCCTGAGCCGGAATATCTGCCAGGGACGGAGCCACTTTTTGATCGAGCAAACCGTTTGCTTTTTGCCTGGCAGTATCTGACGGTTCGACACCCTGTACGATCCAATTTTTTTGCTTCAGGTAATGAAGAAATTCTCCGGTGCCACAGCCATAGTCAAGTACAGAGCCTTCTTGGTGATAGTCAGAAAGCAATTGGTATTTCCAGTTCAAAGTGAGTCGCCTGGCTGCGAGGTAGATTCTGTCAATCAGAGTACGCCCACCCCCGGTATGAGATATATATTTTTCGGATAGATAGTACCGCGATATCGTTTCGCTGGTGGGCCGGGGGCTGGTAATCAAAAACTGACAACCTGAGCATCTGACAATTTTAAATGACTCGGCTGTAGTGGTAAAATCACTCGTCTCGATGTAGTCATCAAAAGCGGTGCCTGAGCAAATAGGGCAAACGTTTACACTTTCTAGACCCATTTCACTTGCCCATGTAAACAGTTAGAATTGAGACGTCAGCTGGAGACACGCCACTGATGCGGGATAGTTGGCCGATGGTTTCCGGTCTGACTTTTTTTAATTTTTCCCGTGCCTCAGAAGAGAGTGCTTTTACCCGATCATAGTCAAAGTCTGACTTGATAATATAGTCTTCTAAGCTTTCAATCTTGTCAGCCATTTTTTGCTCGCGTTCAATGTAGCTCTCGTACTTCGTGAGGATTTCTACTTGCTGCAAAACATCTTCGCTGTATTTACTCAGCGTTCTATTCACTTCAACATCAATTCTCTTCAGCTCTGCCATTCCGATGTGGGGACGCTTTAGCAGATTTTCAACCGGTACCTTTTCAGTGATTGTTGCGGTGTTCAATTCGGTCAGCTCGTCATTTACCACGCTTGGCTCTACCCGTAATAATTTTAGTTCTTTCGTCAGGCTTGCCATTTCGTTTTTCTTGTCGAGCAGTTTTTCTAATCGCTCGTTTTTAGCCAGGCCAAGTTGGTGACCCATCTCGGTTAACCGCAAGTCCGCATTGTCCTGGCGTAACAGGATTCTGTACTCGGCTCGCGAGGTGAACATCCGATAAGGTTCTTGGGTGCCTTTGTTTACCAGGTCGTCTATTAGAACGCCAATATATGCTTCTGATCTTTTCAGTATGAAGGGTTCTTTTTCATGAACCCTGTTGTGGGCGTTTATGCCGGCCATTAGTCCTTGGCAAGCGGCTTCTTCATATCCGGTTGTCCCATTGATTTGACCAGCAAAATACAGATTATCAATTAGTTGAGTCTCCAAACTCATTCTTAACTGAGTAGGCGGGAAGTAGTCGTATTCAATGGCGTATCCGGGTCGGAACATTTTCGCATTCTCGAATCCAGGTATTTTTGTAATGGCAGAATACTGGATGTCTTCGGGAAGCGAAGTAGAAAAGCCGTTGACATAGATTTCTACCGTCTTCCATCCTTCTGGCTCTACGAATATTTGATGGCGATCTCTTTCAGCAAAGCGGTTGATCTTGTCTTCTATTGATGGACAGTATCTGGGTCCAAGCCCTTTGATTCTCCCTTGAAACATAGGAGATCGGTCAAACCCTTTTTCTAGTTCTTTGTGTACGGCTTCGTTCGTGTAGGTGATCCAGCAGCTTAGTTGGTTTTCGAGAGACTTCGTATCAGAATAAGAGAACTTGCTTGGATTCTCATCCCCCTTCTGCTCTTCCATCAAAGCATAGTTCAGGGAACGGCCATCAATACGAGGTGGTGTTCCGGTTTTCATTCTCCCCGATTCAAAACCCAGTTCAATCAATTGCTCGGTTATTCCTGTGGCGGCTTTCTCAGCTGTGCGGCCTCCCCCAAAGTTCTTTTCTCCTATGTGAATTTTTCCGTTTAGAAATGTACCATTGGTAAGCACCACGGCTTTTCCCTTAACTTCTATGCCAAGCGCGGTTCTCACTCCAACTACTCTCTTGTCTTTAACTAGTAAGCCAGAGACCATCTCTTGCCAGAAATCTACATTTGGCATTGATTCGAGAGCAAGTCTCCATTCCTCTGCAAAACGCATTCTATCATTTTGAGATCTTGGGCTCCACATGGCTGGCCCCTTAGAGAGGTTTAGCATCCGAAACTGTAGCATGGATTTGTCTGAGACAATTCCAGAGTATCCACCTAGCGCATCTATCTCTCTAACAATTTGTCCCTTGGCAACGCCACCCATGGCTGGGTTGCAAGACATCTGCGCAATGGTGTTCATGTTCATGGTAATCAAAAGCACTTTTGACCCCATGTTTGCAGCAGCCGCTGCTGCTTCACAGCCTGCGTGACCCGCCCCCACCACTATTACATCGTATTCTTGAAACATATAGTTTTATTCTTACGAGTAGGCTTAAGGCTATTAGCCGCAAGCTACAGGCTCGTTTCCGTTTTGCTTTAGGTTTTGTTTCACGTGAAACATTCTAATCATCTCCCCGCTTGGCTTCAAGCTGCACGCCCCAAGCGACACGCTGTTTTGCGGTTTATTAAAATCCCCCATATTACCCTTACTCAAACCGCGTGAGACTTACAACTCTAAGCTAAGGCAACAGAAAGTTCCACGTGAAACCTTTTCTTCTTGCTATACCCAAGCATGTGGCTTGAGGCCTGCGGCTTGAAGCCCTACTCTAAAGGCTTAACAACGCAAAGATAGGCAAGCTTCTTCTTTTTTGCGCATCAGGGCTTTTTCGGAAGGTTTTTTGTCTTTGTAGCCGATAAGGTGGAGGACTCCATGGATCATTACCCTGTGGAGTTCATCTTCAAATTCGGTATTGAACTTTATGGCATTCTCTTGAACCCTTTCAATGCTAATGTAGATTTCGCCTTCTAAACCGTTTTTGCCTTCAGAGTTATCGAAGGTGATGATGTCGGTGAGGGTTTTGTGGTTGAGAAAGCCTTGGTTGAGTTGGAGGAGGTATTCGTCTGAGCAGAATATGTAGTTGATTTCTTTAATGGTTTTCTTTTCCCTTCTGGCAACTTCCTTAATCCACAGAGTCTTCTTCCGTGGCAAGTCTACCTTAAACGAAATATCCTCTGAGAAAAAGCGAATGGTAGCCACCCCTAATTCATATAGAAACTCAACTCAACTACCTTTCCTTTCTCGCCAAAAGCAACTTCGTCAGCAAGGTGTTTCATCAGAAAGATGCCGCGCCCACCGGGTTTCTCTAAGTTTTCTGGTGAGGTTGGATCTGGCAGGTGCTCGTAATCGAAACCATTGCCTTCGTCTTCGACCCTAAATTTTATTACGCCTTCTTCCAATGCGAGGGCGAGCGAAACATTTTTGCCCGAGTTATTTTGGTTGCCGTGCTTGATGGCGTTGTTGACAGCTTCGGTAACGGCAATCATTATGTTGCCATAGATATCATCATTCAAATGGTATTTCTCCTTTGCATTATCAATGAAGCTTTCAATCATCCGAATGTTTTCGGACAGCGAGGGGATTTCGATACTGATCTTCTTCATGCTAGCGCGTGAGTTTATTCTTTGGTGCCCATTCTTCTAAAATATTCATTGACTTCCTTTTTGTAATACGGAAACAACTTAGGAGGCACTGTTTTCAACAATTCTAGTTCTTTTTCTTTTAATCTTAAATATTCCTCGAAAGCCCGTGGCATTTCCTGGCTATAATCTTTGGCTGTTTCCCCTTTACGTTCTTCTTCTTGATTTTGTTCACGCATAGATTTTTCGGCTTCTAGTAAGCGGGTGATGATTTCATTTTGCCTTCTTATCGTTTGCTCGGTAATCTGCTTGTTAACCAGATCCATTTCCGTTTGTTCCATTTTACCAGGGATATCGCCACCCGGTATTTTACCACCCTCCTTCTTCATCTTCTCTTGCATTTCTTGCAACGCTCTTCTGATGCGTTCTTGCTCTGCGGCCATCCTTGCAAACTCCTCAGAAAGTTGCCGTCCTGATTTGCCGCCATTCTTGATTTCCTGCATTTGTTGGTTCAGCTGTTGTTGCAATTTTCCGAGATTCGGCTGGCCTCCTTTTTTCTTTCCTTTCCCTTTGCCAGATCCAGGCTTAGCGTTAGCCATCATATCCATCATCATGTTGAAGTGATCATTCAACATCAACGCTAAATTGTTGATGCTTGTCATTGAGAACTGCATCTCTGAGCTTGCGTTCGGCTTTCTCCTTTCTTTTACATTGACAGACGCCTTGTCCAAATGATCATTTAGTTCGCCCACCTCCTTAGTGACAACAGAACCCATAAAAGGGTCCTTCTTAGATAGTGCTAACAAGCTGTCTTCCAGCACCTTAGCGTCATCTTTGATCTTTAATTGGTTCTGCGAAAGTTGAATATACCTGGGGTCAGTCTGCTGTACTTGGTTAAAATCCTTCATCACAGACTCCTGATCAAACGACAGTTTTATCAGCCCGTGCAGAATTTGGCGAAGACTTTCCATATTAGCCATATCCATTTCCATCTCCATTGAACTCTGCATGCCCTCCAGCTTTTGCTGCATTTGCTTCATTTTGTCAATGGATTTCTTTTGTTGCTCTGCAGATTTTTTCGGCTTGCCTTGTTCTAGGGATTCTTTGCTCTCCTCCTGCGACTTCTTTAGCTCTTCCGTATCCTGATCACTAGGCGTATCCTGAGATTCTTCTAACTCCTCGCCCATTTTTTCTAATTCGTCAATTGTTTTTTCAAATTTCTCTGTTTCCTTTTTTAGCTCTTCCTGGTCTTTGGCCAACTGCTGTGCATCGGGCTTTTCATTCTCAGATCCTTCTTTTCCTTTTTCGTTGTTTTTTTCTTCTGGTGACTTATCGTCCTTTCCAGGCTTGTTCTTGTCTGATTCCTTTTTCTCCCCTGTTAGCTCTTGTGTTTTCTCTAGTAGTTGCTCTTGTTTTTCTTTTTGTTGTTTCAGGTCGTCAATGGCCTGTTCTAATTTATAGTCGTATTGAAGCTGCTTAAAGAGTTCCAATGTTCGCTCTAATTCTTTCTCCATGTTGATTTCCTTCCGATCCATCTTGTCGAGGAGCTTTTGCATTTGCGAAGGATCGGCATTCTCTTTCAATAACTTTTCCAGTTCCTGAAAAAGCTTTTTCGTTTCTTCATCAAGTAGCTCATTCATGAGTTTCTGAATTTGCTCTGACTTTTCTTTTATCCGTTCGCTCTCCTCTGAGAACGACTCTTTTTTCTGTTCTAGCAAACTGTTTTCCTTTTGTAAATCTTTGATTGCCTGATCCAGTTTTTGTTTTTGTTCTACCAAATCCTCCAGCATCTTTTTGTCTTGCCAGTCAAGTGCTTGTTTTCCCTTTAGCTTCTCTTGCGCTTCGTCTATGGACCGCTTTAGATCTTTTGCTTTTTGAAGGCTTTGATCGATTTTATTTTGTGCGGCCTGCTGAGACTTTGAAACTTCCGCTTTTAATTCTTCCTCGCCCGGCAGAGAAAAGATATAGTCAGATGATCGTGTAGACTTTCTTCCATTGACACCATCATTATCCCATACTTGCAAATGGTAAGTCAGTTTGTCGCCCGGCTGCAGCTGAAGGGAATCTACCGGCCAGCGGTAGAAAAAGTTTTGCTGGTTCCGTGCGGACGCCAGAGGAATCGGAATCGTTTTAGCGGATTGTGACTGAGAGCCTTTTATAATCTGGTAGTTTAGCCGAAGCTCAGTGATACCATAATCATCGCTCAGGGATCCGCCCAGCAGAATGCTCTTGAATAAAATGGAATCGCGTAGATTGTCCACGATAATTTGTGGCGACTGATCTTTGATAGTGGCGATGGAGTAGGAGATTTGATCTTTGTTTTTGCTTTTTTCGTTTTCCAAAACAATCGAGTATTGATCAGGATCTTTCATGTTTCGACTGAATAGAAAGGATTGGTCGTCCACGAGACGCATTTCGTTACCTATGCCAGAAGACGCAAAGGTTAAAGTTGCTTTTGAAGTACTCGATGTCCCTACCAGCCAACTCACTTTTGTTCCCTCCGGGATTTCTAAATTTCCAACATTTGTCAGGCGCTCAGGTTTTTTACCTAAGTAGCGAGGGAAGAGCAGCTCAACATTAATCTTGATTAGTTCAGGCCGATTGATCAACTGTATTTTATAAGTGGAAGAATAGAAACCCGAAGCTTCAAATTGCAGATCGACTTCGCTCTGCATTTTTTCAAACAAATAAGAAAACTTTCCACTTCCTAAAGATTCCATTCTCCATCGTTGAGTGCCGGAGACAATGTAGACAGTTTCGGGCATAGCATTTCCCTCAATCGATAATCGGAGGGTAAAGTCCTCATTGAAAAAAGCGGAAAGAGATTCTTTGTCAACAGAGAAAGAAAAGGGCGCTTGGGGCGAAAACTCTTGATTGAATTGTACGATGCGTTGAGTGCTTTGTGTGAAAATACCACGGTCAATAACAAGGAGCAAAATGCATATTGCAACGGGACCTGCCAGGTATTTTAGGTATTTCGTGTTTGTCTTGAAGTCAATGGCCGATTCAAAAGAAATATCTTTGAAGGTATTTGCTTTTTGGAAAATACCAGCTTCCGTGAGGGCTCCGGCATTTTTTTCGGAAAGTTGCAATACATTAAGCAACCGATCGCCTACTGTAGGAAAATAACTACCGATCAACTTGGCGCTGTCTTCTTCCCCTAAGCCTTTTTTGTAAATCCACCAAGCCAAAGGCTCTTTCAAAAACTGAAAGAGACAAAAAGCCACCAGGCCAAAAAAGGAGGCGAGTATCAAAAAACGCGCTTCTCTTCCAAGCCACAGATTATATTCTAGCAGCGCAGCAATCAAGAAGTACCCCAGGACAAATGTTAATGTAAGTAAGCTCCCCTTAAGAAAAAGGTTGGCGTAATACTTTCGTTTGAAAGCGGCTACTTTTTGATGGATTTGGTTTATTCCCTCACTCACAATACCTGAAACGCGTTGACCGGAAAGATAGTTTTAATCCACCAAGATAGGGAGCGAGTTACACTATTTCAACATTTTGATCAGCACCAGCCAACCGTTGAAATTTCAAAGCGCTATTTGTCAGTTCTCTGGGTTCTCAGATCCTTCGCTCGCCACGGAAATCCTCCACCCATACTCCCTTTCAAAGTACTCGATCACATGCATCTTCAACAACTTCTCTTGTTCGAGCATATCAAAATGAGGAAGCTTTTTTACAAGTTTCCAATGTGGCCAACCGTCCTTGTCAAGTCCTTCCAGTTCATAGTAGCCAGCCAGGCTCAGCACTTTGCAGATAGCAATGTGCATCAGATCCTGCTTTTCTTCCTTCTCAAACCGCTTGGCCCCGCGCCCCAGTTCCTGCACACCCACCAAGAACAGGACCTCGTTCAGGTCTTTTGGCTTTTTGTCAATCTGTTTTTCTATCTCCATTAGTAGACGGTTCCACTGCCTTTCTAAATCTAAATCGCGCTTAAACATGTCATTTCGAAAGTTCGGCCCAATATTCAAACGCCCTGCGTAGGTGAGGAACCACAATTGTTCCGCCCACAAGTGTCGCCACACCCATTGCTTCATGCACTTCGGCTGTGGTAAAACCTACCTCTTTGCACTTGCCCAAATGATATTTTACACAATCATCGCAGCGGAGAACCAGCGAACAAGTAAGCCCAATCAGCTCTTTTGATTTTACGTCTAGTACGCCCGCCTGGTAGGCGTTGGTATCCAGATTAAAAATTCGTTTTATGATGAGATTATCGGCCTCCATGATCTTTTCGTTCATCTGGCTGCGATAGGCATTGAATTGTTCTACAAGACTCATAGTAATTGATCGGAAATTGTGTTGCAAAAGTAAGGACTTATCAACGGGCGAAAAAGCGCATAACAGCTTTGATGTTTTACTCACGCCACCAAGCTACGAGACACTACATTCGTTTTTCTTCCACACGGAAATATTCGTAGAATGATCAATTTACCGATTTTTTAGTAGTTTCACCCTCCAAATAGAATGCTATGAAATTTAGTTATGCGCTGATTGCAGGATTTTTAGTGTGGTGCCTGATTGCTTCGCAATGGTATTTGTTAGGCGTAAAAGGACTCCCCACAGATCCAAGCCGTTTTAATGCCACTCAAATGACGTTGGCGATAGTCGAAATTTTAACCATGCTGTTTGTAGCAACATTAATTGGTTTTGGTATTGCCTGGTTTTTGAGGCAGGCATCAATAGAAAAAAGCCAACACTCTCAGTCATTACTACTACAGCAGTATAACGAGTTGACCCAACAGGCAGGTTCTTACAAAGAGCAAGCGGACAAAGCAGAGCAAAAACTGGCAAGAGCTCAGCAAACCTTTAAAGCAGATTTTCAACAGCTAAGTTTGGAAAGGGAAAAGCTGAATGCCGAGCTAGAACCAGAAAGGAAAGAGGCTACACGAATACGAGACGAGCTACAGTTGCTGAGACCAAAAGTCCAACTGGCTGACATTGAGCTAGGGCGCATCGCTTTTCAAATGAAACAGTTGGAAAACCAGTTAATCGAGGCAAAGGAGTTCAACAAAAAACTTTCCGATGAGCTGAAAGAAGCTAAATTATCAAAGGCTCCAAAACGTGAAACTGTTGAGCCTGCATTTTTGGGAAACGCAAAGTTTGCCGAAAAGCAACGGGACAACTTAAAGATGATTTCAGGGATAGGGCCAGTACTAGAACAAAAGCTGAACGCAATGGGCATTTACACCTTTCGGCAGATAAGTGAATTCACGCCCCAGACTATTGAGCGTGTTACTTCCACCATCAAGTTTTTTCCCGATCGAATAGGTAGAGATAATTGGATTGGTCAGGCGGCAGCATTGGCGAGGCATAGAAAGTAAACCCTAGCAGATAAATTCGAAGATCAATTGATTAACTGAATCGGGCTGCTCAACACAGGCACTGTGCCCGGCTTTCAAAATCAACTTAAACTTAGAATTGGAAATTGCCTGATGAATTCGTTTGGCCTTGGCAGGAGTAGTTGCAACATCTTCATCGCCCACCGCAACCAGCGTTTTGATGATGATGTTTGAAAGCTCTTCATAAACTCCGTTTCGATGAATGACCCCTGCCACGGCTTTGGTTATGTTTCTAGGATGGTTTTCAATGGTTCTTTTCCACCTCTCAAGAGTTGATTTTTTAGACGGATCTTCCAACGAAGATTTTCCAAATAGGATGCTGATTACATTTTTGCTTACCAGCTTAGCGCCTCCCCACCCAAACACTTGATTCAGCAAAATGTATTTCATCTTGTTGGGTTCAGGATCGGCAGAGGTGTCTAGCAGAACAAGGCTTTTGAGCAATTGTGATTTACGGGCAGCCAATCGCATTCCGACAAATCCGCCCATACTGAGGCCAACGAAATGCACAGGTTTGCCCGGACTCAATGCTTCTATCAGACCAGCCGCATCTTCGTAGAGGGTGTCCATATCCAGGTTCCCGATTGACTCGCTTTGCCCCTGCCCTCTGTGGTCATAGGCAATGCAGCAAAATTTATTTTTGAAATGTGCCACTTGAGCATCCCACATGTGGTGGTTGAAAAGTAGCCCGTGAGAAAACACGATGACTTCGTCCCCTTCGCCAGATCGTTCAAAATAGATCTGCGCTCCGTTGATCAGTTGAGTAGGCATCGCTTTTTAGGTTTTGTAATTTATGTAGTTCAATAGTCATCATCCAATTTAAGCACTAAATGAAAAGCCACATTTAAGGTTTGATCTACTTTTACCAGACCCATCATTCGGGTTGGTGTTTCCAGATTGAAGTCAGAGAATAGAAAATCTCGCCCCCCTGTTAAATGGATGAGGCCCGAAGGTTTTGGTTCAATTGAACAATCCATTTCAAACACCTTTGTAACACCACTGATTGAAATCTTAACAATGCCGCGGAAAACCTCTTTGGGTTTCTTGTAAGAAGGATTTTTTTCAAAGGAGATAAAATCAATAACAATATTGGGATAAGATTTTGAATTAATCGTTTTACGAAAATCGGAAGTCATCATGGCCATCCCGCAATCAAAGCTAGTAGCATCAAGAGAAACCGCACCTTTCACAAATACCGGGCGGACATTTTTTCCGCCCTCTTGAAGCACCAGTGTATCTTTTCCAATGTATTTTGGGATAGCACACCGAAAGGAATTGACATTTGTTTTTCCGTTGATGATCAATTTGCTTTCGGGCAGCACAATTAAGCGATGAACTAGAAAACCATCAGGCAGACGAAACCCGACCGAGAGCAGCGATAAGGTGATTATAAAAGCCTTGATCATTTGAGCCTTAAAGATATAAAAACAGGGCAAAAAAAAACCGGCCAACCCAAAGGGTCGGCCGGATAAGTAAAACAATCACCAAAATTAGAAACTGATTGCGCCTTGGATAACAAATCCGTCAAACTTACCATTGTAGAAACGGTTGTTGGCTCCGGTAGCCAGAAAACCTCCGTAGTTCTGGGTTACATATTCGCCTTTTAACAGAATGCTTGGAGTAATGAACCAACCCGCTGCAATTGAAGTGCGGTCAATCGTAACATCAGTGCGAATTCCGCGTACAGTAGCGGTGTAGCCTTCGGCAATAGTAGCTGCCACGGTGTTGTAGCGAGCGCCAACATAGAACTGTTCAGTTTTTCCGAAGCGGTATAGTGCTTCAACAGCTGTTTGTGTAGCTATGCGATCAGGTTCTTTAGAATAAGCAGTTACTCCTTCTGCGTTTTCCAAGGAACTTAATCCACTAGCCGACTCAAATGTTCCAAAAACTTCCAGACCACCGAATTTCACGAATGGGTTTATTACAAAGGCAGTAAGGTTATCGCGGAACCCAGGGTTAAACCGACCTGAAAAAGCATTTCCGGTAAGCGTAACGGGAGCATTTTCCATTACATACTGATAGTTAGAGCCTGCGCGGTCACCACCAAAAAGTGTGTTGCTGGCAGATGATGAGGTTGTAACAACAGAACCCGTAAGTCTTACGCGCAGGTTTTCTTTTAATTGTTTATCGAACCCAACTTTTCCATAAAAGGAGGGGGCACGTTTTGCACCAGCAGGTGTAGATGGAGCTGCCACGTTACCTTGTATTTCGCCATCAGTATACCCGCCCATGATAAACAAGCCATCTTTCTTCCAGTATAACTCTGCACCAATTTCTGTTGTAAAGGCATCCATGATGTTGTTTTCTATAAATGGGTTCCACAGGGTGTGGCCACCATCACTTCTGCGGAAGTGCGCATCACCATAATTCACTTCCATGTGACCGACTTTCAAAGTCAGGTTTTTCCAAAGTTTATCAAAGAATTCGCTCTTCATAAAGCCCACTTTGTCAATTTGCAAATAGCCACCTTTTACCCAAAATTCATTATGATGGTGAGATGACATGTATGACACCAGATTTAAGCTTACGCCATCGTACAGTTGCACATCGATATTGAAGTTCGCTTGTGCAAGTGGAAAGCCACCACCCATTTCATATAATGGCGAGGGAGCGGGCAATCCGTTGCTGTGACTAAGGTTTTGATAGCCCTGAGTAAAACCCGCGCCAAAGCGAATTTTCAAACCATCGTAGGGAATGGTGTCTGTCTTCGTGGTTTCAAATACGTTTACACCACGTTTATCATAATTCCTGAAATACTGAATCGCTGGCTGACCTTGTGCCCATAGCCCCAGTGAACTAAAGAGCAACAAGGCCGTCAACCCATTTGCAAAAAGTGATCTTGTTTTCATAATAATTGTTTTTGGTTATACGTATACATTTTACTTTACTAATTCTTTGCCGTTTGTAAATCGATGTTAAAACTGATGGTGATTTCATCACCCGTCTTCACAGAGCCGAACATGAATGAAGGTGCTTCTACCTGAAAATCACTCATCTTCATTTTTGTACTTCCAGTGCATCGAAGTGTCTTCTCTTTTGGTTGGCAGGTAGCGTCCAGACTGATTGATTTCGTTACCCCTGCGATTGTGAGACTACCATTACATTCGAAAACATTACTATTTGTGGTGGCCGAGGCAAGCGTAAAGCCAATCGCCTTAAACTTATTTGCCTTTAAAGCAGAGTAAGCATTTTTGTCCATCGCCTTGTGTGCACTCTTAAGACTTTCACTGGGAACAGATACACTCAATGATTTAAGCTGACTAGGAACACCCTTTTCATCCATCTGAAAAGAAGCTTGTACGCCCGCTTGGAGTGAGGTCATCGTCCAATCGTGTAATGTGGAGGTACCGGCTATAGTTATATAAGAACCATCTGCCTGTTTATAGTTGGTCTGTGCCCTAAGCGTGAAACTCAGGGCTATGAAACCTAGAATGAGTGCTAAATTCTTAGTGCTTTTTGAAAATTCCATTTGGGTTTGTGTTTTGTTTGCTCAAAAGTGGCAGAAGGCGGTTCGTAAGAGAATGACATTCTATAGGTTTTGCTATGATTTTTAGTAGTAATCCTAATGACAGCCGTCATAAATGGCTCGGAAAAAAGGAGGCAAAAATATTTTCCCTAAAATACTCGGCATGCAGAATAAATTTTTTATACCTTCGTAACCGATTGAAAAGAGAAGAAACCATCGACTATCACATTAAAACTGCCTGGCATGCTATAGCGCGCATGTACAATCAGCAGGCTATGAAGTATGATGGGACCATGTCTATAGGCTATGCGCTGCTGAATATTTCCTCGGAAGAAGGAACGCCTGCGATGAAGATTGGGCCACTGATGGGACTAGAGCCAAGAAGCCTCACTCGGCTCCTGCAATCCATGGAAGAGAAGGGATTGATCTTTAGACAAGTCGACAAAAACGATAAGCGTTCCGTAAAAGTTTTGTTGACAAAGGAGGGGAAGAAGATGAAAGAGAAATCGCGGGAAACGGTATTGCGGTTTAATGAAGCAGTTCGGGAAGAAATTTCTACACAAAAACTGAATGTGTTTTTTGATGTAGTACAGAGTATTAATCAGTTAGTTGAAAAGAATAGTATTTACGAAACCAAATTAGTCAATTAGTCAATTCGATGATTTGTCAATTGGCATATCATCGAATCAGCACATTAACAAATTAAGAATTATGAACCGTACCATTCGCAAAGTCGCAGTTTTAGGATCAGGTATTATGGGCTCACGCATTGCGTGCCACTTCGCCAATATTGGTTGTGAAGTGCTGCTGCTGGATATAGCGCCCAGAGAGCTTACTGAGGATGAGAAAAAGAAAAATCTTACAATCGATCATCCTTCAGTAAAAAACAGAATTGTGAATGCGGCCTTTGACGCTACCCTAAAGGCAAATCCTGCTTCACTCTTTAATAAGAAGTTCGCTTCCCGTATCAAGCTGGGCAATTTCACAGACGACATGTCCAAAATAAAAAATGTTGATTGGACTATAGAAGTCGTTGTCGAGAACCTTGACATTAAAAAGAAAGTATACGAAGAGGTTGAAAAACACAGAACCCCCAGAACGTTAATTACTTCCAATACTTCGGGCATCCCGATTCACCTCATGGGCGAAGGACGTAGCGAAGATTTTCAAAAACATTTTGCGGGTACCCATTTCTTTAACCCTCCCCGTTATTTAAAGTTGTTGGAGATCATCCCTACAAGTAAAACCGATCCGGCTGTTACGAAATTCTTGATGCACTATGGTGATCTTTTCTTAGGAAAGACGACCGTGCTATGTAAAGACACTCCGGCCTTCATCGGTAATCGTGTGGGAATTTTTGGTTTGTTGAAAGTGATCGACTCCATGCGCAAGTTTGACTTGAATGTAGATGAAGTTGATAAACTAACAGGCCCTGTTATCGGCAGACCAAAGTCGGCCACATTCCGCACTTCGGATGTGGTAGGGTTAGATACTTTGGTGAAAGTTTCGAATAACCTCTATGCAGGATTGGTGAATGACGAGGGAAGAGAAATGTTTAAACTTCCTGAAGTGGTTACGAAGCTCGAGCAGAACAAATGGTTGGGAGATAAAACGGGGCAGGGCTTTTACAAGAAATCAAAGAATGCCAAAGGAGAAACAGAAATCTTAACTCTGGACTTAAAGACATTAGAATACAAGCCAAAGGCAAAAGCAAAATTTGCAACACTCGAAACAACGAAGACGATTGACAATCTAAAAGATCGCTTCAAAGTGTTGTTGGCCGGAAAAGATAAAGCCGGTGATTTTTATCGCGATTGTTTTTATGGATTGTTCCAGTATGTAACCAATAGAATTCCTGAAATCAGCGATGAACTGTTCCGTATTGATGATGCGGTGAGTGGCGGTTTTGGTTGGGATCTCGGTCCGTTCGAAACATGGGATGCGGTAGGTGTTGAAAAATCAATTCCACTTATGGAGGCAGCCGGCTACAAGCCTGCGCAATGGGTGTACGATATGCTTGCTTCGGGAAATAAATCCTTCTACAAATCAGAAGGCGGCCAGAAGAAGTACTATGACATTCCTACCAAGACATATAAATCAATTTCTGGAAGAGAGAATTTTATCATTCTAGAAAACAAGAGTGAAAACATTGTTTGGAAAAATGCCGATTCAAAAATCATTGACCTCGGTGATGGCGTGCTCAACTTTGGCTGGCACAGCAAGAGCTTTACGCTAGGCAGTGCGGTGATTGAAGGAATGAATAAAGCCATCGACATCGCAGAGAAAGATTACAAAGGTCTGGTGATTGGCCACCAAGGTGCAGACTTCTCGCTGGGAGCTAATTTAGGCTTGGTGTTTATGTATGCCATCGAGCAGGATTACGATGAGATCGATTTCATGATCAAGGCTTTCCAGCAATCGGTGATGCGCATTCGTTACTCCGGAGTGCCGGTGGCAGTTTGTCCGCAAGGCAGAACGTTAGGTGGCGGTTGCGAAATGACCATGCATGCGGACATCGCGCAGGCAGCGGCAGAAACGTATATCGGATTAGTAGAGGTAGGCGTTGGACTAATTCCCGGTGGAGGCGGAACGAAGGAATTCACGAAACGCGTGAGTGATGCCATGGAAGAAGGTGATGTGGAGTTGAACGCACTTCAAAATGCGTTTATGACCATCGCGACCGCAAAAGTTGCCACCTCAGCAGAAGAAGCTCGTGAGTATGGCATCTTGAAAAAGGTTGACCGCGTTTCAATGAACAAACACAGACAGATTTCAGATGCAAAGCAAGCGGTGCTTGATCTGGTAGAAGCAGGCTATACCATGCAGCCTCAAGCAAAAAATATTAAAGTACAAGGCCGTACCGGTCAGGCTCTATTCTTGGCGGGGTTGCAAGGAATGAAAATGGGTAAGTACATTTCAGAGCACGATGCCAAAGTAGCCAAGTGGATCTCTAACATTATGTGCGGAGGCGATTTGACTTCTCCGCAAGAAGTGAGTGAACAATACTTACTTGATTTGGAGAGAGAAGCGTTCTTGTCATTAACAGGTGAGAAGAAAACACTGGAAAGAATTCAGGCCATTTTAACGGGAGGGAAACCATTGAGGAATTAGTAGGCAGTAAGCAAAAGCAATCGGCAAAATTTAGAATAAGCAATAAGCTACAGGTTATGAATGAACCAAATCAAAGCTTTAGGGATTTGACGGTTTATAAAAAAGCATTTGATTTAGCGATGAAAATATTTGAGATGACAAAGACATTTCCAAAAGAAGAGAGGTACTCGCTCACAGACCAAATTAGAAGATCATCGCGAGCGGTCTGTAGTTGTGTTGCAGAAGCTTACAGAAAGCGAAGCTATAAAGCCTATTTCGTAAGCAAATCGTCAGATGCTGATATGGAGAACAGCGAAACGCAATCTTGGCTTGATTTCTCTTACGCTTGCAATTATTTAGCTGATGAAATGTACAAAGATTTATTGGCAAGATCGGAAGAGGTTGGTAGAATGCTTAATCACATGGTTGAAAACCCCGAAAAATATTTGAGAAGAGAGAAGAAAGTCGGTATGCAGTAAGCTTTGCCTATTGCTTTTGCTTACTGCCTATTTAAAAATAAAAATTGAGAATTTAAACACAACGACATGGATGCATACATCGTAGCCGGATTCCGCACAGCGGTAGGCAAAGCAAAAAAAGGAGGGTTTCGATTTGTAAGACCTGATGATCTTGCCTCGGATGTGATTAAACACTTGGTGAAATCAATCCCCGGCTTGGAGAACAAGATGGTAGATGATCTTATCGTAGGCAATGCAGTCCCTGAAGCGGAGCAAGGTATGCAGATGGGTCGCATCATTTCACTGCTTGCGCTTGGTCTTGATACACCAGGCATGGTAATCAATCGCTATTGCGGATCAGGAGTGGAGGCTATCGCTATTGCGAGTCATCGCATCCAAGCGGGGCAGGCAGATGTGATTATTGCCGGTGGTACCGAGTCCATGTCTTTGGTTCCCGTGATGGGCTTTAAGACAGCATTGAATTATGCCATTGCCAAAGACAACCCGACCTATTATACAAGCATGGGGTTAACGGCTGAAGAAGTGTCGAAGCAATTTAATGTTACCCGCGAAGAGCAAGATCAATTTTCAGTCGAGTCGCATGTGAAAGCGGCAGCAGCGTGGAAGGAAGGAAAATTTACAAACGAGATTGTGCCTATCACGGTAAAGGAAGTATTTGTGGATGAGAACATGAAAAAGCAAACGCGTGAGTATGTTGTCAATAAAGATGAAGGTATTCGTGCGGACACCACTTTCGAAGGACTTTCAAAATTGAAACCAGTATTTGCGGTGGGCGGTTCTGTTACCGCTGGAAATTCATCTCAAACTTCAGATGGGGCAGCCTTTGTGGCTGTGATGAGTGAGAAAATGGTGAAGCAACTGAATCTAAAACCTATCGCTCGCATGGTGAGTTATGCTACGGCAGGTGTTGATCCGCGAATCATGGGTATTGGCCCGGTGGCCGCTATTCCTAAAGCACTCAAAATAGCCGGATTGAAATTACAAGACATCGATTTGATTGAGTTGAACGAAGCCTTTGCCGCACAATCATTGGCGGTAGTAAAAGAGCTGGGCATTGATCGATCTAAACTAAATGTAAACGGAGGTGCGATTGCAGTGGGTCATCCGCTTGGTTCATCAGGCGCACGCTTATCGGTCCAATTGTTTAACGAACTCCGCAGGCAAAATAAAAAATACGGAATGGTGACTGCATGCGTGGGTGGAGGACAGGGAGTGGCGGGGATATATGAGTTGTTGAATTAAGATGTGAGTAGTGGGTATTGAGATTTGAGATATGCATAACCTCAAAGAGTTGTAGATTTGGCATAAAGCGATTGAACTTTCAACAGAAGTGTATCGCTTGACTGCCGATTTTCCGAAGGAAGAAAAGTATGGACTCACATCTCAAATTAGGCGAGCAGCCGTTTCAGTTCCTTCTAATATCGCAGAGGGAGCCGGGAGAAATTCTGATAAGGAGTTTATCCATTTCTTGGGAATTTCAAACGGCTCTTCCTATGAACTACAAACACAACTTATAATCTCTAAAAACTTAAGTTTGATTAATAACGGTGTTGATCTGATACTCGAACAAATCGACCAAATACAAAAGATGAACTATTCACATCAAGCAAAGCTTTCAAAGGACTAATCTCAAATCTCAATACTCATATCTCAAATCTTATGACAACAATAGAAACAAAAAAGGCAATCAAAGGAGGAGAATTCCTCATCCGCGAAACACAGGCACATGAAATTTTCATTCCTGAAGAATTTACAGAAGAGCAAAAGATGATTGCACAAACGTGCAAAGACTTTTTGAAACAAGAAGTATATCCGCATTTGGATTTAATTGATTCGCAGAAAGATCCCAAGTTGATGCCTTCGCTTCTTGATAAGGCTGGGGCTCTCGGACTATTGGGAACATCTGTTCCTCAAGAGCTAGGTGGATTTGGAATGGATTTCAATACCACCATGTTGGTAGCCGAAGCTGTTGGCGCAGGTTATTCGTTTGCCGTAGCGATCTCTGCTCACACAGGTATCGGCACACTTCCGATTTTGTATTATGGAGATGACACGCAAAAGAAAAAATACATTCCGAAATTGGCTTCAGGTGAATGGAAGGCGAGCTACTGTTTGACAGAACCTGATTCCGGTTCTGATGCTAACAGCGGCAAGACCAAAGCAAAATTGACGGCTGATGGAAAGCACTATTTGATCACGGGTCAGAAGATGTGGATCACCAACGGTGGCTTCGCAGATGTTTTTATTGTGTTTGCAAAAATTGACAATGATAAAAATCTGACAGCTTTTATCGTAGAGAAGGATTTCGGTGGCATCACCATGAATGAAGAAGAAAAGAAAATGGGTATCAAGGGATCTTCCACCCGCCAGATTTTCTTTAACGATTGCAAAGTGCCAGTAGAAAATTTATTGAGCGAGCGCGAAAACGGTTTCAAGATCGCGGTGAACATATTAAACATTGGCCGCATTAAACTAGGAGTAGGTGCGTTGGGTGGATCGAAAGGTACCATCAGCCAGGCGATCAAGTATTCCAACGAGCGCAAACAATTTGGTGTAGCTATTTCCACCTTCGGAGCGATCAAGCATAAGATTGCAGAAGTGGTAACAAAAATTTTCGCGTCAGAGTCAGCGCACTACCGCGCTTCTCAGAACATCGATGATGCCTACAATGCATTTGTAGCGGGGGGTATGGATTCAGGCCAGGCGAGATTGAAAGCATTGGAAGAATTTGCCATTGAGTGCGCCATTTTAAAAGTACACGGCAGTGAAGTGTTAGATTTTTCAGTAGATGAAGGTGTGCAGATTTATGGAGGTATGGGTTTTTCGGCAGAAGGCCCGATGGACCGCGCCTACCGTGATGCGCGCATCAACCGCATTTTTGAAGGCACGAATGAAATCAACAGACTACTCACCATCGACATGTTGTTGAAGCGTGCAATGAAAGGCACATTGGATTTGATGACGCCTGCCATGGCTGTACAAAAGGAATTAACTTCCATTCCTGATTTTGGTGCGAGTGATGACACTGCCCTTTTTGCAAAAGAGAAAAAAGCATTGGCAAATTTGAAGAAAGCGGGCCTGATGGTATCGGGTGCAGCCATTCAAAAGTTTATGATGAAGCTATCTGATGAGCAAGAGATATTGATGAACCTGGCCGATATGCTCATTGAAGGCTATGTGGCCGAGTCGGTGATCTTGCGTGTAGAAAAATTAGTGGGTGTGCGTGGAGAGAAAGCCTGTGAAGTGGAAATTGCTATGGCGATGATTTACCTACACTACGCGATTGAAAAAGCAGCTGGTGCCGGCAAGCAAGCCATCTATGCTTTTGCCGAAGGAGACGAGCTACGTTTTATGATGCTCGGCCTTAAGCGCTTCACGAAAATTGATGCATACAATTTAAAAGAGGCCAGACGCAAAGTAGCGAACCATGCAATTGGTAAAGGAGAATATCCTTTCTAGACGTTAGACATAAGTAGTAAGACGTAAGAAAAGCCCGGGAGAAATTCCGGGCTTTTGTTTTGCTCTCGAAGCTTTTTCAATCTCTTTAGCGTTAGCAGAATGTACAGAGGAGAAGGGCATGTCCCCGCGAACGAGGCTTTCATGGCAAGGTGTCAAACACTTGTGAAGTGTAGGACACCTAAGAGCATTTGGTTAGGCGGGGTCGCGCTGTCGGCACTCGCCAGCCTTTTCCGGCCCGCCAGCCGAAGCGCAGCAAAGGCTGGGCTCAAACAAATGCCTCCATCCCTCAGGCAACAAATTATTTTACTTTGATTATTTTGCCTGTGCTTTGAAAGGAGCTTCAAAAAAGAACAGAAAACAAGTGCATTAACCATTTTTCAGCCACATTTTCATATATTTCGTATTAATACAAGATGAGCAAACTACCAAAAGCGCCATTAATAGAGGTAATTTTCGAACTAAGGTGGACCATTACACCACAAGAGACTCAGGAAATACAATATTTACATGGAGATTTATACCCACTTATAAAGGATGAGTACCCATTTCGTGAAACACTTCAAACTTTTCCCATAGAGTTTTTGTTAAACGCCCCGACACACAGATTTCGCAAAGCGGCTAATGATTATCCTCTAGTACAAATAGGGCCTGGATTACTTACTATAAATACAATTGACTCTAAATATTTTTGGGAAGACTACGAAGAGAAGATTTTGGACGCTATTGGAAAGCTTCAAAGAGTATACACATTTAAAGAATCTCACAGTATAAGATTAGTTTTACAATACATAGATCTAGTTAATTTTGACTTTGAAAGAGAGGATATCATTAGCTTTTTAAAAGAAAACCTTAATGTAGTAGTTAGTCAGGAATTCTATAGCCAAAAGCCAGTAGCAAAGGGGCTTGCTATAAATTTCATTTTTGAAAATGAACTTGGGACATTAAATGTCAGCTTTAATCGAGGAAAAAATTTAAAAAATGAAGAAGGGATTGCCATTCAAACTAATATAACTAGTCATGAAGTTAACGTTAGAACTATGGATGTTAAGAATTGGCTTGAAAAGGCACATGAACTTTGTAGCCAACTTTTTAAGCAAATGACCAAAGGAAAGCTTTACAAAGAATTTTCACTTAAAAGTTAATAATTTATGACGCTAACAATAGAGAAGACTTACCCTAATTATACTAGGTTGAAAAGCGGACGCCTTAACACTTTAAACAATCTAGCTTTCTCAACAGGATTAATAATTTCAGCAACAGCTTTGCCAACGGAGGATACTAATTTTCCTGCAAGCAATATTAAAATAAGTTCTGGTTTGAGGCACACTCATAAAACGGTTTCGACTACACTTGAATTAATTGATCTTATCTCTTGGTCTCAAGAAACATTTGATCAGTTTAATACCACAATAAAACCAAAATACCCTAGTGAGGTAATAATTAGAGCAAAAATTCGTAAAGTAGACTTATCACTACCTAAGATTTTTATTGACTGATGTCTTATCCGTGGTATGAGATTCTAGAAAATTCGAATCAAATAAGGCAAGGTGACTTCATCCCTAATTGCCCAATTTTTGTTCCTCCATCTAACTTAAATACGGAACTGATTGAAGAGGGGAATGAGGTGGACATATCTTTAAAAAAATTAAACACAATTGTTGTCTCACAATCTTGTGACTTAGAGCATGATAAAGTTGAGATTGTCTTGGTCTGCCCCTACTACTCGCTAGAATACTTTTTTAGTGCACTTCCAATCAGTGAAAGCACCGGCAATGGAAGAAGAAAGAAAATTGAAGCTCTGAGACAAGGAAATCTTCCCGCATATCATCTTTTGAATAAAGATTTAGACTGTGGGCTTAGTGATTATTCCGTTGTAGACTTTAAAAATGTCTATGGTGTAAACTATGACTTTTTGAAGAGCTTTGTTACCTCAATCCCAAATAGGCCAAGATTATTGCCGCCCTATCGCGAACATTTGTCTCAAGCATTTGCAAGATTTTTTATGCGAGTAGGATTGCCTAATGATCTAGAGGGAGTAATATAGTAAATCAGTTGTGCACCACAGATGCCAACACTCCCATCCCCCCAACACCAATTCCACGAACTCTCCTTCTACACACTCGCCCACCCAATCAGGGTTACTTTATCATCAAGCCATCGCCAACCTTGCAAGGACAGAACTTACTGTTTGGGCGCCTGACATCTTGGATTGCCTGTGCTAATACTACCCCTTTTCCTTCTTCGTCACGTACAACACATAGCTGACTAGTGTAATCACCACAAAATATCCAACGGCCAGCCAATGAAAGTTGAAGTCAGGAATCGTTGCTTTGTTGTCCACCCCACTTTTCAAATACAAAAAAGTAGTATAGGTGTAGGGAATGATGTATCCATATTTCCAAGGAAGTGAGGCCAGAGCATCAATCCAAAAAACGAAGCCAGCGCCCACGGGGACCAGAAAATTCTTAAACTTTAGGCTGATCAAGTATTGCAAGGCAATGATGGGCAGGCAATCAATAAAGTAAAATAGATTCTGCTCTAAAAAATAAACATAGGGGAAGGGCGCTTTGGGATAAGGCAATCCACTTGCTACCAGATAAGGAGTGAGTGCCAACAAATAAATCCCAACGTTGAACAACACAAAAAATTGAAACATCATGACCACAATAACTGCCAGTTTTGAAAAGAAGATAGTCGTCAAGCTAAGTGGTGTTGTGTGTACCTGTTTCCAGGTGTTGTTTTTATATTCAATCTGAGTGATCAAGCTTGTGGCCAAGACAACACCCATCGGCAATAAAAAGATGGCCATCGATTCCCAGGAGTTTTGCCAAAGCTGCATCCAAAATTTATCGGAGGCATACACAGTCGGTAACGTTTTATATTGAACTAATCGGATAATCGTTACGATAGCGGGCGTGAAGAACCCACCGATAATTACGATCCACAGAGCCAGGCTGCGTTTTGTTTTAAGTCTTTCGCTTTCAAAGCTATGGATGAAAGAAAGGGTCATATCAATGGTTAATCAGGTCGATGAATATAGACTCGAGGTCGTTTTTAACAATACTGATTTCATACACCAGAACATCGTTCGCTACGAGTTGTCGATTAAGGGTTGCAATAGTTTCCCTTCCAACAGACGGAAGGATAACTTTTTCGTTTTCAAACACAGGTGATAAACCGTGATCGGTAATGATCTTTATTGTTTTCTCGTGGTCACTCGTTTCAAAAACGGTTGATACTGATAGCTGTTGTTTATTTTTCAAATCGTCCAACATGCCCAGAAAGAGCAGTTGCCCTTTGTTGATGATTCCAACATGCGTAGCGAGCTTTTCTATTTCGGCAAGCAGGTGACTTGAAATGAGAATTGTAATTCCATCTTCTTGATTCAGTTTTTTTGACAATTCACGCACCTCAATAATTCCGTTGGGATCCAGGCCGTTGGTAGGTTCATCAAGAATTAAAAGGGAAGGGCTATGTAGCAGGGCAATGGCAATACTCAATCGCTGCTTCATACCCAACGAAAACTGACTTGCTTTTTTGTTTCCGGTAGTTGGTAAGCCCACAAGATCTAATACGTATTGAATGCGTTCTTTAGGGCATTGATAGACTTTCTGTAAAAGAGTTAAATTTTCCTTCGCAGTGAGATGCCCATACAGAGAGGGGCTTTCAATCAGTGAACCAATTTTCTTTAAGATGGTAAGTCTGTTTTGTTGAAAAGGCAATCCAAAGAAAGAGATTGACCCTTGTTGTTTTTTCAACAAGCCAAGCGCAAGCCGAAGTGTTGTGGTTTTGCCTGCACCATTTGGTCCAAGAAAGCCGTAGATACTTCCGGTTTCAACATGTAGATTGATATTGTTTAGAACAACATCATCGGGTGTAAAGCGGTGGGTAAGATGATTGGTCTCAATACAGTATTCTGGCATTACATTGTTCAATTTCGTCAGTGGCATGACGAATAGAATGGTTGAATGTTACAAGCCTACCTTTGGAAAGTGTTTAGCAAGAATCTTTACATCAAGACTTTTTTGTAAGCAGCCTCATCAAAACCCAACAAAAGAACTTTGCCGTCCTCTTCTATCAATGGTCTTTTGATCACGCTGGTCTTTTCAACCATAAGGGCAATGGCGGCTTTTTCATGGGTCACTTTTTTCTGATCGGCTTTGTCTAGCTGTCGCCACGTGGTACCGCGTTTGTTGACGAGATTCTCCCACCCAACTTGTTTGCTCCACGCGCTCAACTTTTCAGCGGTTATGCCGGATTTTTTGTAATCGTGAAATACAAAATCTACTTTGTTTTTATTAAGCCAGTCTATTGCAGATTTTACCATGTTGCAATTTTTGATGCCGTAGACCGTCATAAAGCGTTCATCAATTTATTGAAAGATAAGTATAATTACAGACGAAAAACAGCTCATTGATCACCGATCAGTTTTAAAAGATCTTCTTCTAGCAGCGGATCGCTTGGTCGTTTCGCACGTATCATGTCCCCCTCACGTGAAACCAATACAAAGCCGGGGGCTTCGGTTAAATCCAAAGAAGGAGCCACTTTCGAACGACTTCCTATCCGGTAATTGATAACGCCATCGGTATACAAGCTAAATCTTTCAACAATTTCTTTCCACCTTTTTTCATCGTCTTCTAGTGATAAGAAGACAAACGTTACTTTATTTCTGTATTTTTTCTGAAGCCGTTTGGCCAGCTCTACGTCAACAAGGTAAGACTGCAAATTGCCTGACCAGGCAAGAAGGTATAAAATTCGATTTTCCTTGCTATCCGCCAAAAGCCAGTTAAACTTCTCTTCGCCATTTACACCCCCATCGCGCGTGTTCATTTCAAATTGATGGTACCTTAGAAACTGTTTATCAAGTGAGACTCCTCCGCCCAAGTCGCGAATGATGTCGTCTTCCAGGGGAGTGGTTTTCAAGATGGAGTTACTTTTCCAAAACGTAGAATCATAGGGGATACTCAACAAGGCTTCGCGGTTGGGTAGTTGACCAACGATTTTGACGGTTGGATCTGTTTTGATTTCCATCGACATTAATTCCAGGTGCACGGAATGCACTCGCTTATCTGCGTATTCACTTTCACCCTGCCGTATAAAATGATAAGGATAGTAGCGATCATTTACTTTTCGATAAAAGGTAGAGGTAAGCAGAGAGTTTTTCCCATATGATTTATGCTCTTCTGTTCGTACAAACGCATAGCCTCCTGTGGTGATAAAAAGCGTGCCCTTGATGTCAACTAAGTCGAGGTACTTTCCGGTGGTAGTCAAGACCGAATCTTTTTTGTTTTGGTAGGTAATCTCATATACTTCTAACCCATCGTAATAGGTAATTCCTTTGCAGACGAAATCATACTTATCAAAGTCGGTTCTTAGATTGCTCACATCTGTATAAAATGACATGTGCTCACTCCTTTTGTCCGTTTGATAGGCCACCATATCAGCTTGCAAAATGTTTCCCACAGAAATAGGATCATGACCCTGAGCCATTTCAGTTTTATCCAAACTTCTTCGCAATTGCGTCACCCGAATTTCCTCTTTTTCTCCTGCTGCGTGTTGAAACGTTCGATAACCGGAGGTCTTCCACACATCGATAGCCGCCTCAATCAATCGTCCATAAGCAGCGCCATCTTTGCAGTAGTGTCGATAGAAAAATTGTTGAAGAAAGGGACGATCGTTGTAGTTCAGATCAATGTTGGCGAAGGCTTTGCGCAATACTTTTTTAGCATTGATGGCCCTATCTAAAATGACAATTTCACTCAACTGCGTAACGATGGGCGCGAGATCAACGATTGTCAATGCCTGTGCGGAAGATAGTGTAAGGGATTCATAACCCACACACGTTATCTTTAACGAATCGGTTTTATTTACCGAAATAGAAAATTGCCCATTCAGGTTGGAGCTCGTTCCCTTGGAAGTTCCGATGATACCGATGGATGCAAATGGAACTGGCTTTTTTGTTTCCTTGTCAACAATAGTTGCCTCTACCAGTCTTTGAGAGAATACAGACGAACTTACGATTGAAAAAAAGACAAGGCAGCGAAACATCTAAATTTCTTTATAGCACTAAAATCGAAGATAATTGATTTTCGAATGATGCCAAAGCAGGACGTGACGAATGGAACCATTCTGATGTTACTCAGCTTTACGCCAAAGGGGGCGTGTCAGGCAGGTTGGACCACCTCCACCCTTGTAACTTATTTCCTGCCCTTCATACTCCAGTACAGTACATCCAGCTTGCAATAGTCTCGCTTTGGTTGTTTCATTTCCCTTCACCATGATGCACTGGCGAGGGCCGATAGCCAGCACATTGCAACCCATACTTTCAAACTCCTGATCAGGGACTTCGACCAATTGATAGCCGCGCTTTATCAACTCATCACGAAACACAATTGGCATTAATGGTGAGTAAACCACTGCCAGGTCTTTTGCCACCGGACTGAAAATAGACATTAAATGAAACACATCTGAAGGGCCTTTGTAGTGAGGAAGTTGCACTTCCAATACGTTAACACCACTCGGAGCCAGCAGCGCGCGCATCTGCCTTATACCGTCTGCATTCGTTCGATATGTTCTGCCTATGGCCAATGTATTTTGATCAAGCCAAGCCACGTCTCCACCTTCTACTGATCCGGGCGCTTCAATTCTTCCCAAAATAGGGACACCGAGTTCTCGATACATTTTCTCGACTGCACTAGGTTCATTCATTCGTCCGGCCTTGCCCATGGTGCATAGAATCATTCCCTTGTCGGTTGCAATACTTGCATCGCGACAGTAAATAGAGTCCATTGTAACCGAGGCGTTTTTTTCAAACTTTTTAACTTCGCTACGATTCGTTTGCAAGAGTTTTTCAAAAAGTAAGTATTCGCTTTGAGTAGGGGGGTTAAAACCAGAAGTAGAGAATAATTTGCGGAAAAATTTGCCGGAAGTTCTTAAAAAGTGCGTTTTTAAACTGATTTAAGCGTTTATTAACCTATAGGTTGATTTTGTGGCTGCAAAACCAAAAGTAGAGAAAATGCCAATATTGGCCGCTTTGACTAGCTACGGCCACAAACAAAACCCCATTTGCAGCCAGTTAAACACCTTTTAAAACCCCTTACCTTACCCCTTACCTTACCCACTTACCTTACCCCTATCTCTACCAATCATTTTTTAATTTAAGTGAAGATGATTTTGCCATGTATGTCTTCAGGTTCTGAATGAGATTAAGAATGTTGCCATTCATTTGAGTTAAATAGTAATTGAACGTCTTTTGGTAAGAAATACCTAATGTTTTTTTGGTTGTTCTTATCATATCATCACAAGAACCATAATCAGGTATTGTATTGCCAACTCCTGAATGATAGAAATCATGAAATGAATATCTGTATCTACCGTCTTTAAATTGAATAGATAATGTGTAGTTGATGTGTCCGCTTGGATAGTCTGTGCCAAGAGATCTATGATATACTTTCATTAGTGCTTTGCCAACTATTTTACCATTCTCTTTATCCTCCATTTGTATAACTGATTTAGAAGCTTTGTAGGTTTCAGCAAACCATTCTAATGCTCTTGAGTAAAGCTCTTCTTTAGGAACACTGTCTACCTGTATGACCTCATTGTAGTCAATTGCTTTGGTGGCCGAATCAATGGGTAGATTAATTACCTGAGCATTCACATTGAGATAAGCAAAAAGAAGTGTGAAAAATGATATTTCCTTCATGGCTCTATTTTTATCTTGTTGTCTTTAATCAATTTGGGTAATTTCCTAGCTAATTTAACGATCTTATCTACATCATTTTTTGTGATTGATAAGTAAGGCACTTCTTGTTCATTCAAGAATAGACTACTCTCGTCAAACGGCATTTTAATTGGCTGAATTGCTTCTTCCTTCAATAAAACCTTACCCCTACCTGTTATTAGCCACCGCATGTTTAAATCTTCAAACATGTTTGCAAGATCGATCAGTATATCAAATGAGGGATTGTTGAAATCACCACTGTTTGGCTTTAGCCTTTTTAACCTATATAGCTTTTCTGGGCTAGAATAGCCCATTTTTAAAGCCAAATCAGTTATCCCACCGATATGCTTCAGGCTGCATAGCATCTCCAGCCTCTCAAAGAAGTTTGAATTTTTATTCAAAGAAGTTTGCTTTATATTCAAACATGTTTGTATACTTGTACCGAATTCAGACACAAAGATTAGTGAAAACTTTATCAGAAATCAAAAGGAAGTATTCAAACGGTGATTATATCCGAGTAGCTGAGATCGCCAAAGTCAGCGAAAGCACTGTTAAAAAGGTTGTTTCTGGCACCAGACCAGACAACCATAATATTCAAAAAGTTTTTTCCGATTTGCTGGACGCACGCGAAAAACTAGCCGAAAGAGAAGCCAAAAGAAGAGCACGCAAAAACCAACGCCTGGTATATGAGTAACCCTATACAAGTAGGCCAAATCATCGAGGGCCACTTCAATAAAATGCTCGATAAGGTGGGCATGCTGCCCGATGATACCAAGAAGCTGAGCGAGATCCGCTTTGCCGATTGCCTGCTGTGCGATCTGACTCCTATACCAAGTGAAGCTCACCTCCCTAAGCCCATGCACAAGCAAGTTGGTCCCGGACTGCGCGACAAAAAGTATTGCAACAGCTGCGGCTGCGACATGGAGGCCAAAACAAAAGTAATAGAAGCTAAATGCCCGATCGGTAGATGGTAGTAAAGGATAACACATTGCTGCTTTCAGTAAACACCGACATGGTGAAGAAGTGGGGATTTAGCCAAGCCGCTGTTGATAAAAATTGCAGCGAATATCGCTCCGGCCTTACCGACAACTACGCCAACGTAAAAGGAATCGACTTTATAAATGACCCCAAGCGCACTGTTACGCTTGTGGACTATGACAGCATACCCGAAGCCACCCGCCAGTCCAAAGGCATGCCCACCAAGGCCGAGCTAATCAAGCACATCCAAAACCAACAGCTGGCCAGCCTGGTGGCTTTCTCTCAACACGCATACAACTACTACCTCGCGCATCCGGCCACGGCCAAGCGCGCAAAAGAAAAAGCCGAGCAGGCTTCGTGGCTACTTGCCATAGCGGGAGCTAAAGGTACCCACTGGAAGCCGCTCGGTTTTACCAAAGTAGAAGACTTCTACCTCAAAGCCATTGACCTGATGAACCAACAGGCCACCGCGCGCGAGTGGCACGCGTGGAAGTGCAGCACGCTGAAGGGTTTGATCAAGAAATTAACACCTTTTAAGAAGGCATTAAAAGTCGGGAAGACCGGAAGTCAGGAAGTAGCGCTTTTGCACAAAGCTTTCGACTCGCTCATCAGCAAAAAAACCGGAAACGATAACCCCGAAAAGCTCAACAACGAGCAGAAGGCTTTACTTGTGCAGCTCTATGCCGATGGCAATGTGAAGCTGAACTTTGAGCAGGTGTGGCACATCTACACGCGCAAAGCTCAGGAGATGATAGAGCTGGAATACTGGGCAGACAAGGTAAAAAACACCGATGAGTACAAATGCCTGATTGCGCCCTCTACCGTTCGCGCTTTTTTGACTAAGCCAGCCATCAAGCAGCTTTGGTTTGAGGCGCGCCACGGTTATCAGGAGTACCGCAACGTATTCGAGCCTATCACCAAGCGCATCAACGCCACCTATGCAAACGCTGTTTGGGTAATCGATGGCACACCCATTCACCGCTACTTCCGCAAGCTTACCGAAGGTAAAAAGCAGGGCAATTATTTTAAGTGGAACATCTACATCATCCTTGACGCTCACAGTCATTGCGTTCTGGGCTTCTGGCTTAGCGAAAGTGAAGATGCCGAGAGTGTTTGCGGTGCCTTGCGCTCGGCCTGTATGGTATCGGGCTATATGCCTCACCTGATTTACTCAGATCATGGCTCGGCCAACCAAAGCTTTATCGCACAGCAAGCGATGGACGCGATAAGCGTGGTAAACTTTGCTGCCGGTGTGGGCAATGCGCGCACGAAAGTAGTGGAGGGATACTTCCACTGGTTCAACGAAAACGTAGAGAAGTTCCGCAGCGGTTTTACGCACAACCCTTTTGCCAAAAGACTCGACAACCGCCCCAACCGCGAGGCACTAGCCCGGATGGTGAAAAGCGATGAGCTGGCCTTGATGGAGCAGGGCATACAAGATGTAATCACCGACTTGACCATTGCCAACCACACACCTCGTCCTTTTTTAGGTGGCAAATCGGCCATAGAAACGTATCGCGCCAGCATTGAGGCAAGCAAAGCCAAGCAGCGCGAGTTTACCGACCTGATAGATGTAGAAGCTTTCTGGACACGCCCAGGCAAGCAGGTAAAAACCACTACCTACATCGATAGCCAGAAGAAAACAGTAAGCACTTTCGAATACCAAGACTATGAGTTCACCAACAAAGGCATTGAGATCACGATCAACGGAAAGCAACGATTCTACACCATTGAAGATGAAGACTTCCGCAGGTTCCATACCACGCAACGCTTTCAAGTTCGCTACGAACCCAACCCCACCAACTGGAGTGACGGCCAGCGGCCAGATTGCCTCTTGCTCTACGTGCAAGGCAAACCTGTACAGTGGCAAGGCATGCACATGGCCTTGTTGCCAACAAAAGAGTTCCACATGGCCCCAGCGGATTGGCTACCCAACGAGGCAGCACAGTTGCGAGAGCATTTAGACCGCAAGAAAAAGCAGCGTGCCGCAGTGCAGCAAGATTTTAGCAAACTCATAGAATCTACCAAGGCAAACGGCACCCATGTAAACCTGATTACCGAGCAGGCATACGACAAAGAAGTACTGACCAACGCGCAGGCATTTGTCAAGAATCAAATTATACAGGGCGATGATTTTAGCATTTCAGAAGTACACAGCGAAGCCCCTCGCAAAAAGGTAGACCGCCTCAGCCTGGGCATGGAAGATGATCCACTATTTAACAATCAATAAACAATTTAAAACCAAACTCACCTATGGAACTAGAAACAAAACAACAGATCACCGAAGCCCTCAACGGGTGGATAGACGAAAAGAACCAGCAGCGCAGCGCGCGCGCGCTCAGCGACAAAACGGGCGTGAACACCGCCTACATCAGCCGTATTAAAAATGGCGAGTACGAAATTCAATCTGGTGGTGGCCGCATTACCGCCATCAACGAGAGCCACTTCTTCAAAATTGCCGAAGGCATCGGCTTAAAGCTAGATAATGACTTTAAGTGGGATTTTCTGAATAGCTACAAAATGGGCTACCGCATTTTGCGCAAAGCACACCGCAAGCAACTGCGCACCATGATAGATGCCGACACCGGACAGGGCAAAACCTTTCTGCAAAAATGGTACAACCGCGAAAACGACTACGCGCTGTTGTTGGAATGCACCCGCAATATGACAGGCAAGGCCATGATCAACACCTTATGCAAAAAGTTGGGAATTGAGTTGCCAAACCGGGTTACGCCTTTTGAAAAGTTGGAGATGATTAAGAAAGTACTCACGCAAAAGCGCGGCTACATCATTATGATCGATCAGGCAGGTAAGGCCGAAGTAAAGCCGAGCATTTACTCGGTAGTGATGGACATAGCCGTGGCCGTAGAAGGCCAAGCAGCCATGGTGATCAGCGGCTACAAAATCACAGAGATGCTCAACAGCATGTACGACAAGCACGTGCCGGGCTTCCGCCAGTTGGCGAGGCGGTTTAAATCAAACGCCTATCAGTTGCCAGAGCTTACCGCCAGCGAGATAGAGAAAGTGTGCGAGCATGAAGGCATCACCAACAAAAGTGCTAAGAATGTACTGATGAAGTACGTGAAAGACCTCGACATGCTTGCGCTCAAAGTGCGCGAGTGCCTCGACTTCCAAGAGAAAGAAGGCCGCAAAATTACGGGCGAAGAAGTGCTTGACTTACTGAATATCGATGTGTTAAACCTAAAAGTTGCCTGATTATGAGCTACGATGAATTTCCAGACCCTTTTGAAAAGCGCGCAACCAACGTGATTAAAACGCTGGCCTTTGCTGCCCTGTTAGCCGCAGTGATATTGATTGGTAAACTAATCTCATCCTTATGAAAACCGAATTAGACCCTCGCTTTGAATTGAAAGACGACCCTGAGTTCAGGAAGTCTTTTTTGATCGACTCAGTGTTGGTTCTGCTCTGTGCAGCCTTCATGATCTCAGCCTTTCTATACATGTTTTGCACAATTGTAAACCCAAGAATATGGTAAACGAGAAGATCACCATACCGCAAATGATCGCCTACCTGCAACGCACCTCAGACGAGTGGAGCCAGCTCATGGCAAAAGGCGAAGGAGAAGAGTGGATGATAGATGCAACAGCTGTTGAACAGGCCATTATCAAAACCTTAAACGCTGTTTACCACAACGCAGAAGGTGCTCCGTTGCTTCCAAAATGGGCTATCGATGGCACACCTATCCAACTAAGCTATTTCAACGAAGATGCCATTGGCAACAACATCAAAGTAAAGGTGAAGCTGCTGCACGAAATAGACGTGCTGAAAGAACGCTTGCAAGGCTCACAAAATCCGGATAGCAACTATGCTACGCTGCTGCACGAAAAGCAAGAAGAGCTGAAGTGGACAAACGAAAGCCTGCGCGACCTTAAAAGTCAGCACAAGCTACACCTGCAACATAGGCTCGCCACACTCGACCGCGAGATAGAGCAAAGCTTCGATGCCTTTAGCATAGACGAGTTGAACGGCATACGCAGAGAGATTGTGCGCAAGATTGAGATGATAGATGCTGAATTGAAAACGCTATGAAAAAAGCAAAACTTAAAAAGAAAAACTTTGGAGCCGTGCGCAAGCCCAGTGGCCGCGTAGTGATCGAGGGCGTTACACCCTGGCACATCGACAGGCTTCAATTTTTTCTTTGTCTTTACTCAGTAGGCATCTACGAAAAGAAAGAGGCCACGATAGCAGATAAATCACTGGCATGGGTAGCCAATGAGCTGCTGGAAAAAAAGGTAGCCGACACCAGGCGCAAAACACTGCCTGTAAAACCTCACGAAATGGGTGTGCTGGTACTAGCCATAGCGCTGGCCAAAGATATTGACTTGTTAAACTTAAAAGGACAACTCCACCGATTGCTATGAACACGCAAGAACATCAACAACTGGTAGCGCGCACACGCACACGCGTGCGCGAGGTAACAAAGCTGAGCGAAGAAGCCATTACAGAAATGCGCATGGAGCTCGCCTTTGAGTGGCTCACCGGCATTGGCTGCACGGGCGATATGCAAACACAAATGGCCAGCACCAAAGAGTTCTGGTATAGCTTCTGGTTGCCAGAGTGGCACCGGATAGACGTGCTTTTTTTGGCGCATTACAATCGCTTTCAATACGAGAGCCACGCTCCGTATTGGTACCGCTACTTTCATGCAGGCTCGCGCTACACGCAAGATGCACTCATGTACGCAGGGTATCACCAGGTGATTAAGCACATTAGTAAAAAAGAAAAGGTATGACTGAGATACTAGATAACAACACCCTACCAAGAAGCACAGCGAGAATTCGTATAAATGGCCTTACAATTAGCATTTACAAAAATACACTATACTTCAACAAGCCCCTTGGTTCCATGTTGGAAGGCAAAAAAGTAACGTTTGGCTTTCACAAAAACGAATTGTACATGTGGGTAGACGTTGCAGGTTTTGAAGTAAGTCTCAAGAAAACATCTTACAAATATCACCTCGCACACACAGCGCTTGCCAATCGTATCCGTACAGTTACGGGCCAACGCAGATTTGTAGCTACCGAATTTGAACCATTAAAATTTAAACTAAATCCAATCCAATGAAAAGAGCACCCAAACTATCACCTCTTCAACAAGCCAAGCTGGCCATGAAGGTTTACATCAAGTACAAGCAGCAAAAAGAAAAGATTGCAAAGGCACAAGCACAGGCAGCTGCACAGCTCGAAGCATTTGCCGAAGCCAACAAAGTGAAGTTCGATGAAGGCGGAAACTACAAAATGCCCGGTGGCTACCTGCACTTTGGCGAAGAAACAACCATTGCACCATGCGAAGGCTTTAGCATGGCCGACTTTGTCAAAGACTTCCCTGAGCTGGTAGATAAGAAGTTTAAAGTAGCGGCTATAAAAAGCTTGCTGCAAGACGAAGCAGGCAAAGCGAAGCTGCTGCAAAATCATTGTGTGGAGATCAAGAAAGAAGGCGTGTTCCGCATTGTGATAAAGTAGCATGACCCAGCAAGACCACATCCGCGAAACCCGAGAAGCCAAGCAGCTTGTATCCCGTAAGATACTGGCCATTGGCCACACGTTGCACTGGGGCGATCCGCAAAGTGCTGAAGATTACAACTGGCCGCGATGGAAAGTGAATTTAAGCAGGGTAAACGGCTGGATTTTAAAGTATGGCGTTCACAAAAAGGAGTTGCATAGGCTTAGCCTCAAAGAGCTGAACGAAGTATGCACTCAGTTTCAGCAAGCCGCCAAGCACATGATCAACGAAATGTATAAATAAACATGGCAGAGCTAAAGCACACTTACGACAAGCATCAAACAAAGCTACAGCGCAACCGCGAAGTGCGCGATTTGTACAAGCACTTGATGAAACGCTACCGCAGCCACCTGGTGCATGCCTTCTTCAACCGCGAGTATCACATCAGCCCTGAATTGGTCAACCACATTATAGCCAGTTGCGATAAGGTGCCGGTAGATGTAAAGAATTGCAGTGCCGCTTACAAAGTAGCCATCAAAGAAAACTATCAACTGTAAACTCACCCTTTAAACAGCATCTCACCATGCCACGTACACTAGGCGTAAGCCAGATCATCAACAAGAATTACCACACCCTGCCCTTTGAGGGCCAGTGGAAAGATACCTTCGGCCTTCCTTCCGATCCCTTTCACATGCTGGTGTATGGCCACCCAAAAAACGGCAAAACCACTTTCATGATGCGCTTTGCCAAGTATCTGGCTATCCATTTTGGCAAAGTGTTCTACTCATCCATCGAAGAAGGCGACACAAAGACTACACAAGACGCCTTTGTGCGCGAGCAGATGATAGAAATACCTGATGGCCGCTTTATGTTGGGCGATCAATATTTCTTCAACGACCTGGTTGAATACCTGGCTAAACCTAACCGTGGCAAGTTTGTGTTTATCGATAGCCGCGATTACATGAAGCTCACCGCTCAGCAGTACATCAAGCTGATCACACTTTACCCGCACAAGAGCTTCATCATCATCTGCTGGGAGCAAGCCGGTAAGCCTGCCGGCAAGTTTGCCAAAGACATTGAATACATGGTAGACGTGGTAGTGCATGTGCATGATTTTAAAGCTAAGTCGCGAGGCAGGTTTGGCGGCAACAAAGATTTTGTGATCTGGAATAAGAAAGCCGAAGTGGGCGACCAACTAAAACTGTATGTGGCATGAAATCAAACACCTACAAAGTAACCGGTTACTTCGATGGCGTGGTGTATGCCCTTTACAAAAACGAGGTGCTGGAGATGCTGCTGTGCGAGTTAAACAATCCATTAACCGTGAATGATAAGCCCGTTGGCTACGACATGTTTCCCCTCCGCGAAGTTGACCTTACAGATAATGAAATGCTGAAAGCCGTTTTGCTAAAGCCAAAGTCAGTAGCCGATAAGGTGGCCCTCTTCACCCTCAAATACAAGCAGCACAAAGGCCAGCCCTACCGCGCCATGAAGGAAGAGAAAGCCAATTTGAAGAATGTTGGTGTTACCGAAGTGCTGTTAGATGTTTATTTCAAGCATGTTAATTACCCGCTTAACGGCACCAAAAGCATGGCCGATTACATCCGGCACTACAACACCGTGCGCGACCTTGCCGCCAACGGTGTGCAACCCAAGAGCAGCTTCCCAATGGTGTACGACAAAGCCTACGAGAAAACCATCAGCGAAGATGTAGCCAAGCTGCAACGCTACTGGGCACACCTGCGCACACTGGGCTGGAAGAAAGTAGATGGAGCCTGGACTGAGCCAGCAAAGTTTTAAGTATGAGAAAACTCTGGACACCCGAAGAGGTTGCGTGGCTTAAAGTCAACTATCCTGTATTGCCCATGCACAAAGTGCAAGCACACCTGGGCAGAAGCAAAGAGTCTATTTACGGGGCAGTGTACAACTTGGGTATCAAGAAATCTGCCGACTATCTGGCCTCCCCCTTCAGCGGAAGAATTACACCTGGCAAAAAGTTGGGCGGTGGCACTGTTTTCAAAAAGGGACAAGTGCCATTCAACAAAGGCAAAAAAATAGAAACGTGGATGAAGCCCGAGATGATTGCGAAGCTAAAGAAAACTTCCTTTCAAAAAGGGCAACTACCACACAACACATTGTATGATGGTGCCATGCGCACGCGAAAAGATAAAAGTGGGCTTAGTTATCAGTACATCCGAGTAGGCAAAGCAAAGTGGGAGCTATTACATCGCCATGTGTGGCAGCAACACTATGGCCCCATACCCGCAGATAAGGTAGTGGCCTTTAAAGATGGCAATCAACTGAACTGCCAGCCAGATAACTTAAAGCTGCTAACCTTCAATGACAATATGCTGCGCAACAGCATACAGCGCTATCCCAAAGAAGTGATAGAAGTAATCAGAGTAGTGAGTAAACTAAAACGTAAAATAAAATCCTATGAAAAACAAAATTGAAGACCTGCGCAACCACATGTTTGCCGCCATTGAAGAGCTGCAAGAACTAGATTTACAAGACACAGAAACGCGCAAAGCCGCAATCGATAAGGCCAAAGCGATAGCAAGTCTTGGCAGCGTGATTGTAAACTCGGTAAAGACAGAAGTAGATTTCTTCCGTGCCGGTGGCAAAAAGAATATGGAGGTGATGGGAAAAGAGGTGCAACAGTTGGAATAATGAACTTGAATTACCGATAAAGTAGTAGCGGGTTTACGTTCGGTTAGGGGTTAAATAAAACTAAACTATCAATGTATATGACACTTTTAGAAGAGGTAATAGAACTAGACACGATGCTAGCCAATGATGGGTACAAAAGTTGGGGTTATGCTCGCCTTACATTGGACAAAGTTATTAAGGCACTCACAGCCCCGCCTGACGTAAACCAGCATGTTATGCAAGCCGAAGGGTCGGACGGTGCGCAGGGAGCGGCAGTTGGGCAACGAAGCGGGGGCAAAAGCGGTCGCGGTGGGTGTAAGCACGAAATGAATAGAACGCACAAAAGTCAATTGGTTGGAACTTGTATAAAGTGCCGTGAAATATTTGGCGCGTAGCTCCGCTGGCGTGGCCACATTGGAGGGCTGCTAATTGTCGCATAATGTAGTAGCGGGTTTACGTTCGGTTAGGGAATAAATAAAACTAAACTATCAAATGACACAGAAAGAATTTAATAGCCTCACATTTTCCCAGAGGCATGAAATAAGTAAGGGAACAAAGTGCAACGCTTCTTGGCAAGTACGTACGATTGGCGGGAGTGCTGCATACGCAATTAGTTGCAGAGAATGTGGTACTGTGCTTCAAAGCGATTGCACACCGAAATGCCTCTTGCTGCATCCACCCCTAACTGACGTAAACCCGCATGTTAGCGGTAAGCTGCAAGATGTCATTGAGGATTGTTTGTTTGACTTCAAAAATGAAGAGCAACCACTATCTGTCTGTGTAGCACAAATACTTGCAGCGTGTGCCGCCACGAAGGGTGGGCAAAGCGGGTGAACAGCTTCCATGCCACCCGCTTTATTGAGCGTGGCGGCATTACCGCTAACGGACGCTGGTTTATGCTGAACAAAGGCACACAGATAAGATGACTATGAAATACAAAATGAATTTTAAAATTTTTAACACCCTGCGGGGGAATCCAATGAAAGAATTTATTGTTTATCAAATGCAAATTGATTCGGAAGAAATAAATGGAGTCAACCGAATCACAAAAATGTCAACTCTTGTAAGACGTGTAAAAGCTAAAACACAAGAAGAAGCAATAGGAAAATTTGTTCTCGAATCAAATACAATTCCAGCTATCAAAAAACTAAATGTCGAGTGCATTCCTCTTGATTTATTGAAAACTATTTGAGCGCGGGAGGGTGTTAAAAATTTTAAAATTCTGTCCCACGATATGACTATGGAATGCGCACTTGGAGCCTTTGTTTTGCATAAACCTGTTGTTGGCAGGGCGTGCGGTCGGACGTGTGCGGTTGGAGGCCGAACAGTTGGCATTGGTGCGGCTGGGTGTGGCAAATGTGCGGTGGCTTGCGCTGCTCCGCGGCTTGCCACACCTCGTAAGCAAATGCCAATTGCTGCCAATGTACAATGGTTTATTCAGTTGCGATTTTTGAACACTAATTTATTAATATACACATGACTAATTCTGAAAAACTAAGAGCGCTGGCCGATTGGTTTGACCTCTTCGATAAGAAAAACCCAAACACACAAATAACAGGACGCGAAGTTCAGATAGACCTCCGCGTGATGGCTACCGAATTTGAGCAATTGAATAAACCTGTTGTTATGCAAGCCGAAGGGTCGGACGGTGTGGCTGGGGCGGCAGTTGGGCAACGAAGCGTGGACACGGCTACATGCGGGGTGGATGATAACGGATGGAATTGTAAAAGAACAACTGAACCGGGTGGAGTGGCTTCACAATGTATGAACGGATGCGTCCTCGCGGGGAGCTCCTGCGAAGGGTAGCCGTGATTGGTGCGTTGCCCAATTGTGCATAACAATTGTGTTTGCGCAACTCCTTTTAGTCTAAACGTTTAAAATCGGATAATTTTAACCAAAAATAACTATGAAAAAAGCAATCTTTATTTTGTTACTGGTAGCGGCCATGGGCTGCGCCAAAGAAGAAGCAGGCCCACAAATGGGCTGCATGACGGGCATACCCAAAGGCTACACCAACCGTGGCCTCATACGCTGCTGCACCAAAGAACAATACCTTGCCGGCAACAACGTGGCCGCTGGCGGCATTGCTTCTTTTACTAACTTTACTTCTGTGACATGGACACCTATTGCTAATTGCAGTGACTGTAAATAGACCAAAGATGTTAGACGTGAGACATAACGTGAGTGATAACTCAGTAGGATACGTGATGCGTGAAATTCAAAGCTTCGCCAGAGGTTACTATCCGGACATTGCGCACGAACCTGCGGAACTGATGCAGCGATTTGAATTTCAAATGGAGATGAACGTTTTGCCGCCCTGGGTAAATCCGTACAGAGCAGCTGCTGACATTTTTAAAGCAGGAAATGCAAACATGTGGATACAAGATGTGAAGATAGCAGAGAACACGCTGCACATGAGATTTTATATATTGATTTTGGCACGCCCTAAGAAAGATGAAGAAATCTACCGCGAACAATTAGACCGCCTACTTTATGAGCAGTAAGAAAATAACACAGGATGATGTGGATAAGTTAATCTCAAGATTGACCGTAACCGTGTGTGGCAAAATTGAAGAAACACTTTTCGAGCGGTTAAAGAAGAAAGGTTTTGAACCTAATGAAGAAACCGCTAAACGAGTAACAAGGCTTTATCAAAACTCTTTGACTGTTAGAACAGAAAAGTATTACTTAGATTACGACACCGATCAACAACAGTTTTTGTTTTCTGTAACAGTTGACATGATCAAGTCAAACATGCAATTTTCTTTTTTAGACTTCAAACCCATTGGCGGGACACCAATTACTGGTGATGAATTGATTATAAAAAAGCCCTCAACTTGAGGGCTTTTTTTATGCTACGTTTATTCGCTTGCGCTGCGCTGTCCAGCTCAAGGTGATCTTGTCATGCATCAGGCCGCTGTTGGTGTGGTCGCGCTCTACACCCGTCATTATCAGCCGTGCGCTGCATGGCAGTTTAAAGGCGTTTAAAAGATTGATTAACAAGTCTGCATAATCCAGCAAACTCTTAAAAGCTGAGTGGCTCTCGCTGCCCTGCTTGCCATCCTTACCTATTTTGTTTTGTGCCAGGTGAATGATCAACTCGCCCGTGGCCTCTTGCCGCATGCCGTTCGCCTTCTCGTAGCGCGTGGGCGTAAACTGAAAGAACACTGCCGGACAATTAAACGGGTAGCTCTGCACGTCTTTGTCTTTTAGAACGTCTTCGATCTGTTGCTCATACCATCCGCTGTCTTGCAGGCGCACCTGCCCCGCTCCTTCAATGTAGGCAATGGCCTCGGCACTGGTGAGGCGCACAATGGCCTGTTCGTAGATAGTCTTTTCCATGTGCTTAAAAATTGAAGAAGTAAGCACCTACCAAACCAATAAACAAGATCACCTTCCACACAAACCATGCAAACATGTTTGGATAGTTACGTTGGAAGCGATCGATAGGGCCGGTGTCATTCAGGTACCAGATAGGCGTAGTGCCGCAGAGCAGGTTTAAAACATAATCGTGAAAGCACCAATCTACAATGGCATAGGTGGGCAATGTTATTGATAGAGGCAGCTGATCAAACCATGCCAGGCAAATGGCCACTGCTGCCCTCGCCAAAAAGCTCACCAGCTTGTTGGGGCTTTTCTTTTTTCTTTTTATGATATACCAGTGCCTCACTACTTCCAGCAGCGATAGCACCATCCACACAATCAATAGATTTTTCATGGTTAAACGGGTTTAGGATACAGCTTTTAAAATTTGGTTTGCAATTACTTTTTCTATGCGCTCTGTTTGCTTGCGGCTCTCGCCTGTAAACTCGCGCTGCGGCAGGTTCATCTTCCGGCTAAACGTTCTGCCCTTGCGGCTGCGCACGCTCACCGTTTTGTTCACGCCCTCGTTGTGGGCCACCATGTAGTCGTTGGCTACCAGCCCTACCTTCGTGCCGCTTATCTTTTGGCGAATGCTTCTGCGGCCTTCTCCAGTATCTACCAATAACTTTCTGCCACGGTTGCGCACAGCCTTTGGGCTACGTGCCTTCATCGGCTGGCCGTTGATGTCCTTCTCCTGGCGAATGTTATCCAGCGCCTCGTTCACCATCTCGTTTCCGGCAAGGGTGGTGAGCTGGCCTTTCAGGCGTTCGAGGTTGGCTATGGCTTGGAGGTAGTGCATTTTCGTTGGTCGTTGTTGGTCGTTGTTGGTTGATCGTTGGTTGTTGATCGTTGCGAATCACCAACAACGAACAACCATCAACGATTTTACTCCGGTATACTCAATCCAAAATTCTTATCCGCATTCTTCTGGTCGCCTGCATCTACATTGTAGTAAGGATGACTTGGCGGGAATATTACCTGGCTCTTGCCGGTGTTGGTCTTAAACATCGCGGCAAGCTGTGGCAAGTTCTCGGGTTTTGTTTCGCTCACTGTGCCTTCGGCCAGTTGGCGCACGGTGCATCTACAGTTCCACGAGTTTGGTGGCAGGTATTGATTCCAGAAATCATCACTAACTGGTTTGATGATTCCATCCAATGCCGCATGAGCAGCGCGCACACGTGCATCGCCCACGGTTTCATATTGCAGCAACGGCAATGTGCCTTTGTTGGCTTCAAACTGTTGCCACTTGCCAGCCATTCGTGAAGATGCAATTGCATAATTATACTCGGTGCGCAGGTACTCGATGTTGTATTGGCTGTTGAGTGCCAGCACTTCATCGCGGAAGGTGCTAAAGGCTTTCACCTTACCATCAGCATCTACCAGTAGTTCACTAGCCTGTTTTAAAAACTGGTAGGTTTTAAACCCGCTGAAGACATACACATTCGTGCGCAAGGCTTTCAGCATGGCGTACTCCGTGCCGCTTGCAGCTTCCAGCTTTACGCCTATTCCTTTTTGTACGCCTACCCACAGCTCTTCGGCTGTGAGGTTGTAAAGTTTAGGATCCACGTCTCCGGCTTTCAGCTCACCGCTCTTCAGGCGTTGAATGATGCTGTCTATAATTGCGTTCAGCTCACTCTTGTAACTGAGCGTTACACGCATCGGGCTTTTGTCGTGGCTGCACTTGTGGCCGTAGAAGGTGGCCAGCTCAGCGTTGAGCGAGTGAAGCTTTACCTTTTTTTTTTCGGGTGTGGGTGGTACCGGTGGTTCGGATGAGGCCGGGTCGGACAAGGCATTGCTGCTATGCGCGACCACTGGCCTGCTGCCCGGAGGCTCAATTCCGAATTCCTTATAAAAATCTTCCTCGGCTATAGGCGCACCGCTTTTGTATAGCTCTATCCACATCTTGAGCTTGGCCTCTTTATTGATCTCTTCCGAGGTTTTAAATCGACCTTCAAACTCATTAAGCGGATACCCGTGGGGTATTAAGATATTGTTTTTGAAAGGGTAGTTGATAAGATACTCCGCTGTCAACCGATCCTCTAAATTGATTCCAGTCTCCACTGCTTTGTGAATGTTGCCCAGCGCATAGCTTCCACCACCATCACCGCCTGTTGTCAGCAGCTGCCCCAACACACCAATGGTTATCTCATCGTTTAATATCTGATGTAGTTTGTCGTAAGCATAAGCGGTAGATTGCTTTACACTGTCGTGGAACTCAACAGTGGCGCTTCCTTTTGGTAACACGATGTACGCAGCGCTTCCGTAGGCTTCCGCTTGCTTTTCAACTTCTTCGCGCGCGCCAGACTTTAACGGATCGTACTCGTAAACCCTTAAAGGCATACCAAACATTTCATTATACCTGGTGAAGTCGGCAAGGTTGACACGCTTCATTAAGACATAAGGAGCAATCTTTGAAAGCTTACCTAAATCATTATCTCTACCAATCTGGATAATGTAGTTCAGGTACTGCCCTTCTTTATAGTATATGCCATTGTCTGAGTTGCCATCTAGCGATATGATTCCTTTTTCGGGCTTCACGTTTTGCCGTGGCACCAACATGACATCCGCGATAAGGCCATCTTGCCCTAGTTGAATTTCGGCAAGGGTAGTGCCATAAAATATTCTTGATTGGATCAAGCTAAGCATTTCACCGAACCAAGGGCTTCGAAAATTCTTGATGATCAAATCGTTTTCTAACCCCACCCACTCAAAAGGGGTAGTCTTCACAGCCCTGATCCTTTTATCCATAACGGAATCAACATGAAGGTCGACCGCTACATCTAAGTAGGTCTGGTAAAGCTGCTTCCTGTTTGGGTTCAGTGTGCTTTCCGCAGCCTTTAGGTTGGCAAACCAAGTTTGCACGTTCTGATTTCCGCGCTGAAGCTGCCCTACTTTTATGTTGTTTACCACCACGTTTGTTTCTGTGGTTGCCTTGCTTCTACCTACTTTTTGCACTTTGGCCATTTTTCTTTGATTTAAAGGCTCTAAATATTTTAATCGAGTTCTACTTCGTTTTGCTGCCCAAGTCTTTTCCTGGGCGATGTTAAAGGGGTGTTAAATACCCCTCACCCCATCCCTCTCCCGTTGGAGAGGGGGGATTGTCAGAAATACGGGTTTCGTGGGGCTAAACTTCCCCATTGCACCACGTTTTTATCATCTACCCCGTCCCCATCCGCATCGCCCACCTTGGGCAGGTCGGGCAGGAAGTCGCCACTGGCTACTTTATTGAGCCATTCCAGCGCATCGCCATATCTTTCTTTGCGCAGCTCCGGCACCTGCCCCGGGTTGATGCGGCTGTGCAGGTGGTAGAGCACCATGTCTATATAGTACATGATGATCTCGCTGTTGCGGCTGGCACCTACCTGGCTGAAGATGCTATCTACGGCATAGCGCACACCCAGGCGGCTGCGCATCTGTGCCTCGGCCTTGGCCTCGCACGTCTGGCGGATGGTCAGGGTGTTCTCTGTTATGACCGAAAGCTGCGTGGCTTTAATCTGGTCGAGGTAGTCGGAGTCGGTTAGGAAAGGCATATAATTAAGATTTGAGATTTGAGATTTGAGATTTGAGAACAGTCAAATAGAGCTGCTTCACTTCCTTGGTTAGTTCACAGTCTTTGCCCGACAGAGCTAATCGTGTAACCGGGTACCGTCTTACCAGAGTGATCGGTCTCATATCTTGTGTCTCAATACTCATATCTAGTTAATACATGTTTTTACCACGGGCACGTTTGCCAAAGCTTTGCGGTGCGCTCATCTGCACTTTGTCCATCATTTTAAATAGTGCGCCTTCCAGTGCATCGGGTCCGTCTTTCTTTATGCCGGTGTTGCCAGGCTGAAAGAGCATGATCTGCTGCTTTAGCATAATCATGTGGTGGTTGTCTTTCTCAGCCTCGTTAAAATAGATCTGTCCGCGCTCGAAGTATCCGGCCATCGCACCTATGCGCATGTCTTTGTCTGGCTTCTTGCGTGTGTCGCCCTGCACGCCTATCGGCCAGCCCTTGCGCTTGGCCACTTCGGCAAAGTCTTTATATAGTAAGTCCTGGAGAAAGACTTCTTCCATCCAAAACTCGCAGAGCATGTTTTTGGCCTTCACCCACTTTTCCAATTCATAATGCCATTCGATCATGTCTTCTACGGTGGCACGGTCGCAATAAACTTTTAAGATGTGGAACTCGCCATCTTTCAAACCTAACAATACAAGAGCCTTGTGGTCGGCATTCTTTTTTGATTTGAAAGATGGATCGAGGTAAGCGATCAGCGCAGTATAGCCGCTGGTCATGGCTTTGTCTTGCAGCCACTCGGCTTTAAATACTTTGCCCTCACTTATTGGGTTGTTAAAGTATTCTTTCTGCGCTGCCAGTGTGCCGATCTTGTTGATCATCCACATGCAATCATCCAAGCTGTGGCGTGCCTTCCAGCGCGGCTGACCGCGATCATCTAATAGATTGATCTTAGCTGTATAGTCGGCAATCTCCAACACACGCGTCATTAAACTTTTGGGCGCAATGATGTTGTTGAGTGCAGCAATAAAAGCTTTCTGACTTACATCGAGTGTAGGGAGCAAAGCATCCATCATCCACCGCCAGCTCTTGTCTAGGCGAATGTCGTTCAGGCATTCTTCGTCATCATCAAAGTCATCCCAGATTTGTATGTCTGGCCTGATCTCTTCATTCTTGGCACCGCGTGGGCTTTGGCCTTTGCCCAACGGAAACCAACTGATGCCTTGTGTGGTAATAAACATATCATCGCCCCACGTGGCCACGGTTTTAAACACTCCGAAATCATTCTTTAAACGCTCGTTGTATTCAAACTGTAAGCGGATGGCGCGCAAGCTCTTGACAGCCTGGTCAAACGTCTTGCTCATCCATATACCCGTGCTGTAGCCTTTCTCCATCTTATGAATAAAGCGGCAGTTCATCCAGATGCTGATCATTTGAAAGAACGTGGTCTTGCTCATGTTTCGGGCAATGGCCCAGGCAAGTATCATTTTCTTTTCCGGATGGTTGAGGATGGCCTTGGCAGCATCTTTATGGAAGTCGGCAAACTCGCTGCTTGCCCACTTGGGAAAATAGTATTTACAAAAGGCCAACGGATCGGCCAGTAGTTTATGAATGCGTTTGTTCTTGGCCGCAATGTCTTCGCCTGCCTCTGCGGGTGTGCTGCTCTTGATTTGTTTTACAAGAGCCTCAAAGTCTTTCTCCAGTTTGGCGCGCTTGCTCATTTAGTTGTCCAACTCACGGGCTTTGGTTTGCAAAAACTCTTTGCTGTAGTCGGCCACCTGCTTAGCCAGCTTGTCGTTGGTGGTGTGCAGGTATTTCAAGAACTCGGTTTGCACATTAAAGAAGTCGGGCAGACTGGTACGGCTGCTGAGTGCGCGAATGTTGTTGGTGAGTTTGGTAATGGTGTCAGCCTCGGCAGCGGTGGGGTACTTTTTGTCGCGCCCGTTTATTTCTTCGAGCAGCGTATTGATCTGCACCAGCATCATGCTCACGTTGCGCTCGCGCGTGATGCTGTTGGCGGCTTTGCTCTGCTTCCACTTGTAGCGCGCGCACCAGTCGCCCACGGTGTCTTTGCCCACGCCAATGCTCTCGGCTATCTCGCCTAGGCTCATAGCAGTGTTCATAAAGAGGTCGTAGCCCCGTTGCCTTACCTCTTCGCTTTGTCCTTTCTTCATTCGTGCCATGCCACAAAAGTGCGCAGAAGAAGGGCGCGCACGCCTGCGCATTAAAACCGTTGAAACAACAGTTGTATGTGCAACAATTATGGTTTTAACCGTTTTTTGAAACCAAAATTAGGTGCTGTAACATAGGCACATTTGCGGTCACTAGACGTAAGTAGCGAGTCGTAAGTCATAAGACAATACAGATGGAAGTTATAGTAAACGATGAGAGTGTAAATAGTTATGGTTTCCGTGTGTTGACGGAAGGCATTGATTTATCTGCGTTTCTGAAAAATCCAGTTATGCTGTATGATCACACCCGCAAAAGCTACCAAAACGACAAGGACATTATACTTCCAATAGGAAAGTGGAACAACCTTAAAAAAGTAAATGGACAATTGATAGCCGAACCCGAGTTTGATGTAGAAGACACTTTTGCAAAAGAGATTTCACGCAAGTTCGACAAGGGTTATCTCAATGCTGCCTCGTTGGGCTTTCCTGCCCTTGAAGCCATCGAACTTAGTTATGAGCCAGAAGACATGCTTCCCGGCCAAACAGGGCCCACAGTAAAGAGAAGCTTGTTGCTGGAGATTAGCATTACTGATATACCAGGGAATTACAACTGTGTAAAGATGGGCTACAGTGGCAGCACCATTACACTCAACGGCAAAAACGACCCCACAGAATTAACGAATTTTTTCAACTCTAACAAAACCCAACCAACCATGAAAAAAGTGATCGCTGCATTGAATGGCAGCAAGCTGGTCACCTTGAGCGAAGCCAGTAACGAAGAGTTAGTGGCCGAGGCAGTGATCACGCTGAGCAACCAACTCGGTGCCAAAGACCAATCTCTTGCCCTAAAAGATGCAGAGATCGTTCGGCTTACTACCGAACTAACCACTGCTAAGAATGCCTCTTTAGTAGAGAAGGCAACAGCCTTAGTAGAGGGCGCGCTATCGGCTAAAAAAATTACCGCTGCGCAAAAAGAAAACTTCGTGAAGCTAAGCAGCCAAAGCGAAGAAGGCTACACCACCGTGAAGGCCATGCTTGATAGCATGCAAGGCTATCAGTCTGTGATACCAGGCTTGAAGAGCGGTGTAGAAATACCTGCCAGCAAAGAGGATCAGGTGAAGATGTACGACCTGCATGCCAAAGAAGGCACGCTGAAAACACTAGGCGAAGATAACATCAAAGCCCTGTTCAAAACCAAGTACGGCAAAGAAATCCAAGACTCCACCCTAAAAGCGTTATGCGCAAAATAAGCCAATGGCACAATTAGATAAAGTAATGAACTGGCCTGATGGCCTTGCAGACGAGCAGAACTTAGTTGCTGCTGCTACTGTAAACGCTACGATCAGCAACATGCTGACGTACATTTATTTCACCGCTGCCCTCGCTGCCAACATGACGCTGAACTTCATTTTGGATGGCCAGGTGCGTGCAGGCGCAAGAGTGGTAGTACGCGCATTGAGCGATGCCACTGCCAGAACGGTAACACCCGGCACTGGTGCCAGCGGTGTGGCTGTAGCTGGAGTAATCTCCAAGACTTTTGAAATCGAATTTGAATACAAGAGAGTAGGCCCTTCAGGTGCTTTTGCTTTTGTGTTGATCAACGCTCGTCAAGTAGACTAAACCCCCTTATATAAAAAACACAATGAAAACACTTTTTAAACTTTCCGCAAGCTTACTCGGGTTTATCCTGGTAGCTTCTATTGTGGCTAATTTTTTCGGGGTAGAGCTTACCCTGTTCGAAGCCATCACTTCCTTTTTGTTTGTCAGCTTTGCTCTTGCCCTGGTGCAGGTGGCAGTAGCCTACAACGATCCGGCCAAGTACTCCAAACGCTACCACCAACGCCTTACCTACGGTATTGCCGTTGAATTTTGGGAAACTACCGTAGCCGAATTTTTATTGCGCGAATATCCGTGGCTTTTGAGAGCGAAGGATAGAACAGCATCGGTGTTAAGCAAAGCGGTAGTTCACATTCCACAATCCGGTAATTTGCCTGGCGGTGTGCGAAACAGAAAGAACTACCCTGCACCACTCGTAAGACGCGCAGATACTGAGATCACTTACGTGCTAGATGAAGTAAGCACCAACCCCAGCCATATCAGCAATGCAGAGATGGTAGAGTTGAGCTACGACAAAGTAGGTGAGGTGTTGAACGACCACATCAAGCAATTGAATTTCTTGGCAGCATTTAACGCTATCTATCGCTGGATTGGTAAAAACCCGAACGCTGGCGGTGCAACCAACTTAGACTTAAATGCGGCCAACATCAGACGCACTTCAGGCGCAACGAATGCCACGCACCTTTCTGGAGCTACCGGCAACAGAAAGATTTTGACTGTAGCAGATATTTCCGCTGCCAAAACGATTTTGATCAACCAGACTAAGCGCGAGCTAAACCCTGGCAAGCGTGCCTTGATTTTGGATGAGACCATGTACAATCAGTTAAAATCTGATTCGATACTCTCCAACAATCAACAGTATGACCTCGTAGGTGCTGTGTTCTCGAATGGCGACCTGGTGAAGATCCACGGGTTTGACATTATCCGCACGGATGTTTTGACACGCTTTACCAACGCATCGCCTCCAATTGCCAAAGACCCGTTGACCGATGCAGACATTGCGAGCGGTACAGGCTTGCCATACAGTGTAACAGCTGCGGCAACAGACAACGCCTCAGCATTGCTTGTAGACTTTGACTTTGTACACATTGCCAAAGGCCCTATCCAGGTATTTGAAACGCTGAACAGTGCCGAACATCAAGGCGACATCTACTCTGCACTCTTCCGCATGGGCGCAAGCCGCGAGCGGTTTGACCAAGCAGGTGTGGTAGCCATTGTGCAAGAGCCATAAGCGCTAGGGTGACGATGAGCCATCCTAACGCACAAGAAGCCGGAGGTGCTGCAATAGGCGGCACACTCGGCTTTATCAAAAGCTACTTAGTACTTGGCAACATTACTTGGGCGCTTGCTTTTGATACCGCAGTACTTGCCTTGATAGGCGCAGTAGTAGGGTTTGTAGCCACCGCAGCAATGATGTGGATCAAAGAGAAAATTAAAAACAACATTCAATCTTAAAACCATTATGGCAACGAAACCAAAACCAACTCCACCACCAGCAGAAAGCGAAGCAGCAGCAACTGGCTTAACTGTATCGCAAGAAATTTTGAAAGGCATCTTTAACGATGACCCCAAAGGTGTGTACTACAGCAAAGACGGTGAAACGTTCTTTAATGCTGAGCAATACGAAGCCCTTGCAGACAAAGAAGGGTACGAAAAATTTGAGAAGTAAAACCATTTAAACCCAATTTAAAATGGCACTAGTAGCATACGATCCCTGTACCATTGCGGCTGGAAATTATACCCCTGCTGGCGATTGTATTGATGAAGGCTCAGGCATCCTTGGCATGTACCTGGTAAAGAAAGGCTTTGATCTAACCACGGTCACAGACCAAGCTACCCTTACTACTGCCAAGACCGCCTTGAACATGATCGCCATCAAAGACATTGAAGCGTACTGGCCTAACATTACGCAGCAAACCATACCCGGTATTGCTGGCCGCATGGAGCGCCACGGTCGCTTTGAGTGTGAGATGCCCTTCAAGCACGAAGGTGTAAACGCCAATCTTCGCTTCTGGAATACGATCAACCAAAATAAAAATTATGGTATCGTGTTCGTTACTGAAGACTACAAGGCCTACGCCCCGCTCGACAGGACGCTTGAGCCGATCTTGTGCCTGGTAAGAGCAGTACCAGCCAGCGACCAAGAGTTTGGCAAGACTAGCTTTATGCAAGGCACAGTAAAGTGGAAGCAAAAAGACTTAGTTCAGTTCTGCGACCTGTTTACAGTGGCGATGATGAAAGCGGATTTCCAACCGTAATAGATTAAAAGACATGAGACATGAGATGTGAGACAGTTCGGTCTTACATCTTATGTCTAAAGTCTTACTGCTAAAACATTGCGAGGTAGAGCAGATGGTAGCTCGCCAGGTTCATACCCTGGAGGCCGTGGGTTCAAGTCCCACTCTCGCTACGAAACAACCCCCAGATAAGAGCCGATGGTGATAACATCAAAGTCGGCTCGCGCTGGGAAAACAAATAGACCAACTCACCATGGCATCTAAAATCAAGTACCTCGTTATCCACTGCACGGCTACACGTGCCGGGCAAAACATCAGCAGCGATCAGCTGCGCCAGTGGCACTTAGGGCCCTGCAAAAATCCTGACGGCACAGTTACATTCATGGGGCAAGTTTATCCTGCTCTTAGTGGCATACCTCCGCAGATGGTAGGCGGTGCGAGTGTCTACAAAATTGCCGGACGTGGCTGGAAGCAACTAGGCTACAGCGACATGATTCACCTCAACGGCCAGATTGAAAACCTTGTGCCCTACAATAATGATGACATCATCGACAAGTGGGAGATCACCAACGGTCAGCCTGGCATCAACTACCTAAGCCGCCACATTGTGTATGTGGGTGGCCTGAGTGCCGATGGCAAGAAAGCCGAAGACACGCGTACTGAAATGCAACATGCCGTACTGGAAGGTTACGTGAAGAAGATGATTGAACTCTTCCCCACGATCAAAGTGGCCGGACATAATCAGTTTCAAAAGAAAGACTGTCCGAGCTTCAGCGTGGTGCAGTGGGCAATAGCAAAAGGAATCGATAAGAAAAATATATACGATAAATGGCCAAGCTAGTTACAGGTTTCTGGTTGCTGGTTGCCGGGCTGATGCTTGGCAGCTGTGTCACTTACCAAAAGTGTCTAGACAAGTTTGGCAAGGTGAGCAAAGATAGTGTGGTGATGCGCTACAAAGACTCGGTGCGCTTTGAAGTGCCTGTTGCTGCCGATACACTGGAAGGTGGCATTAGCCTGGACAGTTTGTGCCTTGCCTGGCAAAAGCAAACAGCAGATTTTTATTTAGATACACTTACTAAAGTGAGCCGATCTGGCAAGCTGCAAATCAAGTATTGGATTGATAGATACAACCGCGCACTGCGCTATCAGTCAACCCTAAAACCTGATACCATTATTCAGGTAAAGACCGTGGAGGGTGTGGTGAGATGCCCTCCCGTAGTGGTTGTCAGCCCGGATAATCATCGCACGTGGTGGAAGCAATTCCAACTTTTTGCCGCGTGGCTGGTGATTGCCGGGTTGGCATTCGCACTGATTTATGGATGGATTAAACGAAAATAAAAAGCCTGTTATATGTTCAGAAAACTCCTTTTAAAACTGATTGCCTACCTCTACCAAATCACCTACCAGAAGTACACACTGGATAAGGTGAACAGCAAATTGATACGCCCGGTGCCGGGCTTGATCATAGACGGTGAGCAATACTGGGAGTTTGTGCAAGTAGCCGATATGCCTGAAGGCAGGCGCGCTCACTACAACACCTTGCGCGAAGAGATGACCATGGGCATTGATCGTGAAATGCTATTGGAGTTTGTGGAGAAACTAAAAGAAGCCAACGCCAAGAGTGATGTGAACCGGATTGGTGCGCTGCTCTTCACACTGGAAGATATTGTGAAGAACATCACCACGGTAGAGAGCTTGTACAACCTTGCGAGCCTTGCCTACTTTACCGAGCGCGAAGACCTGACCACGTTCGACTATGATTTGGCTATGGTGAAGGTGAAAGCTTTTAAGAAGCTACCCAACAAGAGTTTTTTTTTCGACAGGCTGCTGCGCGAGACTTTGAAAATTTCTGGCGAGCAGTTACCGCAAGACATCGAAACATTTTTAGTAGAAGGGGCCGCAAAGCTAAGAGCCTACCAGATGATACTACACGGTGGGAACGAAGAGTAGCGGCAAAGAAGGAGCGCGATGAGCTGCTCGATATGCTGTGCAATGGCGTGCCCAGCGAGACAAGGTTGGTGAGAAGCTTTACAGCCGAGGAGTTTTACTTCTGGCTGGACAGGCGAGTGAAACAGTTGAAACAATTGGCTAAAGAAGCCAAGGCAGATAAGAAGTAAAGAAGTAAAAGTAAAATGGCAGATTTTCCCATAGGCGCAAACGTAAAACCAGCTATCAATGATATTGATAAGCTGATCGCTGCTTTGCGCGGTGCCGGAAAAGCTGCGGGTCTTGCAGAAGATGAAATAGAGAAGTTGGTGACTACTGCCAAAAAAGGCGGTAGCGATGGCGCAGCCGGTATTGACAATATGAAGGGGCAGCTCAGCAGCCTGGGCGGCATCGCTAAAACAGTAGGCCCCGCACTGGCAGGTGTGTTTGCCCTGGATAAGCTAAAGCAATTTGTTGGCGAGGTGGTGAACATCACAGCCGAGTTTCAAAAGTTTGAAGCGGTACTTACCAATACGCTTGGAAGTAATAGTGCAGCAAAGAAGGCACTCAATGACATTACTAAGTTTGCATCGGTAACACCTTTCAGTGTGCGAGAGCTTACTGAAAGTTTTGTGCGATTGGCTAACCAAGGTTTTAAACCGACTACTGAAGAGCTTCGTAAACTGGGCGACTTGGCCAGCAGCACCGGCAAAGGATTTGATCAATTAACTGAGGCTATCATTGATGCGCAGACTGGTGAGTTTGAAAGATTAAAAGAGTTTGGTATCCGTGCCAGCAAGGCAGGCGATCAAGTAAAGTTTACCTTCAAGGGAGTACAAACACAAACGGACTTTACCAGCGATTCAATCCGCAAGTATTTGCTCACGCTTGGCGACTTGGATGGCGTAAGTGGATCGATGGCTGCTATCAGCGAAACACTTGGTGGTAAGATCAGCAACCTGGGCGATAGTTGGGATAAATTCTTAGTGACACTTGGAGATGGAAACAAAGGGGCATTGTCTGGTTCGGTCAGTTTGTTAGATAAAGCTTTAAAAATTGCTACCGATTTAGTCACTACAACAGAGCAGAGCAATGCAAATTTCAAAACCGCATCGGCTGGTGCAGTATTCGATTCTTACAAAGGTAAAAGCGAAATAGAGCGTGCTGAGCTAAAGCAAAAAATTTACGAAAGGATACTACAGCTTCAAATAGAGACTTCCAGAGCCGAAAGGTTAACGCGTGAAGGAAAATCGGGTGGAGTAAACATAGCCGATTATAACAAGAGCAAAGCTGATTTAGGTATTGCCCAGGAGTCCATTTCGTTGATTGCAAATTTTGAACAGAGTGCCGCCAAAGAAAAACTTCAAAAAGAAGAAGCTGCTGCTGCTAAACTAAAAGAGGCAAGGCTTAAAGCTGAGCGAGAATCAAATGAAGCCATCAAAAAGGAACGGGCTAAATTCCTGAAGGAGTATTTAGCTGACATCGCTTCGGGTAAATCGACTGAAGAGGGCGAAGGGATGAAAGGTGATTTTACTTTTGCCGATCCGAGTCTGAATTTAGATGGCCTGAAAAAAGTAAATGAAGACCTGAAAGCCGAGCGCGACCGTGCCTATGAGCAAGAGTATGAAGATAAGAAGGCGCAGCAAGATCGGTTGTTGGAAGCTGAACGGGCACACGAAGAACAGCGCAGGGCAATACGCCAAGCCGCTTTTCAATTTGGGGTAGAGCTGGTGAACACGTTGTATTTGATTAGCGCGCAAAACATGCAGGCAGAGCTGGACGACCTGCAACGCCAGAAAGATTTTGAGCTGCGCCTCACTGGCGATAATGCCAAGAGCAAAGAGAAAGTAAGTGCCGATTTTGCGAAGAAGGAAAGAGCACTAAAACGCAAGCAGGCCGAAGAGCAACAGCAGTTATCAATTTTTAACATTGTTGCAAACACCGCTGAATCTATTCTCAAAATTGGAGCACAGCTTGGGGTTGCTGCACCACCCTTTCAAGTTTTGGCGGGTCTTCAAGGCGCATTACAACTAGCCGTTGTCCTCAATCAGAAACTACCCGCTTTCAAAGACGGTGTTTTTGATTTGATGGGCGCTGGCACAGAAACCAGCGATAGCATTCTCGCTCGCCTCAGCGCTCACGAAAGTGTAGTGCCTGCGCGCAAGAGCCGCAAGTTTAAAGACATTTTAAAACCCATTATAGAAGACGAGAATGTGGGCTATGGCGATTTGAAAAACATCATTGACCGCAATATTCCCAACCACTTGCGCGGTGATTTGTTTGTGAAGCTGAAGCAAGAGCGCGACCCGGTGATGACTGAGGTGCGCGATATTTTGAAGGACATAAAAAACAAGCCGACCACCGGCAAAGGCATTGATGCAAAAGGCTTGTATGAGTATATGGAGCGCGATGGTGTGGTGAAGAAAACGTACAAGCAAAACTACTTCTGGTAATGTATCGCTTCAAACTATATCACCCCAGTTTTAAACGAGCTATCACCTTGCAAACGGACCCTATGGGCTGGGACGCAGAGCGCAAAACCATTGAGCGCGACCCTACGCTTCATGGAGTGTTTGTAAAGTACACGCCTGAGCTAAAGTTTGTAAAAGAAGGCCGTGCGCTTATTACTGAGCTGTTTAACGCTTACGGCATAGAGGCGGAGATCACGCTCACCATTGAGCGCAAGAATGTGCTAACCAGGGCGTGGGAGTTGCAATTCGAGGGAATCCTCGAAATGTTGACGCTGAAGATCGACCGCAACTTTGCCACGTGCAAAATAATGGACGTAGGCTTTTACCAGAAGTTTAAGAACAGGCAAGATGTGAAGGTGAATTTGCAAGCCATTGCCGATCAGGATGGAAACGCTATGCCAGGCTTTACAGACATCACTGTGCCGATGCACAGCAAGACGATAAGAAGAGATTCTGTTTTTCGCACTGTTCAAGATACCAACGTTTACACGGGCATTGCCACCGGCACAACCTACTACTTGATTTATGCTTTTGACAACGAGATCACCGATGAGTTAGGCGAACGGTTTTCATATCCTGCCCAGATGAGCACGCTCGATCCGGTAGCCAACCTGAAGTATTACTTTGCTGTAAAAGAAGCTGGCAGCTACCAGATTGACGTTCGTGTAGATCAATATCTATCTGTTGCCGTTGCCATCAATTGGGAAGTGAAGTGGTATGTAGCGACCGGTTCGCCCGGTAACTATACCGTTACACAGATTGGAAGCACACAAAACGTGGTTTCAAATTTAGCAGCAGATCAACAATTTACGGCCACACTCACGCGTACATTGGCCATAAACGATGAGATATACTTGTATGCTACAGTAGTGATTACAGCACCTGGATCAGCCGATATCACCCATTTCTATAACATCAATCCGCTTACGCGCTATTCTGAGTTAAGTGTGCAGGGCGCTACGGTTGCACCTTCTAGCAATGCAACAGCCACATTGATTCATGATGTATGGAAACGCGTGGTGCGTAGTTGCACCGGCAGGGCAAGTAGTTTTAAAAGCGACTACTACGGCAGAACGGAAGATGGCTACGCGGCAGATGGTGCAGGCAGCTTGCGCGCTATCACCAGCGGTGAGCAGTTGCGTGGGTTTTCGATAGTAACCAATCCAATCTATGCCAGCCCTAAAGACTTGTTTGAATCATGCGCGGCCATTGATGGCGTGGGCATGGGGTTGGAGAAGGTCAGTGGATTTTATCGCATAGCGGTAGAGCCGCTCAGCTACTTCTACAGAAACGTGAGAGCCATGCGCCTGAGCTTTGTGCATGACATACAACGCTCTGTGGCGCAAGAATATCTCTACAACGAAGTAGAGGCAGGCTACAATGTGTGGAACAATCGCGGCTTGCAGGTAAACAACTTGGATGAGGGCAATAGCAAGCGCACCTACTCGCTGCCTATTGCACGGGTAAAGAAAAAGCTTTCGTTGATTAGTCCGTACATCACCAGTGGCTATTGCATTGAATTTGCACGAAGAGCTGCGATTGCCAAGACTACCGACACTGAAAAAGACAAAGAGAATTTTGTTATTCAACTTAGGCGATCACCTGCTTTGGTGCCAGAAAAAAACGAGTTAGCATCGATTACCAATGTGATTGACTCGGCTACTGCCTACAACGCACGGCTAACGCCTATGCAAAACATGGTGCGCAATGGCGCACGATTGCGTGGTGGCTTGCCTAACCAGGAAGAGCTGACCATTGCTATGAGCGTGGGTGAAGGCAACAACGAGGTAAGCACTACGGTGAGCGGCACTACTTACAATGAAAAATCGGTGGTCATATCTACATTGCCAAAAGCACTTTGGAAACCGGAGTACTATGAATTTATGGCTGCACCTGGTAGCGTTGAATGGGCAGCGTTTGAAGCGCAGCCTTATGGCTTTGTAGAGTTCAGCGCAGGCAACCGCGACTATGTGAAGGGTTGGCTGATCAGTGCCAAGCCCGATGCCGAGAGTAACCGTGTTCAATTTAAACTCTTAGCCGCAGCGTTATGATCTTGACCTTTCAATACAACAGTGCCTCACTCTTCCAGCGGTTCAGCATTCAATACAATGATGTAACACACACCATTGTTAGCTGGACCAACGTTAGTTATGTTGTAGGCGAAACACCACTCTGGGCCGGTGCGCTGCTATACACTCAGGTAGACGGTGCCACCACGTATGAAGTGCGCGTGATCAACACCACACCCCTTGCAGAAGTAGTTAGCTATCCTACACCAGTTTGCGCGGTGGCTATCACCAGTTTAACTCCTACCAATGCTGCGACCAATTTAAGTTCAGATGGGCAGATAGCAATTGCATTTACTCAGAATGGGTCTTTTCCTTTCTTTACGGTAATTGGTGGGCCTGACAATGTAAATTTTCCAACCTTTCTACAGCCCATAACAGGATTAAAAGCTGGCACTTATTTGATCCGTGTTACCAATAGTGTTGCTGGAGGCTGCTCAGCGGAGCAAACCGTGGTGGTTGGGTTTACCAATATTGTGTGTGACTTGGCACTGGTGAACATAGAGAGTACCGTGTCGCCAGGCGGTACTATTACGGTAGTAAATTACAGCACGGCAAGCACCGAGCCGGTAGAATATCGCATTGATGCCGGAGCGTGGCAGAATAGCCCGGTGTTTACGGGCTTGGCGGCAGGCACCTACAATGTGCAGATCAGGTTTAGAAACTATACGAGCTGCACGGCTAACCGAAATGTAACGATCAGCAATACGGTTTACTGCGATCTATCTATTGATGCGGAGGTAGTGGTGCCGCAGCAAAGCAAGTTTGCCAATAATGGACAGATTACGATTATCGCCAGCTCTACACAAGGGCCTATTGAATATAGTAAAAATGGTGGTGGCGTGTATCAGGCAGGCAATGTATTTGCCTCGCTTGCGCCTGGCATCTACAACATACGGGTGCGTGATGCAGCGAGCTGCACAGTAGATCGTGTGGTGGTGGTGCCATCTTACAAAATCCCTTTTGCAGATTTTCCGATTGCCAATGCCCACCGCGTAATCATCGAGACTGGGCCTCCTGCTGAAGGTGGCTTGCAAAGCTATGACAATACGTTGCTGGCCAATATGCGCTTTCCGTTTGAAAAGGAGACGTGCAACTTTCATCAGCAGTGGTTGACTAGCGATGTAACGCGCATTCAATGGCGCAGCAATTACACCAACCACACTGCACGATTGATGCGAGCAGATAACACGGTAGCTGCTACCTTATTCCCCGGCAAGATTACCAGCTACCTGGATAAGCCAGTGACAAATAGTGCGCTGCTCGTTGCCGGTGGTGCTGGGTTCACACAAGTGTATTTTACAGAGGGCTTGCCCTACTACTATGAAGTAGGCCAAGACATCACCATCAGTGGCACACCTAGCATGAATGGCACGTACACCATTCAGGATATTTTGCCTGGCACTTCAGGCGCTCTAGGTTACACGGTGTTGTTGCTGGCCGTGGCCTTTGTGGGCACACCGCCCGTGGTTGCAACCATCGCTACTGTTTACAGTGTAGAGAACTGGGAGGTGTGGGAGCTGCAAATGAATTGGAGTGCCTATGCGGCAGGCAAATACTATTTGACTATTAGCGGAACAGATTTGCAGTTCGATCCATTCAGCGCACGCAGCGAGCCTATTGAATTGGCTACCGAGCACCCAGACACGTTGCTGCTGGAATATGTAAACAAAGACAATGCCTTTTTAATGGACTACACCACGGGCATTGTGAACAAGCTGCGCATATCTGCGCGGGTAGGCTTGCCGCGCAATGCAGGGCAAATAGTGGGCATGGAAGATAGCGTGAGGCGCTATATCAAGCTGAACGAGTACGTGACGCGCATCCACGACTTTGAAGTCTGGGATGTGCCATTTTACCTGATGGAGAAAATACAAATAGCCCTGGCACACGACACGGTAACCATCAACGGGATTGCCTTTGCCACGGAAGAAAAGATGGAGGTGCAAGACTTTGAAAGCGAAGTGACCATGCACGGCAAGGCGAAGATCAGGAAGATAGAATTTGAAAATGAAAACAAAACAGACAGCACGTCTGAAACGACTATGAGCATACTATCATTAGACAGATACCTATACGACTGCGGCCCTTGGGATGCTACACCAGGCACTTACCCTGCTGTTGGCGGCAATGGATTTGGAGGCACCATCAAGCGAGGCAACTGGTTCATTGTGTCTGTAGCCTCGCCACCGGATGTGAATGGAGATGTGAAGTTCCCGGTTGGCTGCACACTGCAAGCGTTGATCGATAACCCTGGGCAAATAGACTCTAACTGGAAGAAAGTAGTAGCATAAAACAACCTTTTAAACCCCTATAAAATGAACTTTGAAAACGTATTTAAGAGTTGGTTAAGCACCCTGATTGGTGCTGTGATCATGTGTGTAGGCTTCTACGGCTGGTATATGGATGACCTGAGCGACTGGCAAGCAATAGGCTGTGGTCTGGCTGGCTTTGCGCTCTTTGGTATGCGTGAGAATTTGAGCAGCTATGTAGGCCAATTGTTTCAAGTGTTGATTGACAAATTCAAATCGAAATGAAACGCTTTTTAATTCTTCTTTTTTTAGTGCCGTTTGCGCTTTCAGGCCAAAACCTGAAGACGAAAGTTAACACGGATATACGCGGCAAGATTTACGACCCTGCCAAGGCGGCTAACATGCACCAGGCGATTGTTGACGGTATGATTGCCGTAACAGCTGCCGGAACAAATACATACACCGCTACTGTGAATGCAGCGATCACCAGTTACCAAACGGGTTATCAACAATTGGTAACCTTCACCAATGCCAATACGGGCGCTAGTACTATAAACTTGAATAGTCTTGGCGCTAAGAGCTTGGTAAAAGATGGAAGTGGCACAGCCTTAGCCTCGGCTGACCTAAAGGCAAATACCACTTATTTACTTAGCTATGACGGCACCAACTTTCAGGTGTTGAATATAGCAGGGAGTGGTGGAGGAGGTGGAATCTCTGGCCTCACCTCTGGCCGTGTAGTAGTTGCAACGTCTGCAACTACGATAGGCGATGACGCTAACCTTGTTTGGGATGGGGCTAATAAAAGACTTGATCTGCGGACAGCTTCAAGAATAAGGTTTCAACGAAATGACAATGCGTTGAATTTTGAAATGGGGGTGATCGACCCAGTGGCTACAAATGATTTCATTATAAACGCAGTTACCTCTCCAACTGGTTTTCAATTTCAGCAAACGGGAACAACGGTATTTGGAATTACGAACCAGCAAAGATTTAACTTTAACAACAAAGTATTTTTCAACACTTTCACAGGATCGGCTCTTGCTGATTTTCAAAGCACCAATCAGGGTCTAGTATTGCCAAGGGCTTTAAGATCGGCAATTACCACGCCCGAAAATGCTATGTTGACAGTAGACACCAACGTGCCTTATTTTCATAACGGTACTGCGTGGAGTGCAATACCAACAGCCCCAACAGCTTTAGGGACTTCTTTACAAGTTCTTAGAACTAATGCAGGAGGAACGGCAACAGAGTGGGCTACAATAAGTAGTGGTGGAATAACCAACACAGCAGCTACCGATGAGTTAATGATGAGCAACGGTACTAATGCAGTACCTAGTGGAGTTTTTAAAGGGACAAATTTAGGTGATATAGCTTTAGGCAACAACGTATTATCTGGTGGACAAAGATATATTAATGCTGTGGGATCAGCTACCAACGTTGAATTACTTTTACAAAGTAAAGGAACTGGGAGAGTATTACTTAGTTCGGCTGGAGACATTACATTAGATTCAGATAACGTTGTAAGAATTACGGCAAGCCCAACATCTAATGGAGGTATAACTGTTTCATCTGACGGAAGCACTCACAATACTATTGAAAGTAGCTTTGGAGCAGGGTCATTTAATATTTATGCAGTCGGTCAAGGGATTGCCGCAGCATCAGGTCAAGATTTGAACATTCGAGCAGGACAAGCTGGGTCTATTGGAGTTCAAAATGCAGGAAATCTAAATTTATCAACCAATACCCCTAACGGTGGTGGTAATGAAGGATCAATAAACATTCAAACAAGAGCAACTGGGAAAATAGGATTCTTTAACACAACGGCAGTAGCAAAGCAAAGTGCAGTAACCGCTCCTCAAGCTTTAATGGATGGATTAGTAGCTTATGGTTTATTCCCCGCTTCTACACTTAATGGGGTTTGGTCAATGACTTCTCCTGCTATTACTACAAGCATTACCACACCATCAACTTCATTCGCTGCCTTTAATACCACAGCCACGACAGGTAATTTATTTGGCGCAACTACTACAATGACTATTGGAGGAACACCTACAACGGCAATCACTCACAACTATTCAACTAACGCAACAGCCACAGCCACTACCAAAACAGTTAACTTAGCAACAGGAGGAGCAGCAGGATCAACTACCAACGTGAATATTGGAAGCGCAACGGCTAGTGCTGTTTTAGGAACTCTTACTCTTGGATTTCCTACAATAGTTCAGCCCACTAACTACACATCGTTAAATCTTTTCAACACACAATCCACGACTGTAAACTTTGCGGGAGCAGCTACTACGTTTACTCTAGGAGGCACACCGACAACTAGCTTAACGGCAAACTTATTCGCAAATGCTACTGCATCAGGACAAACAAAAACAATAAACATTGGAACTGGTGGAGTTGCATCATCTACTACCAATATCAACATTGGTTCAACAAATGGGGGGCAAATTAATTTGAATCGTAAAGTAGTTTTTCAGGCTACCGAAACATCTGTTGGAACTACTGGCAATCAGACTATAAACTCACCTAGTGGTTCAGTAAACTTTGCGGCAGGAGCTACTTCAATAGTAGTCACGAACAGTTTAGCAACAACTACCTCTCATATATTTTGTACGCTAGAAACTAATGATGCAACCGCTGTGATTAAGAACGTAGTAAGAGCAGCGGGATCATTCACGATTAATTTAAATGCAGCCGCAACGGCAGAAACAAGGGTAGGTTTTTTGGTAATCAACTAATTATAAATATGAAAACACTCTTAACACTCATCGCCACATTGATAGTCTCTGTGGCAGTCGCACAAAAAACCACAATCAAATTGCAGATCAAAACAGCAAACGTGGAAGAAGTCAGCCGTGTAATGGTTTATCAACTTACCAGCGCACCTTATCCAGATAGCGTTGCCAATCCGCTTTACACTGGCATAGCCGACAAGGTAAACAAGCCTCGGATAATCAACCCCGAAACAGCCCCGCAAATGTTCGAGCGAGTGTGGGGTGATTTTGTGAGGAATGTGTACAAGAATTACAAGAAAGAGCAGACGGTGAAGGCCGTGGCTGATCCGGTGGTGAATATCTACTGACAAAAGCCAAAAAAACTCTACTTTTGGTTTTGAAAAAACTCTACTTTTGGTTTTGCGGTTTATATGAGCGATCTTGAAATCAGGTTCGCCCAAAAAGTTTAATTCTTTCCACTCCTTTGAAATGGTCGATTGATCAACAAACGCATCGACCACATTTTTAATAAAGACACTTTGTAACGTTCCGTATTCGGATTGGCAGGTGAGGTTCATGTTTTTTATTTTATGAGTGGTCGCTATAAAAAGAAGGAGTCAAATAGAAAATGGTATCTATAAAAAATAGAATTCCATTTTTTGTCAAAACGTTTTCTTCATGTAGATCTTCTAGAATTATCCCAGCGGTGGGATGGAAGTAGTCGTTGTTCTTTTTCAATTTGAATCCATTAGCCAACAGAAATTCTTTTACTAGATTAGGATCGGTTGGTTCGGTAATTTCTATGAAGGGTTGTCTTACAGCAGCCTTAATATTGTGATGTTCAAAACGGAAGCCAATTAATGTATAACCAGTTTCGGGGAATAGAAAATTATGAATTAACAGACTATGCAAATAATCCTCCCAATGTGCGTAAAATAATGTGTCATTTAACTTGATTACATGCTTTGAGTCTTTGTCGAGATATACTTTTTGTTCCGCTCCCTCTGCGATGAATCTTTTTTCATCAATGTCACCGAACCACAATCCGGAATCTTCAATCCAGCCAACTAATCGCGCTGCTTCTTGACTTTTTGTGAACTCGTTCGTTTCAGCGTTTCCACCTGCTTCTTTGCTTTTTCTAAGGAAATCGGCTGCTGATTTGATAATATTTCCTTCTGGATTTTCGCTAACTCCTGAAATGATATGTTGTAGCTCATATTTCAAATTCATTTATACAAAGATAAAAAAAACCGATTGGCTGAGAAGAAGTCTACTAAGTACTCCTCATTTTACTCCACCCATACAAAGGCACACCTGCCATGAGAAGCAAAAATCCCCAATAGACCGTTTCTTGTCCTGAGCCACCCACTGCCCACATAGAGTATCCGAAAGCGAGTAGTGCGATCGTGAGTTTAGTAGCGCTATTCCATTTTAGTTGTTTGGTCCTTACCGCCAAGATGGCGAATGATACAGCAGAAAATAAATAGGGCACTAACACCGTCATCGTGGAAAGTAAAATGATAAACTGGTAGGTATCCGCCAGGCTTCTGGAGAAATTCATCAAGAGTAGAAACGAAACAAATACACTTCCTGCAATGATACTTATATACGGAGATCCAAATTTGTTTTCAGACTTTAACACAGAAGGAAACAATTTATCGACAGCAGCAGCAGGTATTTGACCTTGCATGAGTATCCAACCATTCAGCGCACCAAAGGTTGACATGACGGCACCACCCGCCACTAGATAGCGAGCCCACTCGCCCCACATGGAGGCTGCCGCATCGGCAAAGGGAGCCTTAGATGTTTGAAGTGTAGTGGGCGACAACACCCCCATAATTACTACCGTTCCCAAAATGTACAGAAGTGTAACAGCCAGTGTGCCGTACAACGTGGCGCGCGGAACTGTTTTCTCGGGATTTTCAACTTGCCCTGAAGGAATAGTAGCACATTCTAATCCCAGAAAAGCAAACAGGGTAAGTGTAGCGGTAGTTGTGATCGCATTGATGTCTGATGTGCCACTGCTGTTGAAAGGAAAATAGTTTTCGGTGTGGATGTAAAACAAACCACCTATCGTGACAAATAGAAGTGGTGCTATTTTTAGTATCGTGGTGATGACTTGTACAGCTCCGGCATCTCTGATTCCACGGGTATTTATCCAAGTAAGAAACCAAATGGCGGAAAGACCTACGCCAACAGCAAACGTTGAATTTGCTCCCAAGGCAGGGACAAAAACGGTGAGGTAACTTAGAAAGGCAACGGCAATGGCCGCATTCGTACTCCAGATAGAAAGCCAGTAGCCCCACGCGACCAGGAAGGCCGCAAAATCTCCCAGGCCTTCGCGCGTGTAGGCGTAAGGCCCACCATTGGCCAGAGGCATTAATTGACTAAGCCAGCTAAATACAAGAGCCAAACAAATGGCACCTAAGCCTGATACCACCCAACCAATCAAACTAATACTGCCGTACGTTGATAGTGTGGCCGGCAACATAAACATAGCAGAGGCAATCATGTTGCCCATCACCAAAGAGGTGCTTGTCCAGATGCCGATTTTTTTTGGTGAGGCCATTGGTTAATTTGACTACCGAATTTTGAATTAATATCGACCTTTTTTTTCAATATCTTTGTAAAAAAAATGACTGTTACGATACCAGACGAAATACTAAGTAGCACCAATACCAGTCCAATGGAAATGCGTATTGAAATAGCGGCTTATTTGTATGAAAAGCAACGCATGAGCATTGGTAAGGCGAGACGAATAGCTGGGTTAGACTTAGTTCAGTTTCAAAAGGAATTGGCTAAGAGAAACATTTATTTACAACTAGGGATCGAAGATTTAGAATCAGAAATTAGAAATCTTAAGCTTTTGCAATGATCGTTGTTAGTGATACTTCAGCGATCACAAATTTGTTAAAGATTGATTTGCTACTGATTCTCAACCAAGTTTATGGCAGCATAACCATTCCAAAGAAAGTTTATGTAGAGTTGTGCGAGATTGAAGAGCAGAAACACATCATTGATTCCTTAGAATGGATAGAAATAAGATCAACCTCTGATTTAAAGCTAGTTGAAAAGTTAGCATTAGATTTGGATGCTGGAGAATCAGAAGCAATTGCGTTGGCGATCGAACTAAAAGCCGATTTTCTTATCATTGATGAATTAATCGGACGAAAGATAGCTGAGTCCTTCGGAATAAAAATTGTTGGACTGCTTGGTACTTTATTAAGGGCTAAGGAGAAAGGCTTCATCAATTCAGTTTCTCAAACTTTGGATAGCCTTTCCGAAAACGCTGGTTTTCATATTAGTCCGAAGCTTAGAAGATATGTTTTAGATTTGGCTGGCGAGACCTAAATCGCAAATCCGAATTTCTTTGCTCTCTGCAAACCTGACGGATATCATTCTTTGGTGGAAAAACAGATTGTACCATTGTTTGATAATTACCAACAATATGAAGAGAATGCTTATTTCCCTCAAGAAAAAGGTAGACCCATCACACCGACTGATCGCGACTCAGTATGTGACTGACGAAGAGCTGGCAGAAATCCGCAAGAAGTATGGCAACCAATTTGACCCGGAAGATCCCATCATTCAATACCTCAATGATCAGTTGGTGATGGTTTCGTTTGTGGTGTGGGTACAGGATTAGCTGTTCATTTTTGCATAACCAACTGTTCAGAATTAGACAGTTTGTAACAGATTGATATTTGCTCGAGGGAGAAAGTGGCCAAAATAGAATAAATTCAATGTTTGGATAAAAGCTGAACGATTATTGCTGCACACCCAGCAAAACAAAAATCTTATGGCGCGATCTTCTTCTGGAACCTCCACTCTACTGGTTGTCGTACTTCTGGTTATCACTTTCCCGATCTGGATTGCAGTGCTTGCCGCACTTTTTGGCGTGGTTGTTGGGCTGTTTGGAGCAGCAATTGGTATTGTCGCTGCCATATTTGGAGCTTGTATAGCCATGATTGCCATTCCATTTAAATTCTTTTTTGGATGGGGAGATTTTCATTTCCCCTTCTTTCAGACGGGTAATGGCTTTGTCATTTTATTGTTGTTGATCGTTGCCTTCGTACTAGTGCAGAAGGGAAGAAAGACCGGAAAGGCGTAAGCTGTTCGGTCTGTTTCTATTTATTTACTGAGGTGATTTGCTGATTTAGTTTCAATGCCTCAATGTGATTTCGCAGGGCGTCCTGCCAGGTGGTATCGGCATCCCACTTGTTGCCGAGGAACAGATCACCATAATCAAGATTTTTGAAAAAGAATTTATACACGGTTTGCTCTGCCAGTATGGTTTTAATTTGAATCTCATTGTTAACCACGATGGCAGTGGGTAACGAACGTGCTTGTTGCGTCATGTCAAAGCCCAATATCTCCTTGGCAAGTAATCCGCGCGTGTGGACATAACGTAAAATTGTTCGAAAGCCCTTAGCCGCTAATGCTGCTTCATCTGTTTGTGGATCTACGAGTTCATATTTAACCGGAAAATTTTCTTTGAGGTAGGCTTCTAGTTCTGCATCGGCAACTGCGTTTCCAAAACGAGGAATGGCCGTTTTAAAGGTTTTTACAAGAGGTGAGAAATTTTGATTGATGCGTCCTTTGAACACGTTCACAGTAAGGTTTGTCTCCGGAAGGTCATTGATAAGAAAATTTGTCTTCTTTAAATTACTCACGGCAAAACGATAGATGGTCTTCAGCAGTTCGTTCAGTGATGCGCTCTCCTGTTGCCACACCACACTGTTGTTTTCCACAAAGTCTTGCTTACCATTGAAGGGGCAAAACGTAAATCGATATCCTTTTTCATTCTTTTGAAATAGGATCAAATATTTTATTCCCCTAGACAACAGGTTGGCCGCATAGGCCCTTCTATTTTCATGTCCCGCCAGTAAACGGGCTACATCAAAATAAGCAACGGCATCTATGCCTGTTTGTTGAAAAAAGGTGTGTGCTTCTTGCAACTCCTTCGGAGTAAAAGTGTTTTGGTAAACAACCACCGAGCGGGTAGAAATAAGTTCGGTGGGGATGGTGTTTTTGGGCGCCATTCGTGCCATTAGCTCAGACTCTTCCACAGAGAGCTGAGCAAGGCTCAGAAAAGGGCTCATTACAAGAAAAGCAAACAAGAATTTCAAGAACATAAAGGTTACGCACGAATAACGCGTGAACGAGCAAGCTATTGTTTTGAATAAATTAGCCATCAGAATGTTTGGGCAATGGAAAGCTCACGATCAATATCACTCAAATACACTTTGTGCATCGGGTGAGTATACGGATCAAATCGTTTGTATCCCTTCAGGTAATAGGCTTTTGCTTTTTCCATAGCGGTTTTGTATTCTACTTTAAGATTTTTGGATTTATAGATTAGTCCCAAATAATAGTAGGGTTCCGCCAGATAATCATTAAGGGCGATGGACTTCGTCAAAAAATCAATACCTCCATTCAAGTCGCCCGCTTCCATCTTTAGCACACCCAGGTGGAGGTAATCATACACCATCGGGGAATATCCTTTTTTAAAAAGTTGAGACTCTATGATTTGAATTGCTTTACCTTTTTCACCGATTGCACTATAGCAAAGCGCTTTGACGATCGTTAGTTGATAGTCTCCATTTTGTGAGTAGCCAATGTCATGAGGAAATAAGGTATCTAATCTTTCGAAGTCTTTGATGGCCCCTCGATAGTCTCTCAAAAACTGATAACGACACCAACCCCGATAGCCCAAATGAAGAGTGGGGTTCAATTCGACCGCTTTGTCGATCAACTTCTTCCACGTTACGAAGTCGCCACGTTTCAAATAAGGCACAGATTTTTCCATGTAGGCATAATCCAATGTGGGGCATTGCTCGATGGCTTTGTCAAATTTCTCTTGAGATTTTCTGGATCCCTGTTCCCCTCCGCCCGTGGTTGCCAGTACGCACGCCTCATAGCATGTCATATTATTCTCCATTTTATAGACGTTGCAGTTAGGCTCGGCAAAAGCAACCAACGCGAGTGACGTTAGTAGAAAAACAAAAACAAGTCGACTGGCAGACAGCATACTCTTGGTCATGGCATAATCTCAATTAATTTTCCTCCCTCGATTTTGAAAGTCAGGTACTGATAGTAGTCAACAGGTTGCTCTGGATTTCCACCGACAATCCAACCACTTAACTCTTTCGTCAAAGTCAAGATCTTCTCTACCAATTTTTTGTCAAACGACATAGGCTGGTAGTCGTTATTCATTTCTTCAATTCTGTAGCGCCCTGTCTTCCCCTCACAATTCACAACGAATCGAATCGTAATGTAACCTGATTCTGCTGTTGATTCATTCTGTTTAAGAATTTCAAAATGTTTGTCAATGGCGGGTTTCTCTCCTTTGAATGGAAGACTTTTACCAAATTCGTAGTACTGAGGAATCCTTCCCGTGGTACAAACTTTAAAGTTAGGATCATCAATTTTTTCATCGAAAGCAATATCACCAACATGATTTGGGTAGGCCGACTTTTCAGTCTTTGACTTTTGGCAAGAAGCAAACACAACTATCAGCAGGAAAGGCCAACTTATTTTTCGGATCATAGTTACAAAGCTAAAAAAACCCCTTCGTCATTTTCTTTGACCGGGAAAATGGCCAGGTCTCGGGATCGCTCACCCGTTTCTCTTCCGGTTTTCATATTAAAACGATAGCCGTGCCAGGGGCACACAACTTCACCCAAAAAATTTACTACCCCCTTGTGAAGTTGCTCTCCATTGTGCGAACATTTGTTTTCAACCGCATAAAAAGCTCTGCCTCTCATCACCAAACAAATAGCTTGTCCACGAATAATCAATAACTGCGGCTTGTTTTCCGTCAACTTTTTGCGGGCTTCCTCGCCAGCCGAAAAGACTTTTATCCACTCCATACAAATTAGTTGGGCAAAGTACTGGTTTTTTCTACCTTGACCGTCACATACAGCTAAAACAAACTATGAAAAATAATCTTGCTTTTTTATTCCTGCTAGTGGCTTCCGTTACAGCGGCTCAGGTCAACCCCAAACTACAGGCAAAGATAGAACAAGAAGTAAAAGCCATTGAGCCGAAATTAATAGAATGGCGTAGGCATTTTCATCAAAATCCGGAATTATCAAATCAGGAAATAAAGACGGGTGCCTACATAGCAGCACATCTTAAATCATTGGGCATAGAAGTTCAACATCCCGTAGCCAAAACAGGCGTTGTTGGTTTGTTGAGGGGAGCAAAGCCGGGTTCAGTGATTGCGCTGCGCGCTGACATGGATGCATTGCCAGTTACAGAACGAAGCAGCTTACCGTATGCGTCCAAAGAAAGAGTTTTATTCAATGGGCAAGAAACCGGTGTGATGCATGCCTGTGGCCACGATGCACATATGTCTATTTTGATGGCCGTGGCAGAGATTCTGGCGAAGAATAAAAGCGAGCTCAAGGGCACAGTAAAATTTTTCTTTCAGCCTGCGGAGGAGGGAGCTCCTGCGAGCGATGGCACATCAGGCGCAGAGCTGATGATTAAAGAAGGGGTGATGGAGAACCCCAAAGTAGATGTTGTGTTTGGCCTGCATATTCAGTCGCTTACGCCAAGTGGAAAAATTACGTTTAAGCCGGAAGGATTAATGGCAGCCGTAGACGGCTTGTTGATAAAGGTTACGGGAAAGGGAGCGCACGGTGCTACGCCCTGGGATGGTGTTGATCCGATTTACGTATCCAGCCAAATCATAACGGGCCTGCAGGGCGTAGTGGGCCGACAAACGGAATTGACAAAGGCCGGTGTAGTGATCACCATCGGCAGTATGCATGCTGGCAACCGCGGGAATATTATTCCCGAAGTGGCCACCATGGAGGGAACCATTCGCACGTTTGATGTTGCCATGCGGACGAAACTGCACGAAAACATTAAACAAACGGTAGCCAAAATTGCAGAAGCATCGGGCGCTCATGCTGAGGCAACCATAACTACCGGCTATCCCGTGACCTATAACGATCCGTCTTTAACCCAATTGATGACGCCCACTCTGCAACGTGCGGCTGGAAAAGAAAACGTGATGCAAATACCAGCAGTAACGATGGCCGAAGATTTTTCCTTTTTTCAACAAAAAGCTCCCGGACTTTTCTTTTTTCTTGGCGCCTATCCCACCGATGTAAAATTGGAGAAAGCACCCGTGCACCATACAGCCGATTTTTTGATTGACGAAAAATCATTTGTAACCGGAGTGAAAGCGTTTTTAGCATTGACCACGGATTATATGTACCTGAAGAAGTAACAAGAAATTATGAAAACTATTATTGGATTGGCACTTCAGTTGTGTAGCCTAGTGGGGCTTGCACAAACCGGCTCTGAAATTTTATTGTTTGATCTTTCGATCAAAAACGATAAGCTCGTTCTTTCAAATCCGAAAAACATTACCAATCATGTTGGCTATGACAATCAGCCTTCGTTTCATGCTGATCAACCACTCATTTTTTATTCCTCCTTCAATCCTGACGGGCGTTCTGACATTAAGAGTTATGACTATGAAAAAGGCGAAACAAGATCACTCACTCAAACAACAGAACGCGAGTACTCTCCTACATTAACCCCCGACAAGCAATTTGTTTCGTGTATAATTCAGCGCGATGATGGTGCGCAGAACTTAGGAAAGTACCCGGTGGGTGGTGGACAACCTACTGTTTTAATCGATAACTTAATTGTTGGCTACCATGCTTGGATTGACCAAGATCGATTACTCTTGTTTGTATTGGGGGAACCACAAACGCTTCATTTGTATAATGTAAAAACGAAGGAAGATAAAGTACTTGCAGAAAAGATAGGGAGATCGCTGCACAAAATCCCGAATCAAAAGGCTATGAGTTTTGTACATAAAATTTCTGATTCAGAATGGATCATAAAAAGGTGGGATGCGGCAACATCCGAAATTACGACAATTGCAAAAACTTTACCTGGGCGAGAAGATTTATGCTGGACTCCGCAGGGACGTATCATTATGAGTGATGGGACAAGAATCTATTCGATCGATCCACTTAACGAAAAAGAATGGAGTGAAGTAAGCATAAAATTTGACGGTGAACAGCTAAAAGGAGTTACGAGATTGTCTTTAAATAGCAAAGGCAATAGGCTAGCGGTTGTGGTGTCTGAGTAGTTTTAAAATCTAAAGACGGTTTTCAATAGTTTTGATTTCACCTGACCTTTAAAACTTCCCAACGATTGAAATTCATTCTGTTTTAATTCGAACCCCTTCGCCAATTTGTTTTCCGGGTCGATCACCCAGTATTCTTTCACACCAAATTTTTCATATAAATCTTTTTTGGTTTTCAGATCGTGATTTTTATTTCCGGAGGATAAAATTTCTATAATCAAGTCAGGAGAACCATGAACGCCTTCAATGTCAACTTCAACATTACTTTTTGGAGAAAAGAAAAATATATCAGGTTGCACCGCGTTGCTATGTTCATCTAGAAACAAGTCAGTCGGAGCATGAAAAACTTCACCCAAAGCATGCGCTTCTACGTAAGTAAAAATATAAGAGGATAGCCGCATAGAAAGACGCTGATGAAAGGGATTTGGCGCAGGCGACATATAAAATTGGTTTTCGATTACTTCAGCAAGAGTGCCCACCGGCATCATCTTGAAAACAGCCATAGCAGTTCTTGGTGGATCGATAAGAGTTTCTTGAATCATAACGTGTAGGCAAATTACGCTATCTTCTTATTTTTCACAAAACGATCCCTTAGCAACATATAAATCCTTGACCCAAGTTTCTAATAGTCCTTCCCTGACCGCTGGGTCATTGTCAATAACTTCTGGTTGCACTTTCCCTTTCATAATGAGAATTCCTCCTTCACTTTCGCCAAATGTTCCCTCAGCAATGACATTACCTGTTTTCTTGATTTCTTTTAAGTACTCATCGTGCTTTCCAAAAGTTTCGGGCGCTACCTGCACATTGAACTTAGCAATATTGGGTATGTACCGAACAAAACTATACATAGTCATTTCATACGGTTCCTTTACTGCGCATACGGAGCCGGTGCGGGGTGTGTATAGAAGTTTTTCCAATTTCCATCGATTAGCTTGAATTCCGGGATCAGCCTTCATCCACTCGGTCACATCTTCGATTGAGGTCGTGTTGAAAATAAAAATTCCACCCCCACCCTCAAAGGGGCCTGCGGCCAACAACTTGCCTTCTTTGGCCATTTTGTTAATGTTAGCCATGTGGCCAGACATAATTTTATCAACCTCTTCTTTGGGCAACTCCGCTTTATCACTGCGTGTATGTAGAAAAACAAACACGTATGATCTACTGCTTTGCGCAAAAACGCAACAACTAATCGTTAACAAAATCAAGCAAACAAGGAAGTGTTTTTTCATTTGAACAGTATTAACTAACTCCAATTTAGTAAATGGCTTCTGTTTTTTTTATTCTTCAGTATTTTTCAATATCGATAAAAGCGAGTAAGTACCTTTCAATACAATTTTTCTGCCGGCAATGGAAGAAGGTAAAGCCACTTCGGTAAAGTCTTCTTCAGACTTTAGTTTACTGATTTCTATCATTTCGTATTCAAGTTCACCTGCTTTTTGCTCAACAAACACGTATTGTTTATTTTCAAAATCTACTACTGCCTCGTTGGGTAAGGTGGTGACTTGTTGTGGATCTGTTTCAATCAATGCCTTAAAATACAGCCCCGGTATTAATGAAGGATCTTCTCCTTCCAAATGGCAATGGACACGTACTGTTCTTTCTGCTGTAATTTCCTTGCCTATCAAAAAAACCTTAGCTAATCGTTCTTTGTTTTCGTTGGATAAGTACACCCTAACCTGTTGCCCAATTTTTAGACGAGGAACATCTTTTTCAAATACCTGAGCTTCGGCATGAAGGTGTTCGGTATCAATAATTTTGAACAATACATCTGTTGGATTAACGTGCATTCCAATGTTCACATTTACTTCAGTCACAAAACCCGAGATAGGCGAAGGGATGCTGATCGTATTTTGAATTTCGCCATTCTCAAGCTCCTGTGGATTGATATTGATTAATTTGAGTTTGGCTGTCAGCCCCTGAACTTTTGCTTTAGTTCCAAAGTAATTTGATTTAGCTTGTTGAAGCGCTTTGGCAGCTGTCACATTTTCTTTTGCTAGTTCTTCCTGGCGTTTGTACTCAAGATCCAAAAACTCTAGTTGATTTTTACTGGTCAAATAATCTTCTTGTAACTGTATGTAGTCAGGATGTTGAAGCACGATAACTGTCTGACCTTTTTTTACTTTCATACCTTGGAGGAGTTCGGTAGACTTTACAAATCCCCCCAAGGGAGCCGAGACCGTCACCATATTTTGTGGAGGCACATCCAACATGCCATTGGCTTTTAACGTGCCATTCATGCTCCGCAGTATAGGCTGACCTAACACAATCCCCAATAGCTTTTGCTGTTCTTGTGAGAGACGTACATGAGCGATCTCCGTCGGCTGTGCAGTGGTTGTTTCTGTGCTTTTGTCCTTTTTGGAACAAGCAGCCCAAAACACAGTAAGTAGTAAAAGGAGTCTTATTCTATTTTTCATTTTAGTTTTGATTTAAAATTTTCCAAGAAGGAATTCTATTTTGATGATGGATTGATTGTACTGGGTGAGAGAAAGAAGATAGTTATTTTTGATTGACAAAGCGGTTTTTAAAGATTGCAGGTACTCGATGTATCCGATTTCTCCTCCCCGATATGCTTTGCGTGACTGCGTTATTAACAAATCCGCATTTTTCAAGGCGCTGGATTCATAATAAGTGAGGCTAGCCAGATCTTTTTCCAGCTCGCGCAGCGCTTGACTATAGTTTCCCTGTAAGGTCGTCTGAAAATATTCCGTATTTTTTCTGGAGACTTCTTCTTGAAAGGAGGCCGCCCGGGCTCGCGCAAGATGAGGCCCGATCCACAAAGGGATGTTTAATCCCAACTCAAACCCCTGAAATACCTTGCTGCTTGGGAAGTAGGTGTCTACCCCATCAATATTTTGAAAACCGGTGAGACTCTGTGCGAAATAGCCTACGGTCAGGTCCGGCAGAACTTTACTTTTTTCCACACTTTTTATGCGCGCATTAATAATCACCTGTTGTTGCAACAGGTTTAGTTGAGGATTACTGTTTAAAGAAACGGTATCGAGATTTTGTGGAAGTGCACGTTTGGCAATCTTTTCAGAATTGTAAATGGGCATTTCGGCTTTTAGTAAGGCCTGTAGATGAGTAGCAGAGATTTTAATGTCTGCCTCATTCACAATCAGGGTATTTTTTATCTCGAAAGACTGTGTTTCTGCAGTGGTTTTCTCGAGCAAATTGCTTTCTCCCGTTTTATAGCGAACCGAAGAAGCTCGAGCAAAGTCTTGGTAAAGACTATCTTGAGAAAGCAACAAACTTTGCAGCGCATCCTGATAGAGTAATTGTTCGTAGATCGTTTTTACCTGAAAAGCAATTTCATTCTGAATATTGACCAGATTCTTTTGCCCGCCTATAACTTGCTCTTTTCCTAGCCGAACTTGATTCGCCAGCGTGGTGGGAAACGGAATGGTCTGCATTAAATTTAAATTGTTGTCTTGCTGTAAGGAGTTGTATTGTCCACGCATCCAAACGGCAGAAAGTTTCCCAATATCCGTTCCTGTTTTTTTTAACTCTTTGTAATAGTCTATGCTAAACTCAGCTGATTTAATTAGCTGGTTGTTTTTGAGAGCGATTTGAACAGCTTCTTCTTGACTTATCAATTGAGCCCAAAGAGAAAAAGGGGTAAATATGAAAATGATGAATTTTAAATGCTGGATGTGGAATTTCATGATTTCAATTGATTTGTGTTGAACGTTCTTCTTTTTCAAAATAGGTGTAGAGTATTGGCAGAACGACTAGCGTTAAAAGTGTAGCGGTGATGAGTCCTCCAATTACCACTGTTGCCAGTGGCCGTTGCACTTCTGCGCCCGAGCCATTGGACAAAGCCATTGGTAGGAAGCCAAGCGAAGCAACAAGCGCTGTCATTAATACAGGTCGCAGTCTTACTTCTGTTCCCTTCAATACAATTTCACGAAGTGTCAAATCTCCTGCTTTTTTCAAGCGATTGAACTCCGCTATCAACACGATTCCGTTCAATACAGCTACTCCAAACAAAGCGATAAAACCAACACCTGCAGAAATACTAAACGGCATATTTCTGATCCACAAGGCGAAAATTCCACCAATAGCAGAGAGAGGAATGGCAGTGAATATCAATAGCCCTTGTTTGAACGAATGGAAGGTGAAGTAGAGTAGTAAGAATATCAGCGCCAATGCTAACGGCACGGCCACCAACAATCGCTGCTTTGCTTCCTCTAAATTTTTAAATGAGCCTCCATACTTTAAAAAATAACCGGGCTCAAATTTCAGCTGGGTGTTGATCTTGGCATCTAATTCTTTTACGATAGTCTGCACATCGCGGCCTCGAATATTAAAGCCGACAGCAATTCTCCGCTTCGCATCATCTCGTTGAATTTGATTGATGCCAGAGTTCAGCTCAATGGTGGCCAACTGTTCTAAAGGAATTTGTCTACCCAATGCCGTGGTAACATAGAGACCTTTAATATCTTCAATCCCTTTTCGCTTCTTTTCATCTAAACGAACGACCAACTCAAACCGTTTTTCCTTTTCATAAACCATGCCGGCAACATCGCCCGAAAATCCTGTACGCAACACTCTGTTTACCTCATCAACACTCAGTCCAAACTGAGCTAGTTTATTGCGATCGAATTTAACCACGTATTGGGGCAATCCACCGATTGGTTCTATGTATACATCTTGAGCCCCCTCTACCTGCCTAGCGATTTTTCCAATCTGCGCTGCATAAGAAGCCAGCAGCGCTAAATCTTCTCCATAAATTTTGATTACCACATCTTGCCTCGCGCCTGTCATCAGTTCATTAAAGCGCATTTGTATAGGCTGCTGAAAACCATACAACACACCAGGCATTTCTTCTTCTAATTTCTTAGACATTTTATCGGCCAGCTCGTCACGCGAACTTGCACTTGTCCACTCGTCTTTGTCTTTTAACACGATGATCAAATCACTTGCTTCAATTGGCATGGGATCTGTTGGTATTTCTGAGGTGCCAATTTTTCCAATCACCTCTTTTACCTCAGGAAAATTATCCAGCAAAATGCGCGAACTCTTTTGAGTTGTCTCGATCATCTGAGTCAGCGAGCTTCCCGTTAGCAATCGCGTCTCTACGGCAAAATCGCCTTCATCTAATGTTGGTATAAATTCTCCACCCAGTTGCAGGAAAATAAAGATACTGGCGATTAAAACAACAACCGAACTACTAACTACCAATGCCCTCTTTTTTAAGGCAAACAAAATAGTGGGTTTGTAGAGCCGATGAAAGAATTGAATGATGCGATCGGAAATGTTTTTCTTGTGGCCAGTTTTTTTACTTAGGACCAGAGATGAAACCATGGGGACATAGGTAAGCGAAAGCACTAAGGCGCCTACAATGGCAAAAGCTACTGTTTGGGCCATCGGCCCAAACATTTTTCCTTCAATACCAACCAATGAAAGAATAGGAAGATAAACGATCAGAATGATGATTTGCCCGAATGATGCTGAGTGCATCATGCTATTAGCGGAATGATGAACTTCTTCATCCATTTCTTTCTGCGTAAGGGTTCGAACTAATCCTGATGCGGCCAAGTGATGTAGGGTAGCTTCCACAATGATTACAGCGCCATCGACAATTAATCCAAAATCGATTGCACCCAAGCTCATGAGATTTCCGGAGACACCAAATAAATTCATTAGACTAATCGCGAAAAGCATGGCCAGTGGAATTACGGAAGCGACTACAAGACCTGCCCGCAGATTGCCCAATAACAAGACCAATACGAAGATGACGATCAATGCTCCTTCCGCCAGGTTTTTTGTTACCGTGCTAATGGCGTTGTTCACTAATTTCGTGCGATCTAGAAACGGCTCAATCTCTACGCCTTCCGGCAACGTCTTTCTTATTTGTTCAATCCGCTCTTTCACCTTTCCAATTACCAATGAGGAATTCGCTCCCTTCAACATTAAAACGAGTGCTCCTACCACTTCTCCCTTGTCATTGTAGGTCATGGCACCATAGCGCATGGCATGTCCATAGCGAACGGCAGCTACGTTTCTCACAAGCACGGGTAGACCACTTGGAGAATTTTTAATAACAATTTTTTCAATGTCTTCCAGATTTTCAACTAACCCTTCACTGCGAATGAAATAAGCATAGGGCTTTTTATCAATGTATGCCCCACCCGTATTTTGATTGTTTCTTTCAAGCGCTAGAAATAGTTCGCTGATACTGATGTTCATGCTTCGAAGTTTCTCAGGATCTAATGCTATTTCATATTGCTTAATATGACCACCAAAGCTGCTCACATCAGCCACTCCTTCCGTTCCGAGTAATTGCCTTCGCACAATCCAATCTTGAATAGTTCGTAATTCGGTGGCATCAAATTTCTCCTCGTATCCTTTTTTGGGCCGAAGAATATATTGATAGATTTCGCTTAGCCCTGTAGAAAGTGGTGCTAACTCAGGATTGCCCGCACCGGGAGGGATGGCGCTTTTGGCAGCGGAGAGTCGTTCGTTGACTTGTTGGCGCGCCCAATAGATATCAGTATTATCTTTAAAGACAATCGTCACGACAGAAAGTCCAAATCGAGAGAAAGAGCGCATTTCTGTGATGTTTGCAATGGTGGCCATTGTTTGTTCGATGGGAAACGTGACCAATCGTTCAATTTCGGGTGCGGCAAGCGAAGGGGAAACAGTAAGCACCTGTACCTGATTATTAGTAATGTCAGGAACGGCATCAATGGGAAGTTGAGTAAGCGAATAGCTTCCCCAAATGATCAACGCCAACGTAAGCATTCCTACGACAACTTTATTCTTGATGGAGAAAGAGATGATGCTGTTAAGCATTTGAAAAAAATTAAATGAGAAAAAGGAATAAGTAGCGAGCATTCACAAAAATGAATCCAGCGCCAAAAAAAGAAGATTGTTACGCTAGTTTAGGAGGCTGAAAGATGGCCTGCAGCGAAGAAGAGAAGAAAGATTCCTTGTAATCGAACGTATAACTCAACGTGGCACTTGGAGTTGCTTCAGTTAGACTTATTTTCAAGGTGGGCAATACCATCGAGATCGCAATAAACGAATGACCGGGCACTTTAAAAGGAAGCTGCTCATCAGTGGTGTCATGATTGACATCGCTCTCATAGTGCATCTTCAGAAACTCCCAAAAGGTAAGGTCGGCCACCAACGTTTGGTGTTCGAAAAAATGCTCAAATAAAATGGGTAGGCGAAAAAACTCATGCACCTCCGTGAAGGAATTGAGATAGAAAGCAAGCAACGATATGGCCAAAAAGCGTTTCAACGTGTATCAAAGGTACAAAAAACTTCGATAACTGATGATGTGGAAGAGGCGAGTACGATGGCTGCAAGCTTGAATGGAAAGAGTCTCTGGAGATGGGCTTAGATTTTTTGTAATTAGTTGTCACGGATTGTAACATCTTAGGCCCGACTGGAAACCACATTAGTTATTCAGCGTACTTTACAATGCAATCTCGACCTTTTCGTTCAGCAATACATCCTCCAACAACGCCTACTTATGGTTTTCAACTACTTCCTCCTCGCTTTTCGCAATATCATGCGCCAACGCGGCTACGCGCTGGTAAATATGTTTGGGTTGGCTGTTGGCCTTGCCTCGGCTCTCTTTATTCTGTTGTATGTAAACGATGAGCTCACCTTCGACACCATGCATCCCGATGCAGCGAGTACCTATCGCATGGGTTATAAAGTCCAGTTTCCAAATGGAAACACCGAAGCGGCTCCCTATGCGCCCGCAGGTTGGGACAACTATATTCTCGCTAACTATGGAGGCATCAAAGGCATTACCAGTTATGCTTCCTGGGGGATGCCAACCAGTATCAATTACACTGCAAAAGAGAGAATCATCCTTACCGAAAATATTATTTGGGCGGAATCGTCTATCACTGATTTGATCTATAGCCCAATATTAAGAGGTGCGGCAAAGCAACCACTTAAAGAAATCACCTCACTTATCCTCACAGAATCATCTGCCAAAGAGTTATTTGGTAGCGATGATCCGATCAATAAAACCGTCACCGTTTCGCATCAGGCAACCAATGGAGAAAATGTGGAGATGATTGTAACGGCAGTCATGAAAGACCTGCCATCTAATTCACATGTGAACCCGAAGTACATCGCGAATATCTTGGCACTTAAGCCTTACATTAAAGACCTCGAGAATATACTAGGGACTGCTATGGGCGATGGGAATAATGGCTTTTGGACTCAATCGTATTTTGTGTGTGAGGATCCGAACAAAATTCCTTTGATCAAAGCAGATCTTCAAAAGCGCGCGAATGAAATTATAGCTAAAAATAAATGGGACATCAAATTCACGCCTGTCATCCGGAAGATTACGGATATTCATTTTGACAAAGAGATGGATTGGACCATTGATCATAAAACAGCTGATATCAATTACATGTATGTGTTCATTACGATTGCGTTGTTGATTCTTATAGTAGCCTGCATCAATTATATTAATCTCTCAACCGCCAAATCTGCGAGCCGGGCGCGTGAAATTGGGTTGCGAAAAACTTTCGGGGGAATCCGACCACAGTTGTTTTTTCAATTTATGATGGAGTCTTTCGTGCTCGTGTTGATTTCAGGAGTAATTGCTGTATTGTTGGTTATCTTCTTAACACCGCAGTTCAATCAGCTTACGGGAAAAACATTTTCACTTTCACATGTACTCAATGGTCCGATGCTGCTGATCATCTTTGGGGTGATTTTGTTTGTAACGCTTTTGGCCGGTAGCTATCCAGCCTTGTTTGTTTCTGGGTTTCAGCCAGCTTCTGTATTAAAGGGAAAGTTTGCCTTTGGCAAAGGCTCCACTATTTTTCGGCAATTTCTAACAACATTACAATTTGTTGTGGCTGTTACCTTGTTGACCGGCACAGTCATTATCGTTCGGCAGATGGATTTGTTGAAAAACTCTAAATTGAATGAAGCCGGAAAGCAAATCGTGTCTATTCGCTATGGCGGATTTAATGGGGGCGCCACCGACCAGCAATATTTGACTTTCAAAAATCAATTGTTATCCGATCCTCAGATCCAAGATGTCACGCTTGCCAATCATTTGCCACGCCTGGATTTTTTCGGGCCAATTGGTATGCAAATGCAATTTCCTGAAATCAATGAAGACAAGCATGATTGGTTTCAATTGAATGGCGATTTTGATTTTCCAAAGACATTTGGGCTAAAGATAATTGCTGGACGAGATTTTGACTCAAAAAACATGGCCGACTCAATGGCCGTGTTGCTCAACGAGTCTGCTTTAAAAATCCTGAAACTAACTCCGCAAGAGGCAGTTGGCAAAACGATTGTTAGACCTGACTATGTGATGGGCTACCAAGCACCCGATACTACCAAGGCCCCGATTACAGGCATTGTAATTGGAGTAGTGGAGGATTTTCCTTATCAATCGATGAGAAAGAAGATAGAGCCGCTGGCGATTTCGCCCAAGCCTCACTCCTTTGATCGCATCATTCACGTTCGTTTGCCGGCAGGCAAAATGCAAGAAAAAATTGCATTCATGGAGAAGACATGGAAAAGCAACTTTCCTCAATATGGTTTTGATTATTGGTTTGTAGACGAGGAGTTTGGCCGCATGTACGAGAACGAAACAAAAGTGGCAAACCTGACAGAGAAGTTTTCATGGTTGGCCATTCTTATCACCTGTGTGGGATTGTACGGCTTGGCTTCTTTCATGTCAGAACAACGCACCAAAGAGATTGGTATTCGTAAAAGTATGGGAGCAAGTAGTTTGCAAATTTTGTTCCTGTTACTCTCTGTCTTTGCCAAGTTGTTGTTAATAGCCTGTGTGATTGCTATACCTATAGCCTATTATCTATCAAGTCAATGGTTATCCAGTTTTGTCTACAAAACTAGTTTGTCGGTGTGGGTTTTTAGTGGAGCAGTAGGACTCATCATACTGGTCACCTTGATTACGGTTGGCTATGAATCCTTGAAGGCTTCGCTTTCTAATCCGGTAAAGTCATTGAGACATGATGGATGATGCTGCACTTTTCGTAAATTTGAAAATGCAGAATTCTCCATTGATATGGAATGACATTGAACGATTGAGCGACCTGTATCGCAAGACGGCCGGGATAGCTATTAATTCTAGCCAATTTAGTCTGTATGCCATCACGCATCATTCAACGAAAATTGAGGGATCTACTCTCACGCAAGAAGAAACCAACACTTTACTCGAAAAAGGCTCTTCGATTGGGGGCAAGCCCATCGATCATCAAAACATGGTGCTCGATCACCAGGAGGCATTGGAGTTTGTGTTGGATCAAGCAGTAAAGCGCAGAACTTTTACGGGGCCTTTGTTACAAGAGATTGCTGCTAAGGTGATGCGGAGAACCGGAAAAACAGTTTCCTCTGTCCTTGGCACTACAGATGAAACAAAAGGTGATTTTAGAAAAGTACCAGTAACAGCCGGAGGACATTATTTTGTAGATGCAGCCAGAATTCCATCATTGATTGAGAAACTGATACATCAAATCAACAATCACATCAATCAACTTCGCACAACGGAGGGAGTTCTTCGTTTTTCATTTACCGCACATTTCGATCTGGTGAGTATTCACCCGTTTACGGATGGCAACGGACGTACATCCCGCCTGTTGATGAATTATATTCAGGCGTATCATCAGCAACCACTCACCCTAGTAAATACAGCAGACCGCGCTGCATATATTTCAGCGATCACGCAATCGCGCGAACAAGAAAACCTGGAGCCATTTATTCAATTCATGGCAGAGCAACATATTAAGGAGCTTTCTGCACAGATAACTGCTTATAATAAATCAAAAACAGCAGGTGAGAAAAAGTCAACAAGCGAAGGGTTTTCGATGATTTTCTGATAGTGAGACCGTTTGTGATAAAATCAATTTCTTAAAACAAACTCAAGTTTCAGCATTTTCTAAATCTCGTCAGGTCAATAACGCGCATTGTCTTTCCAGGAAAAGATTTTTTCTTGGAGAAGCGAAAGAGATAATGGGTAGATTATCAATAATGAAAGCGACTTTTCACAGTTGTCAAAGTTTGATGCGACTTTGTGCCATGCACTCTATAAACTAATCTGTGTTCGCCTGTAATTCTTCGAGACCAATATCCGGCAAGATTCCCGCGTAAGGCTTCTGGTTTACCAATTCCTTTAAAAGGATCTCTGGTAATTTCTTGGATTAGATCATTCACTTTGTCTAAAACGGCATGATCATTTTTGTACCAAAACAAGTAATCTTCCCATCCATTTGGTGTGAACTCTATGTTCATTACCTATTCTTTGACCTTGGTTTTTTGCTTTTTAGTAGCAGAAGGTTTTGACGTCATTAATTTCAGTGTTCTACGTACAGCTTTTCCCGCCCGATCTTGTTTTATGCTTTCCAACAAATGATTTGCATTAGCTGGTGTAGAGAGTAAGTGAGCGGTTTCCTCCATCGCATTAAATTGCTCCAACGTTAGAACCACAAAGTCTTTTTTCTTAGCGCCAGATAATATCAAGATGTCTTGATCCATCTCTAATTGATGAAGGTGCCCCTTCATTTTTTTTCTAAACTCAGTAACAGTTGCCGTTTTCATTGTTTACAATTTATTTCAAATGTACGTAATTATGTACACTTTTTAATCAAAACAAGCTCATCATACCACCCTTCCTAAATTTTGTCAGGTCATAAACAGGCATTGTTTTTCCAGCAAAATATTTTTTCTTGGACGAGCGAAACAGTTGGTGGATGGCATCAGCAATATTTCCTTCTCCTCGCATCCGTCTTCCAAATTGCGAATCATTGACATTGCCATCATGTAGCGAACAGATTTGATTCCACACTTTGTCAAATCGATCAGGAAAATTTTTCCGTAGCCAGTCTTCGAATAGAATACTGATGGATCCATTCAATCGCACGATGGTCATGCCGGCATTTAATGCGCCATGCTCTGAGGCCGCTTTTAAGATAGCCGGTATTTCGTGATGGTTGAGTCCGGGAATTATGGGAGCATTCATGATACCAACTGGCACATTCGCCTTGGCTAGCGCTTCAACTGTTTTTAATCTCTTGATACTACTTGCCGTGCGTGGCTCCAGCGTTCTTCGTAACTCTTCATCTAGGGTCGTAATAGAGATATAAACGTGCACCAAATTATCCGAAGCTAAATCTTGTAAAACATCGAGGTCGCGGAGCACTAAACTATTTTTGGAAATGATGCTTACAGGATGTCGATATTGAGCCAATACTTTCAGCAAACTGCGAGTGATTTCAAATTTTTTCTCTTGAGGCTGATAGCAATCGGTGTTGCCACTTAGCATGATGGGCACCGCATTCCAACCAGGCTTTAACAGTTCTTGTTCTAATAATCGAGCCGCATTTTTCTTGACAATAATTTTGCTTTCAAAATCTAGCCCTGCACTAAATCCGTAATATTCGTGCGTGTTGCGGGCATAGCAGTAAACACAGCCATGCTCGCACCCTTGATACGGATTCATCGAGTAGCCAAAGCCCAGGTCAGGGCTATCTACCCGATTCAAAATCTTTTTTGGTGTTTCTTGAAAGATTTGTGTCTTCGGATTTTCTAACAAAGGCTCGTCCAGGCCTTCGATGTGGTCAGTAACATACTGAGCCTTCAGGAATTTATTTCCACTTTTGATCTGCGATCCTCGTCCCTTAAAATAGTCATCCGCCATAAACCAATATTACTAAAAATATTAGTATTTTAAGTTAGATAACGTTGATAAATTACTCAAAAACACCTATTCAAGAATTAAAGAGCCAGCTGTTTGAGCGGCAGGGAATTCGTGTGTTGGTAAAACGCGAGGATCTTAATCACCCTTTTGTCTCCGGCAATAAATGGTGGAAACTGAAGTATAACTTGGAAGACGCTCTGCGACAAGGCCACGAAACGCTTTTAACTTTTGGAGGAGCCTATTCCAATCACATTTTTGCTACGGCTGCCGCGGGAAGAGAACTGGGATTAAAAACCATTGGCATCATTCGAGGTGAAGAGGTTTCGCCATTAAATCACACACTCTCTTTCGCGAAAAGTTGCGGAATGAAATTGCATTATATTTCGCGCGAAGCGTACAGAAAAAAAACCGAATCGGATTTTATAGAGCAACTTCATCAAGAGTTTGGTAATTTTTATTTAATCGCTGAGGGCGGGACAAATGAGTTGGCCGTAAAAGGTTGTGCAGAGTTTGCGGAACAGCTTAATAATGAAATTGATTTTGATTATTTGTGTTTGCCAATTGGGACAGGCGGAACGATGGCTGGAGTGATTGAAGGGACAAATTCATCAAAGTACCTTATTGGTTTCTCTTCCCTAAAAGGCGGAGAATTCTTAGTAGAGGAAATTAGGAGAATGACCTCCCCTGAAAAAACTAACTGGTCTGTTAATTCTGACTATCATTTTGGAGGGTATGGAAAGGCCACTTCTGAATTGAAAAATTTCATAGTAGATACTAATGACATTCACCAGCTTCCATTGGATATTGTTTACACAAGCAAAATGTTTTTTGGTGTTCTTGATTTGATAACAAAAGGTTATTTCAAAAAAGGATCAACATTATTAGTTTTACATACCGGAGGATTGCAGGGAAACCCAAATGAAAACGAGAAGAATACTTAATTCACTTTTTGTTTTATCATTAATCTGCGAGACTGTTTTTGCACAAGATTCCCTAAAAAGCAAAGCTCATTTTAACTTTGGCTTGCAGGCAAATTATGGATTCGTTTTTGCGCACTCGAACGATGTAGAAAATACATCGAACTCTTTTCCTCGAGGCATCACTACCACATTCAATTGGCAGCGTACGGATAAACAAATTCTAGATCAATACAATTGTTTTCCACGACAGAGTCTACTTCTTGCATTTTATGATTTTGACAATTCTATTTTAGGGCGTGGCGTCAATGTCGCCTATTCTTTAGAGCCTCACTTTTTGATGAGCAGCCGTTTAAGTTTCTATCCAAAAGTTTCCATTGGCGCGGCCATTCTTTCAAATCCTTCTGATCCGATCAAGAATCCAACCAACAAGTCTTATAGCCTGCCAGTGAGCGCCTACCTTGCATTAGGTGTGGGCTTGCGCTGGCAGGTGAATAGCACGTGGGGGATTAACTTATCAGCCGAATATCAACATGTTTCAAATGGCGGGTTGCGTGAACCAAATCTGGGAATCAATTGGCCAACTGCTGGACTGGGCGTTGAGTATTCACCTAAGGGCTTGACACTTCAAAAGTATGAACGCACAAAAGAGATCAGCAAAACCCATCGCAGCTTACGATTTGATATGGGATTATTCGGTATTGTCAAAGGAGGGAACATCAAAGAAGTTCGAAAGTATGAACCAATTGTGGGAATAAGCTTTCTCGCTAGCAAACAGGTCAGTCGTCTCCACGCCTGGACTGCAGCCATTGAAATTTATCAAGATCAATTTTTGATAGAACGGTTATTCAGCGAGTCAATTCAATCTGGTGGTATGCGCAGCGGATTGTTAGCGGGTCATGAGTTTTTGATGGGGCGGTTTATCTTCGGCCAGCAAATCGGAATTTACCTGCTAGGTCAATACAACAATGATTTAGTGTATCATCGTTGGGGTTTACAATATTCCTTTTTGCCACGCTGGAGTGTGGGTGTAAGCCTAAAAGCACATAAGCAGGTAGCTGATTTTACGGATGTCAGAGTAGTTTATAGGTTGAAGAAAAGGTAGTTTGAATCCAATTTCTAGTTATCCACCCTTGCTCTCTTGAGCTGAAAATTCTGACCCAGATAAACTTTTCTAACAAGTGGATCATCAGCCAATTCTTGGGCTGTGCCGGCTTTAAATAATTTTCCTTCCACCATCAAATAGGCACGATCGGTAATCGCCAATGTTTCGTCTACATTGTGATCACTGATAATGATTCCGATGTTTCTCTTTTTAAGTTTAGAAACGATTCCTTGAATCTCTTCTACCGCAATGGGATCAACTCCTGCAAATGGTTCATCCAACAAAACGAAACTGGGGTCGACCGCAAGTGCTCGTGCAATCTCTGTCCTTCTTCGTTCACCCCCCGAGAGTACCATACCGAGATTTTTTCGAACATGGGTAAGGCTGAATTCCTCCAGCAACGTTTCCACTTTCTCGAGGCGGTCTTTTTTACTCATTTCGCGCATCTCAAGCGGAGCAAGAATATTTTCTTCTACGGAAAGAGTACGGAAGACAGATGCCTCTTGTGCCAAGTATCCAATCCCGCGTTTGGCACGTTGGTACATAGGCAAGTCAGTTATATTTTCGTCATTCAAAAAAATACTGCCTTCGTTGGGCTTGATCAAACCCACGATCATATAAAAGCTGGTTGTTTTGCCCGCACCATTTGGGCCGAGCAAGCCTACAATTTCCCCCTGTGAAACCTGCACTGAGACATTGTTCACAACGGTTCGCTTTTTGTATTTTTTTAAAAGATTTTCTGCTCTTAATATCATGTCATTCAAAAATTAGGTCTTTGATTCGGAGTTGAAGAGTAGTCGTGCCATTGTAGGTATTTTCCTCCAGTGTAAAGGCCATGTTGAAAAATCCACCGCGTGTCAATTGGTCGTAAAATTGAATCATGTCAAAACCAACCACATTGTATATACTTTTGTTCCCTTCTTGCCCGGCAGCAAAGCGGAGGTGCCTTTCTTTAAAATTGGCGAGATTACTTTCCACAAAAACATTTTTAGCTTCAAAAACCGGCTTTTGATTTTCTGGGCCAAAGGGTGCCATTTGCTTGAGAATGTTATTGAATTTGTCATTCATGGAATCAAACTGAATGGGAATATCAATTTCAACAACGGGCATTAGCATTTCTTCGGTGATAGTTTGCGATACCACCTCTTCAAACCGTTGTTGAAACGCCCCCAAATTGCTTTTATCCATTGTAAGCCCTGCCGCATATTTGTGTCCGCCAAACTTGTCAAGCAAGTCGCTGCAGGCACTGATCGCTTCATACAGGTCAAAGTCTTTTACGGAGCGGGCCGAGCCTGTAATTTTATCATTTGATTCAGTAAGGATCACGGTAGGGCGGTAATACTTTTCCACACACCTAGCAGCAACTATGCCAATTACTCCTTTGTGCCAGGTATTTTTAAAAAGAACGGTTGATTTTGCCGCACGGAGTGTATCATTTGCTTCAATCATAGCGAGCGCTTCATCAGTGATGGAAAGATCGAACTCTCTGCGAAGATTGTTTTTAAGATTAATTTTTTCGGCCAGTTGATTCGCCTCGTCTTCTGTCTTTGAAATTAATAATTCAACAGCTCCGCGTGCATGAGCAACACGCCCTGCCGCATTGATCCGAGGGCCGAGTGTAAAAACCACACCCGACACATCCAGGTCGCCTTTGGTGGCTGCAATCTCTTTTAATGCCTTCAAACCGGGCAACGGGCGTTGATTTAATTTTTGGAGGCCGAAGTGAACCAGAATTCGATTTTCATCAACGATAGGAACGATATCTGAGGCAATGCTTACGGCAACCAAATCAAGGTATTCATTCAGCTCTTCTTCCTTTCGGTATGACTGCGCATAGGCTTGCATTAATTTGAAACCCAGTCCACATCCACTGAGCTCTTTAAAAGGATAGTGACAATCACTTCTTTTTGGATCAAGCACAGCAATGGCATTAGGAATATTTGTTCCGGGTAAGTGATGATCACAGATAATAAAATCAATTTTCTTCTCTGAGGCTATCGTAACGGCATCTATTGCCTTCACACCAAGATCCAATGCGATGATTAGGCTAAATCCATTTTCTTCTGCCCACTTTATACCCGCTTCTGAAACCCCGTAGCCCTCTGTGTGACGGTCAGGAATGTAAAAATCGCAGTTCGGATAGAAGCTCCTAAGATAACTGTACACCAAGGCAACAGCGGTTGTTCCGTCAACATCGTAATCTCCATAAATTAGAATCTTCTCACGGTTTTCAATAGCGGTGTTTAGTCGTAACACTGCTTTTTTCATGTCCGTTAATAGAAGTGGATTATGAAGTTCTGCTAAAGACGGGCGGAAAAATTTTTTTGCCAGTTCAAAGCTATTTATGCTTCGCTGCAATAAAACAGTTGCTAACGAAGGATTAACATTGATTAATTGGCTAAGCGTTTCGATTTCCTTATGTGCAGGGATCGTTTTACGTAACCATTTTCGTTGCATGCGTCTATCTTTGTTCGATTGTAAAGGCTCCGGGTTTTCCGGCCACACCGTCTAAACCAGCAATACCCCGTTTCCCATTCTTCCCATCTTTAGCTGATCCCAATCCCGCCTGTCCTCCAATTCCACCAATTCCACCACTACCTGCAAAACCACCGTAATTTTTAAACACAAGTTTTGTTCCCTGAATGGTATAGAGGTCGGTGCAGGTTTTGCAGGTCATTTGTAATTTTCCTCCATTTCCTCCAACCGCTCCATTTCCTCCATTTCCCCCGTCTCCTCCATTCCCGCCTTTGCATAATTTTGTGCCCGGTCCGCCATCTCCCCCTTTACCACCGCGTCCGCCATTTCCACCATCACCACCGTTTAAGTCAATCGTCAGAGAACCTTCAATTTTAAGTTGGTTAGAATAAAAAGATAAGTTCAATCCATCACTTCCTGATTTTCCAATCTCCCCATCTTTTCCAGCGTCTGCATTTCTGCATGGCGCATTTTGCCGATTGCCCGCTGCGCCTACCTTTCCAGTTAACCCGCTTTTACCGCGTCCATTAATCACACATCCCTTTCCGATGATGACCATTTTGGCGTTAATAATATTCTCCTTGGCGTCTCTGTTTAGGAAAATACGTGATGAGTCCCTCATAATCAACGTGTCGACTACCAACACATCGGAACCTGCTATTTTGTATTCCTGCTTCGGTAGGATTTCTAATTTATCCAACCGGATTTGTGAAAACACGGTGGTTAAAAGTAGGCTGAAAAACAAAAGAGACGAAAGTCGAATCATGAAGTAAATTTAACCCGAATTAAGCAATGGAAAATTCTCATTGCTTAATTGACGAAAAAATCTTTTACAAAAGGATTTTTTGTCAGGGTTAACCCAGACAAAGCTTCGTTTTCGTCTGCTCGAAGAGCAAATTATGCTAATGCGTAATTTGGGTTTAAGCAGTAGCTGATGTCATTTAAATCTCTGCGCTAATAAAAAAGGGCAACCCTGGGCTGCCCTCTCTCAAAAGTTGATTCTTGTTATTTTTTTGCACCAGCTTTGTCAGCTACTACTCCTTCTAATACATCTTTGATATCCACTCGTTGGCCATCCTTAAACGGAACAATCCAAGCATCTTTCACACCCATATCGCGTAAGTATTTTTTAAACTTGTCTGCTTCCCAATAGTCGCGAAAAACACCAATGGTAAATTTCTGTTCGCCCTTATCGGTTGCCTCTCCGCCAAAGTTTGGGTTATTATCAAAGTACTTTGCTAAATCTTTATTTTTGAAAGCACCAATTTGTACTTTAAAAACCACTCCTTTCGAAAAGTCCATCGGATTGATTGGAGGATTTTCTTTCAACTGAGCAAGCTCTGCTTTCGTGGAAGTTAACTCGCTTCTCATTTTAGAAATTTGGTCTTCCAAGTCAGCGATTTTTGCGTTCTTGTCGCTTACCTGGCCATTGAGCGTACTAACCTGGCCTTTTAGAGCAGAGTTATCGGTTTCAACGATTTGTTTTGTTTCTACCAATGTCTTCAGATTAGCGGGGTTTTTGGCGAATTCTTTAGCCTTTTTTTTCCATTCTTTCTTCTCCTTTTTGGAGAGCTGAGAGAAAACTTGCGTGCCGGAAAAAATCATCGCCAGGCAGAGAAATAGAACTCTAGTTTTCATGTTTTGTGGGTTGGTTTAAAAGATAAAAGTAAGAAATATTTGGGAATAGAAATGTTCAATAATTTTGAACTAGTCAAATTGTTATTTCTAACTCAACTCTCGCTCCAAAATCTTCCCTGTCTTCTTATTCTTCAATATCAACTTCTTCGCACCATAGTGTGTCACTTCTTCTTTTATTAGATAATGATCTTCATCATACGATTGAAGGTGTGCATCTTTCGTAACTCCGGTACGTCCACGCCAAATTTCCAGCTTCACCGGCTCCCACTGTTTGCTTTTCGCAGAGCAATAGGCCGCATCTAAAATGGAATTGACCACATAGCCATCATAAAACGTCTCTTTCGGCTGCGTTTTGTTTTCGAGGGCATTGAACATATCCATGAACATGTGGTTGTAGCCGAGTTCATTCAGCTCATCGCCCACAGGAAACAACCACCCTGAATTGCTCTCTGCTTTTTCAGCCACATAGTCAGCACCTTTTCCCGTAGTGAACATTTCAAAGCCGGTGCGCAAAAAACTGTTCGTCCAAATCGTTCCTTCGGTGCCCATCACTTCATCGCGCAAGTCGAGCCCACCACGGAATGTCCAGCTCACTTCAAACTGACCGATAGCCCCATTTTCATATTTCACCAATCCAATGGCGTGATCTTCGGCATCGATGGGTTTTACTTGTGTATCAGCCCAGCACATTACTTCTACAGGCCTGATGTCTTTGCCAATGTAGCTGCGCGCAATCTCCACACAATGACAACCCAAATCTAAAATGCATCCTCCACCCGCTTGCTCAATATCCCAAAACCAATCGCTATGCGGCCCGGGATGTGTTTCGCGGGATTTTGCCCAGAGAATTCTGCCAAGCGCACCGTTCTTTACACTTTCATGTGCCTTGATAAACTTTGGTGTGTAAACTAAATCTTCCAGATAACCATTGAAGATGCCTGCTTTTTCTACAGCCTCCAACATGCGCTTGGCTTCTTCAGCATTTCTACCTAAGGGCTTCGTTGTCATTACAGCCTTGTTATGTTTGCAACAAAGCATTACAGCCTCTTCGTGCAAATTATTCGGCAACGAAATACAAACCACATCCACCTCCGGTCGGTTAACTGCGTCCTCCAAAACCGTTGTTGCGAAAGCAACGTTGTAGTCAGCCGCAAATTTTTTCGCGCTTTCTTCCTTACGGGAATAGATCGAAACGATTTTATCTTTATTGCGATAGCCTTGAATCGAATCGGCATAAAATCTGCCAATGAAACCAGAGCCGAGCATTGCGATGTTCATAATTGAAGATTAATGGTTATCCGTTAATACTAAAAGATCGAATTTTCCTCTTTTTAATGATCGTCATAAAATGTGTTCCAGAAATTTTCATTGTAACTAATATTTTGGGGATTCCAAAGCCTCATATCGTTTTCAAACTTTTCTGGATATTTGAGAATTAATTTTTTTAAAAAGATTTCATTTGATGTGATTACCTTTTGTTTGTTCCCTTTGACTCGAAAAAGGTTCGTCCGAGTACTTTTCAAATAATAAGGGAAGTATTTCGTGCCTGATTTTCGGTAAGTAATTTCCATTGAAAAAACTACCTCATTTCCATCTACTTCTACTTGATGTTTTACAATTGCATTGTCCTTGCTATTCAGATAGAGCCTTCCATAATATCTTTTCAATGTTGAGTAGCCAGTAACTCGGTTAGAAATCTTGGGCAAACTGTAATCCAAAATCAATACCGTATCGCCTTCAAATTTATCAAAACCAGCAAGGTTAATCTCAAATTTTTCCAAATTCACGTTGTTTAAAATACCAGACTTTCTTTCGTCAGTAATCAAATCAACAGCTGCTAATTCAAAGGGTGGCCATGGTTCGTATCCATTTGATTTTAAAAAATTGATCCCCGTCTCTCTTTTTTGAGTCAGTCTAAAAGTTTTCATACTTTCATTTGAATATCCCTCATAGTATCCTTCAATAACACTTTCTAGCTGATATTGCTGATGATTTGCCGAGTCAGTTGAAATCAATTTAGAGTAATACTCGAGATTAAAAGGCTCTTGTTGATAATTCTTTCTAATCGCTTTCAGAGCGTCTTCAACATATTCTTTTGTGGTAATTCGACTAGCAAAGACAGTAACCTCATTTAAAAATCTATTTTCTGGTTCAAGGAGTATTGAACCCTTTAAATCGTTGAGTTCTTTTGATGTCACTTTCTTGGTTACATATCCGATGCAAGAAATTGTGATAGTAAAATCAGCGGCAGTTTGTTTCGAAGGTATCTTAAATTCTCCGTTGCTGTTGGAGGCTGTTCCTTGAGAGTATTGTTCTATCCACACACTAGCGAAACTAACAGGCTTGCGTGTTCTCCGGTCCATGATTATGCCTTCAATAAATTTTTGAGTCGAAAAAGAAGCCGTCACTTCTTTTTCTTTAGTAAAAAGAATCCCATCCACGGCATCAGCCATATTACCTTCTGTCCACTCACTCAAGCATGTTGTCTTAATTGGTCTTTGCTTCAATGTTTCTCCAGATATCCACTTCATTTCAATATCAGCCTTTGTCAAATCTTGCTCTAAACTGTTTGGTTCATCATCATTTGAAGTAGTGGATAGAATGAATACTTTGCTACCAAGTTTGTTTTTTAAATGCCAACCCATTGGTTTAAAATCTAAATGGTCGGTGTCTTTCATTTTTAAAAATTTTAGTTGATTCGCGAAATGACCCGTAGCGCCCCACCCTATTATTTTTTTTGTTTCATATTTTTGCGATTGAAGAAAGAGCATGTTTAAAGCCATCAGGCTGTCTCGAACGTTGCTGTCCGATGCCTTAAACCTACGATTTACAGTTTTGCTCTTGGTGCAATTTTTAAAAAGGCTAAGCCAAGATATTAAAGCCTGAGAATAAAATGACAATGAGCTAATGCTTGAAATTCGATTCTGCAATTCTTCCAATAAATGAAATTCATCGATGGTAGGTTCACCTCCCTTGAATAAATTTAATTGCATTTCCAATAGTTTGAGAGCAGGATCAAATTCATATATGCCATTTTTTGATAGTGCCTGTTGAAATTCTTGAATAAGTTCTTTTGATTCTATCAATCCGGATGGTTGGCAATCAAAGCCTGCAATAACAATAGGCGTTCCGTTTTTTCTTTGTTGAAGAACGTAGTCAAAAAGCGGAAGCATCGCATCATCATTCGCCCAAATCGGGAAGAGGCCTTTTTGAAAAACCTCATGAACGTCTATATTTTCGTTCTGAAGTAGGTCATTTACCAGATTCATCTCAAAAATCCCCGATTCAAAGGCGAGTACCTCAAAACCAAGTTTTTCGTGAAGATACTTTGCCAATTCAATTTTGGTTGGGTAAAATCTTGAGACGTGGTCAGGTTCTCCGAGCAGAACGATTTCTTTTGATTCTAATTCTTTGTTTAGAAAACTGAAATCCAAGGTGGAGTTTTGGCAAAACCCTGCTTTAGCAAATAATAGGATTAATAAAAGTGTTTTTGTGCCAGTTACAAACATAGAAGACAGGTAAATCTACGGATTTGATTTTTATCAAATATCTTTTTTTGCGCATTGAGGAAGTGTTAGTAAAAGACACTTAATAATCACCCGCAAATTTGTTGGCACTCTCCTCCTTACGGGAATAGATGGAAACGATTTTATCTTTATTGCGATAGCCTTGAATCGAACCGGCATAAAATCTGCCAATGAAACCAGAGCCGAGCATTGCGATATTCATGGGTTGGTTGTTAGTTGTTCGTGAGTGGTTGTTCGTGAGTGGTTAGTTTGTCGCTGTTGGCAAGCGAACAACGAATAACCAACAACGAACAACCATTATGCAGCTTTAATCTCTTTCTTCTCTTTAAAAAATAAGATGAAATAAATCAATACGGCCATAGCTATGAATGCCGGAACAAACCAAATTTGTTTCCATTGATGTAATCCGTTTTCCATGTTTCCATCCGCCACAAAGCCAGAGAAACTGGTACCGATAAACATGCCAAGACCATAGGTGGCGAACGTAAATAGTCCTTGTGCTGCATTTTTGATTTTCTCCCCTGCTTTTTTCTCCGTGTACATGTATCCTGTAACAAAGAAGAAATCATAGCAGATGCCATGTAAAATAATGCCCGCATAGAGCATCCAGGTATTTGCTCCCATATCGCCATACGCAAAAAATACATAGCGAAGAATCCAGGCGGTCATTCCCAACAACAACATTTTCTTTACTCCAATTTGATTGAATAGAAAAGGAATGGCGAGAATAAAAATTGCCTCCGACATTTGACCCATTGTCATCTTTGAAGCCACATTACTCATCCCTAACTCATTCAGAAAGACGTTGGCAAATCCATAATAAAAGGAGAGAGGGATACAGACCAAGATAGCCGCAATAAAAAATATAAGATAAGGCTTGTCTTTGAAGAGGACGAAAGCCTCGGTTCCAATGGCCGATGAGGCGCCTTCTGTTTTTCCTTTAGGCGGTGTATTCGGTAAGAAGAAACTGGTAAGGCCAAGCAAGATGGAAGCACCACCCGCCATTTGAAAAGTAACGGCTGATTTATCTAATCCAAAAGAACTGATGCAGACTCCCGCGACAATCCAACCCAGTGTGCCGAATACTCTTATCCAGGGAAATTGTTTTCCGGGATCAGTCATTTGGCCGAAGGCAATGCTATTAGACAAAGCGATAGTCGGCATGTATAACAAAGAGTAGAAAACGATGATCCAATAGAACGTAGTGCTATCTGTAATTTGAGTGGCCAGATAAAGAAGTAAGCCACCGGCTAGGTGCAACACGCCCATAATTTTTTGCGCGGAAAAAAAGCGATCTGCCACCAGGCCAACAAATAAAGGAGAGATCATGGTGGCAATAGCCAACGCACCGTAGGCCGCTCCTATTTGCACACCACTCGCATGCAAAAATTCTGTCATGTAGGTTCCCATGGTCACATACCAAGCGCCCCATATAAAATACTCCAGGAGCATCATGAAAGAAAGCTTGGTGAAAATAGTAGGTTTCATTTTAGCAAGTTTAAATTTAGGTAGTTCGATTTACGATTTATTTTTGAAATAAATCAACAACAAATGCAGAAATTGTATGAACGGAGAATTAGTTGTTTTTATCAATAAGCTTGTAAATCTCCGCGACCTTATCTTCCACAACGATATTGTGGTTCTGCCAAAATGCAGGTTCTTCCATTGGGATTTTATTTTTGATGCTAGAAAGGCTTAACTTTTTAGAAATATCTTTTTCGCCCAATGTTATTTCTGTCGATAACAGTTCTTTGATGTGTGCGTAGTTAAAATGTTTCTCGGTTTTGCTATTCACTATCTTGTAGAAACTAACCTGCTTGGAGTAATTCAAAAAGTATTTACCGTCATGTTGCTTATACGTTTGTACAAGTTGATGCCCATCCGGATCATATCGCAAGTGTGGATATTTTCTTGATGAGTGGGGCTTCCGATAAATCAAAATCTCAAACTTCAGCACAGCAAAATTTGCTACATCCACAAAAATTCGGCCTTTGGCTGATAATGGTCCGGGGTAGCCAAAGCCGGTCGTAAAAGCCCCTGGTCGCTTACAGTCAAACGAAATTTCATAAACGAGCCGATTCTCTAAAACCGTTTTTCCAATCACACTTAGATCGTAGTAACTAGGTCGATGAAGCACGTTGTCTTTGTCTAGCACCACATCGTGTGTCAGCATCAACCACAACGAACCCACACCACTCCACAAATCTTTTTCCTGATTTTGGGTGGTATTCCGGAACTGCAAAATTTCTCCCTTTAACTTTTTTTGAATAGTAGATGAGGGTGCGTATCCGTCTTGATTGTACACCATTGTGGAAGCTTCTTCGTTGAACGTCACCGCATCATTTTGATATTCCTTTACTCGGAAGAAAAATTCTTGCTGGTGTGGAAGTTGGTAATAATTTGATGAAATGTTCTTTTCGGCTTTTTTTAAAATCTCCTTGGCCGAAAGGGATTTCGCGCGAATCTCCAATGCCTCCAATTCATATTGGCGAGGGATTAGTTCAAACTTGTTGCTTCTCTTGTATTCCGAAACAGATACTGTATCAGAAAAATAGCCGATAGAAGAAATTATCAATTTATCTGCCGGGCTCGATTTCCAATTGAAGGCAAACTCACCAACAGAATTGCACGCCACCCCTTTTGAGGTATTCATCAATGAAACAGTGGCGTAAGCAACTCCTTCTTTGGTGCTTTTGTCGGTGACTCTCTTCACAGATGCCTTTATTGGTTTTCGTTGAACCGTTGGGTTAGTGACCTTAATGGGTACTGAATTGGTTGTATCACTTGCCACCGGAATCGATGGCGGGTATGAATGCTTGATAAAGAAAAGTCCGTCTACAATTTTTGGCCAAGCTGCTTCTAAAGGTAAGTTGCCCAATGCCGAGCAATAAAAATAATCAGCATTTCTGTTGTTGCTGTAATCCACGAATGCAAAATCAAGGTTCTTATCAACCAGATATCTTTCAATGCTTTTGGCAGGTGGCTCAATCGGCTTGAGCGATTTGGGTGGAAAGCCAAGCATTCCAAAACTTCCCTCAAAAGACGAAAAGGCGAGGCTATAAACGTTGTCACCAAAATAATTTTTTAACACTTGTCCCATAGGCACAGCGCCCTCCAACAACTTATCAAAATTGGTCGGCTCATGATTTTTTTCTAAACTATCTAGCCGATGGGCAAATGTTCTACTTAAGGTTGTGGCTCGGTGCAATTGAATTTGATTTGCAAAATGATAGGTGGCGCCCCAACAAATGATTTTGCTATTGGGATAAAGTGTAGAAAGGAAAATTAAATTTTTTGCCATTTGCAAATCGCGTGGATTCTGGACTTTTATCTCTTTGCCATTCATCACATCCATCTCGTATTGAACCATTGCCAACCAACTGATCAACACTTGGTGCATTACTTTAACATGAATCGTTTCTTTGCTGGGAAGCGTATCAAATGCTTTCAAGATTCTTTGTGCCGAAGTGAAAAATCGGGCGGAATCGGCAGCATCACTGGCCACAAATTCTGCATCGCCTTCAATCACTTCTTGTAGAGGCTGATAGTCTGATTCAGTTAAAGATTGCGAATCCTTTAAAAGCTCTTTTAAGTCCGACAAATAATTTTCTTTGAAGAGATTATCGGCCTGACAATCGAAACCACTTACGAGTAATGGAGTTGAACTCTTGCGCTGCGTGTTAATGTATTCGAGCAGCGGCACCAACTCTTTGGATTCTGACCAGATATCGAAAACACTTTGCTTGAGGGGGTTGTTTGTAAAGTTTGTGTTTAATAATTCATTGGCTTTGTAGTTATCGTAAAGCCCACTTTCAAAACTCAAAATGTTAAAACCTAGCTGCTCATGTAGAAATTTTATAAGCCTGACTTTGGCTTGAAACGTTGCGCCCTCCCCATGCGATTGCTCGCCTAACAAGACAATTCTTTTGTCTTTCAGGGCTTCTTTTAAAGGTTCAAGGTCAACAAAATCAGTTTGAGAGGGGTCAATTGATTTTATCTGGTGAATTGGAAATCCGAAGTCGGATGTTTGTGCTATTAGTGGAATGCTGACAACAATTAAAAGCGGTAGTAGGATATATCGCATTTTTGAGGAGGTTAGGTCTGACATAACGATCCTTAAGTAATCTATATTATTAGGATTCTTTAAAGAAAGTTGTCACCTCCAAGCGATTATTGTCAGGGTCGAGTGTTTCAAATTCGTAATAGCCATCGCCTGTTTTTCGTGGCCCACTCAGAATAAGGAAACCAGCATTCGCTAATTGCTTAGCTTTCTCATCCACTTGATCCATTGTGTCGACACCAAAAGCCAAATGAATGATACCTTGATGTTGGGCAACGACCCGATCATTCGTATTCGCATGTACCCCTACCATCTGCATCAACTCCAGCCGTGCGCCCGATTGAAAACTGAGAAAGTAACTTTGAAACTGTTTTTTCTCGTTGGTGTATTTCTCTTTTGGCACACCGTCAAAGAATTTCACATAGAAATTTTTTGACACTTCCAGTTGTTCCGTCCAGATGGCTCCGTGTTCAAGGCTCATCGGTATAAACCGTTAAATCGTCATAGAATCAATAGCTGACAATTTTAGAGTCTGATTTTTCTGACGGTTTTTACTTTGGTTATGCTTCGCTTAGAGTGGATTAATCGTAGCACCTGAACTTTCGTTTTGGTTACTCAATAAATGAGCAAATGAGAGTCTAAAATAATCCATCGATACATTTTAGATTTAGTCGGAATATAGCGACACTCTGGAAAAAGCAGATAGTTTGTAGAAAGCCCTTCAATTAATCGCCAAATCTCACCTTCATATATTTTTGCTTGGGTAAACCCAAATGTCTCTGCACCATATTCGAAAACTTCGTATAAGTCAATGTTAAACTGCCTCGAGACAACTACTTCAAGTGCTTTTGTTCCCTCCATCCTTTAATCAATTTCTTTGATTCCTCAATTGAATAAAAGGGACCTTTTTCAGCAGCTTTAATAGCTTCTTTTAATTGATCTTCCGACAATGCCTCCCCTGATAATGCTATACTTTGCGTTACCAATTTTTTACCTGAAGTTTTCATCGTTATACATTTTTTCTGATACTAAATCACTAGAAAACCCGATTGATTGATACTAATTTAACTCAATTCGTTAGCTAATCAAATAACAAAAGATGGTGTAGCTCTCTACACCATCTTCTCTGGCCTCACCCACTCATCAAATTGTGCGGAGGTAAGTAAGCCTAACTCTACTGCTGCTTCGCGCAGTGTTTTGTTTTCTTTATGAGCCTTCTTGGCAATCTTGGCTGCATTCTCATAACCAATGTGGGTATTTAAGGCCGTTACTAACATCAACGAGTTTTCCATGTGTTGTTTGATGATGGGCAAGTTAGGCTCAATACCAATCGCACATTTATCATTAAAAGAAACGCACGCATCGCCAATCAAACGCGCACTTTGCAATACATTGGCAGCGATTACTGGTTTAAATACGTTCAGTTCAAAGTGACCATTCGATCCACCAATGGTTACGGCCACATCATTGCCCATTACCTGCGCGCACACCATCGTCATTGCTTCGGGTTGGGTAGGGTTTACTTTCCCGGGCATAATGGACGAACCGGGTTCGTTATCAGGAATAACAATTTCACCAATACCGCTGCGTGGGCCTGAGCTTAACATGCGAATATCGTTGGCAATTTTCATCAATGAAACGGCTACACGTTTTAATGCACCTGAAAGTTCTACCATGGCATCGTGAGCAGCTAGCGCTTCAAATTTGTTTGGAGCAGTGACAAAAGGAAGGCCTGTCAGTTCTGCGATTTTTTTAGCGACCAACACATCGTAACCTTTGGGGGTATTCAATCCCGTGCCAACGGCTGTACCACCTAATGCTAATTCACTAATCATTCCTAACGAATTGTTGATAGCGCGAATACCATTATCTAATTGTTGCGCATAACCGCCAAATTCCTGACCAAGGGTGAGTGGAGTGGCATCCATAAAGTGAGTACGCCCCGTCTTTACGATGGATTTAAAGTCAGTCGCTTTTTTATGAAGTGTGTCGCGCAGTTTTTGTAATCCCGGCAAGGTAATTTCTACCACTTGCTTGTAAGCAGCAATGTGCATGGCCGTAGGATAGGTGTCATTACTGGATTGCGACTTGTTCACATCGTCATTCGGGTGCAATACTTTTTTCTCGTCCGTTAGTTTTCCGCCACACAGTACATGCGCACGATAAGCAATCACTTCATTCGCGTTCATGTTACTTTGCGTGCCTGAGCCTGTCTGCCAGATCACCAAAGGAAATTGGTCATCTAGCTTACCGGCCACAATCTCATCGCAAACCGTGGCTATCATATCTTTTTTATCAGCCGTTAAAACACCCAACTCGTGGTTGGCCATAGCCGCTGCTTTTTTCAAATACCCAAAGGCATGGATAATCTCCTTGGGCATGCTAGCCTCCGGTCCGATTTTAAAATTATTGCGCGAGCGCTCCGTTTGTGCGCCCCAGTATTTGTCGGCAGGTACTTGCACCTCGCCCATGGTGTCTTTTTCGATACGGTAATTCATAGGTATTTTGATTAGAGTCTAGGACGGTAAAAATAAGCAAATGTGGCTAATAGACCAGCGCTGTTTCTGACAAGAAAGGTATCACAGACGTCAAGACACCTTCAAGATGACAGACGCCTACGAAATATTTGTTACTAACTGGTAGAACAAATACTTCTATCTGCCGTATATTAGTTCTACAATCTAGTATTATATGATAGAAACAAGGCTTGGCGAATTCGAAGAAGTGATATTACTATTATCTGGAATTCTAGGCGAAGAGGCTTATGCCTTCAAAATAGCCGAAGAATTTGAATCGCAAACAGGACGCTCGGTATCCATCGGTGCAGTGCACTCTACCCTTACTCGATTGGAAGAGAAGGGATTTTTAAAGTCGGAAATGGGGAAGTCTACCGCTGAAAGAGGAGGAAGGCGAAAAAGGATTTATACCATTACAGCTTATGGTAAGAAAACACTATCAGCGGCCCGCGATTTCAAGCAAGCGCTGTGGGATCAGTTTCCCGGCTTTGCTACAGCTAAACTGAGTTTTGGAATCTAATGGAGGACAAACTAAATCCACCCAAGTTGGCGAGCAGGCTTCTAAAGGGTTTTCTGCGCGATGATCTTGCCGAAGAAGTGCGTGGCGACTTGGAAGAGAAATTTTATTCAGACCTAAAAACCAAATCTGCCTTTAAAGCAAAACTGATTTACTGGTACCAAGTCATTAACTACGTCCGTCCATTTGCCATTCGTAAATCAAAAGCATCACAGATAAACAACTACGATATGTTCCAGAGCTATTTTAAAATTGGCTGGAGGAATTTGGTGAAAAACGGCACATTTTCCTTTATAAACATTTCAGGTCTCGCGCTTGGATTGATATGTAGTATCCTTATCGCCATGTGGGTACAAGATGAATACAACATGGATGCATTTCACGAAGATTTAGATCGCATTTATACTATTACTAGCACCGAATATTCAGGTCGCGAAATCACTTATGGAGGGTATGATACGCCAGGCCTGTTAGGGGAAGAGTTGAAAAGAGTACTACCTGAAGTTGAGTATGGCTGTAACATCAATGGATGGAATGAATGGGGAACTTTTGGTGTGGATGAGAAAAGGGTTAAAATGCCCGGCAACTATGCGGGTGAAGATTTTCTCAAAATATTTTCTTATCCTTTACTGCTCGGCTCAAGAGAGGCGGCACTGAAGTCGCCAGAGGGCATTGCCATCTCTCGAAAAATGTCAGTTGCTTTGTTTGGCTCGCCCGAGTTGGCAATGGATAAATCAGTTCGCTTCGACAATGAGGTAGACTTGAAAGTAACTGCCGTGTTTGAAGACGTAGGCGACAATGTTTCAGATAAATTCGAATACCTCATCAATTGGAACTTTTTCGTTGAAAGAAATGAATGGGTGAAAGACTGGGGCAATACGGGCCCCATAACGTTCATCAAACTACGCGAGCAAGCGAACGCAGAAATGTTAAAGCCCAAGCTTCAACATTTTCTTAAAAGCTACAATAAAAACTATTCTGACTTTCATCGTGATGAATTGAGCTTGCAACCTTTCGGGGAGAAATACCTCCACTCCAACTTTAAAGAGGGGAGAGTAGCAGGTGGCCGAATAGAATACGTTCGGCTGTTTAGTCTGGTTGCCGTTTTTACCTTGCTCATCGCTTGTGTCAATTTTATGAATTTGAGTACCGCGCGTTCATTAAAGAGAGCGAAAGAAATTGGTGTAAGAAAAGTAAATGGTGCTGTAAAATCTGCGTTGGTCAGTCAGTTTATGCTGGAGGCTTTCCTCTTCACTTCCATAGCGGTAGTATTGGCATTGGTAGCGTTGCTGGCTTTACTCCCATCATTCAACTTACTAACCGGAAAAAATATTCAGGCGCCTTTTACAGACGGTAGATTTTGGATAGGAATATCAGTATTGACGTTCATCACAGGTGTTATCTCTGGAAGTTACCCAGCACTTCTATTATCATCCTTTAAGCCGATCTTGGTAATGAAGCAGAGTTTAAAGTCAAGTTCCACGGCTATCTTTTTCCGAAAAGGATAGGTGGTGTTTCAATTTGCCTTGTCTATTATTTTTATTGTCGGGATGATCGTGATTTCCAATCAGGTAGCATTTGTTCAAAACAAGAACCTAGGATATGAAAAAAACAATTTGGTTTACTTACGATTGACGGGAAATATTTCAACCAACTTTTATATTTTCAAACAAGAAGCACTAAAAGTGCCTGGCATTGTTAGCGTCAGTCAAATGTCGCAGCGACCTGTGCAACTAGATAACGCTACCGTTGAGGTAGAGTGGGAGGGTAAAGCACCAAATACGAAACCCATATTTGCACGAGCCAATATAGGATATGATTTTGCAAAGACAATGCAGGCAACAATCATTGCGGGTCGTGATTTTTCAGAAGATTTTGCAGACTCTTCTAGTTATATAATCAATGAAAAGGCCTTGCGGATTATTGGCTATAAAGACCCCATTGGCATGCCGCTTACATTTGGAAATAGAAAAGGTATCATTGTAGGCGTAGTGAAAGATTTTCACTTTAAGTCCCTTCACGTACCCATTGAGCCGTTGGTGTTACGATTGGCAAGAAGTGGTTGGGGTTATGCGCTCATCCGCACAGAGCCCGAAATGACTTCTATCGCTTTGCCTGGTTTGGAGCAGCTTCATAAAAAGCTAAACCCTGATTTCATATTCGCTCATCAATTTGCAGACGAGGAGTACGCTTACCTATATAAAAGTGAGCAAGTAGTGAAGAAACTATCTTGGTGCTTTGCTTTTTTGGCCATATTCATTTCGAGCTTGGGGCTTTTTGGATTAATGATTTTTACTGCCGAGCAGCGCGTAAAAGAAATAGGCATCCGTAAAGTTTTGGGTGCAAGCGTTTCACAAATCACAACCCTGTTGTCAAAAGACTTTATGAAGCTGATGTTTGTGTCAATACTGCTATCAACACCCATTGCCTATTACGCGATGGATACCTGGCTAAAAGGTTTTGAATATCGAATCACTATTCAATGGTGGATGTTTGTGGTAGCCGCGGTCGGTGCTATTGCCATCGCTTTGTTTACAATTAGTTTTCAAGCCATTAAGGCAGCGATGATGAACCCCGTCAATAGTTTGAAGTCAGAATGAAAATTAGTTGCAGGTTTCCAGTTCCCTGTTCCCACTAACTGGCAACCGATAACGAAATTTATGAACAACGAAAAAGCCATTCCGCACAAGTTTGCCAACAGACTGCTCAACAGCTTTCTCCGCAGCGACTTGGCTGAAGAAGTGCGCGGTGACTTGGAAGAAAAATTCTATGCTGACTTAAAACACAAATCTGCTTTTAAAGCAAAACTGAATTACTGGTACCAAGTTCTAAATTATCTAAGGCCTTTCGCATTACGTAAATCCAGATTGAATCACTCAAACAACTACGATATGTTTCAAAGCTATTTTAAAATCGGGTGGAGGAACCTTCTCCGTAGCAAAGGGTATTCTTTAATCAACATTAGTGGGTTGGCGCTAGGCATGACTGTAGCCATACTGATTGGGCTTTGGGTGTTTGACGAGTTATCTTACAACAAACACCAGAAAAATTATGATACCGTGGCAGCCGTACTTCAGAATAACACAGAAGATGGTAAAACGGAAACCTGGTCATCTCAGTCTTATCAGCTCGGCCCAGAGCTTCGTGAGAGCTATGGAAGCTATTTCAAGCATGTGGTGATGTCCTCTTTTGCAAGCAGTTCTATTCTGGCGAAGGAAGAAAAAGTAATAACAATAACAGGTTGTTTCATGGAAGAACACGGACCAGAATTGTTATCGCTACAAATGATAAAGGGAACAAGCTCCGGATTGAAAGACCCAAGCTCACTTCTTCTTTCCGCCTCCACGGCAAATATCTTTTTTGGTGCAGATGACCCGATCGGCAAAGTATTGAAACTTGATAACAGTGTTGATCTTAAAGTGATTGGTGTGTATCAGGATATTCCCGATAACTCATCGTTTAGAGGAGAACTCGCATTTATTGCTCCACTTGAAGTGCTTGTTAATAGAGGTGGTCGAAGTTTTGGCTGGGGCAATAACTGGCTTCAGGTGTTTGTTCAGTTGGCTGAAAACGTGGACATGCAGCAAGCATCAGTCGCTATTAAGAATGCCAAAATGAAAAACGTAGAGGTGGATGATAAACGTTTCAAACCCGAACTTTTTCTACACCCTCTATCGAAATGGCATTTGTATTCCGACTTTAAGGATGGAGTAAATATAGGAGGTCTTATTCAGCTTGTTTGGTTATTCGGCTTGATAGGTGTTTTTGTGGTATTGCTCGCTTGTATCAACTTTATGAATCTGAGCACGGCACGTTCGTTGAAGCGCAGCAAAGAAGTAGGCGTTCGCAAAGTAATAGGGTCTGGTCGTGTTCAACTCATCCGCCAATTCTTTATTGAGTCATTGCTGGTGGTAACTTTGGCTTTTGTTTGCGCCATTTTATTGGTTCATCTTTTCTTGCCTTGGTTCAACCAAATCGCAAGCAAGAACATTCGGATTGATTGGCTAAACCCATCGTTGTGGGTAGCACTGTCTGCGTTCGCGGTGTTGATTACGCTCCTTGCTGGCAGCTATCCATCTTTTTATTTGTCTGCATTCAGTCCCATCAAAGTACTAAAGGGACCTTTCCGGGTTGGAAAATATGCAGCCCTTCCGCGCAAAGCATTGGTAATAGTTCAATTCTCGGTCTCGATTATTCTAGCGATTGGCACTGCTGTAGTATATCAGCAAATTCAATTTGCTAAAGACAGACCGATTGGCTATGAATTGAATGGACTGGTGACAATACCCATGCAAACCCAGGAAGTAAAAAAGAATTACAATGCGTTGCGAAATGAACTGTTGACCAGTGGTGCGATTGTCGAAGTATCCACCTCTGAAACAACTGTAACTAATCTGTGGTGGTCTGACTGGGGATATGAATGGAAAGGTAAAGACCCGAGTTCACCGGGTCATATCTACCGCGGTGCGATTGACTATGACTTTGGGAAGACCATCGGCTGGAAAATAAAAGAAGGACGGGATTTTTCCAGAGACTTCCCTTCCGACTCTTCTGCTTTTATACTCAATGAAGCAGCTGTAAAGTATATGGGTTTAGAACATCCGCTCGGGGAGAACATCCGCTCCTATGGCAGAAACTATACCGTGATCGGAGTTGTAGAGGATATGGTTACGCAATCGCTTTACGAATCAAATAAGCAAACAGTCTTCGTGTTGGATCGGTTTGATCGGGCGAGCTTCATTAATGTTAAGATCAATCCCGAAGCCGGGGCAAGTAAGGCTATAGAAGAATTGAATCGCCTTTTTGTAAAGCATAATCCGAACACGCCCTTCGAATACAAGTTTGCAGATGATGAATTCGCAGGAAAATTTTCCTTTGAAGCTCGAGTCGGAAAATTGGTAAGCATTTTCGCATTAATCGCCATTTTTATTAGCTGCTTGGGCTTGTTTGGCCTTGCTTCATTCATGGCAGAACAACGCATCAAAGAGATTAGCATCCGCAAAGTATTGGGAGCTTCCGTGTCAGGTCTTTGGCAAATGCTTTCCAAGGACTTTGTTATCCTGACAGCGATGTCATGCCTACTAGCAGCTCCCATCGGTTATTATTTAATGAACAGCTGGTTACAACTATACGAATACCATACTACTATTTCTGGATGGCTTTTGTTGCTAATTGGCATTGACGTTTTGGTGATCACACTAATAACGGTGAGTTTTCAAGCAATGAGAGCAGCGTTGACGAACCCGGTGAATAATTTGAAAACGGAGTAAAATGAAATCTACACCACCTCCACACGCCAACCGCTAGCTCCCCCTTTTAGTGCAAGCGTGCGCTTGTGCTTATACATTTCCAGCAGTTAAGACGCAAAGGTTCGCCTGTCCATTTTCTTTGCAAGATGTGCCTCTAAAACTATTACCTTTGTGTTGTGTATTACAGACGAAAAATAATACTGGCTCTTCTGCAGTTACTTGAAGGAAAGCTGGATAAAATCAAGCTTCAAAAGCTTCTCTTCTTATTTACCCGAATGCAAACAAAGACGGATTATGATTTTATTCCGTACAAATATGGGTGCTATTCTCAATCTGCCGCAGCCGATATGGACACTATGGTTGCCAAAGGCTTCTTAAGGGACGGGGATAGCTATTTTTTGAGTCTGGATAAGAAAGACTACTTCAAACAACTTAAGCCAGACGACCAAAAGAACCTGTGTGAAGTTAAGGCAAACTACGGCAAGATGAGCGCAGATGGATTGATGCGTCACGTATATAGAAACTATCCCTTCTATGCAATAAATAGCATAACAGCTCCGAATCTTTTGAATAAGGAAGAATTAGACAATGTTGCAAAGGCAAGACCAAAAGGAAAGGGAACGACCTTGTTTACTATTGGATATGAAGGCGTGTCGCTTGAACAGTATTTGGTAAGATTGCTGGAAAGGGACGTAAAGGTTCTGGTGGATGTGCGTAACAATCCGCTAAGCATGAAGTACGGATTCAGTAAAAGTCAGTTAAAAAAGCAGTGTGAGAAATTAGGAATAACGTATGTGCACTTCGCAGAAGTTGGAATACAGTCAGATCAACGTCAGGAATTAAATACGCAGAGTGATTACGATAATTTATTTAGCGAGTATCGAAAAAGAAATCTGAGTAAAACGATAAAGGCTCAAAATGCAATTCTTGATTTATTAAAGCTGAACGAACGTATTGCTTTAACCTGTTTTGAAGCGAACATTTGTCAATGCCATCGCAAACATCTGGCTGAGGCCATTGAACAGCTTCCCGGTTTTAATTATGAAGTAAAACATATTTAGGATGGCGCTCACAAGGGTTTTAATCACTGTCAAGACTTACCCTTCACTTTCAACTAAATATGAAGAGTTAGTCTGCACGGCAGGATTTCTTGAAGACGGTTCATGGATAAGGATATACCCCATTCAATTTCGCCAGCGTCCCTACGCGCAGCAGTATAAAAAGTATCAGTGGATTGAGATTGATCTGGTCAAAAATGAAAAAGACTTTCGCCCACAAAGCTTCCGGCCTGTTTCGCACGAAACCGAAATAAAGTTGCTGTCTGAATTGCCAGCTGACGGAGATGCGTGGCATGAGCGGAGGAAAGTGGTACTGGGTAAGGTTTATCAGAATTTGAGTCAATTAATAGCTGAGTCCAAAGAGAAGTCTATTTGCACCTCATTGGCAGTCTTCAAACCAACAGTTGTAAAAGATTTTGTCGTAGAAGAAGTGGAACGAGAATGGAGCAAGGAAAAATTGGCAAGCCTGCAACAACTGAATCTTTTTTCATCGGCAATCGAAGGAAAGACAGAGGTAGTAAGAAAGCTCCCCTACAAATTCTCTTATCGATTCGAAGACAATGGAGGTAAATCCAGTACGTTAATGATTGAAGATTGGGAAATCGGAGCACTCTATTGGAATCTAGTTGCACAATTTGAAGGGGACGAGAACAAGGCTGTGGCAGGAGTAAAAGCCAAATATTTTGATGACTTCGCAAAAACGAAGGATCTTCACTTGTTTCTTGGTACAACTTTCGAGTTTCACTTAAAGAATGCACCCAACCCGTTCGTCATTATCGGCACATTTCACCCAAAATCAATTACTCAAACTAAATTGTTTTAAGTTGGGTATCTACCGGCTTTATTGAAATCTATCACAAATCAAACACCACGCTCGCGGCAGGGATGGAGCGAACTGTTTGAGCCTCCCGCAAGAAACTGCGGGACAGGCTCCATGGCATGTGCGTGAGGTGGCGATTAGCGACAGCCCGTGAAGCCGCCCAAGCCTTCGACAAATTCAGGCTATCATGTTCACTAAAAAATGGAAGACTCTGTTTTTGTAAACTTTTCGAAAAAATGTCGTAATCCCTGCAACCTCTGGCGTTTTGTGAAGTATATCCTGTACTCCCAGAATAACCCACATTATCGATGCTTAAAAACTATTTCAAAATCGCCTTCCGAAACCTGATCCGGCAAAAAGGCTATTCTTTTATTAACATAGCAGGCTTGGCATCCGGCATGGCCGTAGCCATTCTCATCGGTTTGTGGATATGGGATGAACTCTCTTATGACCGGTATCATCAAAACTACGACCGCATCGCTCAGGTGTGGCAGCACAACGTTTACAACGGAGTCGTGCAGTCACAAATATCAAATCCGTATCAAATGGCGGAAGAGATACGCAACAATTTTGGCAGCGACTTTAAGTATGTGCTGCAAGCATCGTGGAATAGCACCCATATCCTTTCTTTTGGTGAAAAGAAGTTCAATAAAGACGGATATTTCTTTGAGCCCGAAGTGACTGAAATGCTTACGTTGAAAATGTTAAAAGGCACGCGGGATGGATTGAAAGAACCGTATTCGATTTTACTATCAGAGTCAACTGCGAGGGCTTATTTTGGAGATATCGATCCCATCAACCAAGTCATGCGAATTGACAGTAAGCACGATGTAAAAGTGACAGGGGTTTACGAAGACTTACCCTACAATACTTTCTTTCGCAACATGAATTACTTGTTGCCATGGGATTTATACATCATCTCCAATGAATGGATCAAGAAGATGGAGAATCCCTGGGGAAGTAATTTCACTCAGACATTTGCTCAACTCACAGACAAGGCCGACATGTCATTAGTTTCTGCAAAAATCAAGGATGTTAAATTCAACAAACTCAAAGACGAGGGAGATCGGAAATACAAGCCTGTCGTTTTTCTGTTGCCCATGAGCCAATGGCATTTGTATCGTGAATTTAAAAACGGGGTCAATGTTGGCGGACGGATTGAGTTTGTATGGCTATTCGGTATCATCGGCATGTTTGTACTGATGCTTGCGTGTATCAATTTTATGAATTTAAGTACAGCCCGCTCAGAGCGCAGAGCAAAAGAAGTAGGCATCCGTAAGTCTATAGGTTCGGTTCGCGCGCAATTGGTGAGCCAATTTTTTAGCGAATCATTAGTGGTAGCGTTTTTAGCATTTCTTGTTTCGTTGTTGCTAGTGCAACTCATGTTGCCAATGTTCAACCAGGTGGCCGACAAAAAATTGACACTCCCGGTATTCAACCCTGTGTTTTGGGCAGCCGGAGTTTGTTTCAGTTTGCTCACGGGCATCATTGCGGGAAGTTACCCTGCACTTTATCTGTCTTCGTTCGATCCCGTTCAAGTTTTAAAGGGCACATTTCGAGTGGGAAGATTTGCGTCCATTCCTAGAAAAGTTTTAGTGGTGGTGCAGTTTTCTGTCTCGGTTACGCTTATCATCGGAACGATCGTTGTGTTTAATCAAATTCAATTTGCGAAGAACAGACCGATTGGGTATGAGCGAAATGGATTGATCAATATGTTTTTGACAACTCAGGATTTGCATAAGCATTTTGAGGCTGTAAGAAATGAGCTGAAGAGTTCAGGTGCCATTGTTGAAATGGCGGAGTCGGGCAGTCCGGTTACGCAGGTGTGGAATACCAATGGTGGTTTCGAGTGGGAGGGAAAGGATCCCGCCTTGGCGGTAGATTTTCCGAATAATGGAATCACCCATGAGTATGGAAAAACCATTGGCTGGCAGTTCAAAGAAGGCCGTGATTTTTCTCATGAATATTCAACGGACTCCAACGCGTTTGTCATTAACGAGGCTGCTGAGAAATTTTTAGGGTTCAAAAAAACGGTGGGGGCAACGCTGACATGGGAAGGGAAACCGTACACGATCATCGGCATCATTAAAGACATGGTAGTAGAATCTCCTTACGAACCTGCGAGAGCGTCCTTGTTCCATATTTCAAAAGACGGTGGCAATGTAATTATTATGAAAATTAATCCAGAAATGGCTTCACGTGAAGCAATAAGCAAAATAGAAACAGTTGTTAAAAAGTATAATCCTGATGCACCCTTTGAATACAAGTTTGTAGATGAAGACTATGCTCGCAAATTTGGAGATGAAGAGCGCATTGGAAAACTCGCAAGTTTTTTTGCTGCGCTTGCCATCTTTATCAGCTGCCTTGGTATTTTCGGATTAGCCTCTTTTGTAGCAGAGCAGAAAGCCAAAGAAATAGGCGTGCGGAAAGTAATGGGCGCGTCTGTCTTTACCTTATGGAAAATGTTGTCGCGTGATTTTGTTTTATTGGTGACTATTTCCTTTCTAATCGCAAGCCTTCTATCGTTCTATATGATGAACAACTGGCTGATGAAATATGAATATCGAACTGATATCTCGTGGTGGGTATTTGCAGTGGCAGGAATGGGAGCTTTGGTGATCACACTGGCTACGGTAAGTTATCAAGCCATCAAAGCAGCATTGGCCAATCCGGTCAATAGTTTGAGGACGGAGTGAATAGAGTTTGCAAGTTCCCGGTTACAAGTTACATGCAACTGGGAACTAGAAACCAGAAACTTGTTATTTTCCATTTGAGTAATCCACCACCAAATTGCAAAGTGTATTCACACCAAGTGTGAGACCGCTGTCGTCAATAATGAATTGTGGCGTGTGATGCGGTCCGGCATTTTTAGGGTCAGTCCCTTTAGGCATTCCGCCTAAAAACAAAAACAAGCCAGGTACTTTTTCAGCAAAGTAAGAGAAGTCTTCACTTCCGGTTTGAGCCGGAACAAGTTTTACATTTTCTTTGCCCGCAGATTTTTGCACGGATGGGAGCATCCGGTTGGTCAAACCGACATCATTGACAGTTACCGGGTAGCGAATACTGTACGGAAGTTCCACAACGGCAGTCGCTCCTGCTGCTTGCGCAGTATGCGTGGCAATTTCATTGATGCGCTGGATTACCATTTTTTCATCTTCGGCACTGAGTGTTCGAACCGTTCCCAACATTTCCACTTTTTCCGAAATGATATTGCTGCGATTGCCACCATGAATAGCACCAATTGTTACCACTGCGGGATTCTCCGTAACATTCACATTTCTACTCACAATACTCTGAAGACTGGTAATGATTTGTGCAGACACCAGAACTGGGTCTACAGACGCCCACGGCTGTGCCCCGTGCGAAGGCTTTCCATTCACTGTAATTTTTAGATCGTTTACCGAAGCCATAGTGCCACCCGGACGATAGTTAATGGTGCCAACTTCATCTTCCGAACTGATGTGAAGCCCGAAGATAACATCTACTTTAGGGTTCTCCATCACACCTTCTTTTACCATTAGTGCTGCTCCGCCTTCTTCTCCTTTAGGCGCGCCTTCTTCAGCGGGTTGAAAAATGAATTTTACAGAGCCTTTCAAATCTTTTTTCATTGAAGCAAGTATTTCTGCCGCACCCATCAACATGGCCACATGTGTATCATGGCCGCAGGCATGCATCACGCCTACTTGCTGACCGTTGTATTCGGTAGTCACTTTAGAAGCAAAGGGTAAATCATTTTTTTCATAAACAGGCAGGGCATCCATATCGGCACGCAACGCAACCACAGGGCCTGGTAAGCCACCTTTTAACAAGCCCACCACACCTGTTTTTCCAACACCTGTTTTTACTTCAATACTTAGCGATTGCAAGTGCTTTGCAATTAACTCTGCCGTCCGGAATTCTCGATTGCCCAATTCAGGATGCTCATGGATATCTCTGCGCCATGCAATTACTTTCTTTTCAATTTCTGTTGCTTTTGCCTTAATAGTTTGGCGGGCTTTATCAGATTGTCCATACGTAGAAATGGAACACAAGAATAGAAGTAAGAGTAACGTGATTTTCATTTTTTAATATTGTTAGGTGAGTTGAATGTTTGATTGGCAATATAGAAGATTTTGATTCGCAGTTATCAAAGAAAAGGACGGGATGATTTTAGTTTACCCTATTTTATCGATTAGCCATCCGGTCAAACTCAATCGCTCTCTAGTAGCTGGCAAGACTTCATGCTCCAAGAGATCACTTCGAAAACATACTAATCTTCCTGCTACGGGAAGAACATCTTTGGATTCATGGCCGATGAACATTCTTAATTGACCACCATCGGCCTCTTTCCAATCTTTATTTAAATAGCAAATGACCGATAGCTTTCGGTGATCATCTTTCTTGAACTGGTCGAGGTGACGTTTATAAAAACTGCCAATGGGATAGATCGTTTGATGCACCTCGCAGTCCTTTAAACTTAGAAAGAGACTTTGGTTAACAAAAGCAATCATTTGTTCAAGTTTACCAAGGTAAGTTAGTAATGGAGGCTCGGCATTGTTCGGATCGATCCACTGAATATAATCACCCCGAATTGCTTCGTTGATTTGTTTATCCTGATTTTTGCCAATACCGGCCTTTTTAAATTGCAACAACCCGTTCTTGAATCCCTGCAGCGCAAGAATCCTGTCAATTTCTTCGTTTGATAGAAAATCATCAATGACGGCAAAGCCATTTTCAGCAATTTGGTCAGCGAGTTTGTTTAATTGGGAAGTTAGTTCATTATTCACCATGTAAATTTAACAGCATGCTTTAACTTTGGGCGATATGCGAATAAACAATAGTAGAGTTTTTGGTTGTATTTCTTTGGCTTTTTTGGTCTGGGCCTGTGTGCCGAAAGAGCAAGTTGTCTTTAGGTCAGTTAATAACCTAACACTCGATGTCGGCCTTGGCGGAAATCCGGTATTAAAAGGGGATGCAATTTTCTTCAACCCCAATAAACTAAAGGCCACATTAAAGGAAATTAAAGTCGAGGTGTTGGTTGACGGGAAAAAGGCAGCTTTGGTAGATCAGCAAATGGAATTGCTCGTTCGGGGAAATTCCGATTTTACTGTGCCGCTTGAAGCAAAACTTGACGTCAAAGAATTTGGATTAATCGATGCCGTGATCGGTTTTTTTGGCGGCAAATCTTATCAAATTGAGATGACCGGGTATTTACGCGTTAAGGCTCGTGGGGTTATGATAAAAGTCCCCGTCAAATACAGCCAAGAAGTGAAATTGAGCAAATAGATATTGTTGCCACAGAAAATGATAAATACTGGCCTAGTCGTAATCATTGGCTTTTTGATACTGGCTATCTGTTGGCTATTTTTTGCTGCAATGAAACTGAGACAAAAAAACCAAATCATCTCAAGGCAACGCGAGGAGATAAATGCACAATTCAGCCTTCTAGAGCAACATAAAAACGAATTAGAAGAACTTTTCCTTCAGAACAAACAAATTATTGGCGTTGTTTCCCATGACTTGAAAGGGCCGTTTAACCGCATCTTTGCGTTAGTGCATTTGATAGGTCTTTCGCCCGAGAACTTTACCCCGGATCAAAGGGATTACCTCAACAAGATACATCAAGTTGTTGCAGATGGCTTAGGAATGATTAGAAACCTTCTTGACAATAGGCGTCTGGAGGATAAAGGGATAGAGTTTTTCAACGAGAAACTAAACTTGGTTACGTTACTTGGTGGTCTTGTCAAAAACTATCAGATACTGGCGGAAAAAAAAGGAATCAAATTTCATTATAATGCTCCAGCTCAAGCTATTCTTATTGCTGACAAATTATATCTCACACGGGTGTTTGAGAATCTACTATCCAACGCGCTTAAGTTTACCGAACCCGGACGACAGGTTTTCGTAGATATAACAGACCAAGGCGAAAGTGTATGTACAGCCATTCGGGATGAAGGGCCAGGATTCAGTGCAGAGGATCAATCCAAATTATACAATAAGCTCCAGCGGCTGACGGCTCGGCCAACTGGCGGAGAAAGTTCAACCGGACTTGGATTATGGATCGTGAAAACGATTTTAGATAAGATGGATGGATCCATCGAATGCGAAAGTAGTCACGAGGGAACCACTTTTATGGTAAAACTAAAAAAGAAACTACCTAGTTAAAAAGATAATCGTCATCCTTTCCTTCAAGGACTGCCACTAATGATTCGATTACATTTTCATCTTTGATCACATAGTCTCTCACACCTTTCTGAATAAAACCAAGAACCATATTGCCGTCATCTATAGCGCTTAGCATGATCACTTTGTGGGCATCACTTATTTTATCTTTGATGCTCTCGTAGAGTTCAATCCCGCTCATGCCTGGAAGCTTGTAGTCAATCACAATGGCATCGGGAAAGCTATTTTTTACCGATTTCAGCGCGTCTTCGGCCGATAAAAAATGGCTGATTTTATAGGCTTGATTTTGGGCAAGCGATTTCTTGATGAATTCAGCGTAAATAGAATCGTCTTCTACTAAATAAATGTTCATACGCGCCTTTTGGATACCGCAATATAGTAAGCTTCTTCTTTTTTTATAAAGGAATTGTCAATCTCGAACCAAAAATAAAATTGAAGCTAGCGTGCCTTGGTTTAAGATATTCTTGGCGAGAAGCCATTTTCGTCAAATGGCGTTCACTTTCCCTTTGTTACAGGCCAATTGTTGCTGGCTTTCTCAATGTACTCGCACTGCTTCTTGTTCCATTCGGTACGCACGGACAGGTTGTAGTTCACGTAAAGCTTGCCATCAACAACGGTACAAGCGCCAGGCTCAGTATCGGCTTTATAGCATCTGCTCATGCCAAAAGCGCAGTTACCTCCAAATTGAGGGGCAAACTTCTCAGGATCGGCCTCGAACATCTAGAGGTTTTTGGACGTAGCAAAATGCCAAATAGCGCCTTGATAACTAAACGTAAGTTCATCCTTCCCTTTGGTTGGCTTCGAGCCAGTAAAATAAGCAACCGGATCGTATACTCGAAGACCGCCCTCGGCTGTTGAAAAAACAACGGGCTTTTGAGCAAACAAAAAAGCGCAGTTGAACAGAAGGAGCGTTAGTGCGGAGACCTTTTTCATAATCTTTTGACAAAGATATTGTAGGGACATAATCAAAAAAGGTAGTCTTGCAGACAAAGAAAATCAAGGGACGTTTGGAATCAAACCCAGTAGCAGATAATAAAATAGGGGAATCCAACTTGTTGCCCTATTTTGGCGTTTTAAACTATCGGGATTGGCGATTGTCAAACCCAAAACAGATTCATGAAGCATTTTTGTCTTTCGCTATTGCTTGGCTTTTTCTTTCTATTTTCAAAAGCACAAGATTCATTGTTGGCAAAAAAGACAGATGTAGACGCCATTGATGTATTGAGCGGTATTTTAAACACAAAGTGGGCCTCCAAACACGACTCGTTGGACAAGAAATCAGGGCGTGTTTACTTTTCAGGGGCACCATCTGTTGGGTACTCACTTACAAGTGGAGCCTCCGCCATCTTTGTTGGTGACTTTGCTTTTTATGCGAGCGAATTAAGAGATCAGAAGATTTCAATTATTTATACAGATGTTCTATACACCCAAAAAGAGCAGTTTGTGTTTCGAGTTCAAAATAACCTTTGGACAAAAAATAACAAATTCAATATAGTATCAGACTGGCGTTATTATTGGTACCCACAAAAGACTTACGGCTTGGGCAGTTCATCTAGCTTGGCCGGCTCTGTGGATCAAACGTATTCCTACATACGCCTTCATCAAACAGTTTTAAAAAGTTTTCGCCCCAACTGGTATGCGGGTGCTGGCATCGCTTGGGATTATCACTATGATATTGTGCAAACAATCGAACCAACAAATGCCAATCAAAATGTTCTTGACGAGATTAATGGGTACGGGGTAACCAAACAATCTAACTCAACCGGTCTGCTAGTCAATCTTCTTTTTGACAATCGGGTTAATTCAATTAATCCACAGGGAGGTAAATTTATGAACGTAGTTTACCGCACAAATTTTACTTTTTTGGGAAGTGATGGACCCTGGCAAATGGCTTTGGTAGATATGCGTAAGTATGTACCTTTTCCAAAAACGAGTGAAAACATTCTGGCTTTTTGGAGTTACAACTGGTTTACGTTCGGAGGTAACGCCCCCTATCTGGATTTGCCCGCTACGGGTTGGGACGTTAGCAGCAACCTTGGAAGAGGCTATATTCAAGGACGCTTTCGAAGCAAAAGTCTGGTTTATTTAGAATCTGAATATCGCTTTAAGATTTTGCGCAATGGCCTATTAGGAGGAGTGGTTTTCGGCAACGCTCAATCAGTTAGTAACTGGCCGGCCAACAACTTTGATTCTATTGCTGTGGGTGCGGGAGCCGGCCTAAGAATCAAATTCAATAAGTATTCAAGAGCCAATGTGTGTATCGACTATGGCTTTGGACAAGGCGGTTCGCAGGGAGTATTTGTAAATCTCGGAGAAGTCTTCTGACCTACTGCAACTCTCGAAGATATAACTGTATTGTATTTTCGAGGCCAAGATACAGCGCATCGCAGACCAATGCATGACCAATCGACACCTCATCTAAGTAGGGTAAAGATTGTTTCAAGTAGGAAAGATTTTTTAGGTCTAAATCGTGCCCTGCATTTATTCCCAATCCGAGCTCGTGGGCAAGGTCTCCAGCGGCAATATATGGCTTAACAACTTGTTCTCGGTTGGCGTGATAGCCAGCCGCATAGGGTTCTGTATAAAGCTCAATCCTGTCTGCCCCTGTTTTTTTTGCACCTTCGATCATTCTGGTATCGGCATCAACAAAAATAGAAACACGTACACCATTTTTCTGAATTTCTTCAACCACTTCTTTTAGAAATGCTTGGTGCGAAATCGTGTCCCAGCCGGCATTAGATGTGATGGCGTCAGGCTTATCAGGTACCAACGTGGCTTGTGCCGGTTTTGCTGTTCGAATGAGTTCCAAGTATCGTTCGTCTGGATAACCCTCTATGTTGAACTCGGTCTTAACAACGGTCATTAAGTCAAGCACATCTCGAAATCGAATATGGCGTTCATCGGGTCGTGGATGTACCGTGATTCCCTGCGCGCCAAAACGTTCACAGTCCGTGGCCACTTGCACTACGTTTGGATTATTTCCGCCCCGCGCATTGCGTAGGGTAGCAATCTTATTAATGTTTACAGATAGTCTTGTCATACCACTTCAAAGGTATTACATCTTTGAACGACTGTGGAAATTGACTTCTTTTTTCTTCGACAATTCTTAATGTAACTTTGCCACCAAAATCAATTGGTATGAGTTTAAAAACACAAATAGACAACGACATCAAAGCGGCCATGTTGGCAAAAAATAAAGACGAGCTGACGGCCCTTCGTAGCATTAAGTCAATGATCCTACTGGCCGAGACGGAAAAGGGGGGAAGTGGTGATATTGCCAGCGATGTAGAAGGAAAGCTCCTCATGAAGGCCGCGAAGCAAAGGAAGGAATCGGCTGAAATATTTCAGAAAGAAGGCAGAGAAGACTTAGCCCAGAAAGAGTTACTCGAACTAAGTGTAATCAGCCGCTATTTACCCAAACAACTCTCTGAATCAGAGATTGCTGACGAGCTAAAGAAAATTATGGAACAGGTCGGAGCCAAAACCCCGCAGGATATGGGTAAGGTAATGGGTATCGCCACAAAACAATTAGCAGGCAAAGCCGATGGCAAATTGATATCCGAGCTTGTAAAAAAATTGCTTGCGTCTTGAGCAAAATTGACATCGCGCTTGGGCTCGTCCTGGCGTTAGGCGCTTTTCTTGGTTACCGAAGAGGATTTTTAATGGAACTGTTTTTTTTGGTGGCTATTGTATTGGGCATTTTCCTTGGGTTTAAGCTGATGAGCTTTGGCATTGAATTTCTGCAGCGCGAATTCAATGCCGACAAGAAGTTTCTCCCCTATATCGCTTTTTCAATTGTTTTCGTCTTAGTATTAGTGCTGACTTTGTTTTTAGGCAGACGAATAAAGAACTCGCTCGATGACACTTTTTTGGGCAAAGTAGATGCTGTTGCCGGGGCACTACTTGGGGTTGTCAAATACGTCTTTTGTTCAAGTGTAATTTTTTGGCTTAGCGATTCGCTCCACATTAGTATCCCTGCTGATTGGACCAAAGGATCGTTTCTTTACCCTGCCACTAAAAATGCGGCACAGGAGATGTCTTCGTATTTGAGCCAATTCATCCCTTTTTTCAAAGAAATTTTCAGGCAGTTCTAGGGTTCGAGTTTTTTTTAGTTACTTTTCATCAAATAGACAGGTATGCCGCTACAGGTAAAGGAGGAAAATGATTTTAAGTATGTAGATGAAGGCAAGGGGGAGGTGCTAATGCTATTGCATGGACTTTTTGGGGCTCTCAGTAATTGGGAGGCTGTGGTCAATCACTATTCAAAGCATTTTCGGGTGATTATTCCAATGCTCCCTATCTACGAAATGCCGATTAAGGAAGCAGGCCTAGAAGGTCTTCGTGAATTTACCGAGCGTTTTGTGGCTATGAAGAAGTTGGATAAGATGGTGATCATGGGCAATTCTCTCGGGGGGCATGTAGGGATACTCTATACACTAAAGAACCCAGAAAAAGTGACCAAATTAGTGTTGACTGGCAGCTCTGGCCTTTTTGAGAATACGATGGGGGGTTCCTACCCTCGCAGAGGCAGTTACGACTACATCCGTGAAAGAGTAGCCTATACTTTTTATGATCCAAACGTTGCTTCAAAAGAGCTGGTAGACGAAGTCTTTGAGACAACCAAGAGTATTCCGAAATGTATGCGCATCGTTGCCATTGCAAAATCGGCTCAACGAAATAATCTGGCGCTGGAATTACCGAAAATAAAAATTCCCACTCTCTTGGTTTGGGGACTGAACGATACCATCACCCCACCAATGGTTGGCTATGAATTTAATCGTTTGATCCCTCAGTCTGAGTTGAAATTTATCGATAAATGTTGCCACGCACCTATGATGGAGCACCCCGAAAAATTTAACCAAATGGTGGAGGACTTTTTGGTGAGAAAAAACTAGAATTCACAAAGCTTCAAATGATAGCGGAGGAGTTAATCAACCACATGATCCCACCACTCAAGGTGACAGACGATGCACACAAAGCAATTGTTTGGATGGAAGAATTTCGCTGCAACCATTTGCCCGTGGTAAGAGACGGGGAGTTGATGGGTTTTATTTCCGAAGAGATCATTTTAGAGTCAAATGATATTGAAAAAAATCTACTCGACTTTGATTTAGTCGCGAAGGATTGCATAGTGCCACTCGATGCACATTTTTACGATATACTCAAGGTAGCAGGAGACAACAAACTCCAAATCGTTGCTGTACTAAATGAAGAACGGCAATATATGGGGGTCATCACCGTACAGGACATGATGGTTTCATTCGCCCAGACCGCCTCTGTACAAATGCCCGGAGGAATCTTGGTATTGTCAATGGACTTGATTGATTATTCGTTGGCGGAGATAAGCCGCTATGTTGAAGAGAACAATGCGAAAGTGATCAGCAGTACCATGACCGAAGACCCGATGGACAAGGGTAAGATAAAGTTGACGCTAAAGATCAATAAAAAAGACTTGAAAAGAATTGTGGCAACACTGGAGCGCTTCAACTACAAAGTGATTGGACGTTATCAGGAAAATGCAGCGGCAAGTGGAGAAAAGGACAAAATTGATTTGCTACTTCGCTACTTAGACATTTAACAGACTAGTGAATGACTCGCATTGGCATCCACGGAAAAGATTTTCAGAACAAATCGTCTCGATTTCTGGAGAAAGTGTTGGACCACCTTAAAAAAAAGCAGGTCGAGATTTGGGTGTCTTCGAAATTTTTAAAACAGTTTAAGTCTTCTCGCATTCAGGATTATCAATTGAGAGCTTTTGATCAGGGCGATCATTTACATCAACTCGATTGCTTTCTGTCATTGGGCGGAGATGGCACATTGCTTGAATCAGTCACTTACATCGGGAAAGCGGAAACACCCATTCTTGGGATCAATACCGGTCGGTTGGGATTTCTAGCAACAATCAGCAGGGAAGATGTTGAAAAGTCTCTTGACGAGCTGCTGAACAATAATTTCACAATTGACAGCCGCTCACTGCTTCGTTTGGTTTCTACACCCAAGTTGTTTGGAAACCTCAATTTCGCGTTAAACGATTTTACGATTATGAAGAAGGACACTTCATCTATGATTACAGTGCATGTTCACGTAGACGGAGAGTTGTTGAATTCATACTGGTCTGATGGAATTATAGTCTCCACCCCAACAGGATCTACAGGATATTCTTTGAGTTGCGGAGGCCCACTTGTCCATCCAAAATCTGAAAGTTTCGTCATAACGGCCGTTAGCCCTCACAACTTAGGTACCAGGCCGATTGTTCTAGCCGATGATGCAGAGCTGTCTTTTCATATTGAGGGAAGGAGCAAAAAGTATCTTATTTCGCTCGATTCGAGGTTTGAAACAGTAGATGAGTCAGTAAAATTGAAGATAAAGAAGGAAAAGTTTAGAGTTACATTGATTCGGTTAAGCAGCCAAAACTATTTCAATACATTGAGGCAAAAGCTCAATTGGGGAGTCGATATCAGAAATTAATGCTCACTTTGAATTAACAAGATTACCTTTTATTGCCAGAAACGATAAAACAACTTGTTGATTAACTTAGTTTTTTACCTTTGTGATTGGCCTAATCACCCTCGTTATGAGAAAGTTATGTTTTGCGTTATTGAGTATCTTGTTTTTGGCGGGGGTCGCTAGCGAGTCAATTGCGCAACTTAACCGCAAAGCAATCAAGAAAAATAATAACCGAATTTCAAGCTATCGGGGTAAAAAGGGTGGTTTTGGCAGTAGGAATGTATATTCTGGTGTGGGATTGTCGATAAATGCCCTTAACTATTTTGGAGATCTCGCGCCAACCCCTAGTAGGTTTAGTACCGACATTTCATTTACGGCACCTAGTATTGGGCTTTCGGCATTCCATCGGTTTGGACCGCGTTATACTTTGCAAGTCCAGTATTTGTATGCTTCCCTCCAAGGATCTGACAAAGAATCGGCTAGTAAAGACGATGAGAATGTTTTTAGATATCAACGGAATCTTTCATTTAGGAATAGAATGCATGAACTTTCGGCCGTTGCCTATTTCGACTTGTTTGAGAACCCTGCGACCTATATTAGCCGTGTTGGATGGACACCTTATGCCTACCTAGGTCTTGCTGCTTTTTACCACAATCCCCAAGCACAGGCACCCGCCAATGATTTAAATGGTCAACCACTACCCGAGGCTGGCCAATGGATCGACCTGCAACCGCTAAAAACAGAAGGAAATTCGTACAGTTTGATCCAATTTGCGGTGCCTTTTGGTGCTGGCGCACGCTTTAGAATCAATGAAGTATTCGACCTTTGGGCAGATATTGGTTTTCGATATACGTTCACCGATTATTTAGATGATGTAAGTGGCAATTATGTCGATTTGAACACGTTGAGTAAAGTAGGGCAAGCAATGGCATATCGAACAAATGAGTTGGCGACATATCCGACATCAGGAGGTATTCCTTCTGAGTTAGCAGGCGTGAACGTTCAACCCGGTTATGGTAAGGCTGGCGACAAGCGCGGAACTCCTACCCAAAACGACATTTATATGGTCACTTCCATTCGACTCACTTATGTTTTAGGAGCCACTTTCCACAAAGCTAAGTTCAGATAATGCTTCGCGGATTTGTCGTGAAGTTTTTGTTTCTATCCCCCTTGCTCTGGGCTACAGCTGTAGCAGGCCAAATTTCGCAACGAACAGAGATTGGTGGCGGGTTGGGCATACTCAATTACACGGGCGATCTTGTCAGCACCTTTGATCTTGCTACTTCAAAGCCGGCAGCAACACTTTTTTATCGATCAAATATTAGCCGGGTCATTAGTTTTCGGACTTCAATTACGGGTGGGCAGTTGGCGGCTAGCGACAAAAACAATCCCACCGATCCATTAGCGGTAAAACGTGCGGCTTCGTTTGATTTATTTTTATTAGAGCTCTCTGGTGGGTTCGAGTATCACTTTTTAGATTGGAGGGATGACAAACGGAAGCTTAGGTTCACACCGTATTTGTTTGCCGGGGTCGGCCTATTTGGAATTTCGGGCACACCAAATAAGAATGCAGAGTATAGCAATGTTCAACTTTCCATTCCCTTCGGTGGCGGGATGAAATATGTGCTGAATCCCCGCTATTATATTTCATTTGAATTTGGCGTTCGAAAGACCTTTTTTGACTATTTAGACAACATTTCTGGTGGAAATCCCTCGTTCAAGACCTTTCAGTATGGCAATCCCAATGATAACGACAATTATTTTTTTACAGGAATTACCTTAACCTACACTTTTTACGACATTCCCTGTGCCACTAGCCCTTACCGTTAAACTTTTTCATGGTGACAGACATCCTCATCAGGGGTGCGATTTGATGGCTTAAAGTTTGAAAAAAAGGCTACTTTTGCACCCCTGTGGCTTCATTTAAAGAACATATTGACAACCATAATTTGCCTGAGCATGTGGCCGTTATCATGGACGGAAACGGAAGATGGGCAAAAAACAAAGGTGCAGCTAGGATTTTTGGGCATCGCAATGCAATTGAGGCGGTCAGGCAGGTAATTGAGGGGGCTGGGGAAATTGGTATAAAGTATTTGACTCTTTACGCCTTTAGTACTGAAAATTGGGGGCGCCCAAAAGAAGAAGTGGACGCGTTGATGGAGCTTCTGGTGAATACGCTGCAAAAGGAAATTGAGCGATTGCATAAGAATCAAGTGAGGCTAAAAACAATCGGAGATATAGGGCAATTGCCAAAAGATTGTAGAGAAAATTTAAGGGAGGCAATAGAGTCTACAAAAAGTAATACTGGATTGACGCTGCTGATTGCATTGAATTATAGTGGTAGACGAGAAATACTAAAAGCCGTGCGCGAGTTGGCAATGAAAGTAAAAGTGGGGGCGTTGGGGGTTGATAAAATTGATGAACAACTCTTTGCTTCTTTTCTCGATACCAAGAATGTTCCAGATCCAGAGTTGTTGATAAGAACAAGTGGTGAAATGAGAATAAGTAATTTTTTACTCTGGCAAATCGCCTATACCGAAATATATATTACACAAAAGTTGTGGCCCGACTTTAGAAAGGAAGATCTCTATGAGGCAATATGCGAATACCAGAAGAGAGAAAGAAGATTTGGAAAAGTGCTGACCCCTATTGCCTGATTGAATGAACCGTTTTGTATTGATTTTTTTATTCCTGCTGGTTACCTCTTCTTCATTGGCGCAATTCAGAAGAAGCCGCGCGACAGCTACCGTTGAGCAGGAACCTTTAAAGGATGGAGAGCTGAACTATCGTACTCCTCAAGAATACACCATTGCAGGGATAGAGATCACGGGTCTCAATGTGCTGGATAAAAACGCAATGGTTTCATTAACTGGTTTGAAGGTCGGTGACAAAATCAAAATCCCAGGAGATGGAATTTCAAGTGCCATTCGCAAACTTTGGAAACACGGTTTAGTGGGAGACGCCACGATATCAGTGGATCGTATTGAGGGGAAGAATGTTTTCTTGTCTATCAAATTGGCCGAACGACCGCGACTGACCGACTTTTATTTTGAAGGAATTAGCAAGGGAAAACAAAGTAGCCTAAAAGATGATTTGACATTGATCAGAGGAAAAATTGTCAATGATGCTACCATCCGCAATGCAGAGATGGCGGTGAAAAAGCATTTTGTTAAGAAAGGCTTTTTGAATACAGTAGTTAAGATTACTCAGGAGCGCGATACACTCAATAGAGGAGGAGTTCGATTGCGAATCAATGTCAACGTTAAGTCAAAAGTCCGTATCCACCAAGTTGCGTTTGAAGGCAATGATCAAGTTTCTTCTTCTGTTTTGAAAAGAAAGCTAAAGAAAACCAAGGAACACGCGAGAATTTCATTGCATAGAGCGATCATAGGAGAAGCGCTTACACTCAACCGTCAAAAGGCAAAAGAGTTCTTGACTGATTCAGCTCAAAAAACGAGTTGGAGGCAAGTATTGGAGTTTATAAATAAGAATGTAAAACTCAATTTTTTCAATAGTTCAAAATTTATTCGTGCAGAATATGAAGAGGATAAGAAGAAGCTCTTATCCTATTATAACACCCAAGGTTTTCGCGATGCGGAAATAGTCTCGGACACAATTGTTAACTACAGCGATTCGAAAATTGATGTGCGTTTCAAAGTAAGTGAAGGAAGAAAATACTACTTCCGAAACATTATTTGGACAGGTAATTATTTGTACACGGCCAACACGCTGAATAAAGTATTGGATATCAAAAAGGGAGATATCTACAACCAAGAAATGATTGACAAAAAGACTTCCTTCAATCCGAAAGGAGCCGACATCAGTGGCTTGTATATGGATGACGGTTACTTGTTTTTTCGAGTGACGCCTGTGGAAGTAGCTGTGGTCGGTGATTCAATTGATGTGGAAATGCGAATTTTCGAAGGTGATCAGGCCACCATTGACGAGGTGACCATTGCAGGTAATGATCGCACCAGCGACCACGTTATCAGGCGGGAACTAACGACAATACCCGGTCAGAAGTTCCGTAGGGCCGATATTATCAGAACGCAACAGCAGTTATCGCAGATGGGTTTCTTTAACCCACAGAAGATCGAACAGGATATTAGACCTAATCCCGCAAATGGAACTGTAAATATTGGATGGAAGCTCGAGGAACAATCAAATGACCAAGTTCAGCTGTCAGGTGGTTGGGGTGGTTTCTTTGGATTTGTGGGAACGGTTGGTCTCACGTTTAACAACTTCTCGTTACGCAATGTGCCCCATTTGAAAAAGTGGAGGCCATTGCCTGTAGGAGACGGCCAGAAGCTATCGTTGAGTGTACAGGCCAATGGTCGTTCTTTCCAAAGTTACAATGTTTCCTTTACGGAACCTTGGCTAGGCGGAAGGAGACCAAACGCTTTAAGTGTAAGTTATAATTACTCGGTTTCCCGCCTTCCTGTTAGAAGCACCGGTGGCTTTCAGACCGACTTTAGCGACAACGCATCTTTACGCCAAACAGGCATTACAATAGGTTTTGGTAGGAGGCTTGAGTGGCCCGATAACTATTTTTCGTTGACTCACGCGTTATCGTTCCTCGAATATAATTACAGTAATTACTTTGGTTCAGGTCCTTCATCTCCGTTACCCACTGTAGGCACAACACGTAATATTAAGGTTAACACAACACTTGCTCGAAATAGCATTGACAATCCGATGTTCCCTACGGCAGGGTCTTCTATTTCGCTCAGCCTAGACTTGACACCACCTTACTCACTTTTCCGAGATGCCGATTACTACAAGGACGAAAACAAACGGTTTAATTTTGTGGAGTTGCATAAGTGGATGTTTGACGCTCGCTTCTATGTTAAGATTGTGGGTAGCAGTAAGCCGACAGGCAGGAGCTTAGTACTGGAAACAAAAGCGCACGTGGGCTATATTGGAACCTACAACGATCGAGTTCAGCCTGGTCCTTTTGAACGTTTCTTGGTAGGTGGGGCAGGTTTAGCAGGCGGATTTAATTCCTTTGTGCTCGGTCAGGATATTATCGGACTACGAGGTTACCCAGATAATCAAGTTACACCCCCTCTTTACGCTAGGAGAGGCTCCCAAGCGGTCAATGGGATAGAGGGAGGACTCGTATACAATAAGTTTGGGATGGAATTGCGTTATCCTGTGGTGACAAGTCAATCAGCAACAGTTTACGCTTTCGTATTTGCGGAGGCAGGAAACAACTGGAACAATTATCAGTTAGTGAATCCGTTTAACCTGTATAAATCGGCCGGTTTTGGTGCGAGAATATTTATGCCGGCCTTCGGACTAATTGGACTTAATTGGGCTAATGGATTTGATCGACTGGAGTTTGCTACCAACAAGAGCGGCTCTCAGTTTCACTTCACCATTGGCCAGCAAATCAGGTAAAAAATGCGGCTTTTACTGGTAACTCTTTGCTTTTTCATTTTCGGCCTGACTTTTGCGAAAGCTCAGAAGTTCGGTTATTTTGACTCGGAGTTTGTACTGAACAAAATGCCGGAATATGCTAAAGCTCAGGGTGAAATAGAACAGCTATCAGCGGCTTGGCAGCGAGAAATTGAGGAGATGCAAACAAAGGTGGATGGTTTGTATCGCTCATTTCAGGCGGAACAGGTGCTTTTAACAGAAGAAATGAAGCAAGAACGGCTTGCCGACATCAACAAGAAGGAAACAGAATTAAAAGACTATCAAAAAAAGGTTTTTGGATTTGACGGCCTGTTTTTTTTGAAAAAACAAGAATTGATTAAACCTTTGCAGGACAAAGTGTTTGATGCAGTGGGAAAGGTTGCGAAAACAAACAGATTGGCCATCGTTTTTGATAAATCGGCAGAATTAGTGATGATTTACACCGATCCGAGACATGACTATACCGATTTTGTATTAGAAGTGTTAGGACTAGGAGACCCAAATGATAAAGTAAAATAAACCAGTAACTAAATTTAAAAATGAGAACACTTTTTTTGATCCTTTTTTGCGGAACCCTGCTATCCGCGCAAGCTCAGACACAAAAAATCGGCTATGCCGATTGGGAATACATATTCAGTCAGTTGCCAGAGTTCAAGCAAATCGATAGTGAGCTAAAAACCCATAGCGAGCAATTGCAAAATCAAATGAGAGCGAAGCAACAAGACTTTGAGGCAAAGTACAAAGCCTATCAAGGTATGCCAGCCACGACCCCCGATGCGATCAAAGCAGACAAAGAGCGCGAATTGCAAACCTTACAAGAAGGCTTTCAAAAATTTCAGCAGGACGCACAATCTTCGTTGCAAAAGAAGCAAGCTGATTTGATGGAACCTGTTTATAAAAAAGTAGGTAAAACAATTGAAGAAGTGGCTAAAGAAAACGCGTATACATTCATCATCAATCCGCAAATAGTTGGTGGTGGCGATATACTTCTGTATAGCGATGAAAATTACAACATATCAGATTTAGTCTTGAAAAAACTAGGGGTAACACCAAAACCTCAAGCAGCAACAACACCTGCTCCAGTAAAAAAGAATTAACTCTAAGTCATTAGATTGAAAGCCCCAACGGTCGTTGGGGCTTTTTTATTCTCCCCACCCACCCCCTCCAGGTGTTTTGATGGTGATTTTCTCCCCTGCTTTCACCGTCAGCTGAGCCATACCTTTTAGTTTGGTGATTTTGCCGCCACGCGAGGTGTGGGTTTGTTCGCCCCTCTTTCCAGGCTGCCCACCAGCTCCACCAAACGGTTTTTCTATTCTATGTTGGGAGAGAATGTTGACTTCCATTTTTTCATTGAATCGAATTTCTCTGACTGCGCCATTGCCACCATTCCATTTTCCTTTTCCCCCAGAATTTTTTCTGATTTCAAATTTGTTCAAACGGACTGGGTAGCGATGTTCTAACACTTCAGGGTCTGTAATACGTGTGTTGGTCATGTGCGAGTGCACCGCGTCCGCGCCATGAAAGCCGTTGCCTGCACCTGTCCCGCCACAAATTGTTTCGTAAAAGCCAAGTTTATCATTTCCAAAAAGAAAATTATTCATGGTTCCCTGGCTGCAGGCTGATAACTCAAATGCCTTAATCAGTGTATCAGTCAATCGCTGGCTCACTTCTGTATTTCCACCTACCACAGCCGGTAACTTAGTGTTAGATTCAGTCATAAAATCGCTAAAAGGATTCAAAAAACCTTTGGGTAAAATGAGCTTCACGTTTTGCATAAGGCCTTCATTCATCGCGATGGGTTTATCAACCCAAAGCCGGAGGACATACAACACTACACTTTGAACGATCGCTTCTGTTGCGTTCAAGTTTCCGGGATGGATCTTTGCTGATCCTGAGAAATCAAATATCAACCTAGTGTTGCGACAATTGATTTTAACTTTTAATCTGGAGCCGTCATCTAAATATTCGGTCGCTTGAAATGATTGTTTCTTGCAGGCTCTTATCTTTTGTTTGAGCAATTCAGTAGCATAGTTTTTTAACTCTGTCATTTGGGCAGTGACCGTGTTGGCACCAAAACGAACACAAAGTTCTTTGAGATTCTTTTCGCCCAAATTAACGGAAGCCAATGCACCATTTAGATCAGCTATGTTTTCGCAGATCGATCGCGTGGGATATTTCGCAGTTAAAAATATTGTTTCAATCTCCTTCCATCTCGGCTCACCAGATTTGATCAGAAACGTAGGAGCAATGATGACACCTTCTTCTTCCAGGCATGTCGCATCTACAGGCATCGAGCCAGGTTTCATACCTCCGATTTCTGCATGATGCGCCCGATTGGCAACAAATCCAATCAACTTCTTATGATAAAAAACCGGCTTAATCAGCGTGACATCAGGAAGGTGTGATCCACCAAAAGCAGGATGGTTAGTAATCACCACATCGCCCTCTTTCATTCTTACCTGCTTCATTACCTCACGAACACACACGCCCATGCTTCCCAGGTGCACAGGAATGTGAGGAGCATTGACAATGAGGTATCCTTTTGCGTCTAGCACAGCGCATGAAAAATCCAGACGCTCTTTTACGTTCACCGAAAACGAAGTTCGCTGAAGCATCGCACCCATTTCCTGAGCAATGGACGTGAATCGATTACTAAACAACTCGAGAGATGCCACATGACTAGAATATTGCTTGCCAGATCCTTTTTCCGATTTCTTGATCAGAAGCGCGTTGTTGTTTTCATCAAGTTGAAAATTCCAGTTCGCGTCAACCAACGTTGTTGAATTTTTGCTGGCAACGATGGCCGGCCCTGCAATTGTTGCTCCAGCGGTTAACTGTTCCCATTCAAAAACATTTATTTCAGCGACCTTTCCATTATCCAAATAGGTCGACTGGGCTTGTGTTTTTGGTCTATATTTTTTAAGGCGACCCGCAACATTCTTTTCCAATTCAGCCTTGACGCAGAGAATGACTCGAATTGATTCTACTTCTATCTCCCTGTTTTCAATCCAGTGGCCGTATATCGAAACATATTTTTTTCTGAATAGATTAAAAATATTTTCGATGGATTCGAACTCAACCTCCAACGTAGTCTCTTGGCCTTTGAAGCGGAGGAAAATTAATTTTTTCTCATGCGTTACCTCCGCCTCCGGAAAATCCTCTAGCAACAATTTCTGTTTCCCGATTTGGACTAGTTGACCGATTGTTTTCTCTAGCGTGGGTAGCTCACTATCTAAAGTATTTAAGAGTAATTTTTCTTCAAACCTTTCAACTTTAGCGTGGCCGATTCCGTAAGCACTAAGCAGCCCTGCATCGTACGGAATCAGAATTTTTTTCATGTCCAGCATCTCCGCCAAAGCACACGCGTGTTGGCCACCCGCTCCGCCAAAACTTAGCAACGTATAGTCTGCGAGATTATGACCCTGTTGGATGGAAACCTGCTTAATCGTATCCACCATTTTTTCATTGGCGATCTGTAGGAATGATTCAAGCAGCAGGTGACGTTTAATTTTTTTCTTAGTCGTTTGCTGAATCTTCGCACAAAGTTTACTCAACGCCTCTTCCGCACTGTTTTTGTAAATTGGAATAGAAAAAAAATCATCACTCAATCTGCCGAGTAAAAGATTAACATCCGTAATTGTCAAAGGCCCACCGGCCCCATAGCAAGCTGGACCTGGTGTTGCTCCAGCACTGTGTGGACCTACTGTCAATCGATGACCATCAAATTCACAGATTGATCCACCTCCGGCAGCTATCGTTTCAATAGAGACCGAAGGGGAAAGAATCTTTGTTTGCCCTACCTTCGACTCGAAACGGTAGTCAAATCTTTGATTGTACAGCGAGACATCAGTACTCGTTCCGCCCATATCAAATGTAATGAGCTTTGTAATAGACGATCGCTGAGCAGCAGTGGCCGCTCCCACTATGCCACCGGCAGGCCCGCTAAGTAAACTATCTTTCGGCTGAAAGTGTGAGGTCTTGTTCAATCCTCCCGCGCTGTTCATCACTTTCAAATCAACGCTACCTATTCCCTTGAGAATGTTCCCTAAGTACTTATTGATTATAGGTGCCAGATATGCATTGGCTACTGTTGTTTCTGCTCGTGGCAGAATCTTAATCTGATTAGCCAAAACATGGGAAATCGAAACATAGTTGAATCCGGCTTCTGCCAAAAATTGGGCGAGGGAAAGTTCGTGAGCTGGGTTTTTGTAACTGTTCAGGAAAGCGATAGCAATGGAATCTATTTTTAACCTCTTTAGCTTGCTGACGAGTAAATCTTTCTCCTCTGTTGAGATAGGTGTAAGAACGGTGCCATCACTAGAAATTCTCTCGTTGACTTCTATCACGTGTGAGTAGAGCGGCTTCTCTTTTTCGATTTTTAATGCGAAAAGATCAGGTCTTTGCTGCGTTCCGATCAAAAGCAAATCCTTGAATCCTTTCGTTGTGATAAATGCCGTTCTTGCCCCTTTCCTTTCTAACAAGGCATTTGTTCCCCGGGTCGAACCCAATTTCATTTCGATAATTGGAAAATCTTCTGCCAATGAGGTTTGCGTGAGTAAACGGGCAGCAAAAACTGGCACTTCTTCGTGTGAAGAAATTTCGATGGCACAAGACCCCACGTTCTTAAGTGCTTTGTAGGTGTATACGATTGAACGTTCCAGATCAATGGATTGAATTTTCGTTTTTACTCCTCGGCCGAGCAAGTGAATATCAAAATCCTTGAAAATATCTTTGTCAAGAGGCCACTGTATTTGTAATTGAAATGCGCATGGTGAAAGCTGACGGGTTATGGCTCCACGTATCACGCCAGAACTTAATACTTTTAGCCGTTTGTATTTTTGGTTGGGATCAATAGCAATGCAGTCGGTGAACGTACCGCCTGTATCCATCCATATTTTCCATCGCCCCATTTACTTGATCGTGCGAATGAGTTCTTTCTTGGCGATTCGTAAGCCCAGTGCTTTGGTAAACGCGACCGAACCATCCGCTTGCTCCTGCATAAGTGGTTTGGTGTAAAGAATAGAATCCTTACCCATCTTTTGAACGTTATCACTCAAAGTCACACCATTTCCACCGGAGGTGTAAGCTTCAATAATTTGTTTTTCTACCGCACGCAAGGTAGAGTCGTTAGTTTGTAAGGAAATGATTTCTATGTGAAATACGCTTTCCAGGGAATCAATGAGTTTTTGATTACTCAATGTCTTATCTCTATGCTCGATTATGTCAGTGATTTTCCGGCCGTAGGCGAAAGCGGCCTCTGTGATATCCGCATCCGATATCTTTTTAATCCTGCTCTCTTCTCTCTCTTCACGGATCTTTCTCTTTTGCTCATCGCTTAGTTTTCCATTGCACGAAGCCAAGACCAAAAGACCCAAAAACGCGACATATTTCATACGGCTAAGATAACGGAAATACGACCAAGATGGAAGCACCGAAAGGCATCGCGTTTTTATTAACTTTGTCGTCATTTTAGAGGGTTATGATCGAAAAGTTGATAGATATTAAGCACCGTTATGAAGAGGTGGGGTTATTACTGGTGCAGCCGGACACGCTCGGTGACCAGAAGAAATTTGGGCAATTGAGCAAAGAGTACCGCGACTTGCAAAAAGTAGTTGAAAAGTACGATGCCTATCAACATGCGTTGGATGGAATGCAACATGCCAAGGAGTTGCTCCAAAAAGAGAAAGATCCGGAAATGCGGGAGTTGGCAAAATTGGAATTGGAGGAACTGGAACCCAAACGAGATGCATTGGAGGCAGAGATAAAGGAAATGTTGATGCCCAAAGACCCCAACGATTACAAGAATTGTATTCTGGAAATCAGAGCCGGAACCGGGGGCGATGAAGCGGCTATTTTCGCTGGTGACTTGTGGAGAATGTACCAACGCTATTGTGACAGGGTGGGGCTGAAGATGTCAGCGCTTGACGTAACGGAGGGAACGGCTGGCGGGTATAAGGAAGTCATTAGCAGTATAGAAGGCGAGGGTGCTTACGGGATTTTTAAATACGAATCTGGCGTACACCGTGTACAACGGGTGCCTGATACAGAGACCCAAGGACGCGTGCATACCTCAGCAGCATCGGTGGTCGTATTGCCAGAAGCTGAAGATGTGGATGTTGAAATTAATCCAGCGGACATTGAAGTAATCACTTCACGATCTGGTGGAGCTGGCGGACAGAATGTAAATAAAGTGGAGACCAAGGTGCAGATGACACACAAGCCAACGGGCATTGTGATTACCTGCCAGGTAGAGCGCTCACAGCATGGCAACCGCGCCCGTGCAATGGTCATGCTTCGCGCAAAATTGTATGAACTAGAGCTGGAGAAAAAGAATGCTGCCATTGGGGCTTCTCGTAAAAGCCAGGTTCGCAGCGGTGACCGTTCTGAAAAAATCCGTACGTATAATTACCCACAGAGCCGCGTGACTGATCACCGAATTGGCTACACGCAACACAATTTACCTGCTGTAATGAACGGAGAGGTGGATGAGTTTATCAATCAATTGAAGATTGCGGAGACAGCCGAGAAGATGGCGAACAATACCAATTGATTACCAATCTTAGCTTTTGCCATAATTTTTTCACTTTAATTGTGAAGAATTGTAATCTTTCACGCCCACAATCGTCTTTCTAAAGAATGCATTCACAGGTTTTTAAAGAGCAGGTTTTATCCTTGCAGGATAACCTTTACAGATTGGCGTACTCAATGCTTCATAATAGAGAAGAGGCTGAGGACGTGGTGCAAGAGACTTTAATTAAGCTTTGGTCAAAAAGGGAAACTCTGGATGAGCTTGACAATGTTAAACTCTATTCCTTAAAGATTACTAAAAATCATTGTTTAGATAGGATCAAACTTCGGAAACCTATAGTAGGTGAGATCGAAAAAATAAAAATCCCTTCTAGCAGCTGTTCTCCACAGGAAAGCCTAGAAATAAAAAACATGGTGGCTACAGTGAATGAAATTATTAAACTTTTGCCTGAACAACAGCGCATTGTAGTTCACCTTAGGAATATAGAAGAACTAAGTATGGAAGAGATCGCCTCCGTTACAGAAATGAGTATTAACAATATCCGGGTTACGTTGTCGCGTGCAAGAAAAAGCATTAACGAAATTTATCAAAAGCATTTCAACTATGAATAGCCAACAAGTAGGGGACTTAATAGAAAAATATTATCTGGGCGAGACAACTGCTGAGGAAGATCAACAGCTTTCCATTTTTCTGGCAAATGATAAAAGTGATCTTTATCAGTCAGAAAAAGCTCAATTCCTATTCTACATAGCAAGCGGTGAACAGAAAGCTAGTAAGTTATTAAATGAGCGAATAGAGAAGGGGATTAGCCCAGTAACCATTCTTTTTTCAATAAGGACTATAAGCAAATTAGCCGCTATTCTTGTTATTACATTAGGACTAGGATATTATTTTGTGGTTCAGCGTGACAGCCAAACAATAGAAATCATCACCCAAAAATCAAACAATACAAAAGTTCAGTTACCGGATGGATCAACGGTTTGGATCAATCAATTAAGCAAATTGAGTTACCCCAAAAAATTTGATAATACGGTAAGGGAAGTTTATTTAGAAGGGCAAGCTTATTTTGAAGTCACTAAAGATAGTAAAAAGCCTTTTGTTGTACACTCCTTGCAAGCAACAACCAAAGTGGTTGGCACCTCTTTTAATATAAGAAGCTACAAAGAAGACGAGAATATTGAATTGACCGTTTATACAGGAAAAGTATTATTTGGTTCAGATAAAAAACTTGAGGTCTTAGCAGGCTCTCAAATGATTTTCAAAAAAAAGGAGAACCAGTTAACGGAAATTCGGTTTAAAAACCTTAATTCATTAGCTTGGAAAAACAAAGAATTGAAATATGAAGACGCTGAATTAAGAATTGTTTTCCACGACCTGGAAAGATACTTTAATGTAAAATTTGAGATTCAGCAAAAGCAGCTATTACAATGTCATTTTAGCGGAACCTTTTTTGAGCCAAAGTTGCAAGAGGTTTTAAATGTTATTAAATATGTCTTAGCTATTGAATATCAGCAAGAAGAAAACACCATTTACATTAGCGGTCAAAGCTGTGGAAAATCGCAATAAGTTTTTTAGAGCCTATTTTCTTTTTCTTTTCCTCCTATCATTTAATGTTTACTCTCAAGATTTAAGTCGGGAGATATCTGTGTCATTTCAAAATTGGCCGCTTGAAAAGGCATTGACCTACCTAACTCAAAATCACGGTTTACTCTTTTCATATAGCAGTGAAATAGTATCAAGCCGAAGGTTGATTTCTCTGGATTCTAAAAGATTACCACTTAAAATTATTCTCGAGGAACTATTTGATCAGACCGATTTGGAGTATGAGTTTATTGGACGACAAATCGTTCTTCGAAGGAAAAGCAGGAAGCTCGACATTGAGGTATCTATTGAGGGGATTGTAGTTGATGCCATTACCAATAGCTCGCTGCCTGGTGCAAGCGTTTTCTTCAATAACTCAACAAAAGGACAATTTGCAGATGCAGAAGGCAAATTTGTATTCAACAATATTTCGATTGGTAACAATGAACTTGTTATTTCTTTCATAGGTTACAAAACGCTTATAGCCAAGCTCGAACTTAGGCCAGAGGTCCATCCACATCTACTCATCAAGCTTTTACCTGACACTGTTGCACTAACGGATGTAGTTATAGCGGCTACACATGATGCCGAATGGCTAAAGGATTTTGAGCTTTTTAAAGAAGAATTTCTTGGGCAGACTCCTACTGCTAAACTCTGCAGAATCTTAAATCCCTCGGTACTGCGATTTTATAGAAAAGATCATAGACTTTTTGTAAGAGCAAAAGAACCCATTCGAATTGAAAACCAGGCTCTGGGGTATTGGATTAGCGTGTCAATTGAAAACTGCATTATAGACCCAAAGGATAAATACGCATTCTTTTTCTATTCTCGATTTGATCAAATTCAGCCAAAGGATGACCGGCAGATGATCCGCTGGGAAGTAAATCGACTTCAATCTTATTTGGGTTCACAAAAGCATCTTTTTCAGTCGTTGATTAGGCACAACTCTTATCATGAAGGCTTTGATATATTTCAGAACCCCAAAGCGGAATTCTCATTAGAAGGAAATAAAGTAAAAGCTAATTTTGTTTTTTCTACCCCATTTGAAGAGACTGAAGTAACCTCAGATGGTTCTGAAAATAACGCCATCCGTATTTTTGAAAAAGGGAAGTACCTGATTAAATACGTAAATAGTTTAATACCCAATAGGCTTCAAGTAATAGCTGATTCCCCTTACCCGACTACAATAATTGAGGTAAAGAGCAATGTTCTACAGGTTAATAGGAATGGAAATGTACTGAGTAAGCTTTCAAATTATCAGAGATATGGATATATGGACACTCAACGGATTGCAGACGAACTTCCGAATGAGTTTGATCCTTTAAAGGCTGAGCGTAAGATTTCCGAATACCTTCGCAGTAAGCTGGGTACAATTGAAGGCATCATTCTTGACTCATTGACGAGAGCGCCTATTGCAGGTGCAGAGGTATTTATCAATAATTCTACTATTCATACAAAAACATCTAGTGAGGGTAGATACTTTTTAACTGATATTCCCTTGGGGATTTATGATCTTGTTGTTTCTGGAAAGGGCTATAACCTTATACATCGTAATAGTTCAGTCTGTTACGGGAAAGATCACGTTGATACGTTGTTACTGGCACAGAATAAAAGCAATTTTATTGCTGATATTAATTTAAAAATTGAGGATAGAATCCTTTATCTCTCAAAGTTTCGTCACCAATTGCTAGGTAAACACGATTCAAGAGAAATCAAAATTGAAAACGAATATGCCATCAGGATTAATGAAGAGCAGAGCAGCAATAGATCATTCGCTATGGATGAACCACTGGAAATGACCACTAAAGGAACAGGATACAAAATAAAATTCTTTCTCCAGAGTGCTTTTCTTACGAAAAAATCAAACAATATGTCGATTGAAGGAGGATGCTATTTTGAAAGTCTGGATACTCTTTTTCAAAATACATCTATAGAAATTGATAGGCTGGAAGCTTATGAAGGATCGCTACTAAATTTTTTGCGCACACTCTTACATTCGCGCACAAAAGAGGAGGGCTTTTCTCTCTTTGTAACGAAGGATTCAACAGCAACGACTAAAAACAAATACCCTTCAAGAATGAAAAAGAAGAATGAAGTAGAGTTGCTCCCAGAGAGATTAACCTTCATAGAAGGCAAAGCAGGAACAACAATTCTACTACCTCGCAGATTCGAGGTTCGCCATACCTTGCCGAATCTGCAAACTAAAAAATCAACAGTTATCCTAAAAGGAGAAGGCATTACCATTTCTGAATTTGGATCACTTAGCTTGAATCATGAAATTGAAATTGTTGGCGCAATGAAGGAAGTAGCAGTTATTCCCAAACTACCCATAGATTACAGTCAGCCAAGAAAAAGCCCACTTCAGCAATTTTGATTTACCCATTTTTTTTTGACTATTATTCGTTCGGGTTGTAATGTTTAGTCTGCTCATTCGTGTTAGAATTACACTTAAACGGGATTTTATGAAAACAATAAAAATAAGTACAGCTGCATTATTAATTTTTATGACTATTCCTTTTGGTAGTTGTAAAAAGGACGAAGTCAAGCTTAGCGAAGCCAAACTTACTGATCTAATTCTTAACGGTAATGCGGAAACGGGCTCAACGATTCCAAATAATTGGTGGAACTCCACGGGTCAAGGGAAATACAATGTGACTTGGACAGACGAAGAATCATTCTCACCAACCAAATCTCTCAAAATATCAGCGCAAACGACTGAATCTTCAACGTTTGCTTTCTGGGCTCAAACATTTGACGGCAACATACCTGACGGAAAGAGCATCACTCTAAAAGTGAAAATAAAAGGTAATCTAAAAGGCACAGGTGTTAGCATTGCTATACGAGGGGATGATGCAACTTCTGTAAACGGATATGCAAAGCAATTTTCCACCACACAGGGTACTTCACCAATAAGCGGGATATTTGATTGGACGGACTATAGTATTAAACTGAACACCATCGACCCTAGTATACAAAGTCTAACGATCTATCTGATCTATTTACCAGACACAACAGGCAACGTTTACTTTGACAACGTTTCGCTTACCTATTAGAAAAAAGATATGATATGTTGTCTGACGAACTCTCCCCCCAGTAGCAAACAACACGAATTGATTTGTTGATTTTACGATTCGGTGATTTGTTGAAGATGGCCAATCTACGAACTGCCGAATTAACAAATCAGTTTTCCCCTTCCGAATTCTTTATCTGCTCATCTAAAATCTGATCGATGATTGCCATTTGGCGTTCGTCTATTTTTTGATTCACGCGTGCTTGTTTCTTCATAAAGCGAAACATTGCGTTCTTCTTTATTTCGTAGGCTACAAAAACAGTATACTTCTTTTTCTTCTCATCGTAGAATTTTTCCTCACCTACTTTGCGAATGTCTGCGAGATCGGTATTCATCACCTCGCGAGCCAGGCTTTGAAATTTTTCAGCCACATCAGCACCGCGTTCGTTTTCAGTTTGTCCTTGATAATTGTCGGCTACTTGCTTCATCGTTGTGTTCACCTGCCCTGCTAAATAGGTCTTCGCTTCAATATCTGCTTTCCCGCGGGCAATGTTGTCTGATGAACTCTCTCCTTTGCCCGAAGCGCGAAAGAAACGATTATTGGATTCATAGGCAGAGCCAGAAAACGGCTCACTTACTTTTTTCCCGAAAGGGCTACTAGCACACGAAGACAATACGAGAGCTGCAAGAAAATAGACAAAATGGATTTTCATAGAATGTTGGGTTAACCAGTTACGGAAAGTTAGTAAAAATTGTGCCAAGAATAGTTTCATTCAAGCGAAAGGATACACTATGTATTCTATTGTCGTATTTTAAGGCGTTCTTCATTTTTTACTTACCTCGAAAAGCTATAATTTAGTCAATCAGAACAAACAAAAACAGAGAAATTTAAGTAGGCAGTATTTTTCAAAACAGGTGAAAGAGATATTGAACAACCAAATTTTTTTATATGAGCATTTATAGGTTATACCCAGCGCCACTTGTCTTGTTGCTACTTTCTTATCTCAACGTCTTTTCTCAGACAAATCCGATATTGAAAGTGCATGAGTATTCACTTGACAACGGTTTTAAAATATCGCTTAATTATGATTCTACAGCAACTAATGTCTTTGGAGCCGTTTTAGTAAATGCAGGATCTAAACATGAAAATCCTGATGCAACTGGCATGGCTCATTATCTTGAACATCTACTTTTTAAGGGAACTGACAAATTAGGTACCAGCAACTTTGAATTGGAAAAAGTTCATATCGATTCGATTACCTTGTTATACGACCTCCTGGCGCGAACTTCTGATAAAGTACAAAAGGACAACCTATTACGAAAAATTAACCAACAAGCTACCAAAGCATCTCAGTACGGCTTACCAAATGAGTTTGATAAATTTTTAAGGGAAATTGGAGGAGTTGGCATTAATGCTTTTACAAATAAAGAAATCACATTTTACCACAATTCATTTCCGGGGAATGAATTGGAAAAATGGATGAGTTTGTATGCCGAACGTTTTAGAAAACCAATTTTTAGATCATTTCAAACAGAACTCGAAGTTGTCTATGAGGAAAAGAATAGGGCAATGGATAACATGGAAAGAAAAATTTTCGAAGAGACACTAAAATTAGTTTACCCAAACCACCCTTACGGCCAATGGACAACGTTGGGGAACGTTGAGCATTTGAAAAATCCTTCACTTTCAGGAATGCAGGCATTTTTTAACAAGTATTATGTCGCCAATAACATGGCACTGATTTTATCCGGAAATTTCAATATGCAAGAAGCTTTGGTTTTGGCCAAAAAGTATTTTGGTTCGCTAAAACCAGACCCAAACCTAAATACAAGAGTGCGAACCCCCGATCCGATAGTGGGCAATCCTACTGCTACTCGTAGGATCACCCCTGTTAGAGTTGCTTTGCTATCATATCAAACGCCTCCTATAAACCATCCCGATCGCCCGGTATTTGACGTGATAGAGTACATGCTTTATAACGAGGGAGAGACAGGGTTGCTCAATAAAATTCAGCTTAAGAACGAAATGCTCTATGTAGGAGCTTTTAGCATAATTCAAAACGAGAGTAGTGTCTTTTCAGTTTTTTATGTACCAAAGATTATTGGTCAGTCGTTGAGGGGTGCTCAAGGAAAAGTTGTAAACGAAATTAATCGATTGAAGAATGGTGCCTTTGACGCATCCTTTATGAATTCAGCGAAAAGTGAAATTGGAATTGACTTTCAAAAATCTTTGGAAGGCAATGAAAGTCGCGGGATAAAGATTGGAGAGTCAATCAATATTGGAAATACTTGGGATGAAACGCTCTCCTATCCCAATAAAATACGTAGCGTCACAAAGGATGATATTGTAAGAGTTGCCAATCAATATTTCGGAAAGAATTATGCAAAGCTTGTATCACGTACTGGCTTTGGAAAGAAAAATAAACTGAGCAAACCTCCTTTTAAGGCAGTTAAAAATGAGCAAAAAGGAATTTCTGAATTTGGACATAGCTGGGAACAAATTGAAAGCGCAAAAGCAAAAGAAAGATTTGTCGATTTCAGCAGAGATGTTGAACTCCTCAATAAAAATACTCATTCGATATATGCAACAAAGAATCCTGTTAATAGCCTCTTCTACCTTACGATCAATTTTCACAAAGGAACGCTGAAAAACGCAAAACTTTCTGTTGCAGCACAATGCATGAATTATGCAGCAACCAATAGCAAGAGTGTCGAACAATTAAAGCTTGCATTTAGCGAAATAGGTTGTACATATAATTTTAGCGCGGGTGCAAATTATACCTCGGTCACGTTAGAAGGTGAGGAGCGGAATTTGGCCAAAGCACTGGCGATACTAAGTGAACTAATACAGAATGGCAAAGCTGACAAGAAAACCAAAGAATTGGTTTTCAATTCTGTAAAGACGGAACGAAAACTTGAGGGTAGAAGCCCGAATTCGATGGGGACTGCCCTTTTTAGGTATGCCTCACTTGGTCCGTTATCTTCCTTTGTTTCGAGAGAGAGTCTCAATAGAATAGGGAAAACAGATGCTTCGGAATATATCGCACTGTACAAGTCAGTGGCTACCAACTATAAAGCGGATTTATTGTTTAGCGGCAGCACTTCAGCTCAAAAACTCGATGAGCTATATGGTTCCACGTTCAATTTATCTCACAACTTAGAATCTGATCCACTTAACCCAATGATCGGTAAGGATATCCCAGAGAACGTCATTTATGTAGTGGAAGATAAAAAGGCGGTTCAAAGTCAAATTTACTTTTACGTAAAGGGTGAGAAATATTCGAAAGCAGAATTTGGATCAAAAAATGCCTTTAATGAGTATTTTGGAGGTGGATTTTCAGGTTTAGCAATGCAAGAAATCCGAGAGTATCGTTCTTTGGCGTATACTGCTCGTGGCGATTATTTTCCATCACTAATTGATGAAGGGCCTGGAAGCTTTCAAGGTTACATTGGTTGCCAAGCAGACAAGAGCAATGAGGCTATTGAAGTTATGCATGGTTTGGTAAGCGATATGCCTTTGAAAAAGGAAAGAGAAGACATGCTTCAAAAAAGTCTAAAGATGGCGATCAACACTAATTTTCCAAACTTTAAGAGATTGCCATCAACCGTTCGAGGATGGAGAACAATGGGTTATACACAAGATCCAAATAGAGAAGCTTTCGTTTTATACAATGATATTGGCATGGGAGTTATTAATCAGTTTTATCAAAAACATGTGAAAGGGAAACCCTACATAATAACTGTTTATGGTGATTTAAAGAGAATAGATCTACCGCGGCTATCAAAATTTGGGAAAGTAGTGAAGCTTCAAAAGAGTGATTTTTATGTTGAATAGGCTAAGAACTTAACGTCTTGGAGAACATAAATTCTTATTCAACACCATTTCATTATCCTGGAAAAGCAATGAGAAATGTTATTTGTTTGGAATAATCAACTGCCATCGAAAGGCCCATTTCCATTTTAGTTGGTAGTTTTTGATGCCAGCCCGACTCAATATCAATTGTAGGTCATGTTTTTTAAAGCCACGTTGCACAGACAAAGGAGCATCGTACTTTACCATGGCTGACTTCGAAAAAAGTTGGGTAAGCAATCGAATGGAATAGTAGGCCAGTGGGTGGCGATGAAGATCATTAATCACAATTCCGTGGTTGGCTTGATTTTTTAACCTTGAAAAAATTCCAATCAATTCGTCTTCGGTAAAATGATGGAGGAACAAGGTTGCCAACACAATGTCAAATTTCCTTTTTCTGAATTCTTCAGAGAAAATATTTGTGGCTTCGATTTGAATGTTCTCAAATTCAGCCGTGTGCTTTTGTGCAAATGAAGTGATGTTAGGATTTGCATCCATTCCGATAAGGTCAACTTCTCTTCCTTCATTGGTTGCCCTCTTCGCAATGAGCCTTAGCATTTCACCACTTCCGCAACCCAAGTCAGCAATTGATATGTTAAGATTTTTGGGGATTGTTTTCCAAAGCGAACTTATCCCATTTAGTGTAACGGCATTTCCACCCAACCAATGATTGATAAAATCTAGCTCGCGCAGGGTCTGGTCAACCACTTCACCTCGGCAGGCAAGGTCGTCCATTATTTCGATACCTGTTGAGCGATGCGTAAAATCAATAGCCATTAATGATTCTGGATTTCCAATACCATACTTTCTAGCGTTAGTCCCGGACCAAACGCAAAACTCAATACTTTTTTTCCTTGATCTTCATCCGTAAGCTGTTTGCAAAGCTCACTCAGCACAAACACAACGGTTGGTGAAGACATGTTGCCGAAATTCTTTAAGACTTCATATGCGTAATGATTTTGAGCTTTCGTCAGTCCGAGTTCGCCTTCAATGGTTTCTAGAATTTTTTTCCCCCCAGGATGAATAGCGAAATACGAAATATCAGAAAGGTCTGTTAAGATTTTCTCAAGCAATGATGTGGTCAATTTTTTGATTCCGCTTTTTATAACATCTGGAACGTAGGAAGACAACCGCATTTCAAAACCCCAGTCTCCCACGGTCCACGCCATGTCATGTTCTCCTTCTGTGGCAATCTCACAGTAAAAACTAAGTGGTTTCAAATTAAGGCTGCTTCGTGGTTGGCTCTCTATCAATAGTGCGGCAGAACCATCGGAAAATAGTGAATTAGCTAATAGATTGTCTTCTGTATTCTCGCGTTGAAAATGGAGGGTACAAAGCTCGGTACACACCACTAGTACTTTTGTATCAACGTGCTGCTCGCAGAGTGAGTGAGCCAATTTGATTGCATTGAAGGCGGCATAGCAGCCCATGAAGTTGATGCAGGTACGTTCAATGGTCGACTTTAACCCGAGGGCTTTTATTAAGTCAATGTCTAGGCCCGGTGCATACATGCCGGTGCAGCTCACCACAATCAAATGGGTGATTTCTGATTTTTTTTGATCGGCAATTTTGGTCAAGCACTTTTCTGCTGCTGTTACACTTAAATGAACAGCATGTTTTCGAAACAAGACCAATCGCTGTTTGGTGGAGGGAAAGGGTTCATCTCCGTTTGGATAGAACTCAAAACTGTGGTCTTTGCCGTAGTCTGTCAAAACGGAGTGACGAGATTCAATGCCACTCATTCGATGGAGTGCTTTCAGTTTCCGCTCGTCATCGGCATTCAACGACATGGCCTTTACCATGAAGTCAGCAATTTTTGATTGCGTTATTTTGTTTTCCGGATTGGTAGTGCCAATGGAGGTGATGTAACTCATTATTCAATATTAACAAAAATGTTGCCCAAAATGATTCGCTGCACACCGAAATAGTTATCTTCCAGCATGAAATACCTTCGCTCCATTTTGTTGCACTTACGCGTCCCGTTTTCTTTTTTTCTTCTACCCGTTTACCTTTTTGCGCTTGCTATTTCTCCTAACGTAGGGGAAAGTCGATTGATCTGGTCTTTTATTATTATCCATTTGCTGCTGTACCCAGCAAGCAACGGGTACAATAGTTACTTCGACAAAGATGAGAAAAGTATTGGGGGGCTCAAGAATCCGCCCCCTGTCAATAAAGGATTGTATGCGACTTCTCTCCTTTTAGACTTGGTGGCAATCGTGCTTGGTTTGGTAAAGGTGAACGCGCTTTTTGCCATCATGCTCCTTATCTATGGATTGGTGTCAAAGGCCTACAGTCATCCCTCCGTTCGTATCAAAAAATACCCAATTAGTGGATGGTTGATCATTGGACTATTTCAGGGCATTTTCACTTTTCTTATGTGCTATGTTGGAATCAATGGGTTTGAAATGGAAAACCTCGTACAGGCAAAAGTACTTGTGCCCGGCCTTCTCACCAGTGTGATGCTTTGGGGGAATTATCCGATGACTCAAGTCTACCAGCATGAAGAAGACGCCAAGCACGGTGATACAACGATTAGTATGATGCTCGGTATCCGAGGGACATTTGTTTTTGTGCAAGTCTTGTTTGCGGTGGCAGCGGTTTGCTTTGTTCTATACTTCAATCATTTCTACACGATAGAAATGGGATATTATTTTTTGTTGGCGTTGGGGCCAGTAGTCCTTTTTTTTATGGTTTGGTTCTATAAGGTTTGGAAGGACGCCTCGCAAGCGAATTTCACCTACACCATGTGGCTCAATTTTATTTCCTCGCTTTGCTTGAATGGTTTTTTCATTTACTTCTGGCTAGCAACCAGTCATATTGGGCAATACCTATAAAGGAGGTCGGTAGTTTATTGGATCGCTTTTATAAATTCTCTAATAAATGCTGTGTGATTGTCTCCCATTCCTCTGATAACGATTCCGTTGGAAATTCTCTTCCAGCTTGTCTATACCAATACTGCGCATTGTATCGATCACCCTCTTTTCGGTGAAGATAGGCGTGTATCCACGAGGCATTTTGTGTATGTAACTCCTGGGCAATTTGATGAGCACTTTGCCAATCTTGGTTTGCATCATACCATAAGGCCTGAAGCAGTGGTGTTAACCCGTTTGGATTACCAATCACCTTGAATTCATCTAGTGTCATTTTTCTAAAACAATTTTCTTGGTCTGTGAAATATTTGTCGGATGACTAAGTTTGAAATCTTTAGTGGTGTTGTTGATTTTGTACGCGTTGTTTTTATAACCTTTTTGATACTCTTTAATCCTTGCACCAAATTGTAAAACATCACCCTTGGTCAATTTTAGCTTTTCGAAGCCTTTCGTTAGGCTGAACCAAAGATGGTCACACATCAATTGGTTCGTTTCTGCGTCTACAATTTGTTCAACCAAAACCGTTTCTTCTGAATATCCTTTGTAGTTGACTTTTTTCCCGTAACGCGCAAAGACACCTCTGAATTTCTTCCTTGCACCAACTTCTTCAGCTAACTTTTTTCTCATGCCTCGAAGATAATAATCTGATGTCATTTCTGATCCTAAAATTGAACCAGAAACCATGTTAACAGAACACGTGCTCAGTTGTCTCCAATTCCTATTGACTGTGTTTTATATTTGTACCGACTATGGAAGAAGCTGTTGCGAAAGAAATTCGAAAGATCATTCATATTGATATGGATGCTTTTTATGCTTCCGTGGAACAACGAGACAACCCCAGTTTGAGGGGCAAACCCATTGCTGTGGGAGGCTCTCCGCAAGGCAGAGGCGGAGTAATTGCTACCGCTAGTTACGAGGCGAGGAAATTTGGAATTCGCTCGGCCATGTCTTCGAAGCGGGCAGCACAACTTTGTAAGGAATTGATTTTTGTTCGTCCGCGATTTGACGCTTACAAAGAAGTGTCTCGTCAGATACGTGAGATTTTTCATCGATATACAGATTTGATAGAGCCTCTTTCGCTTGATGAGGCCTTTTTGGACGTGACGCACGATAAACAAGGCATAGGCTCCGCTATTGAAATCGCTAAGCTGATTCGCAGGGCCATTAAAACCGAATTGCACCTCACAGCTTCTGCCGGTGTTTCTGTGAACAAGTTTGCCGCCAAGGTGGCTTCAGATATGAACAAGCCGGATGGTCTTACTTTTATTGGGCCATCTGGTCTTACCAACTTTATGGAGAAATTGCCGGTAGAGAAATTTTTTGGTGTAGGGAAAGTGACTGCCGAGAAAATGAAAAGACTCGGGTTGCACGCGGGAGGTGATTTAAAAAAACTAACAGAGCGTGAGTTGATCAAACACTTCGGAAAGCCGGGACGGTTTTTCTATAAGATTGTTCGCGGCATAGATGATCGACTAGTCAAACCAGACCGCGAAACAAAATCTGTTGGGGCTGAGGATACCTTTCCCTTTGATTTGACCATGCAGGAAGAGATGAATTTGGAATTGGAGAAAATAGCACTTGGTGTACACAACCGACTTAATCGATACCAACTAAAAGGAAAGACAATTACCTTAAAAATAAAATTCCACGATTTTAAACAGATCACAAGAAGTAAGTCTTTCGAGCGCGGCATTGGTGATTTAGAGTCGATCGAATCGACAGCCAAACAATTATTATTCGATACGGATTTGTTCAATAAGAAAGTCCGACTACTAGGTATTCAGGTTTCTAATTTTACGGATTTTGTACCCAGACCACAAAGAGGAGAAGAGTTTCAGTTGAAACTCTTCTGATCTATTTTGCCTCACAAATAAGCCCAGAACAAATACGTGACAACTAATTCACGATGGGGTTTTTCTTAATCATCACCACTTCAATTCCTTTTTCTTTCGCCATGTTGTTGATTCGTTCTGTGTTTTGATTGATCGTAGAGCGTAGTTTTAGCAATTCGTCATCCACCATTTTGGTTAACATCTCACGCACTTGTTCGCCTTGTTGTGTTGGCGGAAAATCTCCGGCTGCTTGCTCGACCATTAGATGAGCCAGCCGGTTGTTCATCTTTATGCCGTAGTTCAAAGGATCTTGTACACTGCGATTTTTCGTTTGATGGATATTATTTTCATGAATTGTCAACTCGTCTTCAAACTTCTTTACCGCATCGATCAGTTCTTTGTATTGTGCTTCTGTCCCCACTTTGTTTTTCAATGAGCTTAAATCTTCTTTTATTTTTCGAATATCAATCACTCCCTGATTTGCCTCCGTTACTTTGTCTCTGACTTTTGTCAGAAAATCAAACTGCGCGCGAAACTCTTCAGGAGTTGTGGCCACTCTGGGATCTTTCAAAATTTCAAATTCCTGTTCTTGCGATTCGCCACCTGCCTGTCCGGTAGGCAGGTTTACCGTGAGACGAACTTTATACTTTCCGGGCACAGCTTTTGGCCCTTGATTAGGTGAACCATAGAAAACCATGCCGGGGAATGTTTTGTAGCCCGCATATCGCATATCCCACACAAATCGATTGCCTCCTGCTTTCAACGTGAGTTGTTCAGACCTCTCTTTTGCTTTATTGCTATAAGACTTAATCACTTCACCGTTGGAGGTAAAAAACTCCAATTTAGCGTCCGTCTTGTCATCAATCGACTTCAGATAATAATGAACGAGTACACCCCCAGGTCGGTTCTCTCCTTCATCTTTGCGGGGCTCGCGATAGCCACCTTGACTTGGCATGCGATAGGTGGCTGCTGGTTTGAATAATACAGAGGCGTTCGCTCCCATCTCCGTTTTCAGCTGATGAAGAGGTGTCAAATCATCGATCATCCAGAAACTTCTTCCATGCGTAGCAGCGATTAAGTTATCATCTTTTACGGAAAGATCAGCAACCGGAACGGGAGGGAGATTGAGCTGAAACTTGGCCCAGCTGGCGCCATCATCAAAGGAGATCCACATGCCTTTTTCAGTGCCTGCATAGAGTAGGCCCTGGCGTTTTGGATCTGCGCGAACCACCCGCACAAATTCTTCTTTCGGAATTCCGGTGGTGATGACTGTCCATGTTTTTCCAAAGTCGTTGGTTTTGTAAATGTACGGTGTGTAGTCACCGAATTTGTAGGAAGTAGCTACCGCATACGCTCCACCCTTCACAAACGGATTTACATCGATGCTATTCCACATATTGTACTTAGGCGATTGAGTAGGTGTTACGTTCTTCCAATTTTTTCCACCATCGGTAGTTACATGAATAAGTCCGTCATCAGACCCTGTCCAGATTTCATCTTTGGTGAAAGGCGATTCGCTGATCACGAAAATATTAGCATAATACTCCGCACCAGTGTTGTCTTGCGTGATGGGGCCACCGGATGATTTAATGGTTTCCGGTTCACCTCGTGTTAAGTCTGGACTGATCTCTTGCCAACTTTGTCCACCATTGACAGTAGAATGTAAATGATTGGATCCCGCAAATAATTTTTTTGAATCATGTTTGCTGAACACCAAAGGGTAATTCCAATTGAAGCGATATTTCATTACCTCTACACCAGAACCTGCTGGTAGATCAGGCCACACATTGGTACTTCGTTCCTGCCCGTTATCTAAATTCTGCATGCTCATGTAGCCTTTGTAATCGCTGCCATAGATGATATTTGGATTTGTTGGATCGGGCGCGAGGTGAGCACTCTCCCCAATGGAAAGAGCCGTCCAATCTTTATCAGTGATTGAGTTTCCATCAGTGCGATGTGGAATGCGCACACTTGTATTGTCTTGTTGGGCACCTAAAATATTATACGGGAATGAATTATCAGTAGTAACCCGATAAAACTGGGCTGTCGGTTGATTGTGATAGGTCGTCCAGTTTTCGCCACCGTCATTGGAGATTTGCGCACCTCCATCATCGGCAATCGCCATGCGTTGGTTATTGGCAGGATCAATCCACAAATCGTGATGATCACCGTGAGGCGCATTTTTCAATTCGAAGGTTTTGCCTCCGTCTTTGGAAATGCCATAGCTCACATTCATCACCCACACCTTGTCTTCATTTTGTGTATCGGCATAAATGCGGCAGTAATACCAGGCACGCTGAAGCAATGCACGATCTTGGTTAATACGTGCCCACGTTTTTCCGGCATCATCCGAACGGTAGACTCCGGGAGCTTCTGTATTTTCTATGATCGTCCAGATTCTATTTGAATTGACCGGAGAAACTGTGACGCCAATAATTCCATTGATGCCTTTCGGCATTCCGGGTTTGTCCGAAAGATTTTCCCAGGTCTCTCCGCCATCGGTACTTTTCCAAAGTTTAGAATCAGGACCACCACTATCCATACGATACCCATTGCGTTTCATATTCCAGGTAGCAGCATACAAAATGCGCGGATTGTTAGGATCCATTGCCAGGTCGCCAGCCATCGCAGTCTCGTTTATATACAATACTTTTTTCCATGTAGTGCCACCATCTATACTGCGGTAAATGCCACGCATTTCATTGGGCTTCCACAGATTTCCCATCGCAGCAACATAAACGACATCTGGATTTTTCGGATGAATTCGAATGCGTGAGATATGTCTTGAGTCGCTTAGGCCAATGTGTTTCCAACTTGTTCCGGCATCGGTAGATTTCCAAATGCCCCAGCCACTCGACACATTGTTGCGCAGCGTTTGCTCGCCCTCGCCCACATAAATTACATTGGGATCGCTGTCGGCTACGGCCACTGCACCGATCGTTCCGCCAAAATACTTATCGGTAATATTTTCATAACTCTGGCCGGCATCTTTGGTGCGCCACACGCCACCACCTACTGTGCCGAAATAATATAAGTTTGGATTTCCGGGAACACCCGTTACAGTGCTTGACCTTCCTCCCCGATAAGGGCCCACTTCGCGCCACTTGATGCCGGAATAGAGTGCCTGATCAAAGGAAAGAGATGTTGATGTGGAGGTTTTCTTTTGGGCTTCGGCAGCGACAAAGGAAAATACGAAAACAAAGAGCAAGATAAATCTCATGAGGATTGTGTTTAGAATTCCGAATTACGAAAAAAATGTGTGTATAAAAAGCTAATATATACAAGTGGGGAATAGGGTTCATCAAATTACCTGTTTCGGCAACTGATTAGATTTGGGGAGCTAAAGTTTAGAGCATCAGGTTGGTATTTCGTCAATTTTATTTGCAAAAACCTTGCGACCATTGCGAAATACAAAAAACACCTGACCAAAATCGACCTCTATGTGGCTCCCAGCCATCAAACCCTAGATCAAACAATTATTCTTACTTTTAACCTGCAAGAATGAAAATGAAAGAGAAGCAAGTGGTGAAGTTTTTTGGATTCGTTGTTTGCGGCCTGCTTTCAATTTCAACAGTTGCCCAAGAGAAAAAAAGGACAAAGCTCCCCCTATTTGTTTCACACCTAAGCGAAGATAATGCCGCGCTCACCAGACGCAAAGGCGCACCCAATCATTTTTTTCTTACCCGATTGATTTGTTTTAATGAGAGGTGCCGCTTTTTTGTCGGTTTTCGAAACGAACAAAGAAGGAATAGCTTTGACAATAAAAAACCGAATAATAGACCTCGAAAGAGGCAAACGATTCAAGATACAGCTAGCCTATTGTTGGAAAAGCGGACTGGGAATGTACAGATACCGCTGGTTAAACAAAAAACTCCCGGAATCAAAACAGATAGTACTATTACACTAAGCGAAGTTTTGTTTGAATTCAATAGTTACCGATTGAAACAAGAACTGATTCCCACCTTGGACTCGATCGCTGCCTTCTTGAGAAAAGAATCAAAAGCAAGTGTTAATGTTTTGGGGCATACAGACAATTCAGGAAAAGAGGACTATAACCTGACGCTTTCGTCTCAGCGGGCTGAAGTAGTCGCGGAGTTTTTACTCGACCGTGGTGTGGACTCGGAGAGAGTTAATTTTATGGGAATGGGGAGTTCGCAACCCGTTCTTCCCAATGATACTCCCGAGGGCCGAAGAAAAAACAGGCGCGTAGAAATATTGATTCGATGGAAGAACTAATTCAAAATGTGTAAAGTCCTAAATGAAAGCACCATCAGTTGACATCCTATATTCTGAGTTTATCTTTTCCGCTTCTCGAAGTAGTGGGCCTGGCGGTCAAAATGTAAATAAGGTAAACTCTAAAGTAACATTGGAATGGAATGTTGTTCAGTCTTTGTTGGTTTCTGAGGAAGAAAAAACAGTAATCCTTTATAAGCTATCCTCACACATTACCAAAGAAGGGGTAGTACAACTTACCTCACAAGAAGCCCGTTCTCAGCTTCAGAATAAGGAAGCGGTGATCAAAAAACTACAAGATCTGTTAACAAGGGCATTCATTAAGAAAAAAACACGTAAGCCTACTAAACCTTCAAAAGCGGCTAAACAAAAACGCATCCTCCAGAAAAAACAGCATGGTGAAAAAAAGAAGTGGAGGCAAAAGGGTGTAGAATAATTAATAAATAGATAGACTGACTGTTTTCGATCGCCATCAAAATAAACTGCTGTGGCCCACAACATCTGGTTTCAAGTATATTTGCCCCATAATAAGATTTAGATAACTATGAGACTTGGGCAGTTGTCCAGAAAATTGGGCATTCACACTTCAAAAATTATTGATTTTTTAGCTTCTAAAGACATTGTCATCAACGAAGATTCTAACACCCGGATTGAGGACGAATACGTGACTTGGATCACTCAAAAGTATGCTCCTCAATTGATGGCCGAGGTCAGCAACACGCTTTCTGAAGAAAAGATAGAGCCGATTATACACACTGCGTTAGTTGAAGAGATCGCCCCACCCGAAGAACAGCCGGCTGCATTGGAAGCTGCACCACTTCCGGAATTAATAAAAGCCCCAAAGATCGAGCTATCAGGTCTAAAAGTATTGGGTAAAATCGAGATTCCGGAAAAGAAGAAAACAGCTTCTTCGCAAGAACAACCGGAGTCAATAAGTAGTAATTCGACATCCACTGCCGAACGAAAGAAAAATCCCCGCAGGGAGCTTACATCACGGCCTCAGAAAAATCCAGTCGCTCTTCAGCGCGAAAGGGAAGAACGAGAGGCTGAGCGAAAAAGAAAGGAAAAATTGCAACGCGAAAAGGAGAAGAAAACGTACAATTATTTAAGTCGGGTGAAAACACAGGCACCCACAAAAAAGAGTCAATATGTAAACGAGCAAATCGAGGAGGCATCATCGATCACTGAAGAAGTGCCGAAATCCCTCTGGGGCAAATTTCTCCGCTGGCTGAGAACCTAAAGAGGCGGGCTATTATGTTGAGTGAGTCGCAACAGAGAAAAGGTGTTTTATTTTAGCCTTTTGTTTAGCCGTACACGGATTTGCGATAGATCTCTTAGTCTAGCGAATTGATTGTAACCCAATACCGATAACCCACAATCGCTTTTTCAAGGGAGGTCAGTTTGGTGACATCCTTTTTACTATATCTTGGCAAGACCACTTTGTTGATCAATGCCAGTACTTGAAAAACAGATTTCTTCATAGTCTAGCTCTATACAAGTTCTTTCTTGAACAAGCCAACGGCACGTGACCAAGCAAGTTTGGCCGCTACCTCATTATACCTGGTTGGTGCAGTATCGTTATTGAATGCATGTTGAGCGCCTTCGTAAACAAAAATTTCATAACGAGTTCCCGCTGCTTTCAGTGCCGTTTCATAGGCTGGAATCCCGGCATTAATTCGTTCATCCAATCCACCATAGTGCGCTTGAACAAATGCTTTTATTTTGGGCACGTCAGCTGCTTCCGGTTGACGACCGTAAAATGGAACAGCTACCTTCAAATCAGGCATATTAACAGCCAATTGATTGGCTAACGCTCCTCCCCAACAGAAGCCGATGCAGCCCCATTTTAAGGAGGCATCTTTTCTTGTTTTAGTGTACTCAAATCCCTTGATGAAATTGTTCAAGTTTTTTGCTGCGTCCAATTTGCCAAATAGTTCTCTGGCTTTGTCGGCATCTGCGGGAGTGCCTCCTTGAACGGACAACGCATCAGGGGCAATGGCCAAAAAACCTTCGAATGCCAGTCGTCTGGTCACATCTTCAATATGCGGATTGAGTCCTCTGTTCTCATGGATGACCATGACAACGGGGTACTTCTTTTTTTTCTTTGGTCGTGCGACATATGCATTCATCTCTCCTTCCACACCTGAATAGGTTACGAGCTCCGTAAATAATTGACCGTCTTCGATAGTTTGCGCGTGGGCATAGTTTACTTCCAATAAAGGAAGAACTGACAACGCTGCGGCCGTACTTCCGGTAAGCTGTACAAGTTTTTTAAGAAATGCCTGACGGCTTAAAGGCTTGTGCGTGTACTCGTCAAATAGATTAATAATTCGCTGATCCATACTTTAATTGTTTACTGATTTGTTACGCCATAGCTTGATTTGGTATTTTCCCAGCGCGGCAGCTTGCATAAATTTTCGAAAATACAACTCAATTGGAAATACCAATAAAGCGATTATAACCTGGACGAAGAACTGCACCACTGGACTACTCTTTACAACAATAATTGAATTAATGATGGTGCTTATGAATTGTATAAAGATGATCACCGTAAGTAAAGATAAAATTTCACTCAGGTATCTGTACTTTGAAGTGGCAACGGTAAGTTTAACGGAAAGGAAATACGAGTATTCCAAAGAAGATAAACTCTAAAGCGTAAAACCACCACCTTTTCCAATAAGGAGGTAACACCTGGAATGAAATCGTTTCAATTTTTGATTCATTTCCTAATAAGTCTCTGGACTGAATTGCTATTTGATAATTACCTGGGGGAAGGAATGGAAAACTCGCGAGGTGATTTGTGTTTGACCAACTTGTCCATTTATTGGATAACCCCTTCACCTGATACCGATATTGCATGGCATAACTGCTGACATAGTCGGGTTGGATGAAATCAAAAGAGAGTTCGTTTTCGGGTTGTTCCAGAGTTACCCTTTTGCCTTTGGTTATGTTTATTTCTTGACCTTTAACCTGCCTTAGTACGAGCGGATAATGAACATCATCGTTTGAGTTCACACTGTTGCTAAATTTATAAAGTTCGTTGTTGGCGGTAATCACCCAAAGACTTTGGCTATTCTCAGCGGGAGCTAGAAAACGCAAATTTGGAAAAAGACCCAGCCACTCTAGATTCAATGATTTTAAACGCTTATCTACTGTTCGCCATTTAAAGCCATCATTAAACCAAAAATAACCCGCTGATGCGAAATACCGATGCGGGCCAGGTAAAGAATCATAACGAACAAAAGAATTTTTGCGGTCAAAAATTTTAAACTCTTCTGATGCCGCCAGATAAACTTCATTTCCATACGCAACTCCCACCATTTCGTCAAGCGATGGATTAGCAATGGGAAAAACAGAAGCGTCTGTTATTTTTCCGTCAATAGTTTCCAACCGGTACACAGCCGTTCTTCCACAGAGCCAGAGGTTGTCAAGGTTATCTTCAAACGCGTAATTGATTTGATCGGCTAAGGTGTCTAATAAATTTGTTTCGATCCACCCGGAAGCGCTGCGGGCAAGCGTCTTTACCTGATTCTGTGACGTGCCAATTAAGAGTTGTTGGAGAGCTGTTGAAAAGAAAATGGTTTTTACGGGTCCGCTAGAAATTGATTTTGCTTTTCCTTCTTCTACTTCAAATACCCCGGCTAGACCCGAGGCAACTAATTTTTCTTTGATCTCGATTAGTTGTATAATCTTCCCTTCAATACCAGCTACTTTTTTATAGGAGTACCCAAGTTGTTTTATGATTTTAGATTCGTAGGTAGGTTTTGAAGAATTCGCTTTGGTTGCGTCTTTTTTTCGTAGAAGGCCAAAGAGGCTTTTTCTCCGAGGTTGACTATTCTGTATAACTTCTATCGATTTTGTCACTACCGATATTTCTTTTGCAAGTAGATAAAGCCCAGTTGTTGTACCTACATAAGTCTGGCCATTTACGGACTGAACACATAACAGATTTCCATTAAGGCCGGGGAAATGGTTATATGATTTGAACGGCAAAGTTGGAGCTATTCTGGTAAAGCCATATTCGTGCGCGACCCACACACCACCACCGTGATCGGGCATTAAGGCAAAAACTTCATTGTCGGGCAGACCAGTATTGAAGTCTAAATGATCTATTGTAACGCCTGTGTTGGTGTCCACTAAAATGACACCACCCAACAACGTACCTAAAGCGACTTGATTTTCGTTGATCCATACTCCGGCCACTAACACATTTTGTTTCACAAATCCAGCATCATTAAATTTTAGAGGTGCTGCAGGAGACTTTGTACTCATTAAATAAACTTCTCCCAATTCTGTGCCGATGATTAGGTTTCCGGTTATGCTGTAGGTCGAACAAAAAATGAGTTCCGAAGTGGATGGAAGAGCTACTTCTGCCTTTACTAATAAATTATTCTTAAGTTGAAGTAGCGTTTGATCCTCTACTTTTACAAAGATTATTTCGAACGCCTCGATTAGCCCGGCAAATAAACTTGAAGGCTCTGCCTTGATTTCAAAATCAATTTTTCCATCCGATACTGCGAACAATGATTTTTCGCTGCAGGCATAAACATGGTCTTTTGAAACAGCACTGGAAAAAACAGGTTGAGAAAAAATAGATTGAAAAACGCGTTCGCTGCCTTTTTGTACCAACTTGCCAAATCCGAAAACACCGCCCACATAGACTTCTTCCTGAAGGAGAGACAAAGTAAACACGGCTCCTGGTGTTGAGATCAACTGCCAATTTTTGCCGTCAAATTCCAGTACCCCCATTTTATTAGTAAAATAGATAAACCCGCGCGCGTCTTGCACCATGCCATTGCTGTGGTAGTCAATCCGTTCATCTTTGGGAGAAAAATGGGTCAAGAAAGAGTTTCCTAATTGCGCATATGAGGAATAACAAAGGAATAAAGTCGAAAGGAACAGTAGACTTCTCATCATTTAGAATCTAAGTATTTTCCAAAAATACAAGAATTGTTAACTTACCTTACTCCAATTTACGGCCGACTTCTTGGTCGATTCGATTTGGTGCAGAATCATCCGGTTTTCTTCCTGTTGAAGAAGTGGATCGTTAGCTAGAATAGTTTGTGCGGCCACACGCGCAGTTTTTAAGAGTTCCCCATCTTTACCCAAGTCAGCAATTAACAAATCCAGCGCTCCGCTCTGTTGCGTGCCCATCAAATCGCCCGGTCCTCTTAGCTTCAAATCAGTTTCCGCTATTTCAAATCCATTATTGGTGCGCACCATAGTTTCAATGCGTGTTTTCGATTCACTGCTTAGTTTATGATCGGTCATCAAAATGCAAAATGATTGTTCAGCACCTCGACCCACTCGGCCTCGCAGTTGGTGTAGCTGAGACAGCCCAAAGCGTTGCGCACTTTCGACTATCATTACACTCGCATTTGGGACGTCCACCCCCACTTCAATCACCGTTGTTGCGACCATTATTTTCGTCTCACCCTTTGCAAATCGTGCCATTTCAAAATCTTTTGCCTCGGGCTTCATTTGGCCATGTAGAATACTAATCGGCATTTCTGGGAAGGCTCTTGAAATACTTTCGTACCCATCCATCAAGTGTTTTAAATCTAATTTTTCAGACTCTTCAATGAGGGGATACACAATATACACCTGTCGCCCCGCCTCAATTTGAGTTTTGATAAAACCATTCACTTGCAGTCGATGTGAATCAAATTGATGAGTCGTTTTGATGGGCTTCCGGCCCTTTGGCAATTCATCAATAACTGATATTTCTAAGTCGCCATATAAAGTCATCGCCAACGTCCTGGGAATTGGCGTTGCCGTCATGACCAATACATGCGGATAAAAATTTGAATTCTTCTGCCATAGCTTGGAGCGCTGGGCTACGCCAAAACGATGTTGTTCATCAATGATTGCCAATCCCAATTTTTTGAATTTTACTTCCTCCTCCAATAATGCATGAGTACCAATTAGTATTCTCAACGAGCCATTCACTAGTTGTTCATGAATTGGTTTTCGTACGCTTTTCTTGACTGAGCCTGTTAGTAAAGCGATGGAGATATTCATTTTATCCGCATACTTCTTCAGATTTGCGTAGTGCTGTTGCGCAAGAATCTCTGTCGGTGCCATAAGCGCAGCTTGCGCATCACCGCCAATGACTAACAAAATAGAAATAAAGCCTACAATCGTCTTCCCACTGCCCACATCACCTTGAAGCAATCGATTCATTTGCTTTCCGGATTTCATATCAGAGTAGATCTCTCGCACTACTCTTTTCTGTGCTTCGGTTAAATCAAAGGGTAAATGCTCTTTATAAAAACGAGTAAGGATGGACGTATCGCCAAAAACCATTCCTTTAAATTTTTCCTCACGTACCAACTTCATTTTGACTAACCGAAGCTGAATATAAAATAGTTCTTCGAACTTAAGTCTTCGTTGCGCCTGCTCGAGCCATTCTAAGCTTTTCGGGAAGTGGATATTGATAAGGGCTTCCTTCTTACCAATAAAAGTCTGTTGATGAAGTATAGCGGCAGGCAGCGTTTCGCGAATGTGGCTAATGGCGCCTTTGATTACATCTTGTTGCAACTTTATGATAAACTTGTTGTCCATGTACCGATTTCGCAGTTTTTCACTGAGAGGATACACCGGTTGAAGGTATCCTCCTTTCTCACTTTTTTCTGTGAGTAATTCAATCTCCGGGTGTGCGATCGATAATTTATTTCCATATCGTGATGGTTTGCCAAAAACCACGTAGTCAACATTCGGTTTTAGTTTTTGCATCGCCCAATTGATACCCTGAAACCAAACAAGTTCTAATTCTCCTGTATCATCAGAGAAATACGCCACAAGCCTTCTTTTAAATTTGTCCCCAATGAGTTCGACATCGGAAATCTTTCCCTTCATCTGCACGAAAGGCATCAGCTCATTCACTTCACTAACGCGATAAAAACGGGTTCGGTCTTCGTAGCGAAAGGGATAATGTTGGATCAGATCTCCAAACGTAAACAACTTCAATTCCTTTTGAAGTAAGGCAGCGCGCTGTGGGCCCACACCCTTGAGAAATTCTAGTGAAGTATCAAAGAAAGACATTTGTTGAAATTGCCAATAGGTTACTATTCTTCGACTAGTGGATTGTTAGATAGCAACCTGCTCTCATGATGAACAGTTAAAATATTAATTCTGCTGGAAGAAATTACTCGGTAAATAATTCGGTAATTCCCCTCGACCAATTGCCTAATGGATTTGGATCCAATTTCTGGTACTATTCTTCCAATCTCGGGCTGGGTTTCTAATATTTTCACCCTTTCAAAAAAACGCTCTGTTTGAAGGAGTGCATAATATTGAGAATCGTTGGCGATGAACCCCGCTATTTTCTCGATGTCGTCAAGAGAAAGCGAGGTCCAGTTTACTTCAACAGCCATTTTTTGAGCTTCTCTCTTGCTTGTTGGGTAGAATGTACCTGACCTAGCTTCGATTGCTCCATCCCAATCTCAATTTTCTGTAAAAGAATAATCCTTTCAAAAAGATCCTCAATCGAAAATGAATCAGGCAATTCTCGAATAGTTTCTATTAGTTTTTCTTTAGTGAGTGTCATCGTATTCAAAAATAAAGAAAATTTATTTCTATCGCCTTATCTCTATATCCCCAATTGCCAAATCAGCGAATGGGGTCCACTTTAAAGTATTAATCAAATGCATGGCCTCTTTTTTCATGAAGTCAATGGCAGGAGCTAGGGAGTCGTTTTGAACTTTTGTATTGAAGTACAAGGCCCCGCGAAGAAAGTTTGTACTAGAGTCAGTCATCGTAAATTGAAACTGACTGGGCACTTCACCACTGATTTCTGCAATCAAGGCCGTCTTTCCTAATGGAGTTACGACTTTTACTTCGTCAATACCGTAGGCTTTTATTTGTTGTTTGGAAGTAAGCCGATAGGCATCATTCAGTAATTCCCTCAACAGCGCATCTCGGTTTTTAATTCGCTTGTAGGTGATGTGGATATTTGCCTTCAAAGTGGGGTAATAAATTTCAATCCAAAATTTCTCATTGATCCATGAGGTGTCACGCAGCAGTTTGGCTGAGGTAGAATACTCAAATTGGTAGGGCAGTGAATCGGGCAGTGCGCGGTACGTCTCCTCCGGCAACAAAAGCCGATTGTATCCCTTTGGTTTGGGTTGATAATTTTTTGCGCACGAAAAAAGAAACAAACTCCCTAACAGGATTACCCAAACAGAAAGAACAATAGGCCTATTCATCTTCATTTGTAACGGGCGAGATAGTAACCTTTACCCGGTTGATCTTTCGTTGGTCAACGGTCAAGATGGTAAAAGTGAAGTTCTCAAATTTAATTTGATCACCAATCTTCGGCAGTGAGCCATGCAATTCTAAAATCAATCCTCCCAACGATTCGCTCTCGCCTTTCACATCATCAAAGAGAGTGGGCGCCACCTTCAATGCTTTACTTAGGTCGTGAACAGAGGTCTTTCCTTCAAAAATAAAAGTAGAGTCGTCTACTTTTTGAAAGTCAAGATTTACTTCATCAAATTCATCGTTAATGTCTCCAATAATCTCTTCAATCAGGTCTTCCAGCGTTACTAGGCCAGAAGTGCCACCATATTCATCTACGACCAACGCCATGTGGACTCGCTTACTTTGAAAATCCTTCAAAAGGGAATCAAGCTTTTTTGTTTCGGGGACGAAGAATCCGGGGCGCAATAGTTTTTGCCAGTTGAATTTCTCCGACTCATCTAAAAATGGGAGGAGGTCCTTGATATAGAGTATGCCCTGAATATGATCCACAGATTCTTTGTAAACCGGAATGCGTGAAAACCCTGATTTATTTACCTGCTCCATCAGCTCTTTGAAGTTAAGTTCTACATCTACAGCTGAAATATCCATTCTCGATTTCATGATGCGCCTAACCGTGAGCGTACCAAAGTTTACGATTCCTTTTAAAATGCCTTTCTCCTCCGCACTTGTATTGTTGTCTAACGTGGTCAGGTCGAGTGCTTGATTTAATTCCTCAACGGTAGTGCTATATCCCTTTTTCTCTATCCTGCGTTCGATGATGCTGCTCATACTTAGCAATAAGAATGAAACGGGGCGCCATACATTTTCTAAAACTTGCCAAGTACCAGCCATCCGTTTGGCAAATGTCCAGTTGTGGCGAGCGGCATATACTTTAGGAATGATTTCGCCAAAAAAAGTAATCGCAAAGGTGGCTCCAAACGTGACCAATCCGACAATTGTCTCCGTTGGCTTGCGTGTTCCTGCCATTTCCCACATTAGAAAAGTAGAAATAGTGACAACGCCCACGTTAACAAAATTATTCATGATCAAAATCGTGGCGAGTAGAAGCCGTGGTTTTTTCAAGAGAATCACGATATTCTTATCGGCAGAATCTTCTGATTCTCTGCACTTGTCGAGGTCATCTGCCCGCAATGAAAAAAAGGCAACTTCTGAAGCGGAGATGATGGCGGACATGAATAGCAATACAGCTATTGCCAAAAAGCTAAAAATGTAAAAGTAATTCGGGGCCGATAAGATATCGGCTAAAATAAAACTGGGAGGCTCTACTAGAATAGCGGGCGTTTCCAAGGATCAATAGGTTGATGGGGTGCTAAAAAGGAAGATCATCAGTTGTCGATGGCGAAGTTCTTTCTCCCGGATCGTTTGCTGCTGTATTGGCGGCTGTGTGGCCACGATCTGGACCCGTCATAGTCGCAGGTTTATTACCTAGCAATGTCAGGTTATCACCAACAATTTCTGTGGTATAGCGAGTTACATTGTCTTTTTCCCAGCTGCGAGTACGCAGCTTTCCTTCAATATATACCTGATCACCTTTATGTAAGTACTTGGCTGCAATATCCGCCAATCCACGCCATAACACCACGTTGTGCCATTCAGTAATTTCTTTGCGCTCGCCTGTCGTTTTATCTTTATAGGTTTCTGACGTCACCATTGAAAAATTGGCTACGGTCGCACCACTCTCCAAATTTCTTACTTCGGGATCCTTTCCCAGTCTGCCTACTAAAATCACTTTGTTTACGCCTGACATACTTAGTTATTGTTACAGTAATTTCCCCAGCGGGAGGGCAAAGTTACCAAAAATCTTTGTTATCGGTTTCGAACATAATTGACCGATGAGAATATCATTTTTGTTTTTGATCTGTCAACCATATAGTTCGCAATCAAAATAGGTTTTGGTAACGCTGCTATTTCACGATCTGTGAACCATTTCAATTCCGTTGGTTTCAAAGTTTGAATATTTTCCAATTCCATCTCTACAAATCGGACCACTAATTTTTGATGCGAGAGAACATGTTTGTAAATTTTGCTTTCGTTTGTTTTCGTTGAGCCTTTAAATACTGGATCTGTCTTCAATAGCTCCGATACTTTTTTACTACGCTTCGTTTCGATCAAATAAAAATCGTAAAGACCCTGCCAAATGTCTTTAGCCTCTCGCTTCTTCATCAACACTTTGTTTTTGTAGCGCACTACGAAATAATAAAAATAGCGATTCCTGACTTTGACCTTCTTTGATTTTATTGGAAGTACATTTTGCAGTTCATGTTTACGGGCTACGCATGATTTACTAAAAATGCATTCTTCACATTTCGGATTCTTCGGCACACATTGCAAAGCGCCAAACTCCATCATGGCCTGATTGAAAAGATCGGGACGATCTTTCGAAATCAGTTCATTTGCTTTTTTTGTGAAGAGATCCTTGGCTTTGGGCGTTGTGATATCTGCCTCCATTCCAAAGACCCTTGATAAAACCCGAAAAACGTTGCCATCAACCACTGCCACGGGTTCTTTAAATGCAAAGGAAGCAATAGCAGCAGCAGTATAGGGGCCAATCCCTTTCAGTTTAAGCAAGTCTTTATAGTTGTCCGGGAACTTTCCGTTCTGTTCGCTGGCAACTACTCTAGCACAAGCATGAAGGTTTCTTGCTCGCGAATAATAACCAAGCCCTTGCCATAGTCTTAATACCTGTTGCTGGCTTGCGTTGGCCAAAGAATCAACAGTGGGAAACGATTTTACAAAGCGTAGATAGTAGGGCAACCCTTGTGCTACCCTTGTTTGTTGTAGAATAATTTCTGACAGCCATATTTTATAGGGATCAACAGTTTCGCGCCAGGGTAGTTGGCGTTTATTTTCCTCATACCACTCAATTATTTTTTTTTGAAACTCTGCGGCTTTCATTTTTTCAAAAAAACGAACTAAACTGATGAAAAACAGCATTCGAGCCAGCCGAACCTTCCTTCTATCGGTTTTTTCACTCCACTTTGTTGATAGTCAGTAAATTAATTTTGGAATTGAATCAACCGCTTCTAAATTTGCGATCCCAAAAAAGTAAGAAATCAAATCCAATCATTGTGACAAAAGCTGACTTAATCAACCAAATCGCTGACAAAACGGGAATTGACAAAGCTGATGTTTCGGCATCCGTAGAGGCGTTCTTCAACATCGTAAAGAGTAACATGGCCTCTGGGCACAATATCTACGTACGTGGTTTTGGAAGCTTCATTAATAAAAAGAGGAAGAAGAAAATTGCTCGCAATATTTCACGCAACACAGCTATTGTTATTGATGAGCACTATGTTCCCAGCTTCAAGCCAGCAAAGATTTTCGTTAGTAAAATCAAAAACAGCGATAAGGTTAAACAATTGGCTGAAAAGTAATTTAGACAATAGTCAATGGATCATTGACTGATTGCTATCGACACTAGATGTTAAAAACCCGAATCATTTTAATTGCTGCCACTGCCATCGTTATTTGGCTCATTTTTCTGCTGCCCAAAGCTGTGGTTGAAAATGATAGTCAGTTAAAGTCCGTGGATTCAACACAGTCTGGTCAAGCAATCCCATCTTCTGGCCATAACGATGTACCCATTACTTTAATCAATTCCATCAAAACCTTGAGGGCCCAGTACTTACCGGGTTCGTCAAATCAAAAAAATGCTATCTTTGCCGACTCTTTGCGAAGCCTATACACGCAAGCAGGTCAATTTGACAGCGCGGCATGGTATGGCGAGCAAGCAGCAACGTTCTTTAATACAACTGAAAGCTCTCTGAAGGCCGGCAATAGCTACTACGAAGCTTATACTTTTGCGCTACAACCAGAAAAGCAAAAGGCAATGGCTGAGAAAGCGCAACTTTGGCTAGGAAAAGCGATACAAGCAAATCCAAAAGATCTGGAAGCCAGAACAAAAATGGCGATGACTTACTTGAGTTCATCATCACCCATGCAGGGCATCCAGATGATGCGCGAAGTATTGGCAGAAGACCCAAAAAATGAGTTTGCTCTTTATAACATGGGCATGCTGTCCATTCAATCAGGGCAGTATGATCGAGCCATTGAAAGACTGAATGAGTTAGTAGCTGTGAACCCGAATCATATACAAGGGCAGCTTTTATTAGGAGTCGCGTTTCTTAACAAAGGAAGCAAAGAAAAAGCGAGGCTTCAGTTTGAGAAAGTAAAGAAATTGGATAATGATCCCGCGGTGCAAGCCACCGTAGATTCTTATCTGAAAGATTTAAATTAAGTTAATTGTTAAACCCGTTCTCCGCCTCAGGCGGAGGGCAAAAACCAAAAAGCATTATGCCAAGTGGTAAGAAAAGAAAGAAACACAAAATGGCCACTCACAAACGCAAAAAGCGTTTGAGAAAAAATCGCCACAAGAAAAAATAATGGTCTCGAGCCGCATGACAACGCGGCTCTAAACCTATTGTATTGAGCGTGTCAATACAAAACCAAAGAATTAGTCCTATTGTACAACATCCAATTTTTTAAGTTTTGAGTAATGAACTAATCATTAGTGCAACTCAGGACGGATGTCGCATAGCTCTACTGAAGGATAAACAGCTTGCCGAGTTTCATGAAGAACAAGACGGAAGTAAGTTTGTAGTAGGTGATATTTACCTGGGTACTGTAAAGAAAATAGTGCCCGGTTTGAACGCAGCATTTATTGATATTGGGTATGAGAAAGATGCCTTTCTTCACTACCTGGATCTGGGAGCGCAATTTGCCTCGCTGCTTAAATTCACCAAACTAGTCCGCAGTAAAAAAATCACCGGTGGTAAACTGGATAAATTTCAACTTGAAAAAGACATCGACAAGCATGGCAAAATAGGCCAACAGCTTGCCAAGGTTCAGTTGATTCCAGTGCAGGTGGTAAAAGAGCCGATCTCTACCAAGGGGCCGCGACTTTCGTGTGAGTTATCTTTAGCCGGGCGATACCTGGTTCTGGTTCCCTTTTCATCCGGAGTGAGCATTTCCAAACGGATTTCCAGCAGCGATGAGCGCAAGCGCTTACAGCGCCTCATTCAATCAATCAAACCCGAAAATTTTGGTGTGATTATCCGCACCGTTGCCGAAGGCAAAGAAGTAGCTGAGCTCGATAAAGACATGAAGAGCTTGGTGAAAATGTGGGACGATGGCGTGGCGCGCATGGTGGATGCTAATCCGCGCGACAAAGTCATAGGCGAGTTGAATAAAACGTCTTCTATTCTTCGTGATGTGCTGAACGAGTCGTTCGACAACGTGATTGTAGACGACAAGAAGATTTATGACGAGGTCAAGAGCTATATCCATACAATCGCCCCAGACAAAGAAAAAATCGTAAAACTGTACACTGGTAAAGCGAAGATTTTTGAACACTTGGGTGTCGAGAAGCAATTAAAGGCAGCCTTTGGCCAAACAGTGAGCCTTCGTGGTGGCGGGTATTTAATCATCGAACATACAGAGGCACTTCATGTCATTGATGTCAACAGTGGGAATAAGTCCAATCGCGAGGAAAGTCAGGAAACAACTGCACTTTCTGTAAACATTGAAGCCGCCAAAGAGGTTGCTCGACAATTTAGATTGCGCGATATGGGCGGTATCATTGTGGTGGACTTTATTGACATGCGTGGTTTAGATAACAAGAAGTTGATCTACAACACCGTCAAAGAAGAAATGGAAGCCGACAAGGCGAAGCACACTATTTTGCCACTCTCTAAGTTTGGATTGATGCAGATCACCCGCGAGCGAGTACGTCCGCAGATGAACATTGCAACTAAGGAAGTTTGCCCAACTTGCAACGGCAGCGGGAAAATTGAGGCATCGATCTTAGTCACCGACAAAATAGAAGAACACATTCGTCATTTGTTTGAAAAGCAAAACGAGAAAAAATTGGTGCTTGCCTTGCATCCCTTCTTGTTTGCTTACTACACCAAAGGATTCATTTCAAAAAGGATGAAGTGGTTTTTCAAGTACAAACATCCGGTAGAGTTGATTAAGGATTCATCACTTGCGATTACTGAATATAAGTTCTTAAATAGAGATGGTGAGGAGATTGAGTTAGCTCAAGAAAAGAGCACGCCAGTGTTAGCTGGGGATTGAAATACGCTTTCTTCTTTTTAGCAAAAGGCTTCCTAAAATTGGAAGCCTTTTTATTTCGACTCCTGCCGTTGAAGAATTTACTTGAATCTTATCTTCTCAATCAAATCCCCGAAATAATCTGCCGACCAGATTTCCAATGCTTTGTCATCTCGAATAAACCGAACAATATCTTCTCGAATGGCCTTGAATGAGACATTCGTAATTTTATCTTCAATTAGTTGGGTGAATTTATTTTGGGTAATGGTTTTCTCATCCCAATCGCCACTATTGCGAGCTCGTAGGAGAAAATGATCTAGGTGCAATGGCACCCCCTTTTTTATATACCATTCCATATCATACCAATCTCTACCTTTAACGCGTTGCTTCCATTTGCGAAAAAGAAGCGCGTGCATTTTACCCGCAAAAAGATCAGGCAACTTGAAACACTTGACATAAAAAGAAAAAGGCTTTAGCAAAAGCTTCTCTTCTGTTTCAAAGCCAAGTGGTGGATGTGTGTCTACCTCTATTTTGATCTGGATATTAGGGCGAATTCCAATGCCTGCTTGTGGTACTACGCCTTCCACTATTAGTTCTTTCCAAACCGTATCTGATTTAAGAAATGCAGAGTCGATATTGGTTTGCTTTGTTTTTACTTTCTCTTTCACACTCACCTGCATGCCCAGCGCACTGAATTCGGTTATGATCCCTTCCAAATAAGGCTTCAAGGAAAAATCAGGGTTGACTTCCAATAATGAAAAATCCAAGTCTTCTGAGAATCTGTCGAGCCCATAGAACAATCGCAACGCTGTTCCTCCATAAAAAGCCGCCTTCTCAAAGAAACCACTTCGTTGCAAACCCGCTAACGCAATCTCTTGCATGATCTCTCGAAGAGCTTGCTCAACTTCTGCCTGCGTTTTGGGTTCATATTCTTCCAACCACTCCTTCATCATAACTGCTCTAAGGTTTTAATAAGAATTTCAAGGCTGCTTCTTTTAGGTGCCTCTTTTATCCATTCGCTCATTTTTTTTGTATTCAACTTTAGCAAGCGATCTTTTTCAATACGTAAGTCGTCTACAAGAAATTCCATCACTTGTTTGGAACTGCGAAGTAAAATGCCAGAAGAAGCAATGATCTTATCACACAATGCTTTCTCTGCCGTGGCAATTAGCACTCGTTGCTTTTTTGTTAATTCTAATTGTTGAATACCAAAAGAATAATAAGGCAACGGAAGATGCACGTAGCTAAATCTCCCCACAGTAGTGTCATACGTTTTGGTGTCTTGGGTTGTCGCTGAACTCACCTCATGCACCTTCTCTGGAATGAGCCCCCAATAAGAAAGCGCGGCTTCGAAAGAAACATAACTAGGACCCAAAAGATGATTGGCCAGAAGAAATGGTTCAGGTCTGTTAACATTTAGGCGAGAGCCTGTTACGTAAACACCTCTTTTTACAGGTTGTAGTATGTGTTGCTTTACCAATTCATTTATTTTGTCGTACGGCCTTTTGTAATCACTTAATAAGCCAAGCAAAACTTGCTTGGTGATGGGCTGCTCTTCATATCCCCTTATAGCCTCCAAAATCTCCATTTATGCAATATTTTCATTTATTCATCGGAATTATTCCGATCAATATGTACAATTTTAGCATTTATATGTTATTATTTTTAATATTTATCGGAATATTTCCGATAATATCTAAATAAAGTCACAATTCAAGAGTGCCATTCAAAATCTTCCTGCCACTCTGTCATTTTACCAAGCTGGAACAATATTTGAAAAGGTTGTATGCGTTTAAAAATCAATCTATTATGCAAGAAAAAGGCAGTATTTCCATCCATACCGAGAACATCTTTCCCATTATTAAAAAATTCCTGTATTCAGATCACGAAATCTTTTTGCGTGAGTTAGTGAGTAATGCAGTCGATGCGACCCAAAAATTAAAAAAACTGGCCTCCATGGGCGAATTCAATGGCGAATTGGGCGACCTAAAAATTGAAGTCAGCTTTGATAAAAAGAAAAACACCATCACCGTTAGTGACAAAGGCCTTGGCATGACGGGCGAGGAAATTAAGAAATACATCAACCAGATTGCTTTCTCCGGAGCCGCAGAATTTGTTGAGAAATTTAAAGACAAGGGTGACGCCAAGGATATCATTGGAAAATTTGGACTGGGCTTCTACTCGGCCTTTATGGTTTCTGAGAAAGTAGAAGTAATCTCCAAATCATACAAAGAGGGGACTGAAGGTGCTCGTTGGGAGTGCGATGGATCCACTGAATTTGAATTGAACTCGGATAGCAAAGAAACACGAGGCACAGACATTATCCTCCACATCAATAAAGACTCTGAAGAATTTCTGGATGAGTTTAGGTTAAAAGGCATCCTGGAAAAGTATTGCAAATTTTTGCCGGTTGAAATAAAATTTGGGACGAAAGACGAAAGTGTTGAAGATGGTGTTGACAAAGACGACCTGCCTACCGGACAGGCAGGCAAACCGAAATACAAAACCGTCACTACCGATCGCATTATAAACAACACTTCCCCTATTTGGGTGAAAGCCCCGGTTGAGTTAAAAGACGAAGACTATTTAAAATTTTATAAAGAGCTCTATCCGTTCTCAGAAGATCCTCTTTTCTGGATTCATTTGAATGTAGATTATCCATTCAATTTGACCGGAGTACTCTACTTCCCCAAAATCAAAAATGATTTCGAAATACATAGAAACAAAATTCAGCTTTACTCTCGTCAAGTATTTATTACCGATGAGGTAAAGGACTTAGTGCCTGATTTTTTGATGTTGTTACATGGCGTGTTGGATTCTCCGGATATTCCATTGAACGTATCGCGCAGCTACCTGCAGACGGATGCCAACGTGAAAAAGATTAGCACGCACATCACCAAAAAGGTGGCCGATAAGTTGGTGGATATGTTCATCAAAGATCGCAAGGAATTTGAGAAGAAGTGGGATGATATCAGCGTGTTCGTGCGCTATGGTAATATCAGTGATGAAAAATTCTATGAGAAAGCGAAAGAGTTTTCGTTACTGAAAAATGTGGATGGGCAATACTTCTCGTTGAATGAGTATGCGGAAAAAGTAAAGACAAACCAGACCGAAAAAGAAGGGCAGGTCATTTACCTATACACAACTGATAAAGCCAAGCAAGATGCATTTATACAGGCAGCCAAAGGAAAATCATACGATGTACTCATGATGGATGGCGTTTTGGATAGCCACTACATTGGTAACCTTGAACAGAAGTTAGAAAAAACACAATTGAAACGAGTTGATAGCGATATCATCGACAAGTTGATCGTGAAAACAGATGCGATGGCCAGCGTGTTGAGTAAGGAAGAGGAGGAAACGGTTAAAGGAATCTTTGAAAAGGCGATCAACAACAAAGCAATGACACTTGCGATAGAGTCGCTTTCTCCTGACGATCTTCCTATCACGATTACCATGAGCGAGTGGATGCGCAGGATGAAAGACATGGCCAAGACCGGAGGTGGTGGAGGCATGAGTTTTATGGGAAGCATGCCTGACAATTACAACGTAGCAGTAAACGGCAATCACCCGATTATACAACGCATATTGAAAGCGGAAAGCGAAGATCAAAAAACGAAGCTTGCCAAACAGGCCTACGATTTGGGATTGCTATCGCAAAGCATGTTAACCGGAGCGGATTTGACCGCTTTTATCAAGAGAAGTGTTGAGTTAGTAGGCTAATAGTTTTGTGACATTTTGCAAAAAGGGTTTCTTGTTGCGAGAAGCCCTTTTTCATGCAAAATATTTTTCCACTATCTTCGTTTAACAACTATGAAGTCTGTTCTTTTCTGTTTTACTTTTCTTTCCTACTCGATCCTTTTCGCACAAGGCACCGAACCCAAGGTGCAAGAGGGACAGTTTACATTTGATACCGACAAACCTTTTACGCTCCTGGAATTGGAAAAGGAAGAAGAGCCCATCGTTACCAAAAAGAAAAAGCCAAAAAGAAGGGTTTACTACGGAATCAAAACCAAGAAGGCATTTACACGAAAAGGCTTTGGTGAGAAGGTGACGCTTGAGTTGTTCTATGTACTCAAGAAGCCGGATGTGCCCAATACATTTGCGCGTGACATATACTATTTTGATTTTGCTCAACGGCAAGTTAAGAAAACCGAAAAGTTCGACCCAAAGAAGGGAGTGCTCTTGCATGGGCCCTATAAAAAAATGGTTGGACAAGCTGTCGTGGAAGAAGGCATCTACTTCAAAGGAACTCGCCATGGCCGTTGGATGCGCCACAATATGCAAGATTTGCTGGAGGACAAGGAGAAATATTATAAAGGCTGGCCAAAGGAATCACGCATTACCTACTACGATCCTGCCGAACGAAAAAAACTGAAAGAGATTACACCAGTAGAATACGGAGAGAAGGAAGGGTACTATTATCTACTCCATGAAAATGGGCAAGTAGCAGTGCGTGGTGAATATCGGTTTAATGAAAAAGTAGGCGATTGGATTGAGAACTATGCGAATGGGAAACGCAAACGAATCATCAGTTATCCCAAAGAGCCATTTGAAAAAGATAGTAAGCCATACATTAGAAAAGAGTGGGACGACAGGGGAAAGGAAATTTATGCTAAGTGATACTGAGGTGTGAGGTAAGAATTACGATTAGCGAAGGGAGATCAATCGTAAATCGTACTTCGTAACGCCTACCTAGTAAAACGCATCTTTAATCTGGATAATCTCGGTGCGATCTCTTTGCAGACGAATCGACACAATGTCGTAGCGCACGTTTCCTTGCCAGTTCTTGTCATAGGTATATTGCTCGGCCCCGTCCACAATATTTTTTGCTTTTTTGTAGTCCACAAAATCTTCGGGATAGCCATAGGCATCCGAAGAGCGCAACTTGACCTCGACAAAAATGAGCCAATTATCTTTTTTCACTATCAAATCGATTTCTGATCTCTTGTGGCGATAGTTGCGTTCCACAATTTCAAACCCTTTGTCGATAAGAAAACGGGCTGCCATTTCTTCGCCCTCTCTTCCTTTTTTGATTTTATCGCTCACTGGAAATAATCTACCTTTGATCGAAGATACGAAAGAATGAAAAAATTAATTGAAGGCTTTACACTGCAGCTCGCCAGCGCCCTAAAAATTGGTCAATCTGTTGACTTGGTACGCCCGGGCAGCGACATCCGAAATGTCTTGATAACTGGCATGGGCGGATCGGGCATTGGCGCGAACTTAGTAGAATCGCTCACGTTCGGACGTATTCCTATCCCAATAGTAGTTTCTAAAGGATATAACATTCCACAATTTGTGAGCCCCCACACGCTTTTTATTGCCTGCTCTTACAGTGGTGACACGGAAGAGACACTGTCTGCGATTAATAAAGCCATGTTAAAGCGCGCTCATATTATTTGTATTACTTCTGGCGGAAAAATGCTGGAGCTGGCAAAGGAATACAATTTGTTTTGGATTCAGATCCCGGGAGAATCTTCAAGTGCCAGAGGGCAGCTGGGGTACATGATTGTTTCACTCATGTATGCGCTCTACCACACAAATTTGATTGGTGCGGCTTTTATCAAAGAAACCGAGAATGCCATTGAATACCTTAACCGTGGCCAAAAAGCAGTTGAATCAGAAGCGGAACTGATCGCTAGAAAACTGAAGGGTAAGTTACCTATCATCTATTGCGATGAACGATTGAAAGCAATGGCCATCCGTTTTCAAAACCAGATAAATGAAAATGCAAAGCAGTTAGCTCACGTCAATACATTTCCTGAAATGAACCACAATGAAATTGTGGGCTGGCAGTTTCCGGAAACAATCTTGCAGCATGCCCAAGTGATTTATTTATATTCAGACCATGACCACGAGCGGGTAGAGAAGCGTATGGAAATTTGCCGACCTATTTTTGAAAAAAGGTCGAATCCCATTATTGATATCGTTGCGGAGGGAGCTTCATTGCTCGAGCAATATTATTACCTCATTCACTTGACCGATTGGATCTCATATTATCTGGCAAAGGAAAATGGTGTGGAGTCAAATACGATTGAGGCGGTTGACTACCTCAAGGAGGAGTTAAGTAAGTTAAAATAGTTAAAGGCCATACGGTTTTTAGATTGATTTAGTTTAAATTAGAAATATGGAATGGAGAACAAAGATAGTTTCAGATAATAATATACTTGCCGGAAAGCCAATTGTGAAAGGCACAAGACTTTCTGTTGAGTTTCTATTAGGATTGTTTGCTGATGGGTGGAAAGAAGAAGAAGTATTGGCCAACTATCCCACACTTAAAAAGGATGATCTTCTGGCCGTATTTGCCTTTGCCCAAGATGGATTAAAAGAAGGATTACTCTTCGAATCAAAATTGTCGGTATGAATAAGCTCCTTGCTGATGAGAATTTTCCCATGGCAAGTGTCGATCGACTAAAAGGCAAACAATTTGATGTGGTAAGCATTTTAAGATCTTATCCGGGAATTTCTGATGAAGAGGTTGTCCATTTGGCAAATCGTGAACAAAGACTAATTCTTACTTTTGATCGGGACTTTGGGTTGCTCATTTTTAGAGATGGATTGATTCCTATACATGGAGTGTTCTATTTTCGGCTATCTAAGTTTTACCCCTCGCAGCCTGGAGAAATTGTATTAGATATTCTTCGAAGGGAAAACTTTCATTCGGAAAACGCAATCACGGTTATTGAAGAAAATTTTATTAGGCAAAAGAAGTTTTGAACCCTCACATCAATACAAAAACCCAGTTTATCGATCTCGGCCTGATCGACTACCAACAAGCTTGGGATTATCAAACGGATTTGTTCAACAAGAATTTGGAGATCAAAAAGCAAAACCGTGATCTTCCGAGTAACGAGCAACCTGCCTACCGGACAGGCAGGCGAACAACGAACAACCATTTAATCTTCTGTGAACATCCCCACGTCTACACCTTAGGAAAAAGCGGTGATGAAAAGAACTTGCTAATTAAAAAGGAAGACCTTCACACCATCCAGGCGAGCTACTATGCTATTAACCGAGGAGGAGATATTACCTACCATGGCCCCGGTCAGTTGGTTGTTTATCCGGTAATAGACCTTGAGAATTTTTTTACCGATATCCATCAATACATGCGACTGCTGGAAGAGGCAGTTATTCAAACGTTGCAGGAATTTCAAATTTCGGCAGGTCGGATAAAGGGTCTAACGGGTGTCTGGATAGACTTTGAGAACGGTATTGCGCCTCGAAAGATCTGCGCCTTGGGAGTAAAAACCAGTCGATGGGTAACCATGCACGGTCTCGCATTCAACGTTAATGCCGACCTAACTTATTTCAATCACATCGTTCCCTGTGGAATCGATGATAAGGCCGTGACCTCCTTGCAAAAAGAGATGGGAGCGCGACTCCCGATGGAGCAAGTAAAATCGATCCTAAAAGAAAAAATTGTTTCACTATTTGGCATGGGACTCATACCTTAGAATAAGTGAAAAATCTCATCTTCATTTTCGGCCTACTGTTTTTGAGTGAATTGAGTTTTGGCCAACCACCAGACGGTAAAAAACAAAAAGGTGTTTGTTGGGTAGGTGGGCGGCAGGAAGTGACTGAAAAGGAAATAGCTATTCTTAAGAAGTGCAATATCAATTGGATATCGCAAACTCCCTTTGCTTTTCAGCGAGAACCAAACACTTCCAGCATCCGTACTGATTTTAGCGCAGGAAAAGTTTGGTGGGGCGAGTCGGATGAAGGCATCAGAAAGACTACTGAGTTGGCGCGTAAGGCGGGCATTCATACCGTCTTTAAACCTCACATTTGGGTGCGCAATAGTTGGCCGGGAGAAATCGCGATGAAAAGCGATACCGCCTGGCAGCGGTGGTTTCGGTTGTACGAAAAATTTATTTTGCATTACGCTGAGTTGGCGGAGCAGAACAAGATTGGGCTCTTTTGTATTGGCACTGAACTTCATCAAACCATTGGAAAAGAAAAAGAATGGCGTGCTATCATAGCGAAAGTACGATCCGTCTACAAAGGGAAATTGACGTATGCTGCCAACTTTCACGAAAAATATGAGCAAATTGCATTCTGGGATGCGCTCGATTTTATTGGCATACAAGCTTACTTCTCTCTCACCACCGACAAGAGCCATTCTGTAAGTGAATTAAAAAAAGGCTGGGTTTTGCCTATCAAATCTATCGAGCGAGTACATAAAAAATTTATGAAACCTGTTTTGTTTACGGAGATAGGCTATCGCAGCGACACGAAAGCTGGCATTGAGCCCTGGGTATGGCCCAAGGAAGATAGTGGCGCGGAAATTTCGGATGCATGCCAGGCGAATTGTTATCGCGCATTTTTTGAAACCGTTTGGAAACAGCCATGGATGTCTGGTGTTTATTTTTGGAAATGGTATCCACACGGCCCGAGAAGAATGGCTAAATTAGATTTTAACCCCCAAAATAAGGAAGCGGAAAAAGTTTTAGCAAACGGGTTTAAAGATTAGCAACGCTCTTGAAAGTTAAGCTGCAAGCTCTTTAAGTGCTTTCACAAAAACATCTAATTCAGCCAACGTAGTATATACATTTGGTGTAATGCGACAGCCTTGCACATTGGCGCTGTCGATCGCCACCGTCCAGATTTTATACTTTTCCAAAAGCGTTTTTGCCAAGTCAGCGGGTTTCATTTGCTTAACACCCACGTTGGCGATGCCGCAAGAACGTGCAGCATCTGTTGGTGTATTTAACAAAATATTCGGCAGACTTTTCACGCGACTCGTCCAATAGTTTTGCAGGTAACGCAAGCGCGCTTCTTTGCGATCAGCACCAATGACTTGGTAATAATCAATCGCATTTAATATGGCTAAGTCGGTGGCCACCGGATGGGTACCGCGATGTCCCAGATGGTTGATGTCGTCTTTCATTTCCCAATCGGCCATCAACGACCAGAGGCCAGCAGCTTTTCCACTGCGCACATACAACAATCCTGTGCCTAGGGGTACGCTCAACCATTTATGCAAACTGGCTCCATAATAGTCGCAACCCAAATCTGGTATTTTAAAATTCAAATGCGCAAATGTGTGGGCTCCATCCACCAACACTTCAGCGCCAAGGCTATGGGCCATGTCACTAATTTTTTTGATGGGTAGTATTTGCCCTGTGATGTTGACCATGTGACTCACTAAAATCAATCGGGTCTTTGGGGTCATCGCCTTTCGATAGAGTTCCACCACTTCTTCATCAGACGAAGGGTGGTTAGGTACTGAGACAGTCTTGCGAACAATGCCATAGCGATTTTCCATCAACTTGAGCATGTTCACGATAGAACCATAATCTTGCTCCGCCATGATGGCTTCATCGCCAGCTTTCCAGGAAATGCCATTGATCACGGTATCCAGAGACTCAGTGGTGTTGCGTGTGATGGCAATTTCATCGGCCGAACAACCAGCTACTTCGGCCAATTTCGCTACAACTTTTTTCTTGTTATCCCCCTGCACCGTCCGCATGTAATACGATCCCTGGTAGTTTATTTCGCGAACATGACTGATGTAATTCTCGAGTGTTTCTTGTGGAAGAAAGCAGTAGTAACCGTTCTCAAGATTTATGTAGTCGGGCTTTAATCGATATCCTTTTCGGACGCCTTCCCAAAATGCTTCATCGCCTGCAAGTTCATCAGCCGTTTTATGACTGAACGTTTGCACCCAATTTCCAAAGGCATCTGCCGGTAGTAGGCCACCCAGCCCGAGTGTAGCTACGCTTTTTAAAAATCCACGCTTGTTCATAGATCCAAGTTAAAACGTAAATGGGTAATAGAAAAACAATTAATTCATTTCGAATCCAAACCAACGGCTGGCATCAAACCATTCCGCAAACCAAATCTCTCAATTATAACCAGTTTTTGTCTATTTTTAAGCTTAAAGCTCGTGCTATACATGATTTCAAATAATCCGATACTAAATAGTCCTTACTTAGAACCTACGCTTCATTACGACACCGACAGCGAGGGAAATTTGGACTATAACAATATCGTTGTAGGCCGTAGAATATTTAAGCCAGACTCGGCAGTTATTCCAACCCGACAGACAGGCCAAAAAGAAGTATTTGAATGGAACGATGATGCGGCAGAATACGGTACTAACATCATTAACCTTTGCCGAAAAGAAGTTGACAAATGGCGGATCGAGAAATATCCCAACACAACAAGGGTAACAAAAGAGCTTCTAAACTTTTGGTTTAACAATCCTGAAAGACTTGTTACCAAGAAACTATTTTTTGCACAGCAAGAAGCCGTTGAAACTGCCATTTGGTTAAATGAAGTCGCAGAAAAGTCCAACGCAGGGCAGCACATTCTTAACCTTCTGAGAAGCCATCAGCAAACGGTCAGCTTAGACCCTGCCGATCAACTTCCGCGTATTGCATTTAAGATGGCAACAGGTTCAGGCAAAACAGTTGTCATGGCTTGTTTAATCTCCTACCATTATTTCAATCGCCAGGAATATAGAAACGACACTCGCTTTGCGGATTACTTTCTAATAGTTGCGCCAGGCGTAACCATCAAAGACAGGTTAGGGGTTTTGTTTGTTGACACAAAGAATAAAAACCCAAAAGACATTGCAGACTACTATCGAATAAGAAGTCTTGTTCCGCAAAACATGGAACAGCGATTAGAGAATCTCAACGCCCGACTCATCATTACCAACTACCATACCTTCGAGCCTAAGATATTGCAAGGGAATAAGAGAAGTCCGTTTGACGGTAAAGTAAATCTAAAAGGAGAAAAGATTGACACTGGCAATAAAGAAGACTTTGCACAAGTAGTAAAACGAACCTTAGGGAAATTTAAAGCAGGAAGCAGAGTCTTGATTTTAAACGATGAAGCCCACCATTGTTATTTACCTAAATCAAAAAGCAAAACAACAGACAACGAAGAATCGGACGAAAACGCTAGGGCTGCCGTTTGGTTCAGCGGGTTGAAAGAGATCGCTAAAAAGTTTAAGCTGCAAAGTGTTTATGATCTTTCGGCAACGCCCTATTATTTGACGGGTTCTGGTTATCCACCTTACAGTTTATTTCCGTGGGTTGTTTCTGATTTTGGATTGATCGAAGCCATAGAAAGTGGATTGGTTAAAATTCCATTCTTGCCAGAAAGCGACAGCACACAAGAACTCACCATGCCTGTATTGCGTGATCTATACAGAAAAGTAATGGACGAAGACCCAAATGCTTTACCACGCAAAGGACAAAAAAAGAAAAAGAGCGAAGCGCATACCGAAGGCACAACCATTAAGGAACAGCCACCACAACTACCTTCGTTAGTAAAAGGTGCATTAGATCAATTCTACAACCACTATGTAGGCTACTTTAATGGAATAAGAAAGTACAGCGAGGAGAAAGTAAATATTTTTTCAGCCCCACCGGTATTTATTGTGGTATGCAATAACACTTCTGTTTCCAAAGAAGTGTATAAATACATAGCGGGCTATGAATACGAAAATGAAAAAGGAGAATTAGTTACTGTATCAGGCGCTAAAGAATTATTCTCTAATTACGAAACATCAACTAACCGACCGCTCAAAAGACCTCCTACACTTCTCATTGATAGCGATGCCTTAGAAAACGGAGAACAAATTAATGACGAATTCAAAAAGATATTTGAATCTGAAATTGAAGAGTTTAAAAAAGATTATGCCCGTATTCACGGACAAGGCAGCACTGAAAATATTACAGACGCTGAAATACTTCGGGAAGTAGTTAATACGGTTGGCAAGCAAGGTCGTCTTGGCGCACACATCCGTTGTGTGGTTTCAGTCTCCATGCTTACAGAAGGCTGGGATGCAAATACTGTAACGCATATTATGGGCTTGCGTGCCTTTGGTTCTCAATTGCTTTGCGAGCAAGTAGCTGGCCGAGCTTTGCGCAGAATGAACTATCTGCTAAAGACCTACCGCAAGGATACAGGCGAGGAAATATCAGAAAAGGAAAAGCATAAGTTCAAGCCTGAAAACCTGATTGAAAAATTTCCACCTGAGTATGCGCACATCATTGGCGTTCCCTTCAAACTTTTTAAGGGAGGTAAATCGGAAGGGCCTGCCGAGCCTGTTGACATTAACCACGTTGCTGCTTTACCCGAAAGGCAGAAGGACATGGAAATTGAGTTTCCTAACCTGATCGGCTACCGCGTAGAAAATCACGATGGCAGTATAAAATATGACTTTAGCAAAATTGAAAACTTTGAAATAGATGGTTCCAAGTTTCCTGTGGAAACAACAATGGCAAGCCCTATTTCTGCTACGGAGGAAAAACTTGAGGTAAAATCAGTGTTGGAAAAGAGAGACAAAGAATTGATTTTCCTGATCACAAAAGAGTTAATTAAATATCACTTTAGCGATGACGAAGGAAACCCCAACTTTCAACGCTTCAACAAGCTACTAAAGATTGTAGAAGAATGGTACAATACAAAAGTCGTTTTGCTTAACATTCAAGATCAACAATACAAAAGACTTCTTTATTTCGAGAAGCCCAAGAAAATAGTGGATCATATAGCGCGGGGTATTAATCCTCATATCAATACCATTGAACATATCCGGCCAGTGTTCAATTACTATAATAAGTTCAGTAGCACCAAGTATGTAAATGGCAACACCATCAAAGAAGTGTACCCAACCAAACGCAGCCATGTAAACTATGTAGTAATGGATAGCGATTGGGAAGCCATTGCCGCAAAAACATTGGAAGAACTGAAGGTAGAGAGCTATGTAAAGAATCAGTTTCTTGGATTTATAATACCCTATGCAATGGACGGAAAGGACAGGCAATACTATCCCGACTTTATTGCAAGAGTAAAAGGCAAAGATGGAAAAGTTAAAAACTTGATTATCGAAATCAGCGGCATGAGCAAAGACAAAGAACAAAAGAAATGGTTTGTAGAAAACCGTTGGCTTCCTGCTGTCAATTCATTAAAAGATAAATACAACTATCCCGAATGGCATTTCATTGAAGTGGCAAATGACATACGCAATATCAAAAATCAGTTAATCGAAAAGATTCAGGGCATTTAAAATGAAAACAGAAGAAATTAAACATCTGTTTACCCAATTTGAGGCTGCCGCCACAATTGCGCAAGGTGTGGAGTGTTGGAGTGCGAGAGAGCTGCAAAACCTATTGGGCTATAACAAGTGGGAAAACTTTGAAAAAGTTATTCAGAAAGCGAAAGATGCGTGCGCTAATGCCGGAGAGCTAGCAGAAAACCATTTTCCTGACGTCAGGAAAATGGTCGAGATTGGCTCTGATACGGAAAGACCAATCAATGATATTGCACTTACAAGATATGCCTGCTATCTGGTTGCTCAAAATGGCGATAGTAGAAAGGAAGAAATTGCTTTTGCACAAAATTACTTTGCCGTGCAAACCAGAAGAGCCGAGTTGATTGAGCAAAGACTTCTGGAATACGAACGGGTGAGAGCGCGCGAAAAACTTACTATTACAGAGAAACAATTATCGGGCATATTGTACGAACGTGGCGTTGATGGGCAGGGGTTTGCAAATATCCGTTCAAAAGGAGACCAGGCACTTTTTAAACTCAGCACCCAAATGCTGAAGAAAAAAATGGGCGTACCTGATAGCAGACCTGTGGCAGATTTTTTACCCACCATCAGTATAAAGGCAAAAGATTTAGCTGCTGAAATGACAGGGCTGAACGTGCAAACTAAAGACTTAAAAGGGCAACCCAAAATTGAAAAGGAACATATTGATAACAATTTGGCCGTACGTGATATGTTGACAAACAGAGGTATTGTACCTGAAAACCTACCCAAAGCCGAGGATGTAAAGAAAGTACAAAGAAAGCTGGAAGGCGATGAGAAGAAAATACTGAAAAAACCGAAGAAAAAATAATCAGACAATGGCCAAGAAAGTAGAATCCATAAAACACAAAACCGACAAGCGAGCGCACATACCCAGCAAAGAAGAAGCGGGCTATGAAGAGGCAAACGAAAAGGTAAGCAGAGGGAAAAAGATATTGGAGTTACCTAAGAACCCCGTTATCCACCGTGGCCAAGACCCGGAATTGTATTGGATGAATAAATACGGCAATGACGACCGCGACAATCTTTTACGTGTAGACATCCGCAGCCTTTACCGACACGAACACATTGCCCCCGAAACACTCATTAAAAGACTACACAAAGTTACCGAAGAGAAAAGCAGCCAGATAGATTTGTTCAGCGTAAACGAACTTTTTGGCAATGCACTCGACAAAGATGAGGTAGAAAAAGTAAGCGAATACTACCACCACCAAGACGGCTGGACAAACCGCCTGATACAAGGCGATAGCCATTTAGTAATGGCCAGTTTATTAGAGCGCGAAGGAATGGCAGGGCAAGTACAAACAATTTATTTTGACCCACCTTATGGTATTAAATACGGTGGGAATTGGCAGATAAAACTGAACAACCGTGATGTTAAAGATGGGAATGATGAAGCTTTGACTGGTGAGCCTGAACAAATAAAAGCCTTTCGTGACACATGGGAGTTAGGTATACATTCATACTTGGGCTATTTGCGAGACCGCTTGTTAATAGCAAAAGAACTTTTGAGTGCCAGAGGCTCATGCTTCTTGCAAATAGGTGATGAGAATGTGCACTTGGTAAGAAGTGTAATGGACGAAGTTTTTGGTAGCGAAAATTTCATCAGTCTAATAACTGTGCGAAAATCTTTACCATTAGGCTCTAGCGGTTTAGCAGGAGTTTGCGACTATATAATTTGGTATGCAAAAGACAAAGAGAACTATACGTTCCGCCAATTGTATTCTCAAAAAGATCTTGGAGAAGATACTCCGTATTCTCAAATAATGCTACCGGATGGCACACATAGGCGAATGACTTCGGAAGAAAGGAAAGACTTATCGTTACTTCCTAAAAACGCAAAAGTATTTAGAGTTAATCATTTATTGTCTGCTGGCTACACACCAACTTGTTTTTATGAATTTGAATTGGAGGGGAAATTAATAAAGCCTCAGAAGAGTAGCTGGAAAACAAATAAGAATGGCATGATGAAGTTAATTGAAAAAGGTAGAGTTAAATTATTTGGCGCTTCACCTCAATACTTGATATACCATGATGATTTTCCAGTTAAACCACTACACAATTTATGGGCAGATTTTCAAGGTGCAAGTGATCCGATTTATGTTGTTCAAACTAATATTGATGTGGTTAAACGATGCATTCTAATGACCACTGATCCAGGAGATTTAGTAATAGACCCAACTTGCGGTAGTGGAACAACTGCTTATGTAGCGGAGCAATGGGGGCGCAGATGGATTACAATAGATACGAGCCGTATTGCATTAAACATTGCCAAGCAAAGATTAATGACAGCGGTATTTCCTTATTATAATTTGTATGACGATAAAAACCATGATATACGTCAGGGCTTCAAATACAAAACTGTTCCACATATTACTTTAAAGAGTCTCGCTAATGATGAACCGCCTGCTACTGAAACACTTTACGACCAACCAGAGCAGGATAAAAAATTACTCCGAGTAAGTGGCCCTTTTACTGTTGAGACCTTACAAAACTTTGAACCCATTAGCCCTAAAGAGCTAGACGATGAAGTGCGGGTAAATGAAGAAGAAGGCGCATTTGAAGAAATAATTAAACAACACTTAGTAAGTGCGGGCATCAAGAACGGCCGCAAAGACGAGATGGTAATTTTTAGAAGTGTTGAGTTGTTAAGTCATTCCTATTTACATGCAGAAGGTTTCTATATGAATGGCGTTGGCGAGAAGAAAGCGTATTTTCACATCGGTCCGAAGTTCGGCACAGTTAGTAAGAATGCTGTAAACGAAGCAGTAAAAGAATGCAGAATAAGAGGAGATGCTGGTTGGCTAATTATTCTTGGTTTCAGTTTTGAAAGCGATATAGAAGGCGCCACCCAAACAACTAGCATGGGCAAGTTTGAGGTAACCAAATGCCGCATCCACGATGATCTGTTACAAGAGGGTTTAAAGAAGAAGCCTGCAAAATCCGCAGCCTCTTTCGTTACCATTGGCGAACCGGATATTGATTTAGTTAAAAAAGGGAAAGAAGTTACGGTAGAGATAAAGGGACTGGACATCTACGACCCTATCAAAGACGAAGTAAAACCCCGCAACGTACACGACATCGCCTACTGGATGGTAGACGATGATTATGACGGCAGTAACTTTGTGGTAACCCAAGTCTTCTTCTGCGGTGGCGACAAAGATGAGTTCGACAAGTGGCGCAAAGGCTTGGACAACTTAGCCAAAGACACCACCAAGAAGAAAGTAGAAAAGACCCTGAAAATAGAAATTGACGATGAAGCCTTCGATCGTCTATACGGCCATATCTCTCATCCCATCGAAATAAAAAAGAAAGGACAGAAAATAGCGGTAAGGGTGATTAGTCAGTTTGGGGAAGAGACAACCAAGGTGATTGCGTTATAATGGATAAATCGTTAGCAGGTCGAAACATGGCAAATTGAGAAACGAATAGGTTTCGATAAATACGAGCCGACTCTGTTTCATTGCCGGGTGTTTGCTTCCAGCCGCTGCTGGCATTACCTTACGGAAAAATTGACTTTCCATGAAGAAATGTTTGTGTCTATGTCTCGTTCTCTTTGGCGGGGCTTCATTTGCCCAAAAAGGCCCGCGCGAAAGCTATCAGCCCTCTGTGCCCATTGTAATAGATGGTGATCCAAGCGAATGGACCACGGAATGGTTGCTTGACCAAGACGGGAAGTTTCTTTACAACGTGGGAAACGATGAATCGAATCTCTATTTCCGGCTAAAGATTACAGATGATATTACACAGCAAAAAATTGCTTTTTTTGGATTGGATTTAAAACTGGATCTAAACGGTAAGAAAAAAGGGAGGCTTGGGCTGAAGTATCCAGTAGGCAAGGATTCCAAAGAGTTGAAAAAGGAGCAACAGCCGTGGCCGCAAGATCCGACCGAGCGAATTGCCGAAAAAAAGAGAATACTGGACGAGGTCGAAATTCTTGAGTTGATTGGTTTAGCGAAAGAAAACATTGTTTCCAGCCGACTAGGGTTAATGAATGGCATTGAAGCGCTGATTACAGTAGCCGCAGATGGTGCTTATTTATACGAAGCGAAGATTCCGTTTAAGGCATTTAAAATAGACAAAGCAAGTGTTCCGGTACTCGGTGTAAGTTTTGAAACAGGCAAATTTGATATAGGTAAAACACCAACACCTGCACCTGCCGGAGGGCAGGCAGGTAGAAATTTTGGCGGAAGCTATGGACAATACAACCCGAATGCAGTACCCGCCTATATGTGGGTGGCGGTAAAGCTTAACTAGAAAGAACTATTTTACCGTTTTGTACCGGTGACAATCCACCAAGTGATCATTCACTAGCCCACATGCTTGCATGTGCGCGTAGATAACAGTGCTACCTACGAACTTAAATCCGCGCTTGATCAAATCCTTGCTCAGCGCATCTGACTCTGGTGTGGTCGCGGGCACTTCTTTCATTGTTTTGCGCTTGTTGACAATGGGCTTGCCACCTACAAAGCCCCAAATGTATTTGTCAAAACTGCCGAACTCTTCTTGCACCTTCAAAAACTGTTTGGCGTTTGTCACGGCTGCAAACACTTTTAATCGATTGCGCACAATGCCGGGATCTAATAAGATTTTTTCTAACTTCTTGTCGGAAAAACGAGCTACTTTGTTGGGGTCAAAATCTGCAAAGTTCTTTCTATACCCTTCTCTCTTTTTTAGTATAGTAGACCAACTGAGTCCGGCCTGCGCTCCTTCAAGGATCAAAAATTCAAAATGAGTTTTGTCGTCATGCACGGGCACACCCCATTCTTCGTCATGGTAGGTCATGTATTGATCGAAGCCTAAGCACCAGGGGCAGCGGACAAGTTCTTTCATAAAACTATCTTTAGTGTATCCAAGTTAATTATGTATCTTCATTACTCGATACAGACATGAAATTTCTTTTATTTTTTGTTTTGGTTCATTTGCTCCAGCCAGCATTTGGTCAGTTTAGAGATAAACCCCCGGTAATCAAGTATGAATTTCCGGCCGTTGTGAAACCAAAAGCAGTGTCTTTTGCTCCTTTCGGGCTTGTATCAGATGAATCGCAAACCTATCGGTACTCCTCTCCAGCGTTGACATGGTTGCCTGGCGATGCATTCAATTCTTCATCTTCTTTTTGGATCGGCAACGTCTCTTCCCAATCTTATAACAACGGTAGATTTGGAACCTACTACTATTGGGATATTCAGGGGAATCTAAAAGGTACGCGCGGATTTTTGGATCTTTCGGGAGGGAAAAAGAGAGGCGTGAAGTTGGTTTTTCCCTGGCGTTAACCGGTTGGTTCAAAAACATGTTTGAGGAGAAACAACCCGGTAAGAAAATCCAGTTGTCGCCCAAAGAAGCGCTCGTCAAAATTCAACACTATTGCGCTTACCAGGAAAGATCACACAAAGAAGTAAAAAATAAGCTCTTTGAATATGGCCTCTTTGCCAGCGAGGTAGAGGAGATTCTCTCCCAGGTAATAACTGAAGGTTTTTTGAATGAAGAGCGCTTTGCGAAGGCGTTTGCCGGTGGAAAGTTCAGAATCAAAAAGTGGGGGCGATTAAAAATCAAGCAAGAACTGGAGATGTTAGGTCTGACATCACGGTGTGTCGCAAGCGGACTGAAAGAAATAGATGCGACCGACTACAAAAGAACCCTTAAAGAACTCATTCGAAAAAAGGCGAGTCAGGTAACAGAAAAAAATGAATTTAAAAGAAAGAGCTTGATTGCTCGCTTTGTCATAGGCAAAGGGTATGAAGCGGAGGTAGTTTGGGAGATGGTGAAGGAATTAGTCGAATAGAGAGAATGTTTCTGGTTGCTAGTTTCCAGTTCTTGTTGTAATAGAAACCAAGAACAGAGAACTGGTGACATTTTAAAACGCTACCACCTCTGCACCCCTTGGGTTCTGTAAGTAAGAGTTTACTAAATTCTGTACCACGCGATTGTCTTTGCTTGGCTTTATAAAATTACGTGCAAGGTCAATAGAGTTGATGGATTCCTCTTTCGGTACGAATCCAAAGCCTATGTAATTTCCATTCTCAATGAGCACCAGAGATTTTTCTCCGCTCATTCGACCACTTCCAATAATTGCTACAGACTCCCCTGCTTCAAAGAAAGAATCAATCGCCTTTTGTGTGCGCTTGTTATACTTCTTCACCGATTCTACGCCCTGGCAAGCACCTTTGCACGCACCCGATTGGTGACTGAAACATAAACCTTTGGCAAGCTGAAGCCCGCTAAGTTTAGGGCATAGGTCAAAAGTCTTTACTTTTTCCCACATAAAATTCCAGGCGTCACCCTTTGAACTAAACGTAATCAAGGGTTTGGTTCCTTTTCGAATAAGGTTTACACAAAAGCGCAGATAACCGTTGCGATCTTCATAGTCATAGATGCCCCATTCCTCCACTTTGTATTTTTGAGCCAGATTGTACTTTGGCCAAAGCCTTCGTATTTCCTGCGATTCCAGAATTAAGGCAATCAATTCACTTCCCGTTAGTTCATAAGTGACGTGATGAATTTCATTCCGAATGTTCGACCGATTCCATTCACGCGCCTCACCGGTGAAATGTCCAGCTATCCTTTTTTTGATATTTAATGCTTTACCAACGTAAATAATCTGACCGTGACCATCTAAAAAGTAATAAACTCCCGCTTTAGCTGGCAGTCGATCGAATTCCTCTTTTGGCAGGTTTGGCGGCAGAATGGTTTCGCCCGAATTCCGTTTTAGCGCCTTCGAAATGACGCCATCTTGGTCACGTTGAAGCAGTAGCGAAAAAATTCGGGCCGTAGCCTGTGCATCACCCCCTGCTCTGTGCCGATCAGGGATTTTAATCCCCAGGCTTTCCGCCAAACGACCAAGGCTGTAGGACTCTAAACCCGGTATAATTTTTCTACTTAGCCGAACGGTGCAAAGTTTTTTCGTCTGCCAATTAACCCCCACTCCTTCGAACTCTTTCTTCAGAAAACTAAAGTCAAACTGTGCGTTATGAGCCACAAAGATTCGATCCTTTAGCCAACCCATTATTTCCTCGGCCACAGTTTCAAACGCTGGTGCTTCTTCCACCATGCGTGAAGTAATTCCTGTTAGTCCGGTGATGAATTGCGGAATCTTCCTATCAGGGTTTAAAAGTGTGTGGTAGTGATCGGTGATTTGTAGGCCATCATGGTGATAGATGGCTATTTCTGTAATGCGGTGATGATCTGCGTAGCCCCCGGTAGTCTCGATGTCAACAATGGCATACATGGCTGCGAAGGTAATATTTTCTTACCTTTACTGAGCCAAAAGAGTTTTTATAAATGAAAACCTACATCCTTAAGATAGAAGAATCACAAGAAGATTTACTGAACGCATTAGTTAAAACCTTGCAGATAGATACTGAGGTTTTCTCTGAGAACGATGAAGACGTTGCGCTCTCAAACGCAATAGAAGATGGCAGAAAGTATGGCAGACTAACGGAAAAAGAGACTGCTGATTTTCTTGACGAACTCGGTAAATGATTGTTCTGGTTGATAAAAGTTTTGAAAGGGATGCAAAAAGACTTCCCAAGGACGCGCAGGTGAGAGTAAAAGCAAGTATTGAAAAGCTAAGAAATTCATCGCTGCAAGAACTGAATTTGACCAAAATGGAAGGTGCAAAAAATGCCTTTCGACTGCGAGTGGGTGACTACCGAATCGGACTCTATTTGGAGGGAGAAAGTGTTGTTCTCTCAAGGGTTTTAAATCGCAAAGAGATGTATCGATATTTCCCGAAAAAATAATGAATCTTATCCTTCGATTTTTTCTCAATGGCTTGGCTGTGTTAGCCACAGCCTACCTGCTACCACACGTTGATGTCACCGATTACCAAACAGCTTTGCTCACCGCTTTGCTGTTATCCATCGCCAACGTGATCATAAAACCGATACTCATCCTATTTACAATACCCATTACGCTGATGACATTGGGGCTATTTCTTTTGGTAATCAATGCGGTCATCATTCTATTAGTCGATCATTTTGTGCCCGGTTTTTCGGTAGATGGTTTTTGGTGGGCGCTTGCTTTTAGTTTGATCATGTCTATTTTTAATAGCATTATTGACGATATTTTAAAGGATAAGAAAAAGGCGAATTAATAAAGTAGTTTTGTGGCGTGAGTAGCGTCCCCAACTATATTGCCTCCCTCCCCCAATCACAAGCGCAAATCATGTCTGTTTTAAGGAATATGATTTTGGATGTGGGACCACATGTTCAAGAGAAAATCAGTTATAAAATTCCATTCTTCTATTTCCACGGGCCTTTGTGCTACTTAAGTCCGACTTTTGATGGAATATATATCGGTTTTGTTAGGGGTCACCAATTATCCAATGAACACGGACTGTTGGAAAAGAAAGACAGAAAGTTTGTAAGATCTATTCATTTCTACAGTCTGGCAGAGTTAGAAGAAAGGGAAGAACAGATTCGACAAATTTTGAACGAAGCTGCGATTTTGAACGAATATCATTATCGACAGAAGAAAAAAAAGAAACAAACGAAATGAACGTGACAGAAGAGCAGGAAGAAGGGGATGATGAGTTGTTTGAGCACCATCGGATTGTAGCCGATCCGGGGCAAAGTTTGCTTCGAATTGATAAGTTTTTAATGGATCGGCTACCCAACGCCACGCGATCAAAAATCCAGATTGGCATTCATGATGGCTTTGTCAAGGTCAACGACAAGCCGATCAAGCCCAACTATAAAGTACACCCATTGGATGTAATCACTATCGCGTTACCAGAACCGCCACGCGATACAGATGTCAAACCGGAAAATATTCCGTTGAATATTGTCTTTGAAGATGAACACTTATTGGTCGTGAATAAGGAAGCAGGTATGGTGGTTCATCCTGCTTATCAAAATTGGAGTGGTACATTGGTCAACGCACTTACCTATCATTTTCAAAATCTTCCTGAAATGAAAGGCAATGCCGGGCGGCCAGGGCTGGTACATCGAATCGACAAGGATACTTCCGGCTTATTGGTTATTGCCAAAACGGAGTTGGCGATGACTTCGTTAGCGAAACAATTTTTTGATCACAGCATTGAAAGGACCTATACCGCCATTGTTTGGGGAGTACCCGATCCAACGGAAGGAACAATCAACGTAAATGTAGGGCGCAGTTTAAAAGACAGAAGAATAACTACGGCTTTCCCCGAGGGTGATTTTGGCAGGACCGCCATTACGCACTATAAACTGTTGAAAGATTTGCGCTATGTTTCTCTTTTGGAATGCAAATTGGAGACGGGTCGTACACATCAGATACGGGCGCACATGAAATTCATTGGGCACACACTTTTTAATGATGCAACCTATGGTGGGAACGAGGTATTGAAAGGAACCGTATTTTCGAAGTACAAGCAATTTGTAGACAATTGCTTTAAAATTATTCCGCGTCAGGCGCTGCATGCAAAAACATTGGGTTTTATTCACCCAAGCACTCAAAAATTTCTACAGTTTGATTCGGATTTACCATCTGATTTCACTGAAGCGCTGGAGAAATGGGACGGATATGTGAAGAATCATTAGAAGTTGTTGCGTAAGTACACTTACGAAAAATCAACCTCAAAATACACTTCTGAAAGAGGGACATCTTCGCCAAGCGATTCAATCAACACGGTATCATTCACATTGGTAGTTTCTGTCAACAGCCAACTGCCATTGGTTTGTTTCACAAATTTCTGCAGGCGGCATTCCAATGAAGATATGACCCAATACTCTTTCAGGGATTCAATTGACCGATACCGCATAAACTTGCCGCCTGTATCGTAATCAGCCGTGGATTTGGAAAGCACTTCACAAATAAAAGCTGGATTGAGCAGCGTATCAAATACGTTATCCAAAAATTTCTTTTCGCCACAGACTACGCTAATATCCGGATAGGCATAGAGGGAGTTGATGGGTGTGTGAACTCGCATGTCCGATCCATAGGGTCTGCACCCTTTTCCTTTCAACCTTGTGTGCAAAAAAGCATAGAAATTACCTGTGATGATATTATGCGGATTAGTGGTTCCGGCCATAGCAAAAATCTCACCCGCAAAAAATTCACTTTTGTACTCCGCTTTTCGCTCAAGCTCTAGATACTCTTGTTCGGTATACTTTTTATTTTGAATTATGGGTGTCATGCTGATTACAAAGTTAGCAAACTTTTCTTTTTACACTTTTCGGATGTGTACTGTGTTGTTAATCGAAGTTCATGCACACAAGAATGATTTCATTATTGTCTAGTTGATGAATCAGCCAAATAAACTGTTTAACTCCAAGTCTACACGGCCTACAATCATTGAAAAATCTTCTGTGTTCTCAACAAAGTCAAGTTTATTCACATCAATAGTTAGAAGCTTTCCGTGTTTGTAACCAGCGATCCATTTTTCGTAATGCTCATTCAAGGTTTTTAGATACTCCAACTTAATGTTGAATTCAAAATCGCGATTTCTTTTTTGAATTTGCTGAACGAGCTTAGGGATATCCGCCTTTAGATAAATTAGTAAGTCGGGTGGCTGCACAAAACTGGTCATGGAATTGAAAAGATCGAGGTAACTCTGATAGTCCCGGTTATTCAGATGCCCACTTTTGTGGAGGTTAGCTGCGAAGATGTGAGCATCTTCGTAGATCGTGCGATCTTGAATGATGGTTTTTTCGCTTTCACGAATTTGCCTGACCTGGTTGAAGCGACTGTTCAGAAAATAGATTTGCAGGTGGTAGGCCCACCGGGTCATGTCCTCATAAAAATCGCGCAGATAGGGATTGTGATCCACCGATTCATAAAGGGGAATCCAATTGTAATGTTTGGATAACTTTTCTGCCAGTGTAGTTTTGCCGGATCCGATGTTGCCGGCAATGGCAATGTGTTTCAGTGTAGCCACGAGTTGTTCAATAATGAAGGGGCGAAGGTCGCCATTTTTATCTGATTTTGGGCAATGGAAAAGGATACAGTTCGTTTACAATTATGTAAAATTCTGAGCATCTTCGCGGCAGATATTTCCTATGAAAAAGACCATTTTTTTGCTTTTAACCATTTTGATTTTTTTGGCTGCCTGCGGACCTGAAAAGGAAGAGAAGTGCGCGTTTCAGCCTGAAACATCTTCTATCGATATCCAACTTGATTATAGATCATTGGAGGATTCTATTCCAACCATTGAAACCAAACAACAATTGGTCAGTTTCTTTACGCGACATCAAGCGATGCGCGATGTGTTTTTCCATCATCAGGACTATCCCAATGACTCTATTTTTATTAACGAACTCTATCAACGATTTACGAGCCCATCATTTGATACATTGTTGATGGAGACGAAAAAAGTATTTGGAGATGGATCGGCCTTGAAGCAAGAGTTTACCAAAGCATTTACAAACTTGAGGTATTATTACCCGACAACCTTCAAAGTCCCACGCATCGAAACGGTCATTACCGGTTTAGAAACGGACTTGTTCGTGAGCGACACCTTGATCATCGTTGGACTCGATCATTTTTTGGGTAGAAGCGCTAAGTATAAACTCAACATGTATGAATATATGGCACGCAGGTATACCAAGGACTTTGTGGTGCCTTCGGCCATGTTGTTGTACGGTATTGATAGCCGGATCAATCGTGTTAACCCAGACGATAAGACGGTGTTGGCTGACATGATTGCCTATGGAAAAGCTTACTACTTTGCGAAACAAATGTTGCCCTGCGTGCCTGATAGTGTTTTCATTGGATACACGTCCAAAGAGATATCAGGCGCACGCGAAAACCAAGATTTGATTTGGAGACACTTGGTTGAAAAAGAAGTATTCTTCAATACGTCAAAACTTGTTAAACAAAAATACCTGGATGAAAGGCCCACGACCGTTGAAATTGGCGATCAGTGCCCGGGGCGAATTGGTGTTTGGATTGGCTGGCAGATCGTCAACAAATTTGCCGAGCAAAATGCAAGGGGAAATGAGTTGCCTAAATTGATGAAAATCAACAATCCAGAACGAATTCTAAGGGATTCAAAATTTCGACCTAATTAATCCATACCAACGTCCTCGAAACTGGTTGCAATCGTTGTTTTGCATTTTTTCGCCATCTATATTCGCACAGTTTAAAATCAGTCTAAATAACGATGGCTAAAAATGTAGCGGAAATGTTACCCGGAGAAACGGCCATTATCGCTGGTTTTGCTGACGAGCAAATAGGTCTCAAACTGTTAGAGTTGGGTTTATTGCCGGGAACAGCCATCCGTTTTAATTTCACTGCGCCTTTTGGCGATCCTGTTTGCGTTAGCGTTTCTGACGTTGATTTGTCGTTGCGCATTGATGAGGCCTCCACTATTTCTGTTATCAATTGATGGAAAACGGCCGCATTCGAATAGCATTAACTGGTAAACCCAATGCGGGGAAGTCATCTCTTTTCAATCATCTTACAGGGCTCAACCAAAAAATCGGAAATTTTCCGGGCGTGACTGTAGACAAACGCATGGGCTATTGCCAGTTAGACAACAACACTCATGCAGAAATTATTGACCTACCCGGAATCTACAGCCTCTACCCGCGTACGCTCGATGAGAAAATCGTTACCGAAATTTTCTCCGATCAAAAGAGTGAACTCTACCCTGACAAAGTTGTGCTGATTGCAGATGCGACCAACCTCAAGAATTGCATGTTGCTGCTTACGCAGCTGATCGATTTAAGAATCCCCACCGTGGTTGCCTTGAACATGATGGATCTGGCTGCCAAATCAGGATTGAGTATAGATGTAAAACGCCTTTCATCGCTGTTAGATGTTCCTGTTGTGATGATCAACGCCCGAAAGGGACACGGCATCTATGAATTGAAGAGACTTTTAGCGGAGCCACTTTCCGCCTCCAAGAAATCAGTTTTTCAAATTGAGGACGAGATCAAGCCGGTTATTGCAATCATTAGAAATCATTTCAACCTAGCTACTGATTACGAAGCGTATCATTTTCTACAGCAAACTGACAATTTGATTTTTCTTCCTCAAGAGCAACGCGCATTTATCAAAACGGTTGCTAAGGAGCACCAATTCTTTCCTCACAAATATCAAGGTGCCGAAACGGTGATGCGGTATGGCTTTATCCAAGAGCTTTTGACTAAAGCGATTGTCAAGCCTTCGCACCGCGATTGGAAAAGAGTGTCACACGGAATCGATCGGGTGCTCACGCACAAAGTGGGTGGCTATCTTATTTTTTTCGGGGTTCTGTTTCTTATTTTTCAAGCGATTTTTGCGTGGGCACAAATACCCATGGATTTTATTGATTCATCATTTGCGAGGCTCAGTAACAATTTGTCTAGACAACTGCCAGAAGGTCCCTTTTTTGAATTGATTTCGCAGGGCATTGTTCCCGGCATTGGTGGGATTGTCATCTTTATTCCTCAGATCGCCATCCTCTTTGCCTGTATCGCCATACTGGAGGAGAGTGGGTATATGGCACGTGTGGTTTTCTTGATGGATAAGGCCATGCGCAAGTTCGGGTTGAACGGGAAAAGTGTGGTGCCTTTAATGTCGGGATGGGCTTGTGCCATACCTGCTATCATGGCTACGCGAACTATTGACAATTGGAAAGAGCGACTCATTACTATTTTTGTAACTCCTTTCATGAGCTGCTCGGCTCGACTTCCTGTGTTTACAATATTGGTGGCGCTTATCATTCCTGATGTGAAGCTGTTTGGATTTTTTAATTACCAGGGCTTAGTACTAATGGGTCTTTATTTATTGGGTTTTTTAGCTGCCATCTTCTCGGCCTGGGCGATGAAGTTTATTCTAAAGACAACGGAGCGGAGTTTTTTGATGATGGAATTGCCCACCTACCGAATGCCACGTTGGCCCAACGTAGGTTATACAATTATAGAGAAAACAAAAACTTTCGTATTCGAGGCTGGACGAGTTATCCTGGCAATATCCATTATTCTCTGGGTACTCAAAAGCTATGGGCCGCCCGATGAAATGAATGATGCAAATAGAGTAGTGAATGCTGAATTGAGTTCTCTTCAACTTTCGGAGGCCGAGATTGACAATCGTGTTGCCGCTTACAAACTCGAGCACTCGTATGCAGGCAAGTTGGGGAAAGGCATTGAGCCATTGATACGACCTTTGGGATTTGATTGGAAAATAGGCATTGCCCTAGTTTCCTCTTTTGCAGCACGCGAAGTTTTTGTGGGTACTATTGCTGCAATTTACAGCATTAGTAGCACTGAAGATCAGCCCACCATTAAGCAGCGTCTCCGTTCAGAAATTAACCCAGAAACGGGTGGCCCGCGCTACACTCCCGCAGTTGGAATGTCCCTACTTATCTTTTATACATTTGCCATGCAGTGCATGAGTACACTGGCCATCGTTAAGCGTGAGACCAAGGGCTGGAAATGGCCACTTATTCAACTGGCTTATATGACTGGTCTGGCCTATCTATCCGCCTTCATTGTTTATCAGGTAATGTCCTGATCAAAATAGAATATTTTCTTTTTGTTCTTTATCCTATATTTCCGACACAAATAAATCTATGGATTCACAAAGAGACTATCACCTGGGACTTCTTTATCTAGTCCATTTGCTAATTAGAATAGACGGAATGGTCGATGAACATGAGCAGAAGCAGTTACTTAAAATTCGGGACGCGGAGGGAGTCGCTGTTGATGTGTTTGAAGAATTTGAGAATCAGGTGAGCCAACTGAAAAATCGTGATATCTACCAGTTGGGGATAGAATATATCAACAAATGTTCTGATGAAAAAAAACTTGATGCTTTTGTTCATTTGTATAAAATGTCAGAAGCGGATGGCACCTTTCACGTAAAGGAAGTAAGGCTTTTATTATACTCCATTAAACAGGCCTCAATAGAGTTTAGTGACGTTATTGCGCGCGCAGCAAAATCATAGCGCACGGTTTTCTTAAAAGCGTTAGGCAATTTTCCCGAGGCTGATGAAGCTACACAAATTTCTTTTTGGTTTATCTATTGCACTGGTTCTTGCAGGATGTAGCACCCCTACAAACAAATTCTCAGACTCTACGATTGCAGCTATCGCAGATTTTCAAGACCATCGGCAAACAGATAGTTTAGTTCGTCAGTTGCTTAATACAAATTCCATTTATCGGATCGAAGCGGCCAAGGCATTGGCGTCCATTCAGGATTCTACGGCCTCTCTGCAACTGGGAACCATGTTGCTGGAGGATCCAATTAAAGAAGCCAGGATGGCGGCAGCGTTTGGTCTGGGGCAAACAAGTGGCACGGCTTCGGTAAATGCACTCATTCCTGCGATGGAAGATATCAACTCAGAAGTAGTCGCAGAGGTATTGGAAGCCATTGGCAAAACGATTCAGCCAACAGATTTACCACTGCTAAATAAGTTTAAGCCAAAAGACTCCATCCAGCAGGCGGGTCAAGCATGGGGATTTTATTGGGTGGGTTTGCGTGGCATAGCGGATGATAAAATAGTTTCCAAGCAACTGGAATTTTTAAAACAGAACTATTCAACACAAATCCGTCTGGCAGCAGCTCATTTTTTCAATCGAGGAACAAAATTTACTATTGGCACTGGCGATGAACTAATTGCTGCGGCAACAAATGATCCGTCCGCTTATGTGCGAATGGCTGCGTCCGCTGGGTTGCGTAAATTAGATTCTACGAAAGTTATCCCTGTGCTGCTTTCCATTTTAAAAAGCGAAGCAGACTATCGCGTTCGAGTTAGTGCAGCTAGATCATTAACCAACTGGTCCAACAGTCAAACGCTTGGGGGAATAATTCGGGCTTTAAGAGATAGTAGCGAACACGTTGGCATAGCTGCTGCAGAATCAATAAAGCCGATACCTGCATTTGGACCTGCGTTGCAGGAGGTCGCGGAGTCAACCAAAAGCAACCGAATTAAAACGAACCTTTACAAAACACTACTCAAAATTCAGCCTGATAGTCTCCTAGTAAAGAGAATAATTGCTTCCTACCAATCTTCAACGAATGATTATGAAAGGGCTGCCCTAATTGGTGCCTTAGCAAATAGTCCGGCTTCCTACCAGTTCATTGCGGACGAGTTTCTGCGAGCAACTTCCTTGGTCGTTAAAACAAATGCAGCACAGACATTGGTGATGGTTAGTAAGAACGGAAATTTTGACCAGAAGTCGAAGGCAACCCTTCTTGCCATTTATAGAGAAGCCATATTGGGAGGAGACCCGGGAGTAATTGCAATTATTACCGCTGCTTTAGTCGACCCAACATCGGATTACAAGAACATGGGTGTTGATTTTGGCTTTTTAAAGGAGGCAAAAAACAAATTAATGTTGCCCAAAGATATTGAAGCACTTCAGCCCCTCGAGGAGGCCATTGCTTATTTTGAAGGCAAGGAGAAACCCAAAGCTCCGCAAAATCAGTTTAATCATCCTATTGATTGGAAGTTAGTGAAAACGATTAAAAAAAATCAGCGTGTAAAAATAGAAACAACCAAAGGAGCTATTGTACTTGCACTATTGGTGGAGGAGGCCCCCGGCTCGGTTGCCAATTTTGTTGAATTAGTTTCAAAAAAATATTTTAACGATAAATTTTTTCATCGCGTGGTGCCCAATTTTGTTATCCAAACTGGCTGCATCCGCGGAGATGGATTTGGCAGTGAGGACTATTCCATTCGATCAGAGTTTTCTACTAGACGATACAAAGAAGGTTCGGTAGGTATGGCGTCTGCCGGCAAAGACACGGAAGGGACACAATGGTTCATCACACATTCGCCAACACCTCACCTAAATGGACGCTACACCATCTTTGCTGAAGTGGTGGCGGGTATGGAAGTTGTTCATGCCATTCAGGTCGGAGACAAGATCAAAACAGTTTCCTTGTTATAAATTAAACTATGATTCGTTTTAAAATCTATTTTACGCTGATCGCGCTCATTATCTTTTCTAACTGCAGCAATGGGAAAAAAAGTGATTCTACATTGTTTGAAAAAGGTGTATCATTTGGAGAAGTAGAAGATCGACTACACGAAGCTTCAGGTTTGGTGGAGAGCATTGCTAACCCAAAACACCTATGGACACTGAATGATAGTGGCAATCCTGCAGAAGTATTTCTGATAGACCAAACAGCAAAAACAAAATTGGTTTGTAAACTGGCAGGAGTCAATAATAGGGATTTTGAAGATATTGCCATTGGTGCAGGCCCCGATTCAACCAAGAATTATGTTTATGTCGCTGACATCGGTGATAACCTGACGCGATACAAAGTCAAGCTTATTTACCGATTTGAAGAGCCTACTGTTGGCGTGGAAAAGGAAGTTGTTATTTCTGCCTTTGATACACTGCAGATTACACTCCCGGATGGTGTGCGAGATTCGGAGACGTTGATGATTGAACCGGTCACAAAAGACTTGTACCTAATCTCAAAATTAGAAGACTCCGTTCGAGTGTATCACACGCCATATCCTTTCAAAAAGGGAATCATCATCCCTGAGTTTGTAGCTACTATTCCCTATTTCAAAATTGTAGCAGGCAGCTTTTCAACAACAGGTGACGAAGTTCTCCTTAAAGACTATGAGAATGTTTTTTATTGGAACAACACTGCTCATGTTGCCCCTGCCAAATTATTTCGACAAAAGCCTTCTATACTTCCGTACGTACGTGAAAGGCAGGGAGAGTCCATCGCGTGGGCACGCGATGGATCGGGATACTATACCCTAAGTGAGAAAGTTGATGGTGTAGCAGGAAAGCTTTTATTTTACAAGCGCAGATAACTACGCTTGTCTGGCCATTAGTTCTTGGGTAAAATCAACAAGGGACGAGTTATTTGGACTTATAGCCCTTAATCGGTCAAAGCCTTTTTCAAAGTATTGATTAACTTTTATTTCTGTTAATTCGGTTATCTCTAGCGCATCATAGATTCCGGTAATGGCAGTGACTTTCTTCTTTGCATTAAATTTTTTTGCGCTTAACCACTCTTTTAATTCTTTTTGCTGCTTGCCCTTTGCCTTTTCTAATGCCTTAATCAACAAAAAAGTTTTTTTATTGGAGATGATATCTCCACCCACCTGTTTTCCGAATTTTTTCTGATCAGCATACACATCCAGCAAATCATCCTTCAACTGAAACCCGATTCCGATGTTCACACCAAATTCGCGCAAGGCTATTTGATCTGCCTTTGGAGCGTCAGCAAGGATAGCCCCAAGTTCTAGACTGAAGCCCAGCAGTACAGCCGTTTTCAGGCGAATCATTTCAATGTATTGCGCTTCTGTTACTTTTGTCTTTGATTCGAACTCCATATCCCACTGTTGACCCTCGCACACCTCTGCTGCACATTGGTTAAATGCGTGTAATACCTGATTCAGTTTAGGCCCCTCAAGTGATAAGAACATATCATACACTCGCACTAACATCACATCTCCCGAAAGAATGGCCGTGTTGACATTCCATTTTTCGTGAACTGTTGCCTTTCCTCTACGCAAGGGAGCTTTATCCATGATATCATCATGCATTAGTGTAAAATTGTGAAAGGCTTCCACCGCGGCCGCATAGGATACAATTTTCTCCGCATCTTTTTTATAAATAGAATAAGACAACATCACCAACATGGGGCGGAGCCTCTTACCCCCCAATTTCATTAAGTAGCGTATCGGCTCGTAAAGTGATTTTGGTTGTGAGCCGAATGAGTGACGGCTGATTTCAGATTCGATTAGGTTTTTGTAATGGGCGAGCATTCAGAAGACAAAATGGATTATGGGGCAATATTAATCGAAGGTAGGATGGATATCAAATGTTAAATCAATAAGGCGTCTGTCAACGTCTGTCTTTTTTATCCGCACAATAACTTTATCACCAAGGCGATAGATTTTCTTTCTCCTTCTCCCAATCGCCCGATAGTTCTTTTCGTCAAACTCATAAAAGTCATCTTTCATGTCCGACATCCGCACCATGCCTTCGCACTTTGTTTCCACAATCTCCACAAAAATTCCAAACTCCTGAACACCCGTTATGATACCATCGAACGGCTTGTTCTCAGCCATGCTCATAAACTCGACTTGTTTGTACTTAATACTGGCGCGCTCCGCATCGGCCGCCCGTTTTTCTCGTTCTGAAGAGTGAATGCACTTTTCTTCAAACTCATTTTTAGGTACCGATTTTCCCCCATCGAGGTAATGCTGTAGTAATCGATGTACCATCATATCTGGGTATCTTCTGATAGGCGAGGTGAAATGCGTATAGTGGTCAAACGCTAGTCCGAAATGCTGTTTTGCCTCAGTCGTATACTTAGCTTTGGCCATTGCCCGAACGGCCAATGACTGCAACACATTTTGCTCTGGTTTTCCTTCAATGTCGTCCATTAATTTATTTAATGAACGCGACACGGTGGCTTCTTCTATTTGCAGTGTATGACCGAACTGCTTGGCGAATATGGCAAAGTCTGCAACCTTCTCAGGGTTGGGATAGTCATGCGTCCGGTAAACGAATGTATTCCCTGCCTTGCCGGCAGGCAGGTTCTCTTCACCCTTTTTCATTTTAAAAATGTAGGTAGCTACCGAGCGGTTTGCGAGTAGCATGAACTCTTCAATCAATTTGTGTGCTTCTTTTCGAACTTTTGGGACTACCATCAAAGGTTTCCCCTGGGCATCGAGTTTAAACTTGACCTCAGTGGTTTCAAAATTTACTGCACCCTTTTTGAATCTTTCTTTTCTGAGAATTTCGTGCAAACCATTTAGGATTTTCAATTCTTCGGCAAACGTACCGGTTCCACTTTCGATCACTTCTTGTGCTTGCTCGTAGGTAAAACGATGATCGGAGTGAATAATAGTTCTTCCAAACCATTCTTGATGGACTTTTCCTTTCGCGTCCATTTCAAAAACGGCTGCAAAAGTAAGTTTATCTTCATGCGGACGAAGTGAGCACAATGCGTTGGACAATCGTTCGGGTAGCATCGGCACTGTTCTATCTACTAAGTAAACCGATGTGGCACGATCAAACGCATCGTTATCTAGCTCATTGCCTGGGCGAACATAGTGTGTTACATCAGCAATATGCACGCCTATTTCATAATTTCCGTTGGGCAATGTTTTGAATGAAATAGCATCATCAAAATCCTTCGCATCCTCCGGATCGATGGTGAATGTGAGTACCTCTCGAAAATCTTTTCGCTTCTTTACTTCTTCATTCGTAATGCCCTCTTGTATTTTTTCTGACTCTTTGAGCACGTTTTCAGGAAAACGAAAAGGCAAATCAAACTCTGCCATGATGGAATGAATCTCAGCATTGTTTTCGCCTGTTTTGCCCAATATCTCGATCACTTTACCCTCGGCAGCTTTGTCGCCTTCAGCCCATTTTGTTACCTCAAAAAGAACTTTATCGTTGGTTTTGGCACCATTAAGGTTTTCGGGATACACAAAAAAATCAGCGTAGATTTTCTTGAAGTCGGGCACGATAAAACCAAAACTTTTTGAAATTTCCATACGGCCCACAAAACGCTGCCGACCACGTTTAAGAACTTCGGTTACTTTTCCCTCTGGACTAGCTCCATTTTTCTTTCCGAGTAATGAGACACTCACAGTATCGCCATGCAAGGCAGAGTCTAAGTCTCTCGATTGAACGTAGACGTCTTTGGATCCCTCTTCGCCCGTTGATACATACGCAAATCGAGGATTGACATGATCTACAATGCCCACTATGCTCTTACTTGATTTGCCTGACTGAACTGCCTTGTAGCTTCCGTTAGATGTTTGCTCAATCTTACCTTCCTTGCGGAGCGCCTCAAGTAGATTATAGAGATCTTCAATAAATGCTTTTTTCTTAACCTGTAGTTTTTTTGCTATTTGCTCAACGCTGTAAGTCTTTCCTGATGTTTCGCTAAATAAAGAAAGTAGCGAACCATAGAGGCCGCTCTTTTCTTTTTTGTTTTTAGTTTCTTTTTTCTCTTTAAATTTCTTTTTACTCATAATTTCTTTGGTTCAATCATCAGGCTCTACTGATGTTTTTTTCCTCTATTAAATTCATTCCCTTCATTTTTAAGTAGAGCTGTGCAACCGCCACCACATCGCCAACACAATATTCAGCAATCTTCGCCAATGCGTTTTGGCGATAGTATGCCTCGTTTACCATAGAACCATCCATGCTTCCCTTACTTGAGGGAATATTAAAAATTGCTGCTAACAAATCGAGAGAAGTGTAATGTTTGTAGTCTCCAAATTTCCAAAGCTCCATAGTGTCTAAATGAGGTATTTCCCACGGACGCCTCCCGGCAAAATCAAGCAAAGACGGTAACGCAATTCCATTGACAAGCATCCTTCTGCTTAAGTAGGGAAAGTCAAATTCTTTCCCATTGTGCGCACACAATTTTGTAGACCCATCCAGCTTTTCAAGCATGGATTTGAAATCCACTAACAGTTTTTTTTCATCGTCATCGGCAAAGTATTTTGTGCGAAGCCCTAATTCCCCCGCATCATTGACAACATATTTGCCAACTGCAATCACAACGATCTTTCCAAACTCGGCATAGATGCCGGCTTTTTCGTGGAAAAGATCTTCATCGGTTTGCTGTTCCTCACGCTTGAAAAAATTGGCTTTTCGTGCCCATTGAATTTTCAGCCGCTCACTCAGTTTGGAATAATGATCAACGCAACCAACGGTTTCGATGTCCAAAAACAGCACATCTTTTAAAAGTTGATTCATAGAAGCTACTCTTTTATAAAGGTATTAATTTAAGAATGTAAAACGCCCTCGAGCTGTAACTCTTTGACTAAAATTATGTTCGCATCGCAAATAGTATCGGGCACAAAGACAAATTTTTTGTCATAGATCTGCGTGCCCACATAGTAGCTAACCCAGTATTCGTTGTTTAAATGAAAGACAGAAGGATCGATGGGTTCAATTACAGCTGTGCTTTGTGCGGGCACCATATCCAGAAAATGACGCAGTGTAGATGTTCGTTGCGTTTCGCCATTTTTTTCACCATATCCTTTGCTTGCCACCAATGTGTTTTCGATGGGAAAAGAGTTGTTGTTGATGAGATACACTTTCCATTCGTAATGATTCAGCAGGTTTTTTTCCCGGGCAATGGCCAGTGTTACATTTTCCACTCGTGGTATCTCAATATCTTTCTTCATGTTGATGATTTCGAATACAGCAAAGGTAAATTCAATTTATTTCATAATTGCTTGTCTTTTAGACTCAAAAAAATGGACTCAGATGGTGATGTGGACTTAATTTGCTTAAATTCACTCCGAATAAAAACCATCGAAATGAAAACAATTAAACCGTTTGGCTATACTGAAAGCAGAGTTATGAGAATTGGAACAGGATATCGGCTCAAGTTCAAATCCTCCGTCAGATTGGCAATTGTAATGCTGGTCGCGGTATTCTATCTGGCATCTTGCACGCCTAAGCCAAAGACACTGGCAGAATTGAATCCACCCGCAGAAGGCTTTGATTTGGTTCATTCTGATCCGGCTGCTATCCAATTAGCGGATAGCATTATGCACGTCATGGGGGGCCGCGAGAATTGGGACAATACCCGTTTTATTTCGTGGAATTTTTTTGGGCGCAGAGATTTGACGTGGGACAAGCAAACGGGGCGCGTGCGAATCGAGTCGCCAGGAGACAGCTCTATCTACTTAGTCAACATCAATACAGGCGAAGGAAGAGTGAAGTTCCATGGCGTAGAATTGACAGAGGCAGATACATTAAAAAAGCTGCTTGAGAGAGCAAAAGGTATTTGGGTGAACGACTCGTATTGGTTGACAATGCCTTTTAAATTGAAAGACACTGGCGTTACACTAAAATACATGGGAGAAGACACCCTAAAAAATGGACGGTACAACATTTTGGAAATGACTTTTGCCAATGTTGGGTTTACGCCTGAAAACAAGTATAAATTGTATGTGGGGATTCAAGATAAGATGATCAAGTACTGGGCCTATTATAACAATGCAAAAAAGGATACAGCTAACTTTGTGCGTCCGTGGGATAACTATCAGAAATATGGGAATGTTCTTCTGTCGGCAGATCGATCTGACAATGGCGGCCCCAAAAACGTAAAAGTTGTTGACGATTTACCTGATAAGCTATTTACCGATTTCTAAAAACCGCTGACTCATTTTGAAACAAGTAAAGAGTTTTTACTTTTACCAATTGCTCAGTAAAACCCAACGCCATGCTTCTTAACCTTGAAAGTGTACCTCCCTTTTATAAAAATTATGTGAAGCAAATTGAAGAAGGCGACATGTTGCAGGCGCTTCGAATTTCAGGTCATCGTATGCAAGAACTTGTTCACGCTATACCCATCGGCAAGAGTGATTTTGCGTATGCAGATGGCAAGTGGACTGTTCGCGAATTGCTTTGTCACATGATTGATGCCGAACGCATTTTTGCCTACCGCGCGCTTAGGTTTGCGCGGAAAGACAAAACCCCACTGGCGGGTTGGGAGGAGAATGACTATGCGCCACTTGCCAACGCAGGTAATCGCAGCCTTGAAAAGATTGCTTCAGAGATGAATCATTTGAGAGCTTCCACCATCGATCTATTTGAAAGCTTCACTCCAGAAATGTTAACCTACAAGGGCATTGCCAATAAAAACGAAATGTCTGTTGCAGTTCTTGGCTTTGTAATTGCTGGTCATGAAACTCACCACCGAAAAATTTTGATCGAGCGTTACCTGGCTGATAAAAAGTGATGTGGAAAGGTTTTTATTTTGCTGGCCTACTTGGTTTCCTAGTATCGTGTGCGCCCACCAGAGGACTGGTAAAAATCCTAGCGGAAACAGAATCAAGTTTTCAAGATAACACCGGGTTCGCATTGTATGATCCCATCTCCAAAAAGTCGTTGGTTGACTATCATTCTGATCGGTACTTCACCCCCGCGTCCAACACAAAGATTTTCACATTTTACACTTCGCTGAAGTTGCTTGGCGATACGCTGCCCGCGCTGAAGTATGAACAACGCAACGATTCGCTATTGGTTTGGGGCATGGGTGACCCATCCTTCCTAAACCCCTATGTATTCCAAAATGGAAAGGTGTTCAATTTTTTAAAGAGCAGAAAGGAAAGTATCTTTCTCTCTACCAACAACTTCAACGTGCCAAGGTTAGGTGATGGCTGGGCGTGGGACGATTATTTGTACAGCTATTCTCCGGAGAGATCTCCTCTCCCTTTGTACGGGAATTTATTCACGGTTTCCAAAAAGGCTTCCGGTGAGTTAGAAGCATCACCAACTTATTTTTCTAAACAGTTGGTAACAAGTACCGATGTCCATTCTACGGAGGAAATCGTCCGTGCCTTCGATTCGAACCAATTGACCTATTACCCGGGAAAGAAACCAACCAAGGAATGGGAGATTCCCTATCATGTTACGGACGAAGTGTTAGCGGATTTGTTAAGCGACACATTGAAGCAAAATGTTTCAGTGCTTAATATGCCTTTGTCTGCTAATGCTACTCTTTTGCGGGGTACGCCTGCAGATAGTTTATATAAGGTGATGATGGAAGAAAGCGACAATTTTATTGCTGAACAATTGTTGCTGCAGTGTGCAGCCATCGTAAGCGACACGCTAAGTTCTGAAATTGCCATTCGCTATGCTACTCAAAATCTGCTTGCCGACCTGCCTGACAAACTGCAGTGGGTCGATGGCTCTGGCTTGTCTCGCTTTAATTTGTTTACGCCCCGCACAATTGTTAAACTTTGGGAAAAAATTTATAGTGAAGTACCCCGCGAAAGACTGTTCACCTTATTGGCAAAAGGCGGAAAGAGTGGGACAATAAAAAATTGGTACAAAGCTGAGCCGATCTATATCTACGGAAAAACAGGCACCCTAAGCAACAATCATTGCTTGAGTGGATTTTTGATAACAAAAAGTGGCAAGACACTAATCTTTAGTATGATGAGTAATAACTTTGTTGCGAGTAGTACTGAGTTAAGAAAACAGATGGAGAAAATATTTAAAATGATTTATGAGAAGTATTAGAATGTGTATTGGCTTCAGGCTTCAAGCCACAAGCCGCAAGCAGTTTAGCGTAAATTTAAAGTCTAGAATCTCCTTTGCAGAACATCTTGTAACAAGCATCCGGCTAACAGCTTGCAGCCTGTGGCTTGCAGCCTTACTTCTTTCAACATCTTCTTTCTCTCAAACCCGTGATAGCCTCGATATAAAAATTGGGCAAATTATACTGATGGGTATTCCCTATGCAAAAGTCGATACGATCATACTGGATGAAGTAAGAAAGGGGAATGTTGGTTCCATCATTCTCTTCGAAAAAAACATTCCAAAAAAGGCCAGTGTATTTGCTGATTTAAAAAAAATCATATGGACCTACCAGGAAGCTGCACCTAGTCCAATTTTTGTTTCAATCGATCAGGAAGGAGGAAAGGTAAATCGCTTGAAAGAAAAGTACGGATTCACAAGATCCATCACAGCGCGTGCCACCGGCAAATCAAAGTCATTAGATTCAGCTCGTTTCTATGCTCAAGCTACTGCAGCAACACTTGCCGGACTAGGTTTCAACGTAAACTTTGCGCCTTGTGTAGATGTGGCAGTGGAACCTACTAATCCTGTTATTGTGAAGTCAGAGCGGTCGTATTCGCCCAATGAAGATACCGTTGCGATCATGGCAGGAGAATTTGTAAAGCAACATCGTAAGTATGGTATCGTCACCGTGCTGAAACATTTTCCCGGGCATGGAAGCTCGACAACCGACTCTCATTTTGGAATAGCTGATGTTACCAAATCATGGACACCAAGGGAATTGAAGCCGTACAAAGTGTTGTTGGATTCTGGTTTGGTGGATGGTGTGATGAGCTGCCATATTGTAAATAAAGAGTTAGACAAGGCTGGATTACCGGGTACGCTGTCATCTGAAATGTTGAACGGAATGTTGCGGAAGAATCTTGGTTATGACGGTGTGGTTTTTTCAGACGACATGCAGATGGAGGCTATCACGAAACAATATGGTTTAGACGAATCAATCAAAATGGCCATACTAGCGGGTGTTGACATTTTGTGTTTTGCCAACAATGTGCCGGGCAGCCAAAAAGTGAGCCCGCAGCGTATTTTTGCAGTGATCCGGGATGCTGTTGCGAATGGTCAGATTTCGGCACAACGGATAGATGAGTCCTACCAACGAATCAAGAAATTGAAAAGAAAAATAGACATCACTTCGACCGACTACGAAGCTCAATTAAAGAAGGCACAGTTGAAACAACGCCTAACGGCCATGCAGTTGAAAGCGGCACAGGAAGAAATTAAACTATTGAAAGAATCGGGTGGAAAGAAGAAGAGAAAGAAAAGGTCGAAAGAATAGTTAACTAAAACACCTTTTTGTATGGGCGCACAAGTTCAAGAATTAAAGAAGCAACGAAAGCTACTCGTGTTTGCTTGCAGCGTATTGGCACTAATGGTATTTGTTGCCGGCATCTATGCGTTTGTTCAACGGGGCATTGCGGTGGAGAAAGAACAATTGAATGTACTGATACGAAAATTAGCCAAAGAGGCGGGAGTCAAGTGTGAACAACATTCAGTTTCCTTGATGGTGCAACTCCAAGAAAAGGAAAGGCAACTCACTCAAGCTCGCGCAGAAGCAGCACTTCTAAAAGAACAAACTCGAGAACAACGAAATAAATAAAAGTGAAGTCTGTTTTCAATATCACGCATCCAACAACAGCAGAGATTCCCTTACTCATCAGCGTGCCCCACTGTGGCACGTTTTTTCCACCTGAGTTAAAAGATCAATATAAACCGGAACTCATTCAAGTACCTGACGATACAGATTGGTTTGTTGATCGACTCTACGATTTTGCCCCCGCAGTCGGAATTACCATGATCACCGCCAACTATAGCCGTTGGGTAATTGATCTCAACAGAGATCCACAAAGCAAACCGCTGTATTCAGATGGGCGTGTTATTACGGGACTTTGCCCAACTACTAATTTTTTGGGCGAGCCAATTTATAAAGATGAACGGAAGGAAATTTCTTCGATTGAAATCGAAAATCGAGTAAACCATTATTACGAAACCTATCATCAACAGATAGAAGAGGAATTAGCTCGCCTCCATCAAAAATTCGGGACGGTACTTTTGTGGGATTGTCATTCTATCCGACAGTTTGTTCCTTCTATTCATGCTGAAAAATTTCCGGATTTAATTCTTGGTGATGCCGATGGTACATCCGCGTCCTCTGAACTAATAGCCACCGCAATGGACTCACTTCAAAACTCAGGCTATTCCTTTAGCCACAATCATCCCTTCAAAGGCGGTTACATCACACGTCACTATGGAAAACCCGAATTCAATCGCCACGCCCTTCAATTGGAGATGAGCAAAATCAATTATATGGATGAAACTGAATTGCTATATGACGAGAAGCGTGCTATAAAAATGCAAACAGTGCTGAGTAACGTATTAAAAAGGATGATGGAAGCACTTCGAAAAAATTGATCTACTGTTTTGGCTTTTATTTGTAATATTTTCCATGAAGAATTTATCGATCAAATTTGATAGCGAAATATGAAGCCCGAAGCCCGCGAATGGCCACGTGAGAGGATTGCAGACACGCTTAAAGCGAATGCAAGGCGTATGAGAAAAGACCCTACAGAAGCTGAAGAAAAATTATGGCAAGCGCTTAGAAATAGAAAGCTCAATGGTTTTAAGTTTAGAAGGCAACAACCTTTTGAAGGATTCATCATTGATTTCTATTGCGACCATGCAAAGCTTGGAATAGAGGTCGATGGTAAAATACATCTCCGAGCACATCAACTGCAGTACGATCAGCAGAGGGAGGCCTATATCAAAGAATTTGGAGTAGAGATTATTCGTTTTACCAATGAACAAGTTGAAAAAGACTTGAAAGCTGTTAAGAAGAGAATCTCAGAAACCTTGAAAGAAAGGACGGGCAACTTTCCCTCTCCCCTTCCCCTCTCCCAAGGGAGAGGGGTGTCCACCAAGGGGGGACGGGGTGAGGGAAAATACTTCTGCTTCTCTTCATTATTCCAAAAATCCGGCTGGCTTTCGCCAGCCTATGTGAGTGTTGACGAAAAGGGAATCATTCGATCCCTAAGTAGGAAAGCTCCTGAAAAACCCATAGCCATAGAAGCCGTTCAGGGTTTTGCGCTGCCCGGTTTTCAAAATGCTCACTCGCACGCTTTTCAATATGCTATGGCAGGTTTGGCAGAGAATCATCCGAGCGGTATCGATGATGACTTTTGGACATGGCGTGAAGAAATGTATAAGTGTGCTTTGTCCGTTAACCCGGATCAGGCAGAAGCAATTGCCGCCATGCTGTATGCCGAAATGGTGAGGCATGGGTATACTCATGTTGCTGAGTTTCATTATTTGCATCATGACAAAGACGGGAAGCCTTATTCGAATTTGGTGGAGATGGGTGAACGAATGGTCAGCGCGGCAAAGACAGCTGGAATAAAGATTACACTTGTGCCCGTTTTTTATCAAAAGGGAAATTTTGGCCAAGAGCCACGATCTCGGCAGCGGAGATTTATTTCAAAATCAGTTGACGACTATTTTAAATTGCTTGACGCTTCCCAATCTGTAGTGAAAAGTTACCATTCGGGATCTCTTGGTTTTAGCGTTCACTCACTTCGTGCGGTTGATTTAGCAGACATCATAAAAACGTTTGTTCAAGGGCCGAAAAAGTTACCTTTTCATTTACATGTTGCAGAGCAGAAGAAGGAAGTAGAAGATTGTCTCGCCTTTTCAGGGAAAAGACCCATGCAATGGTTGTTAGATAACCTGGATGTAAATGAGCGTTTTCATTTGGTTCATTCCACTCACTTGAATGATGAAGAGCTTTCACGGCTTACTAAATCAAAAGCAAATGTAGTATTGTGTCCCTCCACTGAAGGAAATTTGGGCGATGGTATCTTCCGAATGAAAGAGTATGTAAAAATGGGTGGGCATTGGAGCATCGGCACGGATAGTCACATTGGATTGAATCCGTTTGAAGAATTTAGAATGATCGACTATCGGCAGCGGTTAGTCACCAACAAACGAAACACATTTGAAGGAGATGCGGCCAGAACCATGATCAACGAATCGGTAACTCAAGGGCGCATGGCCATGGGCAGAGAAACGTCTGATCATTTTGAAATAGGTCAACCGTTTGATGCGTTGATTGTCAGCGCGACCACGCATTTGCTTGCCCATACATCAGACAAAAATCGATTAGCCTCGATACTCTTCACTGGCGATTCAAGTAGAAATATGGGAACCATTGTCAATGGAAACTGGGTAGTTAAAAATCAGCATCATCAGAATGGCCATGACATAAAAGTCACTTTCGCCAAAGTCATGAAAGAGTTAAAGAATCGATAACTCTGATTGTTCTTGTCTTCTACAAACTACTCTTGTAATTCATATATTTGTATCATGGAAACACGAGAAGAGGTTTTGAGAAAGATTAATTGGGATTATACTTATACTGTAGCTGAAATAGACACCATTCTAAAAGGAACGGATGATAGGATGAAGAAGCCTTTCTACATAAAACTATTAAAGACTTTTCGTTGGTATATTCTGAAGGATGTTCTTACCGAATGGGAAATTAAAGAGATGCTCTCTCCCGATGTGATCAATAATCTTCATGTCAATTCGTTGAAAGAAAAATACAAATATGTTCGACAAGTACTATACGGATAGACTTTACCCTTTGCAAGATCGGGTTCTCAAAGAAATTGAGAAATCGAACACATTTCTTTACCTAACAGCAGGCACGGTTGTAAGTCGATTTTATTTGAACCACCGCTACTCCGATGATTTGGATTTATTCGCTAACCAGCACGCTGACTTTGAAAAGGAAATAGATCGAGTAACGAATCATCTAAAACTTAGCTTCGAGGTAGACCTGCAAGTGAAAGAGGAAGCATATGGACGTGCTTTTGTGAAAGAGGATGACCTTCTTCTGAAAATTGACTATGTCAATGACGTGGGTTTTCATAAAGATGACGTAGGTGTTACTCCCTTGTTTTCTCGTACCGACAACTGGCGAAATATTCTTTCAAATAAGATCACTGCGTTGTCGCGAGAAGAAGGTAAGGATGCTGCTGATATCATTTATCTGTGTTTACGCTATACGTTCAATTGGAAAGACATCATTGAAGATGCAAAAAATAAAGACTCTTGGATTGATGAAGTAAATGCATCGAAACTTATGCATTACTTTCAACTTGAGAAGCTAAAGAAAGTAAAATGGATTGAGCAGCCCGATGACCAAAAGATTGAGGAATACCTTAGAATCATCGCCAAAGATATTTTGATGGGCACAGATAATTCTCTTGTGAATTTTCAAAGATAGAATGTTCAATGGGAAAAGATTGATTAAGCGAAAGATTGATCGCCAAAGAAACCTGCCACAGGAATCAACCTCGTCTTTGCTTCAGGGTACATTTCTAATAGTAGGGGGAGTATCTGCAACGATTTACTTTTGCGTAGACTTCTACAATGGAGCTATCGATTTCATTTCGGTCGGTGGACTTTTTCTTTCTATTCTTTCCGCGTTAACAGGATATCATCTCATAAAAAAAGCAAATCGGGACAAATGATCTATTCGCCCTTCATCATCGTATTCGGGTTATCATAAAGTTCAAGCTGTTTTTCTCAGCTTTTTTTTCGTAATTGGGCGGAATAACCCAACCCGTCATGAAGAAATCACTACTATTATCCATTGGCCTTTCGCTAGCACTGGTTGCCTATGCACAAAAGGCAAAACCCAAAGCCGAAGCGGCTTCAACAGCTGCCTCAAAATCAGATTTATACAAAGGCCTAAAATGGCGTAACATCGGCCCCTTCCGCGGAGGACGTGCGAATGCAATCGCTGGTTCTCCAGTTGATCCGATGGTCTACTATGTAGGCTATACCGGTGGAGGCATTGGAAAGACCGATGATGGAGGTACAACCTGGAAGAATATTTCAGATGGCTTTTTCAAAGTTGGCTCTATTGGAGATATCGCGGTATGTGAGACAGATCCAAACGTAATCTATGTGGGAACCGGAGAGCATGCGGTGCGCGGTGTGATGACTTCTTACGGTGATGGCGTCTACAAGTCTACCGATGGCGGCAAGACCTGGAAGAACATTGGGTTGGAAAAAACCCGTCATATCTCTGATGTGATCGTTCATCCTAATAATTCTGATATTGTTTATGTGGCAGCTCAAGGTACTGTTCACGGAGCGAATGCAGATCGGGGTGTTTACAAATCGATCGATGGAGGAACCACCTGGAAGAAAACTTTATTTGTTGATGAGAACACGGGCGCTTCTTCTCTAAGCATGGATATGACAAACCCTCGCATTTTGTATGCAGCCACGTGGCAACATAGGCGCTATCCCTGGAAAGTAGAAAGTGGCGGTGCTGGTTGTGCCGTTTGGAAATCAACAGATGCCGGAGAAACCTGGAGTAAAATAATTGATGGCCTTCCAAAAGAAATGGGAAAGATTGGTGTGAGTGTTTCTCGCGCAAATCCGAATAGAGTTTTTGCAATTGTTGAGGCTGAGAAATCGAAGGCAGGCTTGTATCGTTCAGATGATGGCGGCAAAAAATGGAATTTGCTTTCAACCGATCAGAATATCACCTCCCGTTCGTGGTACTATATGGAAGTATTTGCTGATCCGGTCAATGCAGATGTTGTATATGTGTTAAATGCTCCGATGACTCGCTCCATTGATGGTGGAAAAACCTTTTCAACTATTCGTGTAGGTCATGGCGATACGCACGATTTGTGGATCAACCCAAAGAATAATCAAAACTTTGCTTTGGCCGATGATGGCGGTGGAGAAATCAGTTACAATACAGGCAGAACATTCTCGCCACTCAACAATCAGGCAACGTCACAGTTCTATCGCGTGATTGCCGATAATCGTTTTCCGTATTGGGTATATGGTGGACAACAAGATAACTCATCAGTGGCCACACCTAGTAGAAATGGAAGCTTTGGAATTACGGATAAAGATTGGATCAATGGTCCCGGTTGTGAAAGTGCATGGGTGGCATTCAACGACCCCAACAATCCGGAACTATTGTATGGTGGCTGTTACCAAGGTCAAATTGATGTTTTAGATACTCGCACGAGCGAAACCAAAGACCTTCAAGAATACCCTTCCACAAATCTCGCCTTCGCTCCAAAGAAAATGAAATATCGTTTTAATTGGAACGCGCCTCTTATCAACTCACCGCACGATCCAAAAGTAATGTATCATGCGGCCAATGTTTTGTTTAAGACAACGAATGGCGGTTTAAGCTGGGATGTAGTAAGCCCCGACCTTACTCGAAACGACACTACCAAGCAAGATGTAAGTGGTGGCCCTATTACCAACGAAGGTGCGGGAGGCGAAAACTACAACACCATTTATTACGTGATTGAATCTCCTCATGAAGTGGGAGTAATTTATACTGGCAGCGATTGCGGATTAGTACATCTCACAAAAGACGGTGGAAAAAATTGGAGCAATGTTACCCCGGCTGGTTTGCCGGAAGGAATGATTCATTCTATCGAAGTGTCTCCACATGACAAAGGCACAGTTTATATATCAGCTTCACGTTATAAGTTCAACGACTACAGCAACATGACCTACAAGTCTGTTGATTATGGAAAGAGTTGGACAAAGATAGGAACAGGTGTTGAGGCCGATGATTTTATCAAAGTAATTCGCGAAGACAAAAAGATAAAAGGATTATTGTATGCAGGTGCCGAAAGAGGATTTTATATCTCCTACGATGCAGGAACTTCCTTTAACAAATTTCAATTGAACTTACCGGTTGTGCCTGTAACTGATTTGACTATTCGCGACAATGATTTAGTTGCCGCCACTGCCGGAAGATCTTTTTGGATACTGGATGATTTGGGAGCGATTCAACAGTCAAAAGGAAACTTGGATCTAACTTTAAAAATCTTTACACCTAAACCCACTTACCGTTTGTCTTCCGTAACCATCCCGGAATATTTTGGTGAGATACCAGGATTAGGTCGCAACCCGGCAAACGGTGTTTTGCTTGATTACTATTTGAAAGAGAAAGCAGATACGGTAAAAGTTACACTCGAAATTTTGGATGCCAGTGGTAAAGTGCTTCGTTCTTATACAAACAAGAAAGACGAAAGCTTCAAACCCTATCCGGGTGGGCCTCCAGCGAAACAAACCATTCCGGCAGAAGCGGGATTGAATCGTTTCGCTTGGGATTTTAGAACCGAAGCCTTGAGCGGAGTACAAGGCGTGTACGTCTATGGCGACTACAGTGGTTATCGTGTTGCACCTGGAAAATACAAAGCGCGCATCACGCACAAAGGCCAATCGTCTGAAACTGACTTAGAAATTATTGCAGACCCCAAGGTTACAGCAACGGCTGCAGATTGGGCTGCTCAACAAGAATTTTTAAAACAGTCTGGTGAGCAGTTTGAGGAGGTACATAAAAACGTGAACAAAATGCGCCAGGTAAAAAAGCAGATTGAAACGTACAACGAATCGCTCAAAGACAATGCAGATGCGAAGGATATTGTAAACACAGGAAAAGAGTTGATTAAGAAAATTGAAAAGTGGGAAGGCAATTTGATCGAGCCGCGCAGCAAGAACTTCCAAGACGTCATTAATTTTCCAAACAAACTCAATTCAGAGTTCTTGCAGCTGCGCGGAGTAGCAGATCAACATGATCCTCGTTTAACGAAAGGCGTGCAAGATCGAGCGCGTGATGTGCAAGCCGACTGGGCAAAGTATAAACAGCAAATGCAGATCTTGATCAATTCTGATATTGGCAATTACAACAAGATGTTTAACGACAAGAATATGCCCGCGCTAATTACTGAAACGAAAGAGGCGATAATAAACAACTAATCGATTGTCGTATGAATTCAAATGGCTGTCCGAATTTCGGATAGCCATTTGTTTTTAGAAAAGGTACTAAAAGGCAATCTGATAAAGCTACCTTTGCGTTATGCAAAACAATCAAAAAACAGCAACCGCTGCTTTCTTAAAGAATCTTGGCATTGCTGAGCTTAACGAAATGCAGGCAGCCGTTGTCGAAAAGGCTTCTTCTACAAGCAACCTCATGTTACTCGCGCCCACAGGTTCGGGTAAAACGCTAGCCTTTTTGATACCACTCATTAACAAACTAAAATCTGATGTGGTTGGCGTTCAAGCGTTAATCGTAGCTCCCTCACGGGAATTGTCACTTCAAATTGAAGACGTTTTTCGGTCAATGAAAACATCTTACAAAGTGAGCTGCTGCTATGGAGGGCACTCGGTAAAAGTGGAGCAAAATAGTTTGAGTGATCCGCCCGCTGTAGTAATTGGTACACCTGGCCGCCTGGCTGATCATTTTTTGCGCAAATCATTTGATCCACGAACGATCCAACTAGTTGTCTTGGATGAGTTTGATAAATCGTTGCAAATGGGTTTTAGTAAGGAGTTGACGACTCTTTTTAAAGCGTTTAGCGGAAGGCAACACCACCTGCTTACTTCGGCAACACGGTTGGAGGTTTGGCCGGAGTTTTTGCCTTTTACAAATCCGGAAACGCTCAATTATTTAAAAGATGAAGCTGCATCCAAATTGGAGTTAAAGTTAGTTCGCACCAACACAACAGATAAAGTGGAAACACTCATGCGATTGGTAGCTGGATTTAACCAGGAAGTCTGTTTGGTATTTTGTAATCACCGCGATGCTGTGGAGCGGATCAGTGCATTGCTGGCGCAACATCAATTCGCACATGGTATTCTCCATGGGGCGATGGAGCAAATCGATCGCGAAAAAAACCTGATCAAGTTTAGAGGTGGCGCTCACAACGTACTCATCGCAACAGACTTGGCGTCACGTGGGTTAGATGTTCCAGAAATAAGGCATGTCGTTCACTACCAATTGCCATTACAACAAGAAGCGTTTCTACATCGCAACGGCAGAACAGCCAGAATGCATGCTGACGGCAAGGCCTACTTGATTGTTGCTTTGGATGAAACGATTCCGGAATACATCGACAAGTCTATCGTGGAAGTAAAAGTGCCCTCAAAACTGGTTCTTCCTCCACCGCCTCTTTATTCTTGCCTCTACATTAGTGCGGGCAAAAAGGATAAGATCAGTAAGGGGGATATTGTCGGATTATTAACCAAGAAGGGCGGCCTTAAGAGTGACGATATAGGGTTAATCACGCTACTAGATTTTTCTTCTTATGTAGCTGTGAGACGTCCTCAGGTTGATAAGTTGTTAGCGGCCATCAAAAACGAAAAGCTAAAAAAAGTAAAAGTAAAAATTGAGATAGCTAATTGAGGATAGAGAATGTTATAAGATGAAAGAAAAGAAACACTGGAACGAGATTGCAGGTCGCTACAACGAAGAGATTTTTGACGTCTTTAGAAATGATCGACATAAAAGGCTTCCCTTTTACTTTGACAAGCATAGTGGACCTAAAAAAATAGCCGTTGATTTGGGCTGCGGAAACGGAAAGGCCTTTAAATATCTTTCTCCACGATTTGGTGGAGTAGTTGGTTTTGATATCTCGCAGAAGTTGCTTGATCAGGCAACAAAAATTTCGTATTCCAACACTGTGTTACGATGTGAGGATTTAACCAATGAGGAGGTTCCCTTGCCGAAAGCTGATTTTGTTTTTTCATGCAACGTAGTCATGTTCCCAAAAATTGAAATGAACTATGCCATGCTTCGAAACATTCATCGAACACTGAAACCAACAGGCAGCGCTGTTTTGGTTCTTCCAGCCTTGGAGTCTGTTCTTTTTTCTTCCTGGAGATTGATCTCTGTATATGCTTCTGAGGGTGTTGCTTCAAATGACATTCCCGCAGATGAATTTGACTACTTTAAAGCGCCAAAGCGCGACATCGTACAGGGGATTATTCACATTGACAATGTGCCCACGAAGCACTATCTCGAATCGGAAATAGAAGTTGTTTTCCGTAACGCTGGGCTAAAAGTAACGGCACTGGAAAAACTAGAATACAAATGGGATACTGAAATGGATGCTCCTCCCGACTGGCTAGGAAAGCCTTATCCCTGGGATTGGCTGGTGGAATGCAAGCGCAAATAGGTTGATCTGAATCCTTTACTCCAAAACAAATGTTCCAACTGCGTTAGCGGGCAAATAAGTGTTTGCAATTCTTGTTTTGAATCGAAGGGCAAAGTTTTTTCCGGACGGGCTATCATTTAAAACGATAACTACCTTTTTTCCTGATGGAGTGATGAAGCCTACGTTACTCAGGTTTTCCGGTTGATTTGATGCGATTCGGATAGACCCAGGGGGCACAAATTTTGAAGCGTGCGCGATGATGAAGTAAGATACATTTCGTGTTACATCCTTGCCGATTGTGAGCGCACCCAGGCAACGGTCACACCCACCGTCTCCGGTATGAGGGTTGAAATTTTGATCTGCTGCCAAATTCCATTCAAGAACAGCTTTAGCCCCATTGTTTGTAGCTCCGATAACTACATTTTTAATATGCCAAATTAAGTCCTCTCCAAACTTGCCATCACCAGATGTCCACTGTTCTGTAAAATAGATATTTTTCTCCTGGTGGGCTTTTTTTACTGTCGATAGAGCAGAGATGGAACCGAGATATAGATGAAAAGCAGTTCCGTCCACGAACTGTTTCGTTATCGGATCATTTAAAATGGAGATAGGATATTCGGGATGGTCACAATTGTGGTCGAACAAAACAATTTTGGTCTTAATGCCAGCTTGTTTAAAAAGAGGTCCCAGATAATTTTTTATAAATGTATTTTGTTCTGATGCACTCATCACCATACTCGGTGTGTTATTTGGATTTTCAGGTTCGTTCTGAATCGTCAGGGCATCAATCACAATACCTTCACTTGTCATTTGCTGAATGTATTTCACTAAATAATTTGCATATGTTTTGTAGTATTCTTTTTTCAAGCTACCACCTTTGGCTAGCCCATTTGTTTTCATCCAAAGTGGTGCAGACCATGGGCTTGCCATAATTTTGATTTGAGGACTAATGGCAAGAATTTGTTTGAGTATTGGAATGAGATTTTTTCGGTCTTCATCAAGACTAAATTTTATGAGTGCTGGGTCTTTTTCGCCATCCGGTAAATCGTTGTAGGAAAACACCTTGTCATCGAGGTCTGAAGCTCCGATGCTTATTCGCAAATAGCTTATTCCAATTCCTGTCGAATCCACCCGAAAGAGTTCGTCAAGCATTTTTTTTCTTTCTGTCGCCCCCAACTTTTGATTTAATAGTCCTGCGCTCCCACCGGTTAATGCAAAGCCAAAGCCATCCATGGTTTGAAAAGTAGCAGAGGGGTTAAGATCAATCACATCACCACTCGCCACTTGTTCTTTAAATTGGATCGGCTCTATTTTTTTAAGCAGATAAGATTGATCAGCGGACGTGATCCAGACACCTTTTTCAGGGTTCATGTGTTGGCCATGAACACCAGCATATGGGAAGATAACCACCCACCAGGCAAGCACAGCTAATTGTACCGGGCTCAAAAGAAAGCGCATATTCATCTCTTTCAAAGTTATTGAAAGGATATGATTTTACATTGACAAAAATCGTACAGGAAACAACTACTTTTGAAAAAAGAGAGCTTATAGGGATTCATTGGATTTATGCGATACTATTTCGCACCAAGACCTCCTTACTGGGCACTAACCGTTTAAACTGACAAAAAATGAAAACAGCATTGATTACAGGAGGGACTAAGGGAATTGGTTATGGGGTTGCAGAGGTACTACTAGCTGCGGGTTGGAAAGTTGCGATTACTGGTCGCAACGCGGTACAAGTAGAAGAGTCTGCCAGAAAATTCAATCTTATAAATGCGGGTCATGCGATTGGTCTCGTAGAAGACGTTCGTGATTTTAAACAGCAACAAGATGCCGTAAACAAACTGTTGCAAACTTGGGGGCAGTTAGATGTATTAGTTGCCAACGCAGGACTGGGACATTTTGGATCGATTGAAAGTATTTCGCTGGAACAATGGCACGAAACAATTGATACCAACCTTACTGGTGTTTTTTATAGTATCAAATCTTGCCTAGAGGCGCTGAAAAAATCACAGGGGTATATTATCACGATTGCGAGCTTGGCGGGCACCAATTTTTTCGCAGGAGGAAGCGCATACAATGCAAGTAAATTTGGATTGGTTGGTTTTACGCAAGCCGTGATGTTAGACGTAAGAGAGCACGGCATTAAAGTAAGTACCATCATGCCCGGTTCCGTGGCGACTGGTTTCAACAACCATGAAACTTCATCGAAAGATGCCTGGAAGATTCAGCCGCAGGATATCGGTCAAGCGGTGCTAAATCTATTGACCATGAATCCGCGTACACTGCCGAGCAAAATAGAGATAAGGCCGTCTAGGCCACCGGGCAAATAGACTGATCAGGCTTTTTAAAAAAAGAAGTTAAGACGGGAACAAGGTTAGGAGCGTTGTACTTCAGCAAAAATCACTTCGAGTTCTGGCGAACTTATACCAAGTTTCTCCGCCAGTTTTTTTAGCATCGTTTCCTTTTTGCCCTCCTCAAAAACAAAATCCTCATCGGCTAATGCCGGAAAACGCCTTTTCAATAAAATTCGCTGCTTTCGCCAGCTTCTAATAATTTCCATAACTGGTAAATGTACAAAGGATGTATCACGTGAGCATATCTCTCAATGGCGATTCTAGTAGTACCTCATTTTCATTTTGCTTGTTCCCCGCCAGTAAAAATATAAAACCTGCGAAGACAGGTCTATGCAACGTGATTTACACCAATACTTTTTTCACTTCTCAAAAAGTGTTCATCCTGAAGATTCATCGAAAAAAGTAAATTCTCTGGCGTACCTTTGCCCACTATTTTTTTAAGAGTAAGATGATCAATCAGACAGAAGGGGAAGAGCGTGACTATCTCGAAGAAGTAAAGAAGAAACTGATCACGGCCATTCAGCGAACGGAAGATCGTGTGCGTCTCTATTCAGAAGAATTAAAACAAAATAAACAATATATCTACGAACATCAATCCGGAATGGATGAAGCCGATAAGGTGGCAGCCGGCCAGTCGATCAACAGAATGGCCACCACAGGCGAGTCGGTTGTTGCTAAGAAAAGAAAGTTGCTTAAGCTCATTGCCTCGCCTTACTTTGGGCGTATTGATTTTGGATCAGGCGAAAGAAGGAATCCCATCTATATCGGCATCCATACGTTTACCGATGAAGACCAGAAAGCTAATCTGGTTTTTGACTGGCGTGCCCCTATCTCTTCGATGTTTTATGACTTTGAACTGGGCGAGGCATGGTACAAGACGCCCTCCGGAAAAATAACTGGCAAAATCACGCTCAAGCGACAATATAAAATCAGAGAAGGGCAAATGGAGTTCATGATTGAAAACGATGTGCACATCCATGACGACCTGTTGCAAAAAGAGTTGAGCAAGTCGAGTGACGACAAAATGAAAAACATTGTCGCCACTATTCAGCGCGATCAAAATGCCGTCATCCGAAATGAGACGGCTTCGGTGATGATCATTCAGGGCGTAGCCGGATCGGGAAAAACATCTATTGCCTTGCATCGTATTGCTTTTTTGCTGTATCGCTTTCGAGAAGATATTGCCGCCAAAGATGTTCTGATCATTTCTCCCAATAAAGTATTCGCAGACTACATCTCCAACGTACTTCCTGAATTGGGGGAAGATCAAATCCCTGAAATGGGAATGGAAGAATTAGCGAATGATGTGCTGGAGGAAAAGTTTCTGTTCCAGACTTTTTTTGAACAGGTCTCTTCTTTGCTGGAAACACACGATGAAAAGTCTATCGAGCGGATTCAATTCAAATCTACATTTGTGTTTTTGAGTAAACTGAATCAATACATCGTTCATCTGGAAAACAACTTTCTAACGTTCTTTGAATTACGCATTGGAAATGTGGTCGTACCCTTTCCGTTTATCGAAGAGCGTTTCAAGGCCTATCATCGGGTGCCGTTGCTGAACCGCGCCCCGGAAGTAATAAAAGACATACAACAATTTGTTCGCAATGCTGTGCAACGCAAGCTATCAGGAGGTGAAAAGAACCAAATCTGGCAAGCCGTCCCCCGCATGTTTAAAACAAACAGTGTATTAGATATTTATCGTGGCTTCTACACTTGGATAGGTAAACCTGAACTTTTTAAAATTCTTCTTGGCGAAAAGCTGGAGTATGCTGATGTGTTCCCACTGATCTACTGCAAAATTCGGTTAGAGGGCGCGAAGAGCTTTGATCATGTAAAGCACTTGCTTGTTGACGAAATGCAAGACTATACGCCTGTACAATATTCTGTTTTGTCACGCTTGTTCAGATGCAAAAAAACTATTCTTGGCGATGTCAATCAAATGGTAAACCCCTACAGTTCATCTTCTTCCGAATTGATTGAGCAGGTTTTTCCTCAAGGGGATGTAGTGAAATTAGTTAGAAGCTATCGCTCTACTGTGGAGATCAGCAACTTTGCTCAGACCATCTCTCGCAACCCAGATCTGATTCCACTCGAGCGCCACGGACAAGTACCTTTGGTGAAAGGATTTAGTAGCAATAAAGAAGAGCTCGAAGCGATTAAAGATCTGATAACCAATTTCAAAAGCTCTAAACATCCCACCCTTGGCATTATCTGCAAAACACAACAACAAGCCGAATTTGTTTATGGTGAAGTACGGGGTGCAGGTGTTTCCCTGTTAACAGCCGAAAGCACTTCTTTTAAAGAAGGAGTTATCATAACCACGGCACATCTGGCAAAAGGTTTAGAATTTGATGAAGTGATTATTCCTTTTGTCTCGGCAAGTAACTACCGCACCGATGTAGACAAACGAATGTTGTACATTGCTTGCACAAGAGCAATGCATCGGCTCAGCCTCACGTACACAAAAGAAAAATCTGCGTTCATTCTTAATTAAAGGTGTTTACGAATGGTATCCCGCACCAACAGTTCATCCTTAAAAGACTCCCACGATAAGGTCTCTGGTTTAAAGTACTCTGCCTGATCCTTTCCCAAAAAAAGTTTGTAGTCCATTTTGTCAAGGTCTTCAACAACGTAGCCCGGGTAGTAGTAATGATAGTCGTTGGTTCTCAGATAATCCAGCGTGAGCAAAATCAGGTACTTGCCCAAACTATATCGTTTGTAGTCCGGGTGATAGCCATGCAAGATGGAAGCGGCCGCTTTGTCGCCACAATCGAAATAGCCGACAGCAATGAGTTTGGATTGATCAAAAATGGATATGCATTTTGTATCAAAAATATTCGCGGCCGGGTTCTCATCGCCCCACAGGCACCGTTGAATGCTGCTTGCTCCATCAAAATCGATTGAGGCATAATACCGATCATAAAGCTCGATGGCCGCTTCATCTACAGATTTAAGTGGCTGAATCGTAAAACGAAACGACCTGTTCTTTCGTCTGATTCGCTGATGTGAGTCATGTCTTTTAATCTGCCCAATATCGAAGCGAAGCCAGTGAACCCGATGTTCGTCATTTGCCCCGATGTGAGAACAGGTAAACAACGTTTGATGCATGCGGTACCAACCGAAAGCCAGGAGTTGATCAAGTGCGTAGCCACTAATGGATTCTGGACGTATGCTATCAAAGTAGGGTAACACGCTGTTTATTTTGAACGCAGAAATTTAACGAAGTCTTCCCGGTTTGACATGAACTTAAAAATATCTTCCAGTAAATACAACTTATTTTAATAGACGTTGAGCGATTTAGAAAATAACACGCTAAGAATCCACTATTTTGCATTCTTTAATTTAGCAGCAACTCACACTATTTTGGAACCAACGACTAAAAGTCTACCGCGCAAGATGGGGATGTTAAGTCTCGCAGCCACCGGCATTTGCTCCATGATTGGAGCATCTATTTATGTGGTCCCATTTATGATTCAGCGGAATATTCCCGGCATCGGGCCTTACGTTTTACCTGCATTCTTATTTGCTGCCGTTCCTGCAATACTAGCAGCATTTGCCTATGTAATTCTTGGGTCGGCCATGCCACGTGCCGGTGGAAGTTACATTTATGCAAGTCGATCCCTAAGCCCTTATCTCGGTTTTGTGGCGAGCTTCTCACAATGGTTTGGACTTTCAATAGCAATTGGTGTTGTGTCTTATGTGATTGTACCGTTTGTCCGTGATATCGCAAGCGCGTTGCAATGGGATCATCTTGCAGGGTTATTGAATCAGGGATTTGTCCGTGTCGCTTTTGCGCTTTCTATACTCTGGGTTTTTATATTCATTAACATCAAAGGAATCAAATGGTATGAACGAACCCTCATTCCATTGATGGTATTAATGTTTGGGCTTGGTGCAATCGTGATCGTGGCCGGTTTATCATTCGACCATGAAGATTTTAGGCAAGCGCTACTGATGAAGGAGGGAAGAGTGCTCAATACGGACTCATCTCTCTTTAGCTGGCCAGTATTTCTTTCCGGGTCGGCTTTACTTTTTTCAAGTTTTATTGGATTTGATTCCATTGCACAAGCTGGTGGTGAAGCGAAAAATCCGTCACGCACGTTACCAAGAGCAATCGGCATTGCGGTGGTGACGGTTGCTCTGTTTTACATCGTTTTTACTTATTCACTATATCACGCTTTGCCTTGGAACTTTGTGGCCGAAGAAGCCATGAAGAAAGACATCACAGCGCCTGGCTTACTGAGTTATTTAATCCCTTCGGCTTGGTCGGTCTTTATTCTTTTAGGCGCAGCGATTGCATTACTAAATGACTTACCCGCTATGCTGCTATCGGTTTCGCGCTTAATGTTTTCCTGGGCAGAAGATGGCATTTTCCCGAAGAGATTGGCCAGCATACATTCAACCTTTCAAACTCCCCATATAGCTATTCTTGCAAGTGGTGGAATGGCCACCATTGGAATTTTAGGTAGTCATTTTGCAGGTGATTTTTTTCTTGGTATCGACATTATGGTTACGTCAATGTTAGTTAACTACTTGCTTATGTGTTTGTCGGTTTTGGGGCTGCCGAAAACCAATCCAGCGATTGCTTCTCAAATCTCAGTTTTCAAGTCACGAAAATTGCAACGTGTAGTGGCGAGTTCGGGCGCGATTTTGTTAAGTGGATTTCTGGTCATTCATTTAGTAAAGGACTTGACCATGGAAACTACTGCTTGGTATTTTCACTCTACACCAGTTTGGATACTGGTCATGCTTGTGGCCTCTGTTGTTTTTTATTACAACTGGAACAGGCTGAAGAAATTGGGTGTGAATACAAAAACTCTTTTTTCAACTTTACCTACTGAGAATACGAATGACGAACAATAATCCAAAAAGTGAATTAGCACCAGGGCTAACTATTTCCCCGGTACTGACGGGTCTTTGGCAAGTAGCAGACTTAGAACGCGATGGATCTACATTGGATGCAGACACAGCTGCGCTTGCCTTGAAACAGTACTTTGATGCGGGGCTTACCACCTTCGACATGGCCGACCATTATGGCTCGGCAGAAGTTATCGCTGGCGTATTCAAGAAGAAATATGCGGGTAACAAAACGCAACAACTAACCAAATGGGTGCCAACACCCGGTAAAGTCACGAAAGAACAAGTGCGGGGAGCTATACAAAAATCACTTACACGTTTACAGTCTGAGCGCATTGACGTACTTCAATTTCACGCATGGAACTATGCTGATCCGGCATGGCTAGATGCTTTGTTTTGGCTACAGGAATTAAAACACGAAGGCCTTATCCATCAATTAGGGCTTACCAATTTTGATTCCGCTCATTTACAAATGGTAGTTGAAAGTGGTATACAAGTAGTTTCCAACCAAGTTTGCTATTCACTGCTCGACCAACGGGCAGCAAGTAAAATGACAGAAGTATGCCTGAAATATAATGTTAAGCTTTTAGCGTTTGGCACTGTAGCTGGCGGGTTTTTGACCGAAAAATGGATAGGCCAACCCGAACCCAAAATTGATTCTTCACTCACCTGGTCACAGATGAAGTACAAAAGATTCATCGATGCTGCCGGGGGTTGGCTTGTTTTTCAAAACCTGTTGTCAGCACTCAGAAAAGTAGCCGATAAGAACAATACGTCTATTGCAATTATTGCTAGCCGCTACCTATTAGAACAGCCCGCTGTGGGAGGCGTCATCATTGGTGCACGAATTGGAAGGAGTGAACACATTGAAGAAAATAAAAAGCTGTTAACATTTTCTTTGGATGATGAGAGTAAAGAAATATTGAAAGGGGCGATGGATCAAATGACTAAGATCCCGGGCGATTGTGGTGACGAATATCGCAGACCTCCTTTCTTGACTGCCTCTGGCGACCTGAGTCATCACGTTGACTCCATTCCCCCACCCTATGCTTGTTATCCGGGAAGTGACGGGCGAGTAAAAGCATTGAGCGGTACGAGTTGGGAAGAAATAGCGGGCTTCAGTAGAGCGGTAAGAAAAGGAAATCACATTTTTGTTTCTGGCTCGACTGCTACCCATGAATCTAAACTAATCGGAGGAAACAATCCGGAAGCCCAAATGAATTTTGTGATCGACAAATTGGAAGGAGCCATTCAATCTCTTGGTGGAACATTGCAGCAGGTAGTTCGCACACGGATTTATATTAAAAATCTGTCTGATTGGGAAGCTATCGCACGGGTGCATGGTGAGCGATTCAACGAGATACAACCAGCCAATACCATGATAAAAGCTGAATTGATCGGAGATGAATATCTTCTAGAGATGGAAGCAGAGGCAATTATCGATTAACCCGAATTAAGCAATGGGAAATTTCTATTGCTTAATTGACGAAAAAATCCTTTTGCAAATGATTTTTTTGTCAGGATTAACCCAGACAAAGCTTCGCTTTCGTCTGCTCGAAGAGCAAATTACGCTAATACGTGATTTGGGATTAGTTGCGTTTTGGCAGGCTGAACCTGACATGAATTTTATTCTTGTGATGGCTTGTGGTTACTATTTCGGGCGTAAATGCACCTATTGCAACACAAACTATTTTATTTTTTGGAGTTTATCTCCCGTAAAATAGCCTTCCTTAATCAACATCATTAGTTGCGCTGGCGTAGGATTGATTTGATAGAAGATATCATCTTCTTTGGTGTGCACTTCGGTAAAAGAAATCTTGTGTTTTAGTTTTTTCAAAATTTCTTTTCGCTTTTTCTCGTCTCGCAAATCAATAGATAAAAATCGAATAGCTCCAGATGGTTCTTGTTGAATCAATCGGAGCACCCATTGGCCTTGGGTTTTAAAGTTGATAAAGTAATAGTTCTGGTAAAATTTGATTACAAGTGTGTCACTTATGATGCCGCGTGTAAGCCAGTCCTTTTCGTTCTTGTCCTTAAAGTGGTAGCCCCAGGATTCGATGATCAGTGTGTCAGAAAATTGTCCGGTAGTTTCATCTACCGTCTGATACGTGCCTCGCAACTTCATGGGAACTTCTTTCAACGAAGCGATGCCTTTCGGCTGCGGCTCGGTGAAGGTTACTTCTTTGCAGGAATACAACAGCAACGACCAGAATAAGATTAACGGTAAAACGCGCATAGGTCAACTACCTCTTTATGATGATTTTGATCAACCAAATATGAAGGTAACTATTTTGTCAAAAAATCTACGTCTTTATAGGCTGGATTTGGGTAACGATAAAAACCTTCACCCGATTTCTCGCCCAATTTGCCTTGGTCTACATACATTTTCAGCAAGGCTGCAAAATCTTTAGAGGCATGATCTTCCCGATCCTTGGTCACATGCCAGGCAGTATCTAGTCCAATATTGTCCAAAATACCGAAGGGCCCCATGGGCATATTGAAGTTTACCATCCATGATTTATCGATGTGTTCTATACTTCCAATTTCTTTCGTCTTCAATCTACCCGCTGCACCAATTAACGCCATCAGCATAAAATTGAATATATAGCCAGGTGATTCTTTTTTTACAAGAACGGGTACCTGATTTAGCTTCTTTCCAAAATCAAAAAGCAATGGAATGAGATCCGGGTGAGTACCTGGGTGCGGCATAATATCCACTACACGAGCGGTAAAGACATCATGGAAATGAAACGCACAAAACTGCTCTGGCCGACCGGAAATGGTGGCGAATTGTGAAGGCAATAGATACGATGTGTTGGTTGTAAATATGGTCTTTGCTGGCGCAATCTCGCCAAACTGTTTCCATACTTTTTCTTTGATCGAAGGGTTTTCCGTGACGCTTTCGCTAATGATGTCGACATCCTTCACAGCCTCTTGAGGGTTAGTGGTAAATTTTACTCTCGTCAAGATCGATGGCTTATCTTCTTCCTTAATCATTCCCATCTTGACAGCATACTTCAACACTTTGTGCATCACGGTAAGAGATTGTTCCAATGCACTTTCGTGGATGTCGTAGACCGTAACTGAATAATTCGAGATCGCTGCCTGCAGGCCAATTCGGGTTCCGAGTGTTCCTGCTCCGAGGATGAGGACGTTTTTTATTTCTTGCATAAATCAATTTGAAAATGAACGGATTTGAAAATTTGAAAATGATTGAGTTAATGCGAAGCTATACATTTCAAATTAATTCAATTTTTAAATTTTCAAATTGTTGATGGCTTTCCTGGCATTATCCCCACATGCTCTAATAACATAAATTAACGAAGCAAATCTCGGGTCTTGCGTATGACCTTGCTTGTAGCGATGATAAATCTGTTGGCAAATCGCACCCACCTTAAAACTACCGAAAACATAGTAGAATACGATATCATCAATATTGGTTTGAGATTTCTCTGCATAATAGTTCGCCATTTCATTTCGGGTCATGTTGCCTGACATCCATGTTAAGTTGAATGGTTTCAATGCATCGGAGTCATTTGCCTCCGCCCAATACGCGAGTGTGGTTCCTAAATCCATCAGCGGATCGCCCACAGTGGCCATCTCCCAATCTAAAATAGCTTTGATCTCTGTCAGGTTATCGGGATTAAGAACAAGGTTGTCGTATTTGTAATCATTATGAATGAATGAGGCCTTAGCAGATGTTGGAAGGTTTTTTGGCATCCACTCCGCGGCTTCGTTCATGCCTGCAATGTCATCGGTCTGTGCATTTCGATAGCGCTTGATCCACCCTTCTACCTGACGTTGTACATAGCCTTCCGGTTTTCCAAGCTGATCAAGCCCAGTTGATTTTATGTCTAGTTAATGTAGCTGTACGAGTTGATCAATTGCAGATTTCGACAGCTGCTTAAAAGTAACGGGGTCAATCGTCATTCCTTTAGGTACTCGGTTGCGAAGGATCACCCCATTGACTCGTTTCATCAAATAAAATTTAGCACCCATCACGCTTTCATCCGCACAAAACAAAATGGGCTCGGGCACTTTGGTAAACCCCGCTTTTTGTAAAAGCGACAACACACTAAACTCACGCTCCATGTCGTGTGCTGATTTGATATTTGCACCGAAAGGTGGCCTGCGCAAAATGTATTCTTCTTTTTCTGCTTGAATTAGATAGGTAAGATTTGAATACCCACTTGGAAATTGCTGGACAGCGATTTCGCTAGAAAGCACACTCAATGACTCGCTCAAATAGGCAGAAAGTTTTTTGGTTTCAAGCTCTTCGCCTGTACGAGTGGTGGTGGGCTGATCTAACATGTTACTTTTCTAGTCCGTAATTTTTCAAAATGGCCTTCGCCAAGGATACCTTGTGCACTTCATCGGGGCCATCGTAAATTCTAGCCCCTCGTTCATGCCGATACCAAAAGGAAAGAAGTGTATCATCAGTAATACCCAACGCACCATGTACTTGAATCGCTTTGTCTAAAGTCTTCATGAGCACATCCGCCACGAAAAATTTAATGGTTGAGATTTCTTCTTTGGCTGCTTTCGCGCCTTCCTTCTCCATCTTGTATGCCGTATGCAAAACCATCAGTCGTGCCGCATTGATATTCGCACGACATTCCGCAATCCATGCCTGAATAATTTGTTGATGACCCAGAAATTTATGGCCGTTCAGTTTTCGGCTGGTGGCGCGGCTGCACATTAAATCAAAAGCCCGTTCACAAATGCCGATCCAACGCATGCAATGATGAATACGCCCAGGACCAAGCCGAGCTTGTGCAAGGGCAAAACCTTGCCCCTCATACCCAATCAAATTTTCAATCGGAACTTTGCAATTGGTAAATCGTACTTCTGCGTGACTGAAATAGTCTTCGCCCGCCTCGCCCATGATTGAAATGTTGCGCACCAACTGAAACCCCGGATTTTCCAGTGGCACCAAAACCATACTGGCTCGCAAATAGGGGTTTGGATTCTGCGCATCCGTCACCGCCATCACAATCGTAAAGTTGGCGCCATCGGCTGCGGTGGTAAACCATTTGTGCCCATTGATTACATATTGGTTCCCTTCCCGTTGTGCTGTGGTCGCCATATTCACCGGATTAGAACCGGCAAACTCAGGCTCAGTCATTGCAAAGCAAGAACGAATCTCTCCGTTCATAAGCGGGTGCAAATATTTCTTTTTCAATTCAGCGGAAGCAAACTGATGCATCAGTTCCATGTTGCCGATATCGGGGGCGTTGCAATTAAAAATCAAATGGCCTAGGGGAGAAGTGCCTAACACTTCACTCACTTGTGCAAACTCCATTAAATTCAACCCTACGCCACCCTCTTCCGGTGATAAATGGGGCGCAAAAAGTTTTTTGGCTTTTGCCTTTTCCCGTAAGGCTTTAACCAGCGGCAGCGATTGCCGAAACGGTTTGGTGATAATTCCGAGTTCGATCGGGTACACGTCCGTCTTTAAGAAATCTTCGTATTGGGGAAGAAGTGCTTTTAGTTTTTCAGTATAGAATAGCTCAGTCATTCTGTAAATTAGAATTTTTCACGCAAAGGCACAAAGACGTTCGAGAATTTGTGTCTGCCCCACCCATCAATAAATCGCCTGTTTTTTTGCCAATTTTACTTAGATTGCCGATCCAGCAATGAAAAAACTATTCGCGATTGCTTTTGTGTGTCTCTTCTTACTGCATTTTGCGGGAGTATACACCTATTTTGGCGTGCGGCTGATGGCCATTCGGCAAGAGATGAAGCAGCTATTGAAATCTACCCCAGACCATCAGCTAGAAATGATTCGGCTAACAAAATCAGAATATCAAAAATCATTGCGCGAAGAAGATGAATTGGAGTTGAACGGTAGAATGTATGACATTGCCCGGGTGGAAGTGAAGGAAGGAATTTATTTTGTCTATGCCCTGCATGATGAATCAGAAGATAGTCTGCTTAGCTTCCTAGATGAAGTGGTTAAACGCTCCACCAACGACAAAAAGCCAGTGCCATCCGTGGTAGCTCAATTTCTCGCCTTGGTTTTTGTATTGCCGCAATCTTTTGAATTTCTTCATCCGCTTACTCCCTCTTTTCTCTTCACTGAATACACAAAGTCATCCAAAGACTTTGACTTGATAATTGACGTTCCGCCACCCCGAGGCTGATCGCACTCTTTCTTTATTCAAATCGACAATTGATCACGCTAGTTTGAGCATGTCTCAACACCCGGCTGATTAATGTTGCCATTGTTTTCAATTATCAACCGATAAGTGATGAAATCATTTTATACGATCATATTATTCTACTTACTCTTTTCAACTTCTGTTGCCCAGGAGGTCAATGACACCACCAAAATTTCCTATTTGAGTGAAGTGGTTATATCTGCCAATCGTTGGGAGCAAAATTTGCGCGAAGTTTCCAGCCGCGTTACGAAAGTTGGTGCACAACAGATTCAGTTTCAAAACCCACAAACAGCGGCCGATTTGCTGGGTCTCTCCAATCAGGTGTTTATTCAGAAAAGTCAATTGGGCGGTGGTAGCCCGATGATTCGGGGCTTCGCCACCAATCGCGTGCTGCTTGTAGTAGATGGTGTTCGCATGAACAACGCCATCTTTCGCAGTGGCAATTTACAGAACGTCATCTCGCTCGATGCGAATGCCATTGAAGAAACAGAAGTAATTTTTGGCCCCGGATCGGTCATGTACGGCAGCGATGCGATTGGCGGAGTGATGGATTTTCACACGTTGAATCCGCGGTTTTCAACAGATGATAAAGTAAAGCTAACCGGGAATGCATTTAGTCGCTATTCATCTGCAAACGAGGAGAGAACCGGCCATTTAGATTTTACGGTTGGTCTTAAGAAGTGGGCGTTTACCACCAGTATCACAAAAGGATTTTATGGAGACTTACGAATGGGCAGTAATGGCCCTACCGAATACACACGACCCGATTACCAAGTCCGTGACGGGAATGGAAATGATATTGCTATGATCAATCCCGATCCCAATGTACAGGTATCAACCGGCTTTGATCAACTTAACGTGATTCAAAAGATACGATTCAAACCCAATGAGAATTGGAGTGTTTCGTATGGCTTTCATTTTTCTGAAACTTCGAATGTGCCTAGGTACGATCGCCTGTTATTGAAAACAGGCAATGTGTTTACGAGCGCGGAATGGTATTATGGCCCACAGAAATGGATGATGCATGCATTAAACGTGAACTTTGTAAAGGCGACAGCTCTTTTTGATCAGGCCAAATTAACTACCGGATACCAGGAATATGAAGAGAGCCGACACAACCGAAACTTTACTGGTGGAAATAGAAACCGTAGAACAGATCGCTTTGAAGCAGTAAAAGCTTTTTCAGTGAACATCGATTTTGACAAGCAACTAAATCCGCGTGCCAATCTTTTTTATGGCGCTGAATATGTTTCCAATCAGGTGGGATCAACCGCCAGGCGAGTCAACATTGTAGACGGAACGGTATCAGGTGTATCTACCCGCTATCCCAATGGATCAGAGTGGAACTCTACCGCAGCGTATGCAAGCCTTCGTTATAAACTTGCCGCCAAGTGGCTCCTCAATGCTAGTGCCCGCTATACGTATGTTTATACGTACGCTCCCTTTGACTTAACCTATTTTGATTTTCCGTTTACGGAAGCTTCCCTTAAAAATGGAGCGGTAAACGGAAGTTTGGGTATCATCTATAATCCAACATCGAATTGGAAAATATATTCCAATTTATCCACCGGTTTCCGCGCTCCGAATGTAGATGACATTGGAAAAGTATTTGACTCAACACCGGGTACTGTCGTAGTGCCAAACGCCAATTTAGAACCGGAGAAAGCATACAATGCCGAATTGGGATTTACCGGAAAAATTGCTGAAGGATTAACCATGGATGTGTCTGCTTTCTACACACTACTAAACAATGCCATTGTTCGGGGTAGATATAACTTCAACGGTCAGTCGCAGATTGATTATGATGGAACTCTAAGTGATGTGTATGCTTTGCAAAACAGCAGCGAGTTAAGCGTGCGTGGCTTTCAGGTAGGTCTACTGTGGGATGTTACCAAAAATTTTAAACTTACATCGAATCTGAATATTCAAAGCGGAAAAGAAAAAGACATCGCCACAGGAATGGATTTTTCTCCCACACATGTAGCCCCAACATTTGGATCGATTCAACTGGTTTATAAAAAGGACGCCCTTCAACTCTCTGCGTACATGAATTACCAAGGCGAAATTAGTTATCAAAATCTGGCGCTTAGCGAGCGTGCGGATGCGCACCTGTATGCAAAAGATGCGAACGGTAATCCATTCGCTGGCTCCTGGACTAACCTTAATTTAAAGGCTACATACGCCATCAATAAAATATTTACCTTCGATGCTGGTATCGAAAATTTATTTGATAAGCGCTATCGTCCATACTCCTCGGGTATTACTGCCCCGGGAAGAAATATTTTTGGTACGCTACGTGTGAAATTTTGACTTTCTCTTTACGCGCATGTTCATTCGTGTCTTAGTGGTGAAATTTTATCACTAAAGCACAAAGACGCTAATCTAATTCTTAAAACGAAGTTTAAAGAACAATAAGATCCCGGCCAAAATTAGTGTGAGCAAATTGGCAGCAATCACGGGTATGTCGTTTACCAAAATGCCATAGGCTAACCACATCGCTACGCCTAAACAGAAAAGCGAAAACATACCGAGTGATAAATCTTTGGCAGAACGACTCTTCCACGTCTTGATTACTTGAGGAAGAAATGCAATAGTGGTGAAAGCGCCAGCCGAAAGGCCAAGAAGTTGTGTTGGGTTCATTGGATAGTTTATTAACTAAGCCACAAAGTTAAATTATCCGCTTGATGAAAATCCAGTTATGTAATCTTTTCTGTATTTGGGACGATTAAACCGATTGCGGAATTATAAATCGGATTTCAAGGAAGCGGCAGAATTTTAAATCTAGTATTTCAAAATATCGTTGAGTGTCTTGATTGCAGGATTGAGTTGCTCTTTTTCAATGCTACCAATTCTTTTTACCAACCTACCCAACTTGCACACTTCAACAAACCAGATTTAGGCTTGCTTCATTTTTCCAACTGACGAAAGTACTCCTCGATTCCCTCGTCAGCCAATAGCATCGTGTATTTGTCGTCAGCTGCCAATTTATATGACTTGATGTATTCTGCTGTTTCTAAATATTCCATGAACAATCGAAGTGCATTCAATTTATCTTTTTGAACATCTGATAATGTACTCCTAAATGTTGCCATTTTGTATTTGCAGAATACAAATATAGAACGGATGCGTTAAAACTTAAAATTGTTTGAATTATCCTTTGACCCTCACGTAATCCCCTGCAAAGCCGCACTCGGCAGGGTGTTTGGTGCACTTCTCTTCAATAATTTCGACTGTATCGCCCATTAGAAAGTTAAAGTGCAGGTAACAGTTATCCGATTGGTAAAAAGCATGTTGGGTTCGATCTGCAAACAAAGTGCCTTCCAGGTTAGCTCCGCACTCATTCAATGAAGTGCTCAGGCTAAAAGTAAACTCGCGATTCTCGTTGTAGGAAAGGGTTAGGCTTCCACCCCCCTCAGCTCCGCCTTCGGGTTGCCACTCAAAATGCCCATTGTAGATACGCAGTTCATCGTTGAACTCTTTGTCAACTATGGCGGCCATGCTATCCTGTCTTACATCGACTTCCATAGAATCAATAGACTCTTGGGGCTGCTCTTTTTTGGTGGACGTTGAGCAGGCAACGCCAATCAGGCAAATAAATAGTAGCTTTTTCATATGATAAATTTAGAAACGTGATTAGAATCTGACTATGAATTCCGATTATTTTAACGTGAAGTTTCTAATGTGCCTCCAACCAATTTTTCCCTACTCCAACTTCTACCTCCATTGGCACGTCTAATATCACAGCCGATTTCATAAGTTCTTTGATCTTGGGCTTGACGATTTCAACTTCATCTTGATGAAGGTCGAACACCAATTCATCATGCACCTGCAAAATCATTTTCGTTTGCAGCTTTTCCTTTTGTAGCCAACGATGAATATTGATCATGGCAATTTTTATGATGTCTGCGGCACTTCCTTGAATAGGCGCATTGATGGCGTTGCGCTCTGCAAAGCCCCGGGTAGAGATATTGCGCGAGTTGATGTCACGCAAATATCTTCTTCTTCCTAAGATCGTTTCCACATATTCTTTTTCACGGGCGAGGTTGATACTATCGTCCATATATCGCTTGATGGCGGCAAACTCTTTAAAATAGGATTCTATAATTTCAGCCGCTTCCGTTCTGGAAATGTTAAGATTCTGCGCCAATCCAAAAGCAGTGCTCCCATATAAAATTCCAAAGTTCACCTCTTTCGCCTTGCGCCTCATGTCAGGCGTTACCTTGTCAATTTCCACTTTGAAGACTTTAGCAGCCGTGGTGGTGTGAATGTCTCGTCCTAATCGAAATGCTTCAATCATCGTTTCGTCTTTTGCAAACGAAGCTGCGATGCGTAATTCGATTTGTGAATAATCGGCAGACATGAAAAGAAAATCCTTGCTGCGTGGCACAAAGGCACTACGTATTTGTCGTCCTTTTTCTGTGCGAATGGGAATGTTTTGCAAATTGGGATTATTCGAACTTAATCTTCCTGTTGCAGCGACTGCCTGTCGGTAATCTGTATGTACCCGGTGATCAAATTGACTTACCATTTTTGGCAGTGCATCTACGTAGGTTGATCTTAGCTTTTCATATTCACGATAGTCTAATATCTTCTTGGCGATTTCGTGTTCGTCTGCCAACTTGGATAAAACCTCCTCGCCCGTTGCATACTGACCCGTTTTCGTTTTTTTAGTTTTATCCATGAGCTTCATCTTGTCGAACAAGATTTCGCCTAGTTGCTTGGGCGAGCCAATGTTAAATTCCTGCCCAGCTATTTCATAAATTTCCTTCTGTACTTTTTCGCTATCTTTTCTCAACGCATCTGACATCCGCAGAAGGGCTTGTTCATCTAAAGCCACTCCTTCAAACTCCATTGCAACCAGCACATGTAGCAACGGCATCTCGACATCGCGCATCAGGCGCGAGTGACCTCGCTTCTCTAACTCCTTTTGCAATTTTATCTTCAACTGAAGCGTTTGGTCTACACGTTCAAAGCGTGCGTGTACTTCTGTTTCGGGTGAGAGTTGATAACCCAGGTATTGATTGCAAATGATTCCCAGATCGTGCGAAGCTTCAGGCTCAATCAGATAATGAGCAAGCATCGTATCGAAGAGGGTGCCTTTCACTTCGATACCAGTCTTTTTTAGGGCAAGAATCGGTAACTTAATGTTGTGGCCCACTTTAACGATGGACTCATCCGCAAATACCTCACCAAATACAGAAACCGATTTTTGCTCAAGTTCAAAGGCTTCGGTAGGTGATGGCGAAATGAGCAACCCCGTTATCGCAAAATCAAAATGATCTGCCTGATCGGTGAGTACTTCAAACGAAAATTCCTTCTGTAATTTCAGTTTGGCCGCTAATTGAGTTGCTTCCTCTTCATTGAGCTTTTTGTAGTCTACCGAAGATTGATCAAGGACTTTTTTTTCTGCTTCTTCGGTAACACCAGCTGTTGGCTCCTCCCCTCCAAATATGGAGAGCTGTGCCGGTTTAGCTACTGCCGCTGGCATACTGACGACCGAGGATCCTGTTGCTGTTGCAAAAATCCGCGGAGCCATCGTCTTAAACTCTAGGTCTTCTATAATCGGCTTTAGTTTTTCGGCATCCGGGCCTGAATACTCCAGGTCTTTTTCATTCCACTCGACAGGAACATCTAAAATAATGGTGGCCAATTTTTTTGATAAGATAGCTTGTTCGCCAAACTGTTCTACGCGCTCTTTCAATTTTCCTTTGAGTTCGCTGGAGTGGGCAATAATGTTCTCCACACTCTTGTATTGCTTCAAAAGTTCGGCTGCTGTCTTTGGCCCCACCCCCGGAATACCCGGAATGTTGTCGGATGTATCTCCTTGCAATCCCAGGATATCGATCACTTGCGAAACATTTTCAATGTCCCACTTTTCACACACCTCTTTGGGGCCGAGAATATCCACTGAGTTGCCCATGTAGGCTGGCTTGTATAACAAAATGTTGTCGGTTACCAGTTGACCAAAGTCTTTGTCTGGGGTCATCATATAAACAGTGAACCCTTCTCTCTCTGCCTTCTTGGCGATGGTGCCGATGATGTCATCTGCTTCGTAGCCATCCATTTCCAAAATAGGGATGTTGAAGCCTCGAATAATGTCCTTTACTTTAGGTACACCTGCTCGAATATCTTCGGGTGTCTCTTGCCGTGTCGCTTTATACTCTGTAAAAATCTCATCACGGAAAGTCTTGGCCGAAGTATCAAAGGCAACGGCTATGTGTGTGGGTTTCTGTTTTTGCAATACCTCAAGCAACGTATTCGTAAAGCCAAACGGCACGGAGGTGTTGATGCCTTTTGAATTGATGCGCGGGTTTTTGGTAAACGCAAAATGGGCACGGTAGATTAATGCGTAGGCATCGAGCAGGAATAGTTTTTTTTCTGACATGAGGAGGTTAGATCGATGCAAGGTAGGAAGAAGCGACCAAAACAGTACGTTATGAAAAAATCGAAAATTGAAGATGTACTCGATCAACTCAATCGCTATAAAGTTTCTGTTTGTATAAACTAAAACCCATTCGACCGGTTTTCTGGCCGAAATCGAGGCGTCAATTTAATTTCTTCTTTTTATCGATGTCATAGCATGTCGAACTGTTAAAAGATCGAAAATGAGTACGAAAACAAAACCGACCATTTGGCTCTATAAGTCAAAATGAAGCACTATTGCAGTAAGGTTTGCATTGCGTCCACCTTTGGTAGTGCTTGGACGCTTAATAAGTTCGGGTTAGTATTTTTTCTTTTATGTTAATTTATTGCTAAATCGGATTTCAAACGATTGTTAACCTATGGAAACCAGTAGCCCCCTTGCCGAATTTTGTAAATGGGAAAAGCAAATGCCCACCAATACCTTCCTCCGCCAACCCTTCAATGGCCAATGGCGAACATGGACCTATCAACAAGCAGGTGAAGAAGCCCGCAAACTAGCAGCTGGCATAAACTCTTTAAACCTGCCGCCTAAAAGCAATATTGCTCTACTCTCTAAAAATTGTGCGCATTGGATCATGGCCGATTTGGCCATCATGATGACAGGACATATTTCTGTTCCACTTTATGCCACCTTAACCGCCCCATCGATTAAACAAATTCTTGAACACAGTGGATCAGCAGCCATTATTATAGGAAAGTTAGACGACTATTCTACACAACAAGATGGCATTCCATCCTCAATGATTCGAATCGGAATTGAATTATATGGAATAAACGAACAGCAGTCCTGGGAAAAAATGGTGGCGAGCCAAAAGCCGTTGACCGAAGTAGCCAATTGGACAAGTGATGATCTTTTGAGTATTATGTACACATCTGGTACTACGGGCAAACCTAAAGGCGTGATGCACACGGTTGGAAATTTTGATGGCACCAAAAATGCAATGACCGAATTGGGCGTGCCTATGCATCCGAAGTTGTTTTCCTACTTGCCGCTAAGCCATATTGCCGAGCGTGTGGCGATCGAAATGTGTGGTTTTTATAGGGGGGGCGAATTCACCTTTGCTGAGTCGTTGGAAACATTCCCAAAAAATCTATTCGAAACACAACCCAGCCTATTCTTCGCTGTACCTCGCATCTGGGCAAAGTTCCGCGAGAAGATCTTGGAGAAAATGCCTCAAAAGAAATTAAGCACATTGCTTTCTATCCCTATCATCAATTCAATTGTAAAAAAGAGCATTCGAAAGAAACTGGGATTGGCAAATACCATCTACATTTTTTCTGGTGCCGCACCCATTTCGGTGGATCTGTTGAACTGGTTTGAGTCAATCGGTATTACCATTTTGCAAGGGATTGGTATGACGGAAGATTGCATAGTTTCTCATTGTAATCGAGTCGGAAAAAATAAGGTCGGATCGGTAGGTCTCCCTTACTCTGGATTAAAAATAAAAATTTCTCCTGATGGCGAGCTTCGCTTAAAAGGCCCAACCAATATGAAAGGCTATTACAAAGAACCTGAGTTAACAGCCGAAGCTTTTGATGAGGAAGGTTATTTAAAAACAGGCGACAAGGGTGAGATTGATGCAAACGGCTACTTAACAATTGTGGGTCGGGTGAAAGATCAGTTCAAAACCGACAAGGGAAAATATGTTTCTCCCTCGCCCATTGAAATGAAATTGCTCACCAATTCAGATATCGAGCAAGTGTGTGTGGTGGGCATGGGTATTCCGCAACCTTTGGCATTAACGGTTTTATCGGCAGCTGGAAAAGCAAAATCAAAACAAGATCTAATGCAAAGTCTAGCAGCTTCATTGGTAGAAGTGAATGCAGGTCTTGAGTCGTACGAAAAGCTAGAGAAAGCCGTAGTCATGCAAGGAGAATGGACAATCCCAAATGGGTTGATGACGCCCACGTTGAAAGTAAAACGAAACGAAGTAGAAAAAATACACGTTCCAAAGTACCCGACTTGGTATCATGCAAAAGAGGGAACGGTGATTTGGGAATAATTGGATATCAATAGAAAAGCCCAAATTAATGGGCTTTTCTATTTTAAACCAACCCTGCATTCAACTATTTGGATGCAGACCCGGGATTTTTATACTTTCCAAACCAATGATACAAATACAACTGGGTTCGAATAAAGTTGGAAGGTTTGGAAGAAGTTCCATGGAACTCTTCATTAAAACGAATCATGACAGTGGGCACCTTCATCACTTTTAGTGCTTGATAATATTCCTCGGTTTGCGAGATGGGTGTGCGCAAATCGTTAACCCCGGTCATCAGCATCGTTGGGGTGGTCACATTGCCAACATACATTAAGGGTGAGCGCTTTAAATGTTCACTAGGATCTTCCCAGGGCAGCTTCTTAAAATTCTTATACCAACTCAGTGTTCCATCTGTGGTACCAACAAATGAAATCCAATTAATTACAGGATAGTTAACAGAAGCTGCCGCAAAGCGCTTCGTGTGCCCTACAATCCAAGATGTGAGTACACCTCCGCCACTACCTCCATAAACAAAAAGGTTTTTTTCATCGATATAGCCTTTCTTTATCACCTCATCTACGCCCTTCATTAAATCGTCATAATCTTTGTCGGGATAGGCATTTTCAATAGCATTGGCGAAAGCGCTCCCATAACTTGTCGACCCACGTGGGTTAGTATACAAAACAACATAACCTTCTGCCGCATGGTGTTGCCACGCAAAGTTAAATCCTACTGTATAGGCACTATGTGGTCCACCGTGAATCACTAATATCAACGGATACTTTTTTGAAGCATCAAAATCCGGTGGTTTCACAATCCAGCCTTCCACTTTTAAGTTGTCTGTAGAAGTGTACCAAAATTCCTCTACCTCTCCCAATTTAATTGTCGAAAGCACATCCTCATTTACGGCCGTCAATTTTATTAGAGAGGGCTTAGCGAGCGTAACACTAACAACATCCGCAGGATTTTTGTAATCGCTGATGGTTCCAACCGCTATACCCTGATTACCAATATCTGATATGGATAGCAGGTGATTGCCATTTGTTACCTGCTTAACACCTGTTTTTAATGAGGCTAAATACAAATTTGAAGTGCCTTTGTCCATCGCAGTAAAGTAAACACCTGAATTATCCTTCGCCCAAATTAATCCACCCGGACTGCGATCAATGTCTGCGAGCAATTTCACGTTGCTTCCATCGAGGTTCATAATATATAGTTTTGAATCGATGAAACTATCATCTTGCCAGTCATAGCCTGTAAAGGCTACCAACTTATTATCAGGCGAAACAACTGCAGACCCATCAGGTCCTTTTCTTGTGGTTAATTGTCGGATATTCCCTGACTCAACATTTACTGCATAGATTTCTGATTCACGATAAGCATATTCAGAATTCTCAATTCTAAGCGCGCTAAACAGAATTTCTTTATTATCACTTGTCCAGTTTATTTCACCACTTCCATGATTCCAGTCGCCCGAAGTAACTTGTCTCGGAGTACCACCGCCAGCAGGAACGACAAAAATGTGCGTAAATCCTTCTTCCAGGAATCCCACACGGTCTTGCCTATAATGAAAGTCATCCACAAAGCGCGGCTCTTCTGTCCATTTGGAACCTTCAGGCTTCCCAACGAGTTTAACTGGCCATGCATTCTTTGATGGTACAATCATAGAAAAGGCAATTAGCTTTCCATCAGGTGACCAGGTTATGTTAGATGGAGACTTCTCAAGCCTTGTAATCTGTGTAGTTCCTTCAACCCCTTTATATTTTACATAAATCTGACTACCCTTGGGCTCACCTTGTGCAACATAGGCAATACGTGATCCATCGGGCGACCAACGGGGTGATCCTCCTTTGACTAGAAATCTATTCTTTGTGCCATTTGTATTCATTACCCAAATGTCTGTCTCTCGCTTGTCGTTTTGCTTATCTATCCATGTACGAGAATAAATGATCTCGGAACCATCGGCTGAAAGTTGAGGGTCCGCTACATTTTCCATGTCGAGAGATTGCTCCAATCGAATTTGTTTTAATGATTGGGCATGTAATCGAGGTCCGATACCTACCAAAAGTATTAGGGCTAGTAGTTTCTTCATAATGGTTGTTTTATAAATGAATTTGATAAAATTAGCACGTTTTGCCAAAGGGTTTGTGTTGAATGGTCATTTGGTGTGTTAATGGCCTAAAGTAGGTAGTAAAGCAGGATAGAAAAAAGTACAACCACAAAGTGATAATGAGATGGGATTTCATAAAAAAGCCCGTCCATGAATATAGACAGGCTTTATCATGCTAAAAGAATGATTTACTTCAGTCTCGCCTTAAAAAACGCCAGCGTATTTTTATACGCGTCTGCCGCCATTTCTTTGTTGTGCTTGGGATTGCTTGGATTCGCGAAGGCGTGATCCGCATCATATGACTTTACCGTTAAGTTTTTACCTGCGGCTTTCATGTTTATTTCAAATTTCTCAGTCAATTCTTTGTTGATCCACTTGTCTTGAGTTGGCCAAATATCTAGTACATCACAATTTAATGTCTTTAAACGATCGATATTATCTTCAGGTTGACCGTAGTAAATAACGCAGGCAGCAGCTTGTGTTCCAGCAATCAAAGTCGCCTGCATAGACTGACCACCTCCAAAACACCAACCAATAGTTCCCACTTTTGCAGCCGGTCCGGCAAAAGCTAACGCCCCTTTCACGATTTCGGCACCACGCTCTTTTTTAAACTCTTGCATGTACTTGCCTGCTGATTGTGGATCGGTCGCCAATTTTCCATCGTACATATCGAGTGCAATGACGTTCACATTGCCCAAGTCATTATATAAATTCTCGGCTTCGCGCTTGATGTGATCGTTTAAACCCCACCACTCTTGAAATACAAAAACCCAATTATTCGTCTTTGCCTTTGCTTCAATCAAATAGGCATTAGCTTCGATGCCATCCGCACATTTTATTTTGATCATCTTTCCTCCTGCCTGACTTTCGTGCACATACGGTAGTGGGCTTGGATGATCGCGATTGAATTTTTTATTGGAAGCAAACACTGCAAATTTATCCGTTGCTGAAGTATGACAAACCGTGATGTCTTTCTGAGCAAAACTAATAACGGAGATGAGTAACAAGGCGAATAGAATTAGTTTCTTCATAGGATACATTTTCAGTTGGGTACGGGTAAACACAATTGGTAGAGCAAACACTTCATTTAGACGAACGGAGCAAATAATCTTTGTTTTTTTGGTATTCATTATTTTCCATAATCCGCATTGATTGATATTTAAATACATCATCTTCAATTATGTGACTAATTAGAAAAACTTTTGAACCACATGATGTTTTATTCTCAAAAGCCACAAAGGTAAATTTCAAATTATCAGATTTTAAACTAAAATGGTCGAAATACTTAGACTCCACTATTTTGCAATTTTCGTATTCTTTAATAAAATTTTCCCAAGTTTGTAACCCTATCGTACGATCATTTACGTTTTGTAGCTTTTCTATTGATGCTCTAATTTTATTTTGCGTTTTACGATTTGTAAAAACACGCTTCGCTATAATTTTACTCTCTTTATAGGCTTTACGCTCAACATCATTTAAATTTTTCGGTATACTACAAGAAGTAAAAGTGTATAAAATAACACCAATAAGAGAAGATGAAAAAATTGAATTCATGATTATCTTTAAGAATCTATTCAAGCAATTTAATTAAATACTAAGCAAAATATTGAAGAATGTGGAAAATTAATTACAATCGCTAACGAAATGTTTGCGAAAAGTGGGGGAGGCTTAAGTTCAAATTGCCATCTTCGTTTAACGCTTGTGTCTGGGACAGGATGTGACTTCGGAAGCCCACCACTGAACTAACACAAACGCAGTGCATTTCGTTTTACATATTTATTCTTTCCATTGACCCCTCACCACTCGGTCATAAGTGATTAAGTCAGTGTTGATTGGTTCGAATCCTTTTTGTCGAAGCAACAAGGCTAACTGTGCCCGATGATAGGAGCAATGATTGACGAGGTGCATCATAATGCTTTCCACATTGTTCGTGTAGGGGTCTCCCGTATAGTTGGTGTAGGTTAGCTCCCGATCAAAAGTATCGTTACTTTCTACAAAATCAAGCCACTGTTGGTTGGCATCCTTAGCCATCTTTTCTAATGTATGAAGCGAATACTCTCCCCATAATTTTACGTTGGGGGGCGTAAGCCCTTTGATCCGATGCAGCCATAAAAATTGTGCCGCTAGCACATGTCCAAAAATGGAAAGAATCTTTTCGTCCTTCACGTCTTCACGGCTAAGTCTGGCAATCACCCGATCGTTGGCCCAGGCGTTGTATTGATATAATTTCAAAAAGTACTTCTTCATGCAATGATCTGGAAACAGAAAAGGAAAGCAAGTTACTTGCTTTCCTTCAAATTAATAATCGGATGACCAACAACTCTCTTATTTTCTATTCTTCTGCCCCCATCGCTTGTCCATTCTGTTTAATCTTTTAACATCCCAAATTTCAAATCGAATTCGGATGTTCCACTCGAAGCCACTCAAGCCAATGGGCGCATTATCGTTAGTAGGGTAATCTGCCTTGTAGCTAGAAGTAAAATTAAATCGGTAACCACCAGAAGCTCCTACATAAAAATCATACACCCAAACACGAAACTTGCGTTCAATGCCCATTCCACCATTTAGAAACAGATACCACGTTGACCATGTTTTTGAATCGGGACTTGCCAAAGTAGCCACACTGCTGGCAAATGATTGCCGCACAATGTTGTCGTACAGCGTCAGCTCACTGTAGCCAAAGCCTTCTGTGAGAAAAGGATAAATTAACCATTTCGGGTGCTTTACTAAATCAAAATTGCCTCCCAACTGCAGTTCCCAATTTCTCAATCGAACATCTTTTGTGGCTGATTGATCTAGAAAACCTGGATCTGATTGCAAAAACGAACCGGCTAGGTGGGAATACGAGTTGTTCTTACTGCCATGCCTGGTGAAGCCAAAAGTCCCACCGCCATAAAAATTTTGAAGTGTTGGATATCCAAGACTCGACAAGGTCGAATTAAGTTTTGCGAAATCGCCATGAACAACATCTGCATGTGAGTAAAAACCAATTTGCTTTTTCCGCTTGGTCGAATCGCCCTGAGCCAGTCCAATTTGCCAAGCGATAAGAAGGAAGAAAATGAAAATCTTCGAACGCATATTGAAAGATAAATAAAAAACCCTTTTGTGGAACAGAATTACCTTTTCAAAGACTGAACCTTGAAGTAGGTCAAGCTCCTCCACAGCCATTCGACAGAGCCATATTGAAATCGGGCCAGCCACCACTTGCTAAATAGTATTTGAAGAATAAACACGAACACGGCAATTGTGGCCCAAATGCCGGCCCCGAAATCCCCAAGCCAGCCGAATCCATACCCAAACAAAAGCACCGTGCCCACCAAGGCTTGCATCAAGTAAGTAGAGAGCCCCATGCGCCCCACTTCATAAAAATTCAACAATCGCTGGCGCCATTTTTCTTTTTGAAAAGCCGAAACGATCAAACCCACATAAATAGCGGCTAGAGCCGTATTGAAAACATCGTACACCGAACCTCCTATCAGAAACTGAAGCGACTGTGTCATCTCTACTTTGGCAACAAAAACTACCAAGGCCAACACTCCTGCGAAAACCACACAACCTAGCAGCGACCACAGTCCATAGTGGATTAACTTTTTGAAAAAAGGAATATTTTCGAAAACGTTTTTTCGCCCGGCATAGAGACCCAACAGAAACAATCCCATTGTAATGTAGAGCCTGCCCGACAGAATTTGAAAATCAAACTTGGGCATGAACTCATAAAAATTTGCTCGAAGGATATTTGGATAGCTTCCTGATTTTAGCGTGTTGTAGTAAACTTCCAATGCCTTTTCATCGCCACTCATAAAAGGATTGGCTGAGTTTGTTGGCGATAGCACATCAACGGTGCGTTGGATGATCGCTGGTGCATCAAAAACCAATAATAATGCGAGTGCCAGTAAAAATCTGTCTGGTAATTTATGACACACCAGTAACCCAACGCCCAATACGGCATAGATGGTGAGTATATCGCCCCGGTAGTGAAGGTGGTGTACAAAACCGATTGCAAACAGCACCAGTAATCGCCACGCAAAGCGAAATAGAAAGACAGGAGAGCCATCGCTTTTATTCAGTTGAATAAAAAAGCTCATCCCAAAGAGAAAAGAAAAAATCATGAAGAACTTGCCCGAAATGAAAATGCCGATGAATCCCTGAACGATCATATCAGCCAGGTTGTGCGCGCCATAATTTTCATGAATTTTAGGCGGCTGCCCTGCGTAATACTGTTCCGTGAAGTGAACGAGAATGATGCCTAGCAAGGTAAAACCCCTGAGCACATCGATGACCTGGATTCTTTCTTGATTGATGGTGCGCATCGAGGCAGTGGTGAGCCTTAATAGCGCTATTTCGAAACCCTTTCCAATCCCTCCTTCGCTTCTTTCAAAGTATTGTCCAACTTCAACGCAGTCTCAAACAATTTTTTCGCTTCAACTTTGTTACCTCGCTTCTCCTTGATTTGCGCCAGCCTCATGTTGGCTCCTGCATGTGAGGGCTCATTCTGTTTGGGAGTATAGGACAAATACTTTTTCAAACACTCTTCTCCTCTGTCTAATTTCTGTCCACTAACTGCTGCCGTTCTCCCTATTTGATATATCGAAACGTAGTCGTCCGGAGTTTTCTTCAAAGCTTCTTCAAACAACGCAAATGCCTTATCGTATTGCTTTTGATTCGTGTAAAAATTGGCAAGTCCATTTGCATAAGTGGGGTCTGCTTTCGCCATTTCCAAAAATTCTTTCTCGGCTTCGTTCGGCTTCTTCTCAGATAGCAAAATATTTCCCATCTGCCGATGCCCCTCTGCCCGATTGAGTTTTAGAATCTGATTGGCTACTTCCTTGGCTTTCCCAAAACTGCCACCCATAAAACCCGGAGCCTGAGTGTAATATTGAATAAGGGAAGTGCGTGCGTCAATGTTCTTTCCATCCAGCGCAATGGCTTTCTCCCAGGCATTTTTCATTTTAGGTGCCAGCATCCCCTGCTTGATCATATTCGCGTCCCGCGCAATGGTTCCATAGGTGTTGCCCAGCCAATTGTGGTAATCTGCCACCTTGTCGTTTAGATCTACCGCCTCCTCAAAGTAATCTTGGGCATCGTCAAATTCTTTCTGATTGAAAGCGATCCGGCCCAAATAGTACCGTGAGCCGGCATAATCAGGGCTTTTCTTTGGTATGGCCTCCAGAATTTTTACAGCCTCGTCATATTTTCTGGCTTCAAAAAGCGCAGTTGCTTTGTCGATAGCCGACTGGCCGTAGAGGGAAACAGGAATAAAAAATAAAACACAGATCAATGATTTCATAAAGGGAGTCGTTTGTTGAACTCTTCGTTTAAGACTGAAAATATAGCGATAAGGTTGCGCTTGTCGACCGGATGTTTACCAAATTGTTAAAAATAGGCGAACGATGGATGGGAACTAGGCATTATTTGTTTGCAATACCTACCTTCATAAAAATACTCCACCCTATGCGATTATTCGTAATTCTACTCGCCACACTTTGCTTAAGTGCTTGCCAACCTAAAAAAGAGATCGCCATCAAATGGAAAGAGGCCGTTGCTTCCCATTTTGATGCCGCCCTAAGGCCGTTCTATCACGGAGTGGCCTCTGGAGATCCTTTACCCGATAGAGTGATCATTTGGACACGCGTAACGCCTGAAGATTCCCTGGCATCCATTGATGTGAAATGGGAATTAGCCGAAGATGCTTCTTTTTCTTCTGTTTATAAATCTGATTCGATCACCACATCTCCAGCCCGAGATTATACGGTGAAGATAGATGTGGATGGCCTAAAACCTGGCCAAGTTTATTTTTATCGATTCACGGCTTTGGGGAGGACGTCCATTGTGGGTCGCACCAAAACAACACCTGTCGATGCAAAAGATAGTCTAAAATTTGCGGTGGTTAGTTGTGCCAATTGGGAGTGGGGCTATTTCAATCCCTATGATAAAATTGCAGATCGCCCCGTGCTGGACGCTGTGCTTCATCTGGGCGATTATATTTATGAATACGGCAAAGGAAGATATGGCGATACCACTATTGGACGAATCAATATTCCTCCGTATGAGATTGTTTCATTGAAAGATTATCGCACTCGTCATTCTCTTTATCGATTGGATAAAGGGTTGAGACGAATACATCAACAACATCCTTTCATATCCATTTGGGATGATCATGAGGTGGCCAATAATTCCACGGTAACGGGCGCACAGAACCATCAGCCAGAAGAAGGTGACTATCAAGCGAGAAAAGCAGCAGCACGCCAAACCTACTATGAATGGATGCCCATTCGCGAAAGTAGTGAACTTTATCGCTCGTATTCATTTGGCCCGCTGGCCGATGTGATCATGCTAGACGAACGGCTGGCTGGTCGTGACCCTGAGATTACCGACATCAACAATCCGGATCTAAAAAAAGAAGACCGTACAATGCTTGGCGCTACACAACTCGCCTGGTTTGAAGATCAACTGAAGTCTTCTAAAGCCACATGGAAGTTGATCGGCAACCAGGTAATATTTTCGGATATGTACTTAGAGGCGGTGTATCCAAAAATGCCACGCAACCTGGATTCGTGGGATGGTTTCCCGGTAGAGAAGAAAAAGATCATCGACTATATTGCACAAAACAAAGTGCAGGATATCATCATTACGTCCGGGGACACTCACGCATCATGGGCGATAGAAGCAGCTATTGATGTGAAAAAATCATACAAACCTTTTGCCGTAGAATTTGGTACCACCAGTGTATCTTCAGGCAATGGTAATGAACGCAAGCCAGATGATACCGTTAAACTGGCAGAGCAAGCGTTGATGAAACAAAATCCCCACGTGAAATATGTTAACGACCGCGATCATGGCTATTTGCTTTTGACGCTCTATCCCACCAAAACGAAAGCGGAATGGTTCTACGTAGAAAGTTTACGCACGCCTGAAACGAAGGAATATTTAGCAAAAAAATACGAAGTCGAGAAGGGGAGCACCAAACTAAAATAAAAGAGTGTTCTCTGCGTTTTGATAGGAATTCTACCATCCATCTGCCAATGAAAAAGCTGTTATTCTCACTCGTCCTTTTGGGCTGTTTCCTTCGTGCTGCCGCTCAAGTTATTGGCACACCTTTTCCCGAAATGGTAGCCGAAACAGTCGATGACAAGAAAGTCACCTTGCCGCTGGATGTGAGTGGGAAATACGCACTAATTGGATTGGCCTATAGCAAAAAATCAGAAGACGAACTTAACTCATGGTTTAGCCCCATCTTCAACAAGTTTATTCAGAAGCCCGAAGGAATGATGGCCGGCATGGGCTACGATGTGAACGTCTACTTCGTCCCTATGTTCACAGGTGTGAATGCGGCCGCTACTAACACAGCAAAAAAGAAAGCCCTGAAAAATACCGATCCTAAATTATTACCCTACATTCTTTTCTACAAAGGAGAACTAAAGAAATATAAAGAGGCACTGGACTTTGAGAGACGCGATGTTCCCTATTTTTTTATTCTCGATCCGCAAGGCAAGATTATTTATGCCACATCAGGTGCCTACTCCGAGGCGAAGATGGATGCTGTGGAAGAAGTGATCGAATAGGTCAGTTTGTGTTGTAAAAACAAATGCGCCATATTTGATTGTAGGCACAAGCAGCACAACCATGATTACCAAACAATCGATTAAGGACGCGCACGAACGGATCAAACCCTATATTCAATACACACCCGTGTTGACAAGTGAAAGTTTAAATGAAATGGCGGGCTGCAACCTATTTTTTAAATGCGAAAATTTTCAAAAGGTCGGTGCCTTCAAAGCGCGGGGTGCTATGAATGCTGCCCTGTCGCTAAGCGAAGAACAACGCAAAAAAGGGTTAGCGACCCATTCATCGGGCAATCACGCGCAAGCGATTGCTCGTGCAGGAAAAATTCTAGGAGTGAAATCGTACATCGTAATGCCGCGCACGGCACCGGAAATTAAAAAACGCGGAGTAAGAGGTTACGGAGGTGAGATTTTCGAGTGCGAGCCGAATCTGGCTTCAAGAGAATCAACGCTCGCGGAAGTAATCAAAAAAACAGGCGCAACAGAAATACATCCCTTCAATAATTACGAAGTGATTACAGGACAAGCTACTGCGGCCAAAGAGTTGATAGAAGAAATCAATTCACTGGATTTTATTTTGGCACCTGTCGGTGGTGGTGGACTATTAAGTGGCACTGCCCTGGCTGTAAAATATTTCTCCCCACAAACAACGGTGATTGCCGGTGAACCGGCCGGCTCTGACGATGCCTATCGTTCAATGCAAAGCGGTAAAATAGAAGAAGCCCAGTCAAACACGATTGCCGATGGGCTTCTGACGAAGCTTGGCGACAAAACTTTTCCGATCATTCAGCAGAACGTAAAAGAAATCATTACAGTAACCGATGACGAGATAATTGCAGCCATGAGGCTTATCTGGGAACGGTTGAAAATAATTATTGAGACTTCCTGTGCGGTGCCCTTCGCGGCCGTACTAAAAGATAAAACAAAATTTGCGGGCAAGCACGTGGGCATTATCCTTACTGGTGGGAACGTAGACTTAGAAAAAGTGGGAAAATTATTCGCGTAGTGTAGATGCTACTCAACGGGAAGATTTGCTGCTTTCCACGCCTTCAATCCGCCTGCACATTCATAAACTTCCTCGTATCCTTTTTCCTTTAGAATTTTTGCTGCTTTTGCACTCCTGATTCCGCTGCCACAATACACAAAGATGGGCTGGTGTGGAAGCGTATCTAATTTAGTAGCAAATGCGTCATCGTACACAATGTTCTTCGCATCATGTATTTTGCCATTCGCCACTTCTTCTACTGTCCGCACATCGAGCAGTATTGCTTGGGCGGTCGATTTGTATTTTGCTTCAAAATCTTTTGGAGATAGAACAGCTTCGGTTGGCTTCGATTGGCAAGCTAAGAGAACAAGAAGAAAGGTGAGCTTTTTCATTGAATTAAATTAATGTTTGGACATAAGCGGCAAATTCTTCTCGCCACGAATAACACGAATTTACACGAATTTTATCTTGTTTTTATCTGTGAATTCGTGGCAATGCTTTTTAATTTACACTAGCCTAGTTCGCCCACTCGCACTAGCAGTTTCTCAGTGGCCCGGATGCTTTCGTCTTCAGAAAGTTTAGCCCCCTCGTATTCTATTTCAAAATACACGAGTTTTATCTTGTCCCCATTCGTGTTTATTTGTGAATTCGTGGCAACGCTTTTGAATTTACACTAGCCTAGTGAGCCCACTCGCTCTAACAATTTCTTGGTAGCACGTATGCCTTCATCCTCCGAAAGTTTAGCCCCCTCGTATTCTATCCCAATATGAGCTTTATAACCAGCGGACTTTACAATGGAAAGCATTTTTTCATAGTCTGTCTCAACGCAATTGCCGGAGCTATCAAAATCATAACTCTTCGCACTAACGCCTTTTGCAAAAGGCATCATCTCTTGCACCCCCTTGTAACGATCGTATTGTTCCACACAAATTTCTCCGTTCTCCTTTTTCTCCCTCCGAACACAAAAATTTCCAAAGTCGGGCAGCGTACCACAATTCGGCAAATTAACTCCCTTGATTACACCACTTAACCATTCTCCATTGGAGGAAATACCTCCATGGTTTTCAACAATAACATTGATGCCAACGGTTTTGGCATACTCGCTTAGTTTGTGCAGTCCATCTATCCCCGCCTTTGCGACCTCCTCCTGTTTTCCGTCACCATAACAATTCACACGAATAGAATGACAGCCTAAAAATTTAGCCGCATCAGCCCATTTGTAATGATTTTCTACAGCTTGCAATCTCTTCGCGGCATCTAGGTCTGCCATGTGTCCCTCCTGATCAATCATAATCAGCACACTGGTAACGCTATGGTCATCGCACCTGCCTTTCAACTCCTTCAAATAATTGAAATCGGTCGCCTTGTCTTTAAAAAACTGATTGACGTATTCTACAGCCGAAATATCAAAATCCTTTTTTGCCTTAGCCGGAAAATCTAAATGATTTAACATTTTTCCCTGCAAGGCCTTGTGAAGAGACCATTCTGCTAATGAAATTTTAAAAAATAAATCCTTTTTGGAACCAGGCGCTTGCCCAAGGGAAGCCACCGGCTCAAAAACTCCGGATACCAAAGTGTAGCTGGAAAGTAATCCGAAACCTTTTAGGAATTCTCTGCGATCAAATTGTTTCATTTTTGATTTGTTTAAAATCTAAGTTCAACTAATAAGTGCAACACAAGTTTAACTAACTCGGTCAATTGAAGGGAGGAGAAATCTTCCCTTCTTTCAACCTCTTGTGTTGCACTTATTAGTTGAACTTAGAATATTTCAAAATCATTTTTTAAATAAATCTTATTTCGTGTAGTTAATGCGCAACTATTACCTTGCTAACATGAACCAATTGACGATTAGATCTAAACTGAACATAGTACATACCCGACACAAGGTTCTTAACAGATACACTACGATTACTTCGCTGAGGAAGATTGCCCGAATGGATAAGCTGGCCATTTGAATTGATCAGGTAAAACTGTAAATCGGGCAGCTCGGTATAAAGAAAAAGTTCATCGTTAACCGGGTTGGGATAGGCAATAATCTGGTTAGTTAAAGCTTCTTTCAAACCCGTGATAACACCTCCCCTTCCGGAGAGATCAACCTGTATCGGAACACTACTTCCATTTGACGTAATGACGAGGCTTCCTTTGTATTCCTTTGCTTCGGTAGGCTGAAACGATATAGGTAATACATAGGCACTTTTAGGAAGTATACTTGCCGATGCTGCACCGGTAAAGCCTTCCGGATACTCCAACTTTGTGATGGTAAGTGGACCATTCCCATTATTTGTTAGAGGTAAAACAAGTACCCTTGTTTGATTCACCCCGACTGTATTGAAAGAAAGCGTGTCTTGCACTTTTAGTTCACGTGAGGAACCGGACCCGGTAACGTACACCGTCAAGGGGCTGGTCGCTCCATTAAAAAATAAGCGAAGTTCTCCTGCATAACTTTCTGGTGTAACTGGGTTAAAGCTGACAGCAAGTTTAAGAGTGCTGTTTGCCATAATTGAATTGCTGCCGGTTGAGCCTTTAAAACCAATGGGATTCTGAACGCTGTCCAGCTTGAGAGCTTCACTGTAATTATTCTCAATACGCACATCCTTTGTAAAACTACTGCCCACATCAACGAAACCAAAATGAAGTTCCTTTTGAACCGATACCTGTGAGAGCGATTCATTCAAGGTGGCGGTAAAAATCCCACTGCCGTGCGTGGCCACGGCAACGAGGAAGGTATTGTTGCGTGAGGCTATCATGTCGACTGCACTATTGCCAATTTGATCGAGTGCAATTTTTTCCCAATGCGTATTTTCTCCATCTATCTGCTCAGTAGCAAATAGCCCGGTAGAAGTGCCTACGAAATAAACTTTTCGGTCTCCCACTTGCGCAATTTCCAGCCAAACCAGAGCAGGGCCATTTCCGGTGCCATCGGAGTTTTCTTCCAGATTGCCAGCCACTTTCTGCCAATTGCTTCCAGCATCAACACTCCGATAGAGGCTGTATTGCTCGTAGTTGGAAATAACGGCAAATAACTCATTACCATTATCAGGATCTACTTTAATCTGATTTACGAAAGTAAACGCTTGAGCCGGAATTTTACCGCAAAAATGAGGACCATCATAGTCGCTAACGTGTGCTTTTTCGTAACGATAAAAAAGCAGATCCGAAGATTTTCTTGCCGCCATGTATACGCGATGAGTAGGTTTTTGTGAACTTATACCAATAGCCAAAAGTCCATCATATACCACACTTCCTAGTGAAAGACTCTCCCACGAAGATAAAGGAGGATTTAACAAAAGTTGGTCAAGTTTGTTGTTTCGCCAAACCTGTTTTTCAACCGTAGTGAACATGACGTTTTTATCGGAAGGATCAAGGAAGAAAGGGTGAATGAAGCGAACGCCACCGAGGGCAGATCCATTGAACACAAATTTCTGTTCCAGCTTGTCACCTTTCCAGGTATTTACCACAATCGCGGCATTTTGAATGCTCGTGTACAACAAGGAATCGTTGAATGCTGCATATCCGCCATCAGCTCCCATAACGTTGCTCCAGGGCAACCCAGGTGCCCGTTGCATATGTGTGCCATTATCCTGTGTTCCTCCTGCCACCGCCTGGCTGGCGCCTTCCGTGCGGATGGCAACGGAATAGAATTGGGTGGCTGCGTAATTATTGTTAATTGGTCTCCAGTTCTTCGGCCATGCCGCTATATCCGCCAAGTAAACGCCACCATCGTTGATATTGAGGGCGAGGTTGGGATTGGAGGGGAAGAAAACCAAGCCATGATGATCCTCATGAGGTTCCGTGTTCATACTCACATTTGCCAGCGAGCTGAATCCATCGGTGCTACGATAGAGGTAAATACCTCCGAGAAACACTACTGCAGGATTGCTAGGATGAACACTTACAAACATGCAGTAACCCGATTGCGTGTTAACACGTGTGAAGCTGGGTTCCCGGATTTGAGTGATGACGGAACTTCGGTCAGTCCACACGCCTCCTGAACTGTTGTGCTGATAATGAAACAGGTCGTGCTCATTTCCCCGTGCGATGAAAAAATACACTTGGCTTTCGTCCGATGGTGCGATGGCGATACTAGCTCTTGGCGGTGCGGTTTTTTGGAACGAAGGAGAAATATTGGACCACGTTACGCCATCAGACGAACGAAATATCCCGCCCTGCGTTCCTGCGGCAGTCGCATAAATGATACCTTGAGACGTGACCGCCAGATTGTGATGAAGCCGGAAGCTCGTAGTACCCAATGTTCGTGCCCACGTTTGGCCGCCATCGGCACTTCGCATGATGCCTGCTGATGTTGCAGCGAGCACCACATCCGCATTGGTTATCGTTGGATGTACGGCCAATGCAATCACAGCAGAAAAACTGGCAGACGTTTGAATGGGTGTTGCCGAAGTACCGGGTAACGATACCCAGGTGGCTCCGTTGTCGGTAGACTTAAATAATCCTTCGGAGTTGCTCCGCGAAGAGCCCGAGGACTCCTGTGTTCCAACGTACCAGGTGCTACCCTTGCCTGGGCGAGGATCTTGTGTGATAGCCGATATGTTGATCATTCGGTCAGCTGATGAAATTCGGGTCCAGGAGCGGCCACAATCCCACGATTCCCATAATCCGCCAGAGACTGCGCCAGTAAAAATGTGGCATTCATTCGCCTTGTCGATAGCGATGGCACGGGTGCGCGGACCAACTGTAAAAGGGCCTCGGTGTTGCCAGACTAAAGGTAAATCCAGGTTGGATTTTTGACGTGCATTGATATTGACTTTTTGTGCCTCAATCATGTCAGAAACAAATCGCAACTCCCGCTGGCGCATGTTTTCGGGAATCTCGCCAGTACGGGGATTACAAAAACGCATTTGATCATAACGTTCACGTGCCTGCGGGTCATCCTCCGTACCTGCGCTACTCCCCTTTTCCAATAGGGCATAAGTCCATAAGTGAGACGTATCCAAATTCTTGTTGTGCAAAAGCACGCTTGCGAGAAAAACTACAAAAAGAGTGATTGTAACAACTAACAACAGCCTTGGTTTTATCTTCACTTCCATATATTTTAATTTTTATCAAAAATGGCATCCAAAGATAAGATTATTTGGGGAACTGGCTTTTATCCATATTAGGTAAAATACGCAGCGCATTTTTGTAATAAATTTTCTTCAAAAGATCATCTGGTAAGCCAATGCCATACATTCTCCAAAAGGCATGATAGCGTTTGTGATAGGGAAAGTATTCGTCTTCGGTTTCCAACACGCGAAAATAGGTTTCGTATTCATCGGGTACCCAACTATCCTTACCAAAAAGAACACGATCTTGATACTTTGTTAGAAAGGCTTTTGCCGCACGTGGTTGTCTGCCTAACTCCGCAATCACGGCACCAATTTCAGTCACCATGTTGGGGTATTGATCCATCAGTTGGCTCAGCTTTTTCAAATCGCTGCCAAACCAACCTAAGTGGGCATTGATAAATATTGTCTTGGGGTGTTTCTTGAAAATGTTGTGCTGCTCTGCAATAATCGTCTCCCATTTCACGGTATCGGTGTCGTGTCTTCTACCCGGATGTAATTTCAATTCAAGCCAACGTTCATTGTCTTTATCTATAGGTTGCCAAAATTGTTTGGGATCTGCCGCGTGAATCAAAACCGGTATCCCCAGTTCGCCACACTTTGCCCACACGGGGTCAATTCGCGGGTCGTCTATTTGAATTCGCCTTCCTTTGCTGTCCTTATTAAACATCCCTAGGCTCTTATAAATCTTCAATCCCTTCGCGCCTCGCTTTACGTCTGCCTCCAATTGCTTTACAGTGCGAGTTGTCCAATCAGGCTCATCGATGGCTCCAAAATCAACGTTTGTAAATAGTACAAAGCGAGTAGGGTATTGTTTCTGAATATTGTCGATCGATTTTTCCAGATGATCTCCACTGCTGCGAAACCCGCGCCCACTTAGGTTGATCATAACGCCCATGTTCAACTTATCCATTTCCTTTACCAAACCGGTCAAGTCTGCTGTATTCATATTGCCCTGGTGGTTGTGGATGTCAATAAAAGGAAACTTAGCCCTTGTTATTCGGTGTTCTTCTACTTTTAAAGAAGAGGGCGGATCGTAATTCTCAAAATCCATTTTCATGTCCAATGGCTTTTCTTGTGCCAAAATCTGGATAGTCGATAGAATGAGTAAAAGGGCCATTAAATGCTTCATGTATTTCTGAATTTAAAGACAAGGTACGTTTTTGAACCACCAGTGGATTGAAAAAATATGTAAGCGGTAATTAAACCGTTGGCTCTTTGTTATGTCTAACCTCAAAATTCGACAGCTATGAAAAAATGCATTTCCCTTTCGATCTTCTTAGCGATGGTACTAATCCTGATAGGCGTTTATTCTGCCAATGCACAGCGAGTTATTGTTACCCGTTCGACCGTGCTTGTGCCAGCGCCTGCCAACGCCCGCATGTCTACCAACGGCTATTGGAAATGGAGTCCTCGATTTCAAAAATACATTTGGGTTACTCATTCAAGAACAAGGTTGCGTGTGCATCGCGGATATCGTGTCAGAATCTAATTTACGAAAAAATGAAAAAAGCAACATCCATTCTCAAACACACCATGAACCAGCTGGCCGAAGATGTCCAGTCATTTAGAAAAATTGTTTTGACTTCTGGCGGGGGCGACCTCCCCAAGGAGATTAAGGAAAAACAAAAACTGATTCACGAGATTGAAGGCTGGCTGAAAAATACTTCCAGGCGAACCGCGTTATAGCACCAAAAAAGTTTTCATGTTTTGAATCTGTCAAATCTTAGTAACTTGCTTACTTTGATCTGAAAGCACATGAAGAAAATACTTTTGGGTTTCCTTTTACTACCTTTCCTTTGCAACAGCCAAACGATTGATCAGTCGTTAGATGTAGCCAAAAGAAAAATTGCCTCTCGAAACTACATCGAGGCAAAAGCGGATTTAACGAAACTGATTGAAGCCAATCCAAAAAACAAAAACGTTTTTACACTCCGCGGTCGGGCAAAAATGGGACTACAAGATTATTATGGCGCCATTGGCGATTTCAACTTTGCATTAGATATTGACTCCACGTTCGCGGAGGCACTTAACTATAGGGGTGAAGCAAAAGTCAGTTTGGGCGATGATGACGGAGCGATTACGGATTTGGATAAAGCGATTCGATTTAATGCTAAGTACGAAGAAGCCTATACAAACCGAGGCTTTGCTAAGTACAATAGCGAAGACCTACAGGGTGCCTATTTTGATTTTTCAAAGGCTCTTGAACTTGGCCCCGCAAATGACGATAAGTACTTCAACAGGGGAATCGTAAAGGCAGAGCTTGGAGAATTTGTAAGCGCCATTGATGACTACTCTAAAGCAATTGAGTTAGATAAAAATGATGCTAACCTTTACAACTATCGGGGCGTTGCCTTTTATAACACTTCCAACTTTGATAAAGCGATTGCCGATTACGACCAGTCGATCAAACTCGATCCCAAAGATCCGTTAAAGTATGAAAACCGTGCGTTGGCCAAAAGTGCAAAGGAAGACTTAAAAGGAGCGCTAGAGGACTATAATAAATCGCTGGAATTGGACAACCAAGATTCTGAGACGTTCAACCTGCGCGGTGTTTTGAAACATACAATGCTCGACTATGATGGTGCCATTGCCGACTATGGCAAGGCCATTGAACTGGACGGAACCAACCCCACCTACTATGACAATCGGGCATTGAGCAAAACGATCAAGGAAGATTTTGCTGGTGCCGTGGACGACTATACTTCTTCCATTGAGTTATACCCAAATGATCCAGAAACTTACTATCAACGAGCTTTGGTAAAACTCTCGATGAATAACAATTACGATGGTTGTCTAGACCTAAAACGCGCTGAAGAACTGGGATCACCAGATGCAAAGAATGCCATAAAGAAAAATTGCAAATAAAGAATTAGCCAATTCTTCAATGAGCCGATTCGTGTTTAGCCATATCACACACTACATATCTATCATTGGCAAATTGACAAATTGACCATTGAAAATTCTCATCATCCTCAACGGCATTTCAAGAAAAAAGAATTTTTTCTATCGGAATATATTGCCTCCATTGCAAGAGAATTTTGAAATTACCCTTGCTGAAACAGCCTATGCCAATCACGCCACTAAGTTGGCTTCAGAAGCCCTTTCTCAAGGCTTCGACTGTCTTTTATCGGCAGGTGGCGATGGAACGTTGCATCAGGTTATCAACGGGATACTTTCGACTGGAATTTCCGAAACGCTCCCTAGTATTGGCGTCATTCCACTCGGCTCCGGAAATGATTTTGCTTCGGCCTGCGGAATCGCGACCGATGCTACCTCGATTGTCAACTTACTAAAAGAAAACTCACCTAAATCCACCGATGTGGGCAAAATCTTTTGTGAGGATACAAATGGAAATGAAATTCAAAAATATTTCATCAACGTGTGTAGTTTGGGAATGGGGCCAGCCACCGTGCAGCAGATGGAAAAATCTCCAAAATGGATGAGTGCAGACCTGCGCTACTTTACCGCTATCCTTAAGACCTTTTTTACCCATCAGCCTGAAAAGATTTTAGCGAAATCTGAGAACTGGGAGTTTTCTGGAAGAGTCCGTGTATTTGCTGTGGCGAATGGCAAGTCGTTTGGAAACAAAATTTTTATTGCGCCCGATGCAAAAATGCAAGATGGTTGGCTAAACACATTTTTAGCAAGTGATCTCCCATTGGCGAAATTTCTCTGGTACTTACAGGCCATTAAGCGCAGTATAAAAATTACCGATTCGAAAATTGAATATTCTAAAGTGAAGAAGATTACTGTCTCTAGCCCACAAAAAGTCATGATAGAAGCAGAGGGGGAACTGGTCGGGCAACTACCCGCTCAGATTGAAATACTTGAAAACCGAATTAAGTTTTTTAGATTTGATAACCCTAAAAGATAATCCTCTTGAATACGAAACTTCAGCAAATTTTTGATTCGCTTGAAACGCAACGAAATCAACTTTTCACATCGCTCAACAACCTTACAGCCCAAAAGCTTAATCAACAACCCCAAAATGGGTGGTCGATCAATCAGGTAATTGCCCACCTCATTACTGCCGAGCGCTTGTCAATTTTGTACCTCCACAAAAAAATACAGGCAATCAATGAAGTGGAAAATTCCGGATTGATAGAAGAACTAAAAATGATTGTGCTCATCATTAGTCAGCGATTGCCCTTTAAATTCAAAGCGCCAAAAGTAGTAGTTGAAAATACCAAGTCATCAACAAGCCTTCAAGAACTCGAGCAAGAGTGGACTACCGTGCGCAATGAATTAAAAATAGTGTTGGAGAAATTCAATGACGACCAGATAAAACGGAAAATATATAAACATGTGGTGGCCGGCAAACTTAACATTCGACAAACGCTTGTGTTTTTCCGCGAACATGTCATTCACCATCAGCAGCAGATTAAGCGATTGTTGTAGCTGGTGTAAAAGTCTGACGACTTTTTTGGGCTAATTGTGCACTCTCACTTTTCCCTTGTTTTGGGTTTACTTGCTAGTTTTTTCGCCTCTTTATCGAAATCACTTTCAAAGTTCCGGTCTTGGACTATTCTGAATTTCGCGTATGCTCCCTCCGCCAATTTCAATGCCACTTCATGGCTCACCTTCCCAGCGTCTTTCAAAATTTGATATTCGTTAAACTGTAGGAAAGCATCCAAACGAGTAACCCAATCGGCCATCTTCATCGGTATTTGTCTTGAAGCCTGTAGCTCGGCAAAATCAAGATACATAGTCACCACTCTTTCCAATTCTTTGATTTCTTTTTCAATGAGATAATTTTTGGCAATGCCAATATCGCCTTTAAGTACTTTGCCCGATGGTGCGTTTTTCCATGTTTGCAAACCCATATTAGGTTTTTCGGCACTGGCTCTCTCGGCAATAATCTGGGCGGCTGTTTTACCCGATATGGCATAATGGAGTTTGTTCTGAACGGTTTTAAAAAACGTTTGCGTTATTTCTGCATCTTTGTTGTAGTCAATACTGCATTGCTCATAGATGTCGGTTATTTTAAGGTAAAAGCGTCTTTCGCTGGCACGTATCTCGCGGATACGCTCGAGGAGTTCATCGAAATAATCTTTACCGAACCGGGGACCCTGTTTTAGTCTTTCATCATCTAGTACAAATCCTTTAATTATAAACTCCCGAAGTGTTTTAGTAGCCCAAATTCGAAACTGCGTTGCCTGGTGGCTGTTTACGCGATAGCCTACCGCTATGATGGCATCCAGATTGTAAAACTCTACGTTGCGCTTTACCTTCCGGTTGCCCTCCTGTTGAACTGTTTCCAAATTGGAAATAGTTGCCGTTTTGTTTAGTTCACCAGTTTCATAAATGTTGCTTAGGTGTTTATTGATCGCTGGTACCTCGACCCCAAACAATTCCGCCATTCGCTTTTGGGTGAGCCAAAAAGTTTCATCATTAAATACCACTTCTATTTTCACATCACCGGTGGGGGTGTTGTAAAAAATGATGTCGCTTTGCTGTGGGTTGTTTTTTTCTTCCATTCCTTCAAACCCCAATTTTATTTTCCTTCAATAATATTCAGCGACTCCCGGATGGCTTGTTGTTGAAGCCGCTTCATTCTGTTTGAAAAGAAGCAAAATATGAAAATTTGGCGTCTTTCTTATGCGTTTTAAGTTTGCCGTTGGGGAAATAAAGGTTTTAAAAAAACCTTTATTGTTATACTTTGCCGTTTAGTATCTCCACTTCATTATGAAAAAATTCATTTTAGTTCTTTCTACACTATTATCGCTTTCTGCTGTAGCGCAGCCCAAACTTCAAAGTCCCGCTGAATTTTTAGGATATGAATTGGGGGATCGGTTCACTCGACATCACCGTGTGGTTGAGTATTTCAAGCATATTGATGACGCTGCCGCAAATGTGCAAGTGCAGCAGTATGGCGAAACCTATGAACATCGTCCGTTGATTTATGCCATTATTGCTTCCCCCGATAACTTCAAGAACATTGAACAAATTCGCCTCGACAATCTGAAAAGAACAGGTCTAATGGCAGGCGCTCCTTCTACGAAAGTGGCCATTGTGTGGCTTAGCTACAACGTGCATGGTAATGAGGCCAACTCCATGGAAGCGGCCATGAAAACAATTTATGAATTAGTCAATCCCGATAACGCGAAGACGAAAGAATGGCTGAAAAATACAGTCATCATCATGGATCCATGTATCAACCCAGATGGCAGAGACCGCTATGCTAACTTTTTTAATCAATATGGAAATCTTCCTGCGAACGCTGACCCTCAAGCGCGTGAGCATGCTGAGCCATGGCCACGCGGCAGAGCCAACCACTATCTTTTCGATCTTAACCGAGATTGGGCCTGGCAAACTCAAATTGAGTCGCAAGCCCGTATAAAGATCTACAACCAATGGATGCCACACGTCCATGTTGACTATCACGAACAAGGTTATAACTCACCTTACTACTTTGCTCCAGCTGCAGAGCCTTATCACGAAGTAATCTCCAACTGGCAACGTGAATTCCAAAATACGATCGGCAAGAACAATGCCAAGTATTTTGACGAACAAGGATGGCTTTACTTCACCAAAGAACGTTTTGATTTATACTATCCCAGCTATGGGGATTCTTACCCTACTTACAGCGGGGCAATTGGAATGACCTATGAGAAAGGTGGAATCGGTGCAGGCATTACGATAACAACCAAAGAGGGCGATCCGCTAACGTTGAAAGACCGGTTAACTCACCACTTTACAACTGGGATGGCAACTATCGAGACCTCTTCTCAAAACGCTAACAAGTTAGTAGACGAGTTCGAAAAGTTCTTTAAAGAAAATTTAAACAGTCCTGCTGCGCCTTTCAAAACCTATGTTATCAAGGCGGAAAACAATCCCGACAAATTAAAAAAGTTAACCAATTGGTTGACCAGTCATGGTATCCAGTTTGGTCATGCTGCCGCCTCTAAACCTTCGAGAGGATTTGATTTCCAAACCCAGTCGACCAATAGCTTTACGCTAACAACAGAAGATATTGTTGTCAATATCCACCAGCCAAAGGGTCGTTTTGTTACTACTATTTTTGAACCTGTAACGAAATTAACTGACTCATTGACCTATGACATCACCGCCTGGAATTTGATGTATGCGTATGACCTAAAGGCATTCGCCTTGACTGAAAAAGTGAGCTTTGCCAAAGGCTATGAGCCAAAAGTGGTTGCGCAAGATGTTGTTGCAACCAAGACTTATGCCTATCTATTCAACTATCAAAGTTTGAATGATGTGGAACTGTTGACGTCATTGATGAAAAAAGGAGTAAAGGTTAGAAAGGCTATGAAAGCATTTTTTACAGCTGGCAAAAATTTCGAGCCAGGAACGCTCATTGTAACCAGAAGAAATAATGAAGGAATTACTGACTTTGACAATGTGGTGCAAAATGCCGCTAAGAGTTTGGGCAGAAAGATTTACACAACATCTACAGGCTATTCTGATAAAGGCGCAGACTTTGGTTCTTCTGAAATGAGCTATATCAAAGCTCCCAAGGTGGCATTGCTAGGTGGCGACCAAACTTCTTCTCTCGATCACGGGCAAGTATGGCACTTCTTTGAACAACAACTTCACTACCCATTGACAATTATTGGTACGGATTACTTTCATGCCATTGATCTCTGGAAGTATGATGTTCTGATTATTCCGGACGGGAACTACAAATTGCTTGACGAGGGCACACTAGCCATGATTGAGCGCTGGACTAGTGATGGTGGAAGACTAATTGCAATAGCTGGCGCCAATTCTTCCTTTGCAGACAAGAAAGGTTTTGGCTTGAAAGTATTTGCGAATGATGATGCAAAAAACAAAGCCGACAAGGAAGCCAAAGAACAAAAAGAAAAAGAAGGACCAGTGAAATATGGAGATGCTGAAAGAAAAGAACTCAGCAATTCCATTTTTGGGGCTATCTACAAAGTAAGTTTGGACAAGTCTCACCCGCTTGCGTTTGGCTTAGGCGACTATTATTATTCGCTTCGCACAAGTGAGTTGCATTATGCATACCTGGAGAGAGGTTGGAATGTTGGGATGCTAAAAGGAAAACAAAAACCATTGATTGGATTTGCTGGAGCAAAAATCAATAAGCAACTAGAAAATACACTTGTGTTTGGAGTGGAAGACAAAGGAAAAGGACAAGCTGTTTACTTAGTCGACAATCCACTGTTGCGCAGTTTTTGGGAAAGTGGCAAAATGCTCTTCTCAAATGCCGTGTTTATGGTCGGGGAATAGAAATTCAAGGTTCAAAAATCAAAGATTAAGATTACCAAGACTTGATGAGAGAACCCTAAAGGGCAATGTTACTGAAATGTTACCTAAAAATTTGGGACGAAGATTTTATTCAGGCTTTTGAGGAAAGCCTGTCAGACCATTTTGAGGGTTGGTCTACGCTGCGAGTTGCAGCCCCTTCTTGCCTTTGCGCAGTGCCTGGCGGATTTCCTTCATCGCTTCCTTTTTGAAAGAAGGACTATCCTTACCAGAATGGCTGACGATACTTTTGATGTAACCAAGTACCTCTTCCATTTGCACAAAATCCAGCGCATCTAAGCTCTGAAGAATGGCTAACTTTGGTGATTGTTTCATGACAATTAGTGGTTGTCTGATACAAATAACGGAAATTTTTATGCTCAGGTTTGCGTCCCCAAACAGCATTTCATCGAAACATAACATGGAAGTGCTTTTTTTGATAAAATAGGAGAATTTTTAGCGGCTCCAACAATCTTAATTAACGAAAACATCATTTGTGAAAGTATTAATCCTTCACCAGCACTTCAATCAACCAGCTAAGGGGGGTGCCATCCGCTCCTATTATCTCGCAAAAGCACTAGTCGATAAAGGAATTGAAACAGTTGTGATTACTGCGCACAATGAAAAAAGGTATAAAAAACAAACTCTTGAAGGAATTGAGATTCACTACTTGCCTGTGGCGTACGACAATAAATTCGGGTTTGCCGCTCGATCTTTTTCTTTCATAAAATACAATTTGGGAGCTATTAGGATGGCCAGTAGAATACAGCATATCGATTACTGCTACGCGATCTCTGTGCCACTTACCATTGGGCTTGTCGCGATGTGGCTAAAAACATTTCGTAAAATTCCTTTTCTCTTTGAAGTAGGCGACCTGTGGCCGGATGCTCCCATACAACTGGGGTTTGTTGAAAATTTTTTTTTCAAAGAGTTCTTATTTTCTCTTGAGAAAAGAACTTACCGATCCGCCAAAGCCGTTGTGGCATTATCTCCTTCTATCGAAGCAATTGTCAAAAAGAAAATGGGATCTACATCAACCATTCATCAGATCCCCAATATGGCCGATTGTGATTTTTACAAGCCAGAAATGAAACTACCGACTTTGGAAGAAAAGCATAATGTAGAGGGGAAATTTGTTGTTTCCTACATTGGCGCGGTGGGAGTGGCTAATGGTCTCGATTATTTTCTAGAGTGTGCTAATGCTTCTCGCAAAGCACAGCTACCTATACAATTTTTTATTTGCGGAGAAGGGGCTTTGCGTGAACGACTGACGAAAAACGCACAGCAATTAGGATTAAGTAATCTTACTTTTGTCGATTTTCAAAATCGGGAAGGCGTAAAAGAGTTGCTAAACGTGACCGATGCTTCCTTCATTTGTTATAAAAATGTGCCCATTTTAGAAACCGGATCTCCCAACAAATTTTTTGATGGATTGGCAGCCGGCAAATTGATTATAATCAATTTTCGTGGGTGGATCAAGGCCGAAATCGAAGATGCCCGTTGCGGAATATTTGTTGACCCTGCCCATCCTACTGATTTTGTAAAGAAGATCTCATCCTTTTTATCAGATCCGGTTCAATTGAAAAATTATCAAGCAGCGTCTAGGCAACTGGGTGAAATAAAGTATTCTAGAAAAATTCTGTCACAAAAATTTTCTAGCTTGTTTGTGTAACGGTTCAATTATGGATAAAAAAAAAGGGAAGGCTCCAAAAAAAGAAAATGAGGCAAAGAAAAGTGCTCCGTTGCCTATACAAGAACAGGTAAATCCTTTTGATTTTGGTGGATTACCAAAGCGGGATTTGAAAAAAAGCCTTGGCTGTGGCTGATGTATTAAATTGCTTGCTTTCTGGGGCTTAGCGTTTTCTAGATTTGCTCACTTGGTTGAGAGTACATGAAGTTGTTTAGGAAGTTTAGGTGATTTTGTAATCTGTTGTTTTTACTTGGTATCCTTCTTGATTATACGGGAAATTCCTTATTTGAAACCGCTGCCTTGTTGGCCACATTTCAGGGAATGGTTTGGCCGTGGCCGTTATGAGGAGATTTGGTTTTGAGCAACCTGCGATCCGCACAAGCGTTAAAGTTAATTATGAAAAAAAAGCTAGCTCCATTAATTGTTGTATTAGTTTTTTCTGGATCATGTTCAGTTGAAAAAGTGCACCAGACGAAGCAAACTCAAAAGCGAACGGAATTTGAGCAAATAGACTTTGACGACTTGGCAAAACTCTATATGACAAAGAAAATCGGTGAAAATGAGTTGGAGGGTATTTATTCGGTGTCGCATATGATCGTGAGGAGAGCAAAAGGGTTTCTTTCTTCGGTGGAAAAGGAAAAGGTGGTGGATCGTAAAGAAAATTTTGGGCGTGTGGCAATTTTCAGCGATCAGGGGAAATCGGCCCGAGACTTTTTTGAAGTTCCACTCACCGATAGTCGCCAACTATCTCATTCTATACGCGGAGAGTTTATCAAAGCAGCGGAAGGAAATATTTTGATTTATAAACACTTCGAGCCAAGAAAAAAAGTACTGACGTATACCTTTACCTACGATGAAGAAAAGAACTTGTTAGAAGGTATCCGGACGGAAAACAACGGTAATGCAGTAATTACATACACCCTCACCTACATAAAACTTTTCCCAAAGTCGGATTTTGAACCACGAGCCAAAAACTAGAACAGCTGCACTTAGCAGCTTCCTTGGTTTCGAAATATTGCTGACAAACAATACTAAAACCTTTTTTGCGCAACAAAAACCTTTTTGAGTCAAATACTCTCTGCAAAGAAAACACGTTTCACTCGCTCGCTTGTGTTGGTCAGTATTTCATAGGGGATGGTGTTGATACTGGCAGCTACTTCCTGAATTGGTTTCTCTTCTCCAAAAACAATTACCTCATCGCCTTCTTGCACATCGATGTGAGTGACATCTACCATCGTCATGTCCATGCACACATTGCCTATCACAGGCGCTTTCTTGCCTTTGATTGATACAAATCCTTTGCCTTTGCTAAAACTCCGGCTAAACCCATCTGCATAACCAATTGCAATGGTGGCAAGGCTCAAATCATTTTCTGCTTTACCCTTTCTGCCATAACCAATCGTTTCTCCTTTTTTGACTTTTTTAATTTGAGAGACGATTGTCTTTAACGTAGCTACCGGTTGTAATTGATCAACCCTACCTTCCGTAGGATTCACTCCATATAAACCGATGCCCAGTCGAACCATCTCCATTTGAAAATCCGGAAAACGTAAAATGCCGGGAGAGTTAAGAATGTGTCGCAGTGGATTTATTTCCAGTGAGTCGGCCAATGTTTTATAAAAGCGTTGAAACCGATCAACCTGTTCTTGAGAAAATCCATCATGGGCGGCCTCATCCGCACCTGCCAAGTGGGAATAAACAGAAGCAATAGAAATCGATGGGTGGCTTTTTAAAATGGCAATTATTTCGGGCAAGTCGCCCTCATCAAATCCCAATCGGTGCATTCCTGTGTCCACCTCAACATGAATCGTCATCGGTCTTCCTTCAATAAACTGCGATAAAGCACGAAGCATTTTCAAGCTATACATCACCGGCTCTAAACAATACGAAAGCAGGGATGGAAAATTCTCTTCAGCCGGGTTCATGACCATGATGGGCAATGAAATATTGTTCTTCCGAAGGTCAACTCCTTCGTCTGCATAAGCGACACCTAAGTAATCAACCTTGTGATATTGCAATAAGTTGGCTACCTCCTCGCTGCCGCTTCCATAGGCAAACGCTTTTACCATCGCCATTAGCTTTACCCCCGATTTCAACTTCGACTTAAAAAAATTCAGGTTATGCACCATCTTGTTCAAATCAATCTCCATCACCGTGCCATGTACTTTGCGTTGCAGCTGTTGAACGATTCTTTCGAATTGAAAAGGTCTTGCGCCTTTAACCAAAATGAGTTCACTTTCAAAGTTGTCCCACTTAACCGCACGCAAAAATTCCTCGGTGGTGCGGAAGAATGTTGCATTCACATCTCTAAAATGTGCTTGATGGGAACTAAGCATCGAACCAATTCCAACGAAAGAAGATATTCCGCTTTGAATCAGTAATGCCTTGATTCGATCCACTAATTCTATTTCATCAAGTCCAGATTGAAGAATGTCGGAGAGAATGAGTGTTTTCTTTTTTTTCTGTAAGCTGTTTAGAAAGTCGAGACTGATTTTTAATCCTGCTAAATCATTGTTATAGGTATCATCTATTAGCTGACAGCGGTTGATGCCCTGTTTCAGTTCCAGGCGCATTGGCACCGATTTCAATTGGCGGACACGTTCTTGAATGACTGCTGGCGAATAGCCAAAATGAAGTAAAAGGGCTACACAATGAAAGCAATTTTCGATCGAGGCTTTGTCTGCAAATGGAAGTTGCAAATAAATCAGTTGTTGCTGATAACTCAACTCGTATCCCGCTGCAACTTGTTTTATTTTAATTGTTGCTTTGTCACTACTTCCCCATGTAAGCGAGGGGATTTTCTGGAGCTGAATCACTTTATGCAATTCTGAATGATCTGCGCAGTAGATCAGCAAACCAACACGCGAAAAAAGTTTTAACTTTTCCTCAATCTTTTCTGTTCGAGTCGCGAACCCTTCATCATGGGCAGTGCCAATATTAGTAAAAATGCCGATTGTTGGGTGGATCACTTTCTCCAGCTTTTCCATCTCACCAGGCAGGGAAATTCCTGCCTCAAAAATGCCCAGTTGGTGATTGGGTTGTAAGCCCCAAACAGAAAGAGGCACGCCTATTTGTGAATTGTAACTGCCAGGATTTTTTGCAATGTTTTGATCCGCTGATAAGATTTGAAAAAGCCATTCTTTGATAATCGTCTTTCCGTTGCTGCCAGTGATACCAATAACTGGAATTGAAAAACTTCTTCTGTGCTCCGCTGCAATGGCCTGTAGTGCAGCAAGCACCGAGGTAACCTGAATGAAATTTCCCTCTGGAAAAGACTCGAGGTCGGCCGATTTTTCAAGTACAAATTGTCGAATGCCTAGTTGATACAGTTCGGCAATGTATTGATGGCCATCATGCCTTTCTCCACGCAATGCAAAAAAAACAGATCCTTCCGATACGATTGGCTTGCGACTGTCAGTAACTAATGTGTTTACATTTCTATTCCCAGTAAGCTGAATGATGTTGCCTCCGGTAATTTTATCTAGGTCTGAGAATCGCATGAGTTTTGTTTTTTACCGCCAAGGCATGAATAGCTACCAAATTAAAATAACCGCGAACCATTCGGAACTTTCCTTTCGATAGAAGTCAGCACTACATTTCCTTCTTCATCAGGAAAGCCAGTCACCAATACCTCGGAGATGAAATTGGCAATTTGCTTAGGTGGAAAATTGACGACACAGACTACCTGTCTGCCAAGAAGTTCGTCCGGATGGTACAAACGGGTGATCTGGGCACTCGATTTTTTTACCCCTAAATCAGGGCCCAAATCTACCCAAACCTTGATTGCAGGCTTTTTTAGGCCTTCAAAAGGCTCAGTTTTTATAACTGTGCCTGCCCGAAAGTCAATTTTTATGAAGTTATCCCACGTTATCATCAGAAAAAATTCTATTTTGCGTAGCTAAAACCCAAAGTAACGGGGTTCGTTAGAGACTTTCAGTTGCATGCTGCAAAAATATCTTCATAGTCTGGTGGTTGTGATTGCCCTGAGTGGCTTGCTCGTCTATTCTGTGCAGGCGCAAGAAAATCTTCCTATCGACCCGCAAGAGAAAGAAATCAAGGAGCTAAATAATCATCCGGAATTGAATCTGGACGATGATAAAACCCTCCTTCTCGAATCCGAAGGTCAGAAACCAAGTTCCAGCCAGCCTATTCAAAAAGAAGCTGTAACAGTAAACAAGTCAGCAAAATCAAAATCAGACAAAGCCCAGCCTGATAAAGAAGAAGAAGACGCTCTCTCTTTTAATTTTCTTTATTACATCATCCAGAAGTTCAAGATTTCGGATATTGTAGACTAAATAGGCCAAGGATCTTCAAATTTGGTCTTAGCCTTCCATTGAAGCATCTCCTCAGTATTTAACAAACATGTTTCCAATTGTTTCCTTACTAAATCAGGATTGAGTTCAGTTCCGATAATCACCAACTCGTTCATCCGGTCGCCAAACTCTTTGTCCCATTTTTTCATTAGCGCTTCCTGGTTTTCCATAAAATCGGCTCGGGCTACACGTTGCGCCATGGACATAGACGCCCACCACTTCCCGTACATCTCTGCTTTGGAAGAACCTCCGGCTTGACTCCAAAGAATGGCATCACCTGGCCTGGAGGCAAGCCAAAACATTCCCTTGCTGCGGATGACATTCATAGGCCAGTTGCTTTGTACAAAATCCCAAAAGCGCTGTGGATGGAAAGGTCTGCGATCCCGAAAAACAAATGAGCTGATTCCATATTCCTCGGTTTCAGGAGTGTGTTCATTGTTTAGCTCTTTTAACCAACCTGCTGATTGTTGGGCCTTTTCAAAATCAAAAAGGCCAGTGTTTAAAATTTGTTTCAAGTCGATCTTCCCATGGTTGGCCTTGACAAGTTTCGCATCAGGATTGAGCTTTATCAAGATACCCTCCAGCAATTTTAACTTTTCGGCTGGCACCAAATCTACTTTGTTGAGCACAATCACGTTCGCAAACTCGATTTGATCGGTGAGGAGGTTGACGATACTCCGATCATCTTCCATTTCGCCCGTTAGTTTGCGGTCTTTCAATCGCTCTGCCGAACCAAAATCATTGAAAAAATTAAACGCATCGACTACTGTTACCATTGTGTCTAGCTTGGCATATTTGGTGAGGTCGAGCAATTCATCACCCGAAGCAAAACTAAATGTTTGTGCTACCGGCAATGGCTCCGATATACCTGTGCTTTCGATCAACAGGTAATCAAACTTCTTTTGCTTGGCGAGTTTTTCCACCTCAATCATCAAATCTTCGCGCAGTGTGCAGCAGATACACCCGTTGCTCATCTCTACCAACTTTTCCTCGGTTCGTGAGAGTTTGATTTCGTTTCTAACTAATTGAGCATCGACATTTACTTCGCTCATATCATTGACGATCACAGCTACGCGGAGTCCTTCTCGATTAGAAAGAATGTGATTGAGTAGCGTGGTTTTTCCAGCTCCCAAAAACCCGCTTAGAACGGTGACGGGCAATTTTTTTGCCTTAAATGGATTTATCATAATCAGTTTCTAGTTTTTTCAATCTTGTTTGAATGTCGGTCAGCTGTTGACTCAGTTCCTGTTGTACCGACAGCATTTGCTCAGGTGTTAGCTCTACTACTTTGTGCGAATGAGAATGTTTGTGCTGATGATGGCTTGACTCATACCCTGGGACGTCTACCATTTCATTTTCCCATTTGGCTATCTCCCTTTCGATTTTTGTAATCGAATCCGTGAGCGCTGGGTTTTTCTTTAATGATTGAATAGTTGCTTGAATACTATCTAAAACAGAAAACGATTCTTGCTGAATAGCCGCTGCCTTTTTTAGTAAGGCATTTTCTTTTTGTGAGCAGCTGAGAGCGAGCATCATGCCTGATAGGAAAAGTATTGTCTTCATGGAGTAAGTATCTCAGCTTCATCCAAGATGAAATTCATGTGATTGACATCCGTTCCGTTAAGGCGTAATTTCCCTTTCACCGTAATGATCTGGTCGGCTTTTAATTTTGGCGGCTTCGCTTTAAAGTTGATTTCGGCTACCGATTCAGGGCCAGCACCTCCACAAAAAAAGCAAGACGCATAGGGATTTTTTGAAAGAACAATAGCGTTGCCCTCTAAGTCAAAGGGGATGTAGTGCCCCTTCAGGCTAAACTCCTTTCCGATTTTCGCACGCAACTCGGGTGTAAAGGAGGGTACCAGAAAGTACTCGTTCATCTCTTTAAAAAAAGTGGAAGTGAACTTAACGCGGGCGAGTGTCACCCATCCATCTTCGGGATCAGATGGAAAAAAGAAGTGAGCCGCAAAAACGATCGTACTAATTAGCTTCATAAAGTGGCTTATTGTTCGCGCGTCATTTTTTTATGTAGTTTCCAATTCACCAAATGAGCAAGCGCAATACATACGGCCCCCACTGAAGTGAAGAGTACTTCCCATAAATTAGATAACTCAATTCTACCAATGATGATCAGGAACACTCCCAATACAAAAATCAAAATTGGCGAAAGACGGTGGTGATGGTTGATGTAAGAAGGTAATAGAGAAATAAGTGCGAGAAAAAAACTCATGCCTAATACACCTCTTTCGATCGAAGGGTTGGCCAAAAAATGAAGGCCTTGAAAGAACGATAAAGTAAGCAGCACCTGAACAAACGCACAATGCACCGCACACAGCAGTGAAGCGGAGAAACCGAGTGCGTCTAAGTAATGGGTAAAAAGACCTTTCATCAAAAAAGTAGCTGATTTAATGCAACTATGTTGCAAATATAGGGTCAATCAACTAATATGCAACTTTGTTGCATTAATATGTTTGCTTCCCTATTCACTCGAAAGCCAAGTGCTTTCGAAGCCCATTCGCTATCAGCACTTGCTACCATCTCAAAGCCGAGTATAAATCTCGTACATCATCAGCGCGTGGTCGATGAAGACATACATCTGTTTGCGAACACACTCATGGCAAATAATTTCAACGGAATTGATGCGGTTATAACCGCAGACTCCGTGAAGGAATTGATAGCCAATGAGCTAGATAAGTCTGCGGTTCATACTTCAGGAAAACTTACGCTGCGCGATGATATGGTGAGTTTGACGCACCTGTTTCTTTCTATCACACAAAAACAACAAACCCGTTTGCTCTTAAAAATAGTGTGCGATGATGCCTGCAGAAAATTTCATACCGACCGCTACGATTTGCGGTTGCTGTGTACCTACGTGGGATCAGGCACAGAGTGGATAGAGGATCGCTTCGTAAATAGAAACAGCCTGGTAGGAGGCAATAATGATTCGATCATAAAAGATCCGAGTAAGATAAAAACAATGAAGCCTTTTGAAGTAGGCATTTTGAAAGGCGAGGCATCGGCAGCCAACAAGGGAAAGGGTGTTGTACATCGCTCTCCACCCATCCAACACAAAAACGAAAAACGACTTGTATTTCGATTAGATAACTAAAACAAAACCGCATGTTAGAAGCAAAACAACTTAGCAAAACGTATCAAGGCAAAGAAGCACTGAAGCCAACCAGCTTTACTGTAAATAAAGGAGATATCTTTTGTTTGCTTGGCGCGAATGGCGCAGGCAAAACCACTACCATTAATTTGTTTCTGGGTTTCATAGAAGCCAGCGGAGGCCGAGCTCTGATCAACAACATAGAAGTGAAGATGAATGACTCTGCTACGCGAAAAATGACCGCTTACATTCCAGAGGTGGTGCAGCTCTATGGAAATTTTTCAGGCATCGAAAACTTAGACTTTTTCAGCAGGTTGGCCGGATTCTCATACCCAACAGATGCGTTGACCCATTTTTTAAACAAAGCGGGGTTGCCAAAAGCTGCTCATGCCAATCGCTTAGCTACTTACTCCAAAGGTATGCGACAAAAAGTAGGTATTGCCATTGCCTTGGCAAAAAAAGCAGACGTGATCTTTATGGATGAACCCACTTCCGGGCTTGACCCAAAGGCAACTGCTGAGTTCACTACAATCTGCAAGGAACTGGCTTCAGAAGGTAAATCCATCTTCATGGCAACGCATGACCTATTCAACGCAGTTAATGTAGGTACACACATTGGCATAATGAGAGAAGGATCGCTCGTACACACACTAGCCACGCGCGATATCAACGCGAACCAACTACAACAACTTTATTTAGAAACCATTTAAAACTTATATATCAATGAAACAAAAATTACTGTTTTTTCTTTTTTTTATTTATAGCCATTGGGGGCTATCTCAAATCAGCATCACAGGCAAAGTGATTGACCAATCGCAAAATGCTATTGTCGGTGCCACCTTATCATTTGTTGACGGAACTACCAAACTAGGAGCTACTACTGATGCAGAAGGTCGATTTAAGTTGGAGTTACCACAGGCTGGGGTTTATGATGTGGAAGTGAGGTTTGTTGGATATGACCCGTACATCAAATCCTATTCCTTCTCAATAATCAAAGTGTATGATTTAGGAATTATAACGCTGACGGAGTACACACAAGAGCTGCAGACGGTAGAGGTTTCAGGTCGTCTGGATCGTGATTATACAAGCGATTATTCCTTTTCAGCAACCAAAACCGCCATCAAGAATAAGGATTTACCGCAATCCTTATCAACCATTACAAAAGAATTAATTGCCGATCGGCAGGCATTTCAATTGGCCGATGCTGTGAAGATTGTAAGTGGTGTCGCTCCTTCCAGTTTTTACAACCAATACAATATACGGGGCATCAGCCAAAACGAAGAAGGCCAAATCATTAATGGAATGCGAACAAGACAATACTATTTTCTGCAACCTATCACGTCCAATATCGAACGTGTGGAGGTTTTAAAAGGGCCGGCTTCGGTTACATTCTCAAGTGTTGATCCAGGTGGAAGTATCAATATGGTCACAAAGAAACCGCTTGCCACCGACCGCAAAGAAATAAGTATGAGTGTGGGAAGTTTCAGCACAATTCGGTCAACGCTGGACTTCACCGGCTCTTTGAATGAGTCCAAAACATTGCTTTACCGAATAAATGGAGGTCTGCAAGAGGCACGATCGTATCGGGACTTAGTAAAAAACAATGCTTTTCTTATTTCGCCTTCCATCAGTTACATCCCTGACAACAAAACTGCCATAAATGCGGAAATGATTTATAGTAATAGCAATGGCACACTGGATAGGGGGCAACCAATTTTCGGAGCTACTGCTGGCGTTACGAATTTAAACAGCACACCTATTAGTTTGAACTTAGGTGCTTCTAATGATTTTTTCAAATCAACAGAACTTATTATTATGACAAGCCTTGCGCACAAGTTTACTGACCGCATTAGTTTCAACGCTTCTTACATGAAACAAACCTGGACAGAAAATCTTCAAGAACACCGCACTACGAATGCCTTTGCTGTAGATATTAACAATCAACCCGTCAATAACCTAGCCGCTATGCGATTTATTCAACGGCAGCAATTTTGGGATGTCAATAACCTGAATGCATATCTCAATTTTGACTTCAATACAGGCAAAGCATCCAATAAATTGTTAGTTGGCTTTGATTACAGCAGTTGGAATAAGACGAAGGGAGGTGGTCAAAATGATGCACGCGGATTTTTGCTAAATAATGGCACGGTTGCCAATTCGTTTGTCTTGGCGAATGCTGCAAATTATCAAACCGTGGTGATTGACGGTGTCACGATGCCAAGACCCAATGTCAACCATTTTAATCTCAGCAATCCTTCATACACTATTCGAAATGTAAATGACTATGTAATTGGATCCAGAACAGCCATACCTTCAGCATTGACGACCACCAGTGCTCTCAATATTCAAGAACAATTTAAGTTGGGCAAATTTTCAGCACTGGTAAGTTTAAGAAATGAATGGTTTGAAGACATTACCAATTACAAAGCACCGAATGAGAGGTCCTTTACCAACACGGCTTTAATTCCTCGAATTGGTCTTACCTATGAAGTAACTAAACAGGTAAACGTGTATGCTACCTACTTGGAAGGCTACCAGCCTCAAAGCAATACAGTTACACTCATGCCTAACACGAGCGCATTCTTTTGGACTCCTACCTCCGCAGCTAGGTTCAAGCCGCTTATCAGTGATTTGAAAGAAGTTGGTGGCAAGGGGACATTTTTCAACGACCGCATTACCATGACGGTATCAGCATACGAAATCAACCAAAAAAATATTCTTATAAATGCCAACCTACCTGCTTTTCCAGATTCGTTGGTGCAGCGCGGAGCGGATAGAAGCCGGGGGTTTGAATGGGAGATGGCAGGGTACATATTACCTAATTGGCAAGTCAATGCTTCGTATAGTTACATTGATGCACGTATTCTTAATGACGCCAATGTAGCACTGGTCGATAAGCGCAAAGAAAATACACCTTCGAATAGCGCCAATCTATGGACTCGATACAATTTTTCGCGAAAAACCATTTTGCGAGATTTAGGTATCGGGCTAGGGGTACAATACAGCAGTAGCAAAGTACCTTGGTTTACTCGCGCATTTGAAGTACCCGCCTATACAATTATGGATATGGCGATTTACTATACACCAGTAAAAGCAAGCATGCAATTGGCCCTTAACATCAATAATGTTTTAGATACTACGTATTGGATTGGGGCCCAAAATTATTTGCGCTTGTTTCCTGGCGCACCTCGAAATTTTATGCTCACCGCTACCTATAAATTTTAACTACAATGAGGGGTCGACAAGTATCCTTGCTGGCAATTCAGTTTTGGAAAAATGGCTTTCAGTCAACAGCCTTTTATGCGTTGCTATTTGCTATGGCAACAATAACTGGTTATGCTGCCTATAGTGGTTGGCAAACCTACCGAATTCAAAACACTATCCGTCTTCATTATCAACAACAAGCAAGGCAAGGATGGGAGAACAATCCAGATAAACATCCGCATCGCATGGCGCACTATGGCGCTTTTGCATTTCGCCTTAAGCATCCACTCAGCATGTTTGATGTGGGGATGGAGAGCTATGCGGGCAATGCCGTCTTTCTGGAAGCTCACAAACAAAATACGGTCAACTTTTCGGAAGCAAGTTTTTCTACAGGGTTATTGCGCTTTGGCGAGATCAGCCTGGCGATGATCTTGCAAATTATTCTTCCCCTTGTTGTTTTCTTTTTAGGATTTGCCGCTGTAGCTGTAGAAAGAGAAAATGGAACACTGAAAGTACTGTTGATGCAAGGTGTAAGTTGGGGCGAGTTGCTGGTGGGGAAATCGCTGGGACTGATGAGTTTGGCATTGCTCTTTTTTGTACCCATAGGCATAGTAACACTTGGTTTGATAGTAAGTGCCGAAATCGCCTTGACCACCGATACATGGCTACGCTACTTGGTTTTGATGGCAAGCTACTTGGTGTTCTTTCAAGTTTTATGCGTGTTCACGGTATTGATATCAGCCACTAGCCGCACCTCTAACCACGCACTCATGAAGCTGCTGGCAATATGGCTTGTATTTTTCATCGTGCTGCCCAAAACCACGCAAGCTATAGGAGGTTATGTTTACCGGTCACCTTCTAAAATAGAATTTGAAACGATAATAGAGAAGCGGTTGGTAAAAGAAGGTGACAGCCACAACCCAGACGACCCACACTATGTTGCTATAAAAGACTCCGTATTGCGCGCGCACGGAGTGGATTCTGTTCATAAACTACCTTTCAACTACAGTGGTTTTGTGATGCGTGAGGGCGAACGAATCAGTTCAGCCATTTACACGCGAGAATTTTCAAACTTATTGAAGGTATATGAAATGCAAAACAGCTTTGCCCGCTTCATGGGCTTTGTCGATCCCTACGCAGCTATTCATTACCTATCAATGGCCTTGTCGGGAACGGATTTTGAATCTTATATCCACTTTCAAAAACAGGCCGAAGCCTACCGCTATCAACTGGCGCAAAAAATGAATGAACTACAAATGCGCTATATCAGTAATGTAAAACCAGGTCCTACCGACAAACCTTATACTATTAGTCACGAACACTGGAAAGAGTTCCCAGACTTCGACTATCGATTTGTCACTACTTCATCCGCACTTCGAAATGAATACCTAACTATAACAGCGCTGTTGATGTGGTCTGTAGTTTCATTCATGTTATTTGTCTACGTTTCAAAAAAAGTAAAAACGTTGTAGGTATGTATGTATTGATCGCAAAACAATTCATTCGTTCAAAAGTAGTGCAGCTATCTCTGCTCTTGCTATTGGCGTTAGGCATTATGAGTGTATTGATTGGAAAACAATTTTTACAAAAACAAGAACGCACATTGGCGAATGTAACACAGCATCAACAAGCGCACATCGCGCGCAACGTTGAACTGCATAGGGAGATAGGCTTATTGCTCTACTATCTTCGGTTTACATTAATTGACAAACCTGACAGGATTGCCGGCTTGTCGATTGGACAACGGGATGTGAACCCGAGCGTACAAAGTGTAACTATTCGCACGCTGGAGGCACAATTACATGACACGGATTTAAACAACCCTTCAAACTTACAATCAGGGAATTTAGATCTTGGATTTGTAATCATCTATCTGTTCCCGTTGGTCGTCATTGCGTTCTTGTTCAATTTACTCTCCGAAGAGAAAGAAGCAGGAACCTGGCGTTTGATTGCCGTTCAAAGCAATTCGACCCTTCGGTTTTTATGGATGAAACTATCCGTAAGGATATTGCTGACCTATTGCATGCTCGGAGGTATTTTACTCCTCGCATATCTTATTTTGTCGCTACCGGTCAACAGGCAACTGATAGCATTTATTTTGGTAGCCATATTGTACACGACATTTTGGTTTGCCTTTTGCTTTTGGGTTGTTTCTTTTCAACGGAATTCCAGTTTCAATGCACTCACCTTGCTTTCAGCATGGTTAATACTCGCTGTTCTATTGCCTGCCTCGGTAAACAATTATGTAGCTAATCTTTATCCAGTGCCCGAATCGCTCGCAGCGATGGTGAAGCAGCGTGAGAGGTATCATGAAAAGTGGGACATGGATAAGAAGATAACCATGGATAAGTTTTATACACATTACCCACAGTTTAAAAAATACGGAGTGCCACAAGAAACTTTTAACTGGACGTGGTACTATGCCATGCAACAAATGGGAGATGATGAATCGTTGAAAGAGCGTATGGCGATGCGGGCCAAAATCAAGCAGCGCGAAAACGCCAGCAGGTGGTTGGCCACTGTCATACCAACCATGCACACCCAATTGCTTTTCAATGACATTGCACGCACAAGTTTGAGCAGTCACCTTCAACTACTTGACCAAACTATAGAATTTCACGAACGGCTGAGGCTTTATTTCTACCCAAAAATCTTTGAAAACGCTCCCGTGAAAAGTGAAGACTGGAAGAAGTTCAAGCCCGAATACACACGAGCAGAAAACAATATAAACATTACGTTCGCCCTGCTGCCCTTATTCTTGCTAACCTTTGGATTAGCGAGTTGGGGTGTTTTCAATTTTAGAAAAACGAATGATGTATGACATCGAAAATAAATCAAAAAAAATAAAGATATGCTAGAAGCAAAACAACTTAGCAAAACGTATCAAGGCAAAGAAGCACTGAAGCCAACAAGCTTTACTGTAAATAAAGGAGATATCTTTTGTTTGCTTGGCGCGAATGGCGCAGGCAAAACCACTACCATTAATCTCTTTCTCAATTTCATTCAACCATCCGGAGGTCAGGCATTGATTGGAGGAAAAGATGTGGTGAAAGAACCGATTGAGACCAAAAAACTACTGACCTACATTCCGGAGAATCTGATGCTCTATCCGAACTTGACGGGATTAGAGAACCTCGAATATTTCAGCGGGCTTGCTAACAAAAAATATCCGAAAGAAGAATTTCTGAAATTCTTAACGGAAGCCGGCTTGCAAGCCGATGCACACGACAAAAGAATCTCTACCTATTCCAAAGGCATGCGCCAGAAAGTTGGCATTGCCCTCGCTCTGGCCAAAGATGCGCAAGTGCTGCTGTTGGACGAACCTACTTCCGGATTAGACCCGAAAGCAAGCAACGAGTTTTCAGAATTGCTGACCAAACTAAGCAAGAAAGGAGTGGCTACGCTGATGGCCACGCATGATCTTTTCCGAGCCAAAGAAACGGGCACGCACATTGGCATGATGCGCGAAGGAAGTTTAGTAGAACAACTTACCACCGATCAAATCAACCATACGGATTTAGAAAAATTGTATTTGAAACACATGAATTAAACAGTACTCACTATGATTCTGAAAATTGCACTGAAAGAGCTCAAAGAAATTGTTCGGGAGGGACGCTTTCGCATTACAGCCATCACCCTTTTTGCTTTGTTGCTGGCCGCCTTGTTTGTGAGCAAAAGCTACTACACATCGGTCAATGCCCAGCACAGCGAAGCCAAAAAAAATGCACGCAGCGAGTGGGTGGAACAGGGACAAAAAAATCCGCACTCGGCAGCGCACTACGGCACCTATACATTCAAACCAAAGTATCCGCTTTCGTTGATTGACAATGGCGTAGATAAATACACGGGTGTAAGCATTTATCTGGAAGCACATAAACGCAACGAAGCACAATATGCGGCCGCACAAGATCAAACCGCCTTGTCGCGTTTTGGCGATCTCACGCCTGATTTCGTGCTGATCTTCATCGTTCCACTTTTTATTATTCTGATCGGGTTCAATGCTTTTACCCGCGAACGCGAACGTGGCACGCTACGATTATTGAAAAGTCAGGGCGTGAGCACGTGGAAATTAACAATGGGAAAATGGTTGGGCCTATTTCTTCCCGTTTTGCTCATTGCTATTCCGGTATATGTGTTGGCCGCTTTATTTTTAGCCAACATCAAAGATTACGGGCAGTTTAGTTTGTGGGCGCTCACCCTCCTGTTTGGTGTTTATCTGATCTATTATGCAGTGTTCATCAACATCACGCTGTTTGTTTCCTCTCTTTTTAAAAAATCAAACGTAGCGTTCGTGACATTGTTGGGAATTTGGATGGTATCGTGTTTAGCGATGCCCAAGATTTCAACCGCCATTGCGGATAAACTGTACCCGTATCCCACGCAAGTGGAATTTGAAGAACAGATAGCGATTGACAAAAAGAAAGGATTGGATGGACACAATCCGTGGAATACCGAAGCGAAGAAACTGGAAGAAGAAACGTTAAAAAAATATGGAGTCGACAGTGTGCAGCAATTGCCCTTCAACTGGGATGGCTTTTTGATGCAGGAAGGCGAGAAGCATACCGCTGATATTTATTTCAAGCACTATCAATTGTTGAAAGACACGTATGTGAATCAAACCAACGTTTATCGCAGCACGGCTGCGCTCTCACCATTTTTGCCTACCCGCTTTTTGTCGATGGCCATTTGCCGCACTGACTATACTTCGCATTGGGATTTCGCCAACGCAGCTGAAAACTATCGCATTGAATTGGTGGGAAAAATGAATGGCGATATGGCGGCCAATTCAAAATACGGAGATTGGGATTATCTGGCCGATGACAAACTGTGGTCTTCGGTGCCTGACTTTCAATATGAGCCGGCTTCATACACCACTGTGATCCGTCAGAACACGAGCAATCTCATCACCCTGCTAGCGTGGCTGGTGCTCTCCTTTGCCGCATTGTACGGAGCGGTTACTAAAATGAAAACAATCTAGTTTCAAGAAACCTTCAAATCGTAAATCGAAAAATTATGTTAAACCATACAATCAAATACGAATGGCTCAACTTGCTACGCGACAGGTGGGTGATGATTCTGCTGATTTTGTTTTTGGGCATCACCGTGTTTGCGGTGCGCAATGGAAAGGAAAAAGTGGAGGATCGTATGGCCACCATTACCAAAGAAAAGGAAAAAATGGGGAAACTGGATCGGAGGATGGCGGCAGATATAGACTCGCTTAACAAAAATCTAAAACCGGCACCCGAGGCATGGAAAGACCCACGTGCATTGGATAACATTGGGTGGAATGCCCCACGTGTTGTCGCCATGGATGCACAGCCATTGGCAGTTATTTCTATCGGCCAAAGCGACTTGTTTACACACTATGCAAAACCAAAAATTTATGGCGAGGCCTACACACTCGGCTTCTCTGAACTCTCAAACCCCGTTCAACTTTTGTTTGGCAGTTTTGATCTTGCCTTTGTTTGCATCTACTTGCTTCCGTTGCTGGTGTTGGGGTTTAGTTACAACGTGCTTTCGTCCGAGAAAGAATCGGGTGTGTTGCGCTTGACCTTGGCACAGCCAATATCCTTGTACCAATGGTTATTGGGAAAGCTATTACTTCGCTTTTTTATTCTCACCAGTATTGTTGTTGTCTCTATTCTTATTTCGTTGACAATTTTTGACATTGACTGGTTGGGCAATAGTGGAGCAGCAACGAAATTAATTCTGCTCGTCACCGTGTATATCTTTTTTTGGTTCTTGATTTCGTTTTTAATAAACCTATTGGGGAACTCTTCCGGCAGCAATGCGGTGACATTAATAGCTGTGTGGGTCGTGTTTGTGCTTTTGATCCCGTCCATTATTTCGCAAACGACAAACTCCTTCTATCCGGTGCCATCGCGCACCATTATGATTCATGAGTATAGGGAGGCAAAAGCATTGGCGGAGAAAAAGGCAGATGAAATACTGAAAACGTATTATCGGGAGCATCCGGAATATGCTCCGAAAGATACGACTCAGCAAAACCAGTATAGTTGGTGGCTGGGAAACTTTGCTGCTAGCGATGTAATCAACCAGTCGGTACAACCTGTGTTGGATGATTATAATGAAGCGTTGAATAAACAACAAAACTGGGTCAATCGACTGCGTTTTTTGTCGCCCGCTATTTTGTTGCAAGACGGGTTGAATGATCTGGCCGGAACTTCACCAGCGCACTATACCGATTTTCGGAATCAAGTGATTGCATTTGCCGATACGTGGCGCCTCTACTTTATTCCTCGGATGTTTAACAATGAAAAGATGCAGGCAGAAGACTTTGGTTCTTTGCCAACGCACAGCTATTCTTCGGCTCAAGTGCCTTCACATTACCCGGCCGATTTGATGGGCCTTCTTTTCTTTTTAACACTGGCGACTGCCGGAAGCCTGTGGGTGTATCGAAGAAATAGTTTTGAAAATGTCTTTTCTGTTTAAAAGAAGAAAAACAACTTATGTTTTGTATAGAAAGCGAAAGAGAATCTGCAAGAAAGTAAATGACAGCTTTTTCTTCCAAGCGGCTAATTTCAATAGTAATTGTATTACTCTCTACTTCCGTTGCATACGCGCAAGCAACCTTTCAGCCACCGGAAACACCCCTTGAAATTCGGAGTCAGAAAGTTTCCGGTTCCATCACCATCGATGGCGCGCTGGATGAACCTGCATGGCAAAATGTAAAACCAATTGCTGATTTGGTACAATACGAACCTCGCCAAGGGGAGGCGGCTTCGCTAAAAACAGAAGTCCGGATTTTATTCGATGAAAAAAATTTATATGTAAGCGCAATTTGTTTCGATTCGGCAGGCCGAAAAGGTATTCGCGTACCCAATATGCAACGCGATTTTTCTTTTGATGAAAATGATTTGTTTGGTATTGCTATTGATGGATTGCTCGACAAGCGAAATGCTGCGGCCTTTCAAACCAATCCATACGGGGCACAACGGGAATTGTTAATCAGCGATGGAAGCAATTTTAATCGCGAGTGGATATCGTTGTGGAGTGTAAAAACCAAAATATATGATTGGGGCTGGACGGCCGAGTTTGCTATTCCCTGGAAATCGATTCGTTACAAAGCAGGAAGCGACCGGATGGGTATCATTTTGCTGCGGTGCATGCGCAGGCTCAATCAAAATGTGACTTTCCCAGCAATCCCCCGTGTCTTTACTCCGTATCAAATGCCCTACGAAGCAATACTCACAGGACTTGTGCTACCACCCGATAATGGTTTAAACGTTCAGTTAAATCCGTATGTACTAGTAAGTGGAGACAGAGAAACCAAAGAAGGTGTTTCGAAACAAAACAGCGAAATGAAAGTGGGAGGCGAAGCCAAGTGGGCATTAAGCACCAACTCGGTGTTAGATATTACGTACAATACCGATTTTGCCCAAGTAGACGTAGATAGACAGGTAGTAAACCTAGCGCGCTTCTCTGTCTTGTTTCCTGAGCGAAGGCAATTTTTTTTGGAAGGAAATGAAATATATACCATGCAAGCATTAGATGCGCTGCAGCCTTTTTTCAGTAGACGAATTGGCTTAGATGACAACGGAAATCCAATACCTATTGAAGCTGGAGTTCGTTTCACCAACCGAAGCCCCAAGCGAAACATTGGGGCATTGGCCGTGAGGCAACGGGCACAAGGAGTAAATCCTGCTTCTAATTTTGCTGTAGCGCGCTACTCTCACAACCTGACTGACCAAGGTACACGCATTGGAGGGTTGGCGACTTTCCGATACGATGAAACCGATACTTCCGGGCGAACAAATGCTAACTCAACGGTGACTATCGATGGGCTGTATCGACCCAACCAAAAACTAAATGTGTTTTGGATGTTCTCGGGTTCTAATAATACCGGGCTCTTGAATAATAGAGGTTGGTCTGGCTCCATGTGGGCGTACTATGATACGAACGACATTTATGCAGGCCATGTGCAAGTGGTGGTTTCAGATAAATACGATCCACGCTCCGGATTTGTGGATGCCACCAATTATGTGCTGACCAGTCCGGCTATTAGTTGGAAATGGCGACCTAGCTGGTTGCCCAAAAAAGTGATTCGCCAATTCACACCAGGTGTTACAGGATATTTTTATCACTATTACAATGACCTGAGCTTTAGAGAAGGATTTATGTCATACCGGCCATTTAGTTTGAATTTTCAAAACGGTGGTCGGTTGTCGTATAGTTTTGTTACCAATTGGCAAAACCTGATTGAGTCGTTCAACCCACTCGGTATTGAGATAGCAGCAGGCGTGTATGCGTACAACAATCATTCTATTAATTTCCAAACAGATAACTCACGCAAGCTTTTCTTTTCAGCGGAGTATAACAACGGAGGATATTTTAATGGTAGGCTACAATCTATTTCTGCCAGCACACGAATTGCCCCTGATCCACATGTGGCGCTAACGTTGAGTTATCGGCACAATGAAATAAGAAATTTAGGCATTTCATCTTCCAACGTAACAACAGATCTGGCCACAGCAGAGATACGTCTGGCTTTAAATCCACGTGTGCAATGGATTACTTTTTATCAATACAACACAGCTGTTAATCGCAATACTTTAAACACCCGTCTGCAATGGGAGTATAAACCATTGTCTTTTATCTTTTTAGTCTTGAATGATAACAGACAGGATTTCACTAATGCAGAAACGAACATCACAAGTCGGTTAAATAATCAACAAGGGGTTTTTAAGATCACTTACTTGAAACAGTTTTAAAGGAAACTTCATTTTTATCCTGTTATATTTGCAACCCCGTTGCAAAATGAAATATCTTCTCTCCTTATTCTTGATTTTTGAATCCTTTTCTTCCTTAAGTCAATCCTGTGACTATATTTTTTCAGGTAAGGTTTCTGATGAGATGGGGAATCCATTAGTAGGAGCAACGATTTTGCTAGCGAAGCAAAATAAAGGAGAGGTAGCAGACGAAAATGGATTCTTCCAATTCAATAAACTTTGCAGCGGAAGGTATCAGATTGAAGTTCGATTTGTTGGGTACAAAACGATTTCAAGTAGCGTTAAACTTACTGCCAATAAAGTTTGGAATGTAACACTGCTTAGTGATAGCACCGCGCTGAATGAAGTAGTCATTTCAGAAAAGCACGTTGAGTTGGCAGCTACCTCCACCTATAGTTCACTTTCTGGAAAAGCACTCGAAGAAACTTTGGGCAAATCGCTAGGCGAATCGTTACGCGAAATCCCCGGAGTCAATACGATCCAAACCGGACCGGCCATTTTCAAACCGGTAATACATGGTGTCCATAGCCAACGCGTGCTAATCTTAAACAATGGCATCCGGCAAGAAGGACAAAACTGGGGAGCGGAACATGCACCCGAAGTCGATCAGTTTATAGCATCGAACATCATCGTAATTAAAGATGCTGCGGCCATCAAGTATGGAGCTGATGCGTTGGGCGGTGTTGTACTGGTGAACCCCGCCAAGTTGCCTACTGAAGCGGGAATTGGAGGACAAGTACACGTCATTGGTGCATCTAATAACGGATCAGGAGTTCTATCTGGCTTTTTAGAAGGTGGCCTAAAAAAGTGGCCGGGCTTCGGATGGCGGGCGCAAGGCACAATTAAAAAGTCGGGCGATTCACGTGCAGGTAACTATGTGTTATCAAACACAGGTTTTGAAGAACAAAATTTTTCCATCTCCACTGGCTATCATTCAGAAAAAAAAGGAATCGATATTTTTTATAGCCATTTTAATACATCCATTGGTATTCTGAGGGGCACTGCGGTAGAGACGGCTGAAGACTTAGCCAATGCGCAAGAACGAGAGCCGCCACAATACACACTTCCGTTTACGTATGAAATCAAACAACCACGTCAATCTGTACAGCATGATTTGCTGAAAGTGAATGCGCACTTAGCAGATGGCAAAAATGAATTCCGTTTGCAATATGGATTTCAAAATAACAGACGAAAAGAATTTGATTTTCGGCTGGGTGCGGCATTATCAAATATACCTGCGCTTGGGTTTCAGTTACAAACGCACACGCTCGATGCTGATTGGGAGCGCTCGCATTCGAAAAAGTTTCAAAGTTGCTGGGGTGTGAACATCCTCTATCAAAGCAACAGTAAGATCGATGGCACTCAAACAATTCCTTTCATCCCCAATTTTGATCACTATACAGCTGGTATTTTCGCTGTTGAAAAATTAACGCTAAATGATTGGGTCGTAGAGCTTGGTCTTCGCTATGACTTCAAAAAGTATGATGTGATCGGTTTTAATTTTCAGAATAGACTCTATCGATCAAACATCGACTTTCAGAACTTTAGCGGTACTTTTTCGACAAAACGAAAGCTCGGAAATTTTTCTTCATTAACTACCTCGATAAGCAATGCATGGAGGCCTCCCAATATGGCAGAGCTATATAGCCTGGGAACGCACCAAAGTGCGGCAGCGATTGAGTATGGATTATTGTTGGACGAAAAAACATCGGAAGTAAAAGAATATACAGCTACTGGTGCAAGAGTAGAAAAAGCCTTTAAGGGGGTAGTCGGTTACAAAATTGAAAAGCAGAAATTCACCACAGAGTTAACAGGTTACGTCAACTACATTTTCGATTTTATTTACCTCCGTCCGCTTGGAGTAACCGAAGGTCTGCGAGGAATTTTCCCGTATTTCCGATACACTCAAACAGATGCTTCTTTTATTGGTTTCGATCTGTTCTCAATATATCAACTCAATCGGCAACTAACCCTTACGGGAAAGGCTTCGCTGTTACGCGCCACGGACGAGACGCAAAATGATTACCTGATTTTCATTCCCTCTAATCGAGCTGATGTGGGTTTGCGCTACGAATCAAAACCTATAAAAAAATTCAGTTGGAATGCCGAAACAAAGATTCGTTGGGTGGGCATGCAAAACCGCGCGCCTCAAGTAATTACACCCCGCGAAATCATTGAAGCTCAAAAACAAGGCATCGACATAATTGCGCAGCGACCGGGCAATTTTGATTTTGCTCCAGCCCCGGATAGTTATTTCTTGTTGTCGCTCGGACTAGGCGCCACATGGAAACTGGAAAAATCAAAGTGGGACATTCGCCTTTCGTGCGACAACCTAACCAGCGAGGCCTACCGAGAATACACTAACCGGTTAAGATATTTTGCAGATGATGTAGGACGAAATATCACATTAGGCATTCATTTTAGCTTTTAGGTTTGATTATTCATCAGAAGTAGCTATAATTGCAACATTGTTGCATTGAATTTAACTTTTATGAAAACCCTTCGACTTATTTGTTTGCTATTGGTAGCCAGCTCGCTTTTGTTTTTGTCTGGCTGTAAAAAAGATGACCCGAAACCTGAGAATATCCCAGAAGCGATAACCAAGGCTACTCTGACCTTTACGCCAGCAGGCGGTGCAGCTGTAATAGTAACAGCCACCGACCCAGATGGAGATGGTCCACTGCCACGCACGTTGAGCGGACCCGTCAACCTGGTGAAAAATGTTTCCTACACGCTCAAGATCACATTGATCAATGAATTGGCCAAGCCAACAGATCCTGAATATGATATTACTGAAGAAGTTGAAGAGGAGGCAGATGAGCATATGTTCTTTTTTGCCTGGACCAACAATACGTTTTCGAATCCAACCGGAAATGGCAACGTTGATAACCGTAGCGATGCTGTGAATTATGTCGATACAGATACTAAAGGGCTTCCATTGGGCTTGGAGACTAGCTGGACAACTATAAACGCGACAGGTACCGGTACCTTTCGTGTGATCTTAAAACACCAACCTGATTTAAAATCAGCTACCACTACTTCTAATGACGGAGAAAGTGATTTGGATGTGACGTTTAACTTGACTGTGAATTAATTGTTTTTTTCTTGCAAGAAAAGCTCGGCTCCAATGGGGTTGAGCTTATTCATTTTCCAGAATGTTGAGTTCTAAACGGACGTATTACCATAACTCTTCCATAGAAATACCCCATTAGCTTTATTTCCCAATGGAAGCCCTGAAGGTACTAGATTGTCGTGCAGGATTGTTTTTAAGGAGCGAGATCGAAAATCCGCAGTTGCAAAAACTCAAATTTTAGAAACACTACTTAAGTTTCATCTGAGCAAAGTAGGGATGCTCTGGGTTTACGATTAATTCTTGTCGATGCGGATGGATTAGGACATCCATGTCCTCAAGCGGTATTGCCCCGAGTAAAGGCTCGTTTTCACCAGGCAGCACCATTGCATTTACAGAACATCTACGATTTTTAAATCTCACCTCCAGCGGCCCCACTACATCATACTCAACGATGTGACCGTTGGCTAACTGGCCTTTACGTTGCTCCAAAACAGGAAGTTTTAATTGTTCCTGGATACTTTCGTTTATACACATGTAAACGCTACCTGTATCTACCAACATATTAACATGGATACGCCTGACTTCCTCTTCTCCTTTGATTTTGTTGCGAACCAGCGCGAGATCATCACCATTTATCAATTCAATATCCGCATACACGAGACCCATAAAGTTTGCTTCTATTAACTTAACGTAAAGATACAAAACACGAACTAATGACGTATTCAAAGGTGATGCGCAAATTGTATAATCCCTTATGTTGTTTTTTCTTATTCGAATAGAACCTGTTATCTTATGCACATGAAGTTAACAGAATCTCTCCAACATCTTAAAGAATTCACATACACTCTTAATTCCCTAAGTGAAGAAGAATGGACCAACTTCAGCATCATCTGGCAAACGGGTGAAGCCAAACGCAAATCAATACTAACGTCCAAAGGCGAAACAGAGAAGACTTTGTATTTTATTACCGAAGGCGTGCAGCGGGCTTACTATTTAACCGCGGACGACAAAGAAGCCACCATTGTTTTTACGTACCCTTTTTCATTTTCAGGAGTAGCTGATTCTTTTTTAACACAGACCCCCTCTCTCTATTTCTTTGAAACGCTTACCCAAAGTTCATTTTTGAAAACAAGTCATTCAAAAGTGATGGAGTTGTTAGATCGATATCCAAATCTTGAAAGATTTATCAGTCGGGCCACCGCTTTTGCTTTGAAGGGCGCTTTAGAACGTCAAGTAGAACTTCAAACTTTCTCGGCAGAGCAAAAATTCACTACCCTTCTTACACGCAGTCCGCGAGTATTGCGTTTGATTCCGCACAAATACCTGGCGTCATACCTCGGTATTGATGCCGCCACGTTTAGCAAGTTGCTTTCTACTGTTCGAGTGTAAATCTTTGTGTAGGCAAAGATTTTTATTGTTGAGCTTCCTCACCTTTGAGCCAACAAAAAAATACCATATGACTAGTTACAATCGGGACACATTAATTGAGAACCTGTTAGATCAAACAGAAATCAGTCTAAAAAAAGCTATTGAGTGGCAATTGATTCCGCACAGTACGTTTGCATTGAGACCAACCTCCGAAAGTTGGAGTGCTAATGAGTGCCTCCAACATTTAAACAGTTATGGCAGATTCTATTTACCGGGGATTGAAGAAGCTTTGAAAAAATCTCAGATTGATCAATCTGCCACCTCATTTTCACCGGGTTGGCTTGGAAATTATTTTACCAAACTGATGATGCCTGGAACTGATGGCAAGCCTTCAAAAAAAATGAACTCCCCCAAAGATCATTCTCCCAAAACCATAATTGACAGTCCTCTGGTGATTTCTGAGTTTATTGATCAGCAAGAAAAGCTTCTGGCGCTATTGAACACTGCCAAAAAGTTTGACTTAAATACAGTGAAAGTAGGAATCTCCATTGCTCCCATTATCAAACTGAAATTGGGGGACGTGTTTAGATTTATGATTGCCCATCAAGTAAGACACATCTTACAAGCAGAACGAGCGTTGTCCAACGCAGGAATAGTGCAAGAAAAGTTGAAAGTTATTTCGTTGACTACTCTTGATTGAGCCCTTTTTTTATTTAACTAAAAATTGTTTTAGGTCTTCCAACTTAAGAATCCCTTCATAATACGCTTTACCAAATATAACAGCAAAGATGCCCATGTCATTCAGTTTCTTGATGTCATCTACGCCTCGCACCCCTCCACTGGCTAAGATTTGAAGATCTGGAAACTGATCTCTTATCTCCTGATAGAATGAAAACGCTGGGCCTTCCAGTACCCCATCGCGGGAAATATCTGTGCACTTGGCGTACTTCAATCCCTTGTCATAAAAAAATTGAAGATGCTCAAAGAGATTTACGTCTGACTTGTTCTGCCATCCGCGGAAAGCCACCTTCTTGGTACTGATGTCTGTCACATCCGCGCCTAGTGTCATCTTCTCACGACCATAGGAAACAATCCAAGAAGCAAAAAGCTCTGGTTTGGCTATAGCAATGCTGGATGCTGTTATATAATCTGCGCCATAGTTATAGGCGTTTCCAATATCTCCATCTGTATTAATACCCCCTGTAAAATCTAATTTCAAATCAGTATATCCAGCTATTTGTTCAAGCACATGAAGGTTCTTGGGGGCGCCTGTCTCCGCTCCATCCAAATCAACCAAGTGAAGCACTTCGATGCCGTGATCTTCGAATCGCTTTGCTAAATCAACAGGATTTTCTTCGTAGGCTTTCTCACTGGCAGGGTCGCCTTTGCGCATTTTAACTACTCTACCTTTACGAATAGCAATGGAGGGGATTACTTGAATCATTTTAAAACAATTATTGAATTACTTTGAAGTAAAAGGGGCAGCCACCAATGTTTTGTCCCATATAAAAACCAGTTCCATTTCCTCGCCTGTCTTTTCGATGGAGATAGTAAACTGTTCAAACTCTTTTTCTTGCAGGACTACTGGTGCTGTTATGGTGAGTACGTCCATTTCAGGTTTCCGTAAAGTCTGTCCATCGAAGCCCATCCCCCATAGTGGAACATCCGAGTTAAATATTATTCCCCACGACATTTCATCAGGAATTGTCCAAAGGCTATACCTGCCTTTTGGTAAGGTCTTTCCACCAAAATTCAAATCTTTGTTAGTCTCAAAAACCGTAGCTTCGTTAGCTCCCGTCCTCCACACTTTGCCAAATGGTACTAGCCCATCTTTTGCAAAAATAACTCTGCCTTTTTTATGTGGTCTATTGTAGAAAACGCCCACTTTCAAATCTCCATTCGAGAAAGAAACAGTGCCCTCTTGACTGTGGGACTTTGCACGAGTAACCATAGCGTAAACTATCACCACCAACACAACGGCCACTATACCCAGAATTAACAAAAACCTCCTCATGTTGCTTCAAAGAAATAGAATCCTAGTTAATATTTAACCCTCAATTTGCAAATAATTAATGTTATCCGTTTACTTTTGACTTATAAACATTTTTAACCATGGCAGTTTTTGGAGTTGTTATTGCTCTTTTCGTATTAGCTATCGTTTCCATTTGGCTCTTCCCAAATAGCAAAGTAAGCGACAACGAACATGATGTAAAACACTAACGCTCTCCTGTGAATATCTGCGTTTTCTGCGGATCTTCGATGGGCAATGAAGATATCTATATTGCCTCAGCGAAAGAGTTGGGACATTTGTTAGCTCGCTCAAACTCAACACTAATTTATGGGGGAGGTAACATTGGCCTAATGGGTCTTCTGGCTGACTCGGCACTTTTACACGGGGGAAAGGTAATTGGAGTAATCCCAGACTTTCTCTTGCGCAGGGAGGTGGCTCATCATGGGCTCACGCAGTTAGAAGTGGTAGATAGTATGCACGAGCGAAAGCGAAGAATGGCCGAACTGGCGAACGCTTTTATTGCCCTGCCCGGAGGCTGGGGTACCTTGGATGAATTGGCTGAGATACTTACCTGGAAACAATTGGGACTCATTGATTCTCCCATTGGCCTATTGAATATCAATGGCTACTTCGATCACTTGGTAGCTCAAATGAAAGTGATGACAAGGGACGGCTTTTTGGCCGGTACCAATTTAGCCTCATTAGAAATTTCCAATTCGCCCATTTCTCTTCTAACCCAATTGGGTGTATATTCCGTTCAAGCTAGTTAGCCTTGGTCAAAAAAGCGGTAGCTTTCCCGAAGGGTCTCCCGTATGCTTAAAGCTATTATTGGTTGTATTTGTTTGGTGATTTGCGTAGGCCAGTTCGCTAACTCGCAAACACAAGTCTTGGGATTCTCGATGCCTCCGGGTGTAGAAAAAGTGGAGATACCAATTGAAATACACAACAACCTTGTGGTGGTTCCAGTCATCATTAACAACCAACTTCCACTGAAATTCATTATCGACACAGGGGTTCGAACAGCTATTCTTACCGAAAAAGTATACAGCGATATTCTCAACCTGTCGTACTCGCGCAAGTACACGCTGTCGGGTCCGGGGGGCCAGAAATTAGTAGATGCCTACATCACCAGCAACGTAACGTTGGACATGCCTGGAATACATGGCGAAGGTCACTCGCTGCTTGTGTTGGATGAAGACTATTTGGAGTTGAAGAACTCCATGGGCACCGAAGTCCATGGGATATTGGGCTACGAATTATTCAGTCGTTTTGTAGTCAAAGTTGACTACTCGAACAAGCGACTTACATTGATGCTCCCAGGTGGATTTCATCCCCGAAAAAAATATGATGTAATTCCAATTACCGTTGAGGATACCAAACCTTTTGTGCAGGCAAAAATACAAATCAATGATACTACTACCATCAACGGAAAGTTTTTGGTGGATTCTGGGGCAAGCCATGGGCTACTTTTAGAAACATTATCTGATCCGGGCATTGTAGTGCCAACGAAAAACATTGATGCTATCTTGGGAAGAGGGATTGGAGGAGTCTTGAGAGGCAAGATTGCACGAATTCGGTCCTTCACGTTAGGAAAAAATAAAACGACTGACCTCATCACTCATTTTCCGGACGACTATGCCTACAGCGACTCGTTGCGAAAAGGAAGGTTTACCTTTAGAAACGGCTCGATTGGTGGAGAAATGTTGAGTCGTTTTACTGTTATTTTCGATTTCCCGAATGAAAAGTTGTATTTGAAAAAGAATAGTTCTTTCAAAAAGAAATACTACTACAACCTCAGCGGCTTGACCATACGAGCCACCGGTGTTCGACTGCAGACCTACGAAATTTCAGATGTGCGTGAAAACACCAATGCGCAAAGAGCAGGGTTGCTTAGAGGCGATGAAATTGTCAGCATCAATGGCGTTGCAGTGATTGACTATGAGCTGAATAATGTCAACGATTTTTTGAATTCTAAACCCGGAAAAAAAATACGCGTTGAAGTGTTACGAAATGGCGAAAAAATTAAAAAGGTTTTTGTGCTCGAAAGCCAGATTTAGAAACGACTGGTCAATAGCTGTTTCAGTTTTCCTTTTCTCCGTTGATAGGCTTGCTGCAAAAAGATTTGTGCCTTTGAATAGGTTTCCGAATTATTAAGAGCACGATACAAAAGTTCACCGGTAAGATTTGCCTTCAACAAATAATTGAAGGTGCCCTCGCAGATGGTGTCTTCGTAATTCGAGTTTTTTAGAATTGTAATAGGAATATCCTTTGTAGCTCTTCTGCGCGAGAATGAATTGACAGAGCGAGCTAATTCTTCCTTCCCAATATTATCGTCAATAACAATGTAGCGAGGTGTAAACGTGGCAAGGCACTGTAAGCTGCTCTTGACATCAAATGCGATTTTTGTAATAAACTCTTTCTCCTTTAGTTGTTTCAGTCGGTCCAGAATATTGCTCAATTCAATGGGATTGTTGCCTACCATTAAAACTGGAATAGAGTTATTGTTTCCTACTGCAAGCATAGCCAACTTGTTAACGACTAATGAATCATTAAGTTTGCGCAATCGTAACCCGTTTTTCAAATGATTGCTAGAATTTCATTTTGTTTAACGGTATTTTGATTAAAAGAAGAAGGCGACAAAAAAGATTCAACAAAATTGAAAAAAGTAGTCATTATTGGCGGAGGACTTGCTGGCCTGGTAGCTGCAAATTATCTGGCGCAGCTGCAGGTGCCTGTTGTTCTGATAGAGCGAAAGGAATACCCTTTTCATAGGGTTTGTGGAGAGTATATTTCCAACGAAACAATCCCCTTTCTTAAATCCCTGCAATTGTTTCCTGAAGAATTCAATCCGCCAGCTATTAGTCGGCTCCAACTTACTTCTGTTAATGGACGATCTGCTTCTTTGGAACTAGATTTGGGTGGCTTCGGCATCAGCCGATTTATGTTTGATCAGTTTCTCTACGAGAAAGCCAAAAAACGTGGCGTTGTTTTTCATTTGAATACGGAAGTGGAGAGTGTAACCTACTCAAAAGAAAAATTCGAAGTAAAAACAAAAGATCACTTGTTGGAGGCAGACGTGTTTATTGGCTCGTTTGGCAAAAGATCAAAATTGGACGTTTCACTTAAGCGCAGTTTCATCCAGAAGCGTTCTCCCTATGTGGGCGTTAAATACCACGTTCGCACGCAACATCCCGATGCCTTAATTGCACTACACAATTTTAAGGACGGTTACTGCGGAATCAGCAACATTGAAGATGGCAAAAGTTGTCTTTGCTATCTTACCCACCGCGACAATGTAAGAAAATTTGGAACCATCAAAATGATGGAAGAAGAGGTGCTTTACAAAAATCCTTTTTTGAAATCAATTTTCACAAGCGCTGAGTTTCTTTTTGACAAGCCCGAGGTGATCAATGAAATATCATTCGAAACGAAAAGCCCAGTAGAAAATCATATTTTAATGAGTGGAGATGCGGCTGGCATGATCACGCCATTGTGTGGCAATGGTATGGCATTGGCTATTCACTCTGCAAAAATTGTGAGCGAGTTAGTAAGCGCCTTTAGTAATAATGAAATTTCCAGAGAGCAGCTTGAAAAAAACTATACCGATAAATGGAATTCTCTTTTCGCCAACAGACTTTGGGCTGGGCGCCAAATCCAAAATTTGTTTGGCAGCGAGTGGGCTTCTAATGTGGCGGTGAATCTGGCGCGGCATGTCAAACCAATTGCCGGCTTTTTAGTAAAAAAGACGCACGGGACGCCTTTTTAAATTTAACTGTACCCAGGACGGGAGTACTATAGTATTTTTTTTAACCAATTGATTTTAAGATGTTTAACAAAATAGTAGTGGCAAAAATAATGGCAAAATTAGTTATAAGCTTTCTTGCCCCAGTCTCGTTGACCAGATCACAGCTCCAATGTGAGTTCAAAATCCCGACCATGTTCAACTTCACCGATAATCTTGTCGTGGATATAACCCGACTGCGCTTCGGTGATATTACTCCCCACTAATTCGACTCCCCAAGCCCAAGACAGAAAATTCGGGCCGCTGCCTATATATGCCCATTCAAAGAGCGTTGCCGCAAGGCCGAACTTCTCCTTGTACCGTTTCGCGTATTCATCAACGGGTAACTGATAACGGCTTCCTATGACCGAATCTCTAATCCACACGCTACGGGCGTGCCCCTGAATTGTACCCTGGATCAAAAAATTCTTCTTCATACCTTCTATTTTTCAATCAAAGCTAAATAAGCCGCTCGAACTTAACAAGATCTTCGTTTTTGGCTTCCTTTGACTTTAAAATTTGGTTGCAGCATGCTACTCCAACAAATCCTTGGTTTCTAATCTCCAGCTAAAGGTGGTTTGGTCGAAATCGTACGTAGTTATCCTTGCAAAATCCTTATTATTATGTAACATTGCAGTGTTACATTCGTTTATGCCTAAAGAGTATGTTGCCTATATTGGACAAGAGTTTACGATAGAATGGTACTACTCTCCAAGTGGGGAAAGCCAGGCATTGCATTATTATCAGGAACTTGATACAAGCGATCGGATAAAAGTGCTTAAGTTGTTCAAATTGATGGGTGACATCGGGAAAATCAGTGACCAGACCAAGTTTAGAAATGAAGGAGACAAGATTTATGCTTTTAAACCACAACCCCATCGTTTTCTAAGTTTCTTTGTGGAAGGAAAAAAAGTCATTATTACCAATGCCTTCTGGAAGAAACAGGATAAGCTGCCACAAGGGGAAAAAGACCGGGCGGTAAACAGTATGAATTTGTACAGGCAAAGAATAAAAGAAGGAACCTACTATGAAAAAGAAAAGTAAACAACTCAGCACATTCGAAAGAGAAATGCAGGATGCCAAATTCAGGGCAGCTTTCGAGAAAGAGTATCAAGAGTTTGCGCTGCAAGAACTGCTTGCGAGTATGTCAGAAGATGACGAGAAATCTGTGCGCGTTCTAGCAAAGGAGGCCGGCCTCCATCCGAATGCCATTCAAAATTTACGATCTGGCAAGACTACCGATATTAAATTGACTTCCTTTCTGAAAATTGCGAGAGCTCATGGCTATGAATTGGAGCTTGTGAAAGGGAAAGTTCATATTCCTGTGGCTGGCAGAAGAGAGTTAGCTTACAAGTAACCGTATCCTACGGTAAAACAGTTTCTATATGGGAGAACATTCTAAGTAGAACGGCTTCCATTTACATGGAGGTAGAAAAGCATATATCAATGAAACCCAAGGTTTGCAAGAAAGGTTGTTCTTTCTGCTGCCATCAGAATATAAGAATCATAGCAACAGAAGAATTGAGTATCTGCAATATGACAAAAGCCAAGCCTAACGCGCCTGGATTGAGTTAACCAAAATAAAGCCTTATAATTGAGGTAGTTTAGGCATTATGGCAAAAAACTCAACAGGGGAAGAACTTCAAAAATTTACCGAATACATCCGTTCTGATAGTAACGAAGATGCGAAACGGGCTGACCTATTTCCCTTATTCAAAAAGCTATTTAAAGACAAGCTAAAATCCGAATCGGACGCGCATGGTGCTGACGTATATGTCGAAGGCAAATTATTAGTAGAATGCAAGTCGTCTGAATCTCAGTGGCTGGACGGTTTCTATCAGGCTTTGCACTACCAAAAAAAGTATGGCTTAGCTTATAATACTGTAATCGTATTAGCGCATAAATTTGTAGCCATTTGGAAACTGGGCACGCTGCCAGAATATGCAGTCATTCAATCCAAGACTGCGGATGCGACCAAAGCACCCAATGCGATCGGAAAAGAAAATGCACGAATAACAAGTGTTGCCAATAAAAAGGCGATTAAGGATGCAGCTATTTATTGGCTAAGCCCTCGCGACTTAGATGGAGATATTTTTATTGATGCTAAAAACCTGACAACAGAATCCTATGCCGTCTTAAAAATTCTCAACAACCTTGATTCAGACAGAATCCAGATCAATCAGCATAATTTTATTAATGAGATCGAGCAGTTAAAAAGCTATTTCGAAAACCCCATTGACGCAGTTCATGCTTTCTACACTATGATTGCTTATTGGGACATTACTTCTAAAGCATCTGTAAATGAAGCTGGTGATGAAATACGGGTGATCGGTTTCAATGGAAACAAATTTAGCGACCCTATTAATCTTCATCCTCATAAGGTGAATGATTTGGTGCGGTTTATCAATACCAAATACATTTTTACGAACGAAGGGTCAGGGCTTACAGTGGATCATTACTTCAGTCGTTTTGACGAGGTAATGGCTAAGATCGATCCTGAGTATGTAAAGCAGCACGGCATTTTTTTTACCGATAGCAACTTGAGCAAGTTTGCTTTATGGTACGCTAAATACCATTTCCCTGGCAACATCAACGAAAACTATATTGTGTTCGACCCTGCGGGCGGTTCAGGTAACTTGGTATCCAGTTGGCGCGGAAAACTGAAACACAAAATAGTTTCTGAGTTACAACCTGATTTGTTACGCACCATCGAAAGACGTATGAAGGTTGATCCTTTTCACATCGAAACGGGATTTACAATTATTCCAAAGACATCAGAAAACAAAGGATTGAATTTCCTTGATCGATCAGGAGCGGATTATTTGAGTGAATTGAAAAAGGAATTAAACCTTAAGAATGTGAAGCTCGACAAACCTATTGCATTCTTGTTAAATCCACCCTACAAAAACACTGACGAGAATGCTAAAGAAAGAGAAAAGACAGAAGCAGCCTACGAAATACATCCATCGATTTATGAATTAACTGGTGAAGACGCAGGTAAAGAAAGATACCTCGCCTTCTTAGGTCAAATCTTGAACATAGCTAAGGAGCAAGAGAAGGAAGGCTTACATCCTGTAGTGTTGATCTTTACACCTACTTCTTGGTTGATTCCCCGCCCCTCGTATGTTGAATTTAGAGAAGTGTGGGATAAATACTTTCGTTTCCACAGTGGATTTCTTACAACAAGCAACGAGTTCTTTAAAATTGATGGCCGTTGGCCTCTAGCATTTACCATTTGGAACTACGAGCACAATGAAAAAGCAAAACCAAATACCGTTAAGGTACATGACCTTACGCATTTCACTCATGCTGATTTGGACAGAATAGTTTGGACACAGACAGATGAAGTGCTTGACGATCTCCTTAACAAAATGCTAAAGAGAGCAAAGACGATAAAGTTGGATAATTCACGAGGAGATATTAGAGAAACTCTTCCTGATATTTTACGGGAAGATAAATTAGTCAAGCAACCAAGGGTCAACCTATATAGAAATCTTTCGAAAGAAGAACAAAAGCAAAAGATTGTTAGTGGCTTCCCTCTTAAGGATGATAGGCATGAAAGAATAAAATCACCTCATGGTTTTGTTGACGGGATCTTCATAGGCTTTATGGATGATAATTCTCCATTGAGGCTTCATCAAGAACCCTGTAAGCGATTTACCTCAATTCCTGACAGAGTCTGGTTTCGTTTAGATAACGACATCAAAGGAATGAATAAATCAAAATCATTTTCTGGGTCGCCTGACAACAGAGGATATTGTGGCTACGATCTACAGTCTGCTAAATCTACTTTTACATGGTTCTGTATTACAAAAGTATTAAACGGCAATTACCCACTATGGGCAAATCAATACGACATTTGGGCGCCAGCTATTAAACCAGAACTGGAAAAATATTGGTATTCACTTTGTTTTGCTTTTGTGTTAGGCGAAAACCGTTGTGTGGTTACCAAGTTCGAAATTGACAATCCAGTAAAAGGTGCGCCTGAGGTTTTTGTAGACAATCCTCTATGCCCGACTAATCCTGAAAGTTTTTGGAGCAAGACCCTTGATAAAGAAATTACCGACAAGCCAGATACCGCCAAGCAGTTGGTAGATAAGGTAAAAGAGCTATACAAGTTTTGGAATACGAAATATTGCAAGGGTCAATGGCTTAAAAACATTGGTTTGCAAAACGAACCCTATTTTAAATATTTTGGCTACCCAGACTTTCTTACCCCGCATTCTGGCTTAATTCAGATTAGGAAGTATGCAGAGAATGGAGGAATTGCAGACCTTTTAGAAAAATTCGATGAGATTTCAATTCTAACCAAAAAAGTAAAGGAAGAAATTCATCGGTTGTTGGTTGATGAGTTTAAGTATTTTGATTAGAGGAGTTTTTTAACGAATTACGAGTAAGGGCACGGTCTGGCAATGCCGCGAATTGCCACGCCTTTGATTTTCACTATACTGCAACTACGTGGTGATTTATTCATTGTACAAGTTAGTTAGATAAACGTGTCATGGTGTATTCGTTGGGGTCTACTATTCCGTCGCTGCCAAAGGCCAATAGAGCATCAAATTCAAGTTCGGGAGCGGCTCCTTTGATCGTTAATATGCCCGAACCGTAATTGATGATCCGATAGTAGCTAACATTGCCGTTTAAATTTAACTTAATCAAATCATCCTCAAACTCGTAGCGGCCATTCATCTTTTTATCACCATCGATCAAAACGTAATCACCATCTTTTAGGAACTCAAACGAATACCCGCTGCTCGATTTCCACTTCCCAATGATTGAAGTGTTATTACCCTGATCATACTGGAAAACCGCAACCAAAGAACTATCCTTCCCGAATATTTTCCACTCCCCAGACATCTTGTCGTCAGCGTAGTTACCTGATATAGACTGCCCTTCTCTCAAGAACTTTTTATATGTTCCGTTCTTAATACCGTTAGTCATATTTATTACAGAGCGAACTTTACCATTTATAGTGTAGAATTCGGTGAAGGGCCCATCCAAAACACCTTTTTTATAATTGGCCACAAAAAACTTATTGTTACCTTGATACCCCGTCAATTCTCCATCGATGATATAATCATCTGGGCTTGCACCGGGAAAGGCCATAAAGTGACACTCAAACTCTACAGTCCTTTCAAAAGGATGAGGCAAAATCCTAACATACGGTTCCTTACGTTCACAAGATTGAAGAACAAACAAAGAAACAAGCGAGAAAAAAAGTAATGATTTTGCTAGTGCTTTCATGGTATATCTATGCTAGTGACCAAAAATAAAAAAACTAGATTACAATCGTGACATTGGTTTGTTTTTGAGAGAACCCACTTGCGAAAAACCTATTACCCCAAACAACACCTTTCAGCAACGGGTATGGAGGGAGCTAAGAGATAATAGAAATTTTTGCCATCTTTTTTGCCACCTAAAAATCAAAAAAGCACTGATTGTCAGTGCTTTAATTGTTACATGAGTACCCAGGACGGGACTTGAACCCGTACAGATATTACTATCCACAGGATTTTAAGTCCTGCGTGTCTACCAATTCCACCACCCGGGCAGGGTTTTCTTTCGTTGTTCGTTAATCGTTGCTGGATACTCGAACTAAACTAAAAAAGTGTGAGTCTTCCCACACTTTTTTAGCGATTAACCATCATCGAATAACGATCAACCAATTTTTGAGCGGGAAACGAGACTCGAACTCGCGACCCCGACCTTGGCAAGGTCGTGCTCTACCAACTGAGCTACTCCCGCTTTTATCAACCCTAGCAAATGCGAAGGTTGATTTTCCCTCACTTTTACGCTTTGGGATTGCAAATTTAAGCCTGAATACTAAATTTCCAAATCAGCTCACCTTTAGGGATGCTTTCTTTCCCTGGTTTGGCCGAACTTTTCCCAATTGAATGCTTGTGATTGACCCTTGGGAATCGACAACGATTTAAAATCTGCTGATTTAATGGCTTTTGCCTGGTAAAGAATTTGACCTACATGATGTGGATAATGCGCCAACTGCCGCTGGATTGCTTCGAGAACGGTATGGCCTTCATTTCGGATGTAAATAACCTTCAACAAGTCATCTGGTCCTAGAGAGCTGAGAGCATCGAATAAACATCGCCAACCTTTTTCCCATGCTTCCATCAGTGCTGGCTTACTTGGGTATCCTTCGTCAAATTCAGCCTCGCGATTTCGCCATTCTTTTTCACCGTCACTTACCATAAAATCGGTCCACCTGGACAGCATGTTGCCACTCAAGTGGTGAACGATTTGCGCAATACTGTTACTTGATTCATTGGGCTTGCTGTTTAGGTCTTCATCGGAAAGCTGATCCATCGCACCTTCGCCCAGCTTTTTGTAATACTCAAAGAACTTAATGGTGCTATTTAAAAATTGTTGCTCGATCACGTTTCATACCATTGGTTAGGATTTAAACGATAGGTAACACAAAAAAGGTTTTCAGCATTAAACCTATTGGTACCTTTCACCTCTAATCGAACTAAAACAATTACGTTATGAAAACAATTATTAGTTGTGCGTTAATTCTGTTAGTGGCTTTTACAACCGATGCCCAGGTTAGACGCAGAGGGGCGCAAGCCCGAGAGGGTAAAGTGAGTGGACAGACGGTAGATGCCAGCCAGGTGCCGGAATCGGTCAAGAGTGCCTTCGCTGCAACCGGAGCAACGGCCACTCGCTGGGAAAAGCACGCGGCTAAGGGCAAGAAAACCATTGTAAGATATGTGGCTGTTTACACACAAGATGGCATGCGTGGTCGCGCTCGTTTCCAGGAAGATGGTACTGCTATGAGTTCATCCAAATACATGAAAGCTGAGCAACTGCCTGTTGCTATTAAATCAGCAGCTGAAGCAAAAGCACAAGGGCAAAAAGTAATGGGTGGCGAAGAAATCAAAACAAAGAAAGGTGAAACCTATTATCGTGTATTTTCCAGAGGCGGTGGTTCGCGAACTGTCTCGGTTTTTGATGCCAACGGCCAGCTTGTAACAAAAGACAAGATGTCTGATGATTTGAAAGAATCAGAAGGAGAAGAAGAGGGGGACGGCAATTAGTCTGCTGGATAACGAATACCTACAATGCTTCGAATTTGATCGAGGGTCTGAGTAAGTAACAACGTGTCTTTATGAGTACGCAAAGGGCTCTCAACGAGCCCTCTTTTTATGCAATTATTAACATGTTGTGCTTCGTATTCGTAGCCGTTGCCTCTAGCTTTTTCAAATGCTATTGTCTGTTTTGAATCAACAACACCAGGATAGAACTCTAGTTCGGTGGTAGGTCCATGAAACCTATGCGTCAGTCGTAACCGACCTTGATCTCCGGCAATATCTGCGCCTGTAGCAAGATTGGTAGCAAAGGACGAAAAGAGGTTTGCTATGGCTCCATTGTTGTATTTGAACTGAATCGAACACTGCTCGTCTACTCCCGAAGGAGCTGGTACCATCGAAGCCTGAATAAAGTCAGGCTTGCCGAGTAGGTCTAATGCTAAAAAGACGGGATAAACACCCACATCAAGCAAAGATCCTCCGCCCAATGCAGGATCATAAATTCGTTGTGAAACAGGTGGCGTTGGCTTAAATCCAAACTCGGCATTGATATACCGAATCGTTCCGATTCTTCCCTCTGCAATCATTTCTTTCACCTTTAGGTAGTGTGGAAGAAAACGAGTCCAGAATGCTTCCATTAAAAAAGTTTGCTGGCTTATCGCAAAGTCAATCATGTGTTTTGCTTGACTGTAATTAATGGCAAACGCCTTCTCTACCAAAACAGCCTTTTTATGCTGAAGACATAACATCACGTGTTCATAATGCAACGCATGCGGTGTTGCAATGTAAATCACATCCACTTCGGGATTTTCTGCCAATGCTTTGTAACTATTGTGTTTGTATTCGACCGGAAAATCTTCGGCAAAAGCATCAGCTGTGCTTTGTTCGCGCGCGCCTATCGCGACCAACTTCGCATCGCTGACCCACTGCAAGTCGCTGGCAAATTTCCTGGCAATCTTGCCACAACCCAATATGCCCCATCGGATGGTTTGATTCATAACAAAAATTTATTGTTCAAAGGAAAGCATTTTCAGAATGTTCGAGAATGTACACTTTCGATAAAAAAAATGTTCACCCGTGGATACTGAAAGAAACGGAACTGCTTCCTCCGCATTTTTTTATGACTTTTAGTTATTGGCAAGTGATTTGTTAACCAAACAGAAAAAACCCATGAAGACGATACTTGCTATTCTGCTCTGGTGCATCCTGTTCACACTTTGCTGGCCTTTGGCATTGATGCTCATCTTCTTATTGCCTCTTCTTTGGCTCCTATTGCTGCCGTTTCGTATTGTTGGATTTTCGTTAGAGTTAATTTTTAAATTGATAAGTTCCATTCTGCTTTTGCCGTTTCGGCTCCTAGGCGTAAAGTAATGAACTTCGGTATAGCTAATCTTCCTTCTCCTTTTCAACGCGTCTGGTTCCACCGTACATTTCAAATTCTAACAAACGACAATCTATCTGTGCCGTATAAAATTCAATCCTGCGGCTCGCTTTTAATCCGATCCTTTTGGCGAGATCTAAGTTGCCGGTGAAAATATATCCGAGATAACCCTGGCATTGCTTTTTCAAGAAATCGCCCATGCGGGCATAGGTAGCTTCCAATTCACTTACTTCTCCTAATCGTTCACCATACTCGGGATTGAAATAGATAACTCCTGGTGGTTGTGGGATTGGCGTTGACTCAAAATCACACACTTTGAATTCCATAAACTGATCTACACCAGCGAGCTCCGCGTTTACTTTGGAAATCTCAATTGCATCTTGACTGATGTCTGAGGCAATCACTTTTAAACCGGGTACATCAACAACTTGTTCCTTCAACTTTTGAAGTTCAGCTTGATAGACAGTTGCATCGTATCCTAACACGTGCATGAAAGAGTAATTCTCGCGAAGTAAACCCGGCCTTCTGTTTGTTGCTAATAAAACCGCTTCGATGGCTACCGTGGACGATCCGCACATCGGGTTGACAAAAGGTGATTTACGATCCCACTTGGTTGCCATGATCGTTGCAACGGCCAACGCTTCGAGCATCGGTGCTTGTCCTGGGATTTTGCGGTACCCGTGTTTTGCCAATGTCTCACCGGAGGTATCTAAAAATACTTCTGCCTGCTGGTCGTTCCAATACAAATTGATCACCGCTCCATCTAAAACAGATCCTGAATCAGGTCTCTTCAATACTTCCCTTCTCATCCGATCGACAATCGCATCTTTGACTTTCACATTCACAAACATTTCACTGTTGACCGTAAAATGGTTGGAATTGTTAGTCACCGAAAAATATCCCTCGGGAGAAAGAATGGTTTCCCAAGGGTAATGGAGCAATTTGTTATACACCTCCTCAGGACTATTGGCTGTAAATTCTTTCAGTGAATACAATACCTGACTGGCGCACCGCAGGTTTAGATTTAATCGGATACAGTCGTTAACCGTTCCTTTCAATTCAACACCCGTCACAAATCTGCGTTCAATTTCAAACCCAAGATCTCTTACTTCCTGTTCGAGGTAAGGCGCGATGCGCTTTTTACAAGTAACGATGATTCGGCTGCGTGTGGTAAAAATGCTCATTATCTATTTTGCTGTAAACGGAAGAGTTAATTCAACGGAGTTCTATTTTTTTTGATTGATGGTGAATAGGCTGACTAATGGCATTCGTGGTGTCGGGTACAATCACCAATGGATCAATTTGGAAGGAACAAATTCACAAACAATGATTTCACTATCGGTCTGTATAAAAACAACAGTATACTTTCTTTTGTAAGACACACACTTATACCCCAGAAGAGCTCGTTTGCTATCTCTACAGAACGGATATGATTTTTTACGATCGGTCAATAGTTCAAAAAAATTATAGATATCTTCCGAATACCTTTCGGCAGTTGCTAATAAGCCCTTCGATTCAATAAACCACGCAATTTTGGCAATCGATTCTGCAACGGATCGATGAATCACTATTTTTCTTTTGACCATTTGTGAATGAGCGCCTTGGTATGCGCCCTTGCTTGTTCAATGGTAAAAGTCGAATCACTTTTTGATTTAAGTGCTGCCTTCTTCTGTAACGCCTGGTAATTCTCCTTGGGAACCAAAACGTATTTCTTATTTGCAATTTTTATTTCTGTCATATACCAATGTTTATAAAAACAACGATGAGATAAACTTTGCCGCGATTAAAATCGCTCAAAGTTACTCAATTTTCAACATTTTAAATTAGTATAAGCTGCCTCGAAGTATTAAGTGTAGGATGTAGCAATGCGAAGTGGGCAAGAAGGCATGGTAGCTTTCTTAAGAAACAATCTTATTAAACGAAGCCCCAATTCCCCTGATTAACGAAGAGCTGAATCCTCTATGTTCCATTTCGTTGAGTCCGACAATTGTGCAGCCCTTAGGAGTTGTTACTTTATCAATCTCTTCTTCGGGATGACGATTTCCTTTTAACAAAAGTTCGGCTGCACCCTTTACGGTTTGGGCGGCAATTAAACTAGCCGTCTTTGCATCAAAGCCAATTTCAATCCCGCCTTGAGTGGCTGCCCGAATAAAACGAAGGGCATAGGCAATACCGCAAGCACCAAGAACAGTAGCGGCATCCATGAGTTTTTCATCAATGGGAATGGTGATACCCAACTGATCAAACAACTCTTTCACGTAACTTGATTGTTCTACCGATGCACCTTGCGAACACAAACACGTTACTGATTCTTGAATGGCAATGGCCGTGTTGGGCATGGCTCGAAAAATAGGAATAGATTTATCAAAAATACTTGACAAGTCTGTTAGGAAAATTCCCGTTACCACGCTGATCACAATATGCTTGTTCGGATCGAATGAATTTTTCAATTCAGTGAGAACTTCTTTGACATTGAACGGTTTTAAGGCGACAATAATTACTTCGCTTTCGCGGATGGCTGATGCGTTGTTATCTGTACCTGTAACGCCTTTAGCTTTTAGATCTTCAAGGCGCGACAACGTTCTGCGGGTAATGGTAATCTGCGCAGGCTTGGCAAATCCACTTTTCAATAATCCCTCGGCAATGGCAGTGCCCAGGTTTCCTCCGCCAATGATGGCAATTTTCTTGGTGTTCACATCCTTTCCGTTAAATGAGCCTCCAAGTTAAGTAGGTTTTCGTTGCCTACAGTTTAGAATTGGAAAAGCAGCTGCATTATGAAGTTAAATCGGTTGCGAAATCATTTAGCAGATAAAATCTCAACGTCTATTGATGGCCATTGAATCTCAACCCAATCAATTTATTGTCTATTGATTTAGTAGATAATTATATCTTTGGCGTCTTAAAATCAACTATGAATTGGATCTATGAACCCTGGCCGTGGTATGTTGCTGGCCCATTAATCGGTGCTACGGTGCCGTTACTCCTTTTGTTAGGCAATAAGAAATTAGGCATCTCATCATCCTTACGACATGCGTGCGCAGCCATTCTCCCAGCCAACATTTCGCTTTTCAAGTATGATTGGAAAAAAGAAAGTTGGAATCTTCTGTTCGTAGTCGGGCTTTTTATTGGTGGATTCATTGGAGGTTTTGTGTTGGCAAATCCCAATCCGGTGGCCATCTCTGAAAATACCCAAAACTACTTATCCTCATTTGGAATTCAATCTAATCCTGGGTTGATGCCGACTGAATTGTTTAACTGGGATACACTACTATCGTTTAAAGGATTTCTTTTGATCGTGGTCGGTGGATTTTTGGTGGGTTTCGGTACACGCTATGCGCGTGGTTGTACATCCGGGCATGGTATCTTAGGTCTATCCGCTCTACAATGGCCTTCGCTAGTGGCTACGGCTTCCTTTTTTGGAGGAGGCATTTTATTCAGCAAGTTTATACTTCCTTACATTTTAGCTTTATGAAAAGAATACAATACATCGTAGTCGGCATTTTCTTTGGTCTGGTGTTGACTAAGGGTGAGGCCATTTCATGGTATCGAATGCAAGAAATGTTTCGCTTCGAAAGTTTTCACATGTTCGGTATTTTCATGACTGCCATTCCTACCGGAGCAATCCTTCTTTTTCTGATCAGAAAATTCAAACTTAAAACACTTGAGGGTGAGCCGATCGAAATGCCGGTCAAACCCTATCATCATGGAGTAATTATTGGAAGCATACTTTTTGGATTCGGTTGGGCATTGACGGGCGCATGCCCCGGCCCTATCTATGCACAGATTGGCAGCGGCCTTTTAGTTACCATTGTTACACTGCTTTCAGCGCTATTCGGCACTTGGTGTTACGGGTATTTTCAAAAGTATTTGCCCGATTGAAAAGTTTTTGGGAAAGAGAAGTTAAGCTAGATCGATATCTTTCTTTTTCTGGCAACCACGTTCCAGGTAGCAACCACACGGCTATTTTCCACCACTGCCAATGTTTCGTGTAGTGCCACAGTAGGGCAAATATGAAAAGGCACACCATATAAGACATCCCCTACTTTAAACGTATTTCCTTTCCCCGCCTTTAGCATGAGCTGTTCTTCGCTGTGACTTATCGGCACCAACTCAGGGGCATTCAGAAAGTGAATTCGATTGTTGAGCGGATTTTCAGAAGCTACCGCTTTGTGACCAAGGTCGATACAAATTATTTCGTTATCGGGCTTCGAGATAATGAGAGTGACCAAGATAGCCGCAAAAACGAAAGGCTGCTCTGTAAACAATTTATGATAGCCGTAATCCCAAAAGATAAAAGTACCCGGACTACACTCTACATTTTTTCTCTTCGCATGGATCGAAATGGTGGTGTTCCCGCTGGTAACAATAATAGCCGAAATTCCTGTTTGCTCTAAAATGGAATGGTGCAACTTCTCTACCCTCGCATACCCTTCGTCTGCTCCTGCAGTGCGAATGCCCAAATCCGTGTCACGATTATGCCCGTCATACGCGTGAAGGCCAATAGGTGAAATACTCTTCGTTGATTGGCAGAACATAAAAAGTGGAAGTGCTTTTTCAGGCGTTATGCCTGTTCGATTCATACCCACATTCAAATCCACAAAAACATTTACAACTACTCCATGTTCAGTTGCTGCAGAGGCAAGTTCACTTGCTGTCACTTCATTGTCTATCAGGCAGGCAAACTTTGTAGATGGAAACTTTTTAATGAGTTGGATTAATCTAAATCTCCTTGGTCCCACAGGTTGATAGGCCAGCAACACATCCGGGGCGCCAATTGTGGCCAGCATTTCCACTTCGGCAATAGTAGCTGCTTTAAATTTTTGGATGCCCGCATCCATCATCAGACGGCAGACTTCAGCACACTTGTTGGTCTTTACATGCGGACGTAGTCTTGTTACGTCTGGAACAAAGTTTTTGAGTACTTGGATGTTTTCTTTTACACGCTCTGGAAATACCGTCAAAGAAGGTGAGTCCAGTTCGTCAACATTATCGATTTGATACCAGTTTTTCATTGTTGTTTTGGTAAGGGCATAAAGGTAGTGGATGGACGTGAGCTTTTGCTGGCATTTTCAGACTGCCATTTTGCCAGACGGGAGAACGATCTGCCACATGATCCAGACATGACCCAGTGATGACCCAGTGTCTTGTCAGTGATTCACAAAATACCTGCAATTCAATAAGTTGTTGAATCTTAATTCTGAAGCAATGAAAATGTGTTGTCTAGTAATGTTTTGATCACCATGCAGTCAGGTCTTCCGGCCTGACGAAACAGAAGCTCGGAGATATGGATTAGTTATTTCAAGTAGATTTTTACGCAACCGGAAAATGTATCTCAGTAACTAGTTGTTCTTCAGATACCTGACCCGGCATATTCATGTAGACTTCAAAGGGATCAATTCCTTTGCGGTGCTTAAACTCCTTGCCGCGTTGCATCATGTATTGCGTTGTCCACGCATTGCCTAAATGTTTGTACGGTCCCGTGTGCGAAATGGTATTTACTTTAATTGCGGGAATGGTGCCACTGATAAATCCTTCGGGCAATGGATTGGGAATTTCTTTCACAGGAAAGGCCGATGTGTAAACGACTTTATTCTTTACTACATCCCAAACATGATAGATTGAAAAACCAGGGCCCGCCATCTGGTTAGCATTCTTCGCTGCCCAAGTGGAGAGCTTACCGAAATCATCTGCCATTTTGGTATTCAGTGTATCCATCGTGCAGGTTGTTTTGATTCCGATGTATTTGTTTCCAGTGTATTGATGGATGCCTTTAAAATCTAGTTTGGAAGGTACGGCTCCGGTCTCTACATAATCCTTTAACATGCGAAGGCCACGATCGTAATCGGAGCCAATGTAGGCGGTCATCATCTTCGTCATAAAGAACATAAAAAAGGGAAGACTTCCTGTCATACTCCACGTTACTTCAGTAGCTTGTCCTTGTTGCTTTAACTCAAACCATACGGGGGAAGTGGATTTCCATGGCTTTAAAAAATGAACAACCATATCTAACCGATGCGGGCCATTTTCTTTCAGCACTTTCATTTCTCCGCTGCCCGTGCGTTTACCGTTCCAGTTGTATTCTTTGCCTCCAGTTTTTACCTCCACTTTCACTCCTGGCTCTGTAATTAGCCAGGGAGACCAAGCTGGCCAATGGTGATAATCGCTGATGATGGAATAGACTTTTTCAGGCGAAGCCTGAATAGTGATGGATTTGGCAACGTGAAAGGCGGGCATGGCTGTTGGGGTTTGTGTAACGAAAATAAGAAAAGGAAGGATTATTCTAAAATCGTTGAAGTCGGTTTCACACCAGCTCGAATGGTCGATGGAAATAACCGAAGGAATAAAACTCCTTGCACCTCTCCGCGCAATTCAATAGCTTGTTCGTTCTTAATTGACATAATATGAAAACACTTTTCAGAATAATCTTTTTTGTTGGTGCCACGTCTTTTTCCTTCGCCCAGACCAAAACGCCCATCGTGGCAGGCGACTTGATGAAAATCGTTACCACCAACCAAATCCAAATCTCACCTGATGGCAGCCGCGCAGCGTTGGTTGTCAACCGCAAAGCAGTAAAAAACGAAAATGAATACTACTACACTCGCCATTTGTATTTGTTGGACCTGACAGGCAAAGACGAACCGCGCCAACTTACCTTTGGCGATAAAACCGATGGACAACCCCGGTGGAGCCCCGATGGCAAAACGCTTGCTTTCGTTCGCAGCGAAAATGATAAATCGCAAATCTGGTTGTTGCCTTTGAGCGGTGGCGAAGCACAGTCAATTACAAAAGCGGAATTCGGTGCCAGCAACCCTCGCTGGAGCCCGGATGGAAAAAAGTTGCTGTACACCGCCTCAATTCCTTTTTTTGCTATCGAAGGCGCGCTGCCCTGGACATATGAGCGTCCGGGAAGAGCATTAGGTGACGAGCCCAACTGGAAAAAACTAAAACCCGAAGAGCGAAAAAATATCAAGGCGAGTCCTGATGGTACATTGGAAGAAGTACGCGCCTGGCTGAGCAAAAACAATTTTGAAAACAATCCGCGTGTGCTAACTCGCCAACAACTGCAAGGAGAACTCAACTTGCAACCCGAAGAAGATTTCACACACGTATTCGTCAAGACGATTGGCTCAGATGAAAAACCTGTTCAACTCACTAGCGGCTATCAGGATTTTGAAGGTGCCGAGTGGAGTCCCGATGGTAAAAAAATCATTTGCCACTCGCGCATCTACAAAGTAGCGCCCGATGATGAGCAAGACACTGACTTATGGACAATTGACGTGGAAAGTAAAACCGCCACAGAATTTTTGACTTGGAATGGATATAGTTTATCCAATGCAAATTACTCCCCCGATGGCACACAACTTTTGTTTTACGCAGAAGTATTAGCCAATCGCCATGCTACGCAAACTCAACTGGCAGTAGTAAGTGCTAATGGCGGAACGCCTGTTTCATTAACAGCAGCGCTTGACCGTGATGCTGGCCAAGCAGCCTGGAGTGCCGATAGTAAAAACATTTATTTCACCTCGCAAACCGAAGGAGACATCCCGTTGTTCGTCATCCCCGCCAAGGGAGGAACGGCAACAAAAGTTTTTGGCAATGATAACGGCATTAACGATTTTGATTTGCAAGGCGACAAAGTTTTATATGCCCTTACCGAAACGAAAAATCCCTGGGAAGTTTATCAGTACAATTTAAAGGATAAATCAAACAGACAATTGACTAGGTTCAACGAGGGCTGGTTGAAAGAAAAACAAATCAGCACCCCGAAAGAATACTGGGTCACTCGCCCCGATGGCAACAAAATACAATATTGGGTGATGGAGCCCATTGGCAAAAAAGAAGGATTAAAGTATCCCACCATTCTCAACATTCACGGTGGCCCAACCGCCATGTGGGGGCCGGGCATCTTTAGTATGTGGCATGAATACCAGGTCGAAAACAGTTGGGGCTATGGTGTCGTGTACAGCAATCCACGCGGCAGTGGTGGCTATGGCGACAAATTTAAAAAAGGCAATTACAAAGATTGGGGGGCTAGCCCTGCGGGTGATATTTTGGCATCGCTTGATGAAGCCATGAAACAACATGCGTGGATTGATAAAGATAATTTGTTTGTAGAAGGTGGCAGCTATGCAGGTTACATGGTAGCGTGGATTATCTCGCACGATAATCGTTTCAAAGCTGCCAATGCACAACGGGGCGTTTACGATTTAACCACATTTATGGGCGAGGGCAACGCCTGGAGATTGGTACCAACAAATTTTGGAGGGTATCCATGGCAGAAAGAAACGAAAGCGTTGTTGGATGCTGAATCGCCCTACAGTTATGTTGACAAAATCAACACGCCTTTGCTCATCATCCATGGCGATCAGGATTTACGCACGGGTGTCATTCAATCGGAGATGCTTTACAAGAGTTTAAAAATTCTCAACAAGCCAGTGGAATACATTCGTTATCCAAAAGAAGGACACGAGCTAACGCGCAGTGGAAACCCCGGACGAATGATGGACCACTTACTAAGAGTGATTGAATTTTTTGAAAGATATGCAAAGCATCCCTAGTACATTCTAATCCAAAAGGGCGGAAAGCAATCTCGACTTCAGTAGTAAGAATTTCATTTTCTAACCAAAGCTGCCTTCCTTAGGTAGCTCTCAGCTTTGCTGGGCTCCAGTTCAGCCAATCTTTCAAGGACGAGTACCAGCGTAGTATCTTGTTCTACCGCTTCTTTGTAAAATTGAATGGCTTGTTCGTTTTGCTTTTGATCATAATAGATGTCTCCCAGGTTTTGTAGAAGTCCGGGATCTCGTACACCCATCTCGTACGCCCTATCAAAAAAATACAAGGCAGAATCGGGTTGGTTGATAAACTTATAATCATCGCCTAATAAATAATACGCTGGCCCGTAATCAGGATTCTGCTGAATGCAGTAATTAATCAATGAAATGGATTTTCGAAAATCCTTTTTCGCGTAAAAAACCAATGCTTTGTTGTACAATCCAAATTGATTGGTAGGGTCGACCTGCAAAACTTCATCATAGTGGTTCAGCGCAGATTCATATTCACCACGATTGTACTTTTCATTTCCCAAGTCGACCAGCGAATCAATGTTTACTGTTTGCTCGTCCATCGTCTGAACTTCTTCTGAATCGCTACTGGTAAACGTAGGCGCAAACAAAACAATAAAGAATCCCAAAACACCCATTGCTATGGCGAATTGAATTGATTTCGTTCTCTTGATGGTTTCCCAAAGTGCCGCTACTGGATTTCCTTGGTGCCGCTGTGCAGCGTCCGATCTCCCAAAAATCGGTTTCGCTTTGGGTTGATAGTAGTACGCGAAAAATCCAAAATAGCTGATGAACCCCAGCATGATCCAAAAAACAAAATTGCCAAGAGACCACAACAATGCAAGCAGCGTGCAACTGACAATCGTCAGCCTAAGGTAGCGAGAAGATTTTCTGCTTTGGTCTGATGCCTTCATATCGTTCATCTAAAATATAAAACTTAGTATGAACAAACAGAGGCTTCATTGATTTTTTAGCAATAGTTAATAGCGATCGTTCCACGCAAACTCATTTTGATTGCCACGAATTCACGAATAGGCACAAATACGACTAAGCCATGCTTGCCATTTCGTGCATTCGTAGCAAAATTAGTAGTTGATTTCCACCACTTTTTTCTTCTGCAATTTTTGCATCGGCTTTGGCACGATTGACAATATTTCTTCTTTCAATGCCTTCAAGAGTCTCGTTTTGATGTGATCGCGATGCGTAACCAGGCTCACCTCACGCGCAGGCCTGGGTTCATTCAATCGTTTTACCAATTTCAATTGTGAGGGGCTGAATTCCATCACCGCCAATTCGGGCAAAATAGTAATGCCATCGCTTTTGTCCACCATGCGTTTTAACGTTTCTATGTTTCCCGTTTCATATTTAAAATGAAAATCAGCACTCTTCCGCAATTCGCACAAATTCAGAATCTGTGAACGAAAGCAATGACCTTCTTCCAGGAGCCAAAGCTGGTCGGGATTGATCTCTGTTGCCAATACATATTTCTTATCGTACAATGCATTCTTTTTCGACACGTAGACAAAAAGCTCTTCGTAGAAAAGCACGTCTTCTTTGATGGACGAATCTTGCAATGGTGTTACAACTAATCCACAGTCGAGCCGATTATTTTTTAGTTCATGCACCACTTCCTCCGTAATCGTCTCTTTAATGACAAGATTAAGTTGCGGATATTTTTCACGCATTTGTTTAAAGAGTGGAGGCAGCAGATAAGGAGCCAATGTGGGTATGATACCGATGCGAAGCTCGCCTGTAGTTGTATCCTTTTGGTCGTCAATAATTTGTTGAATTATCTTTGCCTCTCGCAAAGTAATTCGGGCCTGGGCAATAATGCTGGCGCCAATTTCGGTCGGGATGACGGGTTGTTTCGTTCGATCAAAAATTTTAATCCCTAACTCCTCTTCCAGCTTCTGTATCTGCATACTTAGCGTAGGCTGGGTAACACAGCACTTTTCAGAAGCGAGCACAAAATGCCGATGTGTGTCGAGGGTGACAATATATTCCAGCTGTGTTAAAGTCATAGAGAATAGCTATATCTTTATAAAGATAATCAATTTGATTTATTATCGATATTGAACTAAAATTGTAGTGAAGTCAATCAACACTTGTTAACAACAAATTAATCAATACAAAAAATGGAAAAACACACAACCGCTAGCGCCACGATGAACGGAGAAGTAAAATGTCCGTTTCACGGGGGTGCATTGAAGCAAAGTGCAGGCACTGGCCCTCGCAATTACGACTGGTGGCCCAACCAATTGAAACTGAACATCCTTCGTCAGCACTCCTCTCTGTCAAACCCGATGGATAAGTCGTTTGACTATGCCAAGGAGTTTAAAAAACTTGATCTGAAAGCGCTTAAGAAAGAGATCTTTACATTAATGACCACCTCACAAGACTGGTGGCCAGCCGATTATGGACACTACGGTCCATTCTTCATTCGGATGGCGTGGCACTCTGCAGGTACCTATCGCATCTCAGATGGACGTGGTGGCGCAGGCGCGGGAACACAGCGTTTTGCCCCTCTTAATAGCTGGCCGGATAATGCGAACCTGGATAAAGCCCGGTTGCTGTTGTGGCCGATCAAAAAGAAGTACGGCAAAAAAATCTCCTGGGCAGATTTGATGATCCTAGCTGGTAATTGCGCGCTTGAATCTGCAGGTTTCAAAACATTTGGTTTTGCAGGCGGTCGTGAGGATGTATGGGAACCACAAGAAGATATCTACTGGGGTCCGGAGACAGAATGGCTTGGTGATAAACGCTACAGCGGTGATCGCGAATTAGAAAATCCACTCGGGGCGGTACAAATGGGTTTGATTTATGTTAACCCGGAAGGGCCTAACGGAAAACCAGATCCAGTCGCTGCCGCACGCGACATCCGTGAAACATTTGGACGCATGGCGATGAATGATGAAGAGACCGTTGCCCTTATTGCAGGTGGACACACACTTGGCAAAACACATGGTGCTGCAGATCCTGGCAAATATGTGGGTCGTGAGCCCGCTGCTGCGAGCATCGAAGAACAAAGTCTCGGTTGGAAAAATACATACGGTACAGGCCATGGTGCGCATACTATCACCAGCGGACTGGAAGGTGCCTGGACTACTACACCTACAAAGTGGAGCAATAACTATTTCGAAAACCTTTTTGGCTACGAATGGGAGTTGACCAAGAGTCCTGCAGGTGCACAACAATGGAAACCGAAGGGCAATGCAGGAGCGGGTACCGTGCCCGATGCACACGACTCGATGAAGCGCCACGCACCGATGATGTTGACTACAGACTTGGCGTTGCGCTTTGATCCCATTTATGAGAAAATCTCGAGAAACTTTTTAGAAAACCCAGATAAGTTCAACGATGCTTTTGCGCGTGCGTGGTTTAAACTTACACACCGCGACATGGGGCCGATCGCTCGTTACCTCGGACCAGAAGTTCCCAAAGAAGTGTTGATTTGGCAAGACCCATTGCCTGCTTCTAAGGCGAAGGCGCTAACGCCAAAAGACATCACTGAACTGAAGACCAAAATTCTTGCTACCCGGTTAACCATTGCGGAACTTGTATCAACTGCGTGGGCTTCGGCATCAACTTTCCGCGGATCAGACAAACGCGGTGGTGCCAATGGCGCTCGCATTCGTTTGGCTCCTCAAAAAGATTGGGCGGTTAACAATCCTGCTCAACTAGCAAAAGTGTTGAAAACATTAGAAGGCATTCAAAAGAAATTCAATGCGAGTGGCAAGAAAAATGTTTCTCTTGCCGACTTGATTGTACTCGGAGGTTGTGCCGCCATTGAGAAGGCTGCCAAAAAAGCAAAGGTGGATGTGAAAGTTCCTTTTATGCCAGGACGTGTTGATGCTACACAAGAGCACACCGATGTAGAGTCATTTGCCGTGTTGGAGCCGGGTGCAGATGCGTTCCGCAACTACATCAACACGAAGCACAAAGCGAAAGCAGAAGACTTGCTCGTAGATAAGGCACAATTGCTTACCTTGACTGCCCCCGAGATGACGGTGTTACTAGGTGGGATGCGTGTGTTAAACGCCAACTTTGATAACTCGAAGCACGGTGTGTTTACCAACAAGCCGGAGACTCTCACCAATGATTTCTTCTTGAACCTGCTGGATTTCGGCACCACATGGAAAGCAACTTCGGAGGCACAAGAAACTTTTGAAGGTCGGGACCGCAAAACCGGAGCAGTGAAATGGACGGGCACACGTGCCGATTTGATCTTTGGTTCCAATTCAGAACTTCGTGCTATTGCAGAGGTGTACGGATGTGCCGATTCACAAGAGAAGTTCGTGAAAGACTTTGTGGCCGCATGGAGCAAAGTGATGAACCTGGATCGGTTTTGATTTGTAGTAATTTATAGGTGGAATGACCTACTGGAGGTGAAAAAAGTAATCTAAAAGAAAGAATGCATCGATAGACTTGATACCAAGAAAAGGTGCTGACGTGTGCAGAACAAGCCAGTAGTCGAAGAAAAGATTAAAATGAGTTAGAATTATAAGTATCCACTTAGACTAATTTTAAAATTTTCCTCGACCCTGGTCTGTTTAAGTTTGTACTAAGTATTAGCTTGCGTCTGGTATGTTTACCGCTGCTCATCCACAATTGCCCATGCGAAATAAACGGTTACCCGTGATTTCTATTTAAACAGTTTACATACTGAGGAGTTTAGTGGTGAGCGCTACCTCATGGTACAAAAAAGGCGATATCCAAATTCATCTTTTTTGAATTTAAAGAACTTGATCCTAAAGAAAATTGCGGGCAAGTATACGCGCGAACACCCTTTTTGTTGCGAATGTTTGTGACAGCAATCGTGATGGAGAAGGTGGCTTCACCGGGTTGTGGTTTTTTGGCGTTCTCATTTTCCATAAAAACGGAAAAGGAATCGGTCATATCATGCGGATGATAGCGGGCAGTTCTAATGGTGACTTGTTGTCCAAAAGACTCCGCGCATACAATCAGAAATAGAAAGACGAGCCGATTCATTTGTTTATTCAATGAGGTAAGATACAATTTTCCAAGAATGTTTATGCGAGAATTTATAGAGCTTACCATTGGAAAAGGAAATTTATCCGCTTGGGTCGGTTGAAGGACAATCCAAAGTTAGATACTGATAGAAGTCATAGATGTTGCCGAGTCAGAATTTTAATATTGAGTAAAGTTTTGTGTATGGCATATCCACTGCTACGTATAAACAACGAATTTTGGAATCACGAGCGAAGTCTGTCCGCGCTTTTGGTGTATTTGGCTATTTCTGTCTTTGTATGGATTCCGCTGGGCGATTATCCTGGTCAATGGTGGAGTTTTTTGGTAAGTGACATTCTATTCAATCTCATTATTTTGGCTGGCGTGTTTTCAGTAATGACAAGATGGAAACACCAGCTATTTTTTATCGCCATCGCGATAGCAGCCAGCTTTTCAAGAATTCTATATTTTGTTGTCCAAGATCAATGGATTCAAATTAGTAGTTATTTTTTTGCGATGGTTTTTTTTGGATACCTCGTGAAAAGGGTACTGTCTCATATTTTCAAAGATGGCCCGGTGAATTTCTATCGAATTCAAGGTTCAGTAGTGGTATTTATGCTAGTGGGATTAATATACTCTCTTCTGTACACGCTGGTTGAGTTTTTTTTCCCGGGTTCGTTTAGCGCCACCCATGTGTCTTCCACCTATCAGCCCATCTCTTCGCATTTTATGTATTTTAGTTTTGTTACTATGACGACACTCGGCTTGGGCGACATGATCCCCGTTGGTTCGTTGGCTAAATCGTTGGTCGTGTTTCAGGGAATGATTGGATTGCTTTATCCAGTGATCATGATTGCAAGACTAGTATCCATGGAGGTGGCTCACTCCACATTGGGAAAGCGTAACTAAATGAAGGAGTTGAAAGGACATCGGAAAGTGTAGAAACCCTCACATAAGTAAAAAGTCAACTTGTCCATCTTATATTTAGCGGGATTAACTAACTTTTATTCCAGATGCGTTCGGTTGTATTTGGGTGGTTTCTTCTTTGCCTTTTTTCCTGTGGTAAAAGGGAAGCAGTAAACAATTTAGATGTTAGTGTGCCACCCATTGTCAAGGCCATAATAGAGTCTATTCATGACCCGATTGACAGCAGAGGATTACAATACAATTCTCAAATTTCAGAAAACTCATACATCGTCAAATCCCTTTTTACGGAGCAAGGTAATCTTAAACAAAAGGAGAAATATGACCAAAAGGGAAATATGGAATGGCGTGAGGTGAACAGCTATGACAAGTCGAATAACCCTATTAAACAAGTCCTGTATCATTATCGGAAAGTCTCGCGCAAAACGATTAACCGATTTAATGAATTAAACCAACTCATTGAAAATACAATCTTTGATGCAGATGGAAAGTTAATTGAGAAGAAACTAGCACAGTTCAATAGCCAACAAGAAAGAACGCTCACATTGTACATTCTGAAGAGGGGTGTTTTAGAAAAAAATTCAGCGAGCGTATTCAACAAAAGTGGAAACAATACTGAAAACCTATTTTTCTCTGACAAGAAACTTGTTCGCCAAGAGCTAAACAAATATGACAATCGCGGCAACCGAACAGAAAGTTTGGAGATAGATCTCAATTCGGGAATGAAAAAATTAACACACTTCAACTACAACATCCGAAATGATATGACGGAAATGATTACGTTGAACGCCAGCCTCATGATCGAATCCAGAATTACCTACGCTTACGACACCGGCCATCATCTGATAAAACGGTCTGGTTATGGCGTAACGGGCAATCATCAAGGGAGTAAAGAATTTCTTTATGAATTTGACGCGGCTGGGCAATGGATAAAGCTGATCACTTTTGAAGAAAGAAAGGCCGTTTCAATTACTGTTCGAAGCATTGAATACTACTAGTCTCAATTCAATGCGGACATGCTCATTTGTGTTGCTGCTTTTATTTAATTTTTGGCTTGCAGTAAATCTCATATTAAAGATAAATCAAAAGATCCTTCAAAGCCCCGGATTTCCAGAAATAGTAACCAATAACCAAAAAATATATTCTTTGTAAAATAAAGTTACTTTTAAGACTACTTAGCCATTAAAAACCATGGAAAATTTAGAGGTTGTTATCATCGTTATTTTTGTTTTGGGAATTATCACGTTGTTCGGTGTTTTCGTTACGATCAAGCAGGGCAACATAGGTGTGATTACGGTTTTTGGAAAATTTCGAAGAATTCTGCGGCCCGGACTTAATATACGTATTCCGCTTATTGAAAATATTCACTCCAGAGTTTCCATTCAGAACCAGTCGGTTGAACTAAGTTTTCAAGCCACCACACTGGATCAGGCAAATGTGAACTTTAAAGCCATGCTTCTTTTTTCTGTATTAGATCAGAACGAAGAAACAATAAAGAACGTGGCGTTTAAGTTTGTGGACGAAGAAAGTTTTATGACAGCATTGACGCGTACCATTGAAGGATCGATCCGAAGTTTTGTAGCTACCAAAAAGCAGTCGGAGGTATTATCACTCCGCACGGAAATTGTGCAAGAAGTAAAGAAACAGTTAGATCAAACACTGGAGGGCTGGGGCTATCACCTAATCGATTTACAATTAAATGATATTGCTTTTGACGAGACCATTATGAAATCCATGGCGAAGGTAGTTGCCTCCAACAATTTGCGCGCGGCTGCAGAAAATGAGGGGCAAGCGCTATTGATCACCAAAACAAAAGGAGCAGAAGCGGAAGGTAACGCGATAAAGATTGCTGCCGAAGCGGAAAAAGTGGCTTCGCAATTGCGAGGCCAAGGTGTGGCACTTTTCCGCGAAGAAGTGGCAAAGGGAATGTCACAGGCAGCGAAAGAAATCCAACACGCCAATTTGGATGCTTCTTTTATCTTGTTCTCTATGTGGACGGAATCGATCCGGCATTTTGCTGAACACGGAAAAGGCAATACCATTTTTCTTGACGGATCAGCGGAGAATATGCAACGTACGCTTCAACAGCTGATATCAGTAAGCAAAGGAGCTACTCTCCATGTAGATAAGAAAGAAGAAAAATAGCTTGCACATCGCAGAGCGTCTTGGCTCTGCGAGTGCTTTTGGCCTTTTACTTACCTTTTACTCTTAATTCAAAAACATCGGGCCGTGCATAATGGCCGATGACGTCAAAGTCCATTTTTGCTTTGATGATTTCCCGATGGTCAATTTCTGCTGTTAGGATTCCTTCTTGATCGTAAAGAGGTCCCGCTAGCCTTTTTCCCAAGGGCGAAATGATGCAACTCCCTCCGGTGCTGGGCAATGAAAGGTTTGCAGTTGATAACTGAGATTTTAAATCTTCCGGATAATGTTCGCTTGTTAGAATTTGATTGCTGCCAAGCACAAAACACCTTCCTTCACACGCGATGTGTTCGAGAGACGATTGCCAGGTACCTCGGCAATCGGCTGTAGGCGCCACATAAATTTCAATACCTTGTTGGTAAAGCGCAGTGCGCGCCAGGGGCATGTAATTCTCCCAACAAATTAGTCCGCCCAATTTTCCTAACGCTGTGTCCAACACAGTTAAGTCACTGCCATCTCCTTCCCCCCAAAGAATTCTTTCTGCGGCAGTTGGTTTTAATTTTCGATGCTTGTGAATGAGATTTCCCTCCGGAGAAAAATAGAGCAAGGTGCAATACAACGTGTCGCTGATTTTATCTTTTTCGGTGACACCAATCACTACATACGCTTTTGCTTCTTTTGCGGCACGTGCCAGTAAATCGGTCTCTGGCCCTGGTAGTACAATCGAATTTTCCCAGTAGCGCAAGAACATCTCCCGTCCCTCGGGAGAGCGACCTCCAACGGTAGTTCCGAAAATCAATCCGCGTGGATAACCCGGAATAAATACTTCCGGGAAAAGGATGAGTGAAGCTTTTTCTTTGGAGGCTTGGCCAACTAAGGTTTGTATTTTATCAACCGTTTTTGTTTTGTCAAAAAATACAGGCGCTGCTTGCACTACGGCCGCGATGAAAGAGTTGGGCGTTTCCATGAAAGAGATTTAGGGAAGCTAAAAGTAATGATTCAAAGGTAATGTTGGAACGTAGGATAGATTTTCTTTGCCGATAATTAACTATACGTTAACCCAGTAGGCCAATCCCATCTTGTCGAAGTATGGATTAAATAAATTAACTTGCTCCTGCTATGCTTACCGCCATTCACCCAAAATTACCCATGCGCAACAAAGCTCTTACGCGTGATTATTATTTAAATAGTTTAGAATTTGAGGAGTTTGGCAGTGCCGACTTCGAGGGCTATCTCATGGTACAAAAGGACAACATCCAAATTCACTTTTTCGAGTTTAGGGAACTTGATCCTAAAGAAAATTACGGGCAAGTATACATTCGAACGGATAACATTGAGCAATGGTACCAGCTAGCTGTCAGCAAGAAATTAACCATGCCCAAAGGTGTTCATTTAGAAATCAAGCCGTGGGGACAAAAGGAATTTTCTCTTCTCGATCCGGACAACAATCTGCTTACTTTTGGCGGGAGTATTTTGTAAACAGATAAATCGTTCTGTCTTCAGCAGCATCAGGACGTGTGTTGAATTTATGCCTTATAAACTAGGTACACCTCACGCCACACTAGTTATCTTTGCGCTATGTGTTTCAGTAAATCCTATCTGACGAAACGTGCCGAAAATATGGCCAAGCGATACGGCCACAACGCACAAGAGGTGTCGTTTATTCAAGAACAACTTGGTTTGCTAAACATGAGTCCGGTGTATGCGGTCTCTGGGTTTACTCACCCGTTAGTACCTGTGATCACCCACGCTACCAAAGAAATTCACCTATTCGCATGGGGACTAATTCCAAACTGGATCAAAACTCCCGCAGAAGCGGTCACCATCAGCAATAGCACACTCAACGCACGCGCTGAAACGATGTTTGAGAAGCCCGCCTTCCGCGAGTCCGCACGTGAGCGGAGATGCCTTGTATTGGTCGATGGCTTTTTTGAACATCACCACAAAAACGGAAAAACATTTCCGCATCACATCCAACTTAAAAGTAATGAGCCCCTCACCTTTGCAGGCTTGTGGGATGAGTGGACAGACCAAACATCAGGGCTCGTTCGTAGAACGTATACCGTTGTCACCACTAACGCCAATCCGCTGATGGCAAAAATTCACAATCATCCGAAAGCCAGTGAGGGACCTCGCATGCCTTTGATTTTGCCGAAAGATGTCGAACATGATTGGCTCAAACCCATTCATGAAAAAGCCGATAAAGAACTCGTGGAAAGCCTTGTGCAGTCCTATCCGGAAAATGAATTAGAAGCATTTACTGTGAAAAGACTAACGGGCAAAGAAGCGGTAGGCAATACACCAGAAGCACTTCGTCCTTATAGATATCAAGAGCTGGAAGAACAACAGGGTAGTTTGTTTTGACTTCGGCAGGCCAAGTAAACTAACTTTGTTGGAGTTTGATCGTGAACTTATGAAAGGGTTTTTGTTTACCTTCGATGTTGAGCACATCAATTAGCAAGATTGAACTGAAATCATCTTGCTTTGTATCTTTGAAAATCCAGATTCTAAAACATATTTGTCTTGAACACAAAAAAATTCGACATCGTTATCATCGGAGCAGGGCACAACGGCCTGGTAGCAGCCACCTATTTAGCAAAAGCAGGTAAGAGCGTTATTTTGTTAGAAGCAAATGCTGAAATTGGTGGAGCCACCGCGAGTGTGCGTGCCTTTCCAGAGTTTGATGCGCGCCTCTCGCGTTATTCCTATTTGGTTTCATTATTGCCCGATCAGATTATTCAGGATCTGGGACTGCGATTTAAAACCCTTTCGAGAAACGTGGCCAGTTATACTCCTTTTCATCATGAAGGGAAAAATCAAGGACTTCATATTTCTCGGATTTGGGATGAAAAAACAGCTGCTTCATTTCGGGAATTGCCCAATGGAGAACAGGAGGCAAAAGCATGGCAACATTTTTATGGCGAAATAGGAGTGCTGGCAGAACGCATGGCACCCTCTATGCTTAAACCGCTGCTTACTCGTTCTGAATTGAAAAGAGAAATTGGACTTGATCAAGCGTGGGATTACCTCATGGAGAATCCTATTGGAGAAGTGATTACCGAACGATTTAAAAATGATGTGGTGCGCGGTGTAGTGCTTACCGATGCATTAATAGGAACAGATACTTCTGCATTTTCGCTACAGGCCAATAAGTGTTTCCTCTATCATTTGATCGGAAATGGAAATGGCGAATGGAAAGTGCCTGAGGGAGGCATGGGAGCGCTAGTACAAGAGTTAGAACGAGTGGCTACTTCGGCAGGTGTTTCTATCGCGTTGAATAATCGAGCAGTAAAGGTACAATCAGATAGTAAAGAGGTCCACGTGACCTTAGCGGACGGTAACACCATTTCCGCAAGCTATTTGCTTTCTAATGCAGCGCCACAAGTGCTGGCAACGTTGCGTGGGATAACTCCTCCGAAAAGTTTGGAAGGCTCGCAAATGAAGATCAATATGTTGGTGAAGCAATTGCCAAGACTTAAATCAGGAGCCGATCCGCGAGATGCTTTTGCGGGCACCTTTCATATCAACGAAAGTTTTACTCAGTTAGAAAATGCTTTTCAGGAAGCGCAATCCGGAAAAATTCCTTCAACACTTCCGCTTGAAATTTATTGCCACACGCTTACAGACCCAAGTATTTTGAGTGCAAAGCTGCAACACGAGGGCTATCAGACATTAACACTTTTTGGGCTTCATACACCCGCCCGCCTTTTTGATGTCGACCATGATAAGCAACGCGAAGTTGCTTCAAACGCTGCTATTCAATCACTCAATGAATATTTGATCGATCCCATTGAATCGGTTTTGGCGCAATCATCCGATGGCCAGCCCACCATTGAAGTGAAAACGCCCCTCGATATTGAAGCAGCCATCGGTTTGCCGAGAGGAAATATCTTTCATCGCGATTTAGCTTTTCCATTCCGTGAAGATGAGGAAGCCCCCGGTTGGGGTGTTGAAACGGACGATCCCAGAATTTTTATTTGTGGGGCAGGTGCAACTCGTGGAGGAGGCGTCAGTGGTATACCGGGTCACAACGCAGCCATGGCAGTTTTGGCGAAAAAGTAAACTGAGTAAAGCTATAATGAGAGAAATGTTGGAAAAAGGCTTAAATTTAAGCAACCAATAAGGGTATATAGGAGACTCCGTCTCCGATATACAAATGTTATAGCCAATGCTAACAGGCGACACAACAAATGGATAAATTAGAGTTTGAAATTCAAAATAAGCAAAATGACAATTATCAATTTAAGTCGGTGACAATTCTTGTCAACGGAC